>ENA-ORUX01000001-ORUX01000001.1-human-gut-metagenome-genome-assembly--contig:-NODE-1-length-460127-cov-9.872807_pt1 | contig 460127 bp, 429 predicted proteins | sample MGYA00242087_ERZ509225 | MGnify/ENA primary metagenome ERZ509225 (study PRJEB26280, sample SAMEA2338864) | human gut metagenome | biome: human gut; feature: human-associated habitat; material: faeces... | reverse complement strand
CTGAAACAAAATGCCGTCTACCGGCAAGCAGCGCCGCTCGAATACCACGGCACTTTTTAAAGCACTTAGAAGCGTTTGACAAATTAGAATCCGTTTAGCTTAGATATTAGACATATTTAAATACGGATAGTGTTGATGTACTTGATGAAGACCAAAATAATGTTCTTGAGAATAATTTATTTGCATATTGCCTTAATAATCCTGTAAATATGGTCGATGATGGAAAGATGTCAAATGCTATACGTAGCACTGCCACTTTAGGAATATTGACAACTGGATTGCTTTTTGGATGGCAAGTATCTGCGGCTATTATCATAGCGATTGCTACCATTGCGGTTGTACAAATTTTAGTTGTGTATGCTAAAAGCAAAAGAGGAACTGGTAGACCTGAATTAAAAAAACAAGTACGAGAGGGACTTGAAAAAAGGAACAAGAATGAACAGGTTGGAAAAAAGGTTCGGTAAAAAGCAAAGAAAACAACCAAGACCACACAGCCCTAGTAAAAAAGGTTATAGGAAGAAGTTTGATAAATAATGAGAAAATTATGGACGTCAAATAATTGGAATGAATATATTTGCGAAAAATCAAGACCCGGAATTCGACTGAAATTTGATAAGAATGTAGACCCTGAAGTGAAACGTGCATGTAAGCAATATGTTAATTGGCTACGTACGCAATACTACTTCCCAATTCGAGTGCCAATATATTTAAAATCCAGTTGTGAAATTATAAGCTGTGCCGGAGAGAAAGCCAGTGCTTCTTTTTTTGGCCCATTTGATATAAATAACGAACCTTTTATCAGAGTTGCTGTTGGCGACTATTATGATTTGCTAAATAAGAGTGACAAAGATGATGCATTAGCTGTAATTCTTGTATCAATAACTCATGAATTAACTCATTATTTTCAATGGATAAAACATCATGATGAATGGTGCTATGCGGATGATATTTTGAATAATTATTACGAACGCCAAGCATTATATTACGCAAATGTTATTGTTTATAGCGATTATGCTAATGTCGTTGATCACCCTTAACGAATAAAATAACAGAAAAATTAACACGGGGGGCGGTTCTGTGTGATGAGAGATAGGAAAGGAAATGTTGGCATTATTGTATCGGCTAATACCGGAGGAGGAACACCATCTGCCTCACTTTCTAAATATAAAAGCAAAACTAACGCCCCGACAATTTATCATCAAAAAGGGACTTCGGCACAAATTGGTGGTAGTATAGATATAGGAGCATCTTTAGGACTGGAATATGTAGTCTTTCCCGATTCAACAACTAATGATGTTTATCAAGGGACAACTGTTTCTACCGGTTTTGGCGTTTCATGCATTCCGGCAGAAATACATGGAGAGATAGGTTATTCGTGGGTGTATGGATTTAATATTTACGATGAAATGAATAATGTTTACAATAGGATAATGGAATGGTGATGAATGTGAAGAATACTAAACTTATTTTTTGCTTCTTATTATTTGGTTTCCTAACTGTTCTTTCAGTTTTTCTTGGCGCTTTTCACACTTTTCCTTTTTGCGGATTTGCCCTTGACAGTCAAAAATTATTATACGTAGGAAGAGATAATGCAATAGAGGTTTATAGCGGAACAGAGAAGATTTTTGAGATAAATCCTCAAACTTCGCGGTCATATGCTTTTACTGTAACCGATGATACCATTGTATTATCTACGGCAGAATTCGTGTATGAAATTGATTTAAAAGGTAATGTAATTAAAAAAAGTGAAGATGTTAATTCAAAAACATATACCGATATAGAGAAGTCAAAAAAACATTTCGTGACATCTGACAATGAATATTTTTTGAAAAATAATTTCGGGCGATATAAAATTATTGATAAAAACAAAAATGTTTTATATGAAACCTCTGCCAAAGAATTTACAGTTAAATTATTATTTGTCGTGTCTGTTTTTATAGAATTATTGCTTATATGTATTTTTCTTAAAAGCAACGATGTATTTAAAACGGCAGAAAGCAAGTTTAATAATTTATAAACTATATCGGCACAATCGAACAGTTCGAAGAATTGTTTGACGGTAAAATAGTGAGGAAACAGTCAAACTAAAAACTGATACAGGCGCAAAAACACCAATTCGCATATATACTAATCGAGAGGTATTATAAAAATGTATAGCTTTATCAGACTGCTAATCGGATGTATATTTTTAATATGTTCTTTCGTGTTGATAAAAAGGTCAAAAACCGTTCATAAAAAAGCGCTGTATATTGTTTTTTTATGTTTGTCGGGAATATTGCCGACGGTTTTATCGTTTATACCGTTTGAAAACAGTTTTATAACATTTAAATCTCTCGACTCGGCTTATCATTATGTTTACGGCAAATCTGACATGAAACTTGTTGTAGAAGGAGACGATTGCGATTTTGTTGTCGGCAGTCAAAAAGACAAATACAAGGTAACGTATGCATTTATGCCAAAAACCGCTGACGGATGGAAAGCAAGTAAAAATATCAATGCCAAAAGAATAATTGTACAAAATTATGATTTCTGTTTTTTAGATGTTTACCAGAGCAAAGGCACAAAAGATTATTTTATAACTATCCTTAATAAAACCGACAAAGACTTGATTATTTCCGATAAGTACAATAGCGAATTTGAACCTCTTAAAAGTGGCGAAGATTCTCTCGGACAGACGTATACTACTTACTATGCTCATATTCCCAACTTCGATTCGTCATACAGCTTAACTGTAAACGGTACTGAAATAGTATTGCAAAAGCCATAGTTTGAGAAAGGAAATATTTATGTGGGAGACAATTCACACCAACGACGAAATATTGAAGTTTATGGAGAGTGTATGCCATTTTCACGATAGTTGTATAAAAGAGATAAGTTATATAAGTGGAGCATATGTTAGTGAAAACCATTCAATGCATCCATTGAATGGTCGTAGGGTTTTGCGAGTTGTAATTCAACGACAATACGAAAAGGACTCTATGTTAGAGATGGAATTTCAAGGATTAAAACACTTGAAACTTTTTCCGGTTGATGAAAGTTGTACCTGCGAAATATTGGATTCTACAATGATTATGAAAGACGGAAACTTTTACTGGTGTGACTGTGGTAATGTGTCAGAATCTGATTTAGATGATTATGCGGGTACTTTGATTTGTGCTTCAGGGTTTAGATGGCGTTCTATCGAGAATCATATGGGGGATACGGCGTTCTATCATTCTGACGTATAAGGGCGAATGAGCATACGCCATACCAGCAAGCATCTTCTTTTTGTGGATATTGTTGCTGCCGCGGGCGTTGCACTGTTAACTGTAGGTGCAACAATGGAAGATTGGATAAATGCAGGTTCCGGTTCGATTTGGACACAAGCGGTTAAATCGGTTGTCGTTAAATGGGATGGAGGCTATTAAAATGGTAGATATTACAGAAATTATGGATATGCTCGATTGGCATATGCCCTCTGAAATTCAATCCAAAGGAATATCCTTAGCAAGAAACACGGAAACAATTATTCCATTTATACAACCGTTAACACCAAAACATAATAAAAATGTATGGGAAAATTGTGCTGTTATCATTTCGGAAAGAAGCGACGAAGAAATCAAGCCTCACTTACCTGAAATGTTAGAATGGTTGCAAGACATGAATTGGCCGGGGGCTTTTTGCATCTTAAATAGGTTGCAAAAATACTCAGATGAAAATTCTCTCTGTAATGCAATAAATGTTTGCATTAAAAAAGCAAAAAAGTGTAGGGATGAGGTTTGGGAAAGCAACTTGCGTTTGCTTCTGCACAAACAGTAAAGGCAATCCTAAAGAGTAAAGAGGTTATACTAGCAAGCATCGCCTTTTGGGGCAAAAGGCAACTATTGGGATAATTCCAAGTTTCTAAAGATTTCGGCAGTACTCCTGACAAGTTTTGCCTTTGTGGTATCACGACGGCGCTGCCGGTAGTGCGGTAAAAAAGTCTCACAAGCAGCGAAAGCGTGGAATGTGGCACCTTTAAATCAGGGTATCAATCAATGAAATACCACTACAATTTTGACCGGACAGGGCGGAATGTTTACATCGACTGGTAAAATTTTAACGTTTTGGTATAGGTGAATCTAATGAAAAACAAACAACACGAGTACATTTTGAAAGCGTTTATAAACTCAAGGATTCCTATGGCGATTCGTAGAAATTCTCCAGAACTTATTGCTATTGATTCTGTTGTAGGGGGGTATTGCTCTCAATTGGTACATCGAGCAAAATTCATTGAACTCCCATCGAGTGAAATTATTTCTAAAACCGAAAAAGCTGCTTTTTCAGAATTGATAAATCAATCAACAGGAATGGAAAAAGATGAATTAGTGGTGTACTATCGACTTGCAATACTTGTGGAATCTATATTGATTCAATATCGCAAATAACATATGCCCGCAAGCAGCGCCTTTTGGGGCAAAAGGCAACTGCTGGGATAATTCCAAGTTTCTAAAGATTTCGGCAGTACTCCTGACAAGTGCCGTGGTATTCGAGCGGCGCTGCTTGCCGGACAAAGCTTTAACGCGCAATATGAATTTGGAATTAATGTTATCAAAATGTTTATGTAAGGTGTATATGAAAGATTATTATAATTTGTTTGTGGAGTTATCGCTACAACAGTGTACTAAAAATGACTATGGAAATAAACTAAAAGTAAAAAAATATAATGCAGCTTATAAAAAACTTAACAAGTTGCAAGACGAAATGATGAAAAACATCGGTGACGACGCATTACATGCGTTGCTTAATCACGAAGATGATAGAGTAAAAGTCAACGCCGCTTCTTTCTGCTTAAAGTCAGAGGTCTTAGTTGAGCAATCCATTCTTACATTGGAAAAAATAATTGCTGGTTCAGACGATCCGACAATATGTTTTTCCGCAAAAATGTTATTACAAAAATACAGATGAATTATACCAGCAAGCATCTTCTTTTGGGGCAAAAGGCAGTTTGTTGGGATAATCCCAAGCCCTTTAAAGGTTTCAAGGAATTCCTGACAAGTGCCGTGGTATTCGAGCGGCGCTGCTTGCCGGTAGACGGCATTTTGTTTCAGCAGGTAACCGTCCGAAAAGACACAGCCACGGAGGGGGGACACCCCCTTCGGGTACATAACAGAACCCATCCGAGACGGGCTATTACCGCCTCAAATCAAGGTACTACAACCCTGAATTGTGCAGGTTCTTGAATGCCGACGGTTACGTGCAAACCGGACAGGGATTGTTAGACAAAAATATGTTTGCATATTGTGGCAACAATCCTGTAAACAGGAGAGACAATAACGGTAATGCTTTGGAAGATGTAATGAAATGGTTTTCAAAAAGGTGGAACGCATTTAAGAATTTTGTAGGTAATACATTTGGAAACGAGAAAACAAGTGTTTTTGTTGAGGATTCCACACCAGCTGTAGATATTTCTAATTTAATACCGGCTTCTATGACTGTTGGTAACCGTACAAGCACTCAAAAAAAGCCTTTCTCAAAATCTAAACCTATTATGACTTACGGACAAGTTCGAGGCGATTTCATTTTTGCCTCTTCGTGTGGTGTAAAAATAAACTTTAAAAACCAATATTATGATTTAAGTTTAGGACTCGATAACATAGGATTTTCAAAAAGCACATATTTTTCTGACAATTCCTATAGCTCTAAAGGAATTAAAATGGATTTATCGAGAATGCAAGTTGGTATTGAGGCTTCAACTACAGTGATATCTTGGAGCGCAGATAACCAATTTGAAAATACTGACTATATTTACTATAATATAAGTATGATTTGGCCAATTGTAGCTGTAGGTGCATTGGTTGGGATAACAAATATTCCTGAATATAGCGTTTATCCTCAATTGCAGCCACAACCGAATAATTAAAAAAGTGGTGTCATTATGTTTTATATAATAAGACTTGTTATAGCGTGTATTGCTGTTTTGCTTGCATTGCTTTTTACAAAACGTACTAAAAATAGAAAACGCATTGTTGCTATTGTACTTGTTATGGTTGCGGTTTTATATCAGCTTTCTGTTGTTTTTCCGATTGAACAAATACATAAATACGATAATGTTGAAGAGGTATTTGATTATATGTATTCTGGAAATATCGATTTTATAGAATACGGTCAGGATTCGGCATTTGTTTCATTTAGGCAGAAATCCTCTCCCAATAGGTTTAGGTCTGCAGTGATTTTGAAAAAGGACGGAAAATATATAGTCGGATTTCCTAAAAAGAACCAACGTATTTACTATTGTTCAGGTTCAGGGGTTAGTGTAAGCTTTTACCACCTAAAAGATACTGACGATTATTATTTGACTATTTTCGGCAGTGTTGCTCCTGATAGTGTGTCGGATTCTGAAAATCACAAATTTAATTTTGCCAACGGTAACATATCAAGCACAACTACAGTTTATATTAAAGACATCAGTAAATATAGCTTGACTTATACCGGATTGGAGCACGAATACACGATTTCAACTTATATGGAAAATGAAAAATTATGCTTTAATGTGACAGGCGATATTAATAACAGCTCGGAATACTTAAATAATATATAAAATATAAAGCAACATAGTGGACGTTTTTGTTTGCAGAAAGGAGTTAGGCTCATATATAGTTAAATAAACATATCAAGATATCCGCATTCAAGAACCTGCCAACTTCGGGAGAATAATAGCGTGATTTGAGGTGGTAATAGCCCGTCTCGGCTGGGTTCTGTTATGCACCCGGAGGGGGTGTCCCCCATCCGTGGCTGTGTCTTTTCGGACGGTTACCTGCTGAAACAAAATGCCGTCTACCGGCAAGCAGCGCCGCTCGAATACCACGGCACTTTTTAAAGCACTTAGAAGCGTTTGACAAATTAGAATCCGTTTAGCTTAGATATTAGACATATTTAAATACGGATAGTGTTGATGTACTTGATGAAGACCAAAATAATGTTCTTGAGAATAATTTATTTGCATATTGCCTTGATAATCCTGTAAATATGGTCGATTATGATGGAAATAGCGCAGTAGCTATAGCAGGAGGTTATGGTTTATATGTATGGGCGTTTGCCGGGGCAAATGCATGGAATATTATTGGTCAAGTAGTACTTGCTAGAATGGCTGTTGTAACTATTGTATTAGCAATAAAAATAGTTTACGATAAAACATCTGGCAAAAAAACTACTAAAAATGGTTCGCAGACTGCCGGACGCAGGACTACTAAAAATGGTTCAAAGAGAAAAACTAATGACAAACATACAAGACCAAGACCGGGGCGTCAAAGTGAAAAGAAAAAGATGAAACCGTCTTGGAAAAGAAGGAGGTAAAATAATATGGATATTATAAACAGCATAAAATTTTGTCGAGACAAGCGAAAGGTTGCAAACGTATACCTCGATAAAGAGGACACATGCCATCATCTGACGGGATATATTACCGCCTGTAATGATGACGAGGTGCTGATAGCCCACATTAACACACGAGGCGAATACGACGGATTTGTATATGAATATGCAAGCAATGTTTATCGTGTCGAATATGACGGAGAGTATGAAAATAAAATCGGAACGCTGTATAAATTAAAACATCAAAGTCACCCACAATTTGAACCTGATGAAGGAAATATTCTCTTCTCATTGCTGAAATTTGCTGAAAACAGCAAACTTTTGGTTTCGTTGGAGGATGAAGAGAACAGCGTAACCGGTTTTTTGAAAAGCTTTTCCGACACCCAAATTGAGCTTGAAACCGTAAATGAATACGGTAAATACAGCGGTGTTACCGTAATTGATTTAGAAATGGTTGAAACCATTTCCGTTGACACCGATTACGAGCAAGACGTTAAATTGTTGGCAGATAATAATACAGAGAACGGTTCTGGGTGTTGAAAGCCGTGCGAAACAGTTGAAGTGTGTATATTTATTTTATAATATAACGCCTTGGCTCAAACGAACCCTCTGCGGTACAGAAGCTACTATTACGACAGCAAGACGGGTTATTACCACCTCAAATCAAGGTACTACAACCCTGAATTGTACAGGTTTATAAATGCTGATTCACAGTTGAATACAGTTGCGGGAGTTCTCGGATATAACCTATTTGCTTATTGCAATAACAATCCAGTAAAGCTTACCGATCCTGATGGACATTTTCCATTTTTAGCAATAACAGCTGCAATTGGTGCAGTTGCAGGGGCAGTAATTGGAGGAGTTAGAGCTGCAAAATCGGGCAAAAGTGTTTGGAATGGCGCTCTAAAAGGAGCTGCCATAGGTGGATTAATTGGGCTTGGTGCAGGTGCAGCAGCAGGTGTTTTACTTGCGGGAAGTGCGGGTATTGTTGCTGGAGCAAAAATGTTAGCGGATAATACCTCGCAGGCATGTAGTAGTGTATCACAAGTGTTTTGGTCTGGTTGAGATGTTGCTAAAAACGCAGCAAAGCAAGTTGCTAACGATGTTGGGGGAAAAACATTAGAAATGACTTGATTAGGAACATATTTAGAGCAAATTGATGCCCCATATTCAGCATGGCAGGCGGCTTCATCAAATTTTGCCAATGTTGCGAGCAATTCAAGTAGTGCGATATACTCAATTCAAAATGCAACAGGTGTTGGTTTACAAAGCACATGGGCTACAATAGAATACCCATTATTGCAGGGCAGAGATATAATATATGGTGTTGCTTCACAAAGTGGATCTATTCAAATTATGCCGTAGGAGAAATGATGATGGGAAACTATTTTGTTATGAGTACGAGATTTAATAAAAGTAAGGCTTCTGATTTTGGATTAATATCAAAAGATGCGAATACAGCAATTAACCCAAATGATAATTCAATATGGATAAGGACCGCTTTGTACGATTTTGGCTGGGGAAAAGAAAACGGATTTTATAAATCCCCTCTACCAAATTTTGATATTCTGCTTGATCTTGCACTAAATAGTAAAAGCAGAGATGATATGTATGGGGCAGCAGCTATGATTCTTGAAAACTTTGCTGATGAATTATTGTGTCAATGTGAAACATTAATTAATGACCGTTCTCGAAAAAAAGAATTCAAAAGATTGGTGGAGTTATTCAAGCTAAAGTCGGCAACAAACCGGTGTTCCGTTGTTCGAAAAACATATGAACAAGTTAAAAGCGATTATTGTAGATGGAAAAAAATCTCTGATATTGCAAATAAGATGTAATGCATTATCTCAGTAAGCGTCGCTTTTTGGGGCAAAAGGTTAATTTCACAAATTTAACTGCTGTATATACTGGAACTACAGAAATTAAGTGGGATGATAAAACCACGGAAACAATATATACCGATGTAAGTTTTGGTGGATATGCGCTTTTAGCCCTTGCCTATTTTCTAACCTCAGGGGAGCCAGCCCAAGCTCCGGAAACGTTTCCACAACCGGTGTCGGCACAGTAAGAAAGGAGAAAAAAATGTTGTATGGAATGTTCAGATTAGGCATTGGGTTCATAATTGCTATTGTTCTATTTGTCCTTATTAAATATACTAAAACAATAGATAAGCGTAAATGTTGTATTGCAGCATTTATAGCTGTTTCAATAACTGTCAGCTTGTTGTACCTGATTCCGTTTGAAAACGCATTTATTACTTTTTCTACTCCTGAGAAAGCATTTCATTATACAAACTCTTGGGATATAGACAATATAGTCAGCGGAACGGAAACAAGCTTTGTGATTGCAAGCAAAAACAATGTGAATACTTATAAAATTGTCCCTAAAACGCAAAAAGGCTGGAAAATTAGTAGTGCATTGGCAACAAAAGATATATTTCAGTATTTTTGCAACGGAATATCTATTCATATATACAGATATAGAAACTCTTCGGATTATTATATCGCATTGTTTGATACTGATGGCGGTCAAATCAATATAACTGACAATCGTGGTTCCAACTTCATCTCCGTAATACAGAATCAGTCAGCAGATATTGAACCGGTTTATCATTACTATGCTTGCATAAATAATATGGATAGCGAATATGTTATTACCCTTAATGGCGAAGATGTAAAGCTGCCAATAACAAAATATAGCTGATACTTGCGGCCTTTGCGGCCAAGTGAATTGTTTTTAAACATGTAAAGCACCCTCTGCTTTTTTAATGAAAGTGGAGGATGCTTTTTTTGCATTTAAGGGCAAATCAGACGTTTTTTTCGTGAAAAGCAATCCGTGTTGTATTTGTTCATGCGAAAACTTTTGCCCTATAAAATACAAGGGCACGTGTAAGATTTGGATAAATCTGAAATCTGCATTATTTGCGGTTGATGAGGTAAAGGAATGATGAGAGAAAGGAAAATAAAGAAAGAAGAGGTGTAAAGAATGCCATTTAATATATCAAAAATAGACACGCAAGATGTTGTAAATGCTATTAAAATGTTACGTATCAGCACAAATGCAGTTAATAAACATCTAAAATGTGCTGATACGTAATATTTTTGTCGTTCGTAATATAATATACCCCTCTTGATGTAGGTTGCACATCAGGAGGGGCGCTTTTATGCTATAACTAATAGTGTTACATATTGGTACAAATATAGTACTATTAAGCTGATAGAATACATGTTTAAATGAAAACAGTTTAACATAACCACTTAACCGAAAGAAAAAATCAAAAAATAAAACCGACATACGAGCCGATTTTATTTCTAATTTCTCATTTTAAATTGTATAAGTCAGGTATGATTTTTACTGTAATATCCCTGATTTACTGTAATTATGGAGTGAACAAGAGTGAATGTGAGGGATGGAAAGGGTGAAATTATCTAAAAACCCTTGATACGCCTATATTCACGCTTGTTCTTCATAGTTCACGGTTGCAGCCGCGAAGCGATGGTGCGGATAACAGGACTTGAACCTGCACGCTTTTCGGCACAAGATCCTAAATCTTGCGTGTCTGCCAATTTCACCATATCCGCAAATTTCCGTTATTATACCAAATGTTTTTTTTAATATCAATAGACAAATTAGACATTTTGTTATATAATAATTATCAATTATTGTACAAAAGGGAGTTGTAGCAATGAGAAGCATTTTCACCGATAAGGTTTCAGACACGATGCCGCTGCCGGAATATCCGCGGCCTCAGCTTGTGCGCGACGGATGGCAAAATCTTAACGGCCTTTATGATTATAAAATATCAGACAGCAGTGAGAAAAAGCCGAAAGATATTGACGGAAAGATTTTAGTTCCATTTGCTCCCGAGAGTTTTTTGTCAAAGGTCGAAAAGGGATTAAAACCCACCGAAAGACTTTGGTATTTTAAAAAATTTTCATTAAACGACAGTTTGAAAGGAAAGAGTATTCTTTTACATTTCGGAGCAGTTGATTGGGAATGCAAAGTATATATTAACGACACCTTTGTAGGTTCACATATCGGCGGTTATTGTGCGTTTACTTTTGATATTACCGACTTTTTACGTGACGGTGAAAATGAACTTTCCGTTTGTGTATTTGACCCGACGGATTCGGGCTGGCAGCAACGCGGCAAACAGGTTAACAAGACGCACGGCTTTTGGTATACGGCTACATCCGGTATTTGGCAGACCGTTTGGCTGGAGGCGGTTGACAGCTGTTATATCAGAAAGCTTGATGTTGTTCCCGATATTGATAACAATCTTATATCAATCGATATAGACTTATCCGCCGAAATGAAAGGCGTTAAAATTAAAGCCAGGATAATGGACGGCGACAGCGTTTTAGCTGAGAAAACAGTTAAGCAGCATGACGAAATCAAGCTTAAAAAGTACGAACATTGGTCGCCCGAAAATCCCAAACTTTATGATTTGTTTATTACCGTTTCCGTTGGAGATAAAGCGGTAGATTCTGTTAAAAGCTATTTCGGCATGAGAAAGTTCTCGATAGGGCGCGACAAAAAGGGAATAACACGTCTTTTCCTTAACAATGAACCGTATTTCCAAAAGGGACTTTTGGATCAAGGCTATTGGTGCGACGGAGGACTTACGGCGCCTACGGATGAGGCTATGATATTTGATATTTCTGAAATGAAACGTCTCGGATTTAATATGTTGAGAAAACATATTAAGGTTGAGCCGATGCGTTGGTATTATCATTGCGACAGACTCGGCATGCTTGTTTGGCAGGATATGGTAAGCGGCGGAGCGTACATCGGAGATTTCTACGCGGGAGTTTTACCTAATGTAGGTATTTATAAACTCAAGGATAACAAATACAACAGATTCAGCCGCGGCGATAAAAAATGGCGTCGCAACTACTATGAAGAGCTTGAAGAAATGATAAAACAGCTTTACAGCGTCACGTCAATTTACTGCTGGGTTCCGTTTAATGAGGCATGGGGGCAGTTTGATGCTTTGAAAGTCTGCGATTTTGTCAGAAGCCTTGACAGCCATCGTGTTATTGACCACGCAAGCGGTTGGTATGATCAGGGAGGCGGAGATATTGGCAGTATGCATAAATATATCCTCCCGATTCATCTGAGAAAATCAAAAAAGCGTGCTTTTGTTGTTACTGAATTCGGCGGCTATTCGAATATAGTTCGGGGTCATACTTGGAACGAGAAAAAAGCATTCGGATATCTTATGTTTAAATCCAAAGAAAGTCTTACGAAGGCTTATAAAAAATTGCTTGACAGACAAATTATTCCGATAATAGATAAGGGCTTATCCGGTACCGTTTATACTCAGGTAAGCGATGTTGAAAATGAAGTTAACGGAATTTATACATATGACAGAGCAGTTTTAAAAATTGATGAGAATGTTTTGAAGGACATTAACAGTCAGTTAAGATATTGAGAGGATATATATGGCGGCGACAAACAATCAAAAACTTAAGCTTCTTTATATACTGAAGTTTTTGCAGGAGAATACCGATGAGAACCACATTGCGCATGCCGAGGATATAAAGCTTTACTTGTTAAATCACGGTATTGCCGCAGAGCGGAAATCAATATACAGCGATATTTCAATCCTTATTGATTTTGGATATGATATAATTAAGAGTAACGGTTCCGGCGGCGGCTACTTTCTTGCAAGTCGTGACTTTGAGCTTGCCGAGCTGAGACTGTTAAGTGATGCGGTTCAAGCTGCAAATTTTATTTCTGCTAAGAAAACAAAACAGCTTCTGAATAAGATATTTACTCTTACAAGTGCAGAACAAGCAAAAAAAATCAAATCTCAGGTTTATGTTGATAATAGGCCGAAATGTAAAAATGAAGAGCTGTATTATACAATTGATAAGCTTGACCGTGCTATAAACGATAACCGTAAAGTAAAAATAATATATCGCAGACGTATATTATCGGACAATCCTGACCAAGCTTATGAGGAAAAAGAGCATATAATAAGTCCTTATTCTTTAATTTGGTCAAGTGACCACTATTATCTTGTCGGTAACAAAGAAAAATATGATAATCTTATGATTATGAGAATTGACAGAATCAAGCACACAGAGATTATTGACGATTCTTTTTCCCGACCGTTTTCGGAAGTGTCTCCTTACAAATTCAGCTTTGATTCCGCCGATTATGCAAGCAAGCACTTCGGTATGTTTTCCGGCGAACCTAAGCCGATTTCTTTATTGTGCAGTAATGAAATTGTCGAAAATGTGTTTGACAGATTCGGAGAGGATGCTAATATACACAAAAACGGTCCGTCAAAATTTGTTTTAAATGCAAATTCAGCCGTAAATGACGGATTAGTTTCATGGATTATTCAATTCGGAGGAAAAATTCAAGTAACCTCTCCAAATGAGCTGAAAAATATGGTGCTTAAAAGGGCGGAAGAAATCAAGTCTGCATATACAATTTGATTGTTGTGCAAAATTTACAAAAAATAATCAATATTTTCTGTCCATTATCCATAGCGATACTTGAAAAAAATCTAAGTTTGTTATAAAATAAACAAGATGAAAAATGTTAATTAACAACCGAAAGGATGTAAAAAATGAGTAGTGCTTTAAACAAAATGACAGTCGAAGATTTCGACGTCAAAGGTAAGAGAGTTCTCGTTCGTTGCGACTTTAACGTTAAAATGGAAAACGGCGTTATAACAAGCGACAAGAGAATAGTAGCTTCTCTTCCCACAATTCAGTATCTTATAAAGAACGGAGCCAAGGTTATCCTTTGCTCTCATCTCGGCAGACCGAAAGGACAGGTAAATCCCGAGTTTTCTATGAAGCCCGTTGCAGCTCGTCTCTCTGAGCTTCTCGGTCTGAAAGTTAAAATGGCTGACGATGTTGTCGGCCCGAGCGCTCAAGCTCTTGCCGCCTCGCTTAAAGACGGCGAAGTAATGCTTCTTGAAAATGTTCGTTTTGAACCCGGCGAGACTAAAAATGATCCCGAGCTTTCAAAGGCATTTGCTTCTCTTGCAGATCTTTATGTAAATGATGCTTTCGGTTCTGCGCACAGAGCTCATTCTTCAACTGCCGGCGTTGCCGCATATCTTCCCGCAGCATGCGGATATCTTATTCAGAAAGAAATTAAGTTTATCGGCGGAGCTTTGGAAAATCCGAAGAGACCGCTTGTTGCAATTCTCGGCGGAGCAAAGGTTTCTGATAAAATCGGCGTAATCACAAATTTAATTGACAAGTGTGATACTCTTATCATCGGCGGCGGTATGGCTTATACATTTATGAAGGCTCTCGGCCACAATATAGGTGATTCTCTTCTCGAGGCTGATAAAGTTGACCTTGCTAAGGAAATGATGGATAAGGCTAAAGCTAAAGGTATTAAATTCCTTATTCCCGTTGATAATAAGGTGGGTAAAGAGTATAAACCCGATACCGAAGCAATGGTTGTTAATTCCGACGAAATTCCCGACGGTTGGATGGGACTTGACATAGGACCTAAGACTCAGCAGCTCTTTGCTGACGCTGTTAAAGATGCCGGTACCGTAATTTGGAACGGACCTATGGGCGTTTCTGAGTGGGACAACTTTGCAGCCGGAACAATAGCAGTTGCTACCGCTATTGCTGACAGTAACGCCATTTCGATTATAGGCGGCGGTGACTCTGCAGCAGCTATACAGAAGCTCGGTTTTGCTGATAAGATGTCTCATATATCGACCGGCGGCGGTGCTTCGCTTGAATATCTTGAAGGCAAAGAACTTCCCGGTATTGCAGCTCTTAACGACAAGAAATAATAAAAATACAGGTGAGTATTTTTACTCACCTGTTAATTATGATAAAGGAGTAATAATTATGGATAAAACACTTCGTAAAGCTGTTATTGCAGGCAACTGGAAAATGAATAAAACTCCGAGCGAAGCTAAGGCTCTTATTGAGGAGATGAAGCCGCTCGTAAAAAATGCAGATTGTGATGTGGTTCTCTGCGTACCTTATATTGATATCCCCGCCGCTGTTGAGGCCGCTAAAGGTTCCAATATAAAAATCGGTGCGGAAAATATTCACTTTAAGGCTTCGGGTGCATTTACCGGAGAGGTTTCTGCAGATATGCTCAAGGAAGCAGGAGTTGAATACGTTATTGTCGGTCACTCGGAGAGAAGAACATACTTCGGTGAAACCGACCAGACCGTTAACCTTCGTGCTCTTGCTGCTTTGAACGCAGGCTTTAAGACTATTATTTGTGTCGGCGAAACACTTGAGCAGAGAGAACTTGGTTATACTGAAACTCTTTTGAAATTCCAGACTAAGATGGCACTTACAAATGTAACAAAGGAACAGCTTGCAAATGTCATAATCGCTTATGAGCCTGTTTGGGCAATCGGTACCGGCGTAACAGCCACATCCGACCAGGCTGATGAGGGTAACGGCTTTGTAAGAGCTGCTATCGAGGAAGCCTACGGTAAAGATGCTGCTGAGAGCGTAACAGTTCAGTACGGCGGTTCAATGAATGCAAAAAATGCCGAAGAACTTCTTTCTAAAGTAAATGTTGACGGCGGACTTATCGGTGGTGCGTCTCTTAAAGCACAGGACTTCTCGGTAATAGTTGCCGCTGCTTCTAAATAATGATTGAATAGTAAGATAAGGTGATTTGAATGAAAAAACCTGTTGTTTTATGTATAATGGACGGCTTCGGCCACAACCCGTCCGATTACGGCAATGCGATAAAAGCTGCTAATACTCCGCGGTTAGATGAATTTATGAAGAATGATCCCATGACATATATCGGGGCTTCTGGAATGGATGTAGGCCTTCCGGACGGTCAAATGGGTAACAGCGAGGTAGGTCATACAAATATCGGTGCCGGCAGAGTTGTTTATCAGGAACTCACAAGAATTACTAAGGCAATAACCGACGGTGATTTCTTTAAGAATCCGGCATTTATGGGTGCGGTTGAAAATTGCAAAAAATACGGTACGGCTCTCCACTTGATAGGCCTTTTATCCGACGGCGGCGTACACAGCCACAATACTCATCTTTATGCCTTACTGGAACTCGCTAAACGCAACGGCATTAAGGACGTTTATGTTCATTGCCTTCTTGACGGTCGTGACGTACCTCCGGCATCCGGCGTTGAGTATATAAAAGAGCTTGAAGATAAAATGAGCGAAATCGGTGTCGGCAAAATTGCTACCTTAATGGGCAGATTTTATGCTATGGACCGTGATAATATGTGGGACAGAGTCGGAATGGCATACAGGGCTATGGTCAACGGTGAAGGCGTACACAATTCAAACGCCGTTGATGCAGTCGAAAAGTCTTATGAGACAATCGATGGTGACGGTAAGCATCTTACAGATGAATTTGTTATGCCCACAGTATGCTCCGAAGACGGCAAAATTAAAGAAAATGATTCTGTTGTATTCTTTAATTTCCGTCCGGACCGTGCAAGAGAAATAACAAGAGCTTTTGTGGATCCTGAATTTAAGGGATTCGAAAGGAAGTATTTCCCGCTTTATTATGTTTGCATGACTCAGTATGATGAGACTATGCCGAATGTTAAGGTCGCTTTTGCACCTGAGGCTCTTAAAAATACTATGGGAGAATATCTTTCTTCTCTCGGCAAAACACAGCTTCGTATAGCTGAGACACAAAAATATGCGCACGTTACATTTTTCTTTAACGGCGGAGAAGAAAAAGTATATCCGGGCGAAGACAGAGTCCTTATCGACTCACCCAAAATTTCAACATTTGACTTGAAGCCTGAGATGAGTGCTTATGAGGTCTGCGACGCCGCTTGTGAGAGAATACTCAGCGGAAAATACGATGTTGTAATTCTTAACTACGCTAACTGTGATATGGTGGGGCACACGGGTGTTTTCCCTGCGGCGGTAAAAGCTGTTGAAACTGTTGATGAATGCGTCGGTAAGCTTGTTGATGCAGTCAATAAGATGGGCGGCGTTACACTTATAACTGCGGACCACGGTAATGCAGATAAAATGTATGCTGAGGACGGAACACCGTTTACTGCCCACACAACCAATCCCGTTCCGTTGATTGTAGTAGGTTATGATTGCAAGCTCAAACAAAATGGTGGCAGACTCTGCGACCTTGCGCCTACAATGCTTGACATTATGGGACTCGCAAAACCTGCTGAGATGACAGGTGTTTCTCTTATTGAAAAGTAATAAGCTTCACCATTAGGGTTGCTGTAATTACACTAACCATATTGGCACACAGCGAAGCAAAAGCTGTGTGCCTTATCTTTTTTATACCTATTGCTCCGTAATAAACGGTTATTACATAAAAAGTGGTTTCAGTTGACGCCATTACAGCGGAAGCACATCTGCCTATAAATGAGTCGCAGCCATAGTCTTTGAGCAGATTTTCAAATATGCTTAGGGACCCGCTGCCTGACAGCGGAGTTAGTGTTATCAGAGGTATCAGTTCGGCAGGAATACCGATATTTGTAAAAACAGGCGTTATAAGTTTTGTGAAGTAATCGCAGAGACCCGATTTTGTAAACATATTTACTGCCAGCATCATTGCCGTAATCGCCGGGAAGATGGCCAATCCGGTTTTGAGTCCTGACGGCACGCCATCGGTAAAATCCTGAAAGACGTTTCTTTTTTTCAAGAGCGAATAACATACTGTCCCTGAAATGAAAATAATGAATATGTAAGCACCTATTTTATTCATATTTTTTACCACCGAGCATCTTTGTCAAAATAATACCTGTTGCGACCGATGCAAATGAGGCTACGAGCGAAGCCGCCACAAAGTCCAAGGGATTTGCGGCACCGTTATTTTGCCTTACAGCTGCTATTGTAGACGGAAACACCTTTAAAGCTGTTGAGTTTAAGACTACAAACATAACCATATTGTTTGTGGCTGTATATCCGTTATGTCTGTCTTTTGCAAACTCTTTCATAACCAATATACCAAGCGGAGTCGAGGCGTTTCCAAGTCCTAACAGTCCTGCTGCCATGCTGAGACTTATTGCGTCAAAAAGTTTGCTTTTGGGTTTTATATCTTTAAATAAAAGCTTAATAATAGGGGACAGGGCCTTTGAAAATAATTTATTTAAGCCTGATTTTTCTATAATATTCATAATGCCACCCCAAAAGCAAAATACCCCTAATACAGATAGCAAAAATTCAACCGATTGTTTGCCGGATACAATAATAGCACTTGACAAGCCCTCTGTGCTGCCACAAATAAATGAAAATATTACGCTTAGAAGAATTATGGCACACCATATATAATTCATCACTTCTATCACCGATACCATGTATATTCATATGAAATGATAAATAGATATTGCATTTTCGTTGACATAATAATTTTAAAATGCTATATTATGTCAAAAGGAAGTTCCGAATGTTGCTTTTTGTTGAATGTTAGGAGTGAATATTATGAAATCTACGGGCATGGTCCGTGGAATTGATAAAATGGGCAGGGTGGTACTGCCGACCGAGACCCGTAAGCTTTTGAACCTCGTAGCAGGTAAAAGTGCCGTAGAGATATATACTGATGACGACTCCATCGTTTTAAAAAAATATGTTCCGGCGTGTATTTTTTGCGATAGTGTAGATGATATTGTAGAGTATAAAGGAAATAAAATTTGTAAGCAGTGTATTGAAAAACTAAATGCACTTGCAGAAGAATAAAATGCGTGTTTTTATTGATGCCGACGGATGTCCAGTTACTGAATCAGCCATTAATTTTGCCAAACAACACAATATAGAGTGCTATGTTGTATGTGATACTTCTCATGAATTTTCGTTTAATTATGCAAGTGTTATTACAGTTTCAAAAGGCAAAGACAGTGCAGATTACAAAATAGTCAATCTTATATCACCCGGCGATATTGTGGTAACGCAGGATTATGGTCTTGCTGCTATGTGCCTTGCAAAGAATGCAAGGGCTTTAAATCAAAACGGGTTGATTTATACTGACAATAACATTGATTTTCTTTTGCAGTCAAGGCATATTTCTCGTGAAATTCGTATGTCTGGCGGCAGAACAAAAGGACCGCATAAACGAAAAGATTTTCAAAATGAAGATTTTTTAAGGTCTCTTAAAAGTTTAATTGAGAATAAATAAAAAACGATATCGAAGATTTAACTTCGATATCGTTTTTTTGTATTGATTGTAATTAAAGGTTACTTACATGATAACTGAGAGTCATAAGGCTGTCGGAAAGATGTACATTTTCAACTGCAACATTTGGGTAATCCGAAGCAATATCATAATGACTGAAATTCCAAAATCCTTTTACACCGAGTTTAACAAGCTCATCAACAATTTCTTTTGCATTATCGCTTGGTATGCAAAGCACTGCAACGGCAGGGGAGTTGTCGCGACAAAAATCATACAGACCGTTAATATGTCTTACGGGTATGTTACGTACAAGCTTGCCTGCAAGTGCTTCGTTTTTATCAAAAATACCGATGAGGTTAAACCCGCGTGCTTCAAAAGACATATGAGAAGCTATGGCGTGACCGAGATTTCCTGCACCTATTAGTATAGTCTTAAGATGATTGTTAACACCGAGTATAGAACCTATTTCTTTGTACAGCTGTTCAACATTATATCCGTATCCTTGCTGACCGAAGCCACCGAAGCAATTAAGATCCTGGCGAATTTGTGAAGCGGTAAAACCCATTCTTTTTGATAACTCACCGGATGATATACGAACTGTTCCGTTCTTTTTTATTTCACCTAAAAAGCGATAATATCTCGGAAGTCTTTTAACGACAGATAACGATACCGAATCATTTTTTGCCATTTCTCAATTCACCTCACTTTGAAAGCTTTTGAACGGTTTCCATTACATAATCTCCGAATTCGCTGCACGTTGCACCGTCTTCTCGTCCGGTAATTACATATTTTTTATCGGTGAACATACAGTAATCCAGAGCCTTTTCAAGAAGATCTGCTTTGTCTTGTTTACCGATGTGCGACAGAAGCATAACTGTAGCACGGAGCATGGAGCAAGGATCGGCATATTGACCTCTTCCTTCGGAAATCATACGCGGAGCAGAACCGTGTATAGCTTCGAACATCGCATATCTTTTCCCGAGATTAGCACTTCCTGCCGTGCCGACGCCGCCTTGGAATTCGGCAGCTTCGTCAGTTATAATATCGCCGTATAGGTTCGGGAGAACAAAAACTTTAAAGTCTTTGCGGCGCTTTTCATCAATAAGCTTTGCTGTGGTTATGTCGATATACCATTCATCAGTAGTGATTTCAGGGTACTCCTTGCCGATATTTTTGCATATGTTGAGGAATTTACCGTCTGTCGTTTTAATAACATTAGCTTTGTTGATAATTGATACGCGATCTTTGTGATTCTTACGAGCATACTCATATGCCATTTTGGCAATTCTTTCCGAACCTTCACTTGTTGCTACAACAAAATCAAATGCAAGATCGTCGTCAACATTTATGCCCTTTGAACCTACGGCATAAGCACCCTCGGTATTTTCACGGAAAAATGTCCAATCTATTCCTTTTTCAGGAACTTTTACAGGGCGAACATTTGCAAATAAATCAAGAGCTTTTCTCATGGCAACATTGGCACTTTCAATGTTTGGCATACCGCTACCTGCTTGCGGTGTCGTTGTTGGGCCTTTTAAAATAACGTGACATGATTTAATCTCTTCCAGAACATCGTCCGGAATAGCCTGCATATGGGCAATTCTGTTCTCGATTGTAAGTCCGTCAATGACTTTAAACTCAACTTTTCCGGCTTTAACATCGTCTTCAAGCATATACTCAAGAACTCGTGCCGATTCTTTTGTTATAATCGGTCCAATGCCGTCTCCGCCGCAAACGCCGATGACTATTTTATCAAGTTTATCATAGTCAATGCTGTCCTTTTGAGCTTTAATTCTGTCTGAACGTTCCGATTGCTCGCGAACGAGTGCTTCAAACTTTTTTAAAGCTTCCTGCAAATTTTCTTCAGTCATTTTTATCCTCCTATTATAAAGATTCTCTTGTGTAGTTGAGAAGACCGCCCGCAAGGATAATATCCTTTTGGCGTGTTGACAAATCATATTTAAGCTCGAACTTTTCGCCGGTTGTTTCGTTAAGCAACATCACGGGTTTGTCTGAGAGTATCTCGTCTTTTACATTTTCAAGGCTGAGAAGGTCGCCCTCGGAAATCTTGTCGTAATCATCGGGGTTTTTAAAGTTGAGAGGCAATATACCGGCATTAATAAGATTTGCACAGTGAATTCTTGCAAATGATTTTGTGATAACCGCCTTTATACCGAGATAAAGCGGAACCAAAGCCGCATGTTCACGAGAAGAGCCCTGACCGTAGTTGGCGCCGCCGATTATAATTCCTTTGCCTTCTTTTTTACATCTGTCGGGGAATTCCTTGTCGCATACTCCGAAGCAGAACTGCGAAAGGTAAGGTATATTTGAGCGATAGGGCAGTATCTTGGCACCTGCCGGCATAATATGATCGGTGGTTATATCATCTCCGACTTTGAGAAGTGCTTTAGCTTCAATGCTCTCCGGTAATTTTTCGGTTTTTGGGAACGGTTTGATGTTTGGACCGTAAATAACCTCAACTTTGTCTGCGTCTTCTTCTGAAGCGGGCATTTCTATCATATTGTCATTAACAATAAATTTGTCAGGCATAAGGATGTGGAGCGGTTCTCCGTTTTCTCTCGGATCGGTCAATACACCGGCGATTGCCGATACCGCGGCAGTCTCGGGGCTTACAAGGTATATTCCTGCGTCTGCGGTTCCGGAACGTCCCTCAAAGTTTCTGTTGAACGTTCTGAGAGAAATGCCTTTTGAATTAGGCGACTGACCCATACCTATACATGGTCCGCAAGCGCTTTCGAGAATTCTGGCACCCGCATTTATCATATCCGAGAGTGCTCCGTTGAGTGCAAGCATATTAAGCACCTGCTTTGAACCCGGAGCGATGCTCAGGCTGACGTTTTCGGCAACGGTATGTCCCTTTAATATAGCCGCGACTTTCAGCATATCCATTAAAGAGGAATTTGTGCATGAGCCTATGCATACCTGATCAATTTTAATTTTGCCTATTTCAGAAACCTTTTTTACTTTATCGGGCATATGCGGCATAGCTGCAAGAGGCTCAAGAGAAGAAAGGTCTATTTCAATAAATTCGTCGTATACCGCATCGCTGTCGGCAGAAAGCTCTGTCCAATCATCAACTCTGCCTTGTGCTTCAAGAAACGCCTTGGTTATTTCATCTGACGGGAAAACCGACGTTGTTGCTCCAAGCTCAGCACCCATATTAGTTATAGTTGCTCTCTCCGGAACGGATAAAGTTTTAACGCCTTCGCCTGTATACTCGATTATTTTGCCTACACCGCCCTTAACAGTCATTCTTCTGAGGACTTCAAGGATTACGTCTTTAGCCGTAACATAAGGGCTGAGTTTCCCGGTAAGATGTACATTGACGATTTTCGGCATGGTAATATAGTATGTGCCGCCGCCCATTGCAACAGCTACGTCAAGTCCACCTGCACCCATAGCTAGCATACCTATACCGCCGCCTGTGGGTGTGTGGCTGTCAGAGCCAATAAGCGTTTTTCCGGGTTTGCCGAAACGTTCTAAGTGTACTTGATGGCAAATACCGTTTCCCGGACGAGAAAATCTAATTCCGCGTTTCTTTGCAACACTGCCTATAAAACGATGGTCATCTGCATTCTCAAATCCTGTCTGCAAGGTATTATGGTCAACATAAGCAACCGAAAGCTCTGTTTTAACTCTTTTAATGCCCATGGCTTCAAATTCAAGATATGCCATAGTGCCGGTTGCATCCTGAGTAAGAGTCTGGTCTATTTTGAGACCGACCTCACTGCCGACTTTCATTTCTCCGCTGACAAGATGTGACTTAATAAGCTTTTGAGCTACTGTGTAACCCATATAGATCGCTCCTAACTTTTTCACATTTTTAACAATCTTATTTTAATCCATATAAAATACTTTGTCAATGAATTATCAAGTGAATTTTCATCATATAACCTGATTTTCTTTAATAATAGGGAAACAGAGATTATATCATAGCAAGTCTGCATAAATATAAGAGGTTTATGTGTACTGCTTTGCGCTTAAAAACGAATAACCTAAAAAAAGCAAAAAAATAAAGCTTACCGCTTAAAAAGGCGGTAAACAATATTTTTTTGCCCAGAAAATATTTGATCCCCTCAATAAAATAAATTATATACGTCATAATGGAAAAAGTCAATAAAAATTTAAAAAAAGTTTAAATTCTTTTATAAATTAAATGAATTTTTGATTCGAATTTGAGAAAAAGTAAAAAACAAGTGCTTTTTTACACTAATGGCGATAACAGTATTTTAAATATCAACCTGGAACAGCTATTGCTATAAAAAAACATTTGTGCTAAAATAACTACAGTTATAAAATGAGTTATTATGGGCATAATGATATTTGACTTTATATGGGGGTATTGTTATGACTTATAGTAATTTGATTGAACCTATTTCTCCAAAAGAATCTCCCGCGGAATTTCCGGATGCTTCGGTAGACGGAGATGACAATACGGACGGCGATATAAAACAGATTGTTGAGACGGGTTCGGTTACTGTTTCCAAAGACGGTCATTATATTCATTGCCTTACTGTGATAGGGCAGATTGAAGGGCATTTTATATTGCCGCCGCAAAACAAAACAACAAAATATGAGCACGTTATACCTCAGCTTGTTGCTATAGAAGAAAGTAGAGATATAGAAGGTCTGATTATAATTTTGAATACCGTCGGCGGAGACATTGAAGCCGGGCTTGCACTTGCGGAACTTTTAAGCGGTATGAGAAAACCTACTGTATCGCTTGTTCTCGGCGGCGGGCATTCAATCGGTGTGCCGTTGGCGGTTTCCGCAAAAAAGTCTTTTATTGTGCCGTCGGCAACAATGACTGTGCATCCGGTGCGAATGAATGGGCTTGTACTCGGCGTTCCTCAAACATTATCTTATTTTGATAAGATGCAGGAAAGAATAGTAAGATTTGTTGCAGATAATTCTTCGATGAAATCAGAAAGATTCAGAGAACTTATGACTGCAACCGGAGAACTCGTTATGGATGTCGGAACGGTTCTTGACGGAGAAGCTGCTGTAAAAGAGGGCCTTATTGACAGTCTCGGCGGTTTATCCGATGCTCTTGATTGCCTTTACGGTATGATAACAAAGGAGAAAAGATAATGGTTCTTTATTCTGTGATTTCGCCTTATGAGATTTTCCCTTTTACAGCACCGGAGAATTCAGTGAAGTCTATTGACGGCGGTTATGTGGAATATAGGAATATTAACGGAGAATGTACAGCAGTTTCTTTGCGTTCTACAAATCCGTATGATTATATATCTTCAAAATATTTTAATCCAAAAATTCATTATCGGAGGATATTATGAGTGTTTTAAAAGCTATTATTTTGGGCATAGTGCAGGGCGTTACCGAATTTCTACCGGTTTCGAGCAGCGGACATTTATCACTCTTTCATTATCTGTTGGGAACCACAAGCGATACATCCCTTTTGTTTGATGTAATGCTTCACTTGGGAACTTTAATCGCAGTCTTTATTGTTTATTACAAAACTATTTGGGCTCTTGTTATTGAGTTCTTTAAACTAATCAAGGACATTTTTACCGGTAAATTTAAATTCAAGGAAATTACCGGAACAAGAAAAATGCTGATCATGTTTGTGTTTTCGTGTATTCCGTTGCTTTTCTTACTTATACCTGTGGGCGGCGGTCAAAAACTTATGGACGTTTGCGGCAGTTTTGCTGAGGATGATAACCTTTGGGTCGAGGGATTCAGTTTCCTGTTAACAGCTGTATTACTTCTCACTTCTACATATATATCAAAGAAAAAGAAGCTTGTTAGAGAAGTTAATACGACAGATGCGTTTGCCGTAGGTGTAGCTCAGGCGTTTGCTGCGGCTTTTCCCGGGCTTTCACGTTCCGGATCGACGATATCAACCGGTATGATGTGCGGCGTAAACAAGGAGTATATGGTTCAGTATTCGTTCATTCTTGGTATTCCTGCAATAATTGCCGCTAATATATCTCAGACTAAAGATGCAATTGAAATTCATCAAAGCATCGAAGTGTTGCCTACCGTGATAGGCATAATTACTGCAATGGTAGTAGGTGTTCTTTGCATAAAATTACTTCAATGGATACTGAAAAAAGATATGTTTAAATATTTCGGATATTATTGCATAGCAATCGGTATATTTACGCTTGCGTGCCAGATATTCAAAATTCACTTTTAATGATTTTAATGGAGCTGAATTAAATGCCGGCAACAAAAAATAAGAAAGTTTCTCCGCCGAAAAGAGGCAAAAGACCTTCTCCTACAAAAAGCACAAAACAAAATGAAGAAAAAGCGGCGGCTAACAGGCAGCTTGCCGCAATAATTCTTTTTGCCGTTTCGGTCTTTTTTATATGTCTTTCGTTTATTAACGGAGGAGGCTTGTGGGGTGGTTTACGGACTCTCAGTTTTGGCCTTTTCGGCTTCTCGGCATTTATATGGCCGTTGGTTTTAATATATGTTGCAGTTATGGCTACGCTTGATAAGACCGACCAAAAAATCGGAGTTAAGATTTTTGAGGCCGCAATGCTGATAATACTTTTATCCGCTGCTATACATATTTTCGGCTTTCACGGTGTTGTTGACTTTTCGGAAAATGTTATAGATGCCTACAATGCTTATAGATTTGACGGTTCACTTGTCGGCAGCGGCGCTGTCGGCGCAATAATAGGCGGTGCGATATTGCTTGCTACCGGCAGCAGCAAGCCGGCTGCGATAGCTATTATTTTGATATTAATGTTCTTGTTTTTAATGCTGATGACCGGGACAACCTTAAAAAAATTGATGAAGGGTGTTTACAGTCCTGTCAAGAAAGTCAGCGAGTATCGTGAGGAAAAGCTTGAGCAGCTCGCGAGTGCGGAAGAGCGAAACCGAGAGTCATTTAATCCCGATGTTGATTTAGGCCCGGAGCCGGTTACGGAAAAATCAGCAAAGAAATCAAAGAAAACAGCCGATATTGTCCAATTTGATAATGTGGATAAAAAAGAATCCAGCGAAGCTGAAACAAATGAACTTACGGAATCAAAACCGGTGCTTCTTGATGATATAATTAAAAAGATGAACGGTGACGAAGCAAATTCACAAATTTCAAAACCGATAGAAGAAGCTGCAAAAAGCTCTGCGTCTGCTTCTGTGTTAAAATCGGTAAAAGGCACCATATCCGATGATGAAAATGACAAACCGAAAGCCGAATATCAATTGCCTTCGTTAGATTGTCTGGCCGAGCCTAAAAACGGCCGAAATGTTAAATACGAGGACGAACTCAAGGCGAATGCCACTAAGCTTGTTGATACTCTTAAAAGTTTTGGGGTTGAAACAAGAATTGTTGATATAAGCAGGGGACCGTCGGTAACTCGCTATGAAATCCAGCCTGCCGCAGGTGTTAAAATCAGCCGAATAACCAATCTCTCGGACGATATAGCATTAAACCTTGCAGCTTCGGGTGTCAGAATTGAAGCTCCGATACCTAATAAGGCGGCTGTCGGAATAGAAGTGCCGAATAAAAACCGTTCTACGGTTACTCTGCGCGAAATTATAGATACAGATCAATACAGAAATGCGAAATCAAAGCTCTTTGTCGCGTTGGGCAAAGATATTGCAGGAAATTGCACATATGCAGACCTTGCCAAAATGCCGCACCTTTTGGTTGCCGGCACTACCGGTTCAGGTAAATCTGTATGCCTTAACTCGATGATTGTCAGCATACTTTATAATGCAAAACCCGATGAAGTTAAGCTTCTTATGATAGACCCGAAGCAGGTTGAATTTACGGTCTATAACGGAATTCCGCATCTTATAGTTCCTGTTGTATCGGACCCGCGTAAAGCTTCGGGTGCTCTTGCGTGGGCGGTTACCGAAATGTTGTCAAGATACAAAACTTTTTCGGATAACAATGTGCGCGATATCAGCGGTTATAACAGCATATGCGAGAGTATCGGTCAGAAAAAAATGCCGCAAATCGTTATTTTTATAGATGAACTTTCGGACCTTATGATGGCAGCGCCGCACGAGGTAGAAGATTCTATTTGTCGTCTTGCTCAAATGGCACGTGCTGCGGGAATGCACCTTGTTATTGCCACTCAAAGACCGTCTGTTGACGTAATTACAGGTCTTATTAAAGCTAATATTCCCAGTCGTATTTCATTAAAGGTTTCCTCCCAAATCGATTCGCGCACCATAATTGATACGGCAGGAGCTGAAAAGCTTTTAGGTAACGGAGACCTTTTATTCTACCCGGTAGGAATTGCAAAGCCTCAACGTATACAGGGTTGTTTTCTTTCGGATAAAGAAGTAGAAACTGTTGTTGACTTCATTAAAAAGCAGGAGAAATCTTCTTATGACGATGAAGTAATGAATGAAATCGAGCGACAGGCTGCAATGGAAAAGAAGAAAAACGGCGGAGCTGTTTCGGACGGTGATGATTCCGACGGCGAAACAGACGAAATGGTTCCGAAAGCAATAGAGGTTGTCGTTGATGCGCAGATGGCTTCCACAACCCTGCTTCAAAGAAAACTTAAGCTCGGTTATGCAAGAGCCGCAAGAATTATAGATACTCTTGAAGAGCGAAATATTATAGGTCCGTATGAAGGCAGTAAACCGAGAAAAGTCCTCGTAACAAAGCAACAGTGGTATGAGATGAATGCTTTGGCACAGGGTGGAGCTGCAAAAGATTACACTGCCTCCGATGAAAAAAATGATGATACGGAAATTCCGGAGTAAATTATGAATGGTTTCTTACCTGTAACAAAAGAAGAAATGATTGCGCTCGGATGGGATAGCCCTGATTTTGTTTATGTTTCCGGTGACGCTTATGTGGATCATCCCAGCTTTGGTGCAGCTATAATTACCCGTGTGCTGGCATCTCAAGGATTTCGGGTGTGTATGCTGTCGCAGCCTAATTGGAAAAACACATGCGATTTTATGCGTTTCGGCAGGCCGAAGTATGGCTTTTTGCTCTCTTCCGGCAATATTGATTCTATGGTTGCTCATTACACCGTAGCTAAAAAGCCTCGAAGTAAGGACGCGTATTCTCCCGGCGGAAAAATGGGAAAAAGACCTGATAGAGCCGTAATCGTTTATTGTAAAAAAATCAGAGAAGCTTATAATAACATTCCTATAATAATAGGCGGGCTTGAGGCTTCGCTTCGCAGATTTGCTCATTACGATTATTGGGAAGATAAGCTACGACCCTCGATTCTTTTTGACTCGGGGGCTGATTTACTTATTTACGGAATGGGAGAAAAGCAAACGCTTGAAGTGGCGAACAGGCTGAAAAACGGTGAAGATATACATCTAATGCATGACATTAACGGAACGTGCTATGCAGTTCCTGTTTCCGAAACTCCGCTGTACGGTAAAGAATGTCCATCTTACGAGAATGTATTGAAATCCAAAAAGGAATATGCTGTTTCCGTGAGAATTGAGCAGGATGAGCAGGATCATATTCGCGGAAAGCTTCTGAAGCAGCGTCACGGTAATATGATGCTTGTGCAGAATCCGCCGATGTCTCCGTTAACAAGAGATGAGCTTGACTTCGTTTATTCTCTTCCTTATACTCGTGAGTATCACCCTATGTATGAAGAATTTGGCGGAGTTCCGGGGCTCGAAGAAGTTAAGTTTTCGATAACACACAACCGCGGTTGTTTCGGAGCGTGTAACTTTTGCTCGTTAGCATTTCACCAGGGGCGGTTTGTTACATCAAGAAGCAAAACATCCATTCTCGCCGAGGCTGAAAAACTGAAACAATTACCTGATTTTAAAGGGTATATACATGATGTAGGAGGCCCAACCGCAAACTTTAGGTATCCTTCGTGTGAAAAACAGTTAAAAAACGGCTTGTGTAAAGGTAAAAAATGCTTGGCTCCGAGTGCTTGTCCCGCTCTTAAAGCGGATGAAACTGAATATTTAGATATTTTAAGAGAGTTGAGAAGGATTCCGGGCATCAAAAAAGTTTTTATTCGCTCCGGTATAAGATATGATTTTATGCTAAAGGATAAAAATAATGATTTTTTCAAAGAACTTGTAAAATATCATATAAGCGGGCAGCTAAAGGTTGCACCGGAGCATTGCTCCGCTGCAGTTCTCGACAAAATGGGTAAACCGCATATAGACGCTTACATTGAATTTTCAAAAAAGTATTTTGATTATACTAAGCGTATTGGGAAGGAACAGTATCTTGTTCCATATCTAATGTCTTCTCATCCGGGAGCCACTCTAAAGGATGCGGTTAAGCTTGCGGAATTTATAAAAAAAGAACATTTACACCCAGAGCAGGTGCAGGATTATTATCCCACTCCGGGAACAATTTCAACTGCAATGTTTTATACGGAACTTGACCCGTATACACTTGAGCCTGTGTATGTGGCGAAAAATCCGCATGATAAAGCCATGCAAAGAGCACTAATGCAGTATTTTAATCCGAAAAATTATGATCTTGTTGAAGAGGCACTTAAACGCGCCGGGAGACAGGATTTAATCGGCCTCGGAAGCAATTGCCTTATAAAGCCGCGTCCCGGAACAAAGCAAACCAAAGCAAAACAATCTTACGGTAAAAATGGTAACAACAGATATGGCAAAAAGAAGAAAAACAAATAAAAAGCAGATATTGATATTCGCAATTATCGCTGTTTTGTTTATGGTTTCCGTTGTAATTACATATTTCCCTGGAAAGGTATTTCCTACTTGGAGTTCGATTTACCGTTATGCCGGAGTGAATGAGACTGCGAGTACAGACACATATCCGTTTATGGTAAGCTATTTGGACGTCGGTCAAGCTGATTGTGAGCTTATAACCTGCGGCGGTCAAGCTGTCCTGATTGATTCCGGAGATATAGACGCATACGATAAAGTTGCCGCATATCTCAATGCTCTTGACATTAAAAAAATAGACTATTTTATTTTGACACATGCACATTCCGACCATATCGGCAGCGCCGCAAAAATTATTAAAAATTTTGAAATCACCAATATAATTATGCCGCGTTATACAGAGCAGAATATGCCCGATACAAACATTTATACAAATTTGCTTCAGACTATATCCGAGAGCGGTGCAACGGCTTATGCCGCAACTCCCGGAGACAGATATGATTTAAATGGATTTTGTTTTTCTGTTTTGGCACCTAATGCCGATTATGAGGAGCTGAATAATTCTTCGGTGGTTATTAAGGCGACTTACGGTAAAAATTCATTTTTGTTTATGGGCGATGCCGAGAAAAAATCCGAAAAAGATATTTTAAATGCCGGATTTGATGTTTCGGCAGATGTGATAAAGCTCGGGCATCACGGCAGTAAGACATCTTCTTCGGAAGTTTTTCTGAAATCTGTTAACCCTACGCTTGCAATTATATCTTGCGGCGTGAATAATCAATATAATCTGCCGTCTGAAAAAATTCTCGATATGCTCGACAAGCTCGGTATTCAGTATAAGCGTACCGATGTGAGCGGTACGATTGTTGTTGGCAGCGACGGTGAACACATTTATGTATCAACGGAGAAATAGCTATGGATGAGTTTTTTGTTGTAGACAGGGTTGAAAACAATATTGCGGTTTTAGAGTGTCCCGACGGTAAGTTCTTAAATGTTGAGGTTGATACATTGCCTTTTAAAGTCAGAGAGGGCAATGTTTTATTAAAAAAATCGGACGGTACATTTACGTTGTCAAATGACGAAGAGAAAAAAAGAAAAGCCCAAGCCTATTCTCTTCAGGAAAAAATTTTCGGTAATAGGTGAAAAAGACTTGCATTTACATTTAAATAATGGTATAATGCTTCCGCAATTCGCACGCATGGTGATTATCGCAAAATTGCATTTTTATGTCTTGCGTTAAAGTGATCTGTGCGGAGGATAAAATAAGGAGGACAAAACAATGTCAGTAGTATCAATGAAACAGCTTCTTGAAGCCGGTGTACATTTCGGTCACCAGACAAGAAGATGGAACCCGAAAATGGCTGAGTACATTTTCACAGAAAGAAACGGAATTTATATCATCGACCTTCAGAAAACGGTCAAAAAGCTTGAAGAAGCTTATATGTTTGTTCGTGATCTTGCAGCCAACGGTGAGGAAATCCTTTTCGTAGGTACCAAAAAACAGGCTCAGGATTCTATTAAAGAAGAAGCCGCTCGTTGCGAAATGCCTTATGTTAACGCTCGTTGGCTCGGCGGTATGCTTACCAACTTCACTACAATTAAGCAGAGAATTAAGAGACTCGGTCAGCTTGAGGCAATGAAAGAGGACGGCACATTTGATATGCTTCCCAAGAAAGAAGTTGCTAAGCTCGAGCTCGAAATCGAAAAGCTTGAAAAGTTTATGGGCGGTATAACCGAAATGAAGAAACAGCCGGCTGCTATGTTTATAGTAGACCCGAGAAAAGAGAGAATAGCTGTTGCAGAGGCTAAGAAGCTTCACATTCCGATTATCGCTATTGTTGACACAAACTGCGATCCCGATGAAATCGATTATGTTATCCCCGGTAACGATGACGCTATCCGTGCGGTAAAACTTATCGCCGGTGCTATGGCTGACGCGGTTATCGAGGGCAAGCAGGGTATGCAGGGCGCTGCAGCTGCAGAAGCTGAAGACAACGCCGATGCAGAAACCGAAGCTGCTGCTGAATAATCTTAACATGAAGCAAAGCCCGTGCTTTAGTGCGGGCTCTGTTTAAGTTTAATTAACTGGAGGAATAAATTATGGCATTTACTGCAAGTGATGTAAAAGCTCTTCGCGAGAAAACCGGCGTCGGCATGATGGATTGCAAAAAAGCACTCGTTGAGTCTGACGGCGATATGGATAAGGCAATAGATTTTCTCAGAGAAAAAGGTCTTGCCGCAGCTACCAAGAAGGCAAGCAGAATTGCTGCCGAGGGCGTAGTTATGGCTTACACCGATGAAGCAAAGCAGACAAGCGTTATTATCGAGGTCAATTCCGAGACCGATTTCGTTGCAAAGAACGATAAGTTCCAGAGCTTTGTTCTCAGCGTTGCTAAGACTGTTATAAATGAAGATCCCAAAGATGTTGACGATCTTCTTACAAAGAAGCTTGACGGAAGCGACAGAACAGTTCAGGAAAATCTTCAGGATATGGTTCTTGCTATCGGTGAGAATATGAAGATTCGCCGTTTTGAAAGAGTTACCGGTATTGCCGCAACTTACATTCATGCGGGCGGTGCAGTAGGCGTTCTTGTATCTTTTGATACCGATGAAAAGACTGCCGCTACTGCTGAATTTAAGGAGATGGGCAAGGACGTTGCAATGCAGATTGCCGCAATGTCTCCCGCTTATCTTGACAGAGCAAGCGTTCCCGCAAGCGTTATTGAACATGAGAGCGAGATAATAAAGGCTCAGCTTGCTGAGGATCCTAAGATGGCAGGCAAGCCCGATCAGGTTCTTGCTAAGATTGCCGAGGGTAAAGTCGGCAAGTATTATAAAGAAAACTGTCTTCTTGAACAGGAGTTCGTTAAGGACGGTAGCATGAATGTTCAGAAGTATGTTGACTCCGTAGCTAAGAAGCTCGGTGCAGACATCAAGGTTACCGCTTTCATCCGCTATGCTAAAGGCGAAGGCCTTGAGAAGAAAGAAGAAAACTTTGCCGATGAAATTGCCAATATGGTTAAGGGCTAATATTTTCTGATATCAAAGATAAAGAGCAAGCCAAGAGGCTTGCTCTTTTTTGTTGAAAACCAAAGTGTGTTATGATACAATTTATAATGATGATTTTAGCGTGTAAGAACACCTTTGTGTGAAGAACAAACAATCGCATATATAGGACGTTTTAATTGAAAACGGCAAAAAATATGATATACTGATAGATATAATAATCGGCACGAAAAGCTCATAAAATTTAACGGGTGATGTTTTATGAGCAAAAGGGTGTTTCCCATATGTATATTTTTTTTATGCTTTTTTTGTGTAGGCTTTTATGTTTTTGAATTTCTACGTGCCACAAGTAATGTGTCGGCTGAAAATTCACCGGGAAAATGTGAATACACAATCGTGATTGACGCCGGGCACGGCGGTGCCGACGGCGGAGCAGTTGCGAGTGACGGCATATCGGAAAAGGTAATCAATTTGGAAATCGCATATAAGCTGAATTATATCCTCAGAGCATACGGGCTTAATACCGTTATGACAAGAACAGACGACGAGTCGATACACGACAGTAACGCAAAAACTCTGCGTGAGCAGAAAGTTTCCGATATACATAAGCGTATGTCGATAATGGAATCAGACGAAAACAATATCTTCGTCAGTATCCATCAAAATAAATTTTCCAACAGTTCGCTTTGGGGTACTCAGGTTTTTTATTCGCCTAACACTACCGATAGTGCAGTTTTGGCGAATTGCATACAAAATTCTGTCTGCAGTCTTTTGCAAAATGATAATAAGCGTGTTATTAAGAAATCAGGAAGTAATATTTATTTGCTGTATTACGCAAAAAGAACTGCTGTGCTCGTTGAGTGCGGATTTGTTTCAAATCCTCAAGAAAACAAATTGCTTGAAAACTCGGATTATCAAAGAAAAATGGCATTTTCCATTGCTTTCGGAATAATGGAATATATAAATACAAAGGATGTGTAATAGTGGCATCAAAGTTAAAAACGGTTTTTGTGTGTTCAAAATGCGGGTATGAGTCTGCAAAATGGTTCGGACAGTGCCCCGGATGCCATGAGTGGGACACAATGAACGAGGAAGTGAAAGCTCCGCAAACCGTTACGGCAAAAAGAGCTTATTCGGACAATTTCCACGGAAAAGTATATAAATTAAACGATATTGTTACTGATACCGAGCATAGATACGACACAGGACTGCACGAACTTAACCGCGTCCTCGGCGGCGGTTTGGTTAAGGGCTCGCTTGTCCTTTTAAGCGGCGACCCCGGTATCGGCAAATCCACAATGCTTTTGCAGATATGTCAGTATTTAGACAGTAATCTTAAAATCTTATATGTATCGGGAGAGGAATCAGCACACCAGTTAAAGCTTCGCGCCTCAAGACTTGGGGTAACCGCCGATAATCTATCACTTCTTTGCGAGACGGACGCACAGTACATATGTGAACTTATTTCCGCGGAAAAACCTGATATTGTTATGATAGATTCAATACAGACAATGAATATTGCGGAACTTAGCTCTTCTTCGGGAAGCATAACTCAGGTAAGAGAAACCACAAATATGTTTATGCGTACCGCAAAAACTTTGAATATTCCCATAATAATAGTTGGTCATGTGAATAAGGACGGCAATATTGCAGGACCCAAGGTTTTGGAGCATATAGTTGACGCGGTTTTATATTTTGAGGGTGACCGAAACTTTTCATACCGTATTTTGCGTGCCGTGAAAAACAGATACGGCTCCACAAACGAAATAGGTGTTTTTGAAATGCTTGACAGCGGACTTAACGAGGTGGAAAATCCGTCGATGATGCTCATTTCCGGGCGACCGAAAAATACTTCCGGCTCGTGCGTCGCTTGCATTATGGAGGGTTCAAGACCGATAATGGCTGAGGTGCAAAGTCTTGTAACGCCTACCGGCTTCGGCACTCCGAGAAGAATGGCAAACGGAGTCGACTATAACAGAATGTCAATGCTGATAGCCGTTCTTGAAAAGCGCGCCGGCTATTTTCTCGGCAATATGGATTGCTATATAAATATTATAGGCGGACTTAAAGTTGATGAACCTGCGTCGGATCTCTCTATTGCGTTGGCGATTGTTTCAAGTCTTAAGGACAAGCCTGTGCCGGAGGATGTTCTCGCATTCGGAGAAATCGGACTCGGCGGCGAAATAAGAGCGGTAAACTCCTGCGAACAGCGCATTAAAGAGGCGGCAAAATTGGGCTTTGGAAAATGCATAGTTCCAAAATACAATCTAAAGAAAATTGCCGGAAACTTAAAAGTCGATATTGAAGTAATCGGTGTAAGCAACATAAGACAAGCGTTTGAAGCAATAATAAATTAACATGAAGCATTTTTTAAAAAATCCGTTTTTGCCAGACTCTGATTTAAAAGAAATAATAGTAGGTGCCGCCGCAGAGCCATTTATAAACGATTTTAACGCTTTGGGTATTAAAACTATTGTCGGAGACTCCGAAAAAGCTTTACAAGCTCCCGTGAGAGGGCATATTGATATGTCAGTTATGACGTTTGGCAGTGGCTTGTATTATTTAAGCAAGACACAGCGCAGGATAGGGGAGTGGATTGATTCCGTCGGAGGTAAAGCTGTTATCGCCGATGAAAATTTAGGTTACGATTACCCATTGGACGTGCCTTTTAACTGCGTTATCATCGGGACCGATTTTATATGCAACAGTAAAACAGTTTCGCCGCAAATTTTAGGTGTTGCCATATCACAAAATTTGCGTATAATCGATGTTAAACAGGGTTATACAAAGTGTTCGCTGTGTCCTGTAAGAGAAAACGCCGTAATAACCGATGACTCGGGCATAGAAAAAGTCCTACTCAATAACGGATACGATGTTTTAAAAGTCGGCAAAGGCAGTGTTAGGCTGAATGGGTTTGATTACGGATTTATAGGCGGGTGTTCCGCGATGATTTCGCGAGATATTTTGCTTTTTTTCGGTAATTTTGAAATGCACAGCGATAAAGACCGAATAAAAGCATTTTTGCAAAACTACGGAATAACGACGCAGTCGTTAAACGGCGATGACCCGACAGATATAGGAAGTATAATACCTCTATCGGAACAGCAGTTATAAAAAGAAAGGACTACGTGATTATAATGAGAAAAAACAGATGGTCAAATCTTTTCGGTGATATTTTGGCAATAGGTACCGTCTCTACCGTCGCACTTTCAGCAAAGCACGTTGCAAAGAAATACGGTCAGAAATATAAGGGTATCAGCATTAACGGATTATATCTTCTTGACTATGCGGCAGGAAGAATTTTCGGCGATGGGGCAAAGGCTCAGGAAAAGCTGCTTGCGCTTCTCAGCAAAAATAAAAAAGATTCCGAAAACGGTCCTGCGGCTGAATCGTGAATTACTTAAAAAACACTTCATACAGACATTTTACAATAATTTAACGTAAATTAGGTTGACAAATCAGCTTTTAACGTGGTACTATCTTATAGTACTTAAATATACAACGTCAAAGGGGACGCAATGAGTATTGCTTATACTCATCGTGTCCCTTTATTTTTTTGTGTTTGTAGGAGAAATGTCTTATGAGAATGAACAAAGACGGGCTATTTAAAATTATGCAGATTACCGATATGCAGGAGATACCTAAAGTATCACCTGACACTATGGCTTTGCTCGATGCGGCAATTGAAGACGAAAAACCGGATCTTGTTGTGTATACCGGCGACCAAATCAAAGGATATGGAGTGTCGTACAAGGGAAAGGGGAAAGAACTTGAGAACGCCGTTGCAAAAACGATCAACACCTTGCTTGAACCTGTTACAAAACGTAACATACCTTTTGCCGTAACCTTCGGTAATCACGATAGGCAGGTTGGTATCTCCAATAAAGACCAGTTCAACGATATATATAAAGCCTTGCCAAATTGCATAGGAACTCAAGCCGAAGGCATAGACGGCGGCGGTACATATAATATACCTATTAAAGCTTCGGACGGTTCCGACAGAGATGCTTTCAATCTGTATCTTTTTGACAGCGGCACCGATGCAAAAGGTGGCGGATATGAAGCATTTGATAAAAAAATAATTTCTTGGTATAAAGCAAAACGTGATGAGCTTAAAGAGAAAAACGGAAAATATGTGCCTTCGATAGTTTTCCAGCATATACCGCTTCCGGAATACTATTGTATTCTAAGAAGAGTTAAAAAGAATGAAAGAAAAGCTGTTCAAGCATACAGGACGCATAAACACGAGTATTACAGACTCGGAAAAACATGCAGAGTCGGCGGAACTTTTAAAGAGCCGCCGTCAATTCCCGATGTCAACAGCGGCGAATTCGACGCCCTTTCAGAATGCGGTGATATAATGGCAGTCTATGTAGGTCACGACCATAAAAATAATTTTATCGGTACTTATAAAAACGTCGATCTCGGTTTTACCCCGTCATCCGGATTTAATGCTTACGGTAACAGAACCAAGCGTGGTGTCAGATGTTTTATACTTGACGAAAAGGAACCTGACAGCTATAAGACATACTCGAGAACATATGAAGATTTAGTCGGCAAAAAAGTGTCAAGACCTGTTTTTGATTATCTTTCCAGTAAAGCTCCGACTACGGTCGATGCCGCCATACCCATGATTGTTAAAACAATCGGTATTATTGCTGCAATTATAATTCTAATCATTTTACTTGCAAAATTCTTATAATTACCGGAGGATAAAAATGAGCGAAACTAAAAAAGATAACGGATTTACGCGTTGGTCAAAAAAACACGCTGAGCTTTGGAAGTTTATTAAATACTCGATTGCCGGGGGCAGTTCATCTGCTGTTGAGTTGATTGTACATATGGTTTTACTGAATACAGCATTTAAAGTTCTTACTTCAGTGCCTGTTGTAAATGATGCACTTAATATGATCGGTATAACCTCAAAAGGCTATCTTTATACTTATCTCATTTCTACAACAATCGGATATGCAATTGCATTTATTCTCAATCGAAAAATTACATTTAAAGCTGATGTGAATCCGACACTTAGTATGATTTTATATGCAATTATGGTTGTGTTTACAATTTTTGCCAACGGTTGGATAGGGTCTGCAATGACAACCTTTGCACAATCTCACAACCTTACCGGTAACCTTTGGGATCTGGTTATAAAGCTTATCGGAATGACGATTCCGACATTATGGACTTATCCGTGCAACAGATTTATTATTCATCGCAGAAAAAAATCAACAATAGAAGCAGAAATGGCGGCAGAATCATTATCTGCGGTCGAAGAGGCTTAATATGAAAACGGAAAGTATGCTGAGTGCCGGAATAGACATCGGCACTACAACCACTCATCTTGTTATAAGCCGCATCGGCATAGGTGTGACGGAGGGCTTCGGTACAGTTCCGAGCGTGCATATAACATCAAAAAAGGTTTTATTTAAAAGTGATGTTGTTTTTACACCGCTTTTACCCGACGGTAAAATTGACGCCCGTGCCGTTACAGCAATTATTAAAGAACAATATAAAAAAGCCGGCGTAACACCGGATGAGCTAAAATGCGGGGCTGTTATAGTTACAGGTGAGAGTGCCTGCAGAGAAAACGCCTCGGAGGTTATTTCTTCCGTATCTGAATTTGCAGGCGATTTTATTGCAGCCCAGGCAGGCAGCGAACTTGAATCTTATCTTTCCGGCAAAGGCGCCGGGGCAGACGTTATCAGCGAAAACGAGGGAAAATGTACCGCTAATGTTGACATAGGCGGCGGTACTACCAACATCTCGGTATTTGTAAACGGAAGTTGTGTGGAAACCTGTTGCTTAAATATCGGCGGCAGACTCGTACGAAAAAGTAACGACGATGGCGTTTTTATATCATCGTCGTTATTAAATTTGTGCCGCGCAAATGGCATAAACATAAAAAGCTTTGATGATGCGGATAGCATAGATTCGATTCATAAGCTTTGCTCTATACTTGCATCAAAAATTAAAGAGGCTTTGGGTTTTTGTAAAGAAAAAACTATTGAAACCGAGTTAATAACCGATAGTTTGCTATCCGGGAAATACATCCCCGAAATCATTACTTTTTCAGGCGGAGTTTCTGAATGTATGCAGGAAAAAACGGATAATTCATTTAAATACGGAGATATCGGCGTTATTCTTGCCGATGAAATTAGAAATGATACCGAAACTTATCCGTGCAAGGTTATAACTGAGCTTGATAATCCTATACGGGCGACAGTTATCGGAGCAGGCCAATTCAGTATGGGTATTTCGGGAAGCACCATACAGTATGCCGATGTTGCATTACCGATTAAAAATCTGCCGTGTATCGAATCGCTTGAGCGTGTATCCGATAAGGCGTGCGCCATATGCATAAGAGGAGAAAAATCCCCGTCATTCAAAGATGTCGATACTCTTTCTGAAAAGATAGTAACTGCTTGTAAAGAATTGATTAATAACAATACAACATTAGTTGTGATTCTTAAAGAAGATTTTTCAAAAGCCTTGGGGCAATGTCTTCGCAGACGGTTGCCTCCAAAGTATCCCTTTATTTGTCTTGACGGTATCGAGTGTAAGTCAGACGATTATATAGATATCGGTGAACCTATTGCAGGCAATAAGGCCGTACCGGTAGTTGTTAAAACCCTTGTTTTCGGAGGAAAAAAGAAATGAAGTTAGAAACTGTACTTTTGGGCAACAGGTATAAATTCTCTTCAATTAAAGAGGTCTTGGCTAAAGCCAATGAGCAAAAAAGCGGTGATTCGCTCGCAGGGATTGCTGCCGCTAACGCCAAAGAACGAATAGCCGCAAAAGAAGTTTTGAGCGATTTAACAGTCGAAGAAATTACGGCAGAGCCTGCTGTTCCTGCAAATGAAGATGCGGTAACAAGAATAATTCTCGGTGATCTTGATACAAAAGAATATGACAAAATCAAATCACTTACAATAGGTGAATTACGTGAAGCTATACTCGACAATATGATTAGCGGAGATGAAATTCTAAAAAAAGCCCGTGGTATGACCTCCGAGGTTATAGCCGCTTTGGCTAAACTTATGGGGAATCTCGATCTAATGTACGTTTCACGCAAATTGCATATTGAGGCTACATGTAATACGACGATAGGCAAAAAAGGAACATTTGCAGTACGTTTACAACCTAATCATCCTACCGATAATGTAAAAGGCGTAACAGCTTCGCTGCTTGAGGGTTTATCATACGGCGCAGGTGATGCGGTTTTAGGCCTTAACCCTGCCATTGATAATGTCAAGAGCACAACTGATATTCTCAATCTGTTTAACGATGTAAAGAGCCGTTTAAAAATACCCACTCAAATATGCGTCTTGAGCCATATCACGACACAATTAAAGGCTTTAAAAAGCGGAGCACCCATGGATCTCTGCTTTCAGTCAATCGCCGGAAGCGAAAAAGCTCTCGCTTCTTTCGGAACAGATGTTGACATGCTCGCGGAAGCGAACGAATTGATGGCAAGTAAGGGTACGTCAATCGGTCCTAATTATATGTATTTTGAGACAGGGCAGGGAAGTGAGTTGTCATCTAATTCTCATAACGGCGCAGACCAGCTTGTTATGGAGAGTAGGTGCTATGGCCTTGCTCGTCATTACAATCCTTTTCTTGTCAACACAGTCGTAGGCTTCATAGGACCCGAATATATTTATGATACTAAGGAACTGATACGCGCCGCTCTTGAGGATAATTTTTGCGGACACATGCACGGTTTGCCTATGGGCTGTGATATTTGCTACACTAATCATATGAAGGCTGATCAAAATGACAGCGATTCACTATTGGTTATGTTGGCTTCTGCGGGATGTCATTATGTTATGTCGATTCCGCAGAGCGATGATGTAATGCTTATGTACCAATCAACCTCTTACCATGATATCGCGGCGATACGGGAAATGCTTGGTCTATCGCCGATAGAAGAGTTCAAGCAATGGCTTGAGGGTTACGGCATTTGGGAAAACGGCCATCTTGGCAAAAACGCGGGGAATCCGCGAATATTTCTGTAAACGGACGGTGTAAGGTATGGGCGATTATTTTGACAGTCTAAGAAGTGCAACGCCTGCGCGATTGGAAATAGGCAGGGCAGGCAGCAGATATAAAACAAAAGCATATCTTGACTTCAGGGCGGCACATGCTGCGGCAAACGATGCAGTTATGAGTGAAGTCAGCAAAGAAACCTTAGATGATCTCGGTGTTTTTGAAGTAAGGACAAAATGTCACGATAAATATGAGATGTTAACGCGTCCTGATTACGGAAGATTGTTTGACGAAGAAACTAAAGACTTTCTGCTAAAAAACGCGACATACGGTGCTGATGTTCAAATTTATTGCGGTGATGGGTTGTCTGCACCGTCAATAAAAGCAAACGTTCCAAATATGTTACCGATACTGCATCTCGGACTTGAAGAAGAAGGCATAAGTGTTGGAAAGCCGTTCTTTGTACGGTATTGCAGAGTAAATACAGCCCGTGAAATAGGCCCTTTGCTAAACGCAAAGGTTGTTTGCGTGCTTATAGGAGAAAGACCGGGACTTCTTACAGATGAAAGTATGAGCGCATATATTGCATACAAACCTCATCCGGAAATGAGCGAAAGCGATTATACGGTAATTTCAAATATAAGCAGATTCGGTATGCCGCCGGTAGAAGCTGCGGCTTATGCTGTAGATGTGATTAAAGCCATGTTAGAACAGAAATGCAGCGGATATAAGCTGAAGCTGTAATTAAAAAGATGAAGTAAATGGGATTAAATCGCAGTGTTTGACTTAATCCCATTTTTCGATTTACAGCAGTTGCTTTTAGTTGCTTCAACCGGAGCAGGTGCTAAAGATTTTAGACTTTTTTGAAATTGACAATTATACAAAATAAATGTTTTGTATAATTAGGGGGAGCTAAAACAGGAAAAATCCTTAAATTACTTTGAAATTACCGTATAATCACTTTCGCTCTTTTCCGGTGGTTTTAGGGTTATTGATGGGCTTTTTGCCTTTTAAAGTAGTATATTGCTTAAGTCGGCGTTGTTAACTTTATCTGCAATGTTATCTACATTTTACTTAAATTACGGCATTATTTACTTTATAAAAAATATTATAAATTATTTTAATAATTATTTCCTTAATTAGTTTTCTCTATGATAATTCATTGCATTGTCTTAATGATTATTTTTGTTTGGATTTGCAGAATTAGCAGAAGCTAAATTATTCTGTAAATAGACAATTCTTGCAGTTTATTGTATAATTGATACTGTGATAATTTAATAACGTATTATCCTTACTTTATTTGCCTGGGCATAATTTACGAACTCCGGTTCGGTGTTATGGCAAATTCATATATTCAATCAGCATATGTGAAACGGTTTCACACGGAGGTGCTCTTTAATAATGAAATACAGTACTGCTGACGATCTGCCTATAATACTTAAAGAATTTTTAAACCACATTTATGTTGTTAAAAATAAATCATCGCTTACCATTGATGAATATGCGTTGGATTTAAAAATGTTTTTGCGCTTTCTGAAGAGGCAAAAAGCGCTTGTCCCCTCCTCTGAGGAGTTTGACAAAATTGACATAACCGATGTTGATATAGACTTTCTGAAAAATGTGACTTTAATGGATGCATATGCCTTTTTATCATATTGCAAAAATGAGCGCAATAATGATTCGGCGGCAAGGGCACGTAAAGTTACTTCAATCAGAATGTTCTATAAATATCTGACTGTACAGAGAATGTTTTTTAAGGAAAACCCAATGCTTGAGCTCGAAACGCCTAAGCTCAAAAAATCACAGCCGAAATATCTGACTCTTGATGAGAGCCTTAAATTGCTCGGCAGCGTTGACGGAAAACATAAAGAGCGGGATTATTGCATACTTGTTTTGTTTTTAAATTGCGGACTGCGTTTGTCAGAGCTTGTTTCAATCAACTATAATGATATAAGAGACAATAACACAATTACGATAACAGGTAAAGGCAACAAACAACGTACAATATATTTAAATGACGCTTGTATGGATGCTATTAAAAACTATATGGCGGTTCGGCCCAAAGACGGTTTAAAAGAAAAGGACAAAGACGCGTTGTTTTTAAGCTCGCGGCTTCAACGCATAAGTCCTAAAACCGTACAGCATATTGTTTATGAGTATTTGGACAAAGCGGGCCTCGGCAACAGAGGTTTTTCGGCACATAAGCTTCGCCATACCGCCGCAACTCTTATGTACCAGCACGGGCATGTTGATGTATTGGTATTAAAGGATATATTGGGTCATGAAAATCTCGGCACAACGGAAATTTATACTCATATTGTTGATGAACAACTAAGAAAAGCCTCCGAAGCTAATCCGTTGGCTGAGGTTAAAGCAAGTAAAGCGAATAAAAATCCTTCTAAAAAGGAAGAGTGAGTTTTTCGGCTAGAAATCTTATATTTATTGTCGAAATTATTGAAATCAGTATTTCGGATACAAGCAAAACCGCATATCTAATCAAATACAGCTTTATAAATTTATTCGGTATCACGGTATTATCCTTAATTTTCCTGTTTATGTCTCTGCACATAAGTATGCTTTCATGGCACGCCGCCAGCATTATTGATGAAGACAGTACAAACGGAACTAACATAACAATGCCGTAAAATTTCATACCGTCAATATTATATGTTCTGTATAAATATCCGGATATCAAGCCTATTCCGAGTCCGCGAAAAACCGGCTCAAGCCACGCTATAGGTTCGCCTATAAGACATAATCCGAATATAAACGGTATTAATAAAAACACGCAGTCGCGAAGTAGCGTCGTGGCAAAAATAGTGAATAACGACTGTGACGATTTGGCAAGAAAATAATTCTTGATGAAAGATTGAATTTTTAGTGCATAATCATCTCCCGGATTTCTTAAGCTCATAGTGCCAAAAACAAGTCCTATAATAAAAACCATCATAAGCAAAAACATTTTTTGGCTCAATATTCCAATCTTTGCGGCTTTTATCTTTTTTGTTCTTAAAGCTTTGATTTCCATTTCAATTCCTCCTGTTTAAACTTGTACATTTTATGACTGAAGCTTGCGGTTAATGCCTATTATTTTTTTACTTTGACTATAACAACAATCACAGCCGACAAGACAAAACAGATTGGAATAAGCAATAAGCTTTTAATATTCAGTGTTAAATCATTTATAATTGCTATTGTCAGAAAATTTAGCAGCAATAAACAGAGTTCCGATATAAAACAGCAGAGTGCCGCCTTGATTTTAGTTCTATTCATAGTTAATAACGAACAAACTATAACCGAAACGGCAAAAACAGCATAGGATATTAATGGATAACGATTGGCCGAAAATGATTCTGATTTCAGTATAAAGGCTGATGCGCCCAAAAACATTAGGGATTCAAAAATGAACGATATAAATCCCGCTATAATGCTTTTAAGCCAAAACGGTAAAACATAATTTTTTTGTTTACTCATAAAAACACCCCCTCATAGATTACTATGAGAGGGTGAATTCTTTTATAACGCTTATTCTCAGTCTTTGTTCTTTTTATCTGCCTTTTCTTTTGCCTTTTCTTCTTTAGCTTTAAGAGCGGCAGCCTTTGCAGCTTCCCTTTCGGCTTTAATCTTCTCATTTGCAGTAACATTTGTTTGAATAGCCCAACGGGTTATTTTCATCTTGTTTTTGTCTGCGCCTGTTTCGATTATAAGAGAATCCTCTTTAACGGTAACAACCTTGCCGACTATACCGCCGATGGTTGTTATTTCGTCGCCAACCTGAGTATTCTCACGAATCTCCTGCTCTTTTTTTTGCTGTTTTTTCTGAGGACGAATCATCAGAAAATACATACCGACAAAAAGCAAGACCATCAAAATAATCATTTGAAAAGAGCCTTTGCCCGAGGCTGAAGTACTGGCCTCTAATAACATTAAATAATTGTTCATTTGAGTTCCTCCAATTTATAATTCCAAATTATTATACATATAAATATAAAAATTTGCAACTATTAACATTAAAATTAATAAACTGTTTATTAAATATTTTCGCAATATCCTTATGCTTTCTTAAATTGCCTACCGGTAAGCAGCTTCTTTGCTAAACGACAACTCGGATTTTATACGTTTTATACGATAATCTTGACCGCTTGTATTATAAAATGTATAATGGTGACGGTAAAAGTGTTTGTGGCTCAGTTTGCGGCTAATTTTGCGATGGGTGGTAACATTTCCATACTGCAATCTATTATTGACTTGTTTTAATCAGAGGTGATTGTATGAAAATATATTTGTCAAAATACTGGATAGCGGGCCATATAAGTTTGGTATGTGTGGAGGTGGCTGTTGTCGTTGCAACTGCTGCATTTTGTATTGAATATAGAGATGAAGAGAACATTCTTTTGATAATCTGTTCATTAGTTCTTATTGGTATTACTTACTATGTGCAATCAAAAACAATATGCATTCTTGATTATGTTGAAGTAAGCAATAATCAATTTACTCAGTATTCATTTAGCGGAAAGCGGAAACGTGCCGTTAATTCTGATGAACCTATTTATTATCAAATTGTGCCGCTGTTTGAAGGATTTTTTTTAAGAGCTGACTTCATAGTATTATCTAATCAAGAGTTTCTCCCTTATCGAAACGGCAGCGTTATTGGTACAGTTTACAAAGAGGCAATGGCTAAGGGCAATCAAATTATTATGCCTTACAACCAAAAATCAAGACCGTTATTGCATCTTGGAGATTGGCATAAGGTTTGTTTTTATTGATTTGTGCTATTCAAGCAAGTACCTCTGTGGAAAAAATCATGGATTGGCTATTAAAAGGAGGATTATATATTGTTTCATATAATAAATTCTATGGATATGCCAACATACATGATTATGTTGTTAGTAATTTTCGGATTGGATGTTTACTCTCTTATAAAGTACAGGAAAGTAAAGGCTCCTTGGAAAGTGGCAGCATATTTACAACCGGTTACATTGATTGCTATAGCCATAAACAGAGTTATAAGGGAATACGCACCAGATACTCATTTACATAACGTCAGCGCTGCTGTAACTTTAACAATCGGTGGCATATGGTTTGTTATAGTATGTATCACAGGATATATTAACAAGAAAAGAAGTTGAAATAATTTAATCGTTAATATACTTAACTCTTAACGTAACAAATTAAAACACCCTCTGCTTTTTTAATGAAAGTGGAGGGCGTTTTACTGATTATATTAAAAGAAAAAATCTGCCATTCAAAACGAACAGCAGATACGAATTATCTTTTATGTTTATATTATAGATAAATACAACATAGATATAAAATAAGTCGAATTATATTCTTGTGTCAAGTATATCAACATATTGCTTCTTAAACTCGGGGAATGTATCATTTTCTAAAGATAATCTGATGTCGGCCATCAATTTATTATAGAAATAAAGATTGTGTGTTACGGCAAGTCTGAATGCAAGCATTTCCCCTGCTTTAAACAAATGTCTTATATAGGCCTTTGAGTGATTCCGACAGGTCGGACAGTTACAGCCCGGCTCAATCGGGGTGTCATCTCTTTTATATTTTTCATTATTGAGATTTATAATGCCGGCATGAGTAAAAAGATGGCCGTGCCTTGCATTGCGGCTCGGCATTACGCAGTCAAAAAGGTCAACGCCTCTGCTTACACCTTCGATTATATTGCCGGGCGTGCCTACACCCATAAGATACCGCGGTTTTTGCGCAGGCATATACGGCTCCACAGCCGAAATGATACGATACATATCTTCCTTGGGTTCGCCGACGGCAAGCCCGCCTATGGCATATCCGTCAAGATCCAAATCGGCAATCTCTTTCATATTTTCTATGCGCAAATCATCAAAAGTGCACCCTTGATTGATTCCGAATAAGAGTTGGTTTTTATTTATGGTGTCAGGCAGAGAATTTAGTCTTTCCATTTCAGCCTTACATCTTTTAAGCCATCTTACAGTTCGTGCGCATGACTGTTTGGAGTATGAATATTCGGCAGGATTTTCAACACACTCGTCAAAAGCCATGGCAATGGTAGAGCCCAGATGAGATTGTATTTGCATACTTTCTTCCGGTCCCATAAAAATACGGCGACCGTCTACATGAGAATTAAAACTGACGCCCTCTTCTTTTATTTTGCGGAGTTTAGCAAGCGAAAAGACCTGAAATCCGCCGCTGTCTGTAAGAATAGGACCGCTCCACCCCGTGAATTTGTGAAGACCGCCGAGGTCGTGAATTAAATCATCCCCCGGTCTTACGTGAAGATGGTATGTATTGCACAGCATAACCTGTGTTTCGATATTTTCAAGATCAACGGCAGAAAGACCGCCTTTTATTGCGCCCGCCGTTGCTACGTTCATAAATGCCGGGGTGTGTATGGTTCCGTGTACGGTTTCAAAATCGCAAAGCCTTGCATTGCCGACCTTTTTAATAACTTTTAACATAAAATCTCCTTAAATCAAACAATGAGCATACAGTCGCCAAAACTGAAAAATCTGTATTTCTCTTTAACTGCTTCTTCGTATGCCTTCAAAACGTCGTCTCTGTTATAAAAAGCCGATACAAGCATTATAAGCGTACTTTCCGGTAGATGAAAATTTGTAATAAGCGCATCAATGCATTTGAATTTATAACCCGGATATATGAAAATACTTGTCCAATCATCCTTTTCACATATTTCACCGCAGTATGTTGCCACGCTTTCGAGAGTACGGCAGCAGGTAGTTCCGACCGCTACCACTCTTCCGCCGTTATTGTGTGTTTCGTTTATGAGATCTGCCGTCTCTTTTGGAAGATGATAGTGCTCAGAATGCATTTTATGTTCTTCGATATTTTCGGTTTTAACCGGTCTGAAAGTGCCTATGCCTACGTGTAAGGTTACATAGCCGATTTTTACGCCTTTATCCTTTATCTTTTGTAAAACCTCCGGCGTAAAATGAAGACCCGCCGTAGGAGCTGCGGCAGATCCGAGCTCCTTAGCATATACCGTTTGATAACGGTCTGCGTTCTCGAGCTTGTGCGTGATGTAATGCGGAAGCGGCATTTCACCGATTTTGTCAAGTACCTCAAAGAAATTACCGAATTTGTCGGTATCGTACGTAAATTTAGCGATTCTGTCTCCGTTGTCAAGCACAGCGGTTATTTCGGCATATAATATACCGTCGTTAAATGTAAATTTGGAGCCGGTCTTTGCTTTCTTTCCGGGGCCGGTAATTACTTCCCATACGTCTTTTTCTTTTTGCATTAAAAGCAGAAATTCAACCTTTGCGCCGGTTTCATCTTTAATACCGTAAAGTCGTGCCGGCAAAACCTTGGTGTCATTTAAAATAAGGCAGTCGCCGGGATTTAAATAGTCTACAACATCATAAAAATGCTTGTGCTCAATTTCCCCTGTTTGCCTATTGACAACCATCATTCTTGACGCATCACGAGGCTCAATAGGTGTCTGCGCAATAAGTTCGTTTGGTAAATCATAATAAAAATCATGCTTTTTCATGGCTTATCTCCGATATGTATATAAATTTTTCAAAAATATTTGACTATATATAATAAAAATGATATTATAAGTAAAACTGCGATAGAGGTGCAGAAATCATCAGTAGCATTTTGACAGACTCCGGACGTTGATAACCGATATGTGAAAGGGATTTTTGCCGAAAAAAGCAATTGCTCCGGGCAATGCTTTTTGGGCACATTGTTAACAGCAATGCGACTGTCATCATTTTGTTGTGATGGAGAGCTATCGACATTATCTTTCCTGATAATGCAAGCCTTATTTTGACAAATGATGACCGGTTTTTTAACCGGTCTTTTTTTGCAGACAATAGAATAACATTTTTTGGAGGTAAATACAAGTGGGGAAAAATTATAATGTTGGTATTATCGGTGCGACCGGCATGGTAGGACAAAGATTTATCACATTGCTGAGCGAACATCCTTGGTTCAACATAAAGGTACTTGCCGCAAGTTCAAGATCAGCCGGCAAACCGTATAAAGAGGCTGTAGGAGCCAAATGGTGCATGGATGAGGATATTCCCGACGCCGTTAAAGATATGGTAGTAATGAATGCTACGGAAGATGTTGAAAAAATCGCTTCTATGGTTGATTTTGTTTTCTGTGCCGTAGATATGAAAAAAGATGAGATAAAAGCATTGGAAGAGAGATATGCAAAGGCCGAGTGCCCCGTTGTCTCAAACAACAGTGCTCACAGACACACCCCCGATGTTCCTATGGTTCTTCCCGAGCTTAATCCCGAACACATAGAAATTATACCGTCGCAGAGAAAGCGTCTCGGTACAAAGCGCGGTTTTATTGCCGTTAAGCCTAACTGCTCGCTTCAGGGTTATGTTCCCGCCCTGTTCCCGCTCTCGAAATTCGGCGTAAAAGATGTTTTGGTTTGCACTTATCAAGCGATATCCGGAGCAGGTAAAACGTTTGATACGTGGCCCGAGATGGTCGATAACGTAATACCTTTTATCGGCGGCGAGGAAGAAAAATCCGAAAAAGAACCGCTTAAAATTTGGGGTCATATTGAGGGCGACAAAATTGTTGACGCCACCTCCCCCAATTTTACTGCTCAGTGTCTTCGTGTCCCCGTTTCAAACGGTCATATGGGCGCGGTTTTCGTAAGATTTGAAGATAAGCCCACCAAGGAGCAAATGCTTGAAATTTGGAAGAATTTCAAAGGCAGACCTCAGGAGCTCGAGCTCCCCAGTGCTCCCAAACAGTTCCTTAACTATTTTACCGAGGATAATCTTCCTCAGACGAAACTGCAGAGAGGGCTTGAACACGGTATGGCTATATCAATTGGCAGACTTCGTGAAGATACCCAGTACGACTATAAATTTGTATGCCTTTCTCATAACACGCTGAGAGGCGCTGCAGGCGGAGCTGTTCTCCTTGCGGAACTTCTTTGTGCCGAAGGCTACATGGACTGATTTTATTCGGAGGGATAACAATGAAAAAGCCGATTTTTACAGGTGCAGGTGTTGCGATAATTACCCCGTTTACTTCTGACGGTAAGGTGAACTATCCGGCACTTAAAGAAATTCTTGAATACCAAATAGCTAATTCAACCGATTGTATCGTTATATGCGGTACCACCGGTGAAAGTGCCACACTTTCTCATGAGGAGCACACAGAAGTAATCAAGTACACAGTTGATGTTGTTGCCGGAAGAATTCCCGTAGTAGCAGGAACCGGAAGCAATGACACAGCATATGCTTTGAATTTGTCAAATGAGGCCGAAAAAGCCGGCGTTGACGGTCTGCTTATGGTAACTCCTTACTATAACAAGGCTTCTCAGGAAGGTCTTATTAAACACTTTACTTATGTAGCCGACCGTGTCTCCACACCGATTATTTTGTACAATGTACCGAGTAGAACCGGTTGTGAAATTAAACCGGAAACTTATGCCGAACTTTCAAAACATAAAAACATTTATGCCGCTAAAGAGGCTACAGGAAATTTGTCTTCAATAGCAAAAACCATTTCCCTTTGCAGCAATGATTTTGCCGTTTATTCAGGTAATGATGATCAAATAACTCCGATTATGTCTCTCGGCGGCAAGGGCGTTATCTCGGTTCTTTCAAATGTTATGCCGCAGGAGGCTCATAATATTGCCGCTGCCGCACTTGACGGTGACTTTAAAAAGAGTGCCGAGCTTCAGCTTAAGTATCTTGAGCTTTGCAACGCTCTGTTTATGGATGTTAATCCCATCCCCGTCAAGGTTGCAATGCGTATGATGGGCTTTGACGTCGGTCCTCTCAGACTGCCGTTATGTGATATGTCCGAGGAAAAGACCGAACACTTGAGAAAAGTTTTGGCAAAGTACGGACTTATTAAGTAATTATTAAGATTTACGGATGTGAAAAAATGATAAGAATAATCTTAAGCGGTTGCTTCGGCAAAATGGGTCATGTTATACGAGACTGTGTTTCCTCGAGAAACGACTGCGAAATAGTTGCCGGCGTAGATATAGGTGACGGAAAAGCGGAATTTCCGGTGTTTAAATCTTTTGACTCAATCAGCGGTGTTGATGCCAATGTGATAATTGATTTCTCTCACCCGTCTGTTTTGAGCGGACTTTTGGAATATGCTTCAGCAAAAAAGTGCCCTGCGGTTGTAGCTACCACAGGCCTCAGCGAAGAGCAAATTGCCGATATAAATGAGTGCTCAAAAACAGTCCCTATGTTTTTCTCGGCGAATATGTCTATCGGCGTAAATTTAATATCGGAGCTTGCCGCCAAGGCTGCACGTGTACTTGAAGGCTCTTTTGATATTGAAATTGTCGAAGCGCACCATAATCAAAAGATTGACGCGCCCTCAGGAACAGCTCTTATGCTTGCAGACAGCATATCCGATGCATTATCGGTTAAACCGAAATATGAGTTTGACAGACACTCGAAAAGAGCAAAGCGCAGCAAAAACGAAATCGGCATTCATTCGATTCGCGGCGGAACAATAGTCGGTGAGCATGAAATAATTTTTGCGGGTCATGATGAGATAATTACAATTTCTCATTCAGCGCGTTCCAAGGAGCTTTTTGCAACAGGTGCAATAAATGCCGCTCTCTTCTTAGAGGGAAAACCTGCAGGACTATACAATATGCGTCAGCTTGTTGATGCTAAATAAGGAGGTCGTTTGTATGAAAACCATTCAAAATATATCAGTAGTCGAAGATGTGACGCTTGTTTCACTCAACGATTCACCTGCCGATATGAATACCATATCAAAAATTTTCGATATGATTTCGACAAATAATATTGATGTTGATATGATTTCTCAAACACCGCCGCACAGCAACAAGCCGCATTTGTCATTTACCGTTAGCGGTGACGATTTGGGAAAAATTTTGGAGCTTTCCGCTAAAATAAGAGATTTGTATCCCGATGTTAAACTTTCGGTAAGCAACGGAAACTGCAAAATATCTGTCTTCGGAGAAGCTATGAAAGGTCAACCCGGTGTAGCCGCCAAGGTGTTTGCGGCTGCCGCAAAAGCTAATACAGATATAATAATGATAACTACTTCGGAAGTAGATATATCAATGCTCGTTCCTCAGAGTGACCTTACAGCGACGTTAGAGTCAATCAAAGGCGCTTTTAACAATTAAATTGTTCCAGACATAAAAAAACGCTTGATTTTCATCAAGCGTTTTTTATTATCATTTATTTTATTTGTCAATCCATTCTCTGACTTCATCATTAAGCCAAGTAGCCCACTCTTCAATCCCCTCGCCTGTTTTGGCGCAGATAAGAAAGATTTTTGCGTTTGGGTTTCTGTGCTTGATATATTCCTTGCACTTTTCAACATCGAAATCAAAATAAGGTAAAACATCGATTTTGTTGATAAGCACAACATCGCTTACCTTAAACATAAGAGGATATTTAAGCGGTTTATCGTCACCCTCGGGAACAGATAATATCATTACATTTTTAACGGCACCTGTGTCAAATTCTGCGGGACAAACAAGATTTCCGACATTTTCGAGAATTGCAAGTTCAACCCCATCGGTGCCGAGAGCCTCAACACCTTGCTTAGTCATGGCTGCATCAAGGTGGCACATCCCTCCTGTGTGCAGCTGAATTGATTTTGCACCTGTTTCGGCAATTTTTATTGCATCAACATCGCTGTCAATATCTGCTTCCATAACACCGATTTTCAGCTTATCTTTAAGCGCATTTATTGTAGCTTTCAGTGTGGTGGTTTTACCTGAACCGGGAGAGGACATAAGGTTTAATAAAAATACCCCTTTGGATTTAAGCTCGCCTCTCAGCTTTTCGGCTTGTTCGTCATTATTTTTAAAAACACTTTGTTTTATTTCAATTACTCTTACTTTATCCATAATATTCACCCGATAAAATTTATTTGGATATATTTTACGCTTTTAATTATACAATTGTCAATAATCATAAGAAAATAAGTCAAAACAAAAAAATCTGTTTATTTATGAAATTTTAGACAATTTTCAATTGACAAACTTCTATTAAAGAATTATTATATTATCAGTATTGATAAACTTTTATCATTCAAATTTTACTTTACCGGAGGTAAATTATGGCTTGTTTCGTAGTACCGGCTGCAGAAGCTGTTATTGCAACCGTAGCTGTGCAAATCGCAAAAAAGCATGAAATTTCACAGGAGAAGCTTGAATGTAAGCTGCCTGAGGGTGCTGTCCAGGCTCCTGAGTATAAAATTTCGGTTTCAAGAAAACTTTCTTGGCTTCGCAATTTACTTTGGGGCGGTGTTTTACTTCTTGCCTTTGAACACCTTTGGCACGGAGAGTTAACTCCTTATTTCCCCTTCCTTACAGGCGCATCAAACGCTGAGGATACAGTTACAATGCTTCATGAAATGGCAACCGTCGGTGTTGCAATGTCTCTTTTGGTTACTGCCGTTTGGGGAATTATGCTTTTGGTCGTTAAAATTAAAGAAACAAAAATTTCCAAAGAAAAGGAATTAATGGAATAATGACATTACTTATCAGCGTATTTGCAGCAATTATTTCAACTGCTGTTTGGTACTTTTGTGCTGAACGAAAAAAATATTTGCTTAACGTTCCGTGCTATATCTTTTGGGGTGCTTCCGTTATGTGGTTCGTTGATGCGGTTTTTGAGTACTCCGAGTTGAAGGCAGCATATTTTACTCCTGCTCCGGAGGATATGCTGAACGATGCGTTTTTAGGTTTTTCGATTATTGCATTGGGTCTCATTGTTTGGATAATTATATTGCTGATAAAGGACCCGAATAGTGTTATTAGAGATGCCTTGTTCAGCAAAAAAAATAAATAGTAAAATATTAATTTTTCAGCGAAGTGATTTTTCACTTCGCTGTTTTTTATGAATATAATATTTTTTGCGGTAAAACATAACATCGGTGATAAATATTAGTACGATAAAGAAATTCCTGATCGGCATTCCGATAGGTATCATAAACGTTACTCTCGGCGCAGGCGGTGGAATCATTTCGGTTCCGATTCTTAAAGCTGCCGGTATGACACAAAAACAGGCTCAGGCAAATACGATCGCTATTATTCTGCCTCTCTCAGTAATATCATTTTATATGTATATTAAAAAGGGATTTACAAGCTTTAACAGTATAATTACAATTCTTCCCGTTTCGGCTTTGGGAGCGATTATAGGTACGGTTGTTTTCTCTAAGCTTTCAAACAGATTCTTGTCGGTAGCATTTTCTTTTTTTATGATCTATGCCGGAATAAGGTTATTATTTAAATGAACGATTTTGTGAATTTGCTTGCCGTTTTCGTATCTTCGGTAATAACTTCGATGGGTCTCGGCGGCGGTAGTTTTTACATTTTATATCTAACATTTTTTACTGACACTGAGCAATTTACTGCTCAAGGCTATAATTTATTGCTTTTTCTTCCATGCGCTGTCATATCTGTGATAGTTTATGCCGGAAAGAAAATTATCAGCTTTAAATATATTTGGCCGATTGTTTTAGGCGGAATTGCCGGGGTTATTGTCGGCTACACAGCATTATCTCATATTAGCAGCGCGATTGTTAGAAAGATGTTTGCAGCATTTTTATTACTGTCCGGCATTTTTTCCCTCATAAAGTCTGTAAAAAAAGAATAAATCATTGTTAAGTGTCCGTTTTTATGTTAAGATAAAGGCAAAACATTTCCCGAAAAAAGATTAGGAGAGTGCCAAAATGGAATATAAGATGCTATTCACCCCTATGAATATCGGTACGGTTCAAATTAAAAACCGTGTTGTTATGCCCCCTATGATGCTTGGTTTCGGTCAGTTTAACGGTTGTCCGACAAAGGAAATGATGGATTATTACGAGGAACGTGCTATCGGAGGAGCCGGGCTTATTATTACCGAGATTACGAGAGTTGATGATTTCAGTGGAGCATCGGCTTTCGCCCAACTTGCAATCAGCCACGACTATCATATTAAACCTCTTGCGGAAATGATAAGCAGAGTTCACTCACATGGTTGCAAAATGTTCATTCAGCTTCACCACCCCGGCAGACAAAATCTGGGCTTACTTATGGGTACCGTACCGGTATCGATAGGTGCCGAAAGAATAATGGGTAAGCTATATGATAAAATGTTTTATAAGGTTGCTCCTGCCGGCAAAATGCTCATGCAGAAAGACCTTGTGCTTCGTACATTTTCTCCGTCAAAATGTGACAGAGCATACTCTGCTGAGAGTTTAAACAGGGAAATGTCCGTTAAGGAAATCAAAAAGATAATTTCAGAGTTTATAAACGGTGCGGTTCGTGCGCAGAAGGCCGGTGCGGACGGTGTAGAATTACATGCGGCACACGGCTATTTGATTCAGCAGTTTTTGAGCCCTTACACGAATACGCGGAATGACGAATACGGCGGAAGCTTTGATAAAAGAATGAAATTCTTAATTGATATTATCAATGGAATTAAAGCGGCATGCGGCAATGATTTCCCGGTTGTTGTTCGTTTATCTGTTGATGAATGTTATTCTATGATCGGTAAACCCGAAATCGGCTATAAGCTTGAAGACGGAGTTAGGATGGCGAAAGTTCTTGAAAAAGAAGGGATTGATGCCATTGATGTCTCCTGTGCCGGTTATGATACATATAATTATTGGTTGGAGCCTACCTCTTTTGAGCCTGGCTGGAGAAAATATATGGCCGCAGCAGTAAAAAAGGAAGTAAAAATTCCGGTATTGGCTGCCAACCTAATTCGCTCTCCTAAACAAGCGGAAGAACAGCTCGAGGAAGGTATTCAAGATTTTGTCAGTCTCGGCAGAACTCACATAGCCGATCCGCACTGGGTAAACAAGGTTAAGGCGGGCAAAGAGGACGAAATAAAAAGATGCATCTGTTGCCTGTATTGTATGGAGAGTATGCAGAAAAACGCATATAAAGGAACACATGCTCATTGTTCTGTGAATCCCAAATTGGGCAAGGAATCGGAGCATCCAATTGCCAACGGCAACGGCAGAACTGTTGTAATTGTCGGAGCCGGCCCTGCCGGTCTAATGAGCGCGGAAGTTTTAGCTAAGCGAGGATTTAAACCGATAGTTCTTGAAAAGAACGCTTTCCCAGGTGGGCAACTACAACTCGCTAATAAGCCGCCTCTTAAGGAAAAAATCAATTGGTGCATTGAGGACTTGGTCACAAACGCAACACATTACGGTGCCGAAATTAAATATAATGTAATTGCCGACGAAAGTATTATAAAGTCATACAATCCATATGCTGTTATAATAGCTACAGGCGGTAAAGCAATTAAGCCTAAATCAATTAAGGGCTCCGATAAAGATAACGTTTTCACGACAACCGATATTCTTGATGGTTCGGTAGTGCTAAAAAATAAGAAGGTTGCGGTCATAGGCTCCGGCATGACGGGCCTTGAAACATCTGAAATGTTGGCTGAAAACGGCAATGATATTACCGTAGTTGAAATGGCTGATTCGATAGCTCCCGGCACTTGGATGCAGCACATTGATGATTGTATGCCGAGACTTAAAGCACACGGCGTTAAGTTTATTGTAGGTCATAAGCTTACGGAAATTACCGACAGAGGAATAGAGCTTAATAAGGTGGATACGGAGAACATACTTTTGGTCGATGCGGACTATGTTGTTCTTTCTCTCGGCGTAAGACCCGAAAATAAGCTCTACAATGATATAAACGGAAAACTTAAAAATGTTTATCTCATTGGCGATGCGGAAAAAACAGGCCGAATTGCAGATGCAACCTCTCAGGCGTATGAGCTTTGCAAAAATATTTAACCAAAAACATATCGTTATAAAATTAACAAAAAAGGGAGGCCGTAAAGTCTCTCTTTTTTTCTTTTTGACCAAATTTATTTTTGATGTATTTTTTATGTTGATAAACAAAACTATATATTGTATAATTAATTTTAAATTGGAGCAATTTGGATTTTATATTGTGTTTGATATTATTTTGTTACTTTTTTGGAGGTAATATATATGAAAGTACAGTTTACTGAAACCGTTTTAAGAGACGCAAATCAGTCTCTTATTGCAACGAGATTGCCTTACTCCGAATTTGACGGCATTCTTGAAACAATGGACAAAGCGGGTTATTATTCACTTGAATGCTGGGGCGGTGCAACATTTGACTCCTGCCTTCGCTACCTCGACGAAGATCCGTGGGAAAGACTCCGTAAAATCAGAGCAAAATGCCCCAACACAAAACTTCAAATGCTTTTAAGAGGTCAAAATTTGCTCGGATACCACCATTATCCCGATGATGTAGTAAGAATGTTCGTTAAAAAATCAATTGAAAACGGTATTGATATCATAAGAATATTCGATGCTCTTAACGACGTTAGAAATATTGAAGTTGCAGTTGACGAGACTTTAAAGAATGGTGCCATTGCATCCGGCGCAATTTGCTATACTCAAAGCCCAATACACAATCTTGAATCATACATCAAGCTTGCCAAGCAGATGGAAGAGCTCGGTTGCCAGACTATATGCATTAAGGATATGGCAGGCATTTTAGGTCCAAAAGAAGCTTATGATATGGTAAAGGCTCTTAAGGAAAATGTAAAAACTCCCATTATTCTTCATACACACTGTACCACAGGACTCGGTATGCTTACTCTTCAGAAAGCCGTTGAAGCAGGATGTGATGTAATCGATACTGCTATATCCTCATTCTCCGGCGGCACTTCACAGGCTCCTACGGAAACTATGGCTTATGCTTTAAAACAGGAAGGTTATGATATTGACCTTGACCTTTCTGTCCTTAAAGACATCAACGACTTCTTTAAGCCTATAAAAGATGAATATTTAAAAAAAGGCTCTTTAAATCCACTTGTGCTTTCTACCGACACAAATGCACTCAATTATCAGATTCCCGGTGGAATGCTCTCTAACCTTGTTGCACAGCTTACCGCACAGAACAAAATGGATAAGTTTAATGATGTTCTCCTTGAAACCCCCAAGGTTAGAAAGGATCTCGGTTATCCCCCGCTTGTAACACCTATGAGTCAGATGGTCGGCGTTCAGGCAACTGTTAACGTTCTTGTCGGAGAGAGATATAAGAATATTTCCAAAGAAGTAAAAGCTTATATTAAGGGTGAATACGGTCGTGCCCCCGGCGAAATCGATAAGGACCTTATGAAAAAGGTTCTCGGCGACGAAGAACCTATTAAGGGCAGATTTGCCGACTCTCTCGAACCCGGTTTTGAAAAGGCTAAAAATGAAATCGGAGAAAAGGCAAAGAGCGACGAAGATGTTCTTTCTTATATTGCATTCCCGACTCAAGCTGAAGCATTTTTTGATAAACGCGAAGAAAAAGAAAAAAATACTTTTAAATATTCAATAAAAAGAATTGACTAAGGGGTGTTAAGATGTATTTATTAGACAGTGTTATGTCCATAGGTGAAGCTCTTAATGTTTCAATAACCGGCATTGTAGTTGTGTTCATTGTCCTTGTTGTTTTGGCAGTTCTTGTTCAGCTTCTTTCTAAGCTCATCAGATTGTTTGTAAAGGAGCCGAATGCAAAGAACGTAAAAAAATCCGATGCCGTTAAAGAGGTTGTAAAACCCCAAGGCGGTGTTGCTCTTCCGGAAAATCAAACATTGGGAACGTTGAATCTTTATAAAACCGATGAAAAGACTGCGGCTGTAATTATGGCAATAGTCAGCAAAGAAAGCGGAGTTCCTTTGAACAGATTAAAATTCAATTCAATTAAGCTTATAGAAAACAAGTAAGGGGTTAACAATATGAAATATGTAGTTACTTTAAACGGAAAAGACTATGAAGTCGAAGTTGACGAGTTAAGTGAGGCAATAGTAACAAGCGTTGCGCCTACCGCAACTTCTGCTCCGGCAGCACCTGTGGCTACACAGCCCTCGGCACCGGCTACTCCCGCACCTGCTCCTGTTTCAGGAAGCGGAACCGCTGTTAAGGCTCCCATGCCCGGAACAATACTTAAAGTAAATGTTACCGCAGGTCAGAGCGTTAAGGCCGGCGACATTATGTTTATTCTTGAAGCAATGAAGATGGAAAACGAAATTGTAGCTCCTTCGGATGGTACAGTTTCACAGGTTGTAGCCGCAAAAGGCAGCTCGGTTGCAACTGATGACGTCCTTGCTTATTTGAACTGAGGAGGTCAATAAATGTCTGTTGTAAATGCTTTGGTGGAGATATTTCAAAGCTCCGGTTTTGTATCGTTGTCATGGCAAAACTGGGTTATGATTTTAGTCTCCTTTGTTCTTTTATATTTGGCTATTGTCAAAAAATTTGAACCGCTTCTCTTAGTTCCGATTGCTTTCGGTATGTTACTTGTTAACATTTATCCTGATATTATGTATGATCCGCTTATGATGTCGTCATACAGCGGCCAAGTTGTTGAAGGTGCCCATTGGTATGATACCGGTGTCTTGCGACTTATTTACGCAGGTGTTAAATCGAGTATATTCCCCTGCCTTATCTTTATGGGTGTAGGTGCTATGACCGACTTCGGACCGCTTCTTGCGAATCCTTCAAGTCTTCTTCTCGGCGCTGCTGCTCAGCTTGGTATTTATGTTGCTTTTCTTATTTCAATCGCAACCAACCTTATCCCCGGTTTTGAGGGCTTTACGCCTCAGGAAGCAGCTTCAATAGCTATAATCGGCGGTGCAGACGGACCGACAGCTATTTATTTAACGAGTAAGCTCGCTCCGCAGCTATTAGGACCCATTGCTGTAGCGGCATACTCTTATATGGCTCTTATACCGCTGATTCAGCCCCCTATTATGAAGCTTTTAACTACCAAAAAAGAGCGCGAAATCAAGATGGATCAGCTTAGAACCGTAAGCAAAACAGAAAAAATCATTTTCCCGATTGTTGTTACTGTTCTTTGCGTACTTGTTCTTCCGTCGGTCGCTCCGCTTATCGGTATGTTTATGCTCGGCAATCTTTTCAAAGAATGTGGCGTAACCGAACGCCTCAGTGATACTGCTCAGAATTCTCTTTGCAATATCGTAACAATAATGCTCGGTACTACCGTAGGCGCCACAGCAGAAGGCAAAACATTCCTCGCTACCAAAACTATACTTGTAATAGTAATCGGTCTTGTCGCATTTGCTTTCTCAACCGCAGGCGGCGTATTGTTCGGCAAACTTATGAACCTCGTAACTCATGGTAAAGTTAATCCACTTATAGGTTCCGCAGGTGTTTCGGCTGTTCCTATGGCGGCTCGTGTATCACAGGTTGAGGGAAGAAAATACAATCCCTCTAACTTCCTTTTAATGCACGCTATGGGTCCGAATGTTGCAGGAGTTATCGGTTCTGCTGTTGCAGCCGGATATTTACTTCTTACTTTTGGTAAATAATTATTAAGTTATAGAAAAGGTCACGGCAACAAATTTAGTTACCGTGACCTTTTTATATATTCTGATATAACAATTGAAAACTTATTTATCTTTTCTTGACTGCAACATTTAATATAATATATGCTAACACCAGCATAACCACCGAACAACACAGTACAGCATACATCTCTTCTATACTGACGCATTTATCGAAAAAGTACAAGTTACAGTCAATACTGTCTTTAAATGCGGTGACAAATTCCTTCGGCATACCCATTTCGGACAGTTCACTGAAAACACCGTTTAAAGCGTGATTGCGTAAAAGTCCCGTGCCGTATGTACCCGGCAAAAAAGAAATAACTTTTTGCAGTCCGGCAGAAAAGCTTGAGACGGGCATATATGCGCCACAGATAAATCCATATCCTGCGCTGACTATGGTCCCTACTGCGGAAATCTGACCTTGTGAGTTTAAAAAGAAGTTGATTATTGAGCTAAGCGCTGTTCCGAACATTACAAGTAATATCACATCGAGTAAGAATAAAACCGTCTCTTTAAATGAAAGATACCAGCCAATATTTGACAAATAAATAAAACAAATAACTGAAGCCGCAACACATATTGCAAGTGTAGAAATAAGTGTCGAGATATAATAACTTACGGCAAGCGTTGATTTTTTTACAGGAGTTACGGTTAAATCTGCACGCGCGCCGCTGACCTTATCCTGAACCATGAGCATATTTGAACAAAACGAAACAGTTACGCAGCATACGGCAAGAAGTGATGACACAAGCTGGCCTGCAACGACCGCATTTATGAGTTTTTCCGACAACTCAAAGCCTGTAGGTATTGCGGATAAAAAGCTTTGCTTGTAAACATTTCCGAGAAAAGTTGTATATAAAATGAGCAATATAATCGGAGTTATAAGTGAAGTAAAAAACATTGCCTTATCTTTGAAAAACAGTTTGCTGTTTCTTCTGATAAGATTGCCGAGACCCGTCATTTTACGTCACCTCCGCTCAGGTTTTTACCTGTAACCGCCATAAAAACATCATCCATTTTTCCTTTAATTACCTCATAGTCTTTAAATATATCAGGATTTTTAATTATCAGTTCGGTTGCTTTTTCGGAATTCGGAACAGCAATGCGAACGGCGCCGTTCAATTTTTCCGACGGCAGATTAAGACTCTCGGCAAGAGCGGCTGATTCCCCATACAGAGTAATAAAGTCACCTGTATATTTATTTTTCAGTTCTAACGGAGTCCCCTCTGCCGAAATTTGCCCGGCATCAAGTATCACTACATAATCGGAGTCCGCCGACTCTTCCATGTAATGTGTTGTGAGAAAGACGGTAAGCCCATGAGTTTTGCGAAGCATTGTTATAACCGACCATAAAAGCTGTCTTGTTTGAGGGTCAAGTCCTGTTGTCGGCTCATCAAGAATCAGTATTTTGGGATTGTGAAGCAAAGCTCTTGCTATATCAATACGTCGTCTTTGCCCTCCGGACAGTTTTCCGACGGTTCTGTTAAGAATATCTTCAAAACCGAGAAGTTCCGATAACTCATCAAGACGATTTTTAAATTCCTTGCCCGTTATGCCATACAGAGCGGCACGACTGCGCAGATTATCTTTTACAGACAACGCTTTATCAAGTACGGAGTTTTGAAAAACTACACCGATATCCGATGAAACACTGTTGAAATTTTTCTCAGTATCTTTGCCGCAGATTACTATTTTTCCGCTGTCCTTTTTTATCTGCCCACACATAATTGAAATGGTTGTGGACTTTCCTGCGCCGTTTACGCCGAGAAACGCAAACAATTCACCGTGATAAACGCTAAAGGATAAATCATTAACAGCCTTTATGTCTCCATACGACTTGCTCAAATGAGATATTTCAATGATTTTATCCATATAATACTCCCCAATAAATTATTTATAAACATATTAACAAAAGAGCAAATATTTGTCAATAAAATACAAAACCACTCGTCATAAACGAGTGGTTTTAGATTAAATGTGAATTTTACTGAATATGCCTAACATCATTGCGATAACACTTAAAACAATCAGAATTATCAAAATTACCATAAGAAAGCGCAGATATTTTTTTGCGGTTTTATCGTCCGAAGCTGATGCATTTTCTCTTTTGGTTTTTTTATAAAGAATTTTTAATAAAACAGCGCTGAATAAAACACAACATATTATGGTAAAGTTCAATATCAACATCAATGTTTTTTGAGTTTGCATATTATATAAATTTTATCTCCTTCTCTTTGATTATAATACACACACTATGCGCCGCAATTCCTTCCTTTGCTCCTGTAAAGCCAAGTCCCTCTTCTGTTGTCGCTTTTACGCTGACATCAGACAACGGTATTTTACATGCTTTTGCAATGTTTGTGCGCATCGCCGCAATATACGGCGCAAGCTTCGGGCTTTGAGCCAAAACCGTGGCATCTATATTTCCGACAGAATAACCGTTCTTCTTAAGTAAATCACACACTTTAGATAAAAGAACCATACTGTCGGCATTTTTATAGGCATCGTCTGTATCTGGAAAATGCTTTCCGATATCTCCGAGCGCAGCTGCACCGAGTAAAGCGTCACTAACAGCATGGGCAAGTACATCTGCGTCTGAATGGCCCAAAAGGCCAATTCCATCATTTTCAATATGAACTCCGCCCAATATTAATTCTCTGCCCTTTTGAAGCTTATGAACATCATATCCATGCCCGATTCTATAATTCATCTTTTTCTCCTTTGTTGATAATTGCTTCGGCAATGATTAAATCCTCAGGAGTCGTAATTTTGATGTTTGTATTATCTCCATCAACAATTTTAACAAGCTTGCCGTATGCTTCAATTAAGCCGCAATCATCCGTAAAAAGTTCACTGTTCGGAACGCCATGCATAGCGCTTAAGTACATTTTTTTATTAAATACCTGCGGTGTTTGAATTGCCCTTAACGAATCCCTCGCCGGCGTTGAAGTTACTATTCCTTCATCACTAACGGTTTTTATTGTATCTTTAACCGGGATACCGGGCGCAGCGGCATCAAAATCAAAAGCCGCAAAAATCGTTTTTTCAATTGTGTCTCTGTTCACAAGCGGTCTTGCACCGTCGTGTATGGCAATATAATCGGACTCTGTCATGCAACACCTAACAGCATTAAAAACGCTTTCCTGGCGCGTACAGCCACCTTTAACGATATTACTGACCTTATTAACCGAATAATCTTTTACCATAGCAAAAATTTGAGAAATGTCCTCTTCACGTGCCGATATGATTATTTCCTTAATAAGATCAGAATTTTCAAATGCCTTCAAAGTCCTGATAAGCACAGGGACGCCGTCAATTAGCAAAAACTGCTTATTGACGCCGCCCATTCTTGTTGAATTTCCGGCAGCTACAATAATCGCGGAAACATACGGATAAGAAGCTGCCTCATTATTATATTTTTTTGTTTTAAGCATACTCATAACCCCTTTGTAATACTTAGGGCAAACAAATAGATTTTATGAGTATATTTTACACCAAAGCCTCTATAGTTGCAAGCTTAACTGCAAGGCAAAGAATATCGGCTGCTTTTTGAAGCTCATCAGTTGAAGGATAAGAAGGTGCAATTCTGATATTTCTGTCGTCGGGATCTATTCCGTACGGGAAGGTTGCGCCTACGGTAGTAAGAACGACACCGAGTTCTTTACAAATTTCACCTACGCGTTTTGCGCTGCAATGGTTAACGTCAAGACTTATAAAATATCCGCCTTTAGGAGATGACCAGGATGCAAGATCATTGTCTTTAAGCTCCTTTTCAAGCGTTTCAAGCACTATATTGAATTTAGGTGCAAGAAGTTTAGCGTGTTTCTTCATATGTGCCTTAATACCATCGGCATTTTTGAAGTATTTAACGTGTCTTAACTGATTCATCTTATCATAGCTTATTGTCTGCGACTTTAATCTGTCTTTAATCATCGCAATGTTCTTCGGTGAAGCAGCTATTGCCGAAATACCTGCTCCGGGGAAGGTTATTTTTGATGTTGAAGTAAATTCAATGAAATTATCCTCTGTTCCGAATTCCTTGCAGGCGTCAAAAATATTGAGCAAAGTATCAGCATCATCGCAAAGGTCGTGCACAATATAAGCGTTGTCCCATATTACACGGAAATCTGGCGCAGACGGTTTTAAAGCGGCCAACGCACGAACTGTTTCATCCGAATACGTTATTCCGTCGGGATTGGAATACTTCGGTACGCAGAACATACCTTTTACCGAAGGATCTTTAACAAGCTCGGCAATTTTTGCAACATCAGGTCCTGTTTCTGTCATTCTGACATTTATCATTTTAATGCCGAAATGCTCGCATATACCGAAATGTCTGTCATATCCGGGAACATTACATATGAATTTAACATCTCCCTGACGGCACCATGGCTCGGCACCTGCACCATGCGTATAACACTGTGAAATATAGTCATACATAAGATTCAAACTTGATGTGCCGCCGACAATAATGTTTTCCGGAGCGACACCGAGCTCATCCGCAAAAAGCTTTTTGCATTCCGGAATACCGTCAAGGCCACCGTAATTGCGCACGTCCGTACCGTCTTCTGATATCCAATCAGAAGCTGAAAGCGATGAATTAAGCATATCCATGGAAAGCGCCAACTGCTCTGGCGACGGCTTACCTCTCGCCATATTGAGTTTAAGATTTTGTGACTTAACGTCATCGTATTGCTTCTTAAGCTCACATTTTAAATCCTCAAGTTCTTCCTTTTTCATTTTGCTGTATTGCATTATTCTTGCCTCCAAGATTTAAAAATACTTTTTTAACCTTATAGATTTTATAATATTTTACTCGATTTTGCAATATTTGTTTTAAATTCTTGCAATAATTATAAAAAAAGACAAGCTGCTAAAAATACAGCCTGTCTTTTTGTCTATTTTAAATAAATAATAGTTCAGTCTTTTACAGCGGAACTCAACTCATGCTCTTTTTTACGTATCTCTTCAAGTTCATTTTGTATTTTTTCTTTCTTCTTTCCTGTATAATCATTGAAAAACATCGGTATCATAGTTAAAAGGAACCCAAGAGCAGGAAGAAGAGTTACCATAATCAGAAGCCATTTTTGAGTGTAAGGTGTTTGTTGAGCCAAAATCTGTTTGCCGTTTATGTCAAGATTACCGTCAATCGGCTTTTGATACTTGCCTATTTCGAGAACCCAACCCGTTACAACTCCGGCTATACCCGCTGTAACCTTTGAAAGGAATGTCTGGAAAGCAAAACACACACCCTCTGATCGTTTACCTGTTTTCCATTGCATATAATCAACCGAGTCAGCTATGAAAGCATATGTAATTACATTATAAATTCCGAGAGGGAATCCCATTAAGAACAGACATACCCAAAGAATATAAATATTAATATGCCCCGGATCATTCATAAAGAGGAAATAGCAAACACAGTGTGCAATGACTCCGAAAATAGACGAGCCGATGTAAATCTGCTTCAAATCAAATTTCTTGCGAAGCATCGGGAATACGACCATGGCCGGCACCATACCGGCACCAATGGCAACAGTTAAAGTCGTGAGAATAGTTCCGCGCGGTATCCAAAATCCACCCGCTTTATAAGCGGCTACAACATCGTTTGTAGAAGCAAGAACATCAAAGTCCGTGTAACCTTGAATTATTAAATAGTTAGCTATATAGTCGGCAGATATATTGGCAATAACCATTGTAGAACCGAGTATCGCTGCTGCGATTACAAGTAAAAGCAGTTTGTTTTGACCGACAACATGAACAGTCTCTTTAAAAGTAGGTGTCGTTGTTGACGGCTCTATTCGCTCTTTAGTAGTAAAGAACGCAAGACTTGAAAGAAGCGCGCCCATGACACCAAAGAGAATTGCGCCGAAAAGATAACCGCCGCGCAAGCCGAGAGAAGACTGACGTAAAATAGGAATAAGAAGTGCCGGAAGTATACCGCCAAATGTAGAACCCAAACGTCCGTTTGAAATAAACTGTGTACGTTCTTTTTCGTTTGGTGTTATAACCGAAGTCAGTCCCCAAAAAGGAACGTCTTGTATCGTAAAGCAAACACCCCAAAGCACATATGTACACGCAGCATATACAGTAGCCGCCGCGCTGCTTTGAAAAGGAGCAATAAACAAAAGGATGGTCGACACACAAACCGGTATCGGAGAGAAAAGCAAATACGGACGCATTTTTCCCCATTTACTTCTCGTCTTATCTACTATCATTCCCATTATTGGGTCGTTAAGCGCATCAAAAATACGACCGCCGAGTATAATAGCACTTGCTGTAACAGCGTTTAGTTTAGCAACGTCAACCAAAAAGACAAGATAGAACATTGTCATTATAGTATATATTCCACTTCTGCCGAAAGCAGAAAGCGGAAAACATATTTTTTCTTTTAAAGTTAAATATTTCTTTTCCATTCCCTTAACTCCTGTTATTTTTTTCTGACAAATAAAGCCGGTAAAAATTTTGGCTTACGCTCCCCTGCTTTGACCATTTCGTTTATCAGCATATCTTTGAGTTCAGCCCTTACGGAAGCATACTCCGGAGATTTTATTAGGTTGTTTTTCTCAATCGGATCAACTGATAGATCATATAAATAGTCTTCAAAATATACATCTGAGTTGTGGGCAACGTATCCGGTAGGAGCAAGAGTCCTTACGGAATACTTGTACTTTTTGGTGCGTATAGCTCTTCCGCACTGACTTTCACTTATTTGAATAAATACGCAGTCGCGTTCCTTATTTTCACGCATTTCCTTGAGCAGCGATATGCCCGAATAGCTTTTTGGTATCGGTATTCCTGCCATATCAAGCAATGTCGGAGGAAGATCTATAAGACTAACAAGCCTGTCATCAACTACACCGCCTTTGAACATCCCTCCGCTGATAATCAGCGGCGTATGCGTTGCGCTGTCGTGGCAACTTCTCTTATACTCAAGATTGCGGGTCTTAAAATGAGAGCCGTGATCGCTTGTATAAATAATAATTGTGTTATCGTAGAGTCCCTTTTCCTTCAGCTTTTTAACGAGCTTACCGACATTATCATCAAGTCTGTTTATTGCAGCTATGTAATCCGGATACATTTTATTATAATCGCCGGGTAAAAACGACAAGTCGGGTGGTATAGGATAGTCTTTAAATTTATCTACAGTATCCTTAGGGCCTTCATAACAATGATGATCATTTTGATGATGTGGTTCAATATGAGATACAAACATAAAAAACGGCTTATCCGATGTCTTTTGCTCAAGATATTGAAGGGCGAAATCGTTTATGCAATCAGCGCGGTAGCCCTTGAAATCAACTTTTCTGTTTTCATTGTCAAAGACATATCCATCATATCCGTGTGATGTAAACTCAAGTACATCGGATGCACGCCACCAATCTTTATAACCGCCGCGCAGGTTCTCCGGAATTGCGCTTTTTTCGCAGTGGAAGCCTACGTTCGGCAGTCTGTCGGAGGCTAAGTGCCACTTCCCGACATAAGCTGTTTCGTATCCTGCTTCGTTGAAGTATTCCGCTAACGGCTTAATGTTTTGCGGAAGCGGAATTCCATTCCAATAGCATTGGTTTTGCGTCGCATAAAGACCGGTTTGAAGGCAAGCGCGAGCCGGTCCGCACACCGGTTGACACGTATATGAATTTGTAAAATTCACACCGTTTTCGGCAAGCTTCATAAGATTTGGAGTAACGGTTTCATTAACAGTATCCCATCTCTGTTGATCGCTGAAATAAAAAATAATATTTGGCCTCATTATGTTCCTCCGTTATATTATATAAATGACATTACAGCATTGTATAAAGATAGTGCCGCAACCGAAGATACGGCAATTGTAAACGTGACTTTAATTGCTTTTTCATTGCATTTCCTATTTAAAATCGAACCTATGAACCCTCCGATAACCGCAACAGGGATTATCACAAGCAGTACCTTCATATCGAATCCGGAAAAGCCCGTTTTTATATATGTGGATATAATGTTTGCGCATTGGGAAAAGAAAATAACAGCTACCGAATACACCGCTGCATCTCTCATCGTAAACGAAAACATAAGAGTTAAAAAAGCAACATTTATCGGTCCGCCGCCAATACCCAAAAATGCCGCCGCGGTACCGAGCAGTAATCCGGACAGCAAAATTGCTATGGGATTTTTAACATTAAATGTTTTGAAATTACCGGATACAAAAATAATAACGCACACTAAAAAAACAGCCAATATTGCAGACTGTATGCCTCTTACGGTATTCGGAGTTGAAGAAACACTTAACGCATAATTAAAAAGATAATTTCCGAGCAGACCGCCGCCGACCGAGCCCAAAGCAACCAACAACACAATAGACGGCTTTATCGGCGTTTTTTTAATGATATGACGTGTAGTTGATGTTATCGACATCGCAAAAACAGCACAAGACGAAAAGAAAGAAATTTCGGTTAGAGAGTGTGCATTGATAACATCAAGGACTGGCTTGATTATAACACCGCCGCCGAGTCCTACAAACGACCCTAAAAGTGTCGCCAAAAAAACAACAAAACCATATAAAATTAAAACCATTTTCAAAACCTCTTTTATATTATAACACAAAAAAACGCAACACACAATTGCTGATTATAAAAAACAAGCGATTGTATGACAAAACAACCGCTTATTTTAATCATTTAGCAAAAAATTGTTTATATTTTTTCTTCAGTAATCACTTTTATGTTCTTTTCCATAAGATCAAAGAACTTTTATGCTACAGTTTTGTCTTTTTCATTTCCTCTGACACACATTGATAAGGTAAGCTCACCGTTAAGAGAGGTTGCCGAAAGCAAAACATACGGCTTATATTTTACTGCACCGGTCATAAATCCGTCGATATAATCCGCAAAGTTTTCATTTTATCCTGCTTGGATTTTCTAATAAATAATATAACATAAAATTACATTATGTTCAATATTTTAGTTAATTGTGCTCTCTTTAGCAGTTGATTTTTTTCTTGCACTTTTTTATTTTCGTGCTATAATTATATATTATTCGGAGGCATAGCTCAGTTGGTTAGAGCGCACGGTTCACATCCGTGAGGTCGAGGGTTCAAATCCCCCTGTCTCTACCAAAAAAGGAACGACAATCTTCAACGTAAGATTGTCGTTCCTTTATATTATGAACATTACTCCTTTTTGATATTCTCTATTTCTCTATTTACGGAATCTCATTGTGACAGGATTTACACGTTATTCAACTACTGTATAGAAAAATATTATGATTTTGATAATTTATACTTGCTTATCAATAAGCATAAAAGCATAATCGCCGGGAAGATAATTGCCGACAAAATACCAATATGGAGATTATTGTTAAAGTTTCCCGAAACTAAACCGGCAAGAGTAGGACCGCCGGAGCAACCGAGATCTCCCGCAAGAGCCAACATTGCAAACATAACAGTTCCGCCTCTTTTGATTGCTGCAGAAGATTTGCTGAACGTGCCCGGCCATAATACGCCGACAGAAAATCCGCATAAAGCGCAGCCTATAAGACATATTGCAGGAACGGGAATCAACGCAATACATAGATATGAAATAACGCAAAGACACGCTGAAAAAAACATACACTTATTGAGATTTAATTTATCACCGAATTTGCCGTATAACAAACGAGAAGTTCCCATAAGAGCGGCGAAAGCAAGCGGTCCTGCGAGATCACCGACGGTTTTGCTGACTCCGAGACCTTGTTCCGCAAATGTTGACGCCCATTGACTTACTGCCTGTTCGCTGGCTCCGGAACACACCATCATTATCATCATTAGCCAAAAAACCTTGTTGCGGCAAAGTTCCTTTAGCGTTAAACCTTTTTCCCCTTCCTCCTGCAAAGAATATATAGGTACCTGTGTAAAAAATATGGCGTTTACTATTGGGATTAAAGCCCACATTATCGCTAATATTCTCCAATTTGATATACCGAAAGCCGTAAAAAACAGCGTTGAGAGCAAAACTACCGCCATATGTCCCCAACAGTAAAATGAATGAAGTAAGCTCATAGCTTTTTCTTTGTTTTCGGTAGGGCACGCCTCCATAATCGGGCTTACCAAAACCTCAAGTAAACCGCCGCCGACGGCATATATGATAACAGCTATTAAAAGCCCGACAAAAGGCGATGCAAATACCTCGGGAAGTATCGTTAACAAAATCAGACCGACCGCGGCAAATACGTGCGATAATACAGCCGATGCCCGATAACCTATTTTATCGATAAATCCTGCCGATAAGAGGTCAATCAGCAGCTGTATGACAAAGTTAACCGTAATCAGAGCGGTTATCTGCGATAACGGTATATCAAATGTTTTTTGAAATGTTACAAATAAAAGCGGCGCAAAATTATTAACAATTGCTTGCACAATATACCCTGTAAAGCAAGCACACATTGTTGATTTATAGCTTTTTTTCATCGTTCGGAACCTCATAAAAAATCTTTGTACATTTTATAATAAAAGTGCAAATAAATCAATAACGTACCGATAAAAAATCCCGACAGATAACAGCTCTGTCGGGATTTAATGTTTTTATAGTATTATAAAATCAAAGTTTCATAGCTACGTCCCAAGCACGCCATATAACGGTACGCAAGTTGCCGACGTGATCCGCGTCGCCAACCAAATGGACATTTTTGCTCTCGGGGAACAAAGGCATTGAATGATAACCTACAGACAAAATAACTGAATCGGCAGATATTTTTTGTGTTTTACCGTCGCTTGTTTCAACAATTACTCCGTCCTTTAATATCTCTTTAACCTTTGTATTAAGATAAACAGGAGCTTTTTTGTATTTTAACATTTCTCTGAGAAACGATGAATTGGCAAGGCAAACGCCCTTAACTGCTATAAGGTCATTTTTCATTTCGATAACAGTCGGCTTTTTGCCCTTGAGGATTAAGTCGTAAGCAATTTCGCAGCCGGTTAAGCCGCCGCCGATAATTGCAACATCCTCCCCTACATCTATGCCGTCAAGATATGTTGTTGCGTCCATTGCATACTCAATTCCCGGAATCGGAGGTTTATTAGCTGCCGAGCCGGTAGCAACAATAATCTCGTCTGCAGAAATATCCGAAAATCTTTTAATCTCACTGTTAAGCTTAACTGTTACGGACGAATTATTTATTGCTCGCCTATACCATTCAATTAAATCACGGTCTTTCTCCTTAAATGAAGGAGCGGCAGCTTCAATAAATATACCTCCGAGTCTATCGGTCTTTTCATAAAGAGTAACGGCATGACCGCGTGCAGCGGCAACTAAAGCAGTCTCCATACCTCCGATACCGCCACCGATAACAGCAACGGATTTTGAAACTCTTGCCGGGACAATCTTATACTTCTTTGACTGCATTGTCATCGGATTAAGCGCGCAGCGAGACATATTCGAAGTGTCATCCATATCTTGAATATTCGGCACACCCTCATAATGTGCCATATTAAAGCAGGCGTTATGACAGCAAATACACGGCTTGATATCTTCTTCTCTGTCTTCCATCAGTTTTGTAACCCATGCGGGATCGGTAAGAAACTGTCTTGCAAATCCGACAGCGTCAATTTTATTTTCTTTAACAGCACTCGCTCCCTCTTGAGGAGTCATTCTGCCTGCACAAACAACAGGTATGTCGACAAACTTTTTTATATGTTCTACATCTTCCAAATTACAGTTCTCCGGCATATATCCGGGAGGATGAGCCCAATACCAAGCATCATATGTACCGTTGTCGCAGTTGAGCATATCATAACCTGCGTCCTGCAAGTATTTTGCGGCGCGCTCAGATTCTTCCATATCTCTGCCGACTTCCGTATACTCTTCGCCGGGCAATGCCCCTTGGCGGAAGCCCTTGGTCTTTGAAACGACCGAATATCTGAGGGAAACCGGAAATTCTTTTCCGCACGCCTTTTTTACGGCTTTTACTATTTCAACGGGGAAACGATAACGGTTTTCAAAAGAACCGCCGTATTCATCTGTGCGCTGATTGGTATATTTCATCGTGAACTGGTCAAGCAAATAGCCCTCATGTACAGCGTGAATTTCAATGCCATCCACTCCTGCTTCCTTACACAATTTAGCGGTTTTCGCAAAAGCGTCAATCATTTCGTCGATTTCCTTGATTGTTAAGGCTCTCGACGGGACTTTATCGCTCCATCTGTTCGGATTGGGAGATGCGCTTGCACAAAGGTACTCAACATCAAGAATAGGCTTTGCAAGCACACGTAAAGCTTTGTTGCAATATACCTTTTCCATAAGGTCATTTACTGCCATAGAACGACCAAAGCCTGCCGTTAACTGTATAAAAAGCTTTGCGCCGGTTTTATGGTACTCTTCCATAAAAGCTTTAAGCTGCTTGAATTTCCCTGTATTCTGATATAACCATTTACCACCGAAGGTGTCGCGTATAGGTGCTATTCCGGGCAAAATCAAACCAACATTGTTTTTAGCTCTTTCAAGTAAAAAATTTGCGGCCTCTTTGTCAAAATGGTTAGGCTCCATCCAGCCGAATATAGAAGTACCGCCCATTGAGCATTGAACAATACGGTTTTTAATTTCTACATTACCTATGTGCCACGGCGTAAACAACGCCTCATATTCTTGTTTCATATTATCACCGTCCTATAAAATTTTGCAATCGTTATTCTACCGTGACGAGTCCGTCATCCCCGATTGAAACCGTCATACCGTCCTTAACATAGTCAAGAAATTCATCACCGAGCATATCAACTACCGGCATAGACGCATTTGTCCAATTTGCCGCAAGTATTGCACCGGAGGCAGCAAGCGAATCAATCGGCTTAGAGAACAACATACAAGCGGGCTGCTTAGAGAGAGCACAAGCCGCATAAAGTACCATTCCACCTGTTGTTGAACCGATGGTTTCCGGTAAACAAAGCGCTTTGCCTATCATGGGCTTTTTATAAATATCACTGTTATTTTGGTCACCGCACTTAACCTGTTTATCGCCGAACATCAAAGCCATTTGAAAGCTTGCAAGCGTATTAAAACCACCGTGTGAAACGAGGGCTTCGGCTTTAACTCTGCCGGGAGTAACAACGCGACCTTTAAATGATTTACTCATCTTATTTGCCCTCCTTTGTTATAATACGTACAATTTCGTCATCAGAATAAAACTTTGCGCTTGTATATGTACGAAGCTTATTTGATGAAGTAATAACAGGCATCTTCTTAGATAACGGATTATTCATATACATAAGCGGGCAAATATAGCTCAATATAACGCCGGTATTTTTAAGCCGCTCGGCATACTCGGTTTTGTTAAACTCTTCTATTATATCCGGAGCGGACGTAAATACCGTCGGAACAAGAACCTTTTTATTTCCTGACTCCTTTAAGCCGTTTTCAACGCGTTCCGTCCACATTTCAAGTTGTTTCAATGTCATATGCGGACAGCCCATAAAGCAAAGCTTAGGCGTCGCATTCGGGTCTTTCCAAATACAAGGATAACTGTTTTTAACTCGCTCGAGCTCCGCGTCATCAATAATGTATGTAGGCGCGTTATCCCTTAAAAGCTTTTTACCGTAGTCAACGGCTTCCGGCGTCAGGTTTTCTATATGATACAGACCGACAGAGCCGTTGGATGCTGTTGCGGCACCGAAATCCTTGAGATAGGCACAAGCCTCGTCATTCAATTCGGTTCCTATCCATTTATCAAGGCCCCTTATATAAGGTACTTTTTCCATTACCTTCATTCCTATGGCAGAACCGAGTATCTGGGCCTCAGGCTTTTTGGTTGTTTTGATTTCTATTATCCAATCTGCTTTTCTGCCTTCATCGGTAAGCAATCCAAATTCAGGGACAAATCCTGCTATTGAACCCATCAACTCAATAATACCTGAATTTCTGTTGCACCTCGCTCCGAGAACGCTGTTGGCATATACAACAGCCGAGGACTCAGCCCAGGACAGAATTTCGCCGCGTTTAGGAGTATTACCAACCTCCGGAAGATAACAGGCGCACGTATACGCCTTATCACCCATCAGTCCGAAGTGTTTGAGCTGCGACTCATACCTCTCTTGCTGACTGTACATAAACTTAAATACAATGTCCTGCAAAAATGATGACGGCACGTTTTTATCAAGCGGTCTCGGGTCGGCCGAAAATGGCTGCTTACTGACAGCACCGGCTTCAAGAAGAGTATCATACAGCTCATATATCGGCTTCATAACCCCTATTCCGAAGCTGATAACTGTATGCCCATACTTGCTTGTAACGGGAACCATACGCTCTGCGCCGAAGGCTTCACCGTACATAACAAGAGTTTTCATAACCTTTGCCATGGTTTCGCCTTTTTCGCCGTCCAAAAGTGCTTGTTGCTCTTTTGTTAAGACCATAAATAACAACCCCTTTTTATATTTTTGCGTTAATTGCAGCAAATTATATAAATTACACTTGCTTAATATCAACATTTTGTTAATTATATCACAAGCGATGCCGGATTTCAATATAAAAGAATAGCGGCGATAAAAAATCCGCGGATTTTGCATCATTTATTCATAATATTCAATAGTATAAATTGTTTTTTTCTCTTGCATATGAATAATATGCTGAAACTTTTCCTAAACAAGTGAATTTTGTTTATTTTTTATAGGCTTAATGATATACTAAAAAAGTAATGTTGTATAAAATACGTACAACAACAAGCAAAGAAAGGATGAAACAAATGAACACATACGGATTTACAAAGAAAATAGCTTTGGTCGGCACAGGTTTTGTAGGAATGAGTTTTGCATACGCCATGCTTTGCGAAAGTGTTTGCGACGAGCTTGTGTTGATTGATGTAAACAAACAAAAAGCTGAAGGAGAAGCCATGGATCTTAATCACGGTTTATCCTTTGCTAAAACAAATATGAAGATATATGCAGGCTCTTATACCGATTGCCGAGATGCGGACATAGTAGTTATATGCGCCGGCGTAGGTCAAAAGCCCGGAGAAGACAGGCTGTCGTTGCTTCAACGAAACACTGAGGTTTTCAAAACAATAATTTCTCCTATAATATATTCGGGTTTTAACGGAATTTTCCTTGTAGCAACCAATCCCGTTGACATTATGACTAAGATTACATGGCAGCTTTCCGGATTCGACTGCAAAAAAGTTATAGGCACCGGTACTACGCTTGATACGGCAAGACTTCGTTATCTTCTCGGCGATTATTTTAACGTTGATCCGAAAAATGTTCACGCATACGTTATCGGCGAGCACGGAGACAGCGAGATGGTACCTTGGTCGCAAGCTTTCGTCGGCACAAAAAGCATAATGAGCATTGTTGAAAACAATCCGGATAGATTCAAGCTTACCGACCTTGATGAAATAGCAAAAGATGTTACAGGAGCTGCACAAAAAATAATAGAAGCAAAAAAAGCCACCTATTATGGAATAGGAATGGCTTTGGTAAGAATCGTAAAAGCTATATTCGGCGATGAAAAAAGCGTATTAACCGTTTCTTCAATGTTCCGCGGAGAATATGACATCAACGGAGTATATGCCGGTATACCGAGCATTATAGGAAGAGACGGAGTCAGAGAAATAGTTACTCTTGACATAACAGCTGAAGAAGAAAAGAAGCTCAAAGAATCCTGTGAGCTTCTCAAAAATGCAAGCGAAGGCATTAAAATCTGATTATACTTCGCGTACCGTTTGAAATGTATAACCGTTATTGGTTAAATATTCAATATCATTGATTGCCGCAGCGGCGCCGTTAACTGTTGAGTACATGGCGTCCTCGGCAATTTTTGTTTCTATACCGGTTTCGTTTTCAACAAGCTTATCCATTCCCCACAAAAGAGAAGTGCCGCCTGTCAAAGTAACTCCGTTATCCGAAATGTCTCCAACAAGCTCAGGAGGTGTTTTTTCCAACACATCTTTTATACCTTGTATCATCATATTTATTTGCTCGCTTATTGAGTCAAAAATCTCAGTGGAAGTAACTTCAAAGGATATAGGCATATTGTCAAGGCAGCTTTTGCCGGAGGCTATAACCGCAAGCTCCTCTTCACGCGGAACAGCACTGCCCAAGCATATTTTCAGTCTTTCAGCAGTTTGAGGACCGATTAAAATATCACGATTTTTCTTTAAATAACGCATTATTGCCTCATCAATTGAAATTCCGCCTATTTTCAGCGACTTAGCCACAGCAATACTGCCCATGGTTACAACCGAAACATCGATTGAGCCGCCGCCCATATTTACAAGCAATCTGCCGGAAAGAGAGTCATTTTTTATTCCGATGCCGACGGCAGAAGCGAGTGACTCTTCAATCAGGCAAGCACGCCCGGCACCGGCTGCCGTAACAACATCCAGGAAAGTACGTCTTTCAAGCCCCGTAGCTCCGCTCGGTATCGATATTACGACATTCGGCTTTATAACGCTGTTTTTTAAAATCTTTTGCAAATAATACTTCAGTATATGCTCCGCCATAGTATAATTAGAGATAATACCTCCTACAATCGGACTTATAACCTCAATACTATCATCTGTTCTACCATTTATAGTGTATGCCGCATTGCCTATTGCTATCGGCATACCGGTTTCAACATCAACAGCAATCATAGTAGGCTCATCAAGAATGACGCCTTTCCCCTGAACATATAATTCCGTTGAGGAAGAACCAAAGTCAATTGCTATATTTGTTCCTATCATTCTTAATCACCTACCTACAATTTTATTATTAAATATTTTATCACAGCGAATAAAAAAAGTAAATTAAAAACGTCTGCAAATTCGCAGAAAAAGCCCGATGCAACAGCACCGGGCTTTAAACTGATTGAATTACAGCAGAGAGTTTTCTTCGATAACATCGACGCCGTTTTCCTTAAGGTGCTCGCAAGCTTTTTCGTTATTATCAACTCTGAAAATAACATAGGCATGCCCTTCTTCCGGAGTTAAGAAAGCATAAGCATATTCAACATTTTCTCCTGCATCGGAAAGAAGCTTGACAACTTTGGCAAAAGCACCGGTAACATCCGGAATAGAAATCCCGACAACCTCTGTTATGGAAACGGCAACACCGTGTTCCTTCAATACTTTTGCAGCCTTATCGGTATCCGACACAATAAGTCTCAAAATGCCGAAATCCGTTGTATCGGCAATTGAAAAAGCACGTATGCTTATTCCGCCGTCAGCCAAAAAGCCCGTAATATCGGCAAGCCTGCCGGGTTTGTTTTCAACAAAAACTGAGATCTGCTTAATTGCCATAACATTTGCCTCCTTAAATGTGTCTATTATCTATTACTCTTGCTGCCTTGCCCTCCGAACGAGGAAGAGAGCGAGGTTCAACAAGCTTAATAATTGCAGAGAGACCGAGAGTTGCATGCATTGCGTCTTTAATCCTTTTCTCCTGTTCTTCAATCACACGAACCGAGTCAGAGAAAAGAGCATCAGACATTTCAATTTTGACCGTCATTATGTCAAGATTATTCTTTCGATCAACAACTATTTGATAATTCGGCTCCATGCCGAGAGACAGAATTACATGCTCAATTTGTGACGGAAAAACATTAACGCCTCTGATAATGAGCATATCATCACATCTGCCCTTGGGTTTAAGCATTTTTACAAGCGTTCTTCCGCAATCACATTTTTCGTGAGTAAGGGCGGAAATATCATGTGTTCTGTACCTCACTAAAGGAAGGGCTTCTTTCCCAATGCACGTAAACACAAGCTCGCCGAATACTCCGTCCGGCAAAACTTCAAGCGTATCAGGATCAACAATCTCGGGATAAAAATAATCTTCGTTAATATGCATACCATTTTGCTCAGAGCATTCAAAAGCGACGCCGGGTCCTGCAATTTCCGAAAGACCGTAAATATCATAAGCTTTGATATTAAGTGACCTTTCGATTTCCTTGCGCATATTTTCACTCCATGCTTCCGCACCGAAAATCCCCACTCTTAAAGGCAGCTTTGTGGAATCGACACCGGCCGCTTTCAGTGATTCGCCGATATACATGGCATACGACGGAGTACAGCAAATAATGTCTGAACCGAAATCCTGCAAAATTTGCATTTGTCTGTTAGTATTGCCGGATGACACGGGAATGGCGGTTGCTCCGAGTTTTTCAGCGGCATAATGCAGTCCGAGGCCGCCCGTAAAAAGGCCGTAGCCATAAGATATATGTATATAATCACCTTTTGTAGCACCTGCTGCAGATAAAGCTCGTGCAGCACTTTCGCTCCAAATGGAAATATCATGCTTGGTATAACCTACAACAGTCTGTTTACCTGTTGTTCCCGAAGAAGCGTGAACTCGCACAAGCTTTTCTTTTGGAACGGCAAAAAGGCCGAAAGGATAATTATCGCGAAGATCCTGTTTAATCGTAAAAGGCAGCTTAGTTATATCCGCTATTGATTTAATATCACCGGGCAGAAGACCGATCTCATCAAACTTCTGCTTATAAAATGGCACATGCTTGTAGCAGTTTTCAACCATTTTAATCAGTCTTGCAGACTGTATAGCAGTAAGATAATCTCTTGAAGCGGTTTCAATGTCCGGGGTGAAATAGTTTTGCATTTGAATATCTCCGTTCTTTCTTACTTATTATAATTGTAACCGAGGTCAAATGCTTTGAGATTCATCTCAAGGAATTTCTCAGGTACAGTATTCTTAATAGCGTTAATCCAAACATCACGATTCAAATCCATATGTGAGGCCATAACACCGATAAGAACGACATTTACGGCTTTGGCAGAGCCTGCCGAGACAGCCAGAGAAAGTGCATCAAGATTTGTAGTTTTTGCTCCTGCTTTATTAATAGCATCAAGTACACCATCAGGATAAACCGAATTGCCGATTATTACCGACATCGGGTCGATTTTTTGCGTGTTTATTATAAGTGTTCCGTCTTTTTTAAGATACTGAAGCCATCTTGCGGCTTCAAGCTGCTCAAATGCAAGAATCAAATCGGCTTCGCCCTCATTGACTATGGGTGAATTAACTTTTGAACCGTATTTTACATAAGTAACAACCGATCCGCCGCGCTGACTCATACCGTGTACTTCTGAGACCTTAACGTCGAAGCCGTTACTTATAAGCGCCGCGCCAAGTATTCTGCTTGCAAGAAGAGTGCCCTGTCCGCCGACTCCGACAATCATAATACTTTTTGTTTCCATGTTATTTGCCCTCCTCAATTGCGTCAAATTTGCAGAGCTGACTGCATACATTACAGCCGACACATTGTGTAAAATCAATCTCCGACTTTCCGTCTCTCATGCTGATAGCCGGACAGCCAATCTTCATACACATTTTACAACCGACGCATTTATCTTTGTTTATCTTAAGCGGAGGATTGTGTTTAACATATTTTAAAAGAGCACAAGGTCTTCTCGAAATTACAACAGACGGCTCGTCTGCGGCAACTTCTTCACGGATTACATCTTCACACTCTTTAAGATTATACGGGTCTACTACTCTGACTCTGTCGATACCGACAGCCTTTGCAAGAAGCTCTAAGCTGACTGCGGTAGTTGGATCGCCCTTAATTGTCTTTCCTGTAGTCGGATTGTCCTGGTGACCGGTCATACCCGTAATGCTGTTATCAAGTATGATAACGGTTGAGTTACTTTGATTATAAGCAATATCAATAAGTCCTGTAATACCGGAATGAATAAACGTTGAATCGCCGATAACCGCTACAGAGTTCTTGCAGTTGTTTTCATCAGCCTTATTCCTGCCATGAAGCGCAGATACCGAAGCACCCATACAAACACAGGTATCCATCATACCGATAGGCGGAAGTGCACCGAGAGTATAGCAGCCTATATCGCCGCTTACCGTCAATTTTAATTTTTTCAGCGCATAATAAAGACCTCTATGAGGACAACCGGCACAAAGCACGGGCGGACGTGCGGGAATATCAATATCCGCTTTCATAGTCGGCTTTGTTTCACCGAAAATGACTTTTGCTATAAGGTTTTGTGAGTATTCGCCCTGTAATGTGAAAGCGTCTTTACCTATAACATCTATTCCTATCTGCTTGCAATGCTCCTCAATAAACGGGTCAAGCTCTTCAAGAACGTAGACCTTGTCACAGTTAGCGGCAAAGTTCTTAATAAGTTCAATCGGAAGCGGATTTACACAGCCGAGTTTAAGATACGAAACGCGGTCGCCCAATGCCTCTTTTGCATATTGATAGCAAATACCGGAAGAAATAACTCCGATTTTCTTATCGTTATATTCAACGGTATTTATAGAGGCGGTTTCAGCCCATTCGCGCTCTGCAACCATTCTGTCCTCTACAACAATATGTCTTTTCTTTGCCATGGCAGGCATCATAACATATTTACCCGGATTTTTAACATATTCCTTAACGCCTATATCGTTTCTTTCACCGATATTAACTATACTTCTTGAATGGGCGACTCTTGTTGTCAATCTTAATATGACGGGAGTATCAAACTTTTCCGAAAGCTCATAAGCCGCTTTGGCATACTCAAGACATTCCTCGGAGTCAGACGGCTCAAGCATCAATAACTTAGCTGCCTTAGCATAGTGGCGGCTGTCCTGTTCATTCTGTGAGGAATGCATCCCCGGATCATCGGCAACAGCTATAACCATACCTGCATTAACACCTGTATAAGAAGCGGTAAACAGCGGATCGGCAGCTACATTTAACCCAACGTGTTTCATACCGCAGAAAGAACGTGCGCCGGCGATAGATGAACCGACAGCAACCTCCATGGCTACTTTTTCGTTAGGAGCCCATTCACTGTAAACATCATCATATTTTGCGATGCATTCCGTTATTTCTGTGCTTGGCGTACCGGGATAACTTGAAGCTACCCTAAGGCCGCCCTCGTAAAGTCCGCGGGCAACAGCCTCATTACCGATTAAAAGTTTTTTACTCATTATTTCACCCCAAATTAGTCTTTTTCGTGTCTTAAATCTATCACTCTTTTTGCTTTTCCGACAAATCTCTCAATTGTCATCGGCTCTACAATGCTGACCTTACACTGAATGCCGAGAACCGTATGAAGATTATGTTTTATGGAATTCTGTAGATCCTGAATCATACCGAAACTTTCAAGAAGAGAATTATCGGAAAGCTCAACCTGAACTTCAAGAGTATCAGCAAAGCCTTCTCTTCTGACGATAAGCTGATAATGCGGACTGACATTCTTCATTCCGACAAGTACGCTCTCAATTTGTGACGGGAATACGTTAACTCCGCGTATTTTAAGCATATCGTCGCTTCTGCCCTTAATTTTTTCCATCCTCGCAAATGTTCTTCCGCATTTGCAAGGTTCATATATAACATTGGAAATGTCTCTTGTTCTGTACCTCAATAACGGGAAAGCTTCCTTGGAAAGCGGCGTTACAATAAGTTCACCGTCTTCACCCTCGTCAACGGGTTCAAGAGTTTCCGGGTCAACAACCTCAACAAGGAAATGGTCCTCGTTAATGTGAAGGCCGCATCTCTCGGTACATTCACCCGAAACACCCGGACCTAAAAGCTCACTCATTCCGTAGTTATCGGTTGCAAAAAGTCCCCAGCCTTTTTCGATTTGTGTTCTCATTTCCGGTGTGCATCCTTCGGAACCGAAAAGGCCGAGACGCAGATGATAATCACTCATTGGATATTCGAGTTTTTTTGCGGTTTCTGCCATATAAAGGGCATACGAAGGTGTAGCTACTAGCGCGGTGGTCTTAAAATCGCGCATAAACATAAGAGCTTTTTCCGTATTGCCGCTCGAATTCGGAACAACGGCACATCCTATTTTTTCAAGACCGAAATGAAGCCCAAGAGCACCGGTAAACATACCATAACCGAAAGAAATCTGAACTATATCTTCTTTTGTTGCCCCTGCCGCTACGGCGATACGGGCAACACAATCCGACCACATATCAAGGTCTTTTTTTGTATACCCTACAACGGTCGGTTTACCGGTAGTGCCGGATGAAGCATGGATTCTGACAATATCGCTCATGGGCACTGCAAACATCCCAAACGGATAATTGTCTCGCAAATCTGCCTTGGTTGTAGGAGGTATGTACTTAATGTCAGAAAGAGACTTGATTTTATCAGCCGTAACATGAGCTTCATCAAGCTTTTTTGTGTAGAAAGGAACATTACGATAACAATAATCTACCATATGACGAAGCTTTTCGAGCTGAAGAGCCTCAATATCCTTTCTTTTCATTGTTTCGACATCTTTTTGAAAAAACATTTTACCATTTCCAATCTTCTGAATTTATACAGACAACAAGCCGCAGTTATCAGCTGCGGCAGAATATATAAATTTAAATAATTATAGCATAATTATTCGTTGTCTACAACACCATTATAAAAGAATTCGACATTTTCTTTATCTGTTTTGTTTTTTGTGACAAGGCTTACAACAAGGCACATAATTATTGAAGCTATCATAGCTATGCACGCATAGAGCGGACCTTGTGCAAGTAATTTTAAAACAAGACTGCTATTTACACCGCAGAGGTTAAGTATTTTGCATCCGGCAGGAATTATCGCAATTACAAATCCGGCTATAATGCCTGCCCACGCGCCCTGCTTATTAAGCTTTTTACTGTACAAAGCGAGTACATACGGAGCAAGAAACGAGCCGGAGATTATGCCCCAAGAATAGCTCATCATATCAAGTATCGGGGTCTTTGTATTTGCGACCACATAAGAAAGCATAATAAACAGCACGCAGAAAATTTTTGTAAGCCTGCTTTTTCCTTTATCGTCAATATCAGGCTTTATTTTCGTCGCAACAAGATCAATGGTAAGCGTAGAGCTTGCCGAAAGAGTTATGGAACAAAGCGTCGAAACCGAAGCTGACAGCAAAAGCACAACTATTATTCCGAGAAGTATTGAAGAAAGGTTAGCGGCTTTAAGCATATTAGGTACAATGTAATCGGCTGACGGCATATCTACACCTACCGTGAAGAAGCGATGGCAAAGCGAACCGATAAAGTATCCGCCGCCCGCAACAAGCAATGCAAAAAAGGTTGATATAACAACTCCCCTTTTCGCCTGTTTGTCGTCCTTTATGCCAAAGTATTTCTGTATCATTTGCGGAAGGCCCCATGTACCGAAGCTCGTCATAAGAACCGTTGCCATAAGCGAAACCCATTGCGAACCGTTTAATTTCGGCAGACCTGCGTCTGTATGCGCATATTCAATTAGGCCGTCAATTCCGCCGACCTTATCACATCTTACAATTGCAACTATCAGGAAAACAACACCGAACATCATAACAATACCCTGCACAAAATCGGCACGTGCCTGTACAAGATAGCCGCCGAGAGTTACCAAAAGTATTGCAAGAACGGCAATTATTATAAGAAAAATCGTATCGTCTATTCCGAGTAAAACATCAGCAACGCTGGCAAGACCGCTGTAAACTGATGCCGAATACGGAATAAGAAATACAAAGATAACCACAGCTGAAAAAATTCTCATGGCTCTGCTGTTATATCTTTTTTCAAAGAAATCGGGCATTGTATGTATTTTAAGTCTTCCGGAAATCTCGCGCGTTCTTCTCGCTAATACGAGCCATGCGAGTAATGAGCCGAAAACAGCATTTCCGAGACCTGCAAGAACGCCCCAAAGTCCAAAACTGAGACCTGTTTTGCCTGCATATCCTACAAACATTACAGCCGAAAAATAAGCTGTTCCGTAAGACAATGCCGAAAGCCACGCGCCTGCATTTCTGCCGCCTACCGTCAAATCGGCAATGCTTTTTGCCTTTCTGCCTTCCACAATACCTATTACAACAAGACAAATTATGTATGCTGCAATGGTAATCCATAAAACGGTGTTATTTTCCATCTCTTCATTCCTTTTAATGATTTTGTGCTTTAAAGCTTTTATCTGTTAAAGCATAATGGCATAATTGTAACCTCTTAACCGAAATAAGTCAAGAGGTTATTTTATTTATTATAAATTTAACAGCCTTTCAGCGTTACCCGACAATATTTTCTCTTCATCCCGAGCATTTAATCCAAGACTTTTAATAAAGTTAACTTCATTAACAGAAGAACTCCAAGGCATATCACTGCCGAACAAAATCCTATCGGGAGAATGTTTGTCGATAATTTCTTTTGCGTATCGCGGAGGCATTTTGCCTGATGAAAACGCGGTATCAAGATAAATATCGGTGCCGCAGAGAACATCATAAACTTCTTTCCACAGAAGATATCCGCCGAAATGTGCGGCAACAACCGGTGCGTCACCGAAAGCGTCTAAGACTCTCAAAAGCATCGTAGGTGTGCAATGCACCGGCTCCGGAAATCCTATGTCAACACCGGCGTGAAATACGGTAATAAAGCCCAGCTCCGAAATCTTTTTATAAATCGGCAGCATACGTTTTTCGTCCACGAAAAAGCCTTGATAGTCGGGATGAAGTTTAATTCCTTTTATACCGGCCGCTTTTAACCTTTCCAATTCGTCAAAAACATCGGGGCTGTCGGGATGGACGCTTCCGAAGGGAATTATTCTGTCACTTTTAAGAAGCGAAACAGCAAAGTCGTTAACACTTTTTTGCTGATGCGTATTAGTAGAAATGTTTAGGGCAACCGCTTTGTCTATACCGTTTTTACTAAGAAACGATTCAAGACCGTCAACGGTTGCATCATAAACAGGCTCCATACCACCTGAACCCGCAGCAAGCTTAGAAAGTGCCTTAGCCGCAACTTTGTCGGGAAAAACATGAGTATGGAAATCTATAATCAAACAATCACTTCTTTCTGAATTGCTGTTTAAGTCGCTGATCCTTTGCGAGTATACGTTTACGGAGCCTTAAAGATTCGGGAGTGACCTCCAAGAGTTCATCATCTTTGATAAACTCCATACACTGTTCAAGGCTGAGCACGGTATGAGGAACAAGACGAAGTGCATCGTCAGAGCCTGCCGCACGGGTATTTGTCATCTGCTTCTTTTTGCAAACATTACAAACAATATCCTCGTTTCGTGAGCTTTCGCCGACAATCATACCCTCGTAAACTTCAACACCGGGACCTATGAAAAGTCGACCTCTGTCCTGCGTATTAAACAGACCGTAGCCTGTGCTCTCGCCTGTTTCATGAGCAATTATCGAACCACGCTCACGGGTTTCAATATCGCCCTTGTAAGGCTCATATCCCGAAAACACGTTATTCATAATGCCGTTACCGTTGGTATCTGTCATAAACTCGGAACGATAACCGATAAGACCTCTTGCAGGTATTTTAAATTCCAGATGTGTTGAACCGCCGTCGCGCGTTCCCATATTCTCGAGTTCGCCTCTTCTGGAGCCTATTTTCTGCATTACAGTCCCTACATATTCCTCAGGTACCTCAATTATCAAAAGTTCAATAGGCTCTAAAAGCTGCCCGTTTTCAACCTTTGTGATAACCTGCGGACGAGAAACCTGAAACTCATATCCCTGACGTCTCATTGTCTCAATAAGAATAGAAAGATGTAGTTCGCCTCTGCCGGAAACCTTAAAGCAGTCTGTAGAATCAGTCTCCTCAACCTTCATGCTGACATTAGTTTCAACTTCTTTAAACAATCTGTCACGAAGATTGCGAGAAGTGACAAATTTTCCTTCTCGTCCTGCAAACGGACTGTCATTTACCATAAAGTTCATTGAAAGAGTAGGCTCGTCTATTTTAACAAAAGGCAATGGTTCTACACATTCGGGGTCACATATAGTTTCCCCGATATTGAGGTCCGCTATACCGGAAACACAAATAATATCTCCTGCAGCAGCCTCATTAACTTCAACTCTTTTAAGGCCTTCAAACTGATAAAGGCGAGAGATTTTTACATTCTCCTGCGTATCGTCGGTTCTGCAGAGCACAACTTTATCATTAACCGTTATTCTGCCGCGCTGGACTCTGCCGACACCTATACGTCCGATATAATCATCATAATCCAAGCTTGAGAAAAGACACTGAAGCGGATCGTCAACATCACCCTCAGGCGGCTGAATTTCACTGATAATTTCTTCAAAAAGCGGTCGCATATCACCGCTTCTGTCATCGGGATTATGCGATGCATATCCGTCTTTAGCGGAAGCATATATAACCGGGAACTCAAGCTGATCGTCATTCGCGCCGAGTTCAATAAACAAATCAAGGACCTCGTCTATAACTTCGGCAGGACGAGCCCCCGGCCTGTCAATCTTATTAACAACAACTACTACTTTTTTATTAAGTGCAAGTGCCTTTTTTAAAACAAACCTTGTCTGCGGCATACAGCCCTCAAAGGCATCAACAAGCAAAAGAACACCGTCAACCATTGTGAGTATACGTTCAACCTCGCCGCCGAAATCGGCATGACCGGGAGTATCGACAATATTGATTTTTATTCCTTTATAATGAACAGATGTATTTTTGGAAAGAATGGTAATTCCGCGCTCGCGTTCAATATCATTTGAATCCATAACGCGCTCCTGAACCACTTCATTATCCCTAAATGTACCGCTCTGTCTTAAGAGCTGATCCACAAGTGTAGTTTTACCGTGGTCAACGTGAGCTATAATGGCTACGTTTCTGAGATTTTCTCTGTATTTCAAACTATTCACCCTCACAAATTTTTTCACAGACATATATTTTACCATTACTGTTTAATATGTGCAAGCAAATTATAACACAATTGCGGCTTTACAAACGACTCAATTTTTTGTAAAATAGACAAAAAAGTATCCGGATGTGTTAATTTTGTTAAAATCAATTAAAGCAGTCTCATCACTTGAAAAAATTTTCATCGATTCAGATGTATCGGACCTCACGGAGTTAAAGCATTTTTCAATGCTGAAAAATGAAAAAAAGTCTTTTCAAATAGCATTAGATATAACTGATAGTGAATTTATAAATATTGATATAGCCTCCTCGCTAAATGATTTTCTTAACATCTCAGTTGTCAAAAACGTGCCTAGCGACTTGGCGGCACCGAAAAGAACCGATAACTTTTACATAAAAAAAGTACCGGGACTATATCCCGATCTTTTACTTCCTGTTTCCGAAGGCTGTTCTTTTGACTCTTCAGGAACCTTCGCCTTTTGGATTGAAATTTCACCAAGCGAGGAAAAACTTTTACCGAGCGGCAACCACAATATAGTAGTAACAGCAAGAACAAAAAGCACCACATATAAAACAGAGTTATCAGTTGAAGTAATTGACGCACTTTTGCCAAAGCAAACTCTTATTTACACAAATTGGATTCACACCGACTGCCTTATGACGTATTATGGCTTCAAAGCATTTACCGACGAATACTGGGAAGCATTGCGTAATTATTTGAATAAAGCCGTAAATTACGGTATGAACTGCGTTTTAACACCGATTTTCACACCGCCGCTTGATACCGAAATCGGCAAGGAACGTCCTACCGTTCAACTCGTTAAGATAAATACTGCCGGAAACGGTGCTTACTCTTTTGATTTTTCGCTATTGAAAAAGTGGATAAGCATCTCTAAAGAGTGTGGAATCGAATACTTTGAGTTGTCACACTTCTTCACACAATGGGGAGCGAAACACGCGCCTAAAATAGAAGCTTGCGTAAATGGGAAAGAGGAGAAAATCTTCGGGTGGAACACAAAAGCAACCGGAATTGAATACAAACACTTTTTACGTCAATTTGCCTTTGCGTTAAAAAGTTTTTTGCGAAAAGAAAATCTTGAAGACAATGTATTGATTCATGTATCTGATGAGCCCCCGTTCAGTTGTCTTATGTCATATAAAAAAGCAAGCAGAATAATCCATCATCTTTTCCCGGAATACAAAATAATAGATGCGATGTCTTCTTATCCGCTTGCTAAAATTTGCAATGTCCGCTACCCGATACCTGCTAACGACTATATTGATAGCTTTATAGGAAAAACCGATGAGCTTTGGACATATTATTGCAGCGCACAATCGTCAAAAAATATTTCTAACAGATTTTTTTCAATGCCGTCTGTCAGGAACAGAATTCTCGGTTACCAAATGTACAAATACTCAGTCAAAGGATTTCTTCACTGGGGCTACAATTTTTACTTCAGTCAGTATTCCAGAAAGCCCATTGACCCATACAAGGTGACCGATGCCGGAAAAGCTTTTGCTTCGGGAGATTCTTTCGTAGTTTATCCGGGAGATAACTTTACGCCATTAAATTCACTAAGGCTAAATGTGTTTTATGACGGACTGCAGGATATGATGGCGTTGCAGCTTTTAGAAACGAAAATCGGAAAAGAAGCCGTTGTTAAGCTTATGGAGGATTCTACAGACAAGCCTATAACCTTTTCCGAATATCCGCACAGTAATTCTTGGCTGCTTAAAAATCGCGAAAAAATAAATCAGAAAATAAAAAAATATATTTAATATCGATTCTAACCAATAATTAAAAAACGCTCTCATTTGAGAGCGTTTTTTATTACATAAACAAATACTCGAATTTTCGGCTGGTTGCCATTGAAAAGTAATTTTTTCCTGCAACTATTATATGGTCATTTACCCTAATTCCAAGCTTTTTCAGCATCAAAATAAGGGCTCGCGTCGCATCAACATCGGCAGCGGAAGGAGCCGCAACTCCAGATGGATGATTATGCGATATAATTACCGAAGAGGAATTTGTGTTGATAGCCTCACTTACAAGCTTTCGCATATTAAGATCGGTGTAATCAGGATTACCTTCCGAAACTTCAACAAACTTTTTCACTTTGCAATTATTATCAAGACAAACAGCATAAAGCTTTTCGGTATTAGCCCCGATGAACCGCGACATAAAATATTTACCGGCAGCCTCGGCAGAATTAAGAACAATACTTTCGTTTTTGATTTTATCCTGCTCATAACGAGAAAACAGTTCCGGCATAAGCTTAATTAAGGTAGCTGTATTCTCTCCTACACCGACAACATTCATAAGCACATCTTTAGGTGCATCAAACACAGCCGAAAGAGAGCCGAATTCGTCAAGCAATCTGTGAGCAATATCATTTGTATCCTTTTGCGGAATGGAATAAAAAAGTAAAAGTTCAAGCACATTATGGTCGGCAAAAGTTTTCAAACCTTCGTGTTCAAATCTTTTTCTTACTCTTGCTCGATGGTTTTCGTGCAAATTACGGCTTGAGTCGGACATTTTATTTTATCTTTCTACTACCGGGCTTGACAAGCGGTAATCCGCTTTCACGGCAAAGCGGACAATTAGCAGCTTCCCACGAAACAACATCAGCCGAATATACAGCCTTATACGGAACGCCGAAATCAATTTTTCCGTCGGTTCTGTCTACAATAGAACCAACACCGACAACAATACCGCCTGCTTCTTTGACAAGATTTATTACTTCTCGAACAGAGCCGCCTGTGGTCACAACATCCTCTACAACAAGAACGCGCTGACCCTTATCAATAGCAAAGCCACGTCTGAGAGTCATCTTGCCGTTTTCATCACGCTCGGTAAAAAAGTTTTTACATTTGAGAGCGCGGCTGACTTCATACGCCATTTGGACTGCTCCCATGGCGGGGCCGATTACTACTTCCACATCGTCATTTTTGAACTTATTAGCAAGATCTGCGCAGAGCTCTTCGCTGTACTTTGTATTACAGAAAATCTTTGCACACTGAAGATATTTATTTGAGTGTCTGCCTGATGTTAAAAGGAAATGTCCTTCCTGTAAAACACCTGCTTCTTTTAATACCTCAAGTACTCTTTCTTTAGAAAGCATAATTAACCTCCGAAATGTTTTTTTATATTATAACTCATATTTTCTCTTTTGAAAAGAGAAACAAGCGTAAAAAAAGTTCCGTTTATGATTTAAATATCCTTTTAAAGCTTTTACGCCACTTCAGCATATATAAAGTAATGAGACGCGTAAGAGCTATATCATAGATTAAAAACACAACATTGCCGAGAGCCAACAAAATCCAAGCGGCTGCGGCACCATACTTTTTCATCTCTTCAAACGGTACCTTGAATACATAGGTGACAATTAAAAACGCCAATATCATTGAGAGATTAAATATTATAAATTTAACGGTCCAAGACAGTGCTTTGTTGAGTTTTTTCTCAACCATAGCCTTAATAATCGGATAGTAGCCGAAAAACATCACATACATAACGGCCGCCTCTTTATCGGCAACAAGCAACATCGAGAGCACGCCGACTACGAAATAAACACCGAAAGCCCATTTTTTGTTAACTTCAATAACTATTACAACAAGCAAAAGGCCGGCAATAGCAGGTATGGCATACGTAAGTGTCGGTATCGCCGAAGTCAAAAGCATAAGAACAATTGACAAAGCGGCAATAATACCGCCGATTGCGGTTTTCGTCGAATTTTTATAAAAGCTCTTATTCATAGCTCAGCACCATGGGATTAAATCGCCGCCCATACATTCGCAACAGCAATCGGCACACATAAGTCCCGAACAAATGTCACAAGCACTACACCCTGTTCCTTTTTCATGAGAAGTACGGTATCCGCCTGATGCGTTATTATTCAAATTGTTAAAAGCATCTGTGTATTCTCGATTCTGAGGTTCCATACTGCAAGCGGTGGAGTAATTTTTATATGCTTCATCAAACCAACCGCGCCTCTGCTGAACCTGACCTTTTAAAAAATACCACTCGGCATTTCTGATATCCTTCGGAATACCGTCAAGAATCGTTTCAGCATCATCAATTCTTCCGGACCGAATTTGCGCTCTTACATCCGGATACTGTGAATTTACATAGCCGTTATCAGCACCGTAATAACCGTTGTGTTGAGCGGAAGTGTTGTAAGAAGGACCATAAGATGCAGCGTTGTCTCCATAGCGTTCGGCCATGATGGCATCGTATGCTCTGTCAAGTTCGTCCATTTTTTTCTCGGCAATATCGGAGAGCGGACTGCTCGAATAATTGTCCGACTGATACTTTCTGGATAATGTTCGGTATGCTTCTTTTATTTCATCATTTGAGGCATTTCTGCCGACACCAAGAACTCTGTACGGATCTGTATTCATTTATCTGCTCACCTCTTTATCTTTTTCAGTAATCATTTTTTGTTGATTCTCAAGACCATCAAAAATAATGTTTTCAAGAATTTCTTTATAGCATTTTTTATCGAGCAAATTAAAAGCAAGCGCAGCTTCATTTGCGGTAAGCCGCAATGATTTGATTATAGGTTCACGATCAAACGCTTTGCTTTCAATCTTATATTTCTCAATGAACGGATTGTAATTATGACTCTTTAAATCTTTTGTAATATCATCGTATGCATCGGTCAAATATACCCATCTGCCGAGGCAATAACCGACTCTTTTCGATATGAGTCTCTTTTCTTCGTTTTGTATGCCGTAAGTCATTATAGCAGCCAAAGCCTTTGCACTTGGATCGGCCGCAAGATCTGTTGATAAGGTCTTTTCATTTTCAATTTGAGCTTGTTCGTTCATAGTTTTTTCTATAACGGCACACAAATCCGGATAAATAGCTTTTGCTTTTTTATATTTTCTTTTCATATACGGTAATGCGAGTCGACAAAAAAATCTTTTGAAAAAGCCGCTGTCGTTAATACTGTCAATCAATTTAAAATACGATAAAATTACTGTAACCGACGCAACAAACTCAAACACTTTGTCTTGCCCGCATATATAGCCGCATTTCTTGAGAGGATTAAACGGACACACACCTTTTTCGTATTTGCAATCCGCAGCTTCGGAAATTGCAGCTCTGTACAAATAAAGAAAAGTTGCATCATAGCTCAAAAGACCTCTTGCAATAACGCCGTAATGTCTTCCGAGCGCACGGCATACCGAGCAATAAGCGGCTTTATAGATTTCGTAATCTTTAATCTTAAGCTCAGGCTTATAAATCCTTACGTAGCCGAACATGTAAATCACCTCGCAGAAAGTACCGAGGACAAGTTCTCCATTATCTTTCCGGCAACCTCCGGTTTATTCATTGTATATATGTGTATGCCGCTTACGCCGTTAGATATCAAATCTATTATTTGCTCCGTGGCGTATGCTATACCGGCTTGCTTTAAAGCTTCCGGATCATCAATAAATCTGTCCATCATACGTCTGAATCGCGGCGGTAATGAGGTCTGAGAAAGAGCGCAGGAACGCTTAATTTGTTTAGCGTTAATTACAGGCATAACGCCTGCTATAACCGGAACATCTATGCCCGCTTTCAATGCTCTGTAAAGAAAGCTGTACATTACATTGTTATCAAAAAACATTTGTGTAACTAAAAAATCGACGCCGCTGTCAACTTTTATTTTTAAATTTTCAATATCCTTTTGCAGACTTTCGGCTTCCGGATGACATTCCGGATAGCATGCAGCACCTATGCAAAAGTCACCTTTTGATTTAATAGCTTCAATCAATTCATATGCGTAATGATAATAATCGGGATTATCAGGGTCATATCCGTCCGGAAGATCTCCGCGAAGAGCAAGTATATTATTAACGCCGGCAGCACCGAGATCGTTTATAATTTTGTCAAGCTCTTTTTTGGTAGAAGAAGCACACGTAAGGTGAGCAAGTGCAGGAATAGAGAGGTCATTTTGTATATGAGCGGCTATTTTCGGAGTATTGACAGATGTACCCCCGCCTGCCCCGTATGTAACGCTGATGAAGTCGGGATGATAAACGGCAAGCTTATCAACGGCGTCCTCTACCGGCTTATAAGGTGCATTATTTTTAGGCGGAAAAACTTCAAATGACGTTGACAATCCGTTGTCCTTAAATGTCTCGGTTATTAACAAAAACGGTCACTCCAAATTTACTTTTATATTTTAATATAATAGCATAGCAAAAAATAATAGACAAGTAAAAACACTGATTTATCAACGAAATTTACACTTTGTTAACAAAACAATGGATAAAAAAGAAAAACCTCGGGTGAAAAGAATGTCACCCGAAGCTTTTTATAGTAAAAATCAAACATCGTTACCGAGGTTACATGTAAAAACGAACTCTATTTTGTCACCGTTCGTCAGCTTGTAGCTTTTGCATGAAACATTTGGCAGCACACCGTTAACCTTATACATCCATCCGCTTCCCTGACCGCAATCAAATTCTGCAAGACCGCTTATACTTCTTACATATCCTCCTGATGTAATCTGATAAGAAATGCCGTTAGCCTTTAATGTGCTTTTTAACACTTTCATAACAGAATCTCCGGCGTTAAATTCGTCTGTAACAGATTTTAGTATTACACCGTCAGACGGAATTGCGGCAGGCAAAGACATATTATGGCTGTTCGCATAGTTAACCGCATTAATACAGGTTATTGATAATGTATAAGTGTTAGCTGTATTGTTTTCAATTTGTTCCGCATCGTTGCCGACGTTATTGCTGTCGTCAGTCTCCTTAACAGTGCCGTTATCATTTTTTATGTGCTTCTGTTTGGCTGAAATTTTTTCGATAGAGCGTAATTCACTCGCCGGTTCCGAATCAGCACTAAAGCTTTCATCGACATTTTCGGTTGCGGATTCTGTTTCACACAGCGACGTACTTTCTGTGCTGTCAACAACTGTATTTGAAACAATGTCTTCACGTTTACATGAAGATATTGAAAATGCTAATACAAAGAATAAAACAACATAGCAGAGCCTTTTGAGATTACTGCTCTTCATTATTCTTTTTTGAAGCAATAATGACACCCGAAAGTACCATTAAAGCAGCAGAAGACATTAAAATTATGTTTGAACTGCCTGTTCTCGGAATGTCGACAGTCTTAACGGTTGTTGCTTCAGCCGTTTCGGTTTTGGTAACCGATGTGGTACCTGACGTCTTATCAGAGCCGGGTTCCGGAGTCGAAGCATGCTCAAATGTGTAAATGTTGACCTCGCCGTTTTTAAATCTCTCGTAGGAATTAAGAGCCATAAGCATTTGATAAGAAGAGAGTGTATTCGGCTGATTGCTGTAGTCAAGCGCCGCACCCGTAGAAGAATCGACGAACTGAGCCAATGCAGACACGGGGTTGCCGTCGGCTTTAGAATATTCGCTTCCCGTGGGATCAATTCCAAGCATGCAAAGTGCGATTATCACCTGAGATGTGCTCTCGCCGCTTTTAGAGTTCCAAGCCACATATCCAAAAGAACCGTCATCAAACTGTTGGGTTTTGATATAAGCTAGGGCTTTGTCAACAGAGTCTTTAACTCTTTCGTCGGTATTATAGTATTTAGCCAAGGCCTGAACGGTCATAGCGGTTGTATCAACGTCCGATGATATTCCGTATCCCATATCTACGGTGCAATAAGGGAATCCACCGTCGCTTTGCTGACCGGCTATTATTGTTTTAAGCATTGTGTCAAGCATCTCGGCACTTATATTTTTCTCTGCAAAGTTAAGAGCCGTAAGAGGATAAGTAATGCTGCTCATATAGATTTGTGAGGAATAATCAACTGACTTCAGTGCGGAAATGAGGTCTTTTCCTCCGATATTTTCAGGATCCAATCCATACGCTTTAACCGAGAGCGTAATTCTTGCTAAATCACTCGGCTTTAATGACGTATAATTTTCTTTGACTGCGTTATTTATGTATTCCGAATATTCCGGATATACATCTTTTTCGCCGCATCTTGATAGTACAAAAACAGTCCAATCGGCGTCATTGTCAACAACCGAGGTATCCGAAAAATCAAATTGTGTGTTTTCGGAATTTGAAAGATATTTTTTAAGACCCGACGAAAGGCCCTTTGTGTCCGCAGCAAAAACAGTAACAGTCAATACCGAAACGGCAACAATTACCGATATTAACGCTGCAAAAAATTCACTTGTTTTTCTTTTCATAGTGAAAACTCCTTTATAAATCTCACAGATAAATATTTTAGTAAATATCTGTAAAAGTCTTTACAAACGAATCGCTTAGGTTCTGCCTGTACGCTCCGCCATTCCTGATTATTTCTTTGTGAATCGCTGAGCTTTCATCAACATCTTCGGATTTTTCATCAAAGTTTTTGATTATGAGTGCCTTCATAACCGACAAAGCCGTCGGCAGAGCACTGTTTACCGCACAATTCAAATGCTTAACACCATCAGTATCAATATATGTTCCGCTGTCGGAGACAAAAGGCGCGCACACTATTGAAATATCGGCTTTTGTATTTTGTTTAAAGTCAATTGCAATTAAAGTGCCTTTTTTAACATTGCCGAATGTGCTCTTTACAAGAATACATACATCATTATAAGGCATATCCTCAACTGATTTTACCCCGTATTTTTCAAAAGCTCTGAATGCAGCGGCAGACGGATTAAGTTCTGCAAAAACATTATCTGTAATATTAAATGCAGACTTGATTTCTTCCACGGTGACAGATGGACCGAGAACAACCGAAATATTACCTCTGTCAGCCTTCGAAACAACCTTTTCGACCGCATGCAGCATTTTGCTTTGGGTGGTTAACATCTGGGCTTTTAAGTCATTAAGGGCAAACACAGAGAACTTACCCGCTTTGCACAGCAGACCGTTTTCCCCTGACGGTTTAATTCGAATTACAGTATTTCCAATTTTGTGGATTTCGGTTTTGCAAAGTGCGGAGCAAAGATTACACACGGAATCTACGATTTCTTCCTTAACGGTAAGGTTTTTGACACACGGCTGCTTTTCGATAATTGCACCCGTCGGACAAACAACCGCGCACTGACCGCAAAAAGAGCAATCCGTTTTTTCGAGTGGCAGTCCAAACTCAGGCGAAACAACAGTATCAAATCCGCGACCGATAAGACCTAATGCTGTATTGCCCATTGCTTCGTCACAGACTCTGACGCAAAGTCCGCAAAGAATGCACTTGTCAACATTTCTTATTATAAGCGAAGATTTGTTTTCATTGTTTCTGCTGTGCTTCGTTCCATTAAATTTTTCCGGCTTAACATCGTATTTATTTGCATACTTTATAAGCTTACAATCAAAGAAATCATGGCAACCGCATTCAAGGCAGCGCATCGCCTCGGCTTTGGCCTGCTCCTCGGTAAATCCCCTAGAGACTTCTTTAAAACTGTTTTTCCTCTCGAGTGCAGGTGAAACATCTGCAGTCTGGCGTTTTGCTTTTTCAAATCGGGCAAAATAATCCGATGGCAATTCTCTTTCAACTCGGAAAGGCTTTTTGTATTTTACGCTTTCGCCATTTAAAAATCTGTCAATGACCACGGCTGCTTTTTGTGCTTCTCCGATAGCCGAAATTGCAATATCGGCGCCTTTATTTGTAATATCACCTACTGCAAAAACTCCGTCAAGCGACGTTCTGAATGTTCCCTCATCGGCAAATATAGTATTACGTTTTGTCGTATCCAAACCGTCAAGACCTGATAAATCCGGATGTTGACCGATAGCCATAACGGCAGAGTCTAGATATAACATTTCCGTGTCACCGACAATCGGTTCAGGCCTGCGCCTTCCGCCCGAATCCGGTTCGCCGAGCTTCATCTTTTGCAGATTTACGGCTTTAAGCTTTCCGTTTTCGCCAATAAATTCAATAGGGTTATTAAGAAATTTAAACTCAACACCCTCTTCGGTTGCTTCAGTTATCTCAAGCTCTTCGGCAGGCATTTCATTTCTTGTACGGCGATAAATAACATAAACCTTTTCAGCCCCGAGACGAACTGCGGTGCGACACGCATCCATTGCGGTGTTTCCGCCGCCTATAACGGCAACAGTTTTGCCTATTACCGGAGCATTCCCAAGCGACACTTCTCGCAAGAAATCAATACCGCCAAAAACACCGTTCAATTCTTCACCGGGAATTCTCATTGAGCTGCTTTTCCAAGCTCCGGCAGCTACAACTACGGCATCAAAATCGTGTCGTAATTCTTCAAGTTCAATGTCACGGCCGAGCTTAACATTGTTTTTCAAATTAACTCCGAGGGCTTCTATCTGTGAAATTTCTCTGTCAAGAAGCTTTTTAGGCAGTCTGTACTCAGGTATACCGTATCGGAGCATTCCGCCCATTTTCGGCATCATATCAAACACATTGACGCTGTGCCCCAGCCTCCTGAGAAAATATGCGGCTGTCAGTCCTCCCGGCCCGCCGCCGACAATTGCAACACGTTTGCCTGTGTCAGGCTCGATGTAAGGCACATACTTGTCGTTGCTTGCCATATCCATATCCGAAGAAAAAGCTTTTAGACCGGCTATTGAAATAGGTTCGTCAACAAATTGTCTTCTGCACTTTTTTTCACAAGGATGCGGACAGATTCTACCTATGGATGACGGCAGAGGAATTTTATCTTTTATCAGCTTAACCGCTTCTTTATATTCCCCGTTTGCAATAAGCCCCACATACCCTTGACAGTCCGTATTAGCCGGGCAAGCGAGTGTACACGGTGCTTTACAGTCTCCATCATGATCCGATAAAAGGAGCTCTAAAGCCGTTTTACGGGCACGCAGGATTCGCTCACTTTCAGTATGTATAATCATACCGTCATTAAGCTTTGTTGAGCAAGCACGTAAAAGCTTCGGTATTCCCTCAGCCTCAACGACACAAAGTCCGCAGGCACCGTACAGCTCAACTCTTCCGTCAAAACAGAGATTCGGTATTTCTATGCCGTTATCGGCAGCAGCCCGTAACACGGTAGTGCCTTCGGGTACTTTTATTTTTTTACCGTCAATAATAACACTGATTTCTTTCATCATAACACCTCTATCGCACCGAAACGACAGTTTTCTTTACATTTACCACACTTAATGCATTTATGCGAATCTATTTCGTGCGGTTTTTTCACAGTACCGCTTATTGCAGATACAGGACAGTTCCTTGCACATAATGTACATCCGACACATTTATTTTTATCTATTTTATAAGTAACCAACGCTGTGCATTCGCCGGCAGGGCATTTTTTATCTTTAATATGCGCTTCATATTCATTCCTGAAATATTTAAGCGTCGTAAGCACCGGGTTAGGCGCAGTTTGACCAAGTCCGCAAAGCGCACCATCTTTAACGGCATAGCAAAGCTCCTCAAGTAGCTCTATATCGCCTTCCTCACCTTTACCGTCAACTATTCGCGTAAGGATTTCAAGCATACGCTTTGTTCCGAGACGGCAGTGCACACATTTACCGCATGACTCTTTAGCGGTAAAATCAAGGAAGAATTTCGCCATACCGACCATACACGTGCTCTCATCCATAACGACCATACCGCCCGAGCCCATAATTGCCCCGGTAGCACCGAGTGCTTTATAATCAATAACGGTATCAAGTAAGTCATTCGGAATACATCCGCCGGAAGGACCGCCCATCTGAACGGCTTTAAATTTTTTATCTGATTTAATTCCTCCGCCGATGTCAAAGATAACATCACGTAAGGTTTTTCCCATCGGAATCTCAACAAGACCGCCTTTTTTAATTTTACCTGTAAGCGCAAATACCTTTGTACCCTTACTGTCGGCGGTTCCCATAGAGGCAAAAGCGGCTCCGCCGTTTAATATTATCCACGAAACATTGGCAAAGGTTTCAACATTATTTATATTAGACGGCTTATGCCAGTAACCGGCCTGTGCCGGAAAAGGAGGCTTGAGGCGCGGCATACCGCGTGAACCTTCAAGAGACTCAATAAGCGCGGTTTCTTCTCCGCACACAAAAGCACCGGCTCCTGCCTTAATTCGCATTTTACAAGAAAATCCGCTACCGAAAATATTGTTGCCGAGATAACCTTTTTCGGTTGCTTGTTTTATGGCTTTTTCGAGTCGTTTTATAGCAAGCGGATATTCCGCCCTTACATAAACAATTGCTTCTTTCGCACCTATGGCATACGCACCTATAAGCATACCCTCTATCAGGTTATGCGGATCGCCCTCGATAACAGCCCTGTCCATAAATGCACCCGGGTCGCCCTCATCCGCATTACAAATCAAATATTTTTCCGTGCCGTCCGAAGAACGCGCGGCATTCCATTTAAACCACGTCGGGAACCCGGCACCGCCGCGACCGGCAAGGCCGGAAATTTTGATTTCCTCAATGACCTGCTCAGGCGTCATTTCGGAAAGAACTTTTCTTACAGCCTTATATCCGTCTGTATTTTCGTAGTCGCTGATCTTTTCAGGATTTATAATGCCGCAATGCCTCAAAGCAATTCGAGTCTGCTTTTTTAAAAAGAGCTCGTCGTCCTCGGATATTTTAAGGTCCTCTACCGTTGACAAATCATCGGAGTTAACTGCCTTTGCTATTCTCTCGCAGTCGTTTTCCGAAACCTTTACAAGCCGCGTAAGAGTGCCGTTATCGTAAATGTCAACAATCGGCTCCAAGAAGCACATACCTATACATCCTGTTATGGTAAGTTCGTTACTCTTGTCCAAAGCAGACGCAAGCTTGTCATAGACCTTAGCTGCTCCTGCAGCTATACCGCAGCTGCCTTCTCCAACTACAATTTTCATAAGGCGCACTCCTTATCTCTGATATCGTTGATTATTTTTTTTGTCTTATCCGGGGTAAGCGAACCGTATGTTTCACCGTTAATCATCATAACCGGAGAAAGACTGCAACAGCCGAGGCACGCAACATTTTTAAGCGAAAACAGACCGTCGTCGGTTGTTTCACCGTCGTGTATGCCGAGGGTTTCTATAATAGTTTTTTCAATCAGATCGGAATTGTTTACGTGACACGCAGTACCCTTACACAACATAATAAGGTATTTGCCGACGGGTTTTAATCTGAATTGAGTATAAAAAGTCGCAACGCCCATTATCTTAGCGGGTTTTATACCAGTTTTATCTGAAATGTATTTTATTACGTCGGTCGGCAGATAGCCGTAAATATCCTGTGCTTTTTGCAGTATTGTAATAAGGCTGCCGGGAACGGCTGCATATTCATCCAACACATCGTCAATCAGCGAAAGATTGATTTTATTCTTATCGCAATTACATGGACTCATGATTTCTTCCTCCAAGGTCAGTTAAACTTAAAAATATAATAATATACAATCACAAAAAAAGCAATTTAAAAATATTGTAACTTTACAGAAAAAACTGTTAACTATCGACACACAGACGAAAAAGTTGTAAAATATAATTAGTTTTTTAAGAGGTGTATATATGATAAATAAATATTTAACTGAAATGCATTTGCACACAAAAGAAACCAGTAATTGCGGTAAAATGCCGGCGGCGGAAACAGTTGAAAGCTATATATCTCTCGGATATAATACAATAGTCGTAACCGATCATTTCAGCACACACACTTATTACAAATATAATTATGACAGTCTTAATTGGCAGGATAAAGTTGACATTTTTTTGAAGGGCTTTAATTCAGCCAAAGAAGCGGCAAATGGACGAATAAACATATTACTGGGCATGGAGCTTCGGTTTGATTCCGATAGCGACCCGAACGATTATCTTGTTTACGGCGTAGAAGAGAGTTTTTTGAGAGATAATAAAGATCTTTTAAATATGAATATATCAAGCTTTTCCGCACTTGCGCGAAAAAACGGCTTAATGATATATCAGGCTCATCCGTTCAGATTCGGAATGAAAATAACAAATGTCAAATATCTTGACGGTATTGAAGTGTGCAACAGAAATATTGAACATGACTCACACAACGACATTGCTGCTCTTTGGGCGGAAAAATTCGGGCTAAAAAAGACAGCCGGATCAGACCACCATCAGAAAGGAAATGAGGGACTTGCCGGAATTATCAGCAGACGTGAAATTACTTCGAATAAAATACTTTTAGACACTCTGGCAAATCAAGATTATACGCTTTACGAAAAAAAGCTCTGAGATATCTCAGAGCTTTTTAATATTATCTTGTCGGCTTAACTCCGGCAGGAAGATTCGGCATATTATCGTAAACCGGAATAAGAAAAGTAAATGAGTTTGAAAGCTGCCCCATATTACCGTACTTATTATATGTTCTTATTCCTTCTGAGCTTGCGGCCATTATGTTTGACATATACTGATGTGAATACAGACCGCCGTTTGCAACCACATCAAACTTTTGAAGATACAGAGTATTTTGACCGACACTGATATAACCCGTAGCTATGTATTTAGCCCCGCCGAGTATCGCTTTATATCTGCTGTTCCAAGGGCGCAAGTATTTTTCATTGGATGAGGGCGTTGAAGCCCATTTAAGCGCATTTATTACCGGATCGCTGCTTTGATAAGCACCGATATTATAATAATTATATATTCCCTCATACCCGGGCTCTGTACCGCTTACGGAGCGACTGCCGTTAGAGCCGACCTCCTGAATAACTCGCGATACCAAATGATATGGGCTGACGTTATACGATTCGGCGGAGTTCATAAACGCCTGTGCATATGTTACCGTAACATCGGTCTCTGCATTATTGCCGATTGTTTTTCTTGAACCGCCTACATATTGAAATAATATCATAGCATCGGCAACATCAATCTCACCGTCTCCGTTAAGGTCGGCAATATCTTTGCCGCTGCCTAAGTCAGCAAGGTTGCCTGCAGAATACTGAAACAGCATCATGGCGTCCGCTATGTCGGTTTTATTGTCCGAATTTAAATCACAAGAGCCTCCGACATTCTCTTTTTCTCCGGTACTGATTTTGGATTTTTCCATAAAAGTACCTTTTAACATTGATTCGACGCCGGAAAGCGTTTGTGCATTTTTATCATAGGACAATGTTTCGAATTGGAAAATGTCACTTTCTCTTGTCAAAAAGTTTCTCGGATCAAGATAATATGAGACAACATCGCTTGACGCTTGAAACCAAGTCTTGCCGTCAATCGGTGTCCAAGTGCCTGTTGACGGATTATATGTTTTATCTGTCGTTGATAAGTATTTTTTATCGTACGGAGGGACTTGAAGAGCACTTCTGCCGCTAACGTTTTCATTTTCAAGCACCTCATCCCACGAAAGACCGGTGTATAAAAACTTAAAATTCCAATTCGGATGTGCTTTTTTAAGCTTATCTATATAGCTTTTATAGAGTTCGGGGACTTCGTCCGAGATACCGCTGTCGCTTGTAACGGTAACAAGTCCTGTTGAAACATAACAGTTTTCGTAAAACTTACCGCCGTAATTAAATTCAACTTTGTACCAATCTTTAGAAGTTGTTCCGTCGTTACACTTGACCCTGTCGATAATAATTATTTGGGTGTTCGCCGGAAGATCTTTATAAACCAATGAATACGAAGTTCCGGGCCCACTTCTGACATTCGCTTGACTTTTAACTACACCGTTTTTTGCAGTCGCAAAAGCCGGAATAGACAGAACAATCACCAATACGGCTGTAATTAATATTATTTTAAAAATTCTGCGGCTTTTCATAATACTGTCCTTTTATTATTTATAACAATAAAATAACAAAATATCGACAAATAATCAAGTCTTATTTTCGGATATCACATCATTCAAATAGCAAATTATGCCTTTTGCTATACCGTCAGCTATAACTTCTTGTGAATCACGGTTGCTGAGTACGGTACACTCTGTGGGATTTGAAAAATAACCGCACTCCACAAGAACCGACGGACATTCCTCAATTCTTGTAACCTTATACGGAAAGAAGCGTTTGCTGCCGTCCGGCTGTATAATTTTTGCTCTCATACCGGGGTTATCTGCATAAATATTTTTCCAACTCTCTTCAAGTCCGCTTAAAATAAGACGTGCAGGCAATTCAGAATTTGCTCTGTAATAATACACTTCGGGACCCGAAAGAGACGAAACACTCTCGGAAAAATTGTTATGTACCGAAACAAACAAATCAGCGCCGCTGTAACGAGCCATAGACTGTCTTTTATCAACAGACAAAAAAGTATTATCGGAACGTGTCAATACAACATTTACTCCTGCTTTTTCCAATTTTTCCTTGACCAAAAAAGTTATATTAAGGTTAACCTCCGACTCATATATACCATTCACACCGATAGTTCCGCAATCCTTACCTCCATGGCCGGCATCAAGTGCTACGATTGCATCTGACAGTTTGTCCGGCGCATCCTTGAAAACAATTGACAGCTTGCCGTCTGCCGTATAGGAAACGGTGTAACCGTAAAACACACCCGGTGTTTTAAGATACAGACGCAATACACAAGTTCCGTTATCACATTTTAGCCATTCGCCGCGATCTATTATTTTGCTGCCGTTAAAATTGAGTTTTCCGACAGCACTGTCAGTATAGTAAAAAGTAAAATCCAAATACGATGCATTAAAAGATTTAACATTATATGCACGTTCAAGATAACCGGTATAGTATTGTTGATCGGGAAAATCTGTATTAAACGGTACTTTCCAATCAGTATTAAGCAATAAAACTGTCTGATTTTCTGTGTTTACGGAGGCAACGCTTATCGAATTTTCAGGCAAAACAAAGCCGTCAACAACATTGCACTCATCTTTTTTTATTATTTTGCCCGAACCGAGAAACACATATTCTTTATTATCAATGATTTTTTCATCAACGTAGTAATCAATCGTACCGTCCGGAAGCGGTGAACAATGCGGATCCGATTTATCACTCACGCTGTCGGCAGGTATAGTTTCGGAATAAGGAACGTTTATTATACACAGCTTTGCCTGTCCCAATCCATAATTATCAGTATAAGAAATATTTTTCGCAGCGGAATTATTATCGGTATAACGAAAAACAGATAATGACTCAGCACTATTTGAACTGACGGCAAACAGTGCAATTGCCGCCGTTAAAATAACGAGACACAATATGAGTATTACACGTTGTTTATTAAACAATTCTTTTAATCCTTGCATCTTAACATCCCACATCAATTTTAATTATTATAACACATTTTTCATGTTTAGGTATTCCTTTTCGGCATTTTCCGACTTGTTTTCCGCAAATAAATAAGAATAGGAGTACACGGAAAAACCGCAGTAATTATCCTTTCTTCTTGAATATCTTATTTCTTCGGAACATATATTGCCGTTTTCGCACCATTCATTTATTCCGTCACCCGCATTGTCGTCCGTTTTTCCGCTTTTATAATACGCCAGACCTACACACAGCTTAACATTACCGCTTTTAACCGCCTCCGACCATAGATTTAACATTTTTAAAAACGGCTTACTGCTGTTTTTAAAACCATAATAAAGCTGTGGCATAATAATGTCCGCGTATCCCCCTTGTGAGCACCACTTTAAAACGTCCGCGTACAACATCGAGTAATTTTTTTCTATATCCCCTGCAGGACTTATCACAACTTTCACGTCTTGTTTTATTGACTTAACGGAGGAATACAGCCCGCTTATAAAAGTATTAACATTTTCCCTGCGCCAATCATCAAGAGACAGCTCTCCCCCTTCATTGCGATAATTTGTATACAAATCAATATCAATTCCTTCATCGACGGTCGGATAAAAATAATCATCCATATGTATAGCCGATATATTGTAATTTTTCACTATTTCGCGAACGCCGTCGATAATTATTTTCTGTGCTCTTTTTGATGATGGATTATAATAAATTCCGCTGCCCGTTATTATCAGATCATCTGTCAAAGGATTATCTGTGTACCATTGTTTAGCCGGGTTTGATTCGCTTAAGTCGTCAAAATTATCTTTATAGCTTACGCGGTACGGATTTATCCACGCCTCAATTTTCAATCCGTATTTTTCAGCTTCATTTGTTGCTATAAGAAATGGATCATATCCGGGATTCTTTCCCTGCTCGCCTGTTATATATGATGACCATGGAAAAATTTCGGAGGAGCAGAAGCTGTCAGAAAAGGGTCTGACCTGAAAAATAACAGTATTAAGCCCGAATGCTTTGATATTTTCAAACATTGTATCGATCTTATTTTTAAAGTCTTCGGCAGTTCCGCCGCCGACTGATTTCATTGACAATTCATTGTAGTTTATCCACACGCCGCGATATTCATCAGCGATAATATCATCGGTGTTAGGACAGTTGTCGTTACCGCTGTCAAATGATGCGCTTTCGGGTTCAGTAAGATTTATGTTCTTCAGGCTGCATGACGATAGAAGCAGCAACACAAATAAAATAACAGTAACTTTTTTAAACATTTAAAGCCTTCCTTTTCGCATTGACAAGCAAATGATTAAATTATATTATAGTAACGGTGATATTATGGACGCTTGGCAATACATACTTGTCTACTACATTTCTATTTCAATCCCGTCGGTAATTATAACCGTTTACGACAAAATAGCTGCAATAAAAAAAGCCGTGAGAATTCCCGAAAGGACTCTTATGACTTTTGCCGCCCTCGGAGGAGCTGCCGCAATGTATGTAACTATGAAGGCAATAAGGCATAAAACTCTTCACAAAAAATTTATGATAGGTTTACCGGTATTTATTATTTTACATACATTGATTATAGGTCTTTCGTATTACTTTTTAATAACAAAATAGTAAAGATTTGGTAAAAACCATGTTGATGCAACTTAATTTTTTTGTTTTTCCCAGGCCGTAAACAGACTTAAATTAAAAGTTGCAAATAAAATATTCCTTCAGATAATAAAAGACAGCACAGAGAGTAAAAATTACTCTTTATGCTGTCTTTTTTGATTAATATTTTGCTGTAATCCGTCTATTTAAAACAACAGACGGTTTAGAAAGTATAATTACTTGAATTATCGGTCCTCTCTGAAATATGAAAGTCCGAGTGAGGCCGGTCCCTGGTTTTCTTTCTTATCTCTTACACTTACAAGAATAAGAACAATTATTGTGACTACATAGGGTATCATCTTGTAAAGCTCCTGTGTGCGGAGTGCACCAGGAACATAAAGATAAACAATATAGAGTCCGCCGAATACTATAGAACCGAGTATGCTGAGATTCGGACGCCAAATAGCGAATATAACAAGCGCAATTGCAAGCCAGCCTCTGTCGCCGAAGCCATCATTTGACCAAACGCCGTTGGCGTAATCCATTACATAATAAAGACCTCCGAAGCCCGCAATAACACTTCCTATACAGGTAGAGAGATATTTGGCTCTGTTTACGTTTATTCCTGCAGCATCTGCTGTTGCAGGATTTTCGCCTACCGCACGAAGATTTAATCCGTGACGGGTATGATTCAGGAAATATGAACAGATAATTGCGATTATTACAGCTGCATATGCCAAAAATCCGTACGATAAAAACAGCTTACCGAACCATCCGGTGGTTTCTGCTCCCGGTAATGTTGTTCTGAAGTAATTGCTTGTTGTTGTAAGTGCTACCGACGGAACGTCTGAACCTACAAGTTTAATAAGAGATCCTCCGAAAAAGTTACCGAAGCCCGTACCAAAAGTAGTAAGTGCAAGACCCGTTACATTCTGATTGGCCCGTAAAGTAACTGTGAGGAAACAATAAATCAAACCTGCGAGTAAAGAACCCAAAGCGCAGCACAAAAGCGGAATCATAACCGCAAGAAATCCGACTGCATCGGATGGAGACGAGAGCGAATTTTCATAAAGAAACGCACCTATAACACCGCTCATACCGCCGATGTACATAACACCCGGGATACCGAGATTAAGGTTTCCGGACTTTTCAGTCATAATTTCGCCCGTCGAACCAAAAAGGAGCGGTATACCCTGCATTATAGCTCTATGGAGAAAAGTAATCAATGAAAACATTTTACTTTACCTCCTTTTTTGTTTTTCTGAACTTCAATTCGTAGTTAATAAAGAATTCACTACCTATGATAAAGAACAGAATTATACCGGTCAATATATCAGAAAATGATTCATTGAGATTAAACACCATTGAAATCTGACTGGCACCCGCATCGAGGAAAACAAGTAGGAATGATGTCAAAATCATATAAATCGGATTAAACTTTGCAAGCCAGGATACCATTATTGCAGTAAATCCCCTACCGTCTGCCGTTGTCGACGAAATGGTATGATCGGTTCCGCCAACAAGTAAAAATCCGGCTATACCGCAAATAGCACCCGAAAGGAATAAAGTTCTCATAATAACCTTTTTTACATTGATACCTATGTATCTTGCCGTATTTTCAGATTCACCTACAACCGAAATCTCATAGCCGTGCTTACTGTACTTGAGATATACATACATAGCAATCGTTATTATCAAAACAATTATTATATTCAGAAGATAATCATACTTTCCGATTGTGGGAAGCCAACCGTCCATGGTATTGCTGTTAATAACGCCGATCTTGCCGGAGCCCTTGGGATTTTCCCAATACATACAGAAATACGAAACAATTTGAATTGCAACATAGTTCATCATTAAGGTAAATAAAGTTTCATTTGTATTAAACTTAGCTTTAAATACCGCGGGAATCAAAGCCCAAACGGCACCTGCAATAATACTTGCAACAAGCATTATAATAATCAAAAGTGCATTGGGGACTTTGCCGCCGAGTAAAATCATACACGCCGCGGTAGCAAGACCTCCGATAAGCACTTGCCCTTCACCGCCGATATTCCAAAATCGCATTTTAAACGCCGGCGTAATTGCAAGCGAAACACACAGAAGCATTGCAAGACTTTGTAAAAGCTTCCAAATTTTTCTTTCGGTTCCGAATGCGCCCTCAAACATAGTTTTGTAAACACTTATCGGATTTTCGCCGGTTAAAATCATAGTAACAACAGCACATACCAAAAGAGCTGCAACGATTGAACCGAGGCGTATAGCCCAAGATTTATATTTGGGAACATAGCCTCTTTTTGCAACGTGAAAAAGAGGTTCACGAACACTTTTATTACTCATGCTTTTCCCTCCACGTCAGTATTTTTCGTCATAAGAATGCCAATCTCATCTTTTTTCGCAGTTCTGCCGTCAACTATACCTGTTACTTTTCCGCTGTTCATAACCATTATTCTGTCGCAGAGTTCAATAAGAACATCAAGGTCCTCTCCTACAAATATAACGGATGTCCCGTGCTCTTTTTGTTTGTTGAGAAGGTCATATATCAGATATGAAGAATTTACGTCAAGTCCGCGGACGGGATATGCAACCATTAAAACTGTCGGATTTGACGCAATTTCTCTGCCAACAAGCACCTTTTGAACATTACCGCCGGAAAGCCGACGAACCGGAGTTTCTGCACTCGGCGTAACAACTTCAAGATCTTTGATAATTGCATTTGCGAGATCCTTAGGGGCTTTGCGTTCAAGAAAAGCCGTATGACCGCCCTTATAAGATCTCAACATCATATTATCAATAATATCCATATTGCCGACAAGACCCATTCCGAGCCTGTCCTCCGGAACAAAAGAAAGAGCAACTCCAAGCTTTCTGATTTCTTTGGGAGATTTCCCGACTAACTGACTTTCTTCTCCGTCTTTAGACTTGTACAATATGCTTGAGCCCTTTACAGTCTGCTGTAATCCCGCTATTGACTCAAGTAATTCTTTTTGCCCGCATCCGGAAATACCGGCAATGCCGAGTATTTCGCCGCTGTTAGCAGTAAAGTTGATGTTATCAAGCACAAGCTTGCCCTCGTGATTTTTAACGGAAAGATTCTTAACATCAATACGTAGCTCGGTATTCTTAGGCTCAGTTCTCTTTATATTGAGAGTGACTTTTTCACCCATCATCATTTCCGTAAGGGATTGTTCCGTTGCATCTTTCGTCTCAACCGTTCCGACATACATACCTTTTCTGAGAATTGTTACCCTATCGGATATTTCAAGCACCTCATGCAGCTTGTGTGTAATTATTATAATCGACTTATTATCCTCACGCATTCTTCTGAGAACGTCGAATAATTTTTCAGTTTCCTGCGGTGTTAAAACAGCGGTCGGTTCATCAAGAATTAGTATATCAGCACCTCTGTAAAGCACCTTAATTATTTCCACTGTCTGCTTTTCCGAAACAGACATTTCATAAATTTTCTTATCGAAGTCAATGACGAAACCGTATTTATCACATATAGCCTTAACTCTCTTTTCGGCCTCTTTCAGATTATATTTGTTTCCGTCTTTTACACCCAAAACAATATTTTGGACAGCGTTAAAAACATCAACAAGCTTAAAATGTTGATGTATCATTCCAATCTTTAAATCAAAAGCATCTTTCGGAGATTTAATAACAACTTCCTTACCGCCTACATAAATCTCGCCGGAATCCGGGTAATATATTCCCGAAACCATATTCATAAGTGTTGTCTTACCGGAGCCGTTTTCTCCGAGTATAGATAGTATTTCACCGTTTTTTACTTGTAAGTCAACGTCTTTGTTAGCTATTGTACTGCCGAATGTCTTAGTTATCCCTTTCAACTCCAAGGCAAAAGGAGAACCCATAAATATCCACACAGCCTTTCTCACGCAAATTTAAAATTCAAAACCATGCTCATTCGAGAATAAGGTCCTGAAAAATAATTGAAAACAGTTGAAAAACTATTTCCCAATAAATAACTATACCGTGGCCGATTTTCATCGGCCACGGATACAGTATAAATCTGTGTATTTAATCTTAGAACTTTGTATCAAGAAGAGTGATACCGTCTATCTGTACATCGAAGCAAGGAGCAGAACGCTTTTCTGACTCATGGAAGTAACCGTCAGAAACAACCTCAGTATCACCGGTGTTATCTGCATCGGAGTCAATATCAGCCTTGTATCCGGTAAGATGACCGTCAGCATCAACAGTAGCATTCTTGTTTTTGCTGTCAGATACGGTTACAGTGAATGCAGAGGTATCAAATACGTGAAGCTTACCGCCTTCAAGCTCTGCCTTAACTTCATCAATCTTAGCCTGTGTACCTTCGGCAGCTGCTTTAGTGTTAACATCGGTAAGAACAACAGATCCTGTGCTGAGAGTACCTGTCCAATCGGTGTCAATTGCTTTGCCGTTTTTAACGCAATCAATAGCATACTCAAGATAAGGAGCCCAATCTATTCTAGAAGATACAATAAATGTGTTGGGGCAAGCACTTACTGTTGAACCATTGTATGAAACATTGGGAACACCTGCAGCTTCGCAAGCAGTCGGAGCACCCATTGAGTCAGCATGCTGGCTGATAAGTACGCAACCATTGTTTATAAGCTTCTGAGCGGCTTCTTTCTCGGCAGTCTCATCATACCAAGAACCGGTAAAAGTAACCTCCATGGTAACTGACGGGCAAACGCTCTTAGCACCAAGATAGAAAGAAGTGTAGCCCGAAATAACTTCTGCGTAAGTATAAGCACCGACATAACCCATCTTGGCTTTGTCAGCTGTAATCTTACCGGAAGAAATCATTTCGTTAAGCTTCATTCCGGCAGCAACACCCGCAAGGTATCTGCCTTCATATATTGAAGCAAAAGCATTATGATAATTAGAAAGGCCTTCGGTATGAGCTTTAGTTCCTGTTGCATGTAAGAACTGAACCTCCGGGAACTTTTTAGCTGCCTGAATTATATAAGGCTCATGGCCGAAGCTATCCGCGAAGATGACATTGCATCCTTCGTCAACAAGCTCTGCTGCTGCATCATAGCAAGCCTGTGTTTCACTGATGTTGGTCTTTTTAAGAATTTCAACACCGGCTTTTTTGCAAGCCTCTTCAGCTGCAGTAATAAAGTTCTTGTCATAGGTTGAGTTTTCGTCATGCAGGAATATGAATCCTACTTTGACATTTGCTGCTTTGCCAGTCGAGCTTTTATCGCCGTCTGTCTTGCCGCACGCTGCAAAACAAAGAACGATCATAGCAACTGACAAAAGAATGCTGAGAACCTTTTTCATTTGTGTTTCCTCCAGTTTTTTGACATAATATTATGAACAGAAGCTCTCCCCCTGTATCATACAAAATAAAAGGTCACTGTTTCTTAAATACGATGTTTCCACTATCCGCATCCATGCTCTCAATAATGGCAAGAGACTCGACACGTATACCTTTTTGCCTAATAAGTTCGCCACCGCGTTGAAAACCCTTTTCAACCGCTATACCGACGCCTTCAACAGTAGCACCGGCTTTTTGTGCAATATCCAAAAGGCCATTCAAAGCGCACCCGTTAGCTAAAAAGTCATCAATAATAAGGACGTGATCTTTTGAAGAAAGATATTTCTTTGAAAGTATGACATCATACACCCTTTTATGAGTAAATGATTCAATTTTAGTGGAATAAACCTCTCCGTCAATATTAACAGTCTGAGATTTTTTTGCAAAAACCACAGGAACATTATCAAAATACTGCGCCGCAACACAAGCTATACCGATACCAGAGGCTTCAATGGTCAGTATTTTATTTATAGGGGTATCATTGAAAAGACGTTTAAATTCCTTGCCCATATCATTAAACAGAGAAATGTCCATCTGATGATTCAAAAAAGAATCAACTTTGAGTACATTGCCGGGCTTAACAATACCGTCTTTTACAATTCTGTCTTCAAGCAGTTTCAATAAAATCGCCCCACGTAAAAATATATTATCATTATACATTAACTTTACAAACATTTCAACTAAAACTCGAGAAAACTGTAAATCTGTCTGAATTTATCATTTTATGTTCACAAGTCGCTTTCTTTTAGGTATAATTACTAATACAAAAGCAATGGAGGAAAAAAATGGTCACAGATCTGACTAAGGGAAATCCTGATAAAACACTTTGGAAATTTACATTACCAATGATAATCAGCGTTATGTTTCAGCAGCTTTACAGCACTGTTGACAGTATAGTGGCAGGTCAGTTTGCCGGCGTTAACGCACTTGCCGCTGTCGGCGCGTCATATCCCATCACAATGCTTTTTATCGCTGTCGCAAACGGTTCAAATATCGGATGCTCTGTTGTAATCTCACAGTTGTTCGGTGGGAAACGCATTACGCATATGAAAACGGCTGTCAATACCTCTATTATCTCATCTCTTATTTTATCTCTTATACTGACTGCAGTCGGTCTTTCATCATCAAAAGTGCTTTTAAAGGCAATGGGAACACCGGATAATATAATGGCTGATTCGGTTACTTATCTTAATATTTACGCCGCCGGAATGGCGTTTCTGTTTATATACAATATAAGTACAGCTGTTTTTACGGCTCTCGGTGATTCAAAAACACCATTGTACTTTTTAATTTTTTCTTCTCTTACTAATATTGCGCTCGATTTAATATTTGCCGGTCCTATGAAAATGGGAGTAGCCGGAGTTGCTTGGGCAACGTTCATTGCGCAAGGAGTGTCCGGCATTTTAGCTTTTATTGCATTACTGAAAAAGATACGTAATATCGAAAGTGAAAAGCCTAAATTTTTTTCGGGAAGAATGTTGCTGAGAATTACAAAGGTTGCCGTACCCAGCATATTGCAGCAAAGCTTCGTCTCGGTAGGCAATGTATTCATACAAGGCCTTATTAATAGTTTCGGTGCTGCCGTTGTTGCAGGTTTCGCTGCAGCAATGAAGCTAAATACATTTACAATAACAACACTTGTCACATTAAGCAACGGCATTTCAAGCTACACAGCGCAAAATATCGGAGCGCATAATACCGAAAGAGTAAAGAAAGGGTTCGGATCGGGCCTGAAAATCGCATTATTGGTTGCTATTCCGTTTTTCATAGCATTTTTCATTTTTCCGAAATATATGATGATGATATTTGTCACACACAATAATACCGATGTTATAACAGCCGGCGTCCAGTTTTTAAAAATCGTATCACCGTTCTATTTCTTAGCAACAGTTAAAATAATTGTTGACGGCATATTACGTGGATCCGGAGCTATGCTAAGCTTTATGGTTTCAACCTTCACCGACCTCATACTTCGCGTGATATTCGCATTTATTCTCACACCGCATATCGGGCAACTCGGAATTTGGTGGTCATGGCCGATAGGTTGGATAGTCGCAAGCTTAGCTTCTCTTGCGCTGTATCTCTCAGGCGTGTGGAAAAAAGCAAAGGTTTAATCAAATATTTATAAAAAAATGACCGCTCGGCAAATTAATCCGGGCGGTCATTTTAATTAACTGTTTTATGATATTTTCATACTGAGTCTTAATTTATCGCTTATCATGGCAATAAACTCAGAGTTAGTGGGCTTTCCGCGAGAGTTTTGTATTGTATAGCCGAAGTAAGAACTAAGAACATCAACGTCGCCTCTATCCCATGCAACTTCTATTGCGTGGCGTATGGCACGTTCAACTCTTGAAGAAGTTGTTGAAAAAGTTTTAGCAACAGTTGGATACAAAACTTTTGTTACAGAGTTCATCATTTCGCTGTCGTTTATTGATAAAATAATTGCCTCTCGCAAATACTGATAACCTTTTATATGAGCCGGAACACCAATTTGATGCATAATATCGCTGACAACGACTTCCAAATCAGCAGAGCTGTCAGCAGGGTGAAGTTTCCCGAACTTCGAATTGTCTCTCCAGCCTGTCAACTGAGTTATTCTTTCAGCCATCATATTCATATCAAAAGGTTTCAAGAAATAATAATCTGCCCCGGCAGATAATAATTCCTGCTCAAATCTTTGATTGTCGACGCTTGACATAACCATCATTAAAGGCTTCTTTTCGATTTTCATCTTTGGCATTTCTTTCAGCACACCTAAAGCATCGATTGCTGTCATAAATGCGTCCATAACAACGACATCAGGCTTTTCGGTCTCGGTTTTATGTAATATTTCAGCACCGTTTTTCGGCACCATTTTCACATCGCAACCGTAAGAGCGCAGAACTCCCGCACAAGTCTGCCCGAAATCATTGCCCTCTGACACCATCATTACTTTTAAACCGCTTTTCATTTTGTATACCTCCAAATTTTTTATTTCTGACATATTTTACCATATTAGTTATATCTTGACAAGAGCTTTTTTATAAAAAGCAAATATTTTTTTCAAATTAATTCTATTATCGCCACAACAACAGAAAAAGTGCAATAAAGGCAACTGTTATTTTTTACGCAATATCATACCGTTATTAAAGTACCGGAACGGCAAATACCGTTCCGGTACCTTTCACGATGCTTTTTCAAGCAGCCTCTCAGCATTTAAGGCTTCGGATACTTTTAGCATATTATCGGCAAAAACAGCATATCCGCGAATCGGATCATTAACAAACACATGCGTTACAGCACCGATAAGCATACCGTCTTGAATAATGGGACTGCCGCTCATACCTTGAATTATACCGCCTGTTTTTTCTATTAAAGAGCTGTCTGTAATTTCAATTATCATATTTTTAGATGAGCTGCTGTCGTTATTACAAATTCTCACGATTCTTACATCATAGTACTGCGGGCCTTTTTCATCGACAGTGGATATTATTTTTGCCGAACCGGTTTTAACCTCTTGCTTTGTTGCAATGGGTACGGCCTCATTTGTTGAAACGATATTATTCAAAAACCCGTATACTCCGCAAGCTGTATTCAACGAAAGTGTTCCTATATTAGTATCCTGAAATACGCCGCAAAGCTCACCTGTTGAACCGCAAGAACCTTTATAGCAACCGGTTATCTTTGTTTTGACGGCATCGCCGTCGGCAAGAGGCATAACTATACCTGTATCAACATCACATACCGCATGTCCGAGTCCGCCGAACACTTTGCTGGCGGAGTCAATAAAAGTTATCGTGCCTACCCCCGCCATACTGTCCCTGACCCATATACCGGCTTTATAACAATTATCGTTTTTTGACAAAGCAGGCGTCAATTTCAGATTCAAAACTTTTTTTCCGCGCTTTACCGACAGCTTCAATTCATTACCGCCGTTTTCCTGTACCGCTTTTTCAATTTCCAATGTTGAGTTCACATTGTTTCCGTTTACAGTCAATATTATATCCCCGGCATTAAGGCCCGCTGTTTTAGAGGGATTTGAAATTCCTTCTTCAGTATAGACGTCATCAGAACCGACAACCACAACGCCTTTTGTAAACATGCGTATGCCAAATACATCACCTGAGGGAATTACATATTTTCTCTCAGAAACAATAACATCGGCGGATTTTACCGGAATAACCTTCAGAGCGGAAATATCAACAGTGTATTCACTAAGCAGAGTGCCCTTTGCCGCATTCTCGGAATTAACGGAAACCGAAACGTCACCGCTTGATATCCGGTATGAATATATCTCGTTAAATTTCAGCTTTTCGTCACTCACCAGGTGAATACTGTCCGGAATGCTTTTTATACCGTAAATTACAAATGCAAATATAACAGAGGCAGCTAACAATCCGAAAATGCTGAGAACTTTAAAAATTTTTTTCATTTTTCACCTCCGTATATACAGTGATCACTGCATTTATAATTTTTACTTTTTTGCGGATTTTATGTTATGAAAAAATAAGGCTTTACGGTTAATTTACACGGAAATATTATTTCCGAATAAACCGTAAAGCCTGCATATAATATATTTATTTTTTTAATGAAAAAATAATCCTTGAAACCGTTTCTTCCGGAGATAAATCCGCAGTATCAACGGTAATATCGGCATACTTTTTATAAAGAGGAAGTCTCTCAAAAAAAATATCGTCTATTGTCTGATTTTTAGGCGCAGCAACGCCTCGCGTTTTGATATTTTTAAGCCTTGCCTTTACATTTTTAAGCGGAACATCTATAAAGACAATCACGGAATTACGCTTAAGCTTTTGCATAGCTTCATCGCGAAAAACAACGCTTCCGCCGGTCGCAACAACACAATTTTCACATTCAAGCGACAATATTGCGTCTCTTTCTTTATCAAGAAAGCATTGAAGCCCTTTTTCGTTTATAATGTCCTGCAAAAGTGCATTTTCACGTTGCTGTATTACAAGATCAGTATCTACAAAGCCAATACCAAGAGTCTTTGCAAGAATAACGCCGACTGTGCTTTTGCCCGAAGCCGGCATTCCGATTAAAACAATATTTTTCATCAAATAGATATCTCATGAGCCATCTTATAAAGGTCAAGATCAATCGACTTTTTCATATTGAGAGCTTCGAATATGTCAAAGTCAACAATTTCATCCTTTTGCATAGCTACCACACGATTACCTATCCCCTGCTTTAAAAGCTCAACCGCTTTATAACCCATTTGGCTTGCAACAACTCTGTCGCGAACTGTCGGCGAGCCGCCGCGCTGCACATGGCCTAAAACAGTTGCACGGGATTCTACGCCCATTTCCGCTTCGATTTTTTTCGCCATTTCTTCTACGCCGCCGACGCCTTCGGCAACAATGATTATAAAGTGTCTTTTCCCTGTTTTTTGAGTTTTCTTCATTCTGTCGATAACGTCACGCTCAAAATCGAAATCAACTTCCGGAATAAGAATTGTTGTTGCACCGCAAGCTATACCGGCGTTGAGTGCTATATAACCCGCACGTCTTCCCATAACTTCAACAACCGAGCAACGATCATGAGACTCTGTCGTGTCACGAAGTCTGTCAACCATTTCCATAGCCGTGTTCATTGCGGTATCATAACCTATTGTGTAATCACAGCAAGCAATATCATTGTCAATCGTTCCGGGAATACCCACACAAGGGATGCCTCTGAGCGAAAGGTCACGAGCGCCGCGGAAAGAACCGTCTCCGCCTATAACAACTACGCCCTCCATATTATGCTCTTTGCATATTTCAATCGCCTTTTTCATACCATCTTCGGTCTTGAATTCTGGACTTCTTGCAGAATAAAGAATTGTACCGCCTCGGTTAATAATATTAGAAACACTGCGAAGATTCATTTCATACATATCACCATGCATAAGACCGTTCCAGCCTCTTCTGATTCCCATTACACGGAAGCCGTTTTCACAACCCGATCTTACAACGGCTCTGATTGCGGCATTCATGCCCGGAGCATCTCCGCCGCTTGTCAATACGCCAATCGTTTTCATTAAAAATCACCTCAAATAAATACATTCGAAATATAATGATACACTAATGAAAAATATTGTCAAGCATTTTTGACATTTTTCTTAGAGTTGTATAACAACATTTTTTTCACCGTTAATTCTTTTCAACTCTGAAATCATAGGGTCATTGGCAGTCGTCGAAAATAGCTGTCTCTCGTAGCTTTTAGCATCATCAAAATAGTAATATACGGGTAACATCCCCTCAAAAATAGTAATCAGATTTGTACTCTTTTTAACTTCCTCACAGTTCTTTGTGCAAAATCTCACAAAAAGGCCCTTTCTCACCGATTTTTTCGGCTTGTCGGAATTTGGGGAAGCTGTGTCGGCGGTAACAATACTGTTTTCATCCGGAGGTAAAGAAACGCTGTCCATAACTATTTTCGGTTCTTCGTCCTCTCTGAGAGACAATCTGCCGCACAGCAACACAACGCTTCCGACATTTAAAAGTTCTGAATACTTGAGCAAAAGTTTGGGAAACACTATTACTTCAATAGCTGCATGAACATCTTCAAAACCTAAAAAAGCCATAGTACTGTCTGATTTTGTAACTTTTTTCTTTATAGAAGTTATTATTCCGAGGACACGTACAGGGCTGTTATCCGTATATTTTCCCGAAACATTTTCTTCCGTATTCACCATTTCAAGAACGCTGTCGGAATGAAGCTTTTTAGAAAGTGTCTCGTACTGAACCATAGGATGCCCCGTGAGATACAAACCGGTCATTTCTTTTTCCATCGATAAAAGTTCAAGTGCCGGAAATTCATCACAATGCTTACATTGCGGTTCATTGCCGCCAGAAGCCACTCCACTCAAATCAAACAAGCCGAGTTGTCCGTCAACATTATTTCTCTTGTCACGCTCGATATTCTCAACAATCAGAGGTAAATTTGTAAGCATTTCACGACGATTAAGTCCGAGTCCGTCAAGTGCTCCGCTTTTAATTAAGCCCTCAACGGCTCGTTTATTAAAATCCTTGCCATATGTTCTTTTACAAAAATCATAAAGTGATTTGTATTTTCCGTTAGAGCTTCTTTCTTTGACAATAGTATCAATAAAATTGTAGCCGAGATTTTTAATAGCAAGTAGCCCAAAACGAACGCTCTTGCCGTCAGAGGTAAATGCTCTGAAACTCTCGTTGACGCTCGGTGACAGAACGTTTATTTTCAGCCTTGCCAAATCGTCTATATAAAGTGCTATTTTTGTTGAATCATCAATAACACTCGTGAGAAGTGCGGCAGTGAATTGCGCCGGGAAATGGCACTTCAGATATGCCGTACGATATGCAATGACAGCATATGCGGCAGAATGAGACTTATTGAACGCATATGAAGCGAAAGATGACATATCGTCGAAAATGCTGTTGGCAACTTCGGCAGGTATTCCGCGCCTTACGCATCCGTCGCACGCATAAGTACCGTCGGAATTTTTCAATCCGTTTACAAAATACTCCCTCTCCTGCTCCATTACCTTGTGCTTTTTCTTTGACATAGCTCGTCTTACAACGTCGGCTCGTCCGAAAGAATATCCCGCAAGTTCCCGGAATATTTGCATAACCTGCTCTTGATATACCATACAGCCGTAAGTAACATCAAGAATATTTTTAAGTTGCGGCGTCTTATATCTGATTCTTTTCGGATTATGTCTGTTATTTATATACATATCAATCGAATCCATAGGGCCGGGTCTGTACAAAGAAATAACAGCAATTATATCCTCTATATTCTGCGGTTTCAGACGGGTTATAACATTTCTTATTCCCGCCGACTCACATTGAAATACACCATAAGTATACCCTGCCGACAGCATATCATATGTCGCCTTATCGTCAAGCGAAATTTTTTCAATATCAAAATCGGGAATATTGTTTTCTCTTACCGATTTTACGGTATCACTTATTACCGTAAGTGTTCTGAGACCGAGAAAGTCCATTTTAAGCAGTCCGAGTTCTTCAATGGTAGTCATGGTATACTGCGTAACCACGGACTCATCATTTCTTGCTAACGGAACATATCGATCAACAGGTTTATCGGTTATAACAACGCCCGCCGCATGGGTTGAGGTGTGCCTTGGCATACCCTCAACTGATTTTGCCGTATCGACAAGTTCCCTGATTTTGGCGTCCTTATCATAAAGCGCTTTAAGCTCCTGATTTTTCGTAAGAGCCTTTTCTATTGTCATGCCGAGCTCGCGCGGAATCATTTTGGAAACCGTATCAACGGTATTGTACGGTATCCCGAGTGCTCTGCCGACATCGCGAATAGACGCTCTTGCGGCCAAAGTACCGAAAGTCACTATTTGCGCAACGTGATCCGAGCCATATTTTCTTATAACGTAATCAATTACTTCTTCGCGGCGTTCATAACAAAAATCAACATCAATATCCGGCATACTTACACGCTCCGGATTTAAAAAACGCTCAAACAGCAGATTGTATTTAATTGGGTCTATACCTGTAATTCCCATACAATAAGCGGCTATACTGCCGGCTCCCGACCCCCTGCCGGGACCTACGGGAATACCATGGCGTTTTGCATAGCTGATAAAATCGGCAACAATAAGGAAATAGTCAACATAGCCCATTTTATTGATAACCGAAAGTTCGTATTCGAGTCTGTCAATATATTTCTGCTCCGGAGCAATTCCGTAATTTCTGCGCAAGCCCTTATAGCACTCATTACGAAAATATTCAAAATGGTCCATATTATCGGGAACATCAAAATGCGGTAGTTTGGTTTTGTGAAACTCAAACTCAACGTTGCACATATCAGCTATAACAGAAGTATTATCAACCGCATCCGGATAATCTCCGAATAATTCACGCATTTCATCTTCGGATTTGAGATAAAAATCATCGGTTCCAAATTCCAAACCAGTATCTTCATCTATTGTATGGTTAGTTTGAATACAGATAAGAACTTTTTGTACTTTTGCGTTTTCTTTTTTTATATAATGGACATCGTTTGTAGCGACAAGCGGTATACCGGTTTCACGCGAAATTTTAACAATCTGAGGCAAAACCCTGAGTTGCTCGGCAATTCCGTGATTCTGTATTTCGAGATAATAATTGCCGCGACCGAAAGTCTTGTCATACCAAAGTGCAGCTTCCTTAGCTCCGTCATAATCGTCTTGCAACAGTTTTCTCGGAATTTCTCCCGCAAGACAGGCAGACAGAGCAATAAGCCCCTCGTGATATTTCTCGAGGAGCTGTTTATCAATACGCGGCTTTGTATAAAATCCCGTCACCCACGATTCAGACACAATTTTGATAAGATTTTCATATCCCGTATTATTTTTACAGAGCAAAACAAGATGAAAACGCTCGTTATCAATACCGTGAACTTTATCGAGGCGCGAACGTGGGGCGACATAAACTTCACAACCGATAATTGGCTTTATCCCATTCTCTTTAGCTGCTTTATAAAACTCAACGGCACCGAACATATTTCCGTGGTCTGTTATAGCTAAAGAATCCATGTTGAGCTCTTTTGCAGCATCAACAAGCTGTCCTATACGGCAGGTGCCGTCGAGCAGACTGTATTCTGTGTGAAGATGCAAATGAGTAAAAGACATTTAAATTCCTTTCATTTTAAACATCATTACGTGTAATATCTTCGTATGTTTCACGTCTTATAATTATACGCGATTCTCCATCCTTTGCCATTATTACTATAGGACGCGGAATTCTGTTATAATTTGAAGCCATTGAGTAGTTGTAAGCACCTGTCGAAAGCACAGCTAAAAGGTCTCCTGCCTCAACTTTTTGTATCGGAGCATTTTCCTGTATAAGGTCACCGCTTTCGCAGCATTTACCGGCAACGGTTACTTTTTCAGTCTTAGGCTCATTTGCTTTGTTGGCACACATTACATCATAATCCGATTGATAGAGAATATAGCGCGGATTGTCGGTCATTCCTCCGTCTACCGAAATATAGGTTCTGATGTTCGGAATATGCTTAACGGCTCCGACTGTATAAACGGTAACGCCTTCTGCTCCGACCACAGAACGACCGGGCTCAATAAGTATAAACGGAAGCTTAACATTTTTCTTCTCTGCTTCATTCTTGACAACAACAGAAACTCTCTTCATATATTCCGAAAACGGCTTCGGGGTATCCGATTCAAGATACTTAATGCCGAATCCTCCGCCGAGGTTGAGTTCTCTGATTTCATATCCTACGGTTTCTTTGATTTCAGAAATAAAATCAATCATAACCTTTGCAGCAAGTTCAAACGGCGCAATATCAAATATCTGCGAACCGATATGGCAGTGAAGTCCGCAGAGGTCAATGCTGTCGGTTTCAACCGCAAGCTTAACTGCGGTCATAGCTTCGCCCGTCTCAAGAGCAAAGCCGAATTTAGAATCAATCTGACCGGTTCTTATAAAAGAATGTGTATGCGCATCTATACCGGGTTTGATTCTCAGCATTATCTTTGCAACCTTACCGGTTTTCGAAGCCAACGTGCTCAGCCTTTTAAGCTCCTCCACATTATCGACAACTATTCTGCCGACATTATTGTCAAGAGCCATTGTAAGCTCATCATTAGTCTTATTGTTGCCGTGGAAACAAATACGTTCCGACGGGAAACCGGCCTTAACGGCGGTAAAAATTTCTCCGCCCGAAACAACGTCTAATCCCATCTTTTCTTCTTTGCATATTCTGCACATTTCAAGGCAGGAAAAAGCCTTACTCGCATAGCATACAAGCCCGTTACCGTCATAGTTTTCTTCCATTGATTTTACAAATTCACGGCAGTTTTTTCTTATCATATTCTCATCATAGCACATATACGGTGTCCCGTATTTTTTTGCAAGAGATACGGTATCGCAACCGCCGACGGTCAAATGGCCGCTCTCATTAACTCCTAATCCGTCTGATACAAACATTTGGTTCTCTCCTTTTAAAGTGCATTATTTATATACTCGGTTATCTCTTCCCTGCCCAATCCGTTAGTTGCAGAAAAAGGAATAATAGTAACATTTTCAGAATCCGGTATTTCATCGTAAATTGCCGCTGATCTTTCGGCAAACTGCGTTTTGTTAAGTTTATCGCTCTTAGTCATAACAATAACAAACGGATAACCGGTTGAGCGCAAAAAGTCAATCATCATAAGATCGTCTGCGCTCGGTTTGTGCCTCATATCGATAAGCTGAACGACAAGTCTTATGTTACGACCCGTCTTAAAATAGCCTTCAAGCATTTCAGCCCATCTTATTTTCTCGGATTTCGATACTTTTGCATATCCGTATCCAGGTAAATCCACAAATCTGGCATCGTCAACCTTGTAGAAGTTTATCGTAGCGGTTTTGCCGGGAACCGAGCTCACTCTTGCAAGTGCCTTTCTGTTAAAAAGGCGATTAAGCAAAGATGATTTTCCCACATTTGATCTACCCGCAAAGGCTATTTCCGGCCAATCGGAAGACGGCAGCTGCGACGATGTTCCAAATGCCGCTTCAAATTCAGCTTTATTCAAATTCATTTTTTACCTCTTAGTTCTGTTGGCATACAGAGGCCGTTTGGCTTCTGTCCTGTTTGAGCTTTATGCTCCTTTGTTTATTATCTTTGACGACTACATTTTTGGATAGCGCGAGAGACAATACCTCGTCGGCTTTTGACACCGATATGAAATCGACATTTTCTTTAACAGCATCATCGATTTCTTTCAAATCCGAAACATTTTCCTCCGGAATAAGAACGGTTTTAATTCCGTTTCTGTATGCTGCCATTGTTTTTTCTTTCAATCCGCCGATCGGCAATACATTACCGGTCAAAGTAACTTCACCCGTCATAGCAATATCGGCTCTTACCGATATACCCGTGAGGGCGGAAACAACCGCAGTTGTTATTGCTATTCCGGCAGAAGGGCCGTCTTTAGGAACAGCTCCCTCGGGGAAATGAATATGAATGTCAGTATTTTTATAAAAATCCATATCAAGAGGCAATGCTTCCGAAATACTCCGGATATAACTGTATGCCGTCCTTGCGGATTCTTTCATAACATCGCCCAAAGAACCGGTAAGCTCAAGCTTTCCCGTTCCCGGCATCTTAACTGCCTCAACCTTCAGCATTTCTCCGCCTACAGAAGTCCATGCAAGACCGTTTACAACACCGACTTCATCCTTATGACCCTGAGATTCCGGCTTATATTTTTTGGGACCGAGATAGGCCTCAAGGCCGGTCGGCTTCACAGAGATTTTTCCGGTATAGCCTTCGGTTATTTTAACAGCAACTTTACGCATTACCTTTGCAAAAGTTCGTTCAAGCGTTCTGACTCCGGCTTCTCTTGTATAACCGTCTATTATACTGTGTATGGCATTATCGGTAAAGTGAAGCTGTGACGCTTTGATGCCGTTTTCCTTGAGTTGTTTCGGTATAAGATGTTTTTTGGCTATATTGAACTTTTCCTCGTGTGTGTAACTGAAAAGTTCGATAACATCCATTCTATCCAATAAGGGAGCTGGTATTTCGTTCTTATCGTTAGCTGTTGTAACAAAAAGCACCTTGCTCAAATCAAACGGGATTTCAATATAGTGATCACAGAATGTATTGTTCTGCTCGGGATCAAGAGCTTCTAATAAAGCACTTGACGGATCACCTTTATAGTCGCTGGCGAGCTTATCAATTTCATCAAGTAAAATCAAAGGATTTGAGGTTTTAGTCCTGATAACAGCTTCAATTATACTGCCCGGCATTGCACCGATATAAGTCTTTCTGTGACCTCTTATCTCCGCCTCGTCGTGAACACCGCCGAGAGATATTCGCTCATACTTTCTGTTCAGCGCCTTTGCAAGAGACTTTGCAACAGAGGTTTTACCGACGCCCGGAGGACCGACAAGACATATTATCTGCCCCTTAATATTTGGCGACAGTTTTCTCACAGCAATAAATTCAAGAATTCGCTCTTTAACGTCTTTAAGTCCGTAATGATCTCTGTCAAGTATTCTTCGAGCATTATCGATATTAAGATTTTCTTTTGAGTAAATATGCCACGGAAGCTCCAAAATCTTATCAAGATAATTTCTTGATACTGCACTTTCGGGGCTGCTCGGCTGCACATATTTAAGCCTGTCGCACTCATTTAGCAGCTTCTTTTCGCTGTCGGCATCAAGATGCAGCTTGAGTATTTTTTCGCGATAGCCGTCAGCCTCTGAAGCTGGATTGCCTCCCTCGCCGAGTTCGGCGTTAATAGCCTTTAACTGCTCATGAAGGTAATATTCCTTTTGATTTTCATCAATTTGGCTCTGTACTCGGTCATTTATATCCTCTTCAAGCTGAAGAAGCTTAACCTCTTTGCCGAGTACATCAACAAGTTTTTGTATTCTCTTAAGCGAATCAATTTCGGATAAAACCTCCTGCTTCTGCGGATAATCAAAAGGAATATTGCCGGCAATATAATCGGCAAGCGCACCGGGCTCAGACAGCTTGGCAACACCCATATTTATATCATTTGGGAGTTTCTGAGCTATAACAGAATACTCGTTAAACAACCCTTTGGCATATCTGACAAGTGCCTCTGCTCTCAAATTGTACTTTTCCGAATAAGGAATACTGTCAATTCGTTTGACAACAGCCGTAAGATATGGATTCACATCCGAAAAAGCTAACAATTCTGCTCTGTACTTTCCTTCAACTATTACTCTTAAGCAATCGCTTGAGGGTATTCTTACAATTTGCTTTATTTCGCAAACAACGCCTATATCGTACACCGCATCAATATTTTCGGCCTCATCCGACATATCCTTTTGTGTAGAAAGAAATATGTCCTGCTTTGTTATCATTGCTGTTTTGACGGCAGAAATACTTTTTTTCCTGCCAACATCAAAGTGCAATGTTATATTAGGGAAAACAACCAATCCTCTCAATGCAACCATAGGCATATTAAGAGCATTATTGTCAAAAAGGTCCATTTATGTAATCTCCTACTTAATTAATTAGAGTTTATTATACAATGAATAAGATTTATCTGCAATAAAAAAGTGTCAACAAATAAAGAATAAGCTAAAATTTTAGTAAGATTGTTAATTTTTGCAACAACTTTTATGTATAAAACGCAGAATATGCATTTTTCTTTGTTATTTTTTTGTCAATTCATTGACTTTTATTAACACAGATTGATATAATGTAGCGGAAATAATTTTTGGAGGCAATATCAACATGTCCAGAGTTTACAATTTTTCAGCAGGTCCGTCTATGTTACCGGAAGAGGTCTTAAAAAAGGCCGCATCCGAAATGCTTGACTATGAGGGTTCGGGTCAATCGGTAATGGAGATGAGCCACAGATCCAAAGTTTATGACAATATCATAAAAACAGCTGAAAGGCTTCTCAGGGAGCTTATGAATATACCCGACAACTACAAAGTTCTGTTTTTGCAAGGCGGAGCTTCAACGCAATTTGCGGCAATACCGCTGAACTTTATGAACGGCTCAAACAAAGCCGATTATGTTATCACCGGTCAGTGGGCTAAAAAGGCATTTGCCGAGGCTCAAAAATACGGTGATGCAAAAGCCGTTGCTTCTTCTGCTGACAAAACGTTCTCATATATACCAAAGCTTGATAAATCGATGTTCAGAAGCGATGCGGATTATGTATATATTTGTATGAATAATACTATTTACGGAACCGTTTATCACGAAATTCCGGATACGGGTGACATTCCTCTCATCGCGGATATTTCATCTTGTTTCCTTTCGGAGCCTATAGATGTAACAAAATTCGCCATGCTTTACGGCGGAGCACAAAAAAATGTTGCCCCCGCAGGTCTTACGATTTGCATAATACGAGAAGATATGCTCGGCAATGCACGAGACATAACACCAACTATGTTGAACTATAAAATTCACGCAGACGCAAATTCGCTTTACAATACACCGCCCTGCTACACAATATATATATGTAAGCTTGTTCTTGAATGGATAGAAAAGCTCGGCGGTCTTGAAAAAATGAAAGAACGCAATGAAAAAAAGGCAAAGCTTCTCTATGATTTCCTCGATAACAGTAAAATGTTCAGAGGTACGGTTGTTCCGGAGGATCGTTCTTTAATGAATGTACCTTTTGTTACCGACAGTGACGAACTCAACGCAAAATTTATTGAAGAAGCAACCAAAAACGGTCTTGTTAATCTTAAAGGACATCGAACAGTGGGCGGTATGAGAGCGTCAATTTATAATGCCATGCCTTACGATGGTGTAGAAAAGCTGGTTAATTTTATGTCCGATTTCGAAAAAGCTAATTCATAACTCAGGAGAAATTCACAATGAACAATATTTTAACACTAAACAAAATTTCAAAAAACGGACTCGACAGATTCGGTGAACGCTATGTATGCTCGAATTACGTCAAAGACCCGGACGCGATACTTGTCCGTTCGGCATCAATGCACGAATATGATTTTTCGGAAAATACTCTTGCAATAGCAAGAGCCGGAGCCGGAGTCAACAATATTCCCCTTGAAAATTGCAGCGAACAAGGAATAGTAGTTTTTAATACTCCCGGTGCTAACGCGAATGCTGTTAAAGAACTTGTTTTGTGTGCGCTGTTTTTATCATCAAGAAAAATCGTGCCCGCAATCGAATGGTCAAAAACGCTCAAGGGTGAGGGAGATGCAGTTTCCAAGCTTGTCGAAAAAGGAAAATCCGCTTTTTCAGGACCGGAAATCAAGGGTAAAAAGCTCGGCGTTATCGGTCTTGGCGCAATCGGGGTGCTTGTAGCAAACGCAGCTCATTCTCTCGGAATGGAAGTTTACGGTTACGATCCTTTTCTTTCTGTAGATGCGGCATGGAAGCTTTCCCGCGCCGTAAAGCACGCCGCTACCCTTGATGATATTTATGTAAATTGCGACTATATAACGCTTCATGTTCCGCTGACTGACGAAACTCGCGGCTTTATAAATGCCGAAACAATCGCCAAAATGAAAAATTCGGTACGCATACTTAATTTTGCTAGAGGAGAACTCGTCAATACCGGGGATATTATTAACGCTCTCGCTGACGGTAAAGTTGCCGCATACGCCACAGATTTTCTTAAAGATGAGTTAATTGACGCAACCGGTGTAATAACAATCCCGCATCTCGGAGCTTCTACACCGGAATCTGAAGACAATTGTGCCGTTATGGCCGTTGACGAAATAAAAGACTATATAGAAAACGGCAATATAACAAATTCCGTAAATATGCCCGCTGTATCTGTACCGAGAAGCGGCAAAACAAGAATTACCATCATTCATAAAAATGTCCCTAATGTTATCAGCCGCATTACAGCAATCGTCGCCGAAGAAAATATAAACATTGATAATATGGTGAATAAATCACGCGGAGAATATGCATATACCATGCTTGATACCGATACGGAGGTTTCAAACGATGCAATAACCGCAATTTCGTCTCAGGACTTCGCCATAAGAGTAAGAGTCATCAAATAAAAGCTGCTTTAAATAAAAAATACAAAAAGGAAACCGACTTTATTTTGAAGCCGGTTTCTTTTTGTATTTAACACTTATTAAGCTTTAACATTTTCTTGAGATTTATCTACTTTGACAATTTCGGAAAAAGTTCTTTTAATATCAATGCGGTCATAATACTGCTTAAATCTTACGCACAGCTTAAAGTTGCGATCGCAATTGGGACAATAAAAATCCGCTCTGAAAGATTGATTGACAAATCGCCAGTCCTTCTTTTTTTTAACTTTTCCGCCGCAAACATCACAAACGCAGTTAAACACCGAACGGTCAACTATCGGATTATCTATATCACGTATAATGTGCGGTTTATATGCAAGCTTTTCATAAAACACGTGATTGCACGGGGTAATGAACCGCTTTAGTCTCTCCGAGTCGTTTACCCTTTTCAAACAAGCTGCAGTAAGCAAGCTGTCATCAAGTGCCCTGTGATGCGGAAATTCATCCGGATTAACTCCAAGCTCGAAAGCAGCGGCAGAAAGCCCGATTTGTTGCGAAGACGAAGCCGAGGGTATAAAAGACTGACAATATTTTTGTGCGTCACAATAGTTATTAACAAACGGAATACGATTTTTCTTTAAAAAGAACTCATAGTTTTTTATTAGAGTTCTGATGTCTCCGTCTCCCCAAGAAAAGAACACATTTTCATCGTCACCGACCCAATTTCTGAACATTGAAAGGGCTTTAAAAAACGGAACTCCGTTAGATATATCCTCATTAGTAATATGCGTAAGTGCTTTTACCCTACCCTGTAGCTTCTTTCCGACCTGTGCTTTTACAATTACCGAAAACTCATCAATCACATTAAAATCTTTATCTACCTTACAGGCACCGAATTCTATAATTTCATTGATATACCCCTTTAGCTTTTTGCAATATGCATTATTCCATTCGAGGTCCATTATAATAAACTGCATAAATAGCTTTAATGCTCCTTAATTATCTAATAATTCCGAATAAAAAGTAACCGTATTGCCATCACAGTTTTTGAAATTTTCCGAATAATCATATCCGAATATTTTCATATCCGGAAAAACATCATGCAACGGATAAAGAACAAACGCTCTTTCTTTTACTCCCGGATGCGGCAACATCAACTCCGGTGTATCCGCCGTCACATTTTCATAAAACAGCAAATCAAGATCAATAACACGCGGCCCGTTTTTAATTGTGCGCACTCTTCCTATCCCCGCTTCAATTCCGAGGCAGACCCCAAGTAAAGCTCGTGAAGACAGATTTGTTTCAACAATCATAACACAATTTAAAAAATTATCCTGTTGGTCATATCCCCAAGGTTCTGTTTCGTAAACAAAAGAAACCTCCGTAACTTTTGTTTCGGGAACAAGCCCTAATGCTTTTTTTGCGTCTCTGATATTTTGAAGTCGGTCTCCTACATTTGTTCCGACACCGATTACTGCTTTCATACTGCCACTCCGTTTCTGTTGCGCTCAATTTCAACCGCAACATAATCAAAATCAGCCTTAATAGGCGCTTGAGGTTTCTTAACAGTTATTTTCAAAGCTTTAATTTCGGAAAACTCATTTAATACAGCGTCGGCAACTGTTTGTGCCGCCTTTTCTAGCAAATCAAATTTTCCGCTTAAAAAAGCTCTACGCGCTGTTTTTATTATTTTAGCATAGCTCACGGTATTCTCTACCATATCCGTTTGGCACGGAACATAAAGAGAAAGAAATGCGGTTATATCTAAAATAAAAAGCTGTCCGTCTTCCTTCTCTTCGGGATTTACACCGTGATATGCATAAAGCTTTAATCCATTTACGATTATTTTATCCATTGCATCACCCTCTGAAGACGGCATCAGCCATATCCGCCGCAATTTTCGACTCCTTCACTTCATGCACACGTATCATATCCGTTCCGCCGAAAACAGCAGCTGTATCTGCGGCTATCGTTCCAAACAAACAGTTTTCCGCGTCGGAGTGTGATGCCGCTTTAATTACACGTTTATTTGAAAGAGCGGTAAGCAACATAACATCCTGCCTCTTCAACAGTTTTATATTTTTTATAAGAGTAAGATTATCCTCATAATCTTTACCGAATCCGATGCCCATATCAAGACATATCTGTTCTCTTTTTATGCCGAAGTTTTCACTCTTTTCCAACATATAGTCAAAAAAAGCATTGACATTTCCGACAACATTTTCTTCGTAATCGGTCATTCTGTCGGCATCACCGCCGCCTGTATGCATGACTATCCAACCGGCATTGTAATTTTTCACTAAGGAAGCAATATCCGGATTGAATCTTCCGCTTACGTCATTTACAACAGCCACTCCGTGCATTAAGCAGTATTCAGCTACCGCCGGATAAAAAGTGTCAACAGAAGTCGGTACCGAGAGCTTCGGAATTATCGCATCAATATACTCCTTGATAATTGAAAGTTCCTCTTTCTCCGAAAGCTCTTTGTGCCCCGGTCTTGTGGATTGCGCACCTATATCTATTATATCGGCTCCGTCGTTTTGCATTTGTAAAGCGTGGTTAAGTGCTGCATCGGGCGAATTCCATTTACCGCCGTCATAAAACGAATCTGGAGTTACATTTAAAATGCCCATTACATATGTACGTGTATTTAACTCAAAGCTGAAGTTTTTTCCTCGAAAAAAGAACACTTTATTTTGCTCCTCTCAAAAGCGACATTACTTCTGCGCGCGTTCTGGCATCTTTTCGCATTGAACCACGCAGCGCCGACGTAAAGGTAGTGGCTCCCCTGCCGCTCTCGCTCCGCGCATTGTCATACAAAGGTGCTCTGCCTCAACAACCACCGCAACGCCCTTCGGAGAAAGATTTTCCTCGAGAAAGTCGGCAATCTGTGAAGTAAGACGTTCTTGCAGCTGTGGCCTTTTAGCAAAATCCGAAACAATCCTTGCAAGCTTTGAAAGCCCTATCACCTTTCCTTCTGCCGGAATATATGCGATATGAGCTTTGCCGATAAAAGGAAGTAAATGGTGCTCACACATAGAATACATGGGTATATCCCTAACTACAACCATTTCATCATTATCACCCTCATCAAACACCTTTAGCAGCCTATGAGGATCACTGTCAAGTCCTGCAAATATCTCTTCATACATATTAGCAACACGTTTAGGTGTTTCAACAAGACCTTCCCTGTCTGGGTCCTCTCCTATTGCTATCAGAATTTCTCTGACAGCTTTTTCGATTCTTGCTTTATCCATTTAATTAACCTCTATTCAAAAACAAACTGTACCGTATATATATCATCGTCTTCGGCATATGTAACAGAAGAGAACTTTTTGCCGCATTGCTTATTGACATCATCTAAGACATCATAAATACCGCTTTTATCAGCTAAATCGGTAATAGCCTTATTGAATGCGTAAGCGTTAACAAAACACACTTCTACTTGGTTACAGTTGTTTCTCACATTTTTTACCGCAGTAGAAGTCATAGCTTTCTTTTCGTTTTTGGTAAAACTCTCGAACATCAAATTATTTACTTTAAAATAGTTTGCATCAGTCGAAACACAATTGTTATCACTCGGAGCAAGATTGAAATGATTTGCTTTAATCATATCATCGGATAAATTAAAATATGAATGACTTACTGCCGCACTATCGTTATCATAATCGTCCCAAGTTAAATCAAGATGATAGTTTTTACCGTCAATATTTACAATATTCCACATATGACTTTCGGTTTTGCCATCCGAATTAGTAGCATCACCGCAAATCAAATAATTGATTACAGACAGTTTATCAAGAAACAGCTTTGCAGCCCGCGCATAGCCTTCACACACAGCCTCGCCGTTTATAATCGCATCATAAGACGAACCCTTTAAGCTTTCACCCTCATTATATACATAAATGCACTTGTCGCAGATATAATCATGTGTAAGCAATTCTTTTTCATAATCACTGCTGTTCTCCGGAACAGTCTTTAAGAACTCCGAAACAGCTGTATTAAGTTCATTTGTTTTTTTGTCACATTCTTCCTTATTTGCCGAATATTCCGGCACATAAAAGAATTTATTTCCGTCAGCTTTAACAGAACTTGTCATACCGAAACATAAAATTCCCGGATTATCATATGTAACCGCATAAAACACTTTGCCGAATTCATCCTCATCAATTTGAGGAATTTCAATTTTTTCCGGATGTTCGCTGATATTATTTACAATAAGAGTGTACGCTGTCTTACCGTCATCAGTAAGCTGATTATAGTAATATCTTGACGGGTCATTTTCGTATATTAACTTGACCGATGAAAAATCGGTCGGAAGGTTATAATTCGAAAATCCGCACGACGATAATAACAACGCCAAGCACAAGGAAAACAGTAACAAAAAGCTGGTTCTACTTTTCATTTTTCTTTGTTACCTCCGGAAATTCATTTGCGGCAGAAGCAACATTTCCGCTCTTTTCCTGCACAAATAGTGTCAAAGCGGAGGAAACCTTCGAATAATCCACAACGGAAATATCAGTATCTGTATTATTCATTATAAAGTTAAATAAGGTATCCTGCGCGGTAACATTCTTTGCTGTCATTAAAGCATTCAGTAAGGAGACCGTTGCATCTCGCTTACCTGAATTATCGGCATATAAAAAGTACTTACAAAACAAGTCGGAAGTAAGATTTTGATCACCTGCATCAAGCAACAGAGAAAAATCCGCACCTTTATAATTAATGTCCGACGGGATTCGAACAGTAACATCACCTATTTTCGATACAACCTTTTTAAGCTGTGTCTGACTCATTTTAATATACTTAGTAAAGCTGAGCCCCGATATATCCGTAAGCGGCTTTTCAAGTGCGGCAGCACCGCCCTTTTGATAAATGGCTTTAAGACTGTCGGAACCCACTGAGGTTTCAGCCGGCAATTGCACCACGGAAATACACTTGATTTCCATATTGCAGTCGAGAGCTGAAACGCTGATCAATTCCCCGGAATCATCGGTAAACACAAGTAAAATACCTACCCTACCCGATAAAGCATATGATGCTGTTGTCAAATCTGAAGTTGATTCGTCCGAGTCGGTCGTACTTTGAACTAAATTGTTCAAATTAAAATCAACCGACTTCATAAATATAAATACCGAAATTGTTCCCAATATGATAACAAAAGAAGAAAAGGCGATGATAAAAGAACGCATTTTTTTCTGTTTGGCTTGTTTTTCACTCGAAAAATCCAAATTACGTATTTTTTTCTTAGGTTTCATCTTCTCACCGCCCTATAATAATTTGATTACATTATAACACAAATACAGCAATAATTAAAGATGTTATAGAGGCAATTTAGTCTTTGCCGTAAAGAGTAAAGAAGCTGCTAACACAAAAAAGGCCGGCTGCAAAAGCAACCGGTCATACATTCAACCAACATTTTTAGGTCCGGCAGAAGTTTTAGCTCTGAATTTTTCCTTAACAGATGTTTTAGCTGTTTCGGTGAGCGGCTTTTCACCGTTCAGTACGCACTCATTTGTTATAACGACCTTTTTTACATCGCTGTCGGACGGAATATCATACATAATAGGTAATAAAGTTTTCTCAATTATCGAACGAAGACCTCTTGCTCCGGTCTTTTTTTCAAGGGTTAAATCCGCAACAGCAGACAGCGCGTCATCACAAAACTCCAACTCAACTCCATCCATTTTAAAGAGGTCCTTAAACTGTTTAAGAAGCGCGTTCTTAGGTTCGGTTAAAATTCTTATAAGTGCTTCTCTGTCAAGATTGTTGAGTGTTGTTATAACGGGAAGTCTGCCGACAAGCTCTGGTATAAGACCGAATTTGACCAAATCCTGAGGAATAACCTTCGAATATATCTTTTCAGTATCCAAATTGGATTTATCCAAAACTTTACCGCCAAAGCCGAGAGTAGACTTGCCGGTACGGTTTTCGACGATTTTTTCTATTCCGTCAAAAGCGCCGCCACAGATAAACAGGATGTTAGTTGTGTCTATTTGAATGAACTCCTGCTGAGGATGCTTTCTGCCGCCTTGAGGCGGAACATTGGAAACAGTTCCCTCAAGAATCTTCAGCAAGGCTTGTTGAACGCCCTCACCGCTGACATCACGTGTAATTGACGGATTTTCAGACTTTCTTGCAATTTTATCTATTTCGTCAACATATATGATGCCCTTTTCGGCTTTTTCAACATCGTAGTCGGCCGCCTGAATAAGACGCAGCAAAATATTTTCAACATCTTCGCCGACATAGCCCGCTTCAGTAAGAGTTGTGGCATCAGCAATTGCAAACGGAACATCCAGGATTTTAGCAAGGGTTTGGGCAAGCATTGTTTTGCCTACACCTGTGGGACCCAAAAGAATAACATTGCTCTTTTGTATGTCCACGTCACTTTTAGCACCGTAATATATTCTTTTATAATGGTTATATACCGCAACGCTCAATGCAACTTTTGCGTCGTCCTGCCCTACAACGTATTCGTCGAGAAGTTTTTTTATGTCATGAGGCTTCGGAAGCGGTTTATCGGTTTGCGCTCTGTTTTTTCTGACTTGTTTAAATCCGCCGCCGTCTTCAATTATCTCGAGACAAAGTTCAATACAGTTATCACAAATGCATACACCGCCGGGACCGGCAACAAGCTTACCGACTTCATCCTGCGTTTTACCGCAAAAAGAGCAACGCATGGTCTTACCTTTGCTGTCATTATCTCTTGACATCAAAAAATCCTCCGAAATTATCTTTTGTAAAGTATTTTATCAACAAGACCGTAATCAAGTGCTTCATCAGCAGACATAAAGTTATCGCGCTCTGTGTCTTTAGCAATTATATCTATGGGCTTACCTGTATTATCGGCAAGTATCTTATTAAGTCTTTCTCTTATCTTAAGAATCTGCTTTGCGGTAATTTCAATCTCGGTAGCCTGCCCTTGAGCTCCGCCTGAGGGCTGATGAATCATTATTTCACTGTTGGGCAACGCAAATCTCTTTCCCTTTGCACCGGAAGAAAGGAGAAATGCTCCCATGCTGGCAGCCATACCCATGCAGATTGTCGATACGTCACACTTAATATACTGCATAGTATCATATATGGCAAATCCGGCAGTAACAGAACCACCCGGGCTGTTAATGTAAAGACTGATATCCTTTTCGGGATCCTGCCCCTCAAGGTATAAAAGCTGTGCAACAACAAGACTTGCAGTAGCATCATTTACTTCATCGGATAAAACTATTATCCTGTCATTTAAAAGACGGGAAAAAATATCATACGAACGCTCTCCGCGAGATGACTGTTCAATTACATAGGGGACTAAAGCCATGGTTTTTCCTCCTAAAATCCTGCGGCGAAACGCAAAAGCGCCCGCCGCATAAAATAGCATTTAGATTATTGGAATAAAATTCGAATCTTATTCCGCTTTATCAGCCGACTTTTTATCATCAGCCTTTTCAGAAGTCTTTTTGGCTGCCGGTTTCTTTGCGGTGGTCTTTTTTGTTGCCGGCTTCTTTTCAGCTGTCTTCTTTGCAGCTTTTTCCTCTGTGACAACAGCGCTGTCAACAATTAAATCAATTGCTTTTCTGGAAGCGAGCTCCGGCTTAAGAGACTCAGCGGAAACAGCCTTTTTGATAGTGTCTATATCCATATTATATGCATCTGCATATTTCTTGTATTCCGCTTCGATATCCTCTTCGGTAACCTCTATTTTTTCTTTTTCAATTATTTTTTCAAGAGCCAAATTAAGTCTTACCTGTGTTTCTGCTCTCTCTTTGAAGCCTTCGCGGAAGCCCTTCATATCCATACCGGTATATTTGAGGTATGTTTCGAGCTTTAAGCCCTGTGACTGAAGACGATATGAATACTCATTAACGTCATCATCAATCGTTTTTTCTATCATTGCCTCGGGAATTTCAGCTTTTATACCCTTTGCAACTTCCTCAAGGAGTGTATTATGAAGCTCATTTTCGGCATCATCATTTTTTCTCTTTTCAAGCTGCTTCTTAATATCCTTTTTAAGCTCGTCAAGAGTATCGAATTCACTGACGTCCTTAGCAAATTCATCATCAAGTGCCGGTACTTCCTTAACCTTTATACCATGAAGCTTAATTTTGAACACAGCATCCTTAGAAGCGAGATCAGCCTGATAATCCTCAGGGAATTTAACATTAACATCAAACTTGTCCCCGATTTTGTGGCCGATAATCTGATCTTCAAAGCCGGGAATAAACTGATTTGAGCCTATGGTAAGCTCATATTTTTCAGCCTTTCCGCCCTCAAATGCCTTGCCGTCAACAAAGCCCTCAAAGTCGATAACAACTATATCGTTCTTTTTAACCGCTCTGTCATCAACATCCGAAACAGTTGAATTCTGCTCCTGCATCCTTGCAAGCTCAGCTTTAACTTCATCTGCCGTAACCTTGGTAGATTTCTTTGTAGCCTTAAGGCCCTTATACTCGCCGAGCTCAACCTCAGGCTTAACAGTTACTTTGAACTTCATGGTTACACCGTCATTGCCCATCTCGGGAATTTCAAGGTCATAAGGTGTATCAACCGGTTCAAGCTTCGCTTCCTCAATAGCGGAAGCTACCGCATCGGGATATATAGCCTCAAGAGCGTCCTCATAGAACACACCCTCGCCGTAATATTTTTCAATAAAAGCACGCGGAGCCTTTCCTTTTCTAAATCCCGGAATGGTAATGTTCTTTCTCTGCTTAAGATAAGCCTTTGTAACGGCATCCTTAAAAGTGTCGCCATCTACGCTTACTTCAAGCTCCCAAACATTGGTATCCACCTTGTTTGAAGATTTTAAACTCATACAAATTCCTCCTGAATATTTACAGTAACTATGGTATTATAACAGATAAGACCTTAAATTACCATACTTTTTTATTAATTTATTTTTTCTATCAATTTAGGGCAGAATTTAAGATAATCTGCCGATAAAAGTTGAAAATGAATACCGTCTTTTTCACCGTTAAAAGAATTATGAACAGAGGCACTGTGAAGATGTGCATAATAACATCTCTTTATATTCTTTTCAACCAACACATCATAAATCGTGTCGCAGATTTGCAAGTTGTTTATCGGCGGATAGTGTAAAAATACAACAGGCTCACCGCCTAATTTTTCTCCGCACTCTATTGAGCGGCGAAGTCTTTCGGCTTCACGTTTTACAACTTTTTTGTCGAGATCGCTCTCCGCGTCAAAAAACCAACCTCTCGTTCCGCAAATACTGATGTCACCGACCCTGTATGCATTGTTATGCAAAACAGACAGAGTTTCAAATTTGTTTTTTGAAAAAAACTCGTCCATTTTTTTCTTGGTGTTCCACCAATAATCGTGATTGCCCTTCATTATTATCTTTTTGCCGGGCAAAGAATTCAGCAGTTCAAAGTCCTTGTATGCTTCGGAAAGAGACATTCCCCAAGACACATCACCCATTATAACAACAGTATCACCCGGGTCAACTACCCTATTCCAATTTGAAACGAGTCTTTCAACATAGTTGTCCCATCCGCGAAAAATATTCATCGGCTTATCTGTGCCGAGCGACAAATGGGTATCGCCGATAGCAAATAATGACATACCAAAGCTCCGTTCAGACAACAAAAATCCGGAAATGAACAGATTAAATGTTGAGCATTTTGAATACTACATTTGCCATATCGTCTTTAGTCGTTACATCACCGAATCTTACTTTCTTATCTTTAAGCGTAGCAAGCTGCGGCGGTACGGGTTCACCTGTAAGCGTGTGCAATTCATCAACCATAGAAAATTCGTCGGTAGATTGAACATCGCTTGTAAGAGCTGACAAAACACTTGCGGAGAATTTATACGGATTTGCAGTAGACGCTATTACTGTAGGCGTTTTATCGCCACTTTCGCTGACATAATCCTCATAAACTTTGACAGCGACAGCCGTGTGCGTATCGCAAAGATAATGATATTTATCAAAGTTTTCTTTGATAGTCGCCTTTGTCAAGGTATCATCACAATAGCCGGCTCTGAATAATTCTTTGATTTTTTCAAAGAGTTGTTCCCCTACAGTATATTTACCGCTGTTTGCAAGCAATTTCATATATTCTCTTACTTCAGCATCATTTTCACCCGAAAGGTGGAACAAAAGCCTTTCAAGATTGCTTGAAATAAGTATATCCATCGACGGAGATGCCGTGCAATAGAAATTACGATTTTTGTCGTATGTACCTGTTTTAAGGAAATCTGTCAGTACATTATTAGAGTTGGATGCACAAATAAGCTTACCTATCGGCACACCCATTCTCTTGGCATAATAAGCGGCAAGGATGTTACCGAAATTTCCGGTAGGAACTACAACATTCATTTCCTCGCCGAGCTTTAGCGAACCGTTCTCGACCATATCACAATATGCCGATACATAATATACTATCTGAGGAACAAGCCTGCCCCAGTTAATTGAGTTAGCCGATGAAAACGCGAGATGGTTTTCTGCAAATTTCTTCTTAATTTCCGAATTTGTAAATATAGACTTAACTCCGCTTTGTGCATCATCGAAATTGCCTTTGATAGCACACACGCTTACATTATTACCCTCTTGTGTAGTCATCTGAAGCTTTTGCATAGGACTCACACCGTCAACAGGGTAAAAGACAAGTATTTGAGTATTATCCACATCTTTAAAGCCCTCAAGCGCTGCTTTTCCTGTGTCACCCGAGGTTGCGACAAGAATAACAATCTTAGTATCCTTGAGAGTCTTAGAAGCAGATACGGAAAGAAGATACGGTAAAAGCTGCAAAGCCATATCCTTAAAAGCGCATGTGGGACCGCGCCAAAGTTCAAGTATGCTTTCCTTATCAGATATCTTATAAAGCGGCGCAATTTTTTCGGAGCTGAAGCTCGACTTTTTATATGCACCCTCTACGCAATAATTAAGCTCATCCTCGGTAAAATCGGTAAGATAGAGCTTCAAAATCTCTTTTGCCCTGCCGGTATACGGAAGTGTACCTATTCTCTTTATATCATCAAGCGTAATATGCGGAATTTCCGTGGGAACAAAAAGTCCGCCCTCGGCCGAAATACCTTTTGTAATAGCCTCAGCCGAAGAAATCCTGATTGATTTGTCTCTCGTACTTGTGTAATACATAAATTTGCACTTCCTAACTGAAAAATCAGATGTATTTTAACATATAAATTACATATTTGCAACGATAAAAGCGTTTGCATTATCGAAGAAAATGCCGTTTATCAATTCATCGCTGTAATTTTCTCTTGCAAGCCCGTTAGCTATTTTGTACAGTTTATCTATCCCGCAAAGGTCATCGCTTACTGTGCATCCGTCAAAATCGCACCCAAGGCAAATAGTGTGTTCAGCTCCAAGCGAGCAAAAATGCTCTATCTGTCTGATAACCGAACAAAGGCCTGCTCCGTTTTCCACACCGAGAAATTTCTCATAAAGATTAAGTCCGATTATACCCTTTTGCTCTGTAATAATTCTAATCTGAGCGTCTGTAAGATTGCGTTTTTCGGCAAACGGATTATCAACAATATCACAATCCGAATGGGTTGCAATAAAAGGTTTTTCTGAATACTCCGCCACATCATAGAAGCCACGTTCACTTAAATGCGAAACGTCAACAATGATTCCTTTTTTCTGCAATTTCTTGACACAGTTAACACCAAACGGCGAGAGTCCTTTTGCATTTTCGGTAAAGCAGCCGTCGCCGAGCTCGTTTTGACCGTTCCATGTAAGGGTAAGAATTCTAACGCCCTTTTCATACAATGCATCGATCACATCTATGTCGCCGCCGAGAACCGCACCGCCCTCAACAGACAAAAACGCAGCAATTTTATTTTCGTCGAAGGCATTGACCATTTCACCGGAAGAACAGCAGAATGCCACAGCATTATAATTCTTTAAAAGCTGTTTTTCAAAGAAAGCGTAAACATTATTAAAATAGTCGTATGCCTCGTCGCCTCTTTTTTCATCCGGTATCCAAACGGCAAACACCTGACAATATTTATTGAATACTCTTTTTCCGCGCTCTAAATCTATATGAAGGTCATTTTTATAAAGCTCGGACTTTCTGTTATAACATTCACTTAAGGTGTCGCAATGAAAATCAATAAGATTCATTTTCCCTCTCCGTCAAAAGCATTTGTAATAAGGTTAATCTTTACAACCTGATTTTTCTCAACGAACACCTCAGCGACATCAAATCTCGGTTGCAAATCAACATTGTGTGACGCGATATATAGCTTTGCCGCCGCTATTATCTTTTTCCTTTTAGAAAAAGTAACGGCGTCGGCAGGTGCGTACTTATAATTTTCAGATCTCGTTTTAACCTCAACAAAGCATATATATTTGTTTTGCTTTGCAATTATGTCAATTTCTCCAAGACGGCATCGGTAATTGGCGGTAATTATTTCATATCCGTTTTCACGCAGATATCTGCCGGCCGCAAGTTCACCGAGCTTTCCCGTAACAGCCTTATTCACCTTTTGCCCTCCAAATTTTTAAGAAAAGTCTTGCGGTGTACATCCGAAATGCCGTATTCTAAGATCTTCTCGTAATGGAGCTTGGTCCCGTAACCCTTGTGCTTTCTAAACTCGTATTGCGGATACTTCTTATCAAGTTCAAGCATATATCTGTCACGCGTTACCTTGGCAAGGACCGACGCTGCCGCTATTGACATCGACTTGCCGTCGCCTTTAATAACGGTAACTTCGTTAATGCCCGTATGCGGCTTTTGATTTCCGTCTATCAGCGCCAAATCAGGTTTCACGCCAAGTTTTTCCACGGCGCGTTTCATAGCAAGGAAAGTTGCGTTAAGTATATTCATTTCGTCAATTTCCTTTTCGCTTGCAAAAGCGATACCGTAAGACAGAGCCGTTTCTTTAATAACGTCATAGAGTGCCTCGCGCTTTTTTTCGGTCAGCTTTTTCGAGTCGTCAAGCCCGGGTATCACGGCTCCCACAGGCAGTATAACCGCAGCAGCACATACAGGTCCCGCAAGCGGTCCGCGTCCTGCTTCGTCCACTCCGCAAATACAGTTAAAGCCATCGGAAATGTATTCTTTTTCAATCTCAAAATTCACCATCAATAAATTCCATCCAAAGTAATTTTTCCGAGCTTACCCCCACGGTACTCGTCAAGTAGCATTACGGAAGCTCTCTCGGTATCAACCACGCCGCCGCGCATAATCATACCGCGTTTTTTGCCTATAAGCTCAAGTATTTCATACGGTTCAAGCTCTTCAAAGTTTTCAATTTTATATCTTTCGGTGAGCCTTTCGGGATAAAAATCGCGCATAACGCGAAGAAAACGAACAGCAAGCGTTTCAATATCAACAACTTGATCTTTAACCGACCCGACAAAAGCTAATTTATCGCCGACTTCCGGATCTTCAAATTTAGGCCACAAAACGCCCGGAGTATCCAGAAGCTCAAGCCCACCGCCTATTGCAAACCATTGGTTATGCCTTGTAACTCCCGCTTTATCCGCAACCTCGGCTCGTTTTTTGCCGGCCATTTTGTTTATAAATGACGATTTACCTGTATTGGGAATACCGACTACCATAAGACGTATTTGTCTACCGGCCATGCCTTTATCTATATTACTCTGTATTTTATCTTTGAGGACTTCATTTACAAGCGGAACAAATCGATTTAAGCCCTTACCGGTTTTACAATCAAGTGCCAAAGCATATATACCGTTTTGCCGAAAATATTCAAGCCATTTTTTTGTTGCCGCATCATCTGCGATATCACACTTATTAAGTATTGCTATATGCGGCTTTTCTCCGATTATTTCAGCAATTTCCGGATTTTGGCTGCTTCGCGGAATGCGAGCATCAAGTATTTCAACGACTGCATCAACAAGCGGCAGGCTTTCCTTTATCTTTCGGCGCGTTTTCGCCATATGCCCGGGAAACCATTGTACATTTTGTTTTATAGTATCATTCATAACTAACACCATAGCTCGGCAAAAGCGTTTTATCCCCTACCCTGTAAAAAGCCTTGCCCATTATATATCTTTCATCAATAAGTCCGATTGATTTATAGCGACTGTCCGTAGAATGATTACGGTTATCACCCATTACAAAAACATATCCCTCAGGAACCGTCAGCGGAAAATTCATATTGCCCTGCGTTAAAGTTTGCTCTCTTATATACGGTTCATATAAAACTTTGCCGTCAACCGTAACAGTACCCGCAGTCGCGTCCACATCAACAGTTTGACCGCCAACCGCTATGATTCTTTTAATAAGCACCTCATTATATTGATTGGGCTGAGATATTATAACAACATCACCGTACTTCGGCTGATATCCGGCAGCAGTAATAAAGACTCTGTCTCCGTTGTGAAACGAATCCAACATCGACGGGCCGTTAACCGAAGATATTTTAAACAGAAAAGTAAATATAAACGTTACCGCGATAATTGCGCTTACAAGCACCGAAGCAAAATCATAAATACCGCTTGCTCTTTTTTTGTTATTTTCCATTGCTATCTATCTTCCAATCTCCCACAGGGATTAATCTAAACTCAGCAACACCGAGAATATACCTCGTGTCTATAAATCCTATCACGGATGATCGACTGTCAAGCGAGTGATTTCTGTTGTCACCCATCACAAAAACACAGTTTTGCGGAACAGTCAACGGAAAAGATGTATCAAATGATCTCTCGGTTTTTTCCGCTATGTACGGCTCATCCGAGACAACTCCGTTAACAGTAACCTTACCTGTGCGAAAATCAATATCAACCGTATCACCGGCAACAGCTATCACACGTTTTATAATAGGCTCATTCAGCTTGTTGGGCTGCGTCACAACCACTATTTCCCCACGGTTTATTTTTGTATTAACAGCGCGCACCGCAAGCCAATCGCCGTTATGTAAGGTCGGTTCCATAGATTGCCCACTCACACCGACGAGTCTGAAAAGAAAAGCAAATATTACAAAAATAGCAAGCAGAGCATATATAACCGAATCGAACCAATCAAATACAGCCTTTATGTGCTTTGTGTGTTCCGCCGGAGCTCTGCAAAGCTCACGATAATCGACTTCGAACTGCTCTACTTTTCTCAAAAAACTCACCAACTTACATTTTAGCATTATCAAATATTTTACAACAAAAACGCTGAAAAAGCAAAGCATTTTACAAAAAATAAAGGGCGGCAAAAAGCCACCCTCTTTTTCAATCAGCTTATATACGTTCTTTAACCTTAGCAGCCTTACCGACTCTGTCACGAAGATAATAAAGCTTGCTTCTGCGTACCTTACCGGTTCTGACAAGTTCTACCTTAGCAACGTTGGGAGAATTTACAGGGAATACTCTCTCAATACCAACACCGTAAGAAACACGACGAACGGTAAACGTCTCAGAAACACCGCTGCCCTTGCGAGCTATTATAGTACCTTCAAAAACCTGAATTCTTTCTCTTTCGCCCTCGCGAATTTTAACGTGTACCTTTACAACGTCGCCGACTTTGATATGAGGGCGTTCTTCCTTGATCATACCATCGGTAATAACTTTTAATGCGTCCATAATGTCCTCCTAATTTTTATCAGACGTTCGTGCACTAAATACAAATGCAGAGGACCGTCAGCTTTAATGTTGCCATTAACTGCCGTTAGTGTTTATAAAAACCCAACGCACAAAATGCTTATATATATTATCACATTGTTTTTCTAAAAGCAAGCACTTTTTAAATGATTATAAAATTTATTGTTTAAAAAATATTATTCAAAGCTTTTGAGATCTTCGGTCATCATTTTTTGCTTTAATATTTCGCAAAAATCAACATCATCTCCGAGCTTAAGCGCGTCAACAAAAAGATTTGGATTGATGTTATTTTTACTGCCTGCCGTAAGTACTGCAGTAAGCACCGTCTTATCATTTAAAGAAATAACGCTGTATGAATTGACGAACTCTTTCAGATTGATTGTTTTCAGCACTTTTCTCTTCCCTTGTTTTCCCATCTTTTCGGCAAGCAGTTCATCGCATAACAGTTTCTCTTCTATTTCATTTTTTATCTTTTCGTTTTTTCTTGTGTGGAACGTAATTTTATATTCGGCAAAAGCTATGTCGTTTGCTTTGTAAACCGGCACGGCAACATTAGTTATTCTGATACCGTCAGGCAAATTAACATTCAGTCTGTTTTTAACCTCCTCAAAGCCCATTTCCTCCGTTAGCCTGATATCCATGGATTCACACAAGCTTTCAACTCCGAGAGTCAACGGTAAAGCGAACGTAATAAAAAGGTGCGGATTAAAGCCCTCAGTATACCATGCGGGTATCGCCGCACGTTTTATGGCACGCGTCATACAACGCATAAGATCAAGATGCGATATGTATTTTGTCATACCTGTTTTTTCAAAAAAGACTCTAACATTTTGCATCGCATTTTCCTCCGTTAAGCTTTGCTGCACCGCAGGCGGCGCACTTTTGTCTGCAATTTGGAGTTGTAACGCTCATATGCGCTTTCTTATTTTCATCAATAAGAAATTCTTTTCTTATACCGTAATCAAGATGATCCCATGGAAGGATCTCATCATACTCACGTTTACGATTGGCATAAAACGAAGGATTGACGCCGCACTCTTCGAACGCTTTCATCCATTTATCGAAATCGAAAAATTCATCCCAGCTGTCGAATTTGCAACCTTTTTTCCATGCGGAATAAATAACGTCACAGATTTTTCGGTCACCGCGAGCCAAAACGCCCTCAAGAAAACTTGTGGGAGACTGATGCCATGACACCTGAATTTTTTTTGAATGTACGGAAGACAACAAATGCTTTTGTTTTTCGACGAGCATATCCATGGTATCTTGCGGTTCCCACTGAAAAGGAGTGTGCGGCTTCGGAACAAATGAGGCTACACTTATGCTGACGGTAACACCTTTGCCTTTAGGCTTATTTGGATTACTGTAATAAAGATCAACCACCTTTTGAGCAAGCTCGGCTATTCCTGCGATATCGTCAAGAGTTTCCGTTGGCAAGCCCATCATAAAATACAGCTTTACGGCAGTCCATCCGCCTGCAAAAGCCTTTTCACAAGTGTTTATAACCTCTTTTTCCGTTACGTTTTTGTTAATGGCATCACGCAATCTTTGCGTACCGGCTTCCGGCGCAAACGTAAGACCGCTGCGACGGATTTTTTTAAGCTCGTCCATAAGTTCATCAGAAAAATTATCGACTCTGAGCGAAGGGAGCGAAACATTTATATTTTCTTTTAGCGCCCAAGAAAACATTTCCGGTATCAACTTGTCTATTCCCGTATAGTCGCTTGTACTGAGCGAACAAAGTGATATTTCATCATATCCGGTGGAGTCACAGAGTCTTTTGGCCTGACGGTTTGCAGTTTCGTAGTTTTTTTCACGAATCGGACGATAGATAAACCCTGCCTGACAAAATCTGCATCCTCGAATACATCCGCGAAAAATCTCGCAAACAGCTCGGTCGTGCACAACATCAATAAACGGCACAACAAACCTGTCAGGATAATAAACCTTGTCAAGATCACTGATAATACGTTTTTTTACTCGTTTCGGTGCAGTGGCTTTATTCTCAATATTTTTAACCGTACCATCGTCGTTATAACTTACATCATACAGAGACGGTACATATACGCCCTGTATTTTGGCCGCTTCACATAAAAATTCATATTTATCCGAGCCCATTTCCTTGTGTTTTTCCAAAAGGTCAATAAGCTCGTTTGTAACCTCTTCGCCCTCTCCGAGCATAAACAAATCAATAAAATCCGCTATAGGCTCCGGATTGCAGGCGCAGGGACCCCCGGCCACCACAAGCGGAGTGAGACTTTTTCTGTCCTTACTTTTAACCGAAATGCCGCCCAAATCCAACATATTAAGAATATTAGTATAACTCAACTCATACTGCAGCGTAAATCCTATCATATCAAATTCGGACAAGCTGTCGCCGCTTTCAAGAGCGAACAGAGGAACATTGTTCCTTCTCATCTCCTCTTCCATATCCACCCAAGGAGCAAAGACTCGCTCACACCATGCATCTTCGCGTTCATTAACAAGGCTGTAAAGTATTTTCATACCGAGATGTGACATACCTATTTCATAGTTATCCGGAAAGCAAAAGGCATACCTGAATTTAATTTTACTTTTATCTTTTACAACGCTGTTTACTTCGCCGCCGATATATCGTGCCGGCTTTTGCACTTTTTGCAAAAGAAACTCTTGTTTTTTTGACAGCATACCATACCTCATAAAAATTAGTAGAGATATCATACAACAAATGCAGATTTTATGCAACCGCTAAGCTTATTTTAACCCTTTAAAAACAAGAAGAATCAAAAGATAAACAGACAGCAATAACAACGAAAAATTATATCTGCTTTTTACAAGCGTCAAAAATCCCGCCACCGTAAGCGGAATTAAAACAACAAGCGACGTAACACATAATATTATTTCGGATTTTTCGACAGAAAATCTTTTCAAAAGCACACACTCGAGTATTCTGCCGCCATCAAGCCCCGACACAGGCAAAAGGTTAAACAAAGCAAGTGCAGCATTTATAGCAACAACCGAAAACAAAGCTTGATTATCTCTGTAATTAAGATAGAACAACAGTGCACATACACAAATCGCTATATTCACAAAAGGACCGCAAAAAGCGGTAATTATTTCGTTTTTATAATTTAGCTTAATATCGTTACGACGCAAAACGGTGAGACCGAAAAGGCCAAAACAGATTTTCTGCGGACGTTCTCCTAAAAGCAAAAGTGAAAAAACATGTCCGCCCTCGTGGAGAATTCCCGAAAGGACGGACAATTGCACCTGCGGTCCGACATCAAAACACAAAAGTGCTGCAACAGATGCCGCGAACAAAAAGCCGATTTTAATTTCGGTATCTTTAATAAAAAAAGACATCAGATATCAAGTATCCAAACAGGGTTACACCACAACCCGTTTATTTTGAGTTCAAAATGGAGATGCGGTCCTGTGGCCTGCCCGGTCATGCCTGCAAGCGCAATGATGTCACCTGCCGAAACGATGTCCCCTTCCGAAACAAAAAGCTCTTTGCAGTGGCAATAAACAGTTTCGACATTATCTGAATGAGAAATGACAACATAGTTGCCGCGAAGCTTGGATGCCTGTGCTTTTATGACGGTTCCGCCGAAGGTCGCTCTTATAGGCGTACCCTCCCGCACCGCCAAATCGAGTCCGGTGTGAAAGCCATATTCCTCCGTAACAGGATTTACACGATAGCCGAATTTTGATGTGATTTTTGCATTTTCTACCGGCATTACAGCTTTTTGAGACATACTTACCGGCGCAAATGACGTTTTTTCTTTTGCGGTCAATATATCCTCTCCGCCGATTCCGGTAAGCTCATTATCATCATACGAAGTAAGTGAGAAAGCTTCTTGGCTATACGATTCGGTTTCATCGTTTTTTTCGACTTTGTCGGTATCGTTTATAGGCTCAAAAACAAAATCTGCAGATTTTTTAATGCTTTTTACAACCTCCGCAAACGGAATATCGGTAGATGAAATATTATAATAGGACTCACGAAGAAATAAAAAGACAGACGATTGAGTTTTAAACATTATAAGCATAAAAATTCCTATTGCAATACAGAGTATAATTTGCACCTTCAAAACAGGCAGCAAGAAGTCTGTTTTCACTTTGGGTTCCCCGGACTCGTGTCCTCTTCGGTATTCACAATAATCGTATTTTTTGCCGGAGGCGATACCGTTAGGCTCATGCTCGTAAGCGTTATACATTTAAATCACCCGATAATGTATATTAAAGCAAAAAAAGAAAAATGCCTTTTCATTTTGAAAAGACATTTAAAGCAAATTTCATTTATTAAAATTATATTCTTCTGTCAAACATCCGGCTATAACACCCGATTCAAAGGTGCGGTGATTTGCTATATAATCAATCGTCCCGAAAACAAGCATTAAAGACACCGCAAAAGCAAGTACTATCAAAAAAATTGCTTTGAACTTGTTTTTTGGCCCCATAAGCTACTCCTCATATACAAAAAAATATTAAGAAAATATTACCATTTCAAATAATCACGGTCAACACAAATCAGGCAAAAAAAATAACACCCGGCTAAAGCGGATGCTATAAAAACGGTACTTTTTGCTTACGAACAAATTAAAGTCCTGTTTAAAATGGTGGACGTTAACGGACTCGAACCGCTGACCCTTCGCACGTCAAGCGAATGCTCTACCAACTGAGCTAAACGTCCATATCGGCGACGGGTGTTATTATACAATATGCATCAATAAAAATCAAGAGGTTTTTCTATATTTTAAAAAGTGTATCGGTTATAAGCAGCATTACGGTTCCAGGCAGTCCGCCGAGGCCGCACACACCGAGTGAAAAAGCATTAACACTTAAATGCACACCGAAAAATCCCCCGATAAAATTTGCGGCTATAAGCGAGGCTATACCCTGTAAAGCCGTCATGAAAAGCGATAATAAAAATTTCTTTGTGCGGAACATCGAAATAATTATGATAAAACCGAATATACCGAGAACAATATATATTGCAGTTGTCATTACATTCTCCCCTTCATACGCTATACTATGAGGACAACATATGCTTTTATGACAAAGGTGCCGTTTTTTCCCAACCGGTGAAATACCGCTATATTTTAAGTAGGTGATTTTATGAGAGAAATAATAAACACATTCGAGCAATTTTGCAAAAAGCTTGACAAAAATATAATTGTTGAAGAAAGAATACTGAATGACGGTAAAAGGATTTTAAAATGTCGCGGTTGTACCGATTGTAAAAGCAACTGCGAGAGTATAGAGAGATTAAAATATTACAAATTTTCAAAAACTACGCAAAAATAGTCAAATGCGGTTGACCGAAGGAAAAAAAACGAGTATTATATTATGTAATTAAATATAATATTAGTTTTTTACATATAACGGTGATATAAAAATGAAAAAAATAGTAGATTTTGAAATCTGCGATATAGTTCCGTATTCAAACGGAATTATTTTTGCTAAAAAAGAAATGCTTGACGATAACAGATGCAAGGTTACGTTTTATGGATATGATATAAAAAGAGCGAAACCGATTCCGGTCACAAAAAGCGTTTATCAGCTTAATAAATTCGGCAATGCTTTTAAGGCGATTTGCGATAATATAGGTGATTATATCTCCTGCGACACGGCCGTAATGAGAAATAAGGATATTGCGGTTGTCTATCCGAGTGGAGAAACCGGAATTTTTGATAAGGACGGCAACAGTAAATGGAGCGGGGATTTATTTTATCATGACTCCCCTGTTCAAGGCGTCGCTGCCGACGGTCCTTTAATTTGGTGTACCGTACCGGAGCAAAATGCAATTATAAATTACTCTGTTACACACAAAAAATTCAGTTTACGTATCGGCGGAGATTCTTCAACGGCTTTTGATAATCCCTATTCGCTCAGTATATACGGTAACGAGTTGTTTATCTGCAATGCCGGCTCTTGCAAGATAAGAACTATCAACCTTAAAGATTTTTCGGTAAATGATTTTCGTCTTTTTGACGAACCGATTTATCGTTATCTCAGAGTTTGCGGCAGAGAAATAGCCGTGCTTGAATCCGGCGTTTACATATTGTAAATCTTAATAGTTAAAGCCTGTTCTTAAGAACAGGCTTTTTGTTATATTAAATCATTATTCGTCCGACTTCTTGGCTCCGAGCTTGTTTTCTTCACCGCGAACCATTCGCTTGATATTCGTTCGATGCATAAAAATTATGAGCAAGGCTATAACGGCAGTTGCAACGGTCGGAACAACCGGAGAACATTCGGGATACCAAAAGTAATATACAAAGTAAGTCGCTATCGGTAATATTACCGCCGAAATAATAGAACCGAGAGAAATCATTTTAGAGACGGCAACAATAATAACAAACGGAATCATCACTATCGGAAATGTTTGCCATGCGAGAGCTGTTGTAACTCCGAGAGCAGTAGCGACACCCTTTCCTCCTCTAAATTTAAAGTAGATAGGAAACATATGCCCGAGTATTGAAAAGACGGCAGCAATATATCCGCAGACCAGTGGGTCAGCATCTCCGCAAAGCAGTTTTTTTGCCAAAACAACAGCAACTATCCCTTTTCCGACATCACATATAAAAGTAGCTATTGCCGGGGCTTTTCCGAAGGTTCTGAGCATATTGGTCATACCCGCGCTTTTAGAGCCAAAATTGCGAATATCCTTATGATAAAATAGTTTTGATATAATTATACCGAAGCTCAGCGAGCCTATAAGATAGGCCGAAACGGCACATATAGCATAATTGATTATGGGCTGCATAAAAACCCTCCCGTTCAAATGATTATTTAAAGTCCTTTAATTATAATTACACACATCGGTTTTGTCAATCGCGCATAAAGGCCAAAAGCAAAATAGGTTTGCACAAAGTTTCAAAAAACGACTTTTTCCTATTTACTTTTACACTTTGATATGGTATTATACCAAAAAGTAAAGCAGTCCTTTAATTCGGTACGAGATGCCGACAAGGTAACGCGAAGAAATATTTGTGTAGGTGTACCTTGTCGCATTGCGTCAAGGTATTTTTTGTTGCGCGGATGGTATTAAAGATGAGCTCAAAGATAATTATTGACACCCAAACTTTGACAAGAACATTAGCCCGCCTTGCTCATGAAATAATTGAACACAGTGAAGGCTATGAAGAGGTCTATCTTGTGGGAATTAAACGACGCGGCGTACCGCTTGCTAAAATGCTCAAAACTAATATTGAGAGTTTTTCAAATTTGAAAGTGCACCTCGGCGAGCTTGACATAACTTTATACAGAGATGATTTGTCAGAAAAATATTCCTCTCCACAGCTAAACGGTACTCAAATTGATTTTGATGTAACAAATAAAAATATCATTTTGGTGGACGATGTGCTTTTTACCGGTCGCACAGCAAGAGCCGCAATGGATGCAATAATCAAGCTCGGCAGACCCGCTAAAATTCAACTTGCAGTCATAATAGACAGAGGCCACAGAGAACTTCCGATATGTGCAAACTACGTCGGTAAAAACATACCTACATCAAGTGATGAGTTCGTAAGTGTTAAGGTAAATGAAATTGACGGAGCATTCAGAGCTGAGCTTTACAAAAACAGTTAATAAGGTCTCGTGATTTTATCCGAACCTAAATATATTCAGGAGGCGTAGTAAATGAAACTTATTTACGACATCAAAGACAAACCCAAATTCGGGCAAGTAATCGTTTTTGCATTTCAACAGTTGCTTGCGATTCTTGCAGCTACAATTGCAGTACCGACGATAATCGGTCATGATATGAGCCAATCGGCAGCACTTTTCGGTGCCGGCATAGGCACAATCGTATACCTTCTCTTCACAAAATTCAGAAGCCCGGTTTTCCTTGGTTCTTCATTTGCATTCATAGGATCAATGCTCGCGGCGTTTGCAGGCAGCATCTCAATGCAGCTTGGATATTTAGGCCTTATATTAGGTGCTTTCTTCGCAGGCCTTGTTTATGTTGTAATTGCCATTGCCGTAAAGATTTCCGGCGTAAAATGGATTAACAAGCTTATGCCGGCAGTTGTCATCGGTCCCACAGTTTCGATCATAGGTCTTTCGCTTGCCGGCAATGCTATTTCCGACCTTACACAGGGCAAGGTTATGGCAGACTCGGTAGAGCAGGTTGTTGAAAACGGTACTATTGTTGATAAGGTGACTCAAGTATCGACCGCAAGCCCGTATGTTGCACTCATTTGCGGACTTGTCACCCTTTTCACCGTTATTCTTTGCTCCGTATACGGCAAAAAAATGATGAAGCTTATCCCCTTCATCATAGGCATTCTCGCAGGCTATGTTGCCGCTGCCATATTTACCGCTATCGGCATAAAAACAAACAATACCGCTCTTCAAATAATTGATTTCAGTGTATTTTCAAATATGAAGCTCTTTGCTGTTCCGGACTTCACATTTATTGAGGCTCTTAAAGGAACAAAAGAAATAACCGGCCAGTATGTAGCCACCATCGCCGTAGCTTATGTTCCGGTTGCATTTGTTGTTTTTGCCGAGCATATCGCCGACCACAAAAACCTTTCATCCATTATTAACAAAGACCTTCTTGAGGAGCCAGGCCTTCACAGAACTCTTCTCGGTGACGGCGTAGGTTCAATGGTAGGTGCTGTTTTCGGCGGCTGCCCGAACACAACATATGGTGAATCGGTTGGTTGCGTCGCAATTACCGGTAACGCTTCTGTTGTTACAATTCTCGCTACTGCTATAATGGCGATTATCATTTCATTCTTCGGCCCGTTTGTTACATTTCTTGCCTCCATACCCAACTGTGTAATGGGCGGCGTTTGCATTACTCTTTACGGCTTCATTGCCGTAAGCGGTCTTAAGATGATACAGAAGGTAAACCTTGACGAAAACCGCAACCTTTTTGTTGTAGCGGTTATTCTCATAGCCGGCATAGGCGGACTCACAATAAACTTCGGCAGCGTAACGCTCACTTCCATCGCTTGTGCGCTTATCCTCGGTATAATTACCAACTCAATCCTTCCAAAGGATAAGGAAATATCCGCTGCGGAATAAGTTAATTTAAAACGCTCCTAAAAAGACGCTGTATTTTTGCAGCGTCTTTTTATATATTATGGACTTTTTCAATCAGTAATGATAATATTAATTAACACTCAAAAAGGAGTTGATTATATGACAAATTATATTGACAACGGTATTATCAAAGTCGGCGTTAAAAGCTTCGGTGCCACCCTTACAAGTATCGTTTCGAAAAAAAGCGGTTATGAGTTTTTATGGCAAGGCAATCCGACGGTGTGGAACGGTCAGTCCCCTATTCTGTTTCCAATAATCGGTAAGCTGTTAAATGATGAATGTATTATCAACGGGAAAACATACAGCATAATCCGTCACGGTCTTGCAAGGCACAGAGAGTTTGAACCGGTAGTATTGACAGAAAACGAGATTGTGTTCTTACAAAAGGAAAATGCAGATACGCTGAAATGCTATCCCTACAAATATGAGCTTTATATCACTTTTAAAATTACCGATAATAAACTGACTGTTACTCACAAGGTCATAAATACAAACGCCGAAGAAATGTATTTTTCAATCGGAGCTCACCCTGCATTTAACTGCAATCTTGGTGACACATTAACTTTCGAATATGATGAGACTCTTTATTCCGAGAGAATCGACCGCGATTCGGTGATTACGGGAGATAAGGATCTTATATTGCAAAATAGCAATAAAATAGAATTAACGGAGCATCTGTTTGATAAGGACGCACTGATTTTTCCAAATGTAAAATCCAATTACGTTATACTTAACGAAAAAAAGGCGGGCAAACACATAAGGTTCACATTCGGCGACTCTCCGTTCCTTGCAATATGGGCAAAGCCGGCTGCACCCTTTGTCTGCATAGAACCGTGGTACGGTGTAAACGACTCTTATGAAAAAGCTACGGATTTTTCAAAAAAACGAGGTATTCAAAAGCTGAGTTCCGGTAAAAAATTTGAATTTTCGTGGAGTGCTGAGTTTAAAGAAGACTAAAAAACGAGGAACCGGTTTTTAATCGGTTCCTCTAACTTTATAAACTGTGTTTACTTTTCGTCTTACATATATATTGAATTTTACTTTGCCACTCATCCGATCACATTACAGTAACGCAAATTCGTTATTATTATGTACCGGTCAACCGAAGTAGAACATTCAATAATTTTGCCTATACGATATTTAAGTACTCACTTTATTAACTCTGTCTCTACGAGATCGGATGAGCGGCGAAACATGATGTCTGCGGCTCTATGCCCTCTGAACAGTACATCGGAAACGCCTCCTTTAAAATATTCAAGGGATTTATTTTATTTTTCTTTCCTTTCCCTTGTCTGATTATATTATAACTCATATCTATATAATGTCAATAGTTTTTTTATAATTTTTTTATATTTTTTATTGATTTTATCTCTTTATACTTAAACTTTTATACCACATACAATACAATCTCGCAATAATTAAAAACAATAATTAGAGCGATACTGTGATGGCTTTGCTGTTGTGAGAAATATAAAAAATACTCCTACATTAAATCTATGTTTTTTGAAACAAAAAGCCTTTTCAGGTTGACGAAAGTATAGTTTCGCGGTAAAATATAAAGCAATCGGAGGTGAAATATATGGCTGATAACGAATTTACTGCCGATCTTGTAACAATTGAAGATGAAGACGGCGTTACGCATACTTTTGAAGAGCTTGACAGAATAGAAACCGATGACGGGAAATACCTTGCGCTGACACCTGTATATGACGACGCAGAAGAAATTCTTGACGGTGACGGTGAACTTATTATTGTCAAAGTAAATGATGAAAGTGATGACATTTATTTGGAGCCTATCGAAAATCAAAAAGAATACGACGAAATAGCCGAAGTTTTTGAGGATAGACTTCAAGATCTTTATTTTATTAAAGATGATGACAAGAATAAAAGCTGATTAAAATCGTAAAATATAAATACCTGCCCGATGCGATAAATATACGGACAATATTGACCCAACACTTATATTTTAGGGGTTCGGATTCCGATGCTGTGGAGCAGACCTCCCGCCCATTCGGCGGATGTTGGGAGCACGAATGCTGACGATAGATCCCCACCTGCTTTTGAATGCAGGTTAATTATTGCCGTGTACGGTCGGGCGGGCCTATAAAAAACAGAAGGAGCTGTAAAAACAACTTTACAGCTCCTTTTAATATTGTTGTTATTTTACCGATATAACTCAGCTATACTGTTTACAATTTTATCCTCATCAGCCGTCGAGGTATTGATACACAAATCGTAATTCTCTTTTGCTCCCCACTTTTGTCCGCTGAGAAACGCATAGTATTCGGCGCGCTTTTTATCTATCTGAGCCATATGTCTTTGAAGCTCTCGATCGCTCATTTTTTTAGCATCGTCTCCTCTTTCGCGGCATCGTTTCATTTTGAACTCAAGTTCCGCATAAAGGAATATGCGAAACGGCTCTTCGTCTCGCAAAACATAGTCTGCACATCTTCCTACGATAACGCAGTCAGACTTTTCGGCAACTTCTTTTATTATAACGCTCTCTGTTTTAAGTACTTCAAGCTGCTGATCCATTACCGGATTCGGCGAAGCCCAAAAAGTATGCCCGGTTGTAATACTCATAAGCGGAAACGGACGTTTTTCCTCAACACTTTGTATGTATTCAGTTGCAAGATCAGTACGTTTGGCAATCTCAACAACGATTTCGTGGTCATAATAAGCAAACCTGAGTTTTTCAGCCAGCTTACGACCTATTTCACGTCCTCCGCTGCCGAATTCACGACCTACTGTTATGATTTTTCCCATATAAATTCTCCTCTCTCAAAACAGAGCCAATAGAGTTAACTTTAATAAATACTATATCACAAACAGTAATAAAAAGTAAGTAAAAATCAAAAATATAGGATAAAAATCTTTATATAAAATTTTGTAAAAAATACAATAAAAAAGCGGCACTCTTTTTACAAAGAATGCCGTTTTTTTGGTGCCGGTGACCGGGGTCGAACCGGTACGGTATCGCTACCACTGGATTTTGAGTCCAGCACGTCTGCCAATTCCATCACACCGGCGAACTGACGGAGACTATTATAACCGAACCGGCAAAAAAAATCAATAGCAAACAACGCAAAATATAAGATATTATTACACAGCAAATTCACACGGCAAATTTTATGGTTTTGATGATAATCAATTTTCTTTTTCAAACACATTATATATATGCTGCAAAAGAGTATTTTCGTCAGCTAAGGACAATTCTGCAGATTTATCCAACAATTGAAGCGTCAGAAAAATGTGTTTGTCACCTTCATCGGCGTAGATAACAATTGCCTTTTGACCGTTATAATCCTTCGTATACATACTGTATTTCATATTTTCATAAGTTCCGTTTGTGTATATTCCGATATTTGTTGCGTTATCACCTTTGATATGCGAGTTGTCTATATCCTTAACTCTGAGGCTGTCTTGCATTTTTGCAACGCAATCAACTTCACCGGAAATAAACTTCGGTATACCGCTGTAATATATCAATTCGTAGTCGGAGCATAAATCTTGGTATCCGGTATCCGCCATTGACCAATCATATTTTCTAACCTCGGTATATCCCATACCGTAGACGGACCACGACTCACCGGAAAGGTTTTTCCCGATTTTTTCTATATAGTCGGTATTTTCACCCTCGAAACATTCAGAGGGCTTTAATTCATGCATAATATCAGTGTATTCGGCGGCATTCATAACAACGCCTTCATATCTGAATGTACGAGGCACAAACACGCCTAAAAAATATACAAATATCAACAAGACAGCAAACAAAACGATTTCGGTTGCATAGCGTTTTTTTGTGTGTTATTTTTTATACGAAATTACCGCCAGCACAACAAATAAAGCAATAAAAATTATGATTGCCGGATATGTAAAACAGAGTTTAAAAACCTGCATGTCAAATTCGCCGTACGTCATATCATTTAATGACAGCGGTCCGAAAAAAGCCAAGCAAAAAGCGATTAGCGCCGCTATTGCCGCCTCAATTACAAGTGTTATTTTATATGTTTTGCTTTTCATCACTTATATACTCCCATCTGATATTTTTGCCATACGAGATATAAAAAACTTTGTCTGTAAAAAGTAAGCCTATTAACCGCCGCCGTATAATTATTTCATAAAAGCTCCTCCTAAAAAAATAAAGCCGCACTTATAAGAAAAGCGAGCCTTAATAATTATCATATATTTTTAATTCCCCGCCCCTTGTTCAAATTATAATATATATGTGTGTATTGTCAATATATTTTGTGAATCTTGTCCGAATTATAATGTTTTGGTTATATTTTAAAACGTCTTATACAGCAAAAATGAATTGTACATTTTCTTATACCTACATAAAAACAGCCGTAAACAACTCAAGTTTACGGCTGAATTCTCAGCAATATTCTACTTACATTTTTCCGCTAACGCACAAAGCTTTTTAAGCCTATGGTTAACTCCGGATCGAGTCATTGGAACGCTCATACTGTCGCCTATCTGTTTCAGCGAAAAGTCGGGATTTTCTGTTCTTAACTCGGCAATTTCACGAAGCTCCGACGGCAAATCGTTTAGCATTCCGCACTTTTTCAGTCTATTAATCGCATCTATCTGAACAAGCGCCGCATTTACGGTTCTATCAAGATTTGCGCTTTCAAAATTAAGCCGACGATTAACATTATTTCGCATATCTTTATACATTTTTACGCCCATAAGCTCAAGAACGCAGTTTGAAGCGCCCATAACCGTCAGCATATCCTCGATTTCGCCGCTATCCTTAAAATACAAAACATAGGCACCGTTCCGCGTAACCTCTTTTGCCGCCATATCGTTATCAGACAAAAACTTCTGAAGGTCTCGACTCAAATACATATGCGGAACAACAAATTCGAGATGATAATTCTTTTCAGGAGAATTGACCGTTCCGCACGCCAAAAAGACTCCGCGCAGAAAAGAACCTATACAGCAGTCTTCTGATATATTTGCCCAATTCAGCCTACGTGTTCGCTCCTTGCCGTTATATCCGAAAGCATTTAAAACAGCTAAGCGATCCTGTTTATTTCCGACGCTGACTTTAATTTTACCGGATGCCGACTCTGAAACATTACACGGATTTTCCGTAAAACGCTCAACAAGCTCTTTATATCTGAGCGCAACATTTTTATTTTCTGTGGATATATAAACCTCACCTGCCGAAAAACCCCTGCCGAAAAGCAGAAGCCCGTAACACTCAGCCAATATACAGCAAGGCTTTATTGTCTCAACATTTAATAATTCATCTTTAACCTTGGATGAAAAAGTCATAGCACTACCTTTTAATATCTCTGTGGAATACGCTTGAATTAGCTCCGTTTTCAAGAATATGTTTATTTATTGCTTCGGCAAATACAACAGACCTGTGTTTTCCCCCTGTACAACCGACCGCAATAGTTAACTGACTTTTCCCTTCCGTTCTGTAAAGAGGCAACAAAAAGTCAAGAAGATCAAACAGCTTTTTCTCGAGAGCCTTTGACTGGTCAAATTTCATAACAAAATCACGCACGGGAGTCTCAAGCCCGGTATGCTCTTTAAGTTCGGGAATATAAAACGGATTGGGTAAGCACCTGACATCGAACACCAAATCAGCTTCCTTCGGTATGCCGTATTTAAAGCCGAATGATATGCTGTAAATTTTAAGAGAACTCGAAGCATTATCAAGAAAAAGCTTTGCAATACGCTCCTTAAACTGAGAGCTTGTAACATTCGACGTATCTACTATATAATCCGCTTGTAAACGTGCAGGCAACAGTATCTCACGTTCTTTTTGGATGGCTTCAAGTATTGAAGGTGTGTTAAATTCATCGGCAAGAGGATGTTTACGCCTTGTCTCTTGGTAACGGCGCATAATTACATCGTTGTCCGCATCTATAAACAGAATTTTGTAATTAATCTCATCTTCTTTTAACTCATCCAACACTCCGAAAATATCAGAGAACGAGTCACCGAGTCTGATGTCGGCAACAATGGCTACCCTGTCACGTTTTTCGTTAGAATTAAAAATCAACTTGACAAAAGTAGGTATGAGCTTCGGAGGCATATTATCAACACAAAAAAAGCCTATATCCTCAAGAGCGTCAACTGCTCTTGACTTTCCTGCTCCCGAAAGTCCCGTAACAATAACAAGCTCTGTCTTTTCTGCTGATTTCTTACCCAATATATTTCACTTCCGTTTCGAGATGCACACCGGTTTCGGTAAACACCTTATTCTGTACATATTTTATCAAACTTAAAACATCATTAGTTGTTGCGCCGCCTTTATTTATTATGAAACCGGCATGCTTTTCGCTAACCTCGGCGCCGCCTATACTGTATCCTTTTAAACCGCACTTCTCTATAAGTCCACCGGCAAAATATCCCACGGGGCGCTTGAAAGTACTGCCTGCGCTCGGATATTCAAGCGGCTGTTTAGACTTCCTCTTATTGAGATTTAAATTCATTGCAGCCTTAATTTCATCATAATCGCCGTTTTTCAGTTTAAGTGTAAGCCCGGTTATAATAAGATTACTGTCGGTATACGCGCTGCAACGATAGCCGAGCTTTAAGCTCTCTTTTTCAAAGCACCCTACCTCACCGTCAAAATTTATGTGCGACACAGAGCACAGAACATCTTTCATTTCCCCACCGTAAGCTCCGGCATTCATATATGCGGCTCCGCCGGCTGTGCCGGGAATTCCATAGGCAAATTCAAGTCCCGAGAGATTGTTGGAAAGAGCAAAAGCACAAAGCTTTGACAAAGAAACACCGGCATCGGCATATATCACACCGTCACCGAGGTACTTGAGCTCAGATAAGCCCTTTGCGAGCCTTAAAACAACTCCGCGCAAACCGCTGTCAGATACAAGTATATTACTGCCGTTTCCTATGATATACGGCTTTATTTCGCTCTCACGGCAAGCAGATATAAGTGCCGAAAGAGCTTCTATGCTGTTAGGCATTATAACAAGCTCGGCAGGCCCACCGGTTTTAAACGAAGTATAATCGCTCATAGGAGCATCTTCGCGAAATTCGCAGCCAAACTTATCTGCAACAGCTTTTATATTACTTAGCAAAATAATTTCCCCTCAAAATTATTCGTCAAGAAGTGCTGCTCCGATTATACCGGCATCATTTCCGAGCTTAGCAGAGCATATTCTTGTTTGAACAACGCTGTGCACGCTGTAATGCTCTTGGTTTACTATTTTACGTACAGGTTCAAGAAGTGACTCACCCTCATTACCGATACCGCCGCCAACACAGAGTATTTCCGGTTGGAAAAGGTTAATCATATTTGTAATACCCATCGCAAGATAATGTATGTATGTATCAACAACCTTTATGCCTGCCGGATCATTTTTGCGCATAGCATTAAAGGCTGTTCTGCCGTCGACCTTATTTATATCTCCGTCAACAAGAGTCCACATAGCAGAATCGAGATTTTTGCCCATAGCTTCTTTCGTCTGGCGAATAAGTGCCGTTGCTGAGGAATATGCCTCCCAACAGCCTTTTCTGCCACAGGTGCATTGCTCTCCGTCAGCAAAAATAACCATATGGCCGGCCTCGCCTGCTGCATCATTACAGCCATTGAGCAGTTTGCCGTTTACAACAATTCCGCTGCCAACACCGGTACCGAGAGTAACTGCAACAAAATTTGCAACTCCCTCGCCGGCACCTGCTTTTGCTTCGCCGAGTGCCGCACAGTTAGCATCGTTTTCAAGATAAATCGGTTTGCTGAACTTAGATTGAAGAATATCTTTTGCCGGAACATTATCGAATCCTAAATTATTGGCATACTCAATAATTCCGTATTTTTTATTTACCGAGCCAGGAGTTCCTATGCCAATAGAAACAACCTCATCAAGCGAAATTTTTGCTTCTTCGAGAGCCATATTTATTGACAAAGCAACATCGTTGATTATCTCCCATGACGGACGCGGACAAGCAGTAGGCATCTTTCCTTTGCCCACAATACGATAATACTCATCAACAACTCCGGCTACAATGTTTGTTCCTCCGAGATCAACACCAATTCTATACATCATAATCCTCCGTTTTTATATTCTCTTTAATAATTTTGCCAAATCTCAAGCTCTTCGTCCTTTGACTCGCCCTCTTCCATGCCGAGTTGATGAAGGAGCTCACGCGCGGCATTATATCCCATTTTTTTCTGCCTGTTATTCATGGCGGCTACTTCAATGATTATCGCAAGATTCCTGCCGGGTTTTACAGGCACAACAGTAACAGGCACCTTTATGTCCATAATTGAAATATAGTCATTATCAAGGCCCATCCTATCATAAACCTTAGCGGAATCCCAAGGCTCAAGTTGAACCACCATATTTATTTTTTCGGTAAGCTTTACGGCTCCCATACCGAAAATGCGGCGAGCATTAATAATTCCTACACCGCGAAGTTCAATGAAATGTCTGATATTGTCCGGTGCAGAACCGACAAGTGTTTTTGAAGAAACCTTACGAATTTCAACGGCATCATCCGCAATCAGACGGTGCCCCCTCTTGATAAGTTCAATCGCAGTCTCACTTTTACCTACGCCGCTGTCGCCGACAATCAGCACGCCCTCGCCGTACACTTCTACAAGCACTCCATGTCGTGTTATCCTTTCGGCAAGTTCTGTTCCCAAAAAAGAAATAAGCGCAGACATACAGCTCGATGTGGATTCACCGGTACGTAAGAGCGGCACCTTGTATTCTTCTACAAGTGAAGAAAGATGCGACGGGATCTCTAAATTTCGTGTAATTAAAATAAACGGCGGTTGAGTTTGGACAAGCCGTTTAAGACTTTCATAACGCATTTCATCGCTTAGAGTTTTAAGAAATTCTATTTCCGAAAGCCCCAAAAACTGCACACGTTCCGGGTCAAAATAATCATCACGTCCGGCAAGAATAAGACCCGGCCTATTAACGTCCTGCGATGTAACGGATAGGTCGTGTGCGTCTTCCGGCAAATACAATGTTTCAAAGCCGAATTCTTTTATTAGTTTATCTAATGAAACGGAATACTTTGAAGCCAACCCATAGCCTCCCTTATTTAACTGTTATAATGTAATATTATAATCTATTATTACTGACTTTCCAATAGCTTTTTAGCATTTTTTTAATATTTTGAGCTAGTATTTTAAACGTTTCTAACCATTGAATAACCTTATGTTATTTGAAAATAATATTTCGGGGTGATAAAGTGAAGCTTATTGTAGTCTCCGAGGATTTTAACAGCCGTTTATCATGTGAACTTTCTCAGCTGCTAAGCAAGCACGGAGGCGTATTGCTGCTCAGAAATAATATAATAGAGGCAAGCTATATTGATACACCCGAATATGTAATTACAGACATCGGTGCAAAACTTGACAACAGATTCAAAAATACAATTTCCGTGGAAATATCAAAAAACGGCGATATCATTAACGAAGCGTTAATATATAATGATTCTGCCGGGATAAAACAAAGGCTGAACATTGGGACAAATTTCAAAGACGATATAACACTGTCAAGCTTAAATGATGGAGAAATTTACTTCGGAATACAAACGATTATCAAGGATTTATCCGGGAAAAATATATATCCGTGTGAAATAAAATCCAAAACATCAGATATTACCGACATTCACACTCTTCTAACTGCGGCCGGAATTCTTCTGATTTCCGGAAAATATCATGAAAACAATGGGATTTTAAATATATAGAAGCAAAAAGGCTGTACCGCTTTTTCAACGGTACAGCCCTAAGCTTAATATATCTCAATTATCGATTTCCGCAGTTGCTTTTGTTCTTCTTTTTTGCAGCTCATCGGCTATATCTTGTTTTTTCTTCCCGACTATATCATATTTAAAAATCGGGAATATAGAAATGAGAGCAAGAAAGCCGGGCACCACGGTATAAGCAAAAAACACAATGTCTTTTGTTTTCTCACTAAATCCGCTTGCAGTGCCGGCAGCAATTTGAGCAACAGTATCCGAATAGCCCGATACCTGTATAAACACAAGGCCTAGAGCAGTTCCGAGTGCAAGGCAAACCTTTATGGTAAGGGTTAAAATAGAGTATGCTGCGCCCTCCATGCGTTTGCCAGTCTCAAACTCATAATAATCAACACAATCGGCTGTCATTATCATGGGCATAAGCGTAACAGCGGCAAACTGAAGGCCGATTAAAAACAGCGATGCATAGAATAATACAGTAAGCACTGTATTATCGGGATTTTTGAACCAGAAGTGCCCTACAACGAACGATAGTGCCGATGCAACAAAGCCATATACCGAGAGAAGGATATATACCTTTTTCTCACCCATCTTTTTGATAAGTAATGGACAAATCGCCATACTTATCATAGAGCCGACAGCAGTAACTATACCGAGTACCGCAACAAGATTTTGTGAACCGAGTATGGTATTTGCAGCTTGTACCTGTATGCCCATTGACATCTGTCTGCCGAATCCGAGGAAATATGATACAATAACAAGCATAAGAGGTTTGTTGTCTTTGAGAGCTTTAAACATATCCTTGGCAGTAGTTTTTTCACCGGATACATACGGAACGCGCTCTTTGTTTAAAAGCGGTATAAGTGCAAATAACGCACAGCCGAAAACAGCCGTAAGAATAGCCGTCCAAAGATATTCCGAAGCTATCATAGGCATATCGGTTTCGCCGGATTTAACAAATACTTTTGACCCTCCGGGAATTATGAGACAAGCTATCGGCACAATAACAACACAAGCCGAAAAACCTATCTGCTTAAATGTGTTTGATATTGACACTACATTTGTGCGCTCTGTGGGGTTAGGCGTTAAAACCGAAGCAATACCCTGAGACGGTACATCGCCGAGCGTCATAGCAAGACTCCATACAAGATATGTAACAAATATCCAAATGTACGTTGCCGTGCGATTCTCTTTAAACGGAACATTAATAAAAACGGCTGCCGTCATAACAAGAAGAGGGATAATTGACTTCAATATCATAGACTTAAACTTTCCGCGTTTACTTTTTGAACGATCTATCATACTACCTACAACCGGATCAAAAACCGCAGACAATATTTTGGCTACAAGAATAAGTATGCCGACAACCGCAATGTCAGCTCCTAAAATAGATGCATCAAATTCCGCTTGATATGAATTCAAAAGACCGACTATCGCCTGAAACCCGAAAAGGCCGAGCGAATATGCCGCAATTTCTTTAAAATTCATATGCTTCTCTGTTGTCGCTCCCAAAAAAATCATCCTCTCAATAAAAAATAATAAATAAATAATAATTGTTTTGCGTGCATTCGTCAACAAAAAACACAGATTTTTTCGAGATTTTTATTCATTTTTATACTTCTTTTTTCAGTAAAGCAACAGCAAATTATTAATATGTTTATAAAACGCTAATTACCGAAGCTGTGGCTAAAATCAAGCAGCATATTTTTCAACTCACTCGCAGCAACGCCGAGACTGACATTTTTATTTTCGGCAATACAAATCTGTCTTGACGAAATTTTCTCTTTTAAATTAAGTTTAAATATTTCGCCGCTTTCAAGATCGCTCTTTACAAGATTTTTCGGCAAAAAGCCTATGCCGAGATTGTTTTTGACAAGAGGTAATATAAGATCGGCTGTCGCAACTTCAGTATCGGGAGCGTACTTCAGCCCGTTTTCGGCAAATATTTTGCTATAAAAATCATATGCCGAGCTACCTTTGCTAAGACTTATGAGAGGATGCTCTTTAAGCTCTCCAATGCCGATTATCTTTTCTTTCAAAAAAGCCATTTCTTTTCCGCAAACGGGTACATCGTTGAAATCTTTAATATTAACTATTTCAAACTCATCGTCATATTCAACCGGAGATGTTACGACCGAAAAATCAACAGAGCCGCTTTTAAGCGCGTTCATAGCCGCCGGCGTTGTGAAATTGTTTATCCTTATGCGAATCTCCGGAAACTTCTTATGAAACATATCAAGAACCGGAAGCAACACCTCGGACAGAGCAGTTTCGGTAGTGCCGATTGAAACAATGCCGCTTTTAAATTCTTTTTGCATCAGGAGTTCTTTTTCTCCTGCTTCAATTTGTAAAATGGCAGGAACTATATGGGAATATAGGGTTTCACCCTCGGGTGTCAACTTAACTCCGCGACTCGTCCTACTGAATAGTACACATCCGAGTGTGTTCTCAAGATTTTTAACAGACCTTGATATATTGGGCTGATTATTATCAAGCTCAACCGCAGCTTTTGTGAAATTCTGATATTTCGCAACGTAATAAAAAATTTTATAATATTCGTAATTTACCAACATTTAATTCCTCTCAATATAAAAATTACATATTAGCCATATCAACAACATATTTTAAATATAGATATGTATGTATTATAATAATAAAGATTTGGATTGTCAAACTTTGTTAGAGGACAGGTAAAATATGATTAAAACCAAAATGGCAAAAAGATTAAAATCTAATCAAATGTCAGACACCTTTACAAATGCAATTTTTCTGACTCTTTCCGGAGGATTTCAGGACGCTTATACATATCTTTGCCGCGGAAAGGTTTTTGCAAACGCTCAAACCGGAAATATTGTGCTTATGAGCACACATTTTTTTGAGGGAGAATTCGGGTTAATATTACATTATCTTATACCGGTAATTTCCTTTGTATTCGGGATATGCGTTGCCGAAATACAGCATATTTTCTTTAAAAATTACAAAAAGATACATTGGCGTCAAATAGTTTTAGCATTTGAAATAGTTATACTTTTGGCCGTCGGTTTTATCCCGATTAACTTAAACATACTCGCTAATGCTCTTGTTTCTTTTGTGGCGGCAATGCAGGTTCAAACATTCCGCAAGTTGCGCGGAAACGCCTATGCAAGCACAATGTGCATCGGCAATATGAGAAGCGGCGCGGAAGCTTTGTGCGGCTATTTTAAAACACGTAAAAAAATACTGCTTATAAAGGCAATTGAATATTTCAGCATTATATTCATGTTTGCTGTAGGTGCCGGATTCGGTAGTCTTGCGGCAGACAGATGGGGTATACGCTCAATTTGGTTTTCATGTGCATTTTTGTTTATAAGCTTTATCATTATGTTTATCCGCCTTGAAATTGAGGAAGAAAAAGAAGAAGAACTTGAAAAGGCTGTTGAAAACGAATTCAAATAAAATTTAAGCAGGCAAAGCATTTAGGCCTTGCCTGCTTTTTTTACTGTTTCTTTGCAGCGTTTTTCATATGCAGTTCTTTCATACCCTCAACCTCGTCGCAAATTGATTTTAAATTGCATGTGTTGCAATCAAGAAGCACATTGTCAAGTATGTGATTCAGAGCATCGGTTGTTTGCCTTACTTTATCACAAATCATACCGAGTTCATCAAAACGGTCGAAATCGGTAATAAATATTATCTGCACACTCTTCACCATAGGGAATTCAAGATAAGCCTTAATAAGCGATGAGCCGTAGTCCGAGAATGTCACACCGTTTTTTACCGCTTTTTTGCTGACTCTTATCTGCTCCCGCATATTAAATGCAGATGCTCTTGTCATAAACTCCTCAGGGCAAAAGCTATATTTAAGACGTTCGAGTTCTTTTATCTTATCAAAAGCCGATTGCTCTTCACCAATATCTTTGATTTCAAGAAAAACTATTTTTCCGAAACAGCAATCAGACTTTATTTCCGGAATATCTTTTCCGTAAAGATATGTGCAATTGTCAAACTTTATACTGTCGCTCACCGCGACCGTGCTTACACACGGCTTTTGACTTCCGCCGAGTTCATACGCCGTTTCTTTCAATAAAAGTATTGAATTGTCTTTTTTTATTTTAAGCGTCGGTTCACTATAAGAAAACCTTTTGGCGTTTTCCGGCAAAAGGTTTTTTATTTGCCCGATAAGCTTGTCATAAAGTTTCATTAAAGTTTTTTGTCCTTTTCAAGCGAATCATAATGTTTGCCGAGCGCATCATATATCTTACGAACAAGTTTCATATCGAGATTGAAAAAATAGATACAAAATGTGAGCACAAAAAGCGCTGCAAGAACGATTAAAATTATAATTAAAGCTTTCATTTATGCCATCCCCTTTTGCCTTGCATACTCGGCAGCACCAAGTGCGCCCATAAGCTGAGGGTCGATTGGAAGGTCAACAACCTTAATTTTCAGAACGTGCTCAATAGCACGCTTGAGACCTTCGTTTTTAGCACACCCGCCGGTAAGCGTTATACTGTCGGTAGCACCTGCTTTTTTTGCCATAACGAAACAACGTTTGGCAACTGCGAGCTGAATACCCGCCGCTATCTCATCCATGGGTTTGCCCTCGCCTACAAGAGAAATCACCTCTGATTCGGCAAATACAGTACACTGTGCCGTTATAGGAATAGTATTTTTGGCTTGGAGAGACAATTTACAGAAATCCGGAAGTGACATTTCAAATGCGTTTGCCATCGCCTCAAAAAAACGCCCTGTACCTGCGGCACATTTATCATTCATTGCAAAATTCTTAACCGTACCGTCGGTGTCTATTGCAATGCCCTTTACATCCTGACCGCCGATATCTATAATCGCCTTTACACTCGGGTCTGTAACATGTACACCCATTGCGTGGCAACTGATTTCAGATATATTTTCGTCGGCAAACGGAACTTTATTTCTGCCGTAGCCGGTACCTATAAGATACGTAAGCTCCTCTGGAGAAGACAGTTCCGGGACTTTCGATATAGCCTCACCGAGAGCAAGCTCGGCGCTCTTCACCGGATTTATTTTACTTCTTACGGTAGCATCGGCAATAATTTTACCGTTTTCATCCAAAATTACACATTTTGCATACGTTGAACCAACGTCGCATCCGCCAAAATATTTCATAAACACTCTCCTATCTTTTTACCAAGCCATTGTATCGTCGAAATCGACCAGCGTCGGATCAACGGGTTCTTCCTGAAGAACAGTTGTCATATATTTGTTGATCTGCTCTCGCATATCGCGACGCGAAACGGTTCTTGGATCCATAAGGTCCTGATCAACCCAAATGAAATTGATATTTCTTTCTCTTGCCTGGTCATCAAATATACCGTTAAGACCATCCATTCCCTTGCATGAAATCTGATTATACATTATTACGGTGTCGGCATTATATTCATCGCAAATGCGCCAAAGTTCATCAAGTACGTTTTGATAACCGCCCTTGGTATGCTTACGCATTGTGGTGCGCTGAAGAGTTTTTGCATATGTGGCAAGCGATCTTTCTTTATCCTCGGTATCATACATTATATAAGATATCATCGTCTCCATATCCATAACAACATTTATGCCCCAGCAATTTTCGAGCCAATTTGCAAGGCTCGTATAATAGTTTGCAGGACATGACCAAACTATAGCTCTGTGTCGCATTTCCTTGGAAACATGTTCTTTTCTCTCATAGCCTTTCATCATAAGCTTATTAACCTTTTTATCGGTTTTAATAAATATCTTATCGATTCCGCCGGAGAGATGGAAGTAAAAAAGTCTGTACAGCCAAAATGTGGCACCGGTCATCTGAGGATAATCGGTTTTGTTGACATCCCATTTTTGCAGCTCATATTCAAGCTGTTTGTTGTATATCTTCATAGCGGAAAAATATGCGTCCCAGTCAAACTTTTCGCCTGTCTGTTCCTCGATAAATCTGATGCAAGATTTAACCTCGTCAACGGCATATTTCTGTACTTCTTCTTCGGTGTATCTAAGCGGAACATTAACAACATGAGACGGAAGATTAAAACGCCTGTCGATATATGACGAGTTCATTGTTGAGCCGTCGCACGGCATATTGCATGATAAAAAGCATTTACCGAACATCGGGTAATCGTCGTTTATTGCCACGCCTGCCTCCGCGGAGGGAAGAGGACAAACATCGGCGGGAACGCCGTAACTCTCGGTTATATCAAGATACGGCGGCGTTATGTTTTGATCAACCATCGATGACAAAAAAATCGGTATAGTCTGTACGGGAACACCATATAAGTTCGGAAAACCCGCCATTATTTCAAAAGAGAAAAGTTCATCCATACAAACTGTTTTATCTGAAAATTTGTCATTCGGATGAAAATGCTTATCATGTTTAAAAAGCATATGTATCATATTACATGTATGCTTAATCATCGCGTTAAAATGAAGATGTGCTATACGAAGGTGTGTTCCGCGCGTACCCTCCGTATGACGGTCTATCCACGCAGGAGCCGCGAGATAACTTGCCATCCAGCGATAATTCCACAGACCCTTTATCGTCGACACGGGTGCTTTTAAAACCATAACTATCATATCTTTCCAAGTTATGAGCCAACGATAGTAATCATACATAGTGTCTTTAAACCCACGCCACTCGCGGTGCTTTAAAAGTCCGGTCTTATCTTCATGCAACAGACCGAGATTTTTAGGCTGATTTGCCACGTTACTTCGCCTCCTTTGCTTTTTGAATATTCTTAATTTCAAGGCTTTCTACAAATGCCTGAACACGAGTTCGTAGCTGACCGGATGCACTTGCCGTATACTGTCTGTCAACCGAAACCGACGGAATTCCGAATTCATTTGTTATTATATGTGATGCAAGTGCCCTTTCGTATCCCCAGTATTCACAAAACTTTATCTGCTCATATATTACACCGTCTGCGTGATACGTGTTTACAAGGTCACGAACATAGGTTTTTCTGCCTTGCACCTTTTCCTTGCTCATATAACGTGGACATTGGCATGTTTCCATATAATGCAATACAATCTGAGATAAAACATCATCGGTATCGTTAAGTTTTATTTCTTCTCTGCCGGGAAGTGAACCGAAGCAAAAGCGATCGGCAACTACAAGAGCACCGGATTCTTCGATAAGCTTTGTGAAATCCGGATCGTCCATTTCAGAACCCACGACAACAACTTTAGCACGATAATTTTTCTTTTCGTCAGGAACCCTTGTTTTAAGCTCCTCTGCGGTTTCTCTGAGCTTGTCGATTATCAAATACTTGGGGCAACAATATGTAACAAGATTTATGACGTGAAATTCATATCCCGTTATTCGCGGATTTTCCTCTTTGCGATATTCACCTATTTCTGTTATGAGACGACAAACTTCGTTATGCTCTTCAACAGCTTTACGAAGCATATCATCGCTTGTATCAACACCGTAAACATCATGTAGCTTATCGAGCACCTTGACTCTCATCTGCTCTGTATAATGCCTGACTGTATGCGGCTCAATTTTAAAAGGAATATCGGCAATGGAAACGAAGAATTTATCGTTTTGTACAAGATTCAAAAGCATGAAATGCTCATATGTACGATTCATTTCCGAGCATGATTCCGAGCCTATAAGAGCGGAAAGGAAATTATAACCGCCCTCAATACCGCGCTCCAAAAGAGCCTTGGAATATCCGCACAGATACGAACTGAGATAATAAGTTGCAATATCCATAGAACCTGTTCTCGGAGCTCTGAGTCTTACCGAAAAACAATTATCGACATTGAGCAGAACTTCCGGGATATGATAGCAGGTATACGCAATCGCTTTTTTGCCATCGCTTATTGCCCGCTGCACAAGTTCATTGTTTGCCTCCTGAAGCAGATTCTCAAAATAAATCAGATGTTTCAGATCTTTCATTACAGCACCCCTATTTTAGTTAAAGTCTCCCGTACTCCCTTTACCACCGGTGAAGATTCCGGCAAATTAAATACATTTTCGCCCTGTATATCAAACATAGCGAGATTTGTATCATTCGGTATATAACTGAGAACTTCAACACCGTCGATATTGATATAATCCTTTAAAGACTCGTCCGTCATACGATTAACTATTGCACCGATTTTATCATACATAACAAGATCATCGGCAACACCTTTTATTGTTTTTATTACTTGGCAGCCTTTTTTGCTGGGATCCGTTATTAAGATAAGATGCGTTACTCTCTCCATAACACGTCTGTTAATTTGCTCTATTCCCGCCTCACCGTCAATAACAACATAGTCAAATTCGTCGGAAAGTATGGAGATAACCTCTTTAAGATATGAGTTTATTTTACAATAGCACCCCGCGCTCTCGGGTCTTCCAACAGCAATAAACGAATATCCGTCTGTCTCGACAAGAGCATCGAAAATACGGTACTTGGCTTCGCCTAAAAGCTCAACGGCTCCTCTGGTATCGCCCTCGTCCACGGAAGCTATAATCTCTTTACGAATATCATCAATGGTCATTTTGACGTCTATTCCGAGAGCGGTCGAAAGACCTACTGCCGGATCGGCGTCTATGGCAAGTATCTTTTTATCAGGATACTTTTCTGTAAGGCACCTGACGATAGTAGCCGATAATGAAGTTTTGCCTACACCGCCTTTGCCCGCAACTGCAATAATTGTTGATTTACTCATTTCACATCACCGAAAATTATTATACATCTTTGTTTTAAAGTGTGCAATAAAAATTGTTAACATTTTGACAACTTTTTCTTAAAAAGAGCGGTGTTGTTAAACACCGCTCTGAAATACGGAACTGAAATCATTCCGAAATCTCAACCGATTCCGAACTAAAGATATCAGACCAATGCGAATAGTATTCAAGCTGCTTTAAAAGCTTTCGCGCCTGAATATACGCATATGCTTTTTTATGGAAATGATCAAGCTCTTTTGACGCTTCTTTAAGTGCCGCTGATTTTGAACGTATTTCTTCTTTTGTAGACTCGCTCATTGCATTTGCGGCGTTGTATTTATCCATCGTGGGCTCTGTTATTCCGTAAAGCTCTTCTACCGAATGAGACAAAAGCTCTTTTGCTTTTTCGGTTTTCTTTATCATTTTAGGGTCATTAAAACGATCTTTTTCGTTTATAACAATTTGAAGAGCTTTCATTTTATTTTTAAGCTTTCTCTTCTCCTTGCCCTTTACGATGTCTATTCTGTCACGACAAAACTCGAGTTCGTTTACTGCATCGGCATAAATATTTTTGGCTTCTTCAAGCTCTCCCTCCGATAAGCATTCTGTCGCATAATCTTCAAGTGCCGCCCTGATTTTAAGAACGGAAATATGTGCCTCGTGTTCCTCTTCTGTTAGAGTGTACATTGTAATAAACGGAATTAGTGAAATTACATATCCCACCGCCGCAAGAGCAATCATACCTTTTGAAAGCGGCTCTCTGAAAGACACATTGTAAAGGTCATCATAATTATTTACAAGACCGTAATGATTTTGCATTATTATCGTCTGTATAAGATAAGTTACACCCATAGAAACAAATGTTCCGATTATACCTACAAATTGACTCATAAGCCCTTCAAGGCGCTCCCCCGTCTTGTATTGCTGATAATCAAGCACATCGGCATTCATAGCACCATCGGTTATAAGCGTAAATGTCGAGAAAAACCCCCTAAGCCATATAAAAACAAACAGCACCCATATTTGCTCTATAAAAACATACATACCGGCAAAGCAGAAAACAGAACAAACAACATACATAATAAACAAATTGCGTTTACCGATTTTTCTTATCAAAAAAGGAGACAAAAGCATAGCCGGTGTTGCAGCTGCTCCAATAATTGTTGTAAGAGTGCCGTTTAAAACGCCCTGTTGTTCCGTTGTAAGACCTAAAGTATCTTTAATACCGTAATAAAAATACCATGTTGTAACATTGCCGACGCCAGCCTGTAAAAGAATAAACCATGAAGTTATTGAGCGCGCCCACTGGTACTTATTCTGGATACCTGCTCCGATTCCTTGGAAAAACGGTACTTTAGGGGAATAATCCTTGGATACAATTATACGTTCTTTAGTTCCGGCATAACTGAAAATCCCCAAAAGAGCACCACCTATGCCAAAAACAGGCATAATTACGCGATAGGCATTTATATGCTCGAGTCCGCCGGCAAATCCGGCAACTATCGGTACAACAAAGCCCATTACCGAGGGTGCCAAAGAATATATAAATGTCGATATTGTTATAACATCCGCACGCTCCGTCGAATTCGGGCTCATAACCTGCACAAGAGTTGTATACGCTTGGTCGTAAAACGGATAACAAAGCTGGAGCATCATATAGGTAATAAACAGCGACCATAGTTTTCCGTCATAACTCATACTTTCAAACGGTAAAAAAGCAAACACCGTGGTTACAACTGCCGACGGTATACCGGCATAGATAAGATACGGTCTGAATTTACCGTTTTTACTGCGCGTATTATCAATTATCATACCGCGAAGCGGACCTAAAAACATACCAATTACCGTTGCTATCAGATTGAGCTTTACAAGATCTCCGTTTTTAAGTCCTAACGCAGCTCCGGCAAGAAGGCTTGTCGCCGAAAGTCCGATATACGAGACCGTGTACAATACAAATTTGACTCCGATACCGCCTATCGAATAAGACAAAATCTCCTTATACGGTATATACCGGCCCTCAGGCGGATTTTTCCAATGCTCTTTTACCGATTTTAAAACATTACCGACTTTATTCTTTGACTTCTCCACAAAAAGCTCCCTAACGCTCTTCTTGTTTTTGGCATAATGCACAAAATGCCATTACAGTTTAAATGAAATATATTAAATTGTCAATAGAAATATCCGCCGCAGAGTTGCATTTAGACTTACAGGTAAAAAATCATAAAATAAAAGCGCATAAAAGCATTTACAATATACAGAGGGATAAAGTATAATACCAATGATGTTTCAAAGAGAGGGATTTGGAAAAATGAAAAAGACACTAAACGGGAAATGGCAATTCAGAAAAGTCGGTGATAAGCTATACAAGGAAGCCACAGTACCCGGCTGCAACTATCTTGACCTGATGGCAAACGGAGATATTCCGGACCCATTTATCGGCCTTAATGAAAAGGATGTATACTGGGTCGGCGAAACAAATTGGGAATACAAAAAGACTTTTGAAATAACCGAAGAAGAATTAAACTGTGATGATATACTTCTGACCTGTGAAATGCTTGATACAATATGTGATGTTTTTGTAAATAATATGCTTGCTTTTTCCGCCAGGAATTGTTTTAAAGCTTACAGCGTATCAATAAAAGAACGTCTTGTCAAAGGCGAAAACGAAATAAGAATATTGTTTCGTTCCCCGGTAAATTATGTTAAAGAAAAATACAAGTCCTGTCCTACTCCCATAAATTCAAACGGTCAGAACGGTATTGTTCATATACGCAAACCACAATGCCATTTCGGTTGGGACTGGGGTCCCGTATTGCCGTGCAGCGGTATAACAAAGGAAATAAGTCTTGAGTTTGTGAACGGTGCAAAAATTGAATATCTTTTTGCGTCACAAGCGCTCAATGCCGACGGTACTGCCGTTATCTCCGTAAGAGCCGATATAAAGGCATATAAAGATTACGAATGTTCGTTAAAGGTTGTATTGCCGGACGGCAGCACACTTGAAAAAAGCGGCACAGAAGCTGACTTTACAATAACCAATCCTGAGCTTTGGTGGACATACGAATTATCCGGCAAAGCAGAGCAGCCATTGTACGAAATAAGTGCAGCAGTAGTATCCGGCGGCAAAGAAGTCGATTCCACTTCTAAAAAAATAGGAATCAGAAAAATTGAATTAAACAGAGAAAAAGATGAATACGGAAGAAATTTCCAATTCAGATTAAACGGTGTTCCTCTTTTCATCAAGGGCACAAATTACATACCGCCCGACAGCTTCATAACGAGGTTTACTTCCAACAAGCTCGAATATTTAATTGACACAGCCCTGTTTTCAAATATAAATATGATACGCATTTGGGGCGGCGGATACTACGAAAGCGACGAGTTTTATAATCTCTGTGACAAAAAAGGAATACTTGTTTGGCAAGATTTTCAATTCGCCTGTCAAGCCTATCCGTTCTTTGATAATGACTTTCTTGACAATGTAAAAGAAGAGGTTAAATACAATGTAAAACGCCTCTGTCATCATCCCTCTCTCGCTGTATGGAACGGCAACAATGAAATTGAAGATATGCATATGGCTTGGGTACATATGCAAAAGTATGTCAAATGGACCGAGAAATTCTTCTATCATATACTTGAACCCGTAATAAGAAAATATGACAAAAACACTCCATACACACCCGGTTCGCCTGTAGGTGAATCTCATAACGTCGGAGTAGAAAGCGACAATGTAGGCGACACCCATCTGTGGGGCGTATGGCACGGTTTGAAGCCGATGAATTATTACCGCAAACGTATGACACGTTTTTGCAGCGAATTCGGATTTGAAAGCCTGCCTGATATGAAGGCTATCGAAAAGTTTGCAAAGCCTTCCGACTACTCCCTTTCGAGCGATGTGTTCAAGTCTCACCAAAAATGTGCCAACGGCAATGACAAAATGATATATTATATAGCATCCAGGTTTAATTTACCAAAGGAGTTCAAGGATTATGTCTATTTGTCACAGGTAACGCAAAACGAATGTATCGCAGATGCCACCGAACATTGGCGCAGAAACAAGGGCAGATGCAACGGTTCAATGTATTGGCAGTTTAATGACTGCTGGGGTGTATGCTCTTGGTCAAGTCTTGATTACTATGGCAATTACAAGGCCTTACAATACGGTGCAAAGCACTTTAACGCGCCGCTTAGCATATCGATTGAGAATACAAGCGACTATATACGTGTTTTTGTTCTGAATGATTTAAACGAAAGCAAAACAGTTGATGCGGAATATGAAATATTTGATTTTGAAAACGGAACTCTTGAAACAAACATAAGAACATTAACCGTCGGTGCCGTAAAAAATTCTGTTGTTTTTGATTTAAATGTTCCGTTCATTTGCTCTGAATATGATAAAAAAAGAACAGGCATTGCAGTAAGACTTTATGAAAATAGTGCCCTAATTCAGCAAAAAGCCGTTCTTTTCTGCCGCGAAAACGAGCTTCACTTGCCAAAAGCCAAGCTTAAAACCGTTTTTGAGGAAACGGCAGACGGATTGAATGTTACTGTGTCATCCGACAAATATGCTCGCCTTGTCAAAGTTGAAAGCAGCAAAAGCACTTTGCCGTTCAGCGATAACTTTTTCGACCTGCTTCCGGGTCAGAAAAAGACTGTAACGATTAAAAATGACACGTCTATTTCAACTACTGAGCTCAGAAACAGTATTACGACATACTCCCTCTCGGACATACCGTTCAGTAATAATAAGCTTGATACAAAGTTTAAACAGCTCAAGGTCTTTTTATCACCGACAAATTTATCAAACGCTATATACCACGGCAGACTTACAAAGGATGCCGAAATTACCGAATAAGCTAAAAAAAGAGTCTCAACGGTTGCTATAAGCAATCATTGAGACTCTTTTTATTCAAGAACAATTTTAAAGCATAACGGCAAGGTCGTTTGCGGAATTTCCATAAGTTTAAGTTCCATATATTTTTCGGTTCGGCTGATTATTATCGGTGAGTGATTACCGAGGAGCTTTACCGAATATACAATTGCGTCCTGCGTTATCTTTTTAAAGTTCTTAATTCTTATTACACCGTCATGTGTCGGTTTCATTTGGAAAACGTAAACCGCTCCGTCCTTATATGTAAAACGAAAATCCTTTTCGGTATACTTTTTTGTCTTATTATCCTTAAAGGACCCGTCCTTTGTATTGACTTTTCCTTCGCCGAAGGTTTTCCACGGAACCGTATCGTATATCCCCTCACTGTTAGTCTTCAGCCAATCGCCGATTTCATTCAAAACCGCAGTTTCTTCATCTGTAATCGTGCCGTCGGGTTTCGGGCCGACATTTAAAAGCATAACACCGTTTTTACTTACAATATCGATTAAATCGCATATAACATGGTATGCCGACTTAAACTTGTTATTTTCGGTATATCCCCATGAATTTTTTGCTATTGAAGTGCAGGTCTGCCACGGTACGGGCGAAATATCTGTCAAAGCTCCACGTTCAACGTCAAACGTAGCACTTCCCGGAGCAAAAGCCTGAAGCTTATAATTTATCGTAACATCAGTGCCCCATTCTGCGGCACGGTTATAATAATATGCCGCAAATTTCTTTAAATACGGTTTAAACGCCCTGTTATGTATCCACCAATCGAAGTAAACAACTTTCGGCTTGTATTTATCTATCAGCTCACATATGCGGACAAGCCAATCTTTTAAGAAATCCTCCGTCGGAGGTACAGAACGGCAGTTTGATGCCGTTACACCCATTTTATCGGATGACAGCTCCTTACAATAATAAGCAGGTCCGTAAAAGTCGGCATATCTTTCATCGCACACATCGCTGTCAAATGTTCTGCCCATATTCATAAAGAAATAATGTTCGGCACGATGATTTGACGCACAAAAGGCAAGTCCGACATTTTCCACAGCCGTTTTCAGTTCTCCGAGAACATCTCGTTCCGGTCCCATATTTACACTGTTCCAACGGTTAAACTCGGTATTATACATGGCAAAGCCATCGTGATGTTCAGCAACCGGCATTACGTATTTTGCGCCGCTGTTTTTAAAAAGCTCCGCCCACTTTTCGGGATTGAAGTTTTCGGCTTTGAACATCGGTATAAAGTCCTTATATCCAAAGTCCTTTTGATTACCGTACTTTTCACGGTGGTGCCGATATGCCGGCTTTGATTTATCATACATCTCACGCGAATACCACTCATTGCCGAATGCAGGTACGCTGTAAATTCCCCAGTGAATAAAGATTCCAAATTTAGCATTCTTATACCATTCCGGTGTTTTATGTTTACATAAAGATTGCCAACTGTCGGTATAAGGTCCCGATTCGATAACGTAATCAATTTGTTTTAAATAATCCTTTTCTGTCATAATTTTTCACCCCCAAAAAAATCTCATTGCCCAATATAATACTTTTATGTGAGAGAATCATTATCCTGCGGAAGTGTTTTTTTCGACGAAGAAACGATGTTCTTTTTTTGCTCGGGACTTATATTTTCCGCCTGTTCCAAAAGATCGAGGCGGCGATTTATCTTCTTTTGGTTTTCAAGAACAAGATCCATCTTTCTGTGCAAATCATCGATTATAAGTTCACTTTTTAAATTGACTTTAAAATCATTTTCCGCACGCTCTCTGTCCTTGGATTCCTGCCTGTTTTGGCTCATCATAATAAGCGGAGCCTGTACTGCCGCAATACAAGAAAGCACTAAATTCAAAAGGATAAACGGATATGCGTCAAAAGCCTTATCTTTAAGTACTATATTCAGAACCATCCAAATAACCATTATAGCTATAAAGCTGAATATAAACGCCCAACTTCCGGCAAAACGCGCAACAGCATCCGCCGCACGCTGACCGAAAGTGAGTTTGTCGGTTTTATCCGAATCCTTGGAAAGCTCGGTGTTGATAAGCTGATGTATCAGTTCCTCATCCGTAAATTCCTTATCCGTAACGTCAAGCAATTCCTTTACTATTCTGCGACGCTCTTTTTTGTTGCTCATAATTTTTAACCCCTTTCACGTTTTCATATATTAATTATACTAAACACCTGTTACGATGCAAGAATTTCTCAACAATCAAAAACCAAACGAGCTTTTTGGGGAAATGCAACAATATATTCCAAAAAGCTAATCACTTTCGCTCAACAATAATTATTATTTTATCACATCTTACTTTCCGATTCTACAAAAAACAAAAGCTAATAAAACTAAAAAAGGATTTAGCTTATGCTAAATCCTTTTATGGTCGGAGTGACAAGACTTGAACTTGCGGCCCCTAGACCCCCAGTCTAGTGCGCTACCAACTGCGCCACACCCCGATAAAATCGTATGCTTTTTTACTGCCCGAATATATTAACATAATACGGGGGATTTTGCAAGCCCTAAATTATATTTTTTATTTTAAATCCGATTACCTTTTTTCTTCCGCATAATTAAAATTATAACTGCGGCAATAATAACAAGAGCCAATGAAACTACCAGCGATATGATAAGCGCTTTACGGCTTTTGGAAGAATGTTTTACCGGAGTACCGGCAGAAGTTTCGTCCGGCAATACATTGTTAATGTCTTCGGCAATCGACTCAGGTGAAAAATATGAATCATTACTTGGAGAATCGGTGCTTTCCCTAACAGAATCTGTATTCTTACCGTCCGCAACAACAGATGTGTCAACACTGTTTTTATCAGACAAAGCATTAAACGAAATAGCAGGATAAACCGACTTTTCGTTGGCTACGAGGGACGAATTTACATCATACAGTCTATACTCGGATACCGAAAAATCCGACAATGTAACTTTGTCACCGCTCGACGACAACTTTATTGTTGCCAAATTTTCCCCATTACTTAAAGCGTTGGCCGAGGCAAAAACGAAACGAACAGTATTACCTTTATTTTGATAGTCCGGATTTATCAGCATCATACACCTTTCGGAGTCCGTCGAATAATCAACAAGTTTAAGCTTGTCGCTGTTATATACTAAATTCATACTGCCGCCGCATACCTCTTTACCGTTATCGATAAATCCGAGATAAACCGTATATTCGTTACTTGCGGTTTCAACTATATTTACGGATGCGGTATTATCCACCGCAAAGGCACAAAAAGAAAATGTACAAAGCATGATTGCAACAAGCAAAACAGAAATAGTTTTTTTCATTATATCACCACATTTATAATAGCATAAATTTTTCAAAAAAATACAAAAAGAAGAAGTCTGCCCGAATTAACGAACAGACTCAGCGAAACATATATATTTAATTTATGTTAAAATTATGCCTGCTCTTCTTTCATCTTTGCAAAGCACTCGCTACAATAAACAGGACGATCATCTTTGGGCTGGAAAGGAACCTTTGCCTCGCCGCCACAGCGTGCACAAGTTGCTGTGTACATCTGTCTGTCGCCTTTAGCAACGTTCTTTCTTGCATCGCGGCAAGCCTTGCATCTCTGGGGCTCGTTTACAAAGCCTTTTTCAGCATAGAACTCCTGCTCACCTGCTGTAAAAACGAACTCTTTACCGCATTCCTTACAAATAAGGGTTTTGTCTTCGTACATTTTGCTACCTCGCTTGAAAAAAATTATTTTTACCCTAAGCGGAATTGCACCGCCGCAAAAATGCTCTCCTAATGAGAAAAGGGCTTTTGATGAAGTATTAATTACCGCCTTAGTTATACTTCTTCAGCTTTCGCCTAACCCTTTGAAGCGCATTGTCAACGGATTTGGATGAAGAACCGAGTTTTTGGGCTATTTCGCCGTAGCTTAACCCGCTAAGGAATAATTTTAAAATGCTGCGTTCTCTTTCGGAAAGCTGTGTTTCGATAAAGCCAAAAAGCCTGTCACATTCCTCTTTAACAACAAGACCGTCATCATAAGAAAGCTCCGGCACAGATAAAAGCTCTGTTTCCAAAGGAACCAAAAGGTCACGACGCACACTTTTGCCGCCTGACGCTTTTTTTACAGCCGAAATGATTCTGTTACGTATGCAAACCGAGGCATAAGTTCTGAATGACGCGCCACAATCAGTTTTATAGGAACGCGCGGCAGACAAGAGCCCTATCATACCCTCCTGAAAAAGATCGTCGGAATCGACGCCGACAGCTCCGGAAAACTTAGAAGCCTCACGACGCACATCTGGAATCATTTTTGATACAAGCAGAGATAAAGCTTCATTATCGCCTGAAGACGCCAGCTTGACCAACCTCAGAAGATCATCATTATCAGTCAAAACAGGCACACCCCTTGGCTAAACATTGCTAATAAAACTGCAAGCTTAATTATTATAGCATATTTTAAGCATTTGTCAACCACACTTTTTGTGTACATTACACAACGCGAGCAATAATGACAAATTTTACATATAAAATAACACGCCGCGACAAATGCGACGTGTTATTTCAATTATTTAAAGTAAAAAACATTAAGCAAAACCGTAAGTGTTGTTGCCACCATAAGCACAGCCAATAATATGGCTATAACACGAACGGCCCATTTCTTTTGCATCATTTTCAGAATCTTCCTTTAATTCTTAATACCGAGTATTTTTTCCATATCGTCGCTTATCTTGTCGGTAACAGTCTTAGCCTCATCGCGCGTGTTGCCTACTGCCGTAATATAAATCTTTATCTTCGGCTCTGTTCCCGACGGGCGAACTATTACGCTGTTGCCGCCCTCAAGGGTGTATGCAAGCACATTTGATTTCGGCAGAGTAATCTTAGTCTTCTCGCCTGTCTTAAGATTTGTCTCGATGCTTGCCTCATAATCCGAAGATGTTATGACATCCATACCCGCTATATTTTTAAGGCCGTCAGCGCGGAGTGAATCCATCATTTCAGCCATCTTTTTCATTCCCGCGGCACCTTCAAAGCCGAAATTGAGAAGAGTATTAAGATAAAGGCCGTACTTCTTGTATATGCTCTGCATAAAGTCATAAAGACTCATACCTTTAAGCTTATAGTATGACGCCATTTCGCATACAAGCATTGAAGCGACAACGGCATCCTTATCTCTTGCATGTGAGCCGCGGAGATAGCCGTAGGATTCTTCCATACCGACTACAAAACGGTCAACCTCATTTTTACTTTCAAGCTTTGTAACAAGCTCTCCTATATATTTAAATCCGGTAAGCAAGTTTGCCGTAGTTGCGCCGTGGGCAGCAGCAATGGCCGAGATAAGCGGAGAAGTAACTATTGTTTTAACAACGACAGGATCTTTCGGAAGTCTGCTTTGCTCCGTAAGAGTTTCAAGCAAATATTCTGTAAACATTGCTCCCACTTCGTTACCGGTCATAAGCTTATATTCGCCGTCGTCAAGCACAGCTATGCCGAGTCTGTCGCAATCGGGATCGGTTGCAACAAGAAGGTCTGCCTTTTTTGTTTTTGAAAGGTTTATTGCACACTCAAAGGCCTGTTTGATTTCGGGATTGGGATACGGGCAGGTCGGGAAGTTTCCGTCGGGCAATTCCTGTTCAGGAACAACGGTTACATCCTCTACGCCTATCATTTTAAGAATTTTGCGGACAGGCTTGTTTCCGGTGCCGTTAAGCGGAGTATAAATTACCGAGAGTCCCGCTTTTTCACATATGCCGGGATTGACTCTTGCTTTCAGCACTTCGGTAAAGAACGACTCATAAACCTCATCGCTGATATATTCAATTTTTCCGCTCTTGACGCATTCTTCGAAGTCGGCGGTTTTAACGCCCGAGAACATATCAACACGGCTTATAAACTCATAGGTTTTGGCGGCGGCTGCATCGGTCATCTGATAGCCGTTTGGGTCGTAGCACTTATAGCCGTTGTACTTTGAGGGATTATGACTTGCGGTTATGATTATGCCCGAACTGCAATGAAGCTTGCGAACCGCATATGACAGCATCGGAGTCGGTACAAGTTCACGATAGATATATACCTTAATACCGTTAGCGGCAAGCACCGAAGCCGCAGAACGTGCAAATACATCCGATTTTATACGCGAATCATAGGCAATGGCAACGCTCGGCTCTTCAAACTCGCTGTTAAGATAATCCGAGAGGCCCTGTGTTGCCTGATTAACGGTATAAACATTCATTCTGTTTGTACCGGCTCCTATAACTCCGCGCAGACCTGCCGTACCGAATTCAAGATTTTTATAAAATCTGTCGAGAATCTCATCCTGATTTCCCTCAACTGATTTAAGCTCCGGAATAAGGTCTTTATCATTCACGGCTTTTTCGCACCATAATTTATAAAGAGAGTTAATATCGTTCATAATAATACCTCCTTAGAATTCATCACTCATATTATAATATCTTTTTTTATCAAAGTAAATAACAACATTTGTGAAAACTCACGTTATATGTTACAATTAATACCGAACTTTTGCAGAAATAAAAAGAGTGGTTATAATGCTTGATAAAATGCTGAAATCTCCTTCTGTATGGGAAAAATTAAAAGACGCCGACCTTCCGATAGTTTGCTACGGAACCGGAAACGGCGCCGATAAAATATTTGACGAATTTGAAAGACTGGGTATAAAAATATCTGCCGTTATGGCAAGTGACGGATTTGTCAGGGACAGAAGCTTCCGCGGATTTAAAGTTAAAAGTCTCTCTGACTGCGAAAATGAATTCGGCGATTTTTACTGTGTAATATGCTTCGGTTCTCAGCTTAAATCGGTCACCGATAACATTAAAAGCGTTGCAGCAAAGCACAAAACTTTTGTACCGAGCGTGTCGGTTTACGGAAACGGCATAGCAAACAGAGAATTTTTTGAACGCAACAAAAGCCGCATCTGTAACATTTATTCGCTGCTTGCAGACGAAAAATCCAAAGATGTATTTTTTAAGTTTGTCAATTTTGAATACAGCGGAGGCTTAGACATACTTCTATCCTGCGAGAGCGATAAAGAAGAAGTGTTTAGCGATATATTAAGGCTCGGCAAAAACGAAAATTACCTTGATCTCGGTGCTTATAACGGCGACACAATAAAGGAATTTTTGTATTTCTCCGGCAACGAATACGGCAGTATAACAGCTGTCGAACCTGCTCCGCGAAATTTTAAAAAGCTTATGGAATACACAAAAAACATGAGCAATATAACTCTTGTGAACAAGGGCATTTGGAGCGGAGAATTGACTATGGGTTTTGCGGGAAAAGGCGGCAGAAATTCATATCTTTTAAATGCCGCACAAGCAAAGACAGATACTGTTACCGTGGATGAAATTTCCAAAAGTAAAAATATTACATATATAAAAGCGGATATCGAAGGAGCGGAAAGCGAAATGCTTGACGGAGCCGAAATTACGCTAAAAAGGTTGAAGCCCAAACTCAACATTGCGGCATACCACAGAATCGAAGATATATTTATTTTGCCCGAAAAAATACTCGAGGTAAATCCCGAATATAAAATATACTTCAGACATCATCCGTACATTCCCGGATGGGATACAAATTTCTATTGTGTTTAAACAATTTAATTTTGTTCTTTTGCCAAAAGCAGCCTGTATATCATATGACATACGGGCTGCTTTTGATTTTATTTTTGATTTTTCGTTTTTCTCAAGTAATCTTCAAGAATTATAACTGCAGAAACAGCGTCAACAACCGCCTTACGCTTTTTACCACGGGTATTTGTGGCGTTCAGCGCATTATGCGCCGAAACGGTAGTCAATCTCTCGTCTTCAAAATCTATCGGGAGATTAATCCTTTCTGAAATAAGCTCTGCCAGTTGCCGACAAGCCTCGGCACGAAAGCCCTCTGAACCGTCCATATTTTTCGGAAGCCCCAATACTATTTTTTCAGCCTTCTTTTCTGTGGCTATTTCAGTTATCTCATCTGCCAAAGCGCCGCTGTCGCGCTCGACAATAACCTTAACGGGTGACGCCAACATACCGAATTTATCGCAAACGGCAATTCCGGTTCTGACATCGCCGTAATCAACCGAAAGTATTACCATGGTTCAACCTTTCCGACTATCTCGGACACACTCTTATACCCGTTTTTGTCGAGATAATTGTTTATACCGTCTATAATTTTAAGCGGTGCGAATGCGTCTGTAAAGCTTGCGGTACCGACCTGAACCGCACTTGCTCCTGCTAAAAGCATCTGTACGGCGTCCTCCCACTTTGTTATACCTCCGAGACCGACAACGGGAATTTTAACCTTGGATGCGGTTTGCCAAACCATACGAAGTGCCACGGGAAAAACCGCCGCACCTGACATCCCGCCCGTATTATTGCGAAGAAGCGGTCTTTTTGTGTTTATATCAATAATCATTCCGGTAAGCGTATTTATAAGAGAAACGGCATCTGCACCGGCACTCTCTGCGGCAAGAGCCATTTCAGTTATGTCGGTTACGTTAGGCGTAAGCTTTACCATAAGCGGCTTTTCGGTTACTTTTTTGACAGCCGACGTTATCTTTTCGACGCTCGCGGCACTTGTTCCGAAAGAAGCTCCGCCCTCTTTAACATTAGGACACGAAATATTAAGCTCAATCATATCCACACTCGTACCGTTAAGCCTTGATACGGTTTCAACGTAATCTTCTTCTGCGCTTCCTGCAATGTTAGCGATTATAACGGTACCTGACTTTTCCAAAAAAGGCAAGTCATCTTTTATAAACGCGTCAACACCCGGATTTTGAAGTCCGACGCAGTTGAGTATACCTGACGGCGTTTCACAAACTCGCGGAACAGGATTTCCCGGGCGTTCTTTCAGCGTAGTCCCCTTGCAAGATATACCTCCGAGACGCGAAATATCATAAAGACGGGCATATTCCTGCCCAAATCCGAAAGTTCCGCTCGCTGTAATTACGGGGTTTTTAAAATGAACTCCGGCTATATTAACACCTAAATCAGCCATCAGAATACGACCTCCTCGGAATCAAAAACGGGTCCGTTTTTACAAACATGTTTCATATGCTCGCCGTCTTCATCGCGAGTCTTTTGTGCACAGCAAAGGCAAGCACCTATTCCGCACGCCATACGCTGCTCCAGCGAAACGTAGCACTTAATGTTTTTTTCCTTACAAAGCGCAGCAACGCTTTTTAACATTGGTGTGGGTCCGCAGGCATAAACTACGGCATTTTCGCCGTTTTGAACCATATTTTTAAGCACATCGGTAACAAAGCCTTTTGTGCCGAGGGTACCGTCGTTTGTTGTAATTTCCACCCGCTTAGCGACAGACTTAAACTTATCTGTAAGTATTGCATTTTCTTGGCTTCTGAAGCCGAGAATCACCTCTGCATCGCTGCCGTATTCTTTTGCAGCACCGAGCATAGGTGGGCAGCCTATACCTCCTCCGATAAAAATTCCGCGTTTTGTTTTATCGGGGAAAAATCCGTTGCCGAGAGGTCCTAAAATATCAAGCTCGTCCCCTGCTTTTCTCTCCGACATCCATTTTGTTCCGTCTCCGCGGACTTCAAATACGATTGTTATTGTACCGTTTTGCTTGTCAATTTCAGAAATTGAAATCGGGCGGCGCAGAGTCTTTTCTCCGCATAAGACATTTACAAATCTTCCGCACCAGCTTTCTTCGGCAAGCTCCGGGCATGAAATAACAAAGCTGAAAGTTGTATTATTCAGTTTTTCGGTCGACAGGATTTTATACGATTTTTGAAACATAAATCATTCACCTATAATTATAGCTTGCAAACCTTTATTTCTTCAAGAATATTGTTATTTTCGAGGCACTTTGCAAATGCAAAGGCAGTATCAACCGACGGCAATACAGGAATACGGCGCAAAAGAGCGGTACGACGTATGCGAATGTCGTCCTCATTCACCTTAGGCCCCTGCTCCGCAGTTGAAACAACATATGATAATTTATTATTCTTAATAAGCGACATTGTATTCGGCTCGCCCTCATGTATTTTACGCACGGAATTTGCCGCAACATGGTTCGAATTTAAAAGCTTAGCAGTATTGGAGGTAGCATATATCTTAAAGCCCTGCTTTAAAAATTCACCGGCAAGCATAACGCTGTCCCTCTTATCGGTATCGGCAACGGAAACAAGCACTCCGCCTGTGCGCTTTATACGCATTCCCGAAGCTATCAAGCCCTTCAAAAGAGCTTCATCAAATGTATCTGCTATGCCCATAACTTCACCCGTTGACTTTTCGGTATCGCCTATCTGAACATCGGTACCCTGAAGTTTTTCAAAGCTGAATACCGGTACTCTGACAAAATACCTTGTAGGCTCCGGTAAAATACCACATCCCATACCGATATCACCGAGCGTCTCGCCGAGCATAAGCCGCGTAGCCATGGCAACTATCGGCAACCCAGATGCCTTAGTCATAAACGGCACGTTTCGCGTTGCCACGACGCTTGCCGACGAAACATAAACTTCGTTATCATATATAACAAACTGGATATTTATAAGCCCTTTAATTTTAAGTTCTTTGCAAAGCTTTTCGGTATATTCGTATATCTTTGCTTTATCCGATGAGGTAAGCGTTATCGACGGAAAAACCGTAGTAGTGTCGCCGGGATTTACACTGGCCTTTTCAATATGCTCGCAAATTCCCGGAACCAGTATATCGCTGCCATCGGACAGGACATCCACCTCGGCACCCTTACCAATCATAACGTGACGGTTATTTGTGTGACGTATACCGAGATCATCAAGGATATCAAATAACTCGATTTTGTTTTTTAGTCTGCGGTGAGCCTCGTCATCCGAACCGAAAACCTTAACGCCTAAAGAACGAAGCATTTCGGCTTTTCTGACGGCGTTACCACCGCCGAACGGCAAAACAGCTCCGTACGGTTTTTCGGTGAGCACAACGTTTCTGACATCTTCGTCTGTAATGGGGTCAAGATAAAGTGTATCGGCAACTCCCGGATCTGTGGAAACAGCCGCAGGATTATTATTAAGCAAAATAGTGGAGTAACCGAAGTCCTTAAGTGTATTTATACAGTTTACCACCGCATAATCGCGGTCTGTTCCAAGACCTATGGATGTAGGGCCGGAACCCACTACGAGGATTTTCTTTTTCGATGTCGGGTGCGCTTTTCCGAACATTGCGGCTTCGTTATCCTCGTCAAACGAAGAATAGAAATAGGGCTTTTTAACGTCAAATTCGGCTGCGCAAGTGTCTACGGTGTTATATCCTGCAGCTATGGGTGCCGAAATCTCCTCACCGGTTATTTTTTCAATTGTACTGTCGAGAAAACCGAGAGTTTTTGCACGGAAATACAAATCACCCGAAAAGCCGTTACCGAGAGATGTTTCCGTATCGGCTATATTCTTGAGCTTGGTTAGATAATAATTATCTATTCTTGTAAGAGACTGTATTTCAGCAAGGTCAAATCCGCGTCTTATAGCTTCGTAAACAGCAAAAATTCGCTCATCATCGGAGCCTAACAGCAGCTCCTTTATCTCATTGTCGGTTTTTTGCTTCATTTTGGGCATTGATACGGATTCGGTACGCGGATTCATCGAGCGTATCGCTTTCATAAGAGCCAACTCAAACGAAGTGCCGATTGCGAGTGCCTCACCCGTAGCCTGCATAGTTCCGCCGAGCTTTCTGGTGGCGGCATCGAAGTTTTCAAAAGACCATCTCGGAACCTTTACGGCACAATAATCAATGGCAGGTTCATTTGCCGCTGTGGTAACGCCTGTTATATCGTTTTTGATTTCGTAAAGCTTATATCCGAGAGCAATTTTGGCAGAGACCTGCGCTATGGGATAACCTGTAGCCTTTGAAACAAGAGCGGTAGTACGGTTAAGCTGTGGCTCAACTGCCAAAACCATATACTCGCTGCCATCCGAATTTATTGCAAAACGGACATTGCAGCTTCCTTCAATATTTAAATAATCGGCTATTTTTCTTGCGGCTCTGCGAAGCCTTACGGTTTCGCTGTCTGTAAGAGTCTGCGCAGGAATAACAACAATACTGTCGCCGGAATGAATGCCGACGCTGTCAATATTTTCGGTACTGCTTACGCTTATGCAGTTGCCGAAGGAATCGCGCATTGCGACAAATTCCACTTCTTTATAATCATCGACGCATTTTCTTACGTATACCTCGTTTACGAGAGACCGCTCGGCACAACTGCCGAAGCCTGACAAAATATCATCTGCATTTTCGCAACGCATCGGCTCTGAAAAATCAGGTGTGAATGCCGGACTTATAAGTACGGGAAAACCGATTTCACCGGCGAATGTCACACATTCCGCATCTGTCGGCAACACCTTTGCGGATACATACGGTTCACCCACATTTGCAAGAGTATCTCGAAGAGCCTGCTCGTTTCTTATTGCCTTTATGGTTTCCGGCTTAACTCCGAGAAGCTTGGTACCGTGCTCATCAAGATAACCGTTTTGTAAAAGCTCAAGGCAAATTTCGAGCCCCGCTTCTCCTCCCGTGGTGCCGATAATGGCATCGGGAATTTCTTTTTCAATTATTTTCTTTATTGTTTCGCCGTTTAATGGCTCAATATAAACTGTATCCGCAACATTTTTATCTGTCATTATTGTATCCGGATTTGAGTTTACCGAAACTACTGAAATGCCCTCTTCCTTCAACGCTCTGCAAACAGATACAGCCGAATAATCATATTCAGAGGAAGAGCCTATAACCACAGGGCCGGCTCCGAGAACAAGTATTTTTGAATATTTATTTTCTGTCATAACTCATTCCCCCATCATATCAACAAAGCGGTCAAATATCCAGGATGTACTGCTGTCGCGGTCGCTGTCCGGTGTAAACTGAACCCCGAAACCGTTGAAATCTTTGTACTCAAGTCCCTCACAGGAGCCGTCGTTGACATTTATCATTGTAATATCGGCTTTATCGGCACTGATGCTCGAAACTTCAACCGAATAGCCGTGATTCTGCTCTGTAACCATAAGCTTTCCGGTAGATTTTATAACTACAGGCTGATTTGAACCGCGGTGCCCCTGCGGCATTTTTTCAATTTTAAAGTCTTCCGAAAGAGCCAGCATCTGATGGCCGAGACCTATTCCGAACATCGGAACACCGAGTTTTTTAAACTCCTTGATATTTTCTATAAGCTTTGGGTTATCGTCAGGATCGGCAGGACCGTCGGAAAGGAAAATACCGTCCGGTGAAATGTTCTTTAACTGCTCAGCCGTAAAGTCAGCCTGGACAACAGTCAAACTACAGCCTCGTGACAAAAAGCCGTCAAGGGTTCTGCGCGGCGAACCGTAATCAATCACCGCAACATTGCATTTCGGATTTTCCGCCGTAAATTTCTGCGGCTCTTTTACGGTAACAGCCTCAACCGCCCCGGAAATTGTATAATTATTGATATTTTTAATAAGCACGTCAAAATCATTGAGATTGTCGGTTATAGCGCCCTTCATATAGCCTTTGTCGCGGACGGCGCGCGTAAGACGGCGTGTATCAATACCGCTGATTCCTACTATACCGCACTCTTTTAAATAGCTGTCAAGCGTTTCTTCGCCGAGATCGCCGGTGTCGCACCATTCACGCACAACATAGCCGCTTGCCATTATTTTTGAACCGTTTTCTCTCTTTTCTACGCCTCTGTTGCCTACAAGAGGATAGGTTTGCGCCACTATCTGACCGTAATATGTCGGGTCTGAAAGCAGTTCTCCGTAAGAAGCCGTACACGTATTGAAAACAACTTCTCCTAAAGCTGTTCCCTCTTTACCCATAGAAATTCCGTTAAATACGGTTCCGTCAGCCAAAACAAGGTAAGCCTTTTTATTTTTCATATAAATCACCCTTTATAAAACGGAATTGATTTCGTCCCTCATTCTGATAGCTTCTTTACGTGCGGCAACGGCATAATCTTTTTCATCGAAGCCGCCTTTTTTGTATGCGCACATTATACCTCTTGAGGAATTTATTACGGCTCCGCGTCCGTTCTCATCAAACGCACCTGCAATATCTTTGGCGGCTCCGCCCTGTGCACCGTAACCCGGTACAAGGAAAAATGTGTGCGGTAATTCTTTGCGAAGACTTGAAAGCTGTTTCGGATAAGTTGCTCCGACAACCGCACCGACACACGAGTATCCGTAATCCGTTATAGAATCCTTGCCCCAGTTCTCGCACATTTCACCCATAGTTTCGTAGACGGTTTTGTCGCCGAGCAATCTGTCCTGAAGCTCACCGGAGGATGGATTAGAAGTTTTCACAAGCACAAAAATGCCTTTGTCCTCTTCCTTGCAAATATTTAAAAGAGGATTTATACCGTCGCTTCCGAGATAACCGTTAACCGTGAGGGCATCGGCGGAAAAACTTTCAAATGTTTTACCGAAAGCCTCTGTTTTACCGATATGTGCGGCGGCATACGCCTCCATGGTAGTGCCGATATCATTTCTTTTACCGTCGGTTATTACAAACAGGCCTTTTTCTTTTGCGTAAGCTATTGTGTCATAAAGTGCTTTTACTCCTTGCCACCCGTACATTTCGTAATAGGCGCATTGCGGCTTTACGGCCGCCACAACATCGCAAAGAGAATCTATAAGCCCTTTGTTAAATGTCAAAAGCGCATCTGCCGCAGCCTCAAGCGTATCTCCGTATTTCTCACGCGAGTCTTTTTTTATAAACTCGGGAACGTAGTCAAGCTTCGGGTCAAGCCCTGCCACAGTAGGATTTTTCTTTTCGTCAATTGCACGGATAAGTCTGTCAAAAGCCATTTGTCAATCTCCTAAATCATTATATACTATTCTGCCGCTGAGAACGGTCATTTTTACCTTGCCTTGAAGCTCACGGTTTTTAAAGATGCAGTTTTTGGATTTACCGTGAAGCTTATTTATGTCTACTGTAAATTTTTCACTTTCATCTATCAAAATAATGTCCGCAGCACTTCCCTTTTTTAACGTGCCTATCGGTCTGTTTAAAATCTCGGCCGGTTTACACGCCATTTTATCAATAAGCTCATAAAGACTGATAAGTCCCGACGCAACAAGCGCGGTATATGAAGCGGAAAAAGATGTCTCCATACCTATAACGCCGTTGGGAGCTTTGTAAAAATCTGCCTTTTCTTCCGGTGAATGAGGTGCGTGGTCGGTTGCAATTACATCTATTACGCCATCAATAAGCGAGTAGAGAACGGAAAACTGGTCCACGGCACTGCGAAGCGGCGGGTTCATTCGATAATCCGCATCCTTTAACAAAAGCTTTTCATCGTTAAATATAAAATAATGCGGACAAGTTTCAGCAGTTACATTAAATCCGTTTCTCTTTGCAGAGGCTATAAGAAGTGCTGAATTGCCCGTACTGACGTGACAAATATGCAACCGTGCATTTTTGGGGGCTGACATTAAAAGGGCTGTCTCGCGCGCAGTTCCCACGTCTTCTGCCGAAACCGGTATCTGAGGCATATTAAGGTCTTTTGCAACATCGCATTCATTCACAATGCCGTCGCGTGAAATTGTTTTTTCTTCGCAATGGGCAAAAACAGGCATATCGAGTCTTGCTGCTTCTTTGAGTGCTTCACGCATAAGCTCTGCGGTTTTAACCGGAACGCCGTCATCCGAAAAAGCGCAGCAACCGGCTTCTTTTAAAGCCTGCATATCGGTGAGCTTTTCACCGTTTTCGCCGACGGAAACGGCACCTATTGGAAGAACGTGAGCATCGGCATTAGCCGCTTTTTCAAGTATATATTTTACCGTTTCTGCGTTATCGCATACCGGTTTTGTATTAGGCATGGCGCAAACCGTTGTCACGCCGCCGGCCGCCGCCGCACGGCATCCGGAAATTATATCCTCTTTATATTCAAGACCCGGGTCACGCAAATGCACGTGTAAATCAATAAGCCCCGGTGCCAAAACAAGCCCCGAAGCATCAATGATATTATCGGCAGAGCAGCTTAAAGCCTTGCCAAAATCGGCAATCTTACCGTCGACGACAAGAACGTCGCCGACAGTATCAAGCTTTTGTGAAGGGTCTATAACGTGTGCATTTTTAAACAGCAAATTGCCCATAAAAACTCCTTTGATTATTGAGCTTTGGTAGCCTCTGCGGCCTCTGCGGCCTTTGTGGCCTCGGGAGCTTTTGTCGTCTCAGCAGCCGCCTTTGTTGTTTCTGCCGGCTTAGTGCTGCCGTCGGTTGTCTTTTTGGTCTCTCCCTCGATCTTGCCATCCTTACTTCCGCCGCCGGAGCAAGATGTACAATAGCCCGGCATATTGCTCTTTGAGAACCAACCGGTTGCGCGACTCGAACATCCGCTGCCCGCAAGCAAGCCCGTCTTTGTACAATACTCTTTTTGCTCAACAATAGATGAGAATTTTGTAAAATCTTTAGAAGCGAGTCCTTTATGAACTCTGTTCAAAACCTCATCAAATATTTTACCCGCCGGATTGCCCGAAACATAATTCGAAAGCTGCTTAGGAGTATCGCAGCCATACCAAACTGCAGCTACATAATACGGGGAACCTCCGCAGAACCAACGATCCTTATCCTCGGTTGTGGTACCGGTTTTCGCAAACAGTTTCATATTGTTAAGGCCGTAATTGCGCGCGGTAGCTTCACCTGCCGTATCGGTAACAACGGTTTGCAGAAGCTCATTCATAATATCCGCAGTATCCTGAGACATAATCTGATCGCCATCGGTCTCGTCGTGTTGAAGGTATACCATAGTACCGCTTGAATTTGTAACCTTATAGTAACAGTACGGGTCGTAATATTTACCGCCGTTTCCGAATGTGGCATATGCGGCTGCCATCTGAAGAGTTGATACTCCCTTACTTGTACCGCCTACGGCAAGCGACGAGGCGTTCTTATCAACATCATAGAGATGATCGAGTCTGAATTTTCCGTTGGCATACTTAAAGCTCAATTCATAACCCATCTTTTTAAGAAGCTGCGCCGGTACGGTATTGTAAGACTTACAAATAGCTTTTTGTACGTTTACATACGAATCGGGAGAACCGGGGTCATTACCGTAGTTGACGGGACCCACTCCGCCGTCGCTGTAATAGTGAGGAATACCATAGTTCTTAACTCTTGTGCTCCAATAAGCATATTTTTCCTCTATTGCCGGTGTGTAAACAGAGAGGGGCTTTATTGATGAACCGGGCTGCCTATACGAATTTGCCGCACGGTTAAGTCCGCGGTTTTCGGTCTTTTCTCCGGCTCCGCCTATCATACCGAGCACTCTGCCGCTGTAATCCATAATTGTCATAGCCGACTGAGCATCGGGAACATTTTTATTATAGGAGGGGAATGATATTCTGTTTACATATACGTTTTCGAGAATATTCTGAACATTCATATCCACAGCAGAGTAGATGCGAAGACCGCCCGAATAAATGAGCGTAGACGCCTGCGGCTTTGTATAGCCGTATTTATCCATAAGGTCGGCAATAACTTTTTGAATAACGTAATCGACATAGTAGCTCTGAATGGTGGTAGTGGTCTGCTGCTGAGCGCTTGTAAGATTTTCGCTCGGCACATAGCCCTCACTGTTCGTGAACACCATTGTGTAATTTATTGCTTCATTATACTGGTCTTCTGTTATTTTGCCCTGCTTAAGCATATTGTCAAGACAGACCTTTTGGCGTTTTTTGTTTTCTTCGGGGTGAATAAGCGGATCATATTTTGACGGAGATTGAGTTATTGCCGCCAAAGACGCACACTCCGCAAGATTAAGGTCCTGCACATTTTTTCCGAAATACTTTTCGGAGGCGGTCTGTACGCCATAACAGCCGTGGCTCATATAGACCGTATTCATATACGCCTCAAGTATTGTCTGCTTGGAGGCATTTTTCTCAAGGTTCAGCGCAGACAGTATTTCATAGAATTTACGATTTACGGTTTTGCCGTTTTCTCCCGTAAGATTTTTAATAAGCTGTTGAGTAAGGGTCGAACCGCCCTGCTTGAAGTGGTATTTAACCGCCGACGATAATGTTCTGAACCAGTCGACACCGCCGTGATCGTAAAAACGCTTATCCTCAAGTGCAATATACGCATTCGCAAGATTTTGCGGTATAACACTTTCATCCGGATTTTCGCTGTATGTTACCCAAACTCGGTTTTGTTCACCGTGAAGGCGCGAAAGCTCGGTGACTTCGTTGTTGGTGTCATACGCATATATAATTGTGGTTTGATCTTGATTCTCTTTATATTCCTCAAGATTTATCTTACTGTCGCCGTTTACGTAAGACACCATAAACACAAGAAGATATAAGCATACAAAAACCGCGGTAAGCAAAACGGTAAAAAGAACCGACAACAAAACCGTTGCGCCCTTACTGCGTTTTTTTCTGTTTTTAGGTACTCTCTTTGTGACTGCGCGTCGCTTTTGAGTCATATTTTAAAGTCCTCCGTTTAAAAGATCGGATACGATATAACTATACTGATTTATTGTAACACAAACCGTTGATTATTTCATCATAATTTTGAAAAAATATTATATTTTTCCTATTCTTGTCAAAAATAATATACGGAAGTGAATAAAATGAAAAAAGCCTTACTTAAATGTATCGCCGCATCGGTGGCTGCTCTGACTTTATTAGGTGCCGTAACAGTGATAATTTTAAAATCTCCTAAAAAGAAAAGCAGCTTTACGGAAAGTGAAGAAACTACCGTTGCAGCACTTTACACCATAACCGACTATAACGGTAAAATAGCTTTATTTAAACGCGGATACTCTATGCCGGTAGAAATCTTTGACGTAAATACAAATTCCCTGCCGCAAAGCGACAGGGAGCTTATAATAGTAGGTGTTACGGCTTATTCCGATGAAGAAGCACAAAAGCTTGTAGAGGATTACACAAGCTGAATTTCAATTTTTACACGTTTTTTACCAGAGGGTAATTTTATTTCAAATGTTCCTTTGTCCCGCTCGTTAAAAACGGCTTTTTCTCCGTCAACTGTTACCATATAATTATTTTTGTCATTCATAACAACAAGCATTATGCTGTCTTTACCGTTATAATGCGAAACGTCAGCGGAAAAATGAGTGAAATCGTTTTCGAAGCTGTAATTTTCACAAAAGCTGTCAAAACCGAGATTAAACGTGCCCGCCTTAAAGTATGCAGAAGCCCAAATGTTCACGGGAGCGGAAAGGCCTCCGAAATTATGGAACCATCCTCCTCTGCCCGTAGTTATCGAAAGCATTTCAAAAGTATAGTACGAATACTCCACCTCACGCTTCCACGCATCGAGCGCGACCTTAGCTATTTTATATGCAAAATCAGCCTCACCTATATCTAACATGGTCTTCCAAACAAACCATTGATGCGAAAACCATACGTTGCCGTTCCAATAGCCGTTAGTGGCATAATAGCCGGCCTTCATATTAACGGCACTTATACCGACCTTGCTCATCATCTCATCTTCGCTTTTCAAATGAGACAGAATTCTGCCAGTCTGCTCGTCCGTAGTTATTCCGGCTATAAGAGGATATATACCGTCCATAGTCTTATTCATATTTTCGCCCGAATCAGAGCGCAGTTGTTCTTTTGCTTCGCCGTTTTCATCGTGAATTACATATGAGTAATACCCCGCCTCATCATCCCACGCATATTTCTGGAGCCCATTTGATATTCTCTTTATATCTTCGGAATACGCTTCTACGTCTTCGGTTTTGCCGAGATGCTCGGCTATCACGGAAAGAAGCTTTGCCGTTCTTATAACCTGAGAAGAAGAAATACACGGTGCGGTTTTAAGCTGCAAATTATTTTTGTACATCAGAACTTGAGGCGGAAGATCGTCCATACCGGAGCAATTATAGAAATATTCAAATGTGGTTGTAAGACCACTCTTAAATTTAGCGGTGGTTGAACCGTTTATTTTTCCCGCAAGGAAATCATAAAACATCTTTGCTCGGTCGTAATAATCATACAGCTCGGATTTATCAGATGTTTTTTGGAGCATTTCATAATATTGATAAAGGTGGACAGGCACAGGAGAACCATGCAGCAAAAACGCATAGTCCTTATTATCCTTATCGCTCAAATACAAATCGAGGATATAATCCGCTATTTTCGGTGAAAATTCAAGCATATCAAGCCCTATAAAGCCCGAATCCCATGTGTAAAAGGAATCCCACCTCTTGCCGGGAGTGTGATGTATAACATATTCTCCGTGATGATATAGCGGATACACGGTGTTTTGGAACATTGCAGCTCGCAAAAGGCGGTTTGAAAACTCATATTTTTTTCCGCTGTCATTATAGCTTAGCTTTTCAACCGAGCCGGACGCCGATAAATAGATCTTTTCATAATCTTCCGGCGTTTCATATTCTGTACCGCCATACGAAATAACCGCATATTCAGTATGACTTTTCCCCGGCTCTATGTACAAGGTGTGGACAAGAGTATTCTGATAGTATCCCTCGTCACTGTGTTTCCAACTGAATTCTCCGGAAAAAGTTTCCATCATATTGTCAAAGCTTTTATCCGGTTGAGATATACGGGGAGTCGGTACATCCTCAAGACAGCCGGAGGGTATGCTGCGAAGTCTTGTTTCATCATTAAATGTTCTCAAAACAAAGGGCTTTTCAACGCCCTCGTATTTTATCTCAACGGTTTTACCGTTTATTTCGTCGCGAGCCTTAACATCCGGGACAAAATTATTCTTTTTTGCTTCAACTAATATTTTATTGGTTTCGTCTTTTTCGCATATTGCAAAGAAATCAAATTCTATGCCGCCTTCGCCCTCGGAAACGAGAACGAGAGTATAATCCCCTTTATCCACATTACCTATCGGCATCGTGATTTCACCCATATCCTGTGCAGGCGGAAACACAACGTGGTCACCGTTCACGGTAAAAGCCGAAGGCTTATTATCAACGGTACGGTATCTGACATATAAAGCAGCATCTGAAAAGTTTAAATCATTTTTTATTTTATATACGATTTTGTCGCCTTTTTCTTCTCCGAGACGCGGATATTTCGGCAATATATATCGGTTGTCGTCACGGTCTCCGAGCCCTCTGTGAGAAGTAAAGCGATCATCAAAGAACTCGCCTTTATGCCTGGCGTCCATAGTTTCATTATCCCACGGACGGCTTGTTTTATATGTAAACTCGCTGTAATCAAGCGCGTCAAACATAAGCGATTTATTGGGAAGAGAAACTCTGTATGATGTTAAAAACGGAAATTGCAGCGAAGAGAAATAATTGACAAGGCAATTTTGCATAAGCTCTGAATTATTGAAAATCTCTGTCCTGACAAGCACACTCTCATCGCTGAGTTTTGTAAAAGAAACGTCGGAATAAATAACATCCTTCCACTCTAGGTCCTGTCTGTAAGAATAAAAAGAATAATCACTTTTTACATCCCAAGGATGCACACCCACCGGTATAGTCACATTCGGAGCCTTGGCATCGGTATTTGAAACTGCGGGAAGCGAAATGAAATCAAACCTGACGCCTTTTTCCGTTTCGTGCTCTGTGACTCTTGACACACCGCTGTACTTTTTTGAATAAGGCCCCCATTTAGGCATTACTTCTGACATTTTACTCATAATTCTTACATAGCCTTTCCATTTACAGAATAAAAACCAATCGCTGCAAACATTACAGTTCCGTAGAAAACACGCTGATATTGTATCAGAAAAAAAGCTCTAATTCAAGAAAAAAAGAAGTCGCAAAACACAGTTTCTGCGGCTTCCTTTTGTTTAATTAAATAAAAGCTTATTTATTTTTCTGTCTTTCTTCAATGTCGGATATCATTTGCACGCGACGTGCGTGTCTTCCGCCCTCATAAACACCGGAGAGCCAAGTGTCAACAATCATAAGTGCAAGGTCAAGGCCGACAACTCTTGCACCGAAAGCCAAAATATTGGTATCGTTATGCTGCCTTGACAGAAGAGCCGAATACGGCTCACTGCAAACTACCGCTCTGATACCGTTAACCTTATTTGCCGCAAGAGAAATACCAACACCTGTACCGCATATAAGTATACCCTTGTCAAATTCCTTTGATGCTACCGCGTTTGCCACAGCCTCACCGTAAATCGGGTAATCGGTACGCTCGGTGCTGTTCGTTCCGAAATCCTTTACCTCTATACCCTTTTCTTTCAGGTGAGCAATAACCTTGCCTTTAAGTTCGTATCCTACATGGTCGCTACCTATTGCTATTTTCATATTAAAACCTCTTTCAATATTCCGTTATACAGCTCGACAGCACCGAAAAATCGGTGCTGTCTGAGCTTGTGAGTTAGGGAGTTCGTTTATCTAATAAACGGATGGAAAACACCTTTTTAGCTATCCTTTGTAACTATATAAGAATCAACCGGGATAGTTTCGGGAGTAGCATTAACATCAATTGCTTTGCCTGCTTTTACTGTCTCAACCATCGTTTTAAGTGAAACAGCACCGATTCCCGCTGAGTCCTGAGCAACTGTTGCTGAAAGCTCGCCTGCTTTTACGCTGTCTATGGCTTCGGCTGCACCGTCTGTACCTACTACCATTATCTGACCGAGCTTGTTAGCGTTTTTAACTGCCTGTAAAGCACCGAGAGCCATGGTATCGTTGCAGCAATATATAGCCTTAAGATTCGGATATTTCTGAATCATTGAAGCGGCAGTATCAAGAGCCTTCTGTCTGTCCCAGTCAGCCGGCTGAGAAGCAACAAGTTTGAATGCGCTATTTGCGGTAAATGCAGTTGTTGCACCGTTCTTTCTGTATTCACCGGATGCGTTGCCTGCCTTACCTTCGATTATTGCAACCTCGCCGCCGTCCTTTAACTGTTCCATTATATAGTTTGCGCCTTTTTCACCGACTTTTTCGTTATCGGTTGTAGCAAAAGCTATAACACTTCCGCCGGCATTCTTAAGGGTATCCATATCAATCTTTTCATCAATATTCATTACATAAATACCCTTTTTGTTTGCCTCAACTATACCGTTAATAAGGTTAGTCGGGGAAATCGGTGCAACACCTATGGCCTTGTAGCCCTTGGAGATGCAGTTTTCAAGAATTTTAAGCTGACCCTCGGTATCATCCTCGGATTGCGCGGCGAAAACATCAACGGTTACGCCGAGTTCTTTAGCTTCCTTCTCTATTCCGGCTTTCATATTTGCCCAGAAATCGTTAGAAAGCGGTTTAAGAATGATTGCGTATTCTGCGGTTCCGGAAGAAGGGCCCGAACCGTCGGTCGTTTTCTTGTCGTCGGGCTTACTTCCGCAACCAGCGAAAACAATGCCGATAACTACCGTCAATGCCATAACGATACTTAAAATTTTCCTTTTCATAATAAATTCCTCTCTCTTTTTTACTTATTTTTTCAGCAGTCGAAACTACTGTTTAAGCTGATGCCATGCAAAGTCTCCACTCCCGTAAACTCCGCTCTGTTGTGTATGCTCCGAAAAAAGGATTCTGAGATTTTTTTCGGGGTAAGGCTTTCGTGTATGAAAGTGTACCGAATCTATCAAAATGTCCTTCGGGAAATTCTTCATATATACCACTCCGCCGGCGATTATAATATAATCGGGATCAAGTATGTTGACTTCGGTAGCTATAGGAATGGCAAGATCTTTAACATACTTGATTATTCTCGGATCGTCGCCGTGTTCGAAAAAAACATTTTTTATATCGGTTTCGGGAAAAAGCTCCGCGGTAATCTTTTCAAGATACTTGCCTGAGCAAATTACTTCGCTGCACCCGACATTTCCGCACGTACACTTTTCCTCAATATTCGGAAACGGTATGTGCCCGAGCTCTCCTGCCGCTCCGTTGCGTCCGCAGTAGAAGCTGCCGTTTAAATAAATGGCATTTCCAAAGCCGGTTCCGATATAAAAGCCGAGAACAGTAGAATCTTTCGGAAGACCCAATGTAACAATATCATTTTGAAGAAGAAAATTTACATCGCGGTCAACATATACGGGTATGCCAAGCTTTTTGCTGAGCGTATCTCCGAACGGTATATTATCAAATCCCTTAAGATTAGGAGTGGATATAACAGTCTTTTTATCCTTGCTGACCATGGACGGCAATCCAATTGCTACCGCTTTTATCGAATCTGACGCGTTATATCTTTTCATATAATCCGAAATGTTAAGATACAGGGTCTCGATTACATCGCCTTTATCAAAAATTCTGCTTGAATTTTTTTCGAAGTTGATAATTTCACCGTCACGGCCGACCATTCCGATGCGAAAGTTTGTACCGCCGATATCTATACCGATTGTAAAATCCAATGGTCGGTCACCTCCTTTAAAAATTGCTTTTAATACTATGCTCCTGTTGCTGTACGAAATTCTTCTCTCATTATGTCCCAAGCCTTTTTAAGGTCCTTGTCCTTTGAGAAAAGTCCGGACGAGCCTACAATAAAGACCTCAGCTCCGGCTTCATAAAGCTCCTTAAACGTCCTCTGATTGCAGGAACCGTCAATCTCGATTAAAAACTTATAACCGTACTTTTCTTTAAGCTCCTTAGCTTCTCTGATTTTGCCGAGCATTTCTTTTATAAAAGGCTGTCCGGCAAATCCGGGATCTACCGTCATAATTGTAAGCTTATCTATGCGGTCAATATATTCTCTGATATACGAAAGCGGGGTTGCAGGATTCAAAACCACGCCTTTTTTGCATCCTAATGCTTCGATTTTATTCATAATACGGAAAGCATCGGTGTTTATAGTTTCAGCGTGCGGACAAATATAACCTGCTCCGTTTTCAGCTAGAACTTCAATATAATCATCGGGATCGGTGACCATAAGATGGCAGTCAATAGGCTTTTTGGCGATTGTTGAAAACGCCTTTACAAAGTCCGGAGACAAAGTGATGTTTTTCACAAAATGTCCGTCCATTATATCGACATGATAGAGGTCACATCGCTCATTTAATATTTCCGTCTGATTTTTAATATCAAGAAGATCCATACACATGAGCGACGGGTTAAACATAGGTTCCATAAAAATACCTCCTTTAAGCTGCACGGTTATTTTTTGTTAGCTACGAATCGGTCAAGAGCAACGGAGCCGATGATAAGAGCGCCCATTACAACCTGCTGAAGCGTACTCGAAAGTGAAAGTATATTCATACCGAAGTTGATAACGCCGATAATAAGACCGCCCATTACAACTCCGAAGATCTTACCCTTGCCTCCGAAGAAGCTTGTTCCGCCGATAATCGAAGCGGCTATTGCATAGGTCTCAAAGCCTGTTGCCGCTGCCGGCTCTGCCGAGCCTACACGACCGAGAAGAACCACACCGGCTATACCGGCGCAAATACCGGAAATAATGAAAACTATAAGGGTATGAAGATTTACGTTTATACCCGAATACCAAGCGGATTCTTTGTTTCCGCCGAGTGCATAGATATTACGACCGAGCTTCGTTTTTTTAGTGAGATACGCAAGGATCAAAGCTACAATAACCGCTATTATCGCAACAAGAGGAATACCTATAACAGATTTTGAAATAACTCTTGTAAAACTTGCCGGGAAGCCGTAAACCGCGCTTGAATTTGAGATTATAAGCGTAACGCCGCGATAAATTGCCTGTGTGCCAAGCGTAATGATGAACGGATGAAGTCCTGTAACATTTACAAGTAACCCGTTAAGGAAACCGAGGAATGCACCGAGCAAAATTCCGAGAAGAACAGCAACTATCGGGTTTACCCCTGCCACCATTAACTTTGCCATACACATTCCGGTCAGGGCTACCACAGATCCTACTGAAAGATCGATGCCGGCAATAAGAATTGCAAAGAACTCACCCATTGCAATAAGTATATTTACCGAGCTCTGTGCCAAAATCTGAGGTGCCGTAGAGCTTGAGAAAAAGTATGTTGGTTTCAGTATGGCCAAGATGGCAAGAAGGATTATAAGAATACCAAACGTACCGTACCTCTGCCAGATCGTGTTAAAGGTTAATTTTTCTTTTTTTAATGTTTTAGACTGTGACATTTTAATTAGTCCTTTCTTTAAGGTCGGCAGTTGAAGCCATAATTATTTTTTCTTCTGTTGCGTCTTTATGTGGGAAGGTTTGTACGATCTTACCCTCACGGAAAACCGCTATGGTATCACACACCGCCAAAAGTTCCGGAAGCTCTGATGATACAACAAGTACGCCCTTACCCTCATCGGCGAGCTTACGCATCAAAGTGTAAATCTCGCTTTTAGAACCAATGTCGATTCCCTTTGTAGGTTCATCAAAAATAATTATTTGAGAATCTGCGGCAAGCCATTTTCCGAGTATGACTTTTTGCTGGTTGCCGCCGGAAAGCTCTGTTATATTTTGATCAACTGAAGCGCATTTTATATTCAGGTTTTTCTTTTGCTCCTCTGCGCATTCCTTTTCAAATTTATTGTTTGTAAGACCTATGGTGCCTTTTCCCTTTGAAGTCTTGATAAACGGAAGAATCGAAATATTCTGCTTAATATCAAAGTTATAAAAGAAGCCTGTCTCACGACGATTTTCGGTTACCATTGCAAGACCGTTCTTTATGGCGCTGTAAGGACTATTGATTTTAACCTGTTTGCCGTGAATGAATATATCTCCTGCCGAGCGAGGCTCAGACCCGAATATTGCATTCATCATTTCACTTCTGCCGGAACCGACAAGTCCCGAGAATCCGAGGATTTCACCCTTATGAAGTTTAAACGAGACATTCTTAACCTTTTGATCCTTACGAGACAAATTACGAACCTCAAAAATGACTTCTGTATTCTCGTAGGTATCTGGAGCATCCTCATGCTGATAAGTATTCTGAATTTTTCTTCCTACCATCATGGTAACGAGATCGTCTGCCGTAACATCTTTTACGTCTCTCGTGCCGACGTAAGCTCCGTCTTTCAGCACCGACACCCTATCGCCTATTTCAATAATTTCACCGAGCTTGTGAGAAATAAAGACTATTCCCTTGCCCTCTTCCTTAAGCTGACGAACTATCTTAAACAGATGATTTACTTCCTCACTTGTCAAAGACGCAGTAGGCTCATCCATTATGATTACTTTACTGTCGGCGGCAAGAGCCTTGGCTATTTCAACCTGCTGTTTTTCGGAAATACTTATATCCTCAACAAGAGTTTTGGGGTCTCGTTTTAATCCTACCTTCGAGAGCAGCTCTTTTGCACGCTCATTCATATACTTATAATCTACTACCTTAACAGGGCCGTATTTTTTCATCGGCAACTTACCGACAAAAAGGTTTTCCTGAATGGAAAGTTCATTTATGACGCTCAGTTCTTGGTAAATTACGCTGATGCCGTTTTCGGCGGAATCCTTGGGAGTTAGCCTTTTATAGCTTTTTCCTCCGACAATTATTTCTCCCTCAGTGGGCTGATAAACGCCGCTGAGAATTTTCATAAGTGTCGACTTTCCGGCGCCGTTTTCACCGAGCAGCACATGTACTTCGCCGGGCTGTATGTCAAATGTTATATCTTTAAGTGCCGTTACGCCCGGAAACTTTTTAACGACGCCCTTCATCTCAACTAATGCGCTCATTTTTTCCTCCTTGAAGTCTATTATTTTCACATATTAGTTGTATCCGTATGTGAATAGTATATACATTTTATTGGGTAAAGGTTTACTCAATTTCCCAAAATATGCGGGAAATAATATTTCCCGTTTGCATATGTTAGCTGATTTTTTATGCGGTTGTTCTTTTAACAAGCTTTACGGGAATAACATAAATATCATTTTTGTTTTTTATCTCATTATTCTCGATTAGATTTAAAAGAGTTTCAACTGATTTTTTACCGAACATATCGGTATCCTGCTGTATTGTGGTTATCGGCGGATCGCATATCTCTGACAGAGTAATGTCATCAAATCCGACGACCTTGCATTTTTCAGGCACAGATATTCCGGAATCCTTAAGCGCCTGCAAAGCACCGATTGCCATCATATCGTTATTACAAAAAATTCCGTCAAACTTTTTGCCGTCGGCTATGACTTTTTTTATCGCGTCATAAGATGAAGCGTAACTGACATCCGTTTTTATAACATTTCCCTCGTTAAGCGGCAAAGAATACTTTTTGTGAGCGTCAATATAACCTTTATATCTGTTTCGTGTGGTAGAATAATAGTTTTTGTCGCTCAGCATTAATATATCCTTACAGCCATCCTTTATAAGAGCCTCCGTAGCTAAAAAACCGCCCATCTCATTATCTGAAATTATAAGGGTACCCGCATGCTCAGGCCGACGGTCTATGTGAACTACCGGTATTTTGTAATCTTTATATATCTGCTTAACATCGCTCTTTGTACTGATATAAATTATACCGTCAACGTCTTTGGCGGCAAGCGAAGAAATATGCTTGTCCTCTGTGCTGCTGTCCTCGTTAGAGTCGCACACAAAAACGGTATAGCCTTTTTGCAACAGAGACGTCTCGATGGAACGGATAATCTTAGCAAAGAATTCATTTGTTATGTCAGGAACAATAACACCGATGCTCTGCGTTTTATTGGTTCTGAGCCCTTTGGCATTAAGATTTACCTTGTAGCCGTACTTATTAACAATATTCATAACTTTTCTTTCGGTCTCTGAGGAAAATCTGCCGTTGTGATTTAAAACGCGCGAAACGGTGGCGATGGACACACCGGACATTTCGGCAATCTCAACCATTGAAATTTTCCCTTTCAATTCAAATACCTCCGAAAAATTATGCAATCGTTTGCTAAGTTTGTAATAAATAACGGGTAATCGTTTACCCTACGCCCATAGTTTACTTCCGGTTACAGCAAAAGTCAACTCTTTTTTTGCAGAAAAAATATCTTTGTCAGAAGTGCTTAATTCTTCATATTGCACATTAGTTAAAAAGTAAACTTCAAATTGCAAACGTCAAATTTGCGGCTCTCCGTTTGTGCATTTTCACACAAAAAAAAACGCGTTGCTCTAAAATAAGCAACGCGTTTTTAAAAGTGATTATTTACTTGTTTTTACCAAACACCTTTTGGAACCAATTTTGTTTGCTGCTTTCTGCCTGAGTATTAACCTCTGCAGCCTTTTCAATACTCGGTGTTTTCATAACGAACATTACGCTTGACTCTATACCGTCGGCAACCGAAGAGTAAATCTTATATTCGTTGCCGTATTCAATCATTTTGGTGGCTTTCTGTAAAAGCTCATCGGAATTATCGGTAAGCACACCGTATTTTTCAAGCTTTGATGCAAAATCAGCCGCGCTGACGGAATTCATCAGATTTGTTATCTTTGTCATATTGTCTTCATTTAACAGAGTGCTGAGACTGTTAAGAAGCTCCTGGTTGCTATCAAGTTCGCTCTGGATATCCGAAATCTTACTCATGGTATCAGGCAAATTATCTATTGCGGCCTGTACCTCCGGATCCTGCATATCGTTTGACAGACTCTGAAGAAGCGGAAGTGCGTCTTTAAACTCACCTGAAGCCGACGGAAGAAGGCTTAAGAACTGCTGTACATTGGGGTCAGAAAGCAGTTTTATCATCTTCTGGAGGTCGGAATTACTTGATGAATCGAGAAGAGTTTTAAGCGTTTCTATATTTTGCGGAGTAAGGTTCTTGGAAAGAACATCAATAAGAGGCTTATTACTCTCATAAAGCGATGTTGCATCATTTATCATCTGTGCAAGCTCGCCGAGCTTGTCGGGATTTGACATAAGAGTCGATAAGACGTTATTGGGATCTATTGACTTAATCGAGGATTCAATTTCCTTGAGCTGATTAAGGCTTGATTTTAAATCATCAACGCTTGAAGGAACAGCCATATTATTACTTACTGCCGAAAGAGGAAGGACCGCAAAATACATATTTGTAAGTTCAAAATCCGTTACATCGGCGGTAATTGTAAAGTTATCGTTAAAGGTGATATCGGCAGCGTCCTTGAGAGTTTTGGAATCTAAGCCAAGCGTCTCGTTAATTCCGGGGAAGCCGGCCACCACAGCTACTTCCTTTGAACCGTCTCCCTGAGAAATGCCGTTTTCCACTTTTACGTTTTGAAAGTTGGTTTCGGGAAGAATCATACCGCCGACGGCAAGCACGGGATTACAAACCTTGACATCCTTACCGTTGATTTTTTCGGTTTTAAAGATGTTGTTTGTCATCTGTATTTCTATCTTTACCTTACCGCTCTTGCCGGCAAGATCGGAGGCGGCTATTTCTTCATCATTAAGATAGTATTTAATAGAGATGCTTACAGGAAGCGTCTTATTGCTTGTGCCGCGATAATAAAGGTCGGTAGTCGGCATATTCCAGAACAAGCCGCCGTCCTTAAAATAGGGTTCGGTATCACTCTTAACATTTGTTACATTTTCAAGGTCCGTAACATCTCTGAGGTAAACCTCGGGGGTGTCGGTGTGAATCCAATCGGTAACGGATATATTTTGAACCGCACCGGAGTTATCAAGTGTAGCGTAAACCGTTTCGGTTTTTTTATAATTATTGATTCTGTTTGTGTAAATAGTTTCCTCAGCCTTTTTATCAACCTCGGCTACCGTGTCGTCGTCCTTTTTGGACGAGCAACCGGTAAAGGTGACACAAAGCATTGAGAAAACAAGCAAAACACAGATTATACTTTTGATTTTATTTGTGTTTTTCATTTTGCTGCCTCCGATTTCTTAGCCTTGACGGCTTTTATTTTTGCCTTTGATTTCTTAAATTTTTCTTTCGGCATTGTTCGCCAATTAAACGAAGTTTTGTTTATGAGTTTTTCACAGATATAAAGTATGGGCGGCAAAGTACAGATTATTATAAACGCACTTATGATTGCACCGCGTGCAAGCATACCGCAAATGCTCTTGACTATCTCTATATCGCAAATCAGATAAACACCGAAGGTCGCAACAAAGAATACCATTGCGCTTTGGAAAATCGAACGGTCGGATTCGTTGGCAGCCTTTCTGATGGCTTCATCCTTAGACAGACCCTTTCTCAGTTCTTCACGGAACCTCGAGGTTATGAGTATAGCATAGTCAACCGTTGCGCCGAGCTGTACGCAACCGATTATTGTAGGCGCGATAAACGGTATCGTCTCGCCGAATATAAACGAAAAACTCTCGTTTATAAATATTGCTATCTCTATCGACGCAACAAGTATTACAGGTATTGATATTGACTTGAAGATAATCGCTATAAGTATAAATATTGCCGCGACGGAAATTATATTGGTTATTATAAAGTCTCGGTTCGTTACATCAACAAGATCCTTAGTCATAGCACCCTCGCCTGTCAGATAACCGTTCGGGTCATACTTCAATACAATACTCTTCAGCGTATCTATCTGTGCATTTTCTTCATCGGTTGCCGTAGCGTAGCTTGTATTTACCATCATAAGCTGATAACCGTCTTTAATGCAGATATTACGAATATCGTCGGGAATCATATCGGCGGGTATTGCAGAACCTAAAAACTCGTTCATTGCAACTACGTTTGTTATACCGTCAACATCTTCAATTTCCTGCTCCATAGCTTCAAGCTTCTGGCTCGGTATATCATCGCTTACTATAATGAAATGTGTAGTTGCCATATTGAATTTATCTTTCATTTCGTGAAGTGAAACGATAGACGCGAGGTCGGAGGGAAGAGCCTTATCCATATTGTAGTATACATTAACGCTCTTCGAAGCTCCGTATGCGGGAATTATAAGAAGAAGGAAGATTATTGCAATTACACGGCGATGCTTAAGGGTGAATTCATTAAGCTTGCCGAAATGAGGAACCAAGCTCTTATGCCTTGTCTTTTCGATTTTATCGTCAAGCAAAAGTATAAGTGCCGGAAGGAATGTAACAACCGTGATAACACCGAGCAATACGCCCTTTGCCATTACAAGACCTATGTCAAGACCGAGCTTGAAGCTCATAAAACAAAGTGCGAGGAAGCCGAATACCGTAGTCAATGAGCTGCCTGCCAGCGATACAAACGTACTGCTTATTGCCGAAGCCATTGCCATGGTTCTGTCGTCATTATGCTTGCATTCCTCTTCGTAACGGTCCATAAGGAATACCGAGTAGTCCATGGTAACGCCGAGCTGCAGTATAGCCGCTATACACTGTGTAATATATGATATTTGCCCGAAGAAAATGTTTGTACCCATATTATATACAACCGCGGTACACAGTGCCATAAGAAGCACAAACGGCAAGACATACGATTTCAGGGTAAACATCAAAACGATAAGAGCTAGCGCTATTGCAATAACTACATACAGCGGAGCCTGCGCGTCGGCAAGTGCCTTAGTATCATACATTATTGTGGAAACACCGCTCATAAACATATTTTTGTTCATACATTTACGTATGGACTTTATAGCATCCATTGTTGACTCGGAAGCGCCGCCCTGCGTAAATTGAACCATCATAAGCGTGGCATTACCGTCTTTACTGTAAAAGACGTTCTTTAAGTCATCGGGAAGCATATCCTCGGGAATCGATATATCAGCGATATCATCGACCCACATAACATTGCTTACTCCGTCGATTTCGGAAATTTCTTCCTTCAGCTTAACAGCGGTTTTTTGATCCTCGTTTTCAATAACAACAATGGCACTTGCAGCGTTATTGAATGTTTTATCAAGGATATGCTCGCCCTGTACCGAATTAAGGTCTTCCGGCAGATAAGACAAAATATCATAGTTTACGAATGTGTTAAGATAACATATTATCGACGGTATCAATAATATAAGGCAAACTATAAGGACTGTTTTTGGGTGTTTTGCAATTCCCCTTGCCATTTTGTCTATCATCGTATCTCCCCTTTGCTATAATAATTTACTAAGCTAACATTTTTTTGACGGCCAGATGAATTTCCGGTCGTATTTCTTCTATGGTGAACGGAGATCTCGAAAGGATGGCATTCGAAGCGGTTGTGAATATCATTGTAGAAACGAGTAACAACAGCTTCTTGGCATTCTCGGGAGGATTTCCGAGTTTAACTATTATATCTGTAAGATAATCAAAATCGAGTTTGATGTTATCGTCGCCGTTATCGATTATCAGCGAATATAATATTGAGCTTTTTTCGCTTATCACGGAAAGCATTTCTTTATTTTCAATCATATAATCTATAATTGCGTCAACAAAAAATGTGAGCTGATCGATAGCCTCCATTTTGTTATCGGTGTTTATATTTTTCATCTGCGCTATAACAGACTTTATAATCGCTGCGCTCTTATAAAGAATTATCTGATCCATAAGGTCGTATTTATCATGAAAATAGAGATAAAACGTACCCTTTGCCACGCCTGCACATTTGACAACTTCATCTATTGGGGTGGTGTTTATACCGTTTTTTGCAAATAGATTATATGCGGCTTCTAAAATTTTATTACGTTTTTTAAGCTTGTTTTCTTCTACACTCGGCATTTTACACTATCTCTTTCGGTTGAATTTCTGAGGCTTAACAGAATTTTATCATCCACCGCAAATTAAAGTTCTGCGCTCTTTAAAATGACCGTTAGTCACTTTTTACATTTCAAAATGCTACTCCAAAAATGACCAACAGTCAATAATTTATTTTAATTGTTAACAAACTGTTCACAAACGTTGAATTTGTGTACATAAACGCTAATTATTAAATTTATTGTTTGTGCATTTTGCCAGACAGCTTGATTTGTAATAATTTACAACATAAAAAAACAGAGTACGGAAAAACCGTACTCTGTTCGATGCAAAATGCAGATTATTCGCCCTTCATATCAAGGAGCTTAACCTTGCCCTCATAGGATTCCTGAGAAACCTTGATAGAATCGGTTATAGCAGCCTCAATGTCGTCATCCTCAACGCCGAGGTCACGGGTGTACTTATCAGTTATGAAGAGATCATAGTCCATAATGTAGGGAAGCTGAAGCGGATCCATACCGGAATCAATGCCTCTCTTCTTATAATCTTTAACAATACCGTACATACCGAGCTTCATCATAAACGGAGGTATGCCGACAATCTTTCTGTTATGCATTCCGCGAGCCTCATATACAATACCGAGGAATTTATCCCACTTCATATTGTACATACTGATCGGAATAGCCTCAAAGCCTTTGGCACCCTCTTTGGTTGCGGCACCGGCAATAGCCTGTCCAACCTGACGGCAAGTAAGCATTGCTGTACCACCCTTCGGATAAAGAGTGAAAGGAAGCTTGTCCATACCGGAAATCTGTTCAATAAGAACAGTCCAAACAGGTCTTCTGCCCGGCTGAGTACCGAATATGTAAGGAAGCTCAAGAACTGCTACGCTGAAGTTGTCATCGCAAGCCTTTTTACAAACATCTTCCTGAATAAGACGAGATTTGAAGTATGGGTTTCTCTCTTCAAGATTCATATCAGGCTTGATTTTAGAAAGATATGAGAAGTAAGAACCAAGAACAACAGCTCTCTTAACGCCTGCTTTTTTGCAGAGCGGGAAGATTCTCTCAAGCGGAGCAATGTTGTATTTGTAGTAATAATCCATTACGGGCGCCGGGAATTCTTTTCTCTCGTCAACGCCTGCTGCGAATATAAAGCAATCACAGCCTTCGAGCATCTGCTCAATTTCCTCATCCGTCTTCTTGTTGATATCGCCGAAAACGAGTTCCATTTCCTTCGGAATGGGAGCTCCCTCCGGAAGAGGCGGAAGAGCAACGCTCTTTACCTGGTGACCTCTCTTAATGAGAGTCGTGGCAGCTTCACAGCCGAGAAGGCCTGTACCGCCGATCATAAAGATTTTCATAGCAATTCTCCTGTCTAACTATATATTTTTGCTAAATTAAAAACTAAATCAGTCCTTGAATACGGGGTCAAAGAGCGGAAGCTTTGAAATCTTCATAACGCTGCTGAAAATATGGCCGCCGAGTACCGGCATAAGTCTGCCGAAATAATTCATAAATGCAGCGTCAAAGCCATGAACGCCGAGCGGACGTCTTGTTCTGATGTCATGCATTATCATCTTTACCATTCTGTCGCAGGAGGTGCTGACAGCATTGAGCATCTTCTGACCCTTTGCGTCGGAAGCATCCTGACTTCTGAATATATCTGTCTTTGTAAAGCCGGGGCAAACTATGCCGACATAGCATTTACCGCGAAGCTCTTCTCTGAGTGATTCGGAAAGAGACTTAAGAGCAGCCTTACTTGCGGAATATACCGAAGTACCTGCAAGAGACATAAGAGAAGCCGAGCTATCGATGTTGATGATTCCGGGAGTCTTTGACTTGAGAATCATCGGAAGAAGCGTATGTATCGAATAAACCGCCGAATAGAAATTGATATTCATAGCCTTTTCAATATCAGCCATTGAATAATGTTCAAATCTGTCGAACTTCGGCAAAATTCCCGCATTATTGACAAGTATGTCGGGATGAATGTCATTATCCTCAAGGTACTTTGCAAAATCTATCCAATTTTGCTCAACCGATACGTCGAAAAGCTTATAGCTGAATTTTTCGGCATTGGAGCCGAGCTCCTCAACTACCTTTTTCATTTTTTCCTCACTGCGAGCGATACCGATAACGGTGCAACCATGATCAACGATAAGGGATTCGGCAATTCCCTTGCCCATACCGCCTGACGCGCCGGTTACGATAACGGTCGTATTATTCATCCAATTTTGATCCATAACTCTCTCCTTTGGAATATTGAATTTTTATTCACTCGTATTATTGTAACTCAAAGGTAAATATATTTCAATAGTTAGTTGTCTCAAATTTAACAAAAATATGCACAAATTTTAAAGTGTCGACCTATTTTTGTTAAACTCAGTCCAAATCTACATCCTTTTTATTATCGGCAAGTCCGTGATTATATATTTTTCGATTGTCAAGTGCCCAAAGCCGACCGGAGAAATCATCCTCTTTAAGCGGTGTAATTGCCTCATGTATCTGATATACTCTCGCATCCATAAGGTCAAGCTCAGAGAGAAGCTCTGCCTCAAGAAAGAGAGGTCTTACCGCTGCCCCGAATTCCGGCTCGCCGTGATGAGACAAAATCATATGCTCAAGCAGCATTTCACGTTTTTTATCAGTTCCGAGCTTGTCGGCTGCCTCTCGTACCATCATAGCACCCATAACAAGGTGTCCTATAAGGTTGCCCTCTACGGAATATCCGTTCGCAAGCCCTGTTTCCCCCACGTTAAACTCAAGGGTCTTGGCTATATCGTGGAGAATGGCACCCGACAGCAAAAGATCTTTATCCACAAACGGATAAACCTCGCATACGCCCTCGCAAAGCTTCACAATAGACAGAGTATGCATTAAAAGTCCACCGCGTATGGCATGGTGTAACTTATATGCCGCCGGCCATTTCAAAAGCTTTTCTTTGTTTTCCGTAAAGATTGTACCGACAAGCTTTTTCAAATCCTCATCTGAAAAAGCGTTTATTGTCTCCGTGATCTTATTATACATATATTCGCCGGTGTACCCCGCGTGCCTGACATAATCGGTAATATCCACATTATCCTCGGGTGTTACTTTACGCATTTTTTCAACGCGTAGCTGATCGGCACCGTTATACTGTGATATTGTACCGCGAACCTTGACAAACATATCGGTTTCAAATTTTCCGTGTGCATTTTCATTGTAGTCCCAAAGCTTTGCGGAAATTTCACCGTCGTTGTCGGAAAGAATCATATCAAGATATGCTCCGCCTCGTGAGCTTGTCTTTTTTTCACATTTTGTCAGTATTCCGAACCCGTCAACAAGACCGTTATTGTTAAGCTTAGTAAAATTCATTTGTTTTCTCCGTTCTTCTCTTCCGTCTTTGCTTCGATAACATAATCGTCCTTTGTATCTTTAACAAACTTATTAAAGCTGTATGTGCCCCACATATCCATAACACCGTTGAAAACAAAGCAGATACCGATAAAGCGGAACGCAAACATAGCAGTTTCAAAAGGTCTTATCGCCATAATGAGTCCGAGCACAATCGCTACAACGGCGAAAAGCAGCGACAGCCACCACATCGGAAAATGATTGCGAGCAAGCATTACGGCACGTTGGATATTGATAAGTCCGTCAATTATGGCGACTATACCGAAAATGAACGGAATTACAGAGTAAACAACGTCTTGCTTAAACATAAGGAAAATGCCTATTGCGGCAATTATAATGCCGCTGACAAGAGTTATAGAAAACAGCGACGAAACAGAACGGCATGAAAAAAATTTAATTACGAGATAAATACCCGCAAGAACAAAAAGACCGCCGAAAAGATAACATGCCACTTTAGCTATCTGCTCGGGAAAAATCATAAGAAGCATTCCCGTGACAAGATAAATTGCCGCCGAAGCAAAAAAGCTTGCCTTAAGGTTTTTAAAGAATTTTTCAAGTTGAGTCATATAAGCATCTCCTTTTAATATTTTAATGCCTTAGCATATTCACGCGGAGTCACACCGTACTCTCGTTTAAAGCAATATATGAAATAACTCTCGGAGCAAAATGACAAATAACAGCTTATCTCGCTGTAATCATATTTGCCCTTGAGCAATGATTTTGAAAGCTCCAATTTTTGTCTCAAAATAAAACGGCTGATATTCTGACCCGTCGTTTTTTTAAACAACGCGGAAAGATAATCCGGTGACAAAGAGCGCACCTTTGACAGCCCGCCGAGCGTAAGCTTTTTTTCAATATTTTCCTTGATATAGCTTATACACTTTCTCACAGGCGGCGGATAATCCTTGCCTATTGATGAATAGCGTACAAGATTTGTAAGCTCTATTGCCTTTTCCTGCAAAAACGGCGGTATACTCTCTGACGAAGTCATGGAATCGACGCGGCGTATCATTTTGTCACTCATCTCATATGCCTCGGATTCACAGAGCCCGCCTTCAATGGCATACCGTATAGCGAGGGTTATACAGCTTACCGCCCAATACTGCATTTGACGCAAGTTGTTTTCGGAAAGTTTGCCTATTACGAGCCCATTGCTAAAAAATTCGTCCATGGTATAGCTGAGACGCTCTGTGTCTCCCTGTTCGATACAGGTATAGAACAGTTTTTCCGCCTCATATGCAGTATGAGCTTTGCTTTCAAGTTCATTGTATATAGGATTTGCGTTTTTTTCGGGCAAAATCTCAATTTTTTCAAGACGAAATTTTTTCATATTGCTCTCCTTCCGCGATAAATAATTGTAACACTAAGACCTGCAATTTTCAACGGCATCTTTATATAAAAATAAGAATTTTATAAAGCAGAAAAAAACGAAAGCGTGTCCAAAAGGACACGCTTTCGTTTTTTATAAAATCAGTTTTCTTTGTCGGTTTCATCGGACGAATTTTTCTTTTCATCCGAATCAACTTCCTTTTCCGCCTCTGAGGCTACATCCTTCGTAAGATATTTCTTTTCGTCATTGAAATTATCTTCAAGGTCCTTTACCGCCTCGTCCGCGTTTTTATCATCAACGGCTGACGGATTGTCTTTTTCGACAGTCTCGGTTTTATTTTCAGTTTTTTCACTCTTTGACTCATAAGGGGGAAGAGTTCCGCCCTCCATAAGAATTTTAAACTGCTCGGCGTCGATCTTCTCTCTCTCGACAAGAGCCTTTGCAACGGCGTGAAGCTTATCAATGTGCTCGTTTAAGATTGACTCTGTACGGTCGTAAGCCTTGAGAATTATCTTCTCAACTTCCTCGTCTATCTCGCAGGCAACCGCCTCGGAATAATTGCGCATATGATTGTAATCTTTTCCGAGGAAAACCTCATCGTTTCCTGTACCGAAGGTTATCGGTCCGAGTTTTTCGCTCATACCGTACTTTGTTATCATCTTACGAGCCGTATCGGAGGCTCTTTCGATGTCGTTGGACGCACCTGTTGAAATATCGTTGAAAATTATCTTTTCGGCAACACGTCCACCGAGGAGCCCGACTATATCGTCAAGCATACGGGACTTCATAAGATGCATCTCGTCTTTTTCAGGCTGATACATGGTAAAGCCGCCTGCCATACCGCGCGGAACAATCGAAATATGCGTTACAGGATCCTTATGCTCAAGATAATACGAGGTAACGGCATGACCTGCCTCGTGATATGCGGTAATTTTCTTGTCGCGCTCTGTCATACGGTGCGACTTCTTTTCTGTTCCGACAAGGACTTTCATTGCAGCCTCTTCAATGTCGGGCATTGTAATAGCTTTCTTTTTGCGCCTTGCCGCCAAAAGAGCGGCCTCATTAAGCAAATTTTCAAGATCAGCACCCGTAAAACCGACAGTCTGCGATGCTATTGACCTCAAATCAACATCGGGTCCTAAGGGCTTACGCTTCGCGTGAACCTTCAAAATAGCCTCTCTGCCGTCAATATCCGGATACGAAACAGTTACCTGACGGTCAAAACGACCGGGTCTTAACAGCGCAGGGTCAAGTATATCGGGACGGTTTGTTGCCGCTATAACTATTACTCCCTGATTTTCACCGAAGCCGTCCATTTCAACAAGCAACTGGTTAAGGGTTTGCTCACGTTCATCGTGACCGCCGCCCATACCGGCACCTCTGTGACGTCCTACGGCATCAATTTCATCTATAAATATTATAGACGGAGAGTTCTTTTTAGCCTGATCAAAGAGGTCACGGACTCTTGACGCACCTACGCCGACATACATTTCAACGAAGTCCGAACCCGATATTGAGAAAAACGGAACACCCGCTTCTCCGGCAACCGCCTTTGCAAGAAGAGTTTTACCTGTGCCGGGAGGTCCTACAAGGAGCACACCCTTCGGTATTCTTGCGCCGAGCGCGTTAAACGCCGACGGATTTTTAAGAAATTCAACTATCTCTTCGAGTTCCTCTTTTTCTTCATCGGCACCCGCTACATCATCAAAGGTTTTTTTCTGTTTGCCGTCATTGGCATCTTTAACCCTTGCTTTTCCGAAAGAGAGTGTACGGTTATTCTCGTTTTGGAATGACTGATTCATTTTGCGGAACATCAGCAGCATAATGACGGTCAACACTATCATTATGACAACCGTAGGCAACAGGCTTATAAGCCACGAGCCCGAATTACCCGATTTATAGTCCATTTTAATCTGATTATCGGGATTTTGCTTATTATATTCAACAACGCTGTCGTGAATATCGTCAACAAACATCGAAACATTCGGCACGGTATATTTATAAGTAGTGTCGTCGTCCCCGAATAACTTGTACTCCAAGCTTCCGCTTGCAAGATTCAAGGTGTACTCTGACACCTCGTTATCTTCAAACAAATCGACTATTTCGTAATATTGTTTTTTATCTCTCTGCGTATCGCCCATTGTTGCGTAAATCGAAATACACAAAACAAATATAAGCGGAATTACGATATACGGAGCTATTGCTTTCCAGTCAATTTTTTTCAATTCACTAATCACTCCTCAGAGTTGTAATTTTGCACTATCGGTTATTACTTTTCGTAAACCTTAGGCTTTAATATACCTACATACGGAAGATTTCTGTACTTTTCGTCATAGTCAAGGCCGTAGCCTACAACAAAAGCATCCGGTATCACAGCGCCGCTGTAATCAGCCTTGAGGTCTACAAGACGTCGCTCCGGTTTATCAAGCAAGGTACAAATCTTAAAGCTTGCCGGATTGCGGCGAAGAAGAATATCTTTAAGGTAACTCAACGTTTTGCCGCTATCGAGAATATCCTCTACTATAAGCAAATCTGCGCCCTCAACAACATTTGTGTCGAGGTCCTTGATTATTTTGACTACGCCGCTTGTTGAAGTACCCGAGCCATAGCTCGATACCGACATAAAGTCTATACAGCACGGAATATCTATGGCGCGCATAAGGTCGCCCATAAATACCACCGAGCCCTTCAACACGCTGACCAAAAGTAATTTTCTGCCGCTGTCGCGGTAATCGTCGCTTATCTGCTTACCGAGCGACGTAACTATTTCCTTTAATTTTTCTTCGGACAAGAGAACGCTCTCAATGTCATTCTTATAGTCTGCCTTCATTAATTCTCCCCCGTTAAACCTGTTATAATTATAAATTTTCTTGTACCTTTATCGACGCGAAATTCAGATGATGTACCGAAGCCCTCAACCCAAACGGTTTTTTCTCCGCTGCTGACAACCGGTATACAAACTCTTTTCGGCTGCGGAATTTTCGCTTCGTTAAACAGCTTTTTAAGCGTCTTTGTATTCTTTCTGCGCGCAGAAGAGAATTTATCCCCTTCTTTTCTGCTCCGCACCGAAAGAACATTGCCTATTTTATCACAATCCACGGCATTATCCAATAGTACTTTGTTAAGATTTTGTAAATCTTTTTGAGTGAAAATCTGAATTTTAAGCTTACCATACGGATATTCCACGATGCCGTCTTTTACATTGAACGTTACGGAAAAAGGTAAATACTCCTCTGTTTTTTCGGAAAGGACGAGCGAACCGTCCTTGTGAGCGAGTATTATTTTACCCGGCAAGGTTATGCTTTTAGCCGTACCTACCGTATTTTCGGCATCATATATGTGGACTGCGGATATATCCTTTTTAATATTTTTGCTTAAAAACTTCATTAAGATCCTGCGGCGCAATGCCTTGGGATAACCCGAAAGCTTCTCTTCGTCCAAGCCGAGCGAAGTTTTACATTCTGAGTATTTAAGCTCTGCGATTTCTTCTATCAGTTTTTCGTCATCCGTCGCATTTTCAGTAAGTCGGGAAAATGCCGAAAGAACGGACGGATTCATTTTTTGCAGAGTCGGAAAAACTACGTTTCTGATAACATTTCTCTTATATTCGTTTTGAAGATTTGTGCTGTCGGTAACAAAATCAAGAGAATTTTCTTTACAGTACAATTCAATATCGTCGCGCGAAGTCATAATGAGCGGTCTTATTATATTGCCGCGTATCGGCGGTATACCGCAAAGTCCCTTGCATCCCGTTCCGCGTACAATGTTCAAAAGCACGGTTTCGGCACTGTCATTAAGATTGTGTGCCGTTGCGATTTTTGCGTTTTCGCCTGCCGTGTTTTTAAAGCACTCATACCTTTTTCGCCTGCCGCACTCCTCTTCGCTCTCGCCCGTCTTTTTACACTCAAGCGGTATGTCAAAGCGGAATACGGTCAATTTTATTCCCAGGCTTTTGCAAAAATCGGAACAAAATTTTTCATCTCGCAAAGCCTCTTCGCCGCGTATACCGTGGTTTACGTGAACAGCTTCGACTTCAAGCGAAAGCGAATCCCTAAGTGAAACAAGCGCATGTGTAAGACACACCGAATCCGCTCCGCCGGAAAGCCCCACAATGATTTTATCGCCGTAAGACAGCATATCATATTTTTTTGTTGCCGATAATACATCACGGTTCATTTCTGTTATACTCCGCGGTCGTAAACAATGTATACTGACCGTTCCAGTTAAGGTCTACGTCGGTAGTGCCGCCGTGACGGTTTTTGGCTATTATGACCTGCGCCTTATTCTCGTCTGCAACAACACTTTCGCCCTTGTCCTCATCAAAATACGATTCACGGTACAAGAGTAAAATTATATCGGCATCCTGCTCTATTGAACCCGATTCACGAAGCTCCGACATAGTGGGCTTGTGATCCTTGCCCTTGCCCGACGCCGACTGACGGTTAAGCTGTGAGCAGGTAACCACCGGTATTTTAAGGTCTTTTGCCATAAGCTTTAAGCTTCTTGTAATTTCAGCTACCTCTTGCGCACGGTTATCGGTACGCTTCGTTCCGGTCATAAGCTGAAGGTAGTCAATAACTACAAGGTCAACATCTTTAAGGCGGCGCACTCTAGCTTTCATTTCGGGAACGGTTATATTTGACGTATCGTCAAAATAGAGCTCCGCCTTTGAAAGCGCGTCGGAACACGTGGCAATTCTGACCCACTCTTCGGGAGAAATGTCGCCCGTTCTCATTTTTGAGCTTTCAATTCTCGCTTCGGTGGCAAGGATACGCTGAGCTAGCTGCTCTTTTGACATCTCAAGTGAAAAGAAAAGAACCTTTTTACGCGAAGTAACCGCGGCATTGCGTGCAATATTCAGCGCGAAGCTTGTTTTACCCATCGCAGGACGAGCTCCGATAAGAATAAGGTCGGACTTGTTAAGTCCGGTCATATATTTATCAAGCACGGAAAACCCCGTAGGAATACCCTTTCGATCCTTGCCCTCGGGAGTTGAAAGCAATGTCACGTTGGGGATAACGTCATTTATCACTATATCGCCGAGCTTAGTCGGTCCGTCGGTTGTTTTGCCCTGACGAATGTTATATATGCGCTGCTCCGCCGAATCGAGTATGGTTTCGGCATTTTCCGATTGTTCCGAACATTGGTGAAGTACATCGTGCGAAACATTCATAAGCTCACGAAGAGTGAATTTTTCCTTAACTATTTTGGCATAGTTCATAACGTTTGCCGTTGACGGTACTGCCTGAGCAAGCTGTGCCAGGTAATTTTTGCCGTCGGCATCGTTATAAACTTCGTTCTTTTTGAGCTCCTCAAGAACTATCAACGGGTCTATCTTTGAACCGAGAGCGTCAAGCGTTACAATAACCGAATAGATATCGCGGTGCTGCGGAATATAAAAATGCTCAGCCTTAAGTACCGTCATTACATCCGAAAGACATTGCGGGTCTATAAGTACAGAACCCAAAACAGCCTGTTCCGATTCAAGCGAATACGGCTCTGTTAAATTGTCAAAAGTCAGGTTGTCCATTTATTTCACATCCGGTTATGTTTTATTCTCCGACTTCAACGTAAAGCTTTGCGGTAATTCCGTTGTAAAGCTTCACCTCTGCCGTATATGTGCCGAAATTTTTGATGTCAGCCATAGACATCTTGCGCTTGTCAACGGTAACGCCGAGCTGTTTACCGACTGCATCTGCAGCTTCTTTAACCGTAACCGAGCCAAAAAGCTTACCGTTTTCACCGGCCTTAGCCTTAAGTTTTACAGTCTTGCCATCGAGCTTTGCCTTTGCTTTATTTGCATTATCTATTTCGACCTCTATCTTATGCTGCTTGGAGGATTCGCTGTTGCGAAACTCCGTGAGAGTCTGAGCATTTGCCTCAACTGCAAGTCCCTTAGGAAAAAGAAAGTTACGGGCATAACCATCGGACGCCTTGACTTTTTCGCCGGCTTTGCCGAGTCCCTTTACATCTTTTTTAAGAATGACCTCCATATTTATCAATCCTTTCTTTTATACGGCACCCGTTTTTCGGAACCGAAATCATAAATTACTGTAATAATTATCAATGGCGGTTTTAAGCATATCTTTAATTTGACTCTCGGTAATATCCTTGAGTTGAACCGCCGCCATGGTCTGATGACCTCCGCCACCGAGCGCCTCCATTATAAGCTGGACATTTACCTTGCCCATGGAACGCGCCGATATATTTATGATATCATCAGTCTTAAATATAACAAATGACGCATCGACACCGCTTACAGAAAGAAGCTCATCCGCAGCTTGTGCGCAAACCACACGTATATCGTCAGATTCAATATCGGTAACCGAAATCGCACAAGCACGATACATTTCTGCATTCATAACAACCATACCGCGAAGCTTTCTTGACTCCATGGAATTTGCAAAAAATGATTTTACCGTTACGGTGTCCGCTCCACGGGAGCGAAGATATGCTGCCGCCTCGAAAGTACGTACTCCGGCTCTTAAAACAAATTCCTTTGTATCAAGCATAATACCCGACATTAAGGCCGTAGCGCAAACCGAGTCTGCAACAGGATGCTTGCTAATATACTGCAAAAGCTCCGTTACCATTTCACACGTTGAAGAAGCATGCGGCTCGTGATAAAAAATAACAGCATTATTTATGTAATCAACTGTTTTCCTGTGGTGATCTATAACTATTACATTTTGAGCTTTTTCATATACATTTTTCGAGTCAACGAAATCCGCCTTGTGAGTGTCGACTACAATAAGTAAGGTCTTTTTGACCGTGAGACGCTCACCCGTTAAAGGAGAAACGAAGCAATCATCGTCACTTTTTCCTATATAGTCAATAAGAGGTTGGGCAAGCGTTGTTTTTCTGTTTACCACTATTTTCGCGTCTTTACCAAGCGCCAAAGCCGCCTTGTACATACCGTATGCGGCACCGACGCTGTCAAGATCGGAGAATTTGTGACCCATTATAACTACATTAGATGCATTTCTTATAAGCTCCGACATAGCGGAAGCCACGACTCTTGTGCGAACCTTTGTACGCTTTTCAACGCCCTTTGAAACGCCTCCGAAGAACGTGTACTTATCGTTATCCTTTACCGCTACCTGATCGCCGCCGCGACCGAGAGCCATATCAAGAGCCTGACGTGCAGCACCTTCGGCGTCGCTTAAATTATCTCCCCTGCCGACGCCCGCGGAAAGCGTTATTCCGACAGTAGCACCGTTATAAGTATAGCTTCTGACGTTTTCAAGCACATTGAATTTTTTTGAAATCATCTTTTCAAGCTCGGATTCGGGTACTATTGCTATAAATCGCCCTGTTCCGAGTTTGCGGAAAACGCCGCTGAATTCAGAAAACCAGTTTTCGGTAAGTCTTTCAACAGCACTTGTTATTTCGGCATATTCGCTCTCTTTATACACTCTGTAAAACTCGTCTATGCTGTCAACCGCAACAAGAGCTACGGCCGGCTTTGACATACGATATTCTCTGACAATACTCTTAAGGTCGGTATCATCCACAAAGTAAAAAACCGTACAGGACTCTCCGGAAGAGTCAAGCGTTTCACTTATAACGGTGTAATCTCGACCGTCATAAGTCGCTGAAAATGTTTTTTTTGCGGCAAGCTCAGACAAAGCCTTACCGCCTATAAAAACGGATATATTGTCTTCTCTCGGCTGACGGTTTCTTATAACGGCAGCTTTAAAAAGGTCGTTAAACCAAAGAATTTTCCCGTTTGTCTTGCATATTACGGCAGGAAGCGGAAAATATTTTAACATATCCTTATCCGACAGCGACGCATTGAGTGAAATCACCGCATTTTTTATTATACGAAATTCGTTGTGCATTTTAAGGATTGCGGAAACCGCAAGCACAACGGAAAGAGCCGCCTCGCCTATGGCAAGAGGCAAAAGCACTCCTTTTGCCGCCGTCACAGCTGAAGCCGTAAACAGCGCAATAACCGCAAAAAATGTAATCGGATAGGTTTTTACAAGATGACTTATTTTGAATTTCATTTTTACTCCCTTTGGCACTGCGGCGTAAAATCAAAGCTTTAACTATTAAAGCCCGACGAACCGCGGCACTCTGTAAAAAGCAAATAAAAAACAGTTATATTTCCATTATAACGGGAAGTATCATGGGACTGCGCTTGGTCTCGTGGTACATAAGGTGAGAGACTTCGTCGCGAAGGCGATTTTTAACGGTAGTCCAATCGCGAACTCTCTCAAACATACAATCGGCTATAACGCTGTCGCAAAGCCGTCTCGCCTTATCAATAAGCTGCTCTGACTCGCGCACATAAACAAAGCCGCGTGAAATAACTTCGGGTCCCGAAAGAACGTCTCCCGTTTCTTTATCTATTGTGGCGACAATAATTATAAGACCGTCCTCGGCGAGTCGCTTTCTGTCTCGCAGCACAACCGAGCCTACATCTCCGACGCCTGAGCCGTCAACAAAGACCATACCCGCCGGTACATCGCCTGAAATTCTTATTTTATCCTCCGTCAACTCAACCTCCTTACCGTTGTCGGCAATAAGGATGTTCTGAGGAGGTATTCCGACACTTTTCGCGAGTCCGGCATTTTTACGCAGATGCTTTTGCTCGCCGTGCACGGGGATAAAATACTTGGGTTTCGTAATGCTCATCATTATTTTGAGTTCTTCCTGGCAGGCGTGACCCGAAACGTGAACATCATACATTTTTTCGTACACTACCTCTGCGCCCTGCTTTAAGAGCTCATCAACTACCTTGCCGACCATTTTTTCGTTACCGGGAATAGGTGTTGCAGAGATTATTACATAATCATTGGGGCAGATAGCAACACGTCTGTGCTCGGAAAACGCCATTCTGTAAAGTGCCGACATCGGCTCGCCCTGGCTGCCCGTGGTTATAATAACAAGCTTATCCGCAGGATAGCGGTTAATACTGTCGATTCCTATAAGTATGCCATCGGGAATACGGATGTAACCCATCTCGGCTGCTATCGAAACAACGTTTTCAAGGCTTCTGCCGGAGAGAGCGACCTTTCTTCCGAGACTTTCGGCAACATCGATTATCTGTTGCACACGGTGGATATTCGACGCAAAGGTTGCTACGATAAGACGCCTGCCGTTAGCTTTTCTGAACTGCGTTTCAAACGTCTCGCCGACCTTCCTCTCGCTCTCGGTAAAGCCGGGCTTTGCCGCGTTTGTGGAATCGGAAAGAAGTGCGAGCACGCCTTCCGTTCCGAGCTGAGATAAACGAGCTATATCAATAACTCCGCCGTCTATAGGAGTTGTATCAATTTTGAAATCGCCCGTCTGTATAACGGTTCCGGCGGGTGATTTTATAGCAAGGGCTACGGCATCGGGAATTGAGTGGTTTACGTGTATCAGCTCAACGTCGAAGCAGCCGAGTTTTATATGGTCGCCCGGATTTGCAACATTAAGACTGCACTGCTTTAAAATACCGTGCTCTTTAAGCTTGCCCTCGATAAGGCCTATTGTAAGGCGCGTTCCGTACACGGGAATGTTAACCTGCTTTAAAAGATACGCAAGCCCGCCTATATGGTCCTCGTGGCCGTGGGTTATGACTATACCGCGTATTTTGCTTGCATTCTCGGTTACATAGGTAAAGTCCGGTATTACAAGGTCTACACCGAGCATTTCCGTATCCGGAAATTCAAGTCCGCAGTCAACAAGCATCATATCGTTGCCGCACTCATAGAGCGTCATATTTTTGCCGACTTCGTTGAGTCCGCCGAGAAACGCAATTTTAAGCGGCACATTATTCTTTTTGCCGCGGCGCTTACTCTGACCCTTTGAGTTGCCGGGTGCTTTGGTTGTCTTGCGTTCGTTTTTCACAGGCCTTGAAGTACCGTTTTTCTGAACGGATTTTTGCTGTGTTTTTGAATTTTGATTTTTTGTTTTTTGCGGATTTTGTTTTTTCTGACCGGCGGAATTTTTCTTGCCGGAAGTTGGTTTTTTTGTTGTTTTGCGGTTCTCAAGACTGTTTTTTTCGTTAGAGAGAGCGTTTTGTTTCGGGTTTTTGGGTACAGTTACCTTTCCGCGGCTGACCTGCTTTTTAGGCTGATCCGACTGCGGAATAAGTCTCTCTGTTTTTTTCTTTAACATTAAATATCTCCTTAATAAAAAATGAATATATGTATCCTGCTTTTCAAAACGTACAAAAAGCAGGTAAAATCCTAATCAAGATACGGCACCACTCCACCGCATAATCATGGATTATAATATAATACTATTTTTTGCCTCGGATGTCAATTGAGAACAGAGCCTAAATCTCTCAGTTTATTTTCAATATCATCACACAGCTCACACGACACCTCATAGTTCAGTGCCTCTGTGACTATCTCGATTGTTTTGCCGTTTTCAGACGGCTTCAGCAGCACTCTGCCGCCGCTGCGATACATTACCGCCCCGTTATAAGACGGATAAACGGTGTCATTTGGGAAAGCTCTGCAAATATCCTCGGGAACAGAAGAAAAGCTGACGGTTTTGTGTTTTACAAAGAATTCCGGTATCTGTGAAAGCAGTTTTGGGAAAGAATATCCGGTCTCGCGCATTATGCCGAGTATTTTTACCGCCATAAACAGCCCGTCACGCAAAAAAATCTGTTTTGATGACAGATATTTGAGTTCATCGCGAACAGGCGTCTTCGCCTGCACGGGGTACCGCAAAACACGCTTTTCATATCCGTCTGCCATATCATTTATAGCTGCCGGAGCATCATACGGCACAGCAACATCATGACCACATTGAAACTCATACAGACAGCACAACGAAAGCAGTTTATCCATATTGATCCACCCGCATTCACGGCAAAATGCCGAAACCTCCGTGCCGCCTCTTGTTATCTTAAACGTGATGTCATCGCCTTTACCGCAGCCGAGTGATAAAAGACAATCCTCCATAAGTAAAAGTATGTCCTTATTATCGCTCATTACATTGGCCGAAATACCCGAAAGCATATCTCCCGATTGTCTCAAAAGTTCTCGGCGATACATACTGCTCATGCTTGACATATCGGAGACGGCTCGCATATTCTGTGCCGAGCAACGGCGAAATTCGCCGTTTTCTGCACGGCGCTCAAGTTCCTGCTCGAAATCGGGCGATAACGGCAATCCGCCGTTTCCGTAAAACGCCGAATGAATACCGTTCTTTTCCGAATAAATGTAAATTCCGCAGCCGAGAGAACAAAAAGAAGAGAAAAAAGCGACTTCTGACAAAAAGCATCTGCCGAAATCAAACACGTGCGAGCCCGAGGATATAAGTCCCGCCGTAACGGCCTTTACCGCCGCTGCGGAAGAAACGCTGTCATCGTACCCTATTCCTGTTCGCGTACCGAATTCACAGCTGCCCAAGGCTCTGCCGACTTTGCAAAACAGGCCTATATCAAAATCGCCGAAAAGCGAATCGGTACCGCGGCTGCCTAAAGCGGTAATATTTTCGCCGTAATAATAAGCCTGCGGCTGACTTTTGGGCGCGGAAATACCGCCGTGCGGTTTCGGTGTGACTTTTACATTTTCGCCCACCGCCATATTTCTGCCGACAGTCGTTTTCTCACACAGCACGCTGCCTAAAGACATTTTGCTGTTTTCCTCCGCAACCGAATTTACACCCATAACGGCTCCCGATATATCGGCTCCGCGTAAGGCTGCGGATTTATTGAGCATAATACTGCCGCGAACAAATGCTTTTTCGCCTATAAAACAGCCGTCGCCCACTACGGTATACGGTCCTAAATCCGCTCCGTCCGAAATTTCGGTATTTTCACCTATAAACACAGGCGGCGTAATATTGTATTTGCCGCAAGGCAGTTCGCTGTTTGAATATATGCCGTCGCATATTTCCGACAGAGGAAATACTGTTTTTCCGTCAAGCATATCGCGAGTACATTTTAAATATGACAATACCGTATTTATACCGCGCCTGTAACCGGCACACCGAAATGCAAAAAGACTTTTATTTTGTGAGAGCAATTCAGGCAGTATCTCATTTGAAAAAGCCGTGATTGTGCGGTCGCGAAGCATTTTTAATATTTTGCCGGAAATTATATAAATGCCCGTGTCCGCCTTATCCGTAAGAAAGCCGCACCTGCCGACGCTCCCCGAAAAGCCCGTAATTCTGCCGGACGGTGACGTGAAAACAAGCTTCTCTCCGGTAACTCCGTCACAATGCGTGATTATTACGGTTACATCCGCCCCCATACTTCGGTGATATTTTTCGGCTTCGCTCAAATCAAAGTCAAAAAGCACGTTGTCGGTTATCAGTAAAACGTTGTCATCCTCTTTTTCATCAGAACAGAAAAGTGAGTTTAAAGCGTCGTTTATACTTTTTCCGATAACCGGCTTAACCTTTGCTCCGCAAGTCGGATTATTTTTTAAATACTCGCTTACTTTTTCCGATTGCGCATCAAGTAAAAGCACAATTTCGTTCATTCCGTAAAAAGAAAGCATATCGGTCATATAGCCGAGCAGCGGTTTACCGAGTAAAGGCAAAAGAATTTTAGGCGTACCGAAAAAATCATCATTAAAAAATCCGTTTCTGACTTCAGATGCTATTACCGCTTTCACAAAACCACCGTAACCTTTCATACGTATTCCGCACTTCGGGAAAAAAGAGGGATATATGCATAAAAGTATTATTGCCCCGTCGCTATAAAATAATCTGTTGTTTTAATGCGAATTTAATGTTAAAATATCTGTGTGATTTTATAGCAAATCGGATGTGAACACATGAAAAAAGAGCTTGACAAAATTGAAATGTACACCGACGGTGCGTGCTCCGGAAATCCCGGTCCCGGAGGGTGGGGTACAATTTTGCGTTTCGGTTCGGCTGAAAAAGAGCTGTCAGGCGGAGAACGCAGCACCACAAACAACAGAATGGAGCTGACCGCGGTAATAGAGGGCTTTAAGGCGCTTAAAAGGCCGTGCGACGTAACTCTTTATACGGATTCAAAATATGTTGCGGACGCCATAACAAAAGGCTGGGCAGAGGGCTGGAAAAGGAAGGGCTGGAAAAAGAGCGACGGCAAACCGGCGTTGAATTCCGATTTATGGGATGAGCTGTTGACGCTCATATCAAAGCACAGTCTTAATATTGTTTGGCTCAAGGGGCATGCGGGTCATCCGGAAAATGAGCGATGCGACAGTATGGCAGTAAGGGAAAGTCATAAATTCATTAAATAGATTAAAATAAGCAAAACAGGGCGCTTCTTTCGGAGAGCGTCCTGTTCTTTTACGTCAAAAAAGCTCCCGTAAAGGGAGCTTTGCGAATACCGCATCAACTTATTCTTTTTCGGAAATCATTTTTAATTCATCGGCTGTTATTTCGCGGCACTCGCCGTCTCTCAGCCTTTCATCGAGGAAGAGTCGTCCCATTTTTATACGGCGAAGATTTGTAACCTCGTTTCCGACGGCGCAAAACATACGCTTTATCTGATGATATTTACCCTCACAAATAGTAATTTCGCACTCTTTATCGGAGAGTATTTTTATTTTTGACGGCAAAAAATCTGTCCCGTCACGAAGAGTAATGCCGTTTTCGAGCAACGAAACGGCCTCTTCTTCGATATTGTCACGAAGAGACACAACGTACGTTTTATCAATGTGGTTTTTCGGTGAGAGAATACGGTGTGCGAACTCGCCGTCATCGGTTATCAGCACAAAGCCCGTAGTATCTTTATCGAGTCTGCCGGCCGGGAACAGCCCACGGCGCATAAGCTTTTCGGGGACAAGGTCACAAACGGTTCTTTCACCCTTTCCGTCGCTTGCCGAAACAACGCCCTTCGGCTTATTGAGCATTATGTATATATGTTTTTTTATTGTGAAAATTTCACCGCATACTTTAATCTCGTCCGAATCGGCATCAGCCTTTTCGGAGCCGCTTTTGACAGTCCTGCCGTTAAGTGTAACATTGCCGTGAGAAATCAGACCTGCCACGTCTTTTCTGCTGAGTTTACCGCTGCCTGCTATCAGTTTATCTATCCGCTCTTTTTTCATCCGTTTCTCCTTATTTATTCGCCGGTGTTATCAGGCTTTGCAAAGCCGTGCATAAAGCCGTTAAGCTCTGTTGAGCACACATCTCCGCCTATCACCTTGCCGTCATACACCAAGATATTTGCGTGGATAAAGCCGGTATTTTCGTAGCCCGTATAATTTGTAATCTCATATGTCCAACGCTTTACCCGTTTCGACGCATACAAGGATAAATCAAAGCCCTGTTCCTTTTGAAGCTCGTTGTATTTTTCGTATACATCATCAAATTCTGCGGGAATAATCACTTCGCAAACCTCAACCGGATCTTCTTTTACGCTCCAGCCGAACTGTGAAAGATACGCTATTCTGTCCTCGGAGGAAGCTGCTCTGATATTCAGCGCCGCCGTTTTCCCCGCCTCTGCCGTATGATGAGAAATAATAATCAGCGCGACTGCAAGCAACGCCACAAAAAACACAAGCAGAGCCATTTTTACCTGCCTTTTCTTTACGGAGTATACGAACATATAAATTCACCTCGAAGCAAATATATGCAACGAGGCGAAATAAAATACTATATAAGGCAGCAAAAATTACTTGCTCTCTTCGGGAGCCTTTTTGTGCTGAGCGGCAGCCTTGAGAGACTGACGCACGCGTCTTATTTCATTTACGGAGTTGGTAAGACCCTCGTCTGCCATAGATACAACCCTCTCAACGTATTCGCCTGCGCTTTTACGCATATCGTTTGACCACTTTTGAGCCTGCTCTGTAAGCTCCGCTGCAGTTCCTCTCGCCTGCTCGACGATACCGTTTGCCTTTTTACGTGCTTCCGCCATAATATTTTCAGCCTCGGCCTCGGCGCCCTTCGTTATCTCGTGCTCGGAAATAAGCTCATCGGCCTTTTTCTTTGCCGCGGTAATAATCCCCTCGGCGGTGCTTTGCGCCGCAGTAAGTATTTCCTTTCTCTCGGAGGCTATTTTTCTCGCCTGCATAAGCTCATCGGGCATATTAAGCCTCATATCCTCGATAGTGGTTCTGAGCCTTTCGACGTCAACTATCTGATTTGAAGTAAAGGGAACGGATTTTCCCTCATCAATAATCTGCTCAAGCTCCTCTATTAAGCTTTCAATAGTCATTTGTTTTACACCTCTTATTTGCTGTCTCTCAGTTTATTTTTTTATTCTTTTGATGATGTCCTCACGTATTTCAGCAGGAACGAATGTGCTAATGTCACCGCCGAGCTCACAAACCTGCTTTACCACGCTGGAGCTTAAGTACATATTCTCGGCTCGCGTTGTAATAAATACCGTTTCAAGCTCGTTATTGAGTTTTTTATTTGTGAGCGCCTGTTGAAATTCGTACTCAAAATCCGAAACCGCTCGAAGGCCCTTTACTATGGCAACCGCCTCTTTGCGGCGCGCATAATCGGCAAGCAAACCGTCGTATCGGTCCACATCGACGTTTGGCATATCTGCGGTACAGCGCTTCAAAAGCTCAACTCTCTCCTCCGACGTGAAGGCATAATTATTTTTTTTATGATAATTTGTCATTACGACAACGATGACCTTATCAAACATTTTCGCACTTCTGCGGATAATGTCAAGGTGCCCCATTGTAACAGGGTCAAAACTGCCGGGACATATAACCGTTTTCAAGAAAACCCCTCCGAATTACTTTTTATAGGTAGTGAGTTTAGTCTTGGAATATTTATATTCCTTAAATTTTTTAATATCACCGACTTCTTCCGGCAAGTCCTCGCGGTAATCGGTTTCACACATTACAATGCCGCCGTCTTTTAAAACACCGTCGACAAGAGACAGAGCTGTTTCTGCCATTTGCCTGCTATACGGCGGATCAATGAGAATTATATCAAACTTTTCTGCGGTGCTGCGAAGGAAACCAAAGCTGTCGGAATTTATAACCGTTGCTTTATCAGATAAACCGCAGGTTTTAAGGTTTTGCTTAACAACGGAAAAAGCCTCTGCGCTTTTATCAACAAACACAGCCTTTTCGGCACCGCGTGAAAGAGCCTCAATTCCGAGCTGACCCGACCCCGCAAAAAGGTCAAGCACAGATTTCCCCGGAATATCAAACTGTATTATACTGAACATAGCCTCTTTTACCCTGTCGGTAGTGGGACGCACCACTTCTTCGCCCTCAAGAGTCACAAGCTTACGTCCTCTGGCTATACCGGTAATAACTCTCATAAGATCTCTCCATAAAATGCTTCTAATATTATTTCATTATTTTATCACAATTGTCAACAGTTTTCACTATTTTTTTAAATTTAAGAGTATATTCTTTAATTCTTCGGCATTTTTCGCGGTTTTTTCCGCTCCGGCTTTTTTGAGAACCTCTATATCGCGATAGCCCCAAAGCACGGCAATAACACTCAGCCCCGAATTTTTTGCCGTTTCGACATCAACCTCGCTGTCGCCTACATATACGGTCTCGCTCTTTTCGGCACCCATCTTATCCATAGCAAACAAAACATTGTCGGGATAGGGCTTGTTTCTGCGCTCTTTTACGCTTCCGACAACGGTTTTTACGTAATCGCCGAACATTTCGCCGCAAAGCTCCTGTGCGGCAAAATCCGCCTTATTTGTAACTATGGCAAGCTTAAATCCGTTTTCATAAAGGGTCTTTAGCATATCCGTAATTCCGGGATACGGTTTTGTTTTATTCGCCATATTTTTTTTGTAATTGCGGCAAAATATATCAAAACACTTATCTATTTCCGCCTTATCGGTGCCTGTGGGAACGGCTCTCTCGATAAGCTTATATATACCGTTTCCGACAAACCTGCGCACCTCGTCGCGCGTCCTTTCCGGATAGCCCGCGGTTCTGAGCGTGTAATTAGTGCTGTCTGCAAGGTCGTCGAGAGAGTTAAGAAGAGTTCCGTCGAGATCGAATATAACCGAGTTAATCATTTTAAACAATCCTTTGTTCTGTAATAATCATATATATTTTGTGCAACGGCAGAGGTTATCCCCGGAGCCTTTGAAAGCTCATCGACCTCAGCGTTTTTAATTGCAGTCATGGTTTTAAAATATTTTAAAAGCGCGGATGCTCTTTTTTCTCCGACGCCCTCTATCTCGGTAAGAGATAGCGAAAGCCCGCGTTTTGCATGCTTTTGGTGATGATATGCCACAGAAAATCGATGCACCTCATTTTGTATTTCTGAAACGAGCGTAAACACCTGTCGTTTTGAATTTATGGCTATTTCACCGCCGTCACCCGAAATGGCACGCGTGCGGTGTCGATTATCCTTTACCATACCGAAAAGCGGAATTTTAAGTCCGAATTCACGAAGCACGGGTTCTACGGCATGGACCTGCCCGACGCCGCCGTCAAGCAGTATAAGGTCCGGCAATTTACCGAAGCCCTCGGTTGAATCCTTGCTTTTTTCGTATTCGGAAAAGCGTCTTGTAAGAACCTCATTCATAGCGCGGTAATCGTCGTTACCGTCAAAGCTCTTTATGGAAAAACGTTTATACGCCTTACGATAAGGCTTACCGCCCTTAAAAACTATCATACCCGCAACAGAATCCTGCCCTGCGGTATGCGATATATCGTAGGACTCAATGTACTCCGGCGTCTTTTTTAGGCCGAGCAAATCCTTAAGTTCGTCGAGAACGGCTATCTCTCTTCCGGTTCTGCCCTTTTTAATCGCCAGCTTTTCCTCGGCGTTTTTACGGCACATATTAACTATTTCGAGCTGTTCTCCCCTTGCCGGAACAAAGACCGTAACTTTTTTGCCCTTTTTCTCGGAAAGCCATTGCTCCAAAAGCTCTCTGTCGGCAACCTCGCCGTCTAAAGTAACGCGCTTCGGAATATTGTCTCGCATAGAATAATAGGACGTGATGAAATCGGAGCGCATACTCTCTTTATCACCGGGGTCATCAAAGAAGAAATGCTCGCTGTCAAAAAGTCTGCCGTTTGAAAACCTTAAAACAGCAAGGCACACACTGCCGTCAATATCAGCGGTTGCAAACACATCCTGCTCTTCGACGGATTTATAAACAACCTTTTGCTTTTCTTTAATTCGCTCTATGGAGTTAATGCGGTCGCGCAGCTTTGCAGCCTGTTCAAAATCAAGCTCCTCTGCCGCCTTTTCCATTTTGACACGCAAATCGGCGATTATATCGCGGCTGTCACCCTTTAAAAACGCAATCGCACCGTCCACCGCCTCGTCATAATCGGATTTTTTTATTTTACCCGTACAAAGTCCGCAGCACTGCGAAATATAATAATTAAGGCATGGTCTGCTCTTGCCGAAATCGCGCGGAAAGACCTTGTTGCACTGCGGTAATTTGAATATTTTATTGGCCGCGTCCACACTTTGCCTTACCGAATACGAACTGAGATACGGACCTATATACTCCGAACCGTCATCTTTTTTATTGAACACGGCGGAAATCTTGCGATATTCACCATCGGATATGCGAATGTAGCTGTAACCCTTATCGTCTTTTAAAAGAATATTGTATTTCGGCGAATGCTGTTTTATAAGACTGCACTCAAGAACGAGAGCTTCGAATTCGCTTCCCGTTACTATATAATCAAAACGGTCGACATTTTCCACCATTTTACGTACTTTTACCGGATGGCGATTTTGCGAGCCGAAATACTGGCTGACGCGGTTTTTAAGTGCTTTTGCTTTACCGATATATATTATTTCCCCATCGGCATTTTTCATAATATAAACGCCCGGCAAAAGAGGCAGGCTCATCGCCTTTTTTCTGAGTATTTTCATTTTCGGATTCAAAGCACTCACCGCCCTTCGTTAAAAAATAAGGCACACCGAAGAAAATACGGTGTGCCGTTTTAATTGAATATTTAAATTACTCGGCAAAGCCTGATTCAACAAGCTTAACAAGCTCCTCAACGGCCTGTTCTTCATCGGGGCCGCCGGCAATGATCCTGATCTTTGTGCCACCCATTATGCCGAGTGAAAGAACGCCGAGAAGGCTCTTTGCGTTAACTCTTCTCTCTTCCTTTTCAACCCAGATAGAAGATTTAAACTCATTGGCTTTCTGAATGAAGAAGGTTGCAGGACGAGCATGAAGTCCTACCTGATTTTGAACAAGAACATCTTTAACGTACATAGTTATTCTCCCCAAATATTGATATATAATAATGTTTTTTCTTCGTACCGTTAACATATTATACCACAAAACTTGTCCTCGTCAACGGCTTTGACACGATATATGGGGGATTTTGCAATAATTCGGCTGTACCTCCAAAGACAAATCAAAACAATTTTAAATGTTTGTGCAAAATAACAACCGCAAGCTTTAGTTCATATTGAATATACACAAAAAAATCGGGCACACATCAATTATTGACTTTTTGATGCACCGGATATGTTTTTTCGCTTAAAACGCCGAAGCTGTAACCCATACTTTTATAATATGCGATTATCTCGGGAAGTGCATCCACAGTTGTGTTTTTCACCGCAGAATCGTGCAAAAGCACAACTATTGTGTTGGTTTTCGGTACTTTTTTACAATTCTCTATTATAGTGTTTTTAGGCTGTTCCCTTGATACGGCGTCACCCGAAGAAACGTTCCAATCAAAATAGCAGTATCCTTTTTCTTGCACCTCTTTTGTCAGCGTCGTCATAATCCCAGGCGAATACTTGCGGCTTATGGTATTGCTGCTGCCTCCGGGAAAACGAAATATGTTTGTACGGACTCCCGTTTCATTGTATACGAGATCTGATATTTTCTGCAAATCGTCAAAAAAAGCCTGCTCCGAAGCATACACCTGCGGATAATTGTGAGAATATGAATGAAGCGCGATTTGGTTTCCCGATTCGGTTATGTTTTTCATATACCCGTTATACTTACCGCCGTTTTTCACAAAAAAAGTCGCCTTAACTCCGTTCTCATTCAGGATATCGATTATCCTCGGAGTGTTAGGCGACGGGCCGTCATCAAAGGTCAGGTAAACAACTTTGCCGGCATTGGCTTCGGCGAGTGCCCTGCTCTCTTGTTCCCTTTTAAGCGACACCTGCTCATTAAGCTTTGATATTTCGCCGTTCAGACTGCCCTTTTCATCCGCAAATAACGATTCCCGTTCACTCAGCGATTGCTCCACAGCCGCCTTTTGTGCCGCAACCGTTTTTAGATTTTGCTTGGTTTTGTTATATTTGACTCCGAACACCGCAAGCAGTATTGAGATTAAAATAATCAACAATGACAGAACAAATATCATTTTTTTAAACAAATTATTTTGTTTTACAACAATGCTTAACCTTTGCTTTTCCACCGCAGTTACATCCTTTGATTTAATTTACAACTCCATTATATAATAATGTTCGACAAAATCAAGCAACAAATAATTACAAGAAAATTAATAATTTATTAAGCGCAAAAATGCCGTGTGAAAGAATGCTTCACACGGCATAATATCAACAAAAACTCTTATAAATACAGTTTATTTATTCCGCCGCAAGCGGAACCTCACTCTGAGTATCAACATTAACAAGACCCTTAGTAGTAAGCTTTAAATGCGGTATTACCGGCAAGCTCAAAAACGACATAATCATAAACGGCTCAAAGCCCTTCGGCACACCGAGAGAATACACGCTTTCGCGCACCTTTTCGTTTTCTTCCGCCGCTCTTTCCGCTGTTTCACACGACATAAGTCCGCCTATCGGCAGAGGCATTTCTGCCACGACTTTTCCGTTTTTAACCGAAACTATACCGCCGCCGAGTTCACGTATACAGTTTGCGGCAAACGCCATATCATCGGTATTTGTGCCTATCACAATAAGATTGTGCGAATCATGCGCCACGGAAGATGCTATGGCGCCCTCCTTAAGTCCGATACCCTTTATAAAAGCATTTCCTATATGACCCGTGTTGTGATGTCTTTCAATAACGGCTATTTTCAATATATCATGCTCGATATCTATGCCGTTATTGCAGTCGAAATCAATATCCGATACCAAATCATCGGTCAAAAGCTGCCCGTCCACAAGGGAAATAACATGGCATTTTCTTTTACCATTATAATCGACGGCAAAATCAGACGAAGACAGCATGGGCAAATTAAACGAGCTACGCACTTTTCTTTCGAGAGAATCATTTATTTTCGGCATATCAAAACAAAGCGTTTTGCCGTCCGAAACAACCTTTTCTCCGTTTTTGTATACATCGCGCACGATTACCTTATCAAGGTCATCAAGGACAAGCAAATCCGCTTTGTAACCGGGTGCTACTGCGCCTGTATTTTTAAGTCCGAAGCACTCCGCAGCATGGAGGGTCGCCATTCTTATACCCGTGACGGCGCTTTTGCCCATTTGCACGGCAGAGCGGATTATACTGTCTATATGGCCGTTTGAGATAAGGTCAGCCGGGTGTTTATCATCGGTCACCAAAAGGCATCTCTGCTCCCACGGGTCGTCAAACAACGAAATCAGCCCCGAAAGATTTCTCGCCGCAGTGCCCTGCCTTATCATTATTCTCTGCCCCTTGCGTATGCGCTCCTTGGCTTCATCGGCCGAAGAGCATTCATGGTCATCTCCTATTCCAGCGGAAATGTATTTATCAAGCGGCTTGCCCGACAAAAGCGGAGCATGACCGTTTACAACAAGTCCGCGAGACAATGCGGATTTGATTTTTTTCTCAAGCTCGCCGTCCCCGGCAACCACGCCGACATAATTCATAACCTCGCCGAGCCCGAGAACACGACTTTCCGAATAGAATTCCTCTATATCATCCGCCGAGAGAACCGCGCCCGATTCGTCAAAGCTTGTTGCCGGAACACATGACGGTATTACAAAATACACGGTAAGCGGAAGGCCCTCACTTGATTCAATCATATAACGAAGGCCGTCTTTACCGCTGACATTGGCAATTTCATGCGGATCGGCTATTACCGCGGTCGTACCGTGAGAAACCGCCGTTTTGGCAAATTCCGGGCAAGTGAGCATTGTGCTTTCGATATGTATATGCCCGTCTATAAAGCCCGGGCAAATATATTTTCCGGCAGCGTCGATTACTTCATCTGCTTCATCGTCACCGTAGTCGTCCACGCCCAAAATAATTCCGTTTTCAAAAAGAACGTTCGTCTTTATGAGCTCACCCGTAAAGACATTGACTACCGTTCCGTTTTTTAATAATCTTTTCATAGCGCGCTCCTTAACAAGTCAAAGTATATTCTGTAAATGATTGTATCACAAAAACAATTTCATAGCTACAAAAAATTGCGGATAAATAAAAAAAGGTAAGCATCTTACGATACTTACCTTTTTTTGGTCGGAGTGACGGGACTTGAACCCATGGCCTCTTGGTCCCGAACCAAGCGCGATACCAAACTTCGCCACACCCCGAAGTGCTTTAGTATTATATTATATCGGAGCGATAAAATCAAGTGGTATTTTGATTTTTTATTAAATGTTTTCAATTTTTAGGCAAATCGGAGGAAAAACGAGTTTTAAGGATGATGCCGAGATATACTAAAGCAAGCCTAAATTTTGTAGGCAGGGCTCAAATCGCAATCAAATTACACAAGCCCGTAAGGCTTTAAGTTCGCCTCACACGGGAATAGAAAGTTTAAAACTATATTATATCCGTCTATTCCTCACTCAGCCCACCGGTGGTTTCATCATTTTCGCTGTTTGTGGTGGGCTCCGCCAAAAATCCCAGTTTGTTTTTCAAATTCTCGAGCGCATCAAAAAGCTTTGCTTTTACTTCCGGCTGATTAACAAAATCGATGTCCGATTGCGCGGTATTATAAAGTGTTTGTGTTCTGAACAGCTGATATTTCTTTATGTTGTTCTCCGCATTCAGAGCGTTTTGAATATCCGTGTCGGAATCAAAGAACGCCACGCTGCCGCCCCTGTCGCTCATATCGTCATTATTGCCGTAATCAAACAAAGCTATGTTTATGTCGGTGTCATTCGGAATTCCGTTTACCCTACCCTTGGGTGTATACTGCCATACCTTATAGTCATATTTAAAATCCGTGGTTTCACTCGTATAATGCGCAACCCAAATTTCATAATTTGAAAGGCGCGAAAAATTCAGCTCATCGGTATAAAACGTTTTGCTCGCATAAATTCCCGGTTTGTATCCTGCATTTTTTACGGCCTCGCAAAATGCAACGGCAATGTTGGTTCGCTGACTTGCCGTGAGGCGGTCTGCTCTGCCCGAATGCTCACTGTTTGAAAACTCCGTATCAAAATATATGGGTAACGTTATATTATATTTTCTCGAATAGTTTACAGCCACGCTCGCTTCCTCAACGGCCTCGTAAACCGTAACCGCCTGACTGTAAAAATACACGCCTACCTGTATGCCGTTATTTAAAGCGCCCTCAACATTTTCGTTAAAGCGTGAATCAAGCTTGAGTGTTCCCTTGTCGCCGTATCCGCGAAATCCGACACGTATTATAGCAAAATCAACGCCTGCAGCTCGCACCGCCGCCCAATCTATCTTACCATTATGATGAGACACATCAATACCTACCATAGAGGAAAGAGCACCGTTATCGTTGAAATAATACTGCACATCGCTTATGGCTTTATGCCCTCTTATCGGGTTGTGTGACGAATCAAAATTAAAAAGTGTACCGTCTATATCGATAAGTCCCGACATAAAATCACGGTTCACGTATTTTAAAGGCAGCAGAGAGGACGTGTACATACTGTCTGATGAAAGCGGAACGCCCGTTAATCTGCCGTTCAGGCGCGGAGATTTTGCCGGCGCAAGGCGCGACGAATTGGTACCGTAATCACGGTTGATTTCAGCGTCCTCATCTTTTTTGCTGTCACCGGTGGCAATCTGCACATTTTTCATTTTTTCGTCAATTTCAAATAAAATTGCCGAGGTGGTTTCTTCCTCTGACGAAACAGACTCATCCTCGCCGAAAACTTCTAACTCCGCATCGGTAACAGCGGCCTCGGTCTGAGTCTCGCCGATTACTGCAGCACGCTTCTTTTTATTGCCGCGGACAATTAACACCGACGTCAATACTATTGCCGCCGCTAAAACAAAAACAGCCGCAATCAGCATTATTTTTTGCGAAGGCTTTAAAGCTTTAAGTTTTTGCAAAGGCTTTAAAGCTTTAAGTCTTTTCTTTTCCTTTTTCGGGTCGCTGTTTTCAGTTGTATTCTGTGTTTTTTCAGATGTGTTTTCCAATTATGTATCCCCTTAAAGCCATTAGCAACGCTTGAATAATTAAAGAGCAAACTTCTTTATTGCTGCCGCTACGCCATTATCATCGTTGGAAAGAGTAACAAAGTCGGCTGCGTTTTTCGCAGGCTCCTGAGCATTCTCCATAGCTACACCGATACCGGCTTCGCTTATCATTGTAATATCGTTGTATCCGTCTCCGCATGCCATAACCTGCTCGCGCCTTATACCGAGACTGTCGGCAAGCCACATAAGTGCGGTACCTTTATCTACCATAAGAGGCGTTATCTCAAGGAAAAACGGTTCGGAGCGAAATACCGAAACTCCGCTAAGCTCGTTTTTAAACAGCTTTTCTGTCTCGGTTATATAATCGGGCTCACCCGTTATAAGATATTTAGGCACGGGATAAGTAACCTCTTTTCGCAGACTTTGAACTCTTTGCAGTCCCAAGTTATTGAGATTTACCTCAAGATAAAAATATTTGTCGTCGGCATTGTCGGTAACTGCTGTATCGCCCTTGTATGTGGTTATCGGGACATTATACTTTTCGGCGACATCGATAATACGGGCACTCTGCTCCGCCGAGAGATTTTTTTCGTACAAAAGCTCTCCAGTACGCGCGTCAAAAATGCGCGATCCGTTATATGTTATAACATAACCGCCGCCGACATTAAGCCCCAGCTCCTCGGCATAACGCGTAACGCCGCTTATCGGTCTACCCGATGCTATTGTGACTATTCCGCCGTTTTTCATAAATCTCCGTATAGCCGTCTTATTGCCTGCCGGTATATTTTTTTCGGTGGTAACAAGAGTTCCGTCTATATCAAGAGCAAGTAGTTTTATATGCATATATTTCACCTTGGAAGAAAGAATATCGGTATTGCATAACCGCGATACCGATTATAATTATATCAATGGGCAAGCAAAACATCAATTTGTAGAAATGCAAATAATTCGGTTAAAAAAACGAGAATTTTATATATTATGCGTCATACGGCTTTTCTGCCTTATTTTGATTTTTCATCAATACATTCGATTATCCTGTCGAGCTTATAATGCATATTTTTAAGCAGAATCTCACATTTTAAATTTATTTTATAATCATTTTCGCTGCGCCGACGATCTTTTTCATCCTGTCGCTTTTGACTCATCATAATAAGAGGTGCCTGAATAGCCGAAACGCACGACAAGACAAGGTTCAACAGAATAAACGGGTACGGGTCGAATGACTTTGCCGCCAAAACCGTATTTACTGTTATCCAAACGAGCAAAAGCAGAGTAAAACCTATAACGAACGTCCAGCTTCCGGCAAGAGAGGAGAGCCTGTCGGAGGCCCTTTGCCCAAAGCTTTCTTTACACTCGTTGTTTTCTGAAACTGTTTTATTCAAAAGCAGATGCACTTTTTCTTCATCGTCGAGATCCTCGTTTATATCGTTTAGGATATACTTTATAATCTCATAATCGCTCATTTATATATCACCGCCGCACATAAAATATTAAGGCTTCGCAAACAACGAAGCCTTAATATTTTCGGTATAATTTGTTTTTATATACACATGAGAAAAACGCAAAAACCGATTACTTTATGCGCTCAACCTTTAACATATTCGTTGTACCGGAAATCCCGAGCGGAATTCCCGCGGTTATTACAACGATATCGCCTTTTGAAATAAGACCGTGCTTACGTGCAACCTCAACAGCGTGAGAGAAAAGTGCATCAGAGTTATTTTTTTCTTCGCACATAAGCGGTATCATACCCCAAGACATATTCATCTGACGGCAAACGGTCTCATCGGTCGTGCAGCTGATTATCATGGAGGACGGGCGATGCTTTGAAATCATACGGGCAGTCGAACCGCTCTTCGTTACCGTAATAATCGCCTTTGCGCCGAGGTCGTGAGCGGTTGTAACGGTGGCGTGTGAAATAGCGTTTGTTATGCTGTTATCGTACTCAGACGAATCATTTTTGAATTTAGTGAGATAGTCTATATCTGCCTCGGTGGTCTCGGCTATAAGTGCCATTGTTTCAACAGCCTCGACAGGGTGCTTACCGGCGGCAGTTTCACCGGAAAGCATAATTGCCGAAGTGCCGTCATAAATTGCATTTGCAACGTCGGTAATCTCTGCTCTTGTGGGACGGGCATTCGTTATCATCGACTCAAGCATCTGAGTTGCGGTTATAACCTGCTTACCTGCCGTATATGCCTTTTTGATGAGCTTTTTCTGTATTGACGGAATAAGCTCAAACGGTATTTCGACGCCCATATCGCCACGCGCTATCATAATACCGTCAGCAGCGGCAATAATTTCATCAATATTGTTGACGCCGCTCATATTCTCTATTTTTGCAATTATTTTTACCTTGTGAAATCCCACGGAATTTGTAAAATTACGAAGATAATCAACATCCGCGGCCGAGCGAATAAATGAAGCCGCTATGAAATCGAATCCGAGCTTTGCCCCGAACGCCAAATCGGACATATCGTGCTCGGAAAGATAAGGCATTGATAAATTTGTATCCGGAACATTTACGCCCTTTTGGTCTGAAATAACACCGCCGTCAACAACCTTACAATAAATATCGGGGCCTTCGACCTTTTCAACCCTGAGAGATACAAGACCGTCGTTTATTCTGATAATCGTGCCCATTTTGACATCCTGCGGCAGTTCCTTAAAGGAAACGCTCGCCTGCTTTTCGTCGCACTCTATATCTCGCGAGGTGAGAATATAATCATCGCCCTCTTTCAGCGTTACGGCTTTGTGGTCTTTAAAATAGCCTATACGTATCTCCGGACCCTTAGTGTCAAGCATTGTAGCTATGGGGAGATCAAGTTTGTCTCTAAGAGCCACCAGCTCATCAAACCTTTTTTTATGCATTTCATGAGTGCCGTGAGAGAAGTTGAATCTCGCAACATTCATTCCGGCTTTTATCATCTTTTCAAGGACTCCGTCCTCATCGGTAGCCGGACCGACGGTGCATATTATTTTTGTTTTTCTCATTTAAAAGCACCTCCAAAAAAATATATATAAATATGTTTTTCAAATCTTCCTCAGATACATTGTATAATTAGTTTTGTCAAATGTCAATCATATCAGGCATATTTATTAGGTTTGTACGTTAATATATTTTTATGCTACGAAAGAACATTATTTTGTATTATTTTAATTTACAATACCTTGTTCGACAAATGCCGAAAGAAAAATAAAAAAGACAGCTTGAAAAACAAATCAAGCCGTCTTTAACTTAAATTACGCATTGAATTTAAAACAGAATAATTCCTAAATTCAAAATCTGTTAACCTTCGTAATCGTCCTCGTTTTCCCAGTTATGGAAAACATTTTGAACATCGTCGTTATCTTCAAACATTTCGAGCATTTTGCCCATATTGTTTATATCCTCTTCACTTTCGAGCTTTGTATAGGTAGATGGAATATAATCGACCTCGGCTGTCAGGTATTTATAACCCTTGGCCTCAAGGTCATCGCGTACAGCACCCATATCGTTAGGCTCTGTGCGAACTTCGAAAACATCGCCGTCTGTGAGGAAATCGGTGGCACCCGCTTCGAGAGCGTCTTCCATAAGTTTTTCCTCGTCAACATCCTCTTTGTCGATAATAATTACGCCCTCACGTGTAAACATAAACGAAACACAGCCCGAGGTTCCCATATTGCCGCCGAACTTATCAAAATAATGACGCATGTCGCCTGCGGTTCTGTTGCGGTTATCTGTAAGAGTCTCGACTATTACGGCGACACCCGACGGACCGTAGCCCTCATAGATTATGCTTTCGTAATTATCGGTATTGCCGTCTCCGGCAGCCTTTTTAATGATTCTTTCGATATTATCGTTCGGAACATTGCAAGCCTTCGCCTTAGCTATACAATCCTTAAGCTTTGAATTACCGGCAGGGTCGGGTCCGCCCTCTCTGACGGCAACAGCTATTTCACGGCCGATTTTAGTAAATACCTTTGCACGGGCATTATCGGTCTTTTCCTTTTTACGTTTGATAGTACTCCATTTTGAGTGCCCTGACATATTTTTCACCCTCTGTCAAAATTTACGGAAAATATTTTAACATACAATCGCTTTATTATCAAGATTTTTTTGTTTAACGAAACGCAATACGGTTTCAAGCCGCCGATTTTATGAGAATCTCACCGAAACGAGTAAAAATACGAAAAATCAATTCACATATAATAAGCTCGTATTTAAAAGAGTTTTATATAGAATCAAACAACGCATTTGAAATATCCGCTTATTAGGTTACAAAAAATAACATTTTTAGCATTTATTTTTCGGTTTCACTCTCACAAAAATCGGCAAATGGTGGGACAGAAAAGATACAGAAATTGATATTGTAGCAACAGATAATTTCAATAACATCATCTTCGGCGAATGCAAATATGCCAAAAAGCCGCTTGATGTTAATGTGTATTACGACTTGCTTGAAAAAGCGAAAAAAGTAAATTGGAATAAGCAAAACAGAAATGAATATTTTGTATTCTTTTACATTAACGGCTATACGGAAAAAATGCAAAACCTCGCAAAAGAAAATTCAAATATCGTTTTGTACTGAAAAATATAAGTCTTATGAAACAGCACTGATGCTTAATTGAGCATTGGTGCTTTTTTCTTTTCACCATGAAAGAAAAAAGTCTTTACCTTTCGGCAAAGACTTTGTTTGTATGAGAGTCAATATTTTTTGGTGTTATTTGCTTTTCTTTTTTGCCTTGATAACGCCTTTTATTGTTTCGATGCCGTGAATGGTACCCACAAGCGGATGATAAAACATAATTCTCGGCCCGGAATAGCGCATAACCTCTTTTATTTTTGAACGCATATCGGGTTTGTAGCAATGGCAGGGACATTGCGAGCAGAAGTTTTTATCGTTTCCCCAGCGGCAATGATCAAGCCTGAAAAGCGCATAATCAGTAAGTTCTTGGCATTCCTTGCAAAGAGTTCCTTTTTTTGATTTATGCACACCGTGACAATAAATTTTTACCATTTCGGGTAACATTTCTTTTTCTCGTGTGATTCTGTCTTTTTTCATGATAATCTGCCTCTGTAAACGGTGTAAGCTTCGTCAGCGATTTTTGCCGTTGACTTTCTGTGAGAAACCAAAACAATGCTTTTGCCGTGCTTTGCTTCGTTTATGGATTTTAAGATGTTGCCCTCGTTTAAACTGTCCAAATTGCTTGTGGGTTCGTCAAGCATAATCATAGGAGAGTTGCAAAGGAACGCTCTTGCAAGACCTATACGCTGTTTTTCACCATCCGAAAGCAAATCACCGAGTTCGCCTACATTTGTGTCGTATCCCTTAGGCAAAGTCATTATAAAATCGTGAATTGAGGCTTTTTTTGCGGCAATTTCAACTTCTTCTCTTGTTGCGTTGTAATCTGCAATTTTAATGTTATTTTCAATCGTATCGTTAAACAATTGAGTTTCTTGGCTTACAAGGCTCTGATTGTTACGAAGTGATGATGTTTTAATATTTTTAATGTTTTCACCCGACATATCAATTTCGCCGCTGTTTACATCCCAAAAACGCATCATAAGTTTAAGCGCAGTCGATTTGCCCGAACCGCTCGGTCCGTTTATAGCAATGATTTTGTTTTTTGGAATTTCCATATTGAAATTTTCAAGAATTTGCTCTTTGTCATATGCAAAGCCTACATTTTTACATTCCATACCGTCAAATTCAACTTCTTTGCCGCTGATGTTTTCTTCAACAACAGGGCTTTCATCAAGAATTGACAGCACTCTTTCACCGCTTGCAAGGGTGTGAGTCAAATTGCCTGCGAGGTTTGAAAGTGCGGCAACCGGACCGAATGAACTCATCATTGCAACGGTTGAAACAATAAGTCCGTCAAATCCGATTGTGCCCTTTTGGTAAAGGCAAATTGCAACTAAAAGCATTGTGATTGAAAAGAAGATAATCGAAATATCCGTAATTGAAATATTATGCCCCTCAATTTTCTTTAACTTCTTTTGAAGTGAATTAAGTTCATCGGTTTTTTCGTTCATTTCATTAAGACGGGTATCGGTTGAATTGTATCTGATTGATTCCAAAAGTCCCCTCATACTGTCAAGCACATAGCCGGAAAGTGCACCCGAATTTTCACGGTAGGTCATACCGATATTTTTGTTAAATTTGGATGATGCAAGTGGAATAATAATGCCGACTGTAATGTAAGCCGCAAGTGCAACAAGCATAAGCCAAATACTGTATTTGCCAATAAATATCAGCATAACAAGGCTTGTTAAAAACGCAATACAAATCGGAGAAATCGTGTGAGCATAAAAAACTTCTAAAAGTTCAATATCACTTGTTATGAGCGATATCAGATTGCCTTTATCTTTACCTTCAAGTTTTGCCGGTGTTAGCCTACGAAGTGATTTGAATACTTTATCACGAATAAGTGCAAGTAATTTGAATGCAATATAGTGGTTGCACGCTTGCTCGCCGTAGTGAAGAAAGCCACGCAAAACCGCAAAAATAATAATGCAAATACAACCCGTTTTTATTGCAAGTCCACCGTTTATACCTGCGGCTGTAAGAAGTGTCATACTGCCGACAACCGTGATTTGAATAGCACACAAAAATCCTGTAACGCCGAGTATAACTGCAAGTACCATGAAAAAAGCAAGCGGCTTAACAAGTTTTATCAACCGCATCATAATTTTGAAACCTGATTGTTTTCTTTTCATTACGCTTCCTCCTTTGCATATTTTTCAAGTTCTGCTTGAGTGGAATACATCAGCTTGTATTTTTTATTAAGAGACATAAGTTCAGAATGAGTACCGCTTTCCTCAATTTTGCCTTTATCAAGCAGAAGAATTTTATCACTGCCTACCACATTTTCAAGCCTGTGGGAGATAAGAATAACGGTTTTGATTTTAGCCATATTGTGAATAACGGCCATAATGTCGTTTTCGCTTTCGGCGTCTATGTTCGAAGTTACTTCGTCAAAAACATATATCGGTGTGTTGTGAAGCAAGGCCCTTGCAATGGCAAGCCTTTGCCTTTGTCCGCCCGAAAAATTACTGCCTTGTTGATTAAGTTTAGTATCAAGTCCGTCTTGCTCACTTAAAAATGACCAAAGGTTTACCATTTTCAATGCTTCAATCATCTTTTCGTCACTGGCACTTTTGTCGGCTATGAGCATATTTTCCCTAACCGTTCCTGCAAAAATGTAGGAATTAAAGTTTACGGCAGTGATGTTGTTCATAAGTGTTTTTTCATCAATATCTTTTATTTCAACACCGCCGATTGTTATACTGCCGATGTAGCCTTTAGTTGTTCCGCAAAGCAGGGAAGCAAGCGTGCTTTTGCCGCAACCCGATTCACCTACTATGCTTATAAGCTCGTGCTTTTTAAAGGTTACCGAAATATCGTTAAGTACGGTTTTTTCGCCGTCATAAGAAAAGGAAAGGTCTTTAATTTCGATATCCCCGTCAAGATTTTCCGGAATTTCCGCTCCGTGTTCGTCCTCTTTTGTATCAAGCAACTTAAAGAGTTTGTCGCTTGCCGCCATACCGTTCATAGCCACATGGAAAAATGAACCGAGAAGCCTGAGCGGTAAAAAGAAATCAGCCGCAAGCATAATGATTAAAAATGCCTGAGGTAAAGTGATTGTGCCGTTTTTTACCTGAATGATTGCAATTACTACACCTACTGCACTTCCTGCATATGCAACAATATCCATAACGCTTACGGAATTGAGTTGCATTGTAAGGACTTTCATAGTAATTCTTCTGAATTCTTCGGCTTTTTCATTCATTTCAACATTCTTGCGTTCATCCGCCTGATAAACTTTGAGTGTTGTTAAGCCTTGGATATTTTCAAGGAAAGTATCGCCGAGGTTTGTGTATACTCCCCAATATTTGCTGAGAAGTCTTTTTGCGATTTTTTGAACTGCAACAATAGAAAGCGGAATAAGGGGTACACAAATAAGAAGCACCACCGACGCTTTCCAGCTTACGAACACAAGCACGGCAAAAAGCGTTATCGGTGCAAGCATAGCAAAGAAAAACTGCGGCAGATATTTGCCGAAATAAAGTTCAAGCTGGTCTACACCCTCAACAAAAACCTGAAGCACCTCTGATGTTGATACCTTTTCGCTGTAAGATGCCCCCATCCGTGTAAGCTTTTTATACATTTTTTGTCTAAGCACTTTTTTTACTTCGCTTGAAGCGAAAAACGCAGTCTGAGAACTTGCGTATCCGCAAAGATAGCGCACAAGCATAACCGCCGCAATTGCGACCAAATAAGGCAAAAGTCCTTTAAAATCAAACGCTTTACCGTCGAGAATTTGCGCAAGTAGATTTGAAAGAATGAAAATCATAACGATGTTTGCAACTGTTTTCAACCACTGCGCAAGAACTGTTAGGGCAATGTACTTCTTTGAAGAAGGTACTTGCTCTATAAGTCTTGTTTTAATCATTTCTTTTCTCCCTCAATTCAGTTATTTATCCAAAAATTCATTTGCGAGGCGGTAATCACCTTGCCGTGATATTTTACCGTTTTCCATAATCAGCACTCTGTCTGCAAGAGCACCGGCACATCGTTTATCGTGTGTTACGGTAACAATTGCCGTGCCGAGGTTCTTGTTTATTTTATTTACGGTTTCAACCGTTTTACAAAGGTTTTTGTAATCCTGACCCACCGTCGGCTCGTCAAGAAACAGTACGGTCGGCTCGCTTGCACAGACGGCAGCAATGGAGGCACGCCGTTTTTGCCCTTCGGAAAGTGATTGCGGATGCCTCTGCTCAAGTCCCGAAAGTCCAAAGGCATTTATCATTTCCCTTGCTATTTCCTCGCTTTTTGCCTTAAAGGAAATCTCGCTTAAAAGCGTTGGCATAAAAAGCTGATAGACCGGATTTTGGTAAACATATCCCACCTTTGAAAACCATTTGCTGTTTGCTTTTTTGCTTTTTGTTATTGTTTGGCTGAGCATACCGTCATTCGGCTTATTCAGTCTTGCAAGCATGCGCATAAGGGTGGTTTTTCCGCATCCGTTTTCACCGAGCAAAACTATTCGTTCGCCTGCCCGAATTTCTATATCAAGTCCATCTATAATATTTCTGTCACCTGCGGCAAAAAAGAGTTTTTCGCCTTTTATAAGCACTTCGCCGGGCAAAGAGCCGTCGGCATGAGGAATTGTTTTTATTCCGCTGTTCAAGTCGTTTATGTCCGTACTTGTAAAAAGCTGTTTGTTTTCGATTCGCATAACTTTATCTATGTAGTTTTTCACAACATCAAGCCTGTGCTCAACTATTAAAACGGCATATCCGCTGTTTGCCAAATTACGAAGTGCTTTCAACAAAATGTGTGCTGTATGAGTGTCCAAATTTGCAAGCGGTTCGTCAAGAATAATGATTTTTTGCTCCATCGCAAGGGTAGAAGCGGTTATCAGGCGTTGCTTTTGACCACCGGAAAGTGTTTTTGTTTTTGCGTTTTTTTCTATTTGCATAAGCGTTGTGAATCGTTCAATGCGTCTGTCGATTTCTTCGGACGCAATATTAAGATTTTCGCAGCCGAAAGCGATTTCTTCGTTTACTAAATCATAAATAATTTGTTCGTCCGCATTTTGAAGCACAGTACCGATTAGCTTTGAACGCTCGCTGATTTTTAGCTTTGTAACATCCTTGCCGTCTATTTCCACACTGCCCGAAAATTCTCCCGAATTAACGAACGGAATAACACCGTTTATTATCGAAAGCAGGGTGCTTTTTCCCTCACCGGAAACGCCCGACAAAAGCACGGTTTCGCCATATTCCACGGTGAGATTTATATTTTCAAGCACATTTTCTTTAGCACCGTCATATTTAAAAGAAACTTCTTTCAGTCTTATCGCTATGCCCATATCATAACACCTCCGCCTGCGCAAAGCACGATAACACAGGCAAGAAATACGAAATCCCTTGCTTTTATTTTTATTACTTTATATACCGAGCTTGTACTGTCATCAAGTGTAAATGCCCTTGTTTCAAGCGAAAGGGAAAGAGTATCCGATATTCCGATGATTCGCATAACGAGCGGAATAATAAACGCACGGTAAATGCAACTCGGTCGGTACCAATTCATATTTGCACCTCTGACCTTCATCGCCTCCCAGATCTGCTTTATTTCACCCACTAAAACCGGAATAAATTTAAGTGTTACAAGCATGCCGAGCGTTATAACTCTCGGGCATTTCAGCTTTGCAAGACAGCGTGTTAGATCGCAGGGTGATGTGCTTACCATCGGCACGGCACACAATCCCAAGAGAATCATTCTTAAAAGTGTTTGCCAAAATGCGTCCAAGCTTCTGTTTGTCAAAAATGACAGACCGCCTATAATAAGTCCGCAAATCGCCATTGCAACGGTCATTTTCCATGTGCTTTTAAAAAGACCGAATGCTGAGTAAAGCACAAAAATTGCCGTGGCAAAAGCAAAAGCAAAAAGATTGTTGGAAAAAAGCATTCCGAATATCAGCACTATTACGGAAACTGAAAATGAAATCAGCGGATAAAAAGGCTTTTTAGCCTCAAATGTTTCAAGCATTATCATCTTCTCCGTACGGTTTTAATTTGCCTGCCTTTTGAAGTTCTGCGGCGATTTTCATTCCGATTGCCGCACCCAAAAATGCCAATGTAATTGTGCCGATTGATGTTAAAACAGAAATTTTCGGATTTGCTGTAAGCTGAGCGTAACTTTGCCCATTGAGCCAAAGACTGAACAGAACCGAAATCGGCAGTGAAAACGGCATATATATTCCCGTTGTAACGAAAACGGAAACTTTCTTTTGATAGCCTCTGAAAATCAAAAGCATAATCAATTCCGCTATGATTGCGGAAACAAAATTGTTAAAAAACATAACCGTCGAAAAGAAAATCAGCGGTGCGCCCGAAAAAAGTCCGATAATTGTGAGAGCACCCGGCTTTCTTACTTTCATAAGTCCGATTGCTACGAAAATCGAATAAATAGGTGCGGCTGCCATGTTACGCAGTCCGAAAACAGTGGTGTGCATAACAAGCGGCATCGTTATTCCGCCGCACAATGTCATCGCTGCGGATAAGACAGCCAAAAACACAAAATCCTTAACTTGAAATTTCTTAAATATTTTTTTCATACTTCGCCCCAATCAGTCATGTTTATTTTTCTTGATAACAGCAGTCATTACAAGCACAAATGCAACCGCACCCACTACGCCGCAGGCAATGGCGATCGGAACTTTTTTATTTTTAACCGTTTTCTCTTTAGGCTCGGTAACGGTTGGTGCTGTTGTAGTTGTAGTAGTAGTTGTTGTAGTTGTAGTTGTCGTTGTAGTATTTGTTGCTGTCGTTGTAGTATTTGTTGTTGTCGGTGTCGTTGTAGTGGTAGTGGTTTTTTTTGTGGTTGTTTCTTTTTTTACATCTCTGATTTTTTTTGCACTGTCATAATCTATTTTAATTCTTGCAGAAGGTGATAAAGGCATAGCCGAAGCGGCAAATTTTACGCCGACAAATTCATTGTCGCTCTTAATCGGAAATTCAAAAGCCGTTTCATATTCAGTTCCGTCAATTTCAACATTATTCTTTTGCTCAACTTCTACTGTGTCGCCCTCAACAGAACCGTCCTTGTAATACCAAAAATGCATATCGCTTGTTGTTTTGGCAGGAGCTATTGTAAGCGTTTTTTCATCACCGTCAACTGTAAGAAGTGCGGTGTGAACAATATAGCTGTCACCCATAGATGTTCTTTCTTTTTCTGCGTGCCACATTTCAATCGGCACTTCGTAAACACCGTCCTCGCTCGGACCCATTGCAAACGCACCGAACGAAGTGCAGGTAAGCGCAAGTGCAAAAACTATTGCAGTCAATGAAATCGATAATTTTTTAAACATATTTGTCCTCCGTATTTTATTAGCCATTGCTAACTTGACATTAAAATTTTTAGTTAGCACAAGCTAACCGCGGTTATTCTATCAAATGACAAATAAAAAGTCAATATTTAAAACTATAAAATAATTAAAATTTGGCACATTTACAGCCTGCATTTGATAGACAGTTTAATAAGTCATAAATCATCTTACAGCCCAATTATTAAGCAGCGGTATCCTTTTTCAATCAGAGGTGCAATTATGAATGTTCTAAAAAACTTGAGAATTGAGAAAGTTCTCGTAAAACGACATTCCCGAACTGTTTGATATACTAAAAAATTAAATATCTAAATTGTAAAATGATATTGATAATCCTTGCCTGTATGGTGAGGATTTTTCTTTTGCGTGAAAATAATTTGTAAATTTTTTCTGAAAACACCCGAACAAAACGGGGATTTTTCTCCGTATAGCAGAGGGAGTTTTTTGAACGATGTTTTTCTTTTTGGTTTCCACTCAGCAAAATATTCTCTCGAATAATTTTAAAGGAGGTTTTCGTATGCGTAAAAATTGCAGCGGTCAATTTTTTCTTGCCGAACAGGATTTTTGATGAACAGTTATCGCCCAACGAGTTCATCGTTTATTCTTTTCTTATTCGGGCAAAAGACTCGGCGGGGCAAAGTTTTTGGTCGGTGCCTATGATTGCAAAAAGCTGTTCGATGTGTGCATCTACTTGCAGAAAAGTTTTGCGTTCGCTTGAAAGCGGCGGGTACATAACGATCTCAAAACGATTCATCGGCGGCGAGCAAAAGATCAATCTATACACGGTCAACAAGATTTAATGCACCGTGCTTTAGGATTTATCGGCAAAGAATATGAAAGGCTTTGATTTTGAAATTTTATGATTTTTGAAACGAAAATTGACAGCTTTTGGGTGGGTTTTGAAGCGAAATTCAAGCCGCCGATTTTATGAGAATCACACCGAAACGAATAAAAATACGAAAAATCAATTCTCATATAATAAGCTCGTCTTTAAAAGAGTTTTATATAGAATCAAACAACGCATTTGAAATATCCGCTTATTAAGTTACAAAAAATAACATTTTTAGCATTTATTTTATTTAATATAAAAACGCTCAATGTAAAAAATAGTAATGCAAACGCAAATTGTAATGAAAAGGAGTGTTTTCAAATGTCAAGTTCCAAGAACGTTGTTCCGGAAGCTAAGGAAGCTCTTAACAGATTCAAAATGGAAGCTGCTAATGAGGTTGGTGTAAATCTCAAGCAGGGTTATAACGGCGACCTTACTTCTAAGCAGGCCGGCTCTATCGGCGGACAGATGGTCAAGAAGATGATCAAGGCTTATGAAGACGGCATGAAATAAGAAGTATAAAATCCTGATTCTTCAATAAATTTCGGACAAAATGAAGGTCTGCCGGTTAAACCGACAGACCTTCTTCTGAGTTATTTATTTAATAATATTCGTTGGCGGATACGGCTTTATATCCGATATCATAAAACATTATTATACACTAATTGGATTTAACAGGGCAAAAGAATCCATTCCGTCAAGATAAGCTAATATCGCGTCATTTGACAGTACCACCGAGTTATCCTCGTTATGGTTGCCGGCTACAACAATCACATACAGATAACCGTCTCCCTCGTTTTCCATAATTCCTGTAAGGTGTGTGTTCTGTTGGAAGTTCTTACCGGTAATAGCGGTATAGTATTCTTCCGAACCGTCGTTACTTCTTATTTTTACTTTAACAGCCACACCGTTGTATGCATCATCCGGCATTCCCTCGGCTTCTACCAATGTAACTGTGTTGCCCGCCTTAGCCTCATAATATTTCATGAGGGCAAGAGCCTGTGCGGCGTCGGCAACATAGCCATCATAATCTATGGCGGCACCGTTTCTGAAGGTGTATGTTTTGCCCGTACAATACATCGCCTTGCCTTTATAGTTCCAATCAAGAACGCCGTTTCTTACATAATAAAGGGTAGTGCCGTATCTTAAAACACCAGAGAAATTCCAGTCAAGAACCCCGTTTACCACACCGTAATATGTTCCGTAATAATTTGTAAGGCTACAATAGTCCCAATTGAGGAAGCCCTCCTCTACGTAATACCATGTGCCATAATAATTTACAAGTCCTGTATAGGAAGTGTCGATCTGACTGTTTGTAAGATAGCACCATTCATTGCCGTAGTAATTATAAAGACCGTTTTTATTCCAGTTAAGAACACTGTTCTCAACATAATACCAAGTATCGTAATACTTAGTAAGTCCGGTATAATTCCAATTAAGAACACTATCCTCAACATAATACCAAGTATCGTAATACTTAGTGAGTCCGGTATAATCCCAATTAAGAACGCCGTTTCCTACAAAGTACCAAGTATCGTAATACTTAGTGAGTCCGGTATAATTCCAATTAAGAACGCCGTTTTCCACATAATACCAAGTGTCATAATACTTAACAAGGCCTGTGTAGTAGGCATTATGCTCACCGTTTTCCATATAGAGCCAAGTACCGTCAGCCGTTCGTTTAAGTGAATCGGTAGTAGACGCAAAAGCGACGACCGACATTACAGACAGCGATAGAATAACAGCCAATGCAACCGCAATCAACTTTTTGAATTTTTTCATAAATTTAATATCCTCCCTGATTTTTACGGCATAAAGCCCTGCCGTTTATTCGAATTATACAACAATCAGTATATAATTGCAATAGTTTTTATGCAAAAGTGTTGTATTGACACATTTCTCTAAAAAACACAAAACCGTTCAAATGAATGAACGGTTTTGCAATATTTTGTATGCAGCAGTCTTTAAGCAAGCGAGAAACAATCAAATACAATGCGTATTACGCAAGAATTCCGTTTCTGACATAGTAACGCGTGCCGTAATAATAGGTGTATCCCGTATAATTCCAGTCAAGCACGCCCTTTTTGACGTAATACCAAGTGCCGTAATATTTTGTAAGACCGGTGTAATCCCAATTAAGTACACTACCCTCGCAATAATACCAGGTGCCGTAATAGTTTGTGAGCCCCGTATAGTTCCAATTTAAGACGCTGTTTTCGACGTAATACCATGTGCCGTAGTAGCTCGTGAGCCCCGTATAGTTCCAATTAAGAACACTGTTTTCGACGTAATACCATGTACCGTAGTACTTTGTAAGACCCGTATAATTCCAATTAAGAACACTGTTTTCGACATAATACCAAGTATCATAATACTTAGTAAGGCCTGAGTAATCCCAGTTCAGCACACCGTTTTCGACATAATAATAAGTGCCGTAATAATTTACAAGCCCGCTGTATGAAGTATCATTTTTGCCGCTGACCATATAGTAATATTTATCTCCTATATATTTCAGCGATATTGTGTTCGCGGGAGCCGCCTTTACGTCAAAGTCACATTTTGCGGTTTTATCGGAGCCGAGAAGCTTTGGAGTTTCGTCTCCGCTGTAAATATCAAATGCAGTTACAGATATACTGCCTTCTTTATAGTTGCCGTCAAAATAAAAAGTATAACTTCCGTACAGTTGCTCCGTCGAAGAGGATTTCGGTGCGGCTGCCGAGCATCTTAAAGAATCCTGTGAAAAATTATAATTTGTTATTGCCGTACCGCCGTTTTCGTACGAAGTAACCGATGTCTGCTCGCCGTTTTTATCCGCCTCCGGCTTTGCGAGCCTCAAATATGAGGAATCGTATTTAAGTGTATAGCTGCCGCCCGCGGCCCCTGCCGGAGCATATATTTTTACCTCAACCCTGTTATAGCCCATAATCTGAGCGTCAACTCTGAAGGATGCGCTTTCGGAAGAAGTGTCAACGGCAAACGACGTCGCAAGTACAGCGAACACGCATACAAGTATTGCGAGAGCCATAACAGCCGAAATTATTTTAGTTCGTCTTTTCATATTAACCTCCGTTAAGCCCCGAAACAGACATTTACTTATATCGGAATTATACAACATCCGAGATGCATAGTCAACACTCATGCATTATCGGTTGATACCCAAAAAACAAAAAAATATACCTAATTCCGAAAAACGAATTTCGAAACACGGTATATTTTCTATGTTAAAGTGTAAGCTGCTCGCCGACATCATCAGCCGACAAAGTCGCACCGGCGGCAGGCAAAGTTCTCGTCCTGTATCTCGCAGGCTTTACAAACTCACCATCGGTATACTCTTTTACGGAAGATACCCTATGCCCTTTTTTGAGAGTCATAACCGATACGCCCATAGAATCCTTGGTCGTTTTGACGGCTATTGCGCAGGTATTGAGAAGAAGAATTCTGCCGGAAGTGGACTTCATAACATACTCCTTATCCTCAGTCACACAGAACATATTGACTACCGGGAATTTCTCACAATACGCCTTAATCAGCTTCTTGCGGTTCGTTTTAGTTTCATAGGCGGAGAGGTCTATTTTGGCAAGCTTGCCGTTTTCAAAGAAGAACAGCATAAAGCCCTTATAGTCTGTTGTAACCGCCATATACACGGCGTTTTCATCGGGCTCCATCTCAAGCTTTGAAGCCACATAATCACCGAGAACGCTCGCCTTGCTGTCATCAAAGTCGGCAGCTTTGGCTTTATAAACACGGCACTTATCGGTAAAGAACAAAAGCTCGGTATTGTTTGCAGCCTCAACGGTCTCTATTATTTCATCGTTTTCCTTTAGCTTTTGCTCACCGCTCATACGCAGTGACTGCGGAGTTATCTTTTTGAAATAGCCCTCTTTGGTAAAGAACAGCGTAACGGGATAATTCGGTATCTCCTCATCGGGCTCCGATTCATCATCTATATCACTCGTGTAGATTATTTCCGAACGACGCGGCTTATCGTAATTTTTAACGACATCCGAAAGCTCGTTTACGATAATTTTTTTAACTCTTGAGCGACTTGCGAGAATATCCTCCATATCCTCGATTTCGGCTCTCAGCTTTTCTATATCTTCCGTTTTCTTTAAAATATACTCACGGTTTAAGTGGCGCAATTTGATTTCAGCCACATAATCCGCCTGTATCTTATCTATTCCGAAGCCTATCATCAAGTTCGGAACAACCTCGGACTCCTCGTCTGTTGAGCGTATTATTTTTATTGCCTTATCAATATCGAGAAGAATTTTTTGAAGTCCCTCTAAAAGATGCAGCCTGTCTTTTGCTTTGGAAAGGTCAAAAAAGACGCGGCGGTTTACACATTCGGTACGGAAAGCTATCCATTCCAAAAGCAGCTCGCGCACTCCGAGGACTCTCGGCGTACCCGCGATAAGCACATTAAAGTTACAGCCGAATGAATCTTCGAGCGGAGTCATTTTATAGAGCTTTTTCATAAGCTTGTCTGCATCTGTGCCGCGCTTTAAGTCGATTGTTATTTTAAGACCCTTTTTATCGGTCTCGTCGCGGATATCGGAAATTTCCTTGGCCTTGCCGCCCTTTGCGAGTTCGACTATCTTATCAATTATCGCCTCCGTAGTGGTGGTCGCCGGAATTTCGTATATATCAATACAGTTATTCTTTTTATCATAGCTGTACTTTGCGCGAATTTTGAAGCTTCCGCGACCCGTGCGGAATATCTCGTTCATTTTATCTTCATCGTAGAGTATCTGACCGCCGCCTATAAAATCGGGCGCCTTGAGCGTTTCGGTTATATCGGCGTCAGGGTCCTTTATAAGTGCCACGGTAGTATCGCAGATTTCTTTCAAGTTAAACGAACAAATATTTGAAGCCATACCGACGGCTATGCCCATATTGGCATTTACGAGCACCGACGGAAATGTAACGGGCAAAAGCGTGGGCTCGGTCATGGTATTGTCGTAGTTCGGTACAAAATCGACCGTGTCCTTATCTATATCGCGGAAAAGTTCGGCTGAAATCGGGGCTAATTTTGCCTCGGTATAACGCGAAGCCGCATACTGCATATTTTTTGAATACGATTTACCGAAGTTACCCTTTGACTCAACATAAGGGTGAAGGAGCGACTCATTGCCGCGCGCCAAACGAATCATCGTCTCGTAAATTGCCGCGTCGCCGTGTGGGTTCAGCTGCATGGTGCGGCCGACTATATTGGCGGATTTTATAGTGCCTCCCTGAAGCAGCCCCATTTTATACATAGTATAAAGCAGCTTTCTGTGTGACGGTTTAAAACCGTCTATTTCGGGAATGGCACGCGACATAATAACACTCATGGCATACGGCATATAGTTCACTTCAAGTGTATCGGTTATATGCTGCTCTACCACCTCGCCTGCACCGAGAATATGAGCGTTTATGTTAAGTTCCTCCGAATTTCGGTCTGTTTCGTTTTTCTTGGTTCTTTTAGCCATTTTCCGACTCTCCTGATTTGCCGTGATAACGTTAAGAAAGGTCAGTCATATCAATGTACTGAGCACCGTTTTCGGCAATATAATCTTTTCTGCCCTGTAAATTGTCGCCGAGTAAAAGGTCAAATTTATCGGCGACAGCCTCGGGTGAATAATCCGGCTCGACCTTTATAAGACGACGGGTTTTGGGATTCATTGTGGTAAGCCACATCATCTCGGGTTCGTTTTCACCGAGACCCTTTGAACGCTGTATGGTATATTTTCTGTCTCCGATTTCAAGAAGGGCATCCTGCTTTTCCTTTTCGGTGTAGCAAAACCAGGTCTCGTCCTTGCAAGTTATTTCGTAAAGCGGAGATTCGGCTATAAACACCTTACCCTCTTTTATAAGCGTGGGCATAAGACGATAAATCATCGTTAATATCAGCGTCCGTATCTGATAACCGTCAACGTCGGCATCGGTACAAATTATGACCTTGCTCCAACGAAGATTATCCATATTGAAAAGAGACAGATTTTTATTTGCCTTGGAGCTTACCTCAACGCCGCAGCCGAGCACTTTGATAAGGTCTGTTATAATGTCGTTTTTAAATATTTTGGGGTATTCGGCCTTAAGACAGTTGAGTATTTTCCCTCGTACCGGCATAACTGCCTGAAAGGCACTGTCTCTCGCCTGCTTGCAGGCACCGAGAGCCGAGTCGCCCTCCACTATGAATATTTCACGCTCCGAAACGTCCTTTGAACGGCAGTCAACGAATTTTTCGATTCTGTCAGTCATACTGTTGCCGCTTTGAAGCGTCTTTTTAATGTTGAGCCTTGTAGATTCGGCCTTGACGCGTGAACGCATATTTATGAGCACCTGCTCGGCAATTTTTTCGGCGTCTATTCTGTTTTCTATAAAATACACTTCAAGCTGATGGCGGAGAAAATCCGTCATAGCCTCCTGAATGAATTTATTGGTTATAGCTTTTTTGGTCTGATTTTCGTATGACGTCTGAGTTGAAAAGGATGACGAAACAAGCACAAGACAATCCTCCACATCCTGGAAATTTATCTTGCTGTCGCTCTTTAAATACTTGCTGTTTGCTTTTAAATAGCTGTCAATCTGCGAAACGAACGCACTTTTTACCGCTTTTTCGGGAGCGCCGCCGTGTTCAAGAAAACTGGAATTATGGTAATACTCCTTAAGCTGTTTTTTATTGGAAAAACACAGCGCAACATTGAGCTTAACCTTGTATTCGGGCAAATCGGCTCTGTCTCTGCCCTTTCTCTCACCCTGCCAAAACTGCACGGAAGAAAACGCATCGTCGCCGACAAATTCCTTTATATAATCGACTATACCGTTTTCGTAGCAGTATTCGTATTTATCAAAGCTCTTTTCGCCGGTTTGATTGCGAAGAATGAATTTTATTCCCGCATTTACAACCGACTGCCTTAATATAGTCTCCTGATAGTATTCAAGAGGAATATCAATATCGGTGAACACCTTGATATCCGGTTTCCAGCGTATTCTTGTCCCGGTATCTTTTTTATTGTACGGTTCCTTTTGAAGCTCGCTGACGGGCTCGCCCGCCTTAAAATGTATCTCATAACGAAAACCGTTTTTGTGCACCTCGGCATCCATATACTCCGAAGCATACTGTGTGGCACAAAGTCCGAGTCCGTTAAGTCCGAGTGAATACTCGTATGTTCCGCCGTTGTTTGTATTATATTTACTGCCGGCATACATCTCACAGAAGAGCAGCTCCCAGTTCCAGCGCTTTTCCTTTTCGTTGTAGTCCATAGGCATACCTCTGCCGTGATCGACAACCTCAACGGAGCCGTCGAGAAAACGGGTCACGGTTATCTCTTTACCGTAGCCCTCTCTTGCCTCGTCTATGGAATTTGAAAGTATCTCAAATACAGCGTGCTCACAGCCCTCAATACCGTCCGAGCCGAAAATAACGGCAGGGCGAAGCCTAACCCTGTCAGCACCCTTTAGCTGCGAAATACTTTCTTCATTGTATACCGCTTTTTTTGCCATTTAAATAAACCACCTTTTAAATTCCGAGCGGCGGAAAAAATGCACGCAGGAAAATCCTGCCGAAAAATACCGCCATATATTTTACACTATATATAGCGGTCAAGTCAAGTTATTTGCCTTTTTAAACGGATATTTAGGGCTCATACGCCCAAAGCCGACAGCTCAAGTCAGCTTTTATCGTCATCGGTATGCTTTTTAACCTTATGTTTATTTCCGTTTTCATCAACGATATACGTATTTTCAAGATTTGCGACAAGATTTCTTTTAAAAGAGTCGATATACTCGCGGCGCAAAATTGCCTGCTCCTCCTTTTCTTCGGGAGTAAGCCCATCACCTTTTTGCTTTTTGGCAAGGAAGTTTATACGCTCAATTTTACTTTGCTCCATAATCATCACCACGTAAAGGTTATTTTTTATTATTTTATAATATTTTTTAAATAAAGTAAAGGAGCGGCTCAACACTTGAAAATATTAAGTGAATATCATATAATTTCATTATGATGAAGGAAGGATTACGATATGTTTAAATATGTTCTGATAGACATTGACAATACGCTTTTGGATTTCAACAAATGTGCCGAAAAAGCTATGACAAACGCTTGCAAAGCTTGCGGAGTAGGTTTCAAAAAAGAAATGCCGTCGGTTTTTCATAAAATCAACGACTCTCTCTGGCAAAGACTCGAAACGGGAGAAATCACAAGGGATCAAATACACGAAAAACGGTGGAATATGGTTTTTTCGGTTATGGGTATAACTTTTGACGGACGCGAATTCGAAAAAGAATTCGTAAAAGGGATATATGACAGCCACGAGCCTGTAAACGGAGCTGTGGATACGGTTAAATATCTGTCAAAAAAATACATACTCTGTGCCGCAAGCAACGGTCCCTTTGAGCAGCAAAAGCACCGACTGACACTTGCCGGAATGATAGACTGCTTCTCTCACCTTTTTGTTTCGGAGAGAATAGGCGTGCAAAAGCCCCAACGGGAATTTTTTGAGCAGTGCCTCAATGAGCTGCACGAAACTGACAAATCAAAATTTATACTTATAGGCGATTCGCTTACCGCCGATATATCCGGAGGGAAGAGCTTCGGAATCACCACCTGTTGGTATGACCACAACGGCACGGGGTATGATAATGTGGGCGCGGATATAAAAATCGACAGTCTCTCAGAAATCAAAAGCATACTTTGAGGAATTATTATGATAAAGCTCCCCGAACAAGTGAATAAGGCAATATGCCTGCTGAAAAACAGCGGTTTTGAAGCCTATGCCGTCGGCGGCGCGGTTCGTGATTGTCTGCTCGGCAAAGTCCCGTTTGACTGGGACATCACAACAAGCGCACACCCCGAAGAAACCGAAAAGGTGTTTTGCGGCGAACGGATAATAGAGACAGGTATAAAGCACGGGACGGTAACTGTTATAATTGACGATATGCCGCTCGAAATAACCACTTATCGCATAGACGGCGACTATACAGACCACCGTCATCCGCAAACGGTATCATTTTCGGATAACCTCAGAGACGATCTATCAAGGCGGGATTTCACAATAAACACGCTTTGCTGTAATTGCGACGACAAAATAATTGATGCTTTCGGCGGCAAAGACGATTTGAACAACAAAATAATACGGTGCGTCGGCGACCCCGACACACGTTTTTCGGAGGACGCGCTCAGAATAATGCGTGCCGTCCGTTTTTCGGCGGAGCTCGGATTCACAATAGAAAAAAGCACATCGGACAGCATACTGAAAAACAGGCAGCTGCTGTCGGATGTGTCAAAAGAAAGATTACAGGTTGAATTCACAAAGCTTATCACTGGAAAATACGCAACCGACGTTATACGGAAATATCACGCGGTTATAGAGGTATTTATCCCGGAGCTTGCCCCACTTGTAGAATGCGAGCAGCACACAAAATATCACAAATACGATGTGTTCGAGCATACGCTTCACGCCGTAGACGCAATAGATTTTAATGACAGAATTTTGCGTCTTACAATGTTTTTCCATGATTTCGGAAAGCCCGACGCCAAAACCACTGACGAAAACGGCACTTCGCACTTCAAAGGTCATGCCGTGATAAGTGAAAAAAAGACGCGAGACATTCTTAAAAGGCTGAAATTTGACAATAATACAATAAACGAGGTATCAAAGCTCGTTTTGATACATGATATGAAATCCCCGCGCGACAAAATTCAGGCAAAAAAAATGATGTGCAGTCTCGGAGACGAAACATACCTTAACCTTATAAAAATCAAGCGTGCCGATAACATGGCAAAGGCCGATCCGCACGCAATAGACGAAAAGCTTAAAAATATGCGTTCGTTTTATGAGGAGATAAAGGCAAGCAACGAGTGCTATAATTTAAAATCTCTCGCAGTAAACGGCGATGATATTAAGGCCTTTGGCATTGCCGAGGGAAAAGAGATTAAAAGCTCACTTGATTTTTTACTTAACGGCGTTATAGAGGGTAAGTGCCAAAACAGAAAAGACGAATTGTTGGAATATCTGAAAGAAAATACAAAATAATTAAAAGCACCGCGATTTTGGCAAAAAGAATCAGCGATGCTTTTTTATTATGCCATAAGACCGCATGACCTGCGAAGCAGTAAAACCGCATCACTCTCATCTACAGCTCCGTCTCGGTTTAAATCGGCCTCTTTGAGTTTTATCGGTGACAAGCTTGTTAAGCCCGCCGAATATTTAAGCATTATAACAGCGTCCGCGCTGTTCGTTTTACCGTCTGAATTCACATCGCCGAAATTCACTCGCGCAACGTAATAATAATCCGTTTTGCCTTTGCGTATGCGAATACCTGCACCGTCCTCGACAACGGCGGAACCGGGCAAAATATTACCGTTTTCATCAAACACGGTCAATTCATCCGCAGCATCGATAACTCCTTTGAATACCAATATCTCCTTTAGCGTTTGTACCGTAACACCGACTGCCGTATTTACAACACCGGTTTCTTTCTCCTCGGACACACAATCGAAAGACACTGTTGCATTTCTTATGCCGCTTGCCGCTTCGGATGAAAATGCGGAGCTTCCGTATATTGCATAAAGTGAGGTACATCCGTCTAATGCCGTAGCCGACATCTTCAGAGCTTCGCTGAAAACGGTAACGGTTTTTAAAGACGTACAACGCGAAAAAGCTTTGTCTGAAACAAGCTCGGTATTTGGGGGCAAAGTAACTTTTTCCAAAGATGTATTTACCGAAAAGGCAAAAGCCCCTATCTCTTTAAGCGACGGTGAAAAGCTTATCTCCGAAAGTGCGGCACAATTATAGAACGCTCGATCCCCTATTGTTTTTACGCCGCGAAGCTCAGCTTTTGAAAGAGACGAACAATTTTCAAACGTGCTTGTATGAAGTTCCGTAACGCTCTCGGGCAACGTAACTTTTTCTAACGCAGAGCAACCGAAAAAAGCTTTCTCACCGATAAATTTCACTCCGTCGGGAATTGCGGCGAAAGAAAGCGACGAACACCCTTTAAAGGCTCCCTTGCCTATATATGTAACTCCTTTTTTAAGCTCTGCTTTTTTTAAGGAATAACAGCCCGAAAAGGCATTGTCGCCTATCTCGTTTAAATTCGCGCCGAAGCTGACATATGACAGAGCCGTGCAGTCGGAAAAAGCGTTTTTGCCGACTGCGATGACGGAATCGGGTAAGCCGATAAATTCCACGGTTCCGTTTGACGAAAATGCATAATCGTCAATCGCCGCCACCGTTTTGCCCTTAATTTTTTCGGGTACCAAAATCGTGTCGCTCACTCCGCGGTAACCGCTTACGCAAACCTTTCCGTTCTTAATATAATACACAAAGTCGCTGTCACCCGAGGCAAAAGCATCGAGAGGCAGCGACAATATAACGCAAATAACCGCAAATGCAACTATTGACTTTATTTTATTACAAACAGCTGTCATTTCATTCCTCCGCCCCTTTTATGAGCTTGATTGTATCACCTTTTTCGGCTTTTTTCGGAATTTGTGCTGATTTATCACATAACCTCATTTCCGCCGCTTTATATTCTTTTTACAAAACATCGCATTCAAGGTAACAAACGGCGTCATAAAATGATATGCGGCTAAATGCCGACAAAAACAACACACCGGATATTGGTTGTGTGCTGTTTTCTGTTCTGATTTATATTTAAAACGTCACTTTTTACTGCTTATTAAATATCAACGGTCAGGCTATTCAGAACTATAACTCATTGACATTTATTTATGCCGATGATATACTTCTAATGTTCGCTCAGGGAGCGATTGTTCAGTAAAGACGTAAGCCGAACAGGGTGCAGACTGAGAAAGCTGTATCTTGTTTGGCTTTTTAAATATAACATTGCTTTTGTGCTACAATTCTAAGAAAACGGATACATAAATTAAAAGGATAACGCAAGTGATTTTCAGGAGAATATTAAAATGACAAAGGACGAATATTTAATAACCGATCCGCCGCTCAAGGCTTTGACTGTTTTTGCGATGCCTATGATTTTAGGCAGCTTCTTTCAACAAGTATACAATATGGCCGATTCAATTATCGTCGGTCAATTTGTCGGCTCCTCTGCCCTTGCGGCCGTCGGAGCTTGTGCCGCACTTACAAATGTTTTTATTTGTATAGCACTCGGTGCAGGCGTGGGCGCAGGTGTGCTTGTAAGCCGTTATTTCGGTGCTCAAAATTACGGCAAGATGAAAACAATCGTATCAACCTCGTTAATAAGCTTTTTGCTTTTAAGCATATTTCTCGGTATCTTTGGATTTTTCGGTTCTAATTGGATGATGAGCATACTGCAAACGCCTGCGGATATAATGGAGGATGCGGTACTGTACTTGCGCATCTATTTTGCGGGCTTTCCGTTTTTATTTATGTACAACATTCTTTCAACCATGTTCACTTCAATCGGCGAATCGAAAATTCCGTTATGGCTTTTAATATTTTCATCTATATTGAATATCATCATGGACCTTTGGATGGTAGGCGGTCTTAAACTCGGCGTGTTCGGTGCGGCTCTTGCCACCCTTATTGCACAGGGCATTTCTGCCGTACTTTCCCTTTTGATTTTTCTTTATCGAATGCGAAAATACGCAAGTCCGTTTCATCAATTTGACAAAGACGAACTGCGTTTAATGCTTAAAATCGCCGTTCCGTCTATTCTTCAACAATCCACGGTATCAATCGGTATGATGATTGTGCAGGCGGTTGTAAATCCTTTCGGCACACAAGCACTCGCAGGCTACGCGGCAACGATGAGAGTAGAGAATGTTTTTTCACTGATATTTGTATCAATCGGGAATGCCGTGTCGCCATTTGTTTCGCAAAATCTCGGTGCCGGAAAAATTGACCGTATTAAGAAAGGCTACCGCGCCGCTTTGCTGTTAGATGTATGCTTTGCCGTACTTGCATTTGTAATTATTGAAACAATGCACACACAAATTTCTTCACTTTTCTTAGGAAAAGACGGAACGGAATTAGCGTATCAAGTGTCCGGTGATTATATGAAATGGATTGGATACTTTTTCATATTTATGGGTATCAAAATGGCAACAGACGGTGTTCTTCGCGGACTTGGAAATATGCGCCCGTTTTTGACTGCAAATATGGTCAACCTTGCGATTCGGTTATCCGTAGCATTAATTTTTGCACCGCATTTCGGTATTGCATTTGTATGGCTTGCAGTTCCGGCAGGTTGGCTTGCCAACTTTGTAATTTCCTATGCGGCACTGAGAAAATCTTGGCCGAAAAATGCTTTGGATCAGAAAATTCACCATATCTAAAAAAACAGTCACCGCAATGGTGACTGTTTCTTTTTAACGGAAAAGCAGAAAAAGCGGACGAGAAATTATTGTAGGCAAGATGAAAACAGCTTCAAGCAAGCGTATCGTACCCTTAAACGAAACTGCAATACAAGCGATTATTGAGTTACGCAACGAGCGATATTTCGGTGAGGATGCACCATTGATACCCGATGCAGACGGAAACTTTACAAGACCGTTGAACTTGCGAAAACGGTTTTATTCCATACTCGATGCGGCAGGATTCAAGAAAAAAGGTTACACAGCCTGCGCCACACCTTCGCAACAAAGCTTGTAACAGGAGTGCGAGCTGAGAACGGAACGGTAAAAGCATTAACACCAAGGCATGTGGCAGACCTACTCGGACACACAACTTCGGAGATAACTGAAATGTATTATGTCAAGCGAAACACGGATATGCTGTTGGGCGTTACAAACGGATTTGAATTGTGATATAAGACGGATAATCGTTATTTGAGCAGATTAAAAAACAGCGTGAGAATTCCTCACGCTGTAAGTAATTAAATATTCAATAAAATGTTAAATGGTCAGATTTTCCAAAACAAATGGTGATTGATCAATAAATATTATAAGCTATCAGATAACACCTTGATTTTTTCATCACGGCTAAGAGTCTTATAACCGCCATCCATTGTTAGTGTTAAATCGGCAATGTTTTCTATATCATCTTTGGTAACTCCCAAATCGGATATATTAGTAATAACACCGATTTCGTTCATCCAATTTTCCATTGCAAGTAATCCTTCTTTTGCAATTTGCTCATCTGTTTTGCCTTGAGGGGAAACGTTCCAAACATTGATTGCAAAACGCTTAAATTTATCAAGTCCGTAAGGCATAATATATCTGTAATAAGCGAGAGAAACAGCAGAAAGCGTCATACCGTGGGTTGCATTTGTATAACCTCCGACTGCCTGACCGAGCATATGAACCTCCCAATCGGTTGTTTTGCCTTTGGCAATAAGGGTGTTAAGCGCCCAAGTAGCAGTCCACATAATATTGCTTCTTGCTTCGTAATCATTAGGATTTTTTATCGCAACAAGGCTTGAGTGAATAACACTTTTCATAAGTGCTTCGCTGATATAATCGCTTGTATTATCATCAGTTCCTGAAAAATATTGTTCGCAAATATGATTGAAAATATCATAAATTCCCGACACCATTTGGTATTTCGGCAATGTCATTGTAAAGCGAGGATTAAGGATTGTAAATATCGGCATAATCTTTTCATCTGCAAAAACATGACCGATTTTTTCTTTAGTATTCTGATTTGTAATTACAGAACCTGCGTTCATTTCCGAGCCTGTTCCAACCATAGTCAAAACACAGCCAATCGGTATTATTTCACAATCTGGTTCTTCAAAACGGACAAAATATTTTTCCCAAGGATCTTCATTACAATTAACAGAAACAGAAAGCGCCTTTGAAAAATCGCAAACAGAACCACCGCCAACTGCGAGAATAAAATCCGCATTATGATTTCTTGCTATTTCTATACCTTCATAAAGTTTTTCAACAGTCGGATTTGGCATCACGCCCTCAATTTCTGTGATGTTTTTATTACTTCCTTTTAGGATTTTGATTATATCGTCATAAATACCATTCTTTTTTATAGAACCTGTACCATATACAAGTACAACATTATCACCGTATTTTTTCAATTCATCACTTAAATTGGATAATGAATTTTCTCCAAAATAAAGTTTTGTCGGATTACAATAACTAAAATTTCCTAACATAATTTTGCTCCATTCTTTAATAATGTAGAAATTTCATTACACATTTTTACCCATTTGATATGCAAGTTTCATTGCAGGGTGATTTTTAATTTCACCTTTTTCATACACACCGCCGGCAACAACAGTTCCTTTTTCAACTGCACCTTCGACACAATCGGCATAACCTCTGAAACAAGCTAATGTTGTGTCTGCTGACGATTTTTCATTGTCTGCCATAGTAGTAATATAATAAAATTCCTTGTTTTTAACCTCTAACCAACGAGCAACAGTACGGTCGATAACTGCTTTTAGCTGAGCATCTATTGAATAAAAGTAAACCGGACTCGCCAACACAAGAACATCAGCATCAATCATTTTTTGTAAAATCTCAGCCATATCGTCCTTAAATACACACGCACCGCTATTTTTACTGCAATGGTAACAAGCAATACAAGGGTGTATATTCTTTTCGGACACATGAATTTTTTCAACATTATGACCGGCTTCTGTTGCACCTTTGGCAAATTCATCACACAAAATGTCAGAGTTACCATTCTTTCGAGGACTGCCTGACAGAATTAAAACTTTTTTACTCATAATTAAGTTCTCCCTTTAAGAATTTATTGCGTTAAAATATTCCTCATCTGACACAGCTTCCAGCCATTCATTTGATGTATTTTCTCCCGGAACTTCAATAGCTAAATGAGAAAAATAACTATCAGCCGAAGCTCCGTGCCAATGCTTGACATTCGCAGGAATATTCACAACATCGCCGGGCAGCATTTCTATAGCTTTCTTGCCCCATTCCTGATAATATCCTCGTCCGGCAACGCAAATCAAAATTTGACCGCCACCGTTTTTTGCTTTATGAATATGCCAATTGTTTCTGCATTTTGGCTCAAAGGTTACATTAAAAATACCAACTTGGTCTTTAGAAACAGGGGCAAGAAAACTCTTTCCGCTGAAATACTGTGCAAAGCTGTCGTTCGGCTCACCAATTGGAAATATCATTGATGAAGCATATTTTTCAATCGTATTATCTTCAGTTTCCTCGTTCTTATCATTCCACACTTCTTTTGCCATACGAAATGCAGCCCAAGCTTTGGGCCATCCTGCATAAAAAGCATTATGTGTTAAAATCTCCGTGATTTCTTCTTTTGTAATTCCATTTTTCTTAGCACTTTCCAAATGGTAACGAAAAGCGGAATCAATTAAACCTTGCGACATTAAAGAAGTAACTGTAACAAGTGAACGGTCTCTAAGTGATAACTTGTCTTCTCTGCTCCAAACCTCACCAAATAATACATCATCATTTAATTCAGCAAATTTCGGAGCAAATTCTCCTAATTCTTTTCTACCGGCTGTTTGTTTTACTGCCATAAATTTCAACCTCCTAAATCTTGAAATTTGCTATTGAATATTTTTTTAATCTCTGTTATATTGATAATAATACCTAAACCTAACTTTAAGTCAAGAGCTTTTTTATTTTTTGGGAGGGAAAAATATGTATACAATCGGTCAAGTATCTGAAATGTTTGATTTACCGGTATCAACTTTGCGTTACTATGATAAAGAAGGGCTATTTCCTGAATTAAATCGCACATCGGGAATTAGACAATTTAGCGAAAATGAAATTGAGGCATTGCGTGTGATTGAATGCTTGAAAAAAACAGGGTTACAAATAAAAGACATTAAGCAATTTATGTCTTGGTGTATGGAAGGAAGTTCAACTTATACCAAAAGGAAAGAGTTGTTTGAAAGCCAAAAAAAGCAAGTAGAAGCAGAGATTACTAAGTTAAATAAAACGCTTGATATGTTAAATTTCAAATGTTGGTATTACAGTGAGGCTATCAAAGACGGAAACGAGGACAGACTCAAAAATATAATTCCGAACGAATTACCGAACAGCATTAAATCGACATATATCAATTCGCACAAAGAATAAAAAATTATATAAAAAAGAAAAAGTAATCACTAACGGATTTGAATTATGATTGATGCTTTTTTGATGATGTACCAAACGGATTGGGCGAATTGTGTGGCACAAAGTGAACATAAAACAGTGTGAAAATGAAAAAACGGCGTACGGAAAAAACCGTGCGCCGAAGTTTTATCTATATGGGAAAAGCAAGTAAAAACGCCGTAAAACAAAAGCGATAATTATCATCACAAGATTGCAGATGATATACAAACGGACTTGCAGTTGCTTCGCAACCCCTCTTGCGGTACCCAAAATATGGCGGTGTTACGCCATATTTTGACCGCTGCGCCATCCTCGCCTCGCTGCATCTGCCACCGGCAGCGCTCGGCGACGAAGCCCGGCACGCGCGTGCCTCGGGCAAGTTTTGTCTAACAAAAAAGAAACAGTCACCAAAACGGTGACTGTTTCTTTTTGGCAGGGGCAGAAGGACTTGGTCTCGCCTGCCGGCTCGGTCGGTGCTTCTGCACTTCGTGCAGAGGTCTCCACCGGAGACCCGCACCCCTCAACACGCTCCGCGTGCCTCGGAGTCTAAATAATTTTACTCAATGTCAAAACAAAAACGGTCACCTTTCGGTAACCGTTTTCGATTTGGCAGAGCGTGTGCAGTTAAATCCGAACTTAAACCCGACTTTTCAAGGTCGGCAAAAGTGATTGTTTTCGTGCCGTTCTTATAATTGAAAGTGATAATCATTTTATCATCATGGAGATAAATTGCATTGACAAAGCTATTTATCAGTCTGCGCCTATGCTCTAATTTGTTAATATTGAGCTTGCGGAAACGATGAAACCAAAATATAATCTGCTCTTTTGTAAGCGTTGGCTTTGCCATTTCTTCCTTGATAATTTGAACAGATAATTCATTTTTCTGCTTTTCTAAATCCTCAAGTCGCTGTTTTGTAGATGCGGTTATAATTCCTTGCTGAATAGCATTGAGAAGATTATCAATCCCTCGCTGTATTTCGGCGTATTGTTTATGCAATAATGGTAAAGTGGTATTTTCTTGCTCTTGTAATTTGATAACCATATCGGCAAGATTTTCAATCAGAGCATCATCAAACAAAACTTTCTGTATTTGCTTGATAACGAGGTCTTCAATCCAGTCTTTTCTGACCGTCTTTTTATCGCAGCCTTTATGATTTTTTACACTTGCACATTTATAATATCTATACTTCGCGGAGGTCTTGCTTGTTCCGCTTTCACCGACCATAAAGCAATCGCATTTTCCACATATAAGTTTAGTAGTAAGCAGATATTCGTCTTCGGCTTTATGTTTTGCAGGAGCTTTTTTATTTGTAACCATTCGCTCTTGAACATGGTCAAAAAGTTCTTGCGGAACGATAGCAGGAATGCCATTCGGGTGAACGATATCACGATACTTAAACTCGCCTATATAGCGTCTATTATGGAGCATCCTCGCAATGCTGTCTATGCTGATTTTTCCGCCAAAAACAGAACGCAAACCTTTTGCATTCATTTCATCGGCAAGTTCTTTCATAGTTGCGCCGTCTGCATATCTCTTAAACGCATCTAACACTGCAGGTGCCGTCAAAGGGTTGATTTGGAAATGATGCTCGCTGTCAATGGTATAACCGAGTGGAATACAACCACCGTTAAATTTGCATTTCAACGCATTTTCAGTCATTCCTCGTACAACCTTTTCAGAAAGCTCGGCAGAGTAATATTCCGCCATACCTTCAAGAACCGCTTCCATAAGTATTCCTTCGGAACCATCGGAGATTTTCTCGGTAGCCGAAACTACTTTTACACCATTCTTGCGGAGTAACGCTTTATAATGAGCCGAATCATATCGGTCACGAGCAAAGCGGTCAAGCTTCCATACAATGATAAGATCAAACTTTTTATTTGCACTATCTTTTATCATCTTCTGAAAGTCAGGACGGTTGTCTGTTCTGGCAGAGAAAGCACGATCGATATATGTACCAACGATTTGTATATCGTTATTTTCGGCAAAAGCCTTGCACTCACGCAACTGACCTTCAATCGACTCTTCACGCTGATTGTCGCTTGAATATCGTGCATATATTACAGCTGTCATTGTATCGCCCCTTTCCATCATTTATATATGCCTCGAATGTTCCAAGGATTAAGTATCCATTCTCCGTTTTCTTTCCATGGATAAGCAAATCCATCATTTTCGTCTTGATATATACTGCCGAAATCCAAAGATTCGGAATGTAATTCTTCTCCTACTTTCCAATCAACTTGCACTACAATTTTTGATAAACAACAAGAGCGTTCTTCGATTTCTTTTATTTGAAAGGAAACAAAGCTCTTGCTTTGAAACATTTTCCTGCATTCACCAGCTCGCTTTTTTGCAGAATTTTCATAAGAGAAGATATTTTTGAAATACATTGACAGTTCACCATAATTATTTCGTTCCCATGCTGAAAATGCTTTCAAAAGTGGAATGACATAAGGATAGTCTGTGCAGTCGTCTATACTTGGAACTGCTGGCAAATCCGTTCCGATAGTTATATCTCGTTTTTTCCATTTATGTATTTCTTCACGGTCTATTGCGTTTTGACGCATTTTCTTAAGAGATTCAGAAATTGGAGGAGGATTTGTTTCTTTTTCATATTTTGCTTTTCTGCTATCCTCACTATCTTTCATATTCATCCAATCCGCTAACGCAAACATTAGTGATACACATTTACAAGAAACATACTCGTTTGCATAGTTAAGATCACGCCCGTGAAGGATACCATTTCTATACGGAAGTCTTATCTCTTCGTAATTGGTTACATTTCTACCCTTATTAAATATACTCTTTAATTTTGTCAATCCATCGCTACATCCTACCAAACAATCCCAAGCGGTTACATCAGTTCCTTCGGCAAAAAATCCTTTGCTCTTGGTGTAATCGTTTACCGAACCATCAATTAAGATTAAAAACAATGGTACACTTGCATGATATCGTCCTGCAAAATGATCGTCGAATGCTTTATTTATTAAATCATATCGATCCATAAATGGTTTTGCTTTATTTTTAAGCCAATGAATTATTTCTTTAACATCATTTTTGTAATAATCGAGCAATATACGCTCTCCAGCCTCTATACCTTCTGTCTCTACCGCCAGATTTGCTTTTTGCATCAAAGTGAAATTCATTGATTCATAAGCACACCAACCATTGTTTGAAAAGTTTATATTAAATGATTGTGTTTGTTTAACCAGGTTTTCTGATTGTGATTCTAAATCCTTTAACTGTTTACGCTGTTCTTTTGGCAGAAAAGCGGATATCATTTTCATTACTTTTATATTCTTTTCAAATTCTTTTAGACTGTGCAAATTTTCGTCCATATTATTTCTTATTCCTCCGCTTGTCCACTATTTACCCAAGCATCAATCTCGGAAAGTTTAAACTTCCACTTCTTGCCGACTTTGTGTGCCGGCATACCTTTATTTGCAATCCATTTTAGAGCAGAATCTCTGCTAATTCCGAGATATTTACAAATCTCTGGCATTGAATAATATCTGTCTTCTAATTCGGTCATATAACTACACCCCCACTTATTTTCTTCATTGTACCATACAAAAGCTGATAAGTAAAGTTTATTGTCTGTTATTGTATGGTATTCGTTTTAGCAAAAATATAATCCCCACATAAAAGTCGTAAAGGAATTACCGCTTTTATGTAGGGATTTAATTCAAGTATGTTTACTAAACCGTAACTCGTATCTCATCATTATTAAACAATTTGAAGAAGTCTGCTTTATCCATACTTCCGTTTTTAACTTTTTCTGAAATATAAAGTAAATGTTCAACAGAAATTGCAGCACCTTTTATATCTGATTGAGATTTTGAAATATATTCGAGTTGGTCTTTGAAATTGCCTTTTAAGTAAGAAGTAATAAATAAAAATGTAAATATATCAACATTAACATCAAAATTTTTCCACCACTCGTTTTTAGGCAATTCGGGAATTCTTCTTTGATTTTCGTTAATATATCGGCTCATTTCATCAGCACATTTTTTATCAATATTAAATCCATCTTTATAAGATTTATTATCAATAATCGTTCCAAAATTATCGTGTGAAATAATTACATCAGGGCGGTTAGAATCGCCCAGTCTCATTCCATCGAATTTAAGCTCTTTTGTAAATAAATCTGCTGTTTGAATTTCAAATTCTCTCGCATCAGAATTTTTCTTGGATTTTGTTGAAGCATCGCTATACGCCAAATCAACAAGAACAAGATATTTGTGGTCAAGAACCTTAAGACTTTTTCGAATTTTATCTTTAAGTTCCGTAATATCAGCTTTACACGCTGATGTTTTATCCGGTATTTTAAGTCCAATGATACTATCGGTTATCTTGTATTTGCCATTTCTTTCCCTAACATTAATTCCTATAGCCTCTAAACCTAAAATATCATCCTTTACTGCATCTTCCGATACATCAAAACCATTTCCTTTTAATATATCCTTAATTTGCTCCAAAGATTTATCTGAATTTAAAATAGAATTTATAACACAAGCTCTTTCATATCTTAAGTAAGCTGCGTCCGGAGCTTTGTTAGAAGCTAACATTTCATAATGAACAATTTTGGCTATCTTTTTATTGCTTGAATTGCCATTCGCTCTCGTTAATGCCTTCTCTCCTTCTCTTGTAATATAATACTTTTTTAAACTTATATCAAATCCTTGTCCTCTATAGTATTCTTTTATCAATACCGTTTCAGATTTGACCCAGCCCATTTGAATACACCAACTTGCAATTCCTCTTGCGTACTTATCAGAATCGCCCTCTTCATTACTTCTAACCTTGCTTTTTTCTGATGAAGTTGCCATGTTGTAATCATAAGCATAAATGTTTTGAGGAATCGAAGTGAATCCAAGTTCTCCAAAGAATCCCAATTTCCTGCCCAATTCAAATTTTGTGTAACCATTACCGTCTGAAAGCAATGTCAAGATTCTGCATACAGGCGGATAAGAAAGTAGCGCTTTTGCAAGTGTTTCTTTTTCTTCCAAAGAATCATCTGCAGTATTTGAAAGTTCTTTTCCTAAATCACTAATACTGCAAGAATCATTTTCATTGTCATAATTAAGAAGTCCGCAAGAAATTGCCCATCTAATATATCCCTCGGCTGTCCAATCATCCGTATACGGTTTCTTAATTGTTATTAAATTTCCATCAATATCAGTATATGCTCTGTCTTGTTGAGCATCTATAACCGCTTGAACAATTCCGCTACATATTGCATTTGATCTTCCAAGATTACCTGCACCTTTGCCTTTAAGCAAGCTATATTTTACAACGATTGTATCTCTACTTAATATGTCAATAAATTTGTTAAAATCATCATCACTTATTAAATTATATTTTTTAAGTAGAGGTAATCGCTTTTCTCTAATCCATTTATTTGTATTACTTCCAAAATCGAATATGCCGACTACTTGTTTCAATTTTGATAAGTCTCCCGGATTTTGTATCCAACCAAAAGTTCTTTTTGCCATATTTAAACACACCCCTTAATAGTTAATTATCAATACTTCTCGGCTTTGACCTCTGCCGGTATTATAACTTGAATTCGAATAGTCACGGTTAATATCAATAATTTTATATTTTTGAGACCATTCAATCAACATATTATTTGTTTTTCCTTTATGCTCTAAGACATTTGAAAATGCAAACCTTATACCTTTTTCATTAGCCTTGTCGAGAAAGTCATATAACTGTTGTTCCTCATCAATTCCCCAATCCTTAAAACCTCTGTTTCCATCATTATAAGAACCTGTAGTTATAATATATGGGGGATCGCAATAAATAAAATCTCCGGCATTTAAGTCATCAATTTCAAAATCAACAAAATCTTTTGTAGTAAAAGATATATCACTTGTATGTAATTTAGTTACAAATTTAATAAGATTATTTCGCATAGATTCAGAAAACTGGCTTCTGTTCCTGCCAAACGGATTATTATACTCGTGATTTGAATTAAACCTAAATTGATAGTTGAAGGAATAGCAAGACAGCACATATAAATCAATGGGCATTCGTTCATTATTGTATCGATTTCTTAATTTCTTAAAACCATCTTCATTCGTTTTTGAAAGTTCAAATTCAGAAATTACTGTTTCAATTTCATTTAGTATCTTAGATAGTTCATTATTCTGAAAATATTGGAATAGTTCAACAATAATACTATTAATATCATTACATATTATTTTATCTGCCCATGTATTGATCGCAACATTGCATCCTCCCGAAAACAAATCCACAAATGTATGTATGTCGCTTGGAAAGTGAGGCAAAATCTGCGGCAATATTTTATACTTACCGCCAATATAATTTGTTGGGCTTTTTATGTATTTTTTTGTGCTTGGTTTATTATTTTTAATTATATCACTATTTGTTTTATTTTTGTAACTTGTAATATCATAATAGCTTTTATGATTTATTTTCATTTTAATATAAAACAAATATTCACATAAAGTATGCTCGCTATTATCTTTTTTACTTTTATATTTTCTGTATGGAATTGTATACTTTTTATATGTATCCGGTAGCCCGTATTTTTTTAAAATGTCTTCTATTTCTTCATAAGACATAATCCCATCTGTACTGTAACTTAAAACAACATTGTCAAATTTTGCTTTACTAATCAATTCTTCAAAGGCATCGTGAACCTGTGATTTAATACAAAATGGCGATTTTTGCTCAGCATAAGGTCTCATTCCTGTAACGCCTTTAATTTCAGGATAATCATATTTAGATATTGTTTCAAGCAAATGATAATTTGGTGCATATTGTCTCTCATTATACGGAGGGTCAATATATATGATATTGCCTTCGATTTCTGTAATAAGTTTCAATGCGTCCTTGTTATAGCACTTATTATTTCTGCCATTATCCAATACATTTAATCTTAATAATTCTAATTCTTTATGACTTCTGTTATCCCATTGCTTGAGATATGCGCCATATGTGCCAGTAGTATTGGAAACGGAAGGAACACCTTCTATCAAAGCTGCCAACAAATAATAGTATTCTAATTCAGTTAGGAGATTCGCCTTTTTCCAAGCTTCAATTGTATTACGAATAAAGTCAATTCTCACTGCATTTTTATTTGAAAAATACATCCTCTCACAATCATCGTGAGGTGTATAATTCTTTGCAATGAAATATTTATCGTCGTTATAATTAAAAGTTGTAATCTTTGTATCTTCCAAAAAAGATATAGGGTCTAAAATACCTATTTGCTTTAGAGAATTAAAATCAGGAGTTTTGTTATTTTCAATCGTAGCTTTTTGAATTACATACGAAAAATACAATGCATCATTTGAAATGATTTCATATTGTGGTTTAAAATGCTGTGCTACGGAACTCGTTCCCGAAAAAATGTCGCAAAAAACCCCTCCTGTATTTTGCACATTTTCATTAATCACAGCTTCAATGTTATTCAGTAAATTAGCTTTGCTACCTATAAATCTCATAGTCTCACATCCTATAACATCCTTGTATATAGTTTATCATAAATCTGATAAAATTCAAGTCTCTTTTTCAAATTTAATTTGATTTACACAAAAGAATTTGCATAGGCCTTGACAAATTTTTAATATCCGGTACAATTATAATACAAACCAAATAACACAGACATAAGTCTTATGAAATACATATCCCAAATTGTGAGGAATGTAATCATAAGACTTATTTTTCCCTCTGCCGTAATATGAAGGGAAACATAAAATATATCAGCAGAAAGGAGTTGACGATAAATATGGATGCGGTGTTTAATGCAAAAATCTATCCCGTAGGGATAGGCAAGCATATTGTTTGTATAGACGCCGACCGCAAAGCGACCGCCGCCATACAAACAGCTTGTCGGGGCGAACCCCGAACCCCAATTAAATTTACCGTGGTGTGTTCCACAGAATGAGAGGTATTAACTAAAACAGACAACAAAACAAAAATGGTAGCGATGCGTTTTCGTGAGAGCGATTATGCAGCTATCAAGAAAAAATCGAATAAAGCAAATATGAACTTCACCGAGTTTGTAACTGCTTCGGCACTGAATAAGCCAATTACCATAATTGACGGACTTGACGATGTTTTGAAAGAGCAGAAAGCTATCGGGCGAAATCTCAATCAGCTAACAACACTCTGCAATATGGGCAAAATCGTCTGTCCCGACCTAACCGAATTGATACAGCAATACGGCAAGGTTTACAGCAAAATCAGCGAGTTTGCGGGGAGGTGCGGATAATGGCAACCTTTACTGCAATCCCCGAAAAAACGCAAACAGCGAACGCTATGAAGCGAGTCATAGATTATGTGATACAGGATAAGAAAACCATATATGACGGCATAAAACTTGTCGGCGGGCAGAATTGTGTTCCCGAATCAGCTTATCAAGAATTTATGGCAACCAAACATCAATACGGCAAAGCCAACGGCGTGTTCTTTAAACAGTATGTGCAGTCTTTCAAGCCGGACTGCGGTACAACTCCGCAGATGATACACCAAATCGGATTGGAAACCGCAAAAGTGTTTGATGGCTATGAGGTGCTTGTGGCAACACACATTGACCGTGACCATTGGCATAATCATTTTGTCGTGAATTCCGTAAGCTGTGAAACAGGCTTAAAAATCCAAATCAATGAAAAAGGCCTGGAAGAATTACGGCACAAGTCGGACGAAATCTGTCAGCAGTTTGGATTGGAGATATTAGCACCGTATCAAAAGCCTAAACAAAAATCTATCAATCAGCGAGAATACCGCACCGCCTTGCGTGGTAACAGCAAAAAACTAAAGCTGACAAACGCCATTGATTATGCGGTTGCTATGAGCCGAACGAAACAGCAGTTTACAGACCAAATGCAGAAACTCGGATACGGTGTAAAGTGGATAGACCGTTACAAATATATTACCTACACCACACCGGACGGACAGCGGTTTCGAGATGACCGCTTGTTAGAGGACAAATATCTAAAGAAAAATATGGAGGAATTATTTGCTTATGAATACAGTACAGTTAAAACAAATCAATCAAATACAAGCCATAACCGAACAGACGGTATCAGCCTTGACCGAGCCGATACAACCGCAATACCTGATGCTCAAGCCGGAGCAGTACAATCTGTTGGCGGAGAACATCTCGACGATTGGGAACGCCATTGTCGAGAACACGGATTTGATATCCGAATTGCCGACGCATCAGGACTTGAACGATTTGACGGTGCGAGTACTCCGACCGTATACGGAGAAAATGGAAGAAACAGCATCAAGCAAGATGAACTCGATACAGTATTCCGTAGAGGACAAATTGTTGAAGCAGACGGATATATTGAAAAAGTCAATCCAATCGGAGCTGCGAAATATGATGACGGAATTGAAAGCGAAGGATTTGACACCCTGGAAGTTGAAACTGAAATGGATACTGACTGGGGCGATATTGCCGTCAACACTGCTTATCTGGCAGCTGATTTGCAGATGATGTTCGGAGGTACAGATGACAGAAAACCGCAGAAAAAGAAAACTGTCCGTGAGCGCAAACACGGACAGAAGAAAAAAGAAGATCAAAACCAAAACAATGACTTTGAAATAAAGATGTAAAGGAGGACTGCCCGACAACAAAATGACAGCCGTGTTGCCTTATGGCAGCAAACAAATGCAATATACCGAAACACGAATTGGAAGCACTCGCGAGGTGTTTCTTACCGGATATCCAAGCCTTCTTTGAAACAGAAGAAGGCAAACGAGAATTTGAAGAATGGAAGGTGGAACAGAAAAAATAAAGATAAGTACAGCCGATAAATCGGCATAGGCAAAAGCAACGGCAGGGAGCGAAAACTCCCTGCCTTGGTTCATTATGCTAAATTATAATATTAATGATGTAGAAGGTCGTACTTGGTTACCAGTCGGATTATACCTATCTTCTTTTAAAAAAGTGATTGAAAAATAATAATCATCAAGGGCTATAAATTTGCCATTTTTTTGCGCATACTCTTTTAAATATCTATTACAAGAATTCTCCCAAGAATACACCTCAATATTCCAACCTAAATTTTTTATTCTCTTTAAATCGGATAGAAAGCCTTCTCCTAACTGTTTTCCTGCACCATCACCAGTTAAAATAGCAATAGTTGAAGGTTCCGACATATGATCCATAGCCGTTCTAAGCATCATTGTTTGAAGCGACATATCGACACTTTCTTGTTCTGTTCCTTCAGCAGTTTTATTAAGTAATTGTAAATTAATGCCCATATTTTTCAAATAATCCCAAAGTGCATTGTTTGGTGGCGGAATACTTCCAGACAAATAAGCCGACTCAACTTCTCGATTATTTCTCACAAGTTCAAATAAATTTTTAAAATTTGTTCTAAACAATTCTTTTAATTGATCAGGCTCTTTCTGTTCCATTGCTTTTAAACCAGAAATATGTATATTAGAATTATCCCAAAAAATAAACATAAAAAATCACTCCTTACACTTATAATTATAACAGATTTTTTTATAAAGTAAATATTCATTTTAAAATCAAACGCTAATATAGAAATAAAATCCGAACGCATCACCAACTAAGGCGATTGTGTTCGGATTTATCTTGCTTGGCAGGGGCAGAAGGACTTGAACCCTCGGCACGCGGTTTTGGAGACCGCTGCTCTACCAACTGAGCTATACCCCTATATTAAATTCTTCCTTGCGGAAATCACTTTGATATTATACATATATTGCATCATTTTGTCAACAATAATTATTTCGAAATGTTTTTATGAAGCTTCTTTTTAAATCTAATACACAATAGAAAAAACGATATCAATCGGCGTCGGTGCTATTGCTCGGCAAAAGCTGCAATCGGATGATGCATTACCGATGACGAAAACCGGTTTTCGCATAATTTTTCTCTTGTCCGTTATCTTTCAAATCAAAAAAAGAAAAACGAAAAGATAAACATACAAAACAAAAAGAAACGACAATCTTCTCACGAAAATTGTCGTTTCTTTGGTGGAGAATTACGTTTCATATCCGAACTACCGTCGGCATTAACCCTATATGTTTGAGTGTTCCCTTTTAGGTTATAAACGGTTGTTATCTTATATCCTCCGTCAGGCTCGTCCCATACCGTGACAGAATTGATTAGCGTATCAATCAAATGTCTGCGAAAGTCCTCGTCTTCTATGTCACCACTCAAGAACTGAGATAACCAACCCACAATGACGGTCTTATCCAATGTGAGATATTCACTCTTAGCGGCATCGAGTCTTGACTCGGTGTCCTTTTTTCTTTTTTCTAATTCTTTGAGCCTTGAGTCGAGAGTCTCCGATTCAACGCCACGCTCTACCATTTTAAGCAGATTTTTGATACTTGTATTTATTTCTTTTAGGTCGGCTGTCAAAGCCGGGATTATAGCGTCACTCTCTATATCCTCTCTATTACACTTGATAGCCATATCTGCGATAGTGTTAATCATCTCAGGGGTGATTAACCGCATAGCGTTCTCAGCTACTATACGCTCTATAAGGTCTTTGCGTATTGTTCTTTTCTTGCACGAATGAAACCGCTTACGCGTGCTGCAAGAATAGTAATAATAGGTCTCCCCTGTTTTACTTCTTCCGCTCTCGCCTATCATATTAGCCCCACAATGCCCACAGAACAGCTTTTGAGATAATAGGTAATTCACCCTTGCCTTACCACGTGCAGGAGCTTGTGCGTTCGCAGAGAGTTTTTTTTGTACAGTCTCGAATGTTTTTTTATCTATAATAGCGGGAATACCCCCCTCTATACGAATATCCTTATATGTATATGTCCCTATATACTTCTCGTTTCTAAACATAGATTTAAACGAGTTTTTATTGAACTCAGTACCTTTCTTGGTGCGATAACCTTGACTGTTGAATTTCTCGCATATCTCGGAGATAGTCGCCCCTCCTGCGTATAAGTCAAACGCCTCTTTGACTATTTGCGCGCTGGGTTCGTCAACAGTAAGCTTTTTATCGACCGTTTTGTACCCCAAAGGGATTGCACCGCCGGTGCTGTTGCACTTATGCGCCGACTCATTCAGACCTCGGCTCACTTTTTGCGAGAGCTCCTTAGAGTAAAACTCGGCCATTCCCTCAAGGACTGACTCAAGTATAACGCCCTCAGGGCTGTCGGATATGTTTTCTGTCGCCGATATAACCTTGACCCCGTTCTTCTTCAAACGTACCTTATAGGTAGCGGAGTCATAGCGATTACGGGCGAATCTGTCAAGCTTATAGACAACAACCCCCTGCCATAACCCGTTACTGCTGTCCCGTATCATCCGGCAGAAGTTAGTACGTTTCGCTGTTTCTTTATAGGCGGACGTTGCGCGGTCTATATATTCTCCCACTACGTTATATCCTTGTCGCTCGCAGAAGTCCATACAGACCCTCTTTTGACCCTCTATAGACTGCTCCGTTTGCCTGTCACTACTGTATCTCATATATAGAACAACATTCATTGCCTTATACCCTCCTGTTTGCTTGTATATATGGTTCAAACATATCATATACCCGTTTTTCCAACGGGCTCGTCAAAAATCTATTTCTTTCGTACAATATTTGCATTCGTTCAGCACGTATTTTGGCGGCTGTGTAACTTACATCAAATACATCTTGTATATCTTTTGCGGTGTGTATATTTAAACCCCATATGACGCAGGCAGGCATTAACAGCCTACTCGCAAAAATATCTGCTTCCCGTTCAACCCCGGGTTTGCTCGCATTAACCGTTCTCGCGTGATACCCTACGGTTAAAAGGTGTCCTAAGAATATATGCCCTAACTCGTGGGCTATCGTAAACCGTATACATCCTCGTGCCATTGAATCATCGTATACGATATACCACTCGCCCCGATTACTGATACTGGCTCCTACTTCATTACTTTTCAGTTCGTTTACCTCTGAATTTTTAACAACCAAAATATCAGCCGCTCGTGCTATAGCTGTAACGCTCACAGGAATGCTCGTGATATTGAAATCAATTAACACTTGCCACGTCGCGTTTCTTATATCCTTGTAACGTCCATAAAAAGACAACATTATCACCCTGTCGTAGTTTAACCACGAACAGGTGAGATATTCCTTTCATCATAAATCTTCGTCACACGTTACAGTTTTTGCATTTCGCAATCTGTCTATATCCTCTTGTGAACGTGTTACTATTACCGGCTCCGCGTTATCGGATGACCTTGCAGCACGATACACTCTGTGAGTTTTCTCGGACTCGTCCTTGATGTTCATAACAGCTTGAATAATCCTTAACTTAACCTCTTCGCTTGAAGCCCTGTAGACAGCGAGGAGGGTTTTTTCTTGTTCTGTGAGGTCGCTATCGAGATCGGCGGTAGCGTTTCTTTCTTCGTTTCCGAGAAGATAATCAACGGAAACGTTGAAATATTTAGAAAGACGGATTAAAACATCCGCCTTGGGAGCAGACCCTTTTTTCCACCCTGTAATAGCAGGAGAAGATACGCCAGCGACATTAATAATCTCATCGGATTGTGGACGTAATCCTCTCACATTGCACAGTGCCTCAAAACGTTCATAAAAAGTCATTTTCCCTAACCTCCGTGAATCATAACACAAAAATCTAAGTTTTCTTTGATTTTATGCTTGACATTCTTAGTTTACTTAGATATAATAAAAACAACAAAAGTAACAACGACAAGACACACGAATACCGGAGGAGACCGTAAAGCCTCCCCTTTCTCCAATGCTATGTTGTCAATCGCATTTCAATTGTAGCATTGGAGTGCCCTAAAATCAAGTGTTTTTACAAATTTGTAACTTTTGTTTTAAATTGACACGAAGGGAGGGATTATATGACTTCAAAACCTACTGACTATAAGCGGCATTATTGGGCTGCGCCTATCTCTCATTACGAGCTACCCGAAGAAGAAAGGGAACGCTTACGCGTTCACGTTAAAGACTGCCTCACCACTCACTGCCTTACTCAAGTATGGCTGATACAGCAGCTACAGAATGCGGGCTTAACGACCGATAAAAGTGAGCTGTGCTCTATCTTAGCGGGTACACGCTCCGGCCCCAAGGTTGACGAAATTCTTGTAGAGAGCGACAGAATAATAACCGCTTATGATGACTTCTTATGTGCAGTAGACAAGAAGCATAGTAGCCTATGGACAAAAATATGCAAAAAGAAAAGTTGAACCGATTAGCTCGCATTCTTTACAGAACGGTTTATAGGTACTATGAAGACCCGAGGCATCGTAAGGAATTTGAGGAGTGGTATTTAAAAGAGTACGGCACTCCGTATCATTGGAAGACATCAAAGGAGGTACAAAGATGAGCATTGGAGATAACATCAAAGAGAAGCGAAAGGCATTGAATCTGTCTCAAAAAGATGTAGCTCGCGCGGTAGGTATCTCGCAAGCCACAATGACTAATATTGAGAATGACTATAGAATAGTTCATTTATCTTTAATTAAACAAATCGCAAAAGTCTTGCAATGCTCATACCACGAGCTACTTGCAGGTGATGAGCAGAAAGAGTGTTTCGCGTACTCAGGTATAGGTTGTCAAATATTAACAGAAATGATATGCAGAACACGCGACTGCCCTTTTTTTAAGACTCAGCTCGATTATGAAGTTGACAAGAAGATTGCAGACAGAAAAGTGAGGAGGATGTGACAAAATGTTTGTTATTGAAACTTTAATAACTTTAGTCATTTTTATGTGCGGTTTTATCATTGTGCCGACCCTCAGAGACACACGCTCTGCTTTGTCTGCATTGAAAGAAGAGGTTATCGACGATGAAGACATGGATTAAGTTCATCATTGGTTGTGTTGTCTTTGTCGGAATTGTGTGCGGGGTGTACTTCCTGAGCCTGTTCTTGGCAAACCGTATAATCTTGTTTTTTCTTTGGTTTTTTACGTGTTAACGCAATGGAGGGTACAACAATGTACGAAGTATATTACGCCTATGGTATGAACAAAGGTACAACAATTACTTATACCTCTACATTAGAGGAGGCTACTTCCTTCGTAAAGGCAAAGGTGTTCGAATTATCTCAAAAAGGAATTGACGCACATTGCTATTACGGAATCCGAAAAATATAGGAGGAAATTCAAATGTCTAAATTTAGCAATGAAACCCTTAATCCGGGTGAGCACTTCATTTATAACGGAATCGAATTTATCTGCCTTGATATTATCGACGAGAATTACCTTGCAATCACTGCAAAAGTATGGCTGGAGCGTCCGTTTGATTTTGGTAATCATAACAACTGGAAGGAGTCATCCTTATGCAGAGTGTTAAACGATAAGTTCCTCGATAAACTCAACAAGAACCATCTTGTCAAGCAGACATCTGACTTGGTTGCAGACAATGGCGACAGAAAGTACGGCACTTGTAAGGACTATGTAACAATACTGTCTTGTGATCAGTACAGAAAATACAGAGACCTTATACCACGCTACATCGGATGGATATGGACGCTTACTCCATGGAGTAGCTCCATCTACGGCGAAATCAGTGAAGACGTTCGTGTGATCATTCCATCAGGCCGCTTCGCTTGCAGCTGTGCCCACAATACTCATGGAGTCGCCCCGGTTTGTCTTTTCTCATCCGAGAATCTGAAATTGCGCCGTCAGGCGAGCCTCATAGGAGTTGACGAAGATGACGAAGATGACTACTAAATCTATAAGAGAAGCTAAATGCGTCGAATACGGAAAACCTATCGGAAACGAATTATACCATTTTACCAAACGCCGATGCTATGCAACTGTGTTTATTCATAAGAGATGTTATGAAAAGCTTCTTCCCAAGAAAGGCAAGTAAATGAGTAACAAGAAAATAGGCAATGATTTTGAAAAAGAACTCTGTGAGGTTCTTGCGGAATACGGGTTTTGGGTTCACAACTTCACCCAAAATCAAGACGGTCAACCCGCGGATATAATCGCCGTAAAAAATAAAAAGGCATACTTAATCGACTGTAAAGTATGCTCTACAAGAAAAGGTTTTGACCTCTCTCGTATGGAGGAAAATCAAGACCTCTCTATGGAATTATGGAAAATGTGTGGTAACGGCGAGGGATGGTTTGCGGTTAAGGTTGAGAGTCAGATTTATATAATACCTCACTTTACCGTAAAAGCCTTACGAAATCATCAATCGGGAATGTCACCGAAAGATATTTTCGAGTGCGGAAAGCCCCTCGACAAATGGATAAAGTTATGCAGATAACTGTCGGTAGCACCATTACAGTCGAGCATCCTTCCTCAGAGTTGGTGCAATGGTGCAACAAAAACTTAGTTATAAGTAACCCGGAATATGCAAAGAAACTTCGGATGCACTTTTGGCTCGGTAATACACCGAAAGAACTCTACCTCTACGAGACCCACGGAGAAGCCCTTATTTTGCCCTATGGTGTGTTAAGAGACATTCTCCCTATGATTTCCTCGGCAAAGGCTTATCGTGCGTTTACGGAGCGAAAAACGGTCAAGTTCGACTGCTCTGTGCCGCTCGACGATTATCAGCGAAAAGCCGTCAACGAGGTTGAGAATCAGAAGTACGGTATATTACAAAGCCCTGCCGGAAGCGGCAAGACCCAAATGGGCATCGCTCTTATGGCAGACCTCGGACTTAAAACTCTTTGGCTCACTCACACCAAGGACTTACTCACCCAGAGCAAGGAACGAGCCGAACTGTATATGAGTTCCGACCTCATAGGGACAATAACCGAGGGCAAAGTCAATATTGGCAGCGGAGTCACTTTTGCAACCGTACAAACAATGTGCGTCTTGGACTTGGAGAGGTATCGGGATATTTGGGATGTAGTTATCGTGGATGAGTGTCACCGTTGTTCGGGAACACCTACCGCCATGACACAATTTTATAAAGTTCTCAATAATCTTGCCGCAAGGTACAAGTTTGGCTTGTCAGCCACGGTACACCGCTCGGACGGAACAATCAAAGCGACCTACGCTCTTCTCGGGAAAGTGGTCTACACCGTGCCGGAGAAAGCCGTTGCCGATAGAGTGATGAAAGTCGGCATTAAAGAGTGCCACACGGGAACAAAACTCTCTCGTGAATGTTTGAATACGGACGGTACTCTTAATTATGCAAAACTCATTACATACCTCTGTGAGAACTCCGTTCGAAATCATTACATTAGTACCGAAATAGTAGCCAATGCAGAACACCCGTCTCTTATCCTATCGGACAGACTCAAACATCTTGAATTGCTTATGGCTACTCTCCCTCATTCAATGCGGGAAAAAGCCGTAATGATAAGCGGAAAGATGACCTCGAAAACAGAAAAAACGGAACGAAAAAAAGCCATAGAGGATATGCGGACAGGAAAGAAAAAATATCTTTTCGCCACCTATTCTTTGGCAAAAGAAGGTCTCGACATTCCTTGTCTTGAACGGCTCTACCTCACAAGCCCTCAGAAAGATTATGCGGTAGTGACACAGAGTATCGGGCGCATTGCCCGAACTTACGAGAACAAACAACCTCCCGTCTGCTATGACTTTGTGGATGATGCGGGGTATCTCGTCAAGGCGTACAAGAAAAGGTGTTCGACCTATCGAAAGAACGGCTGTTACTTCGTTGAGGAGGTGTAAAATGCTAACCTTAGGTAGTTTATTTGACGGTGCGGGAACATTTCCGTTCGCTGCTCAACAATGCGGTGTCAAGGCAGTATGGGCAAGCGAAATCGAATCGTTCCCCATTGAAGTAACAAAGAAACGCTTCCCCGAAATGAAACATCTCGGAGATATAACCAAAGTGGACGGTGCCGAAATCGAGCCTGTTGACATTGTGACTTTCGGCTCACCATGTCAAGACCTCTCGGTCGCAGGAAAGAGAGCAGGGCTTGACGGAGAACGTTCAGGTTTATTCATGGAAGCGGTAAGAATCATTAAAGAAATGAGGTGTAAGACCAATGGAAGATACCCCTCAATTGCAATATGGGAAAATGTTCCCGGTGCGTTTAGTTCCAATAAGGGAGAGGATTTCAGGACAGTCCTCGAAGAACTCTGCAAAATTAAAGGAAGTGATACCCTTATTCCTAAACCTCCAAAACGTGGGGGCAGGAACGCATGGAACGATGCAGGACTTATCGTGGGAGACGGGTTTTCAATCGCTTGGCGAGTCCTCGATGCACAGTTTTGGGGCGTACCCCAACGCCGTAGAAGAATCTTCCTTGTGGCAGATTTTAGAGGACAATGTGCCGGAAAAATACTCTTTGAGCGAGAAGGCTTGTCGAGGAGTTTTGCGGAGAGCCGACAGGCGTGGCAAGGCTTTACCCATTCTCTTGCATATTGCCCTTCTACAAGGGTGTGGGATGCCCGTGGAAATGGTGATGGTGACATCAATCCCACAATCACAGGAGACCACAACAACCGAATAACAGACTATACCACCCTACTCGTAAGAGAGCGTTGCGGTTGCGAGGACGGCGGTAAAGGGGTTCTCATTCAAGAGAATAAATCCGGTACTATTTCTTGCAACAACGACCAATTTCTCGTTATCACGGACGCAGATTTGTACAATCAGGCACATTCAGGAAATATTGTAAACTGCCTTAATGTTGATGACATTGGCGAAGCTCGTGCAAACGAGATAATCGTTATGGCTACACAACAAGGTGGCGCGGAAATAGGTCACGACCTTTGCCCGACAATTACAGCTGCGGCAGGGACGAGCGGAAACAATCAACCTGTTATCTGTTATGCGCTCGACCGTTCTTCATTTAATCAAGGTATCAATGCTCAATATGACATTGGGATTGATGATAGCGGTATAGCCCAAACGCTTGTAGCAAAGGGGCCGGGTGCGGTTTGTTCCATAGTTTGTCTTGGAAAAGTCGAAGTCGATTTACGCCGCCTGACTCCTACCGAATGTGGCAGACTGCAAGGTATGCCCGATTGGTGGTGCGAGGATGTTCCTCACTCGGATAGCGCAGAGTACAAAATGTGGGGCAACGGAATGGCTCTTCCCTGTGTTCTCTATGTTATGGAGAATGTTGTATCCGTTTTATCATTGAGGTTGCTTGACTCCCTATTGGAGGTGACAAAGTATGACCATCATAGTGTACGACTGTGAAATATTCGCCTATGACTGGATCGTGGTGTTCAAAGACATTTCTACGGGAATATTCACTGTCATACACAATGACAACGATGCCGTGAGAGAAGCCATTGACGAAGATAATATCTATGTAGGCTTTAACAGTAAGCATTTCGATTCTTTCATTATTAAAGCAATTGCATACGATTTCTCCCCACCCGAAATCAAGCAACTAAACGATTATCTCATTGGTGGTGGAAGAGGTTGGGAGTATGCTCCGCTAAAAGAGGGCTACTTCAAGTTTAATAATGTAGATATTCGAGACGATGTTCAGAAAGGGCTGTCTCTGAAAGCCATTGAAGGACATATGGGAATGGATATTCAAGAAACGGAAGTATCGTTCGACCTCGACAGACCGCTTACAGAGGACGAGCTACAACAGACTGTCCACTATTGTAAGCACGATGTTGATGCTACCCACGAGCTAATGAAGCTCAGAGCGGACTACCTCAAGACCAAAAAGAACCTCGGTAAACGGGCGGGAATCGATGAGGTCAAATCCCTTGCTGCCACCAATGCTAAACTGACGGCAATGATGTTACGGGCAGAGCGTAAAGAGTGGAACGATGGACGGGAGTATGTCTATCCGGCAAACCTTGATACCGCTGTTATCCCCAAGCCGATACTGGACTTTTTCGAGACTATTCACGATAAGTCCATTCCCGATGAGGTACTGTTTAAGACCTCGTTCGAGATTGAGATTGGTGGTATGCCCTGCAAGTATGCATGGGGAGGTGTTCACGGCAGTCTAACAGGTTATTACGAGGAAGCAACAGAGGATAGGGTCATTCAGAACAGAGATGTATCAAGCCTGTACCCCTCTCTGATTGAGATTTACAACTACCTGTCCCGCAATGTCCCCGACCCTGAACTGTTCTACGCTATCAAGCGTGACCGCATACAGGCAAAGCACAACGGCGATAAGCAGACCGCAAAGGACTTAAAACTGCCACTCAACACCGTGTCCGGCGCACAGGAAAACCGCTACAACGACCTATATGACCCTCTCCCGACCCGCTCTCTGCGAATATCGGGGCAGTTGTTCCTCACCGTACTCACCATGCGTTTGTTAAACGCTTGTAAGACGATTAGGCTCTTGAACCTCAATACTGATGGTCTGATGTATTCCATTGACAAATCGGAACTGGCTCTCGTGGACGAAATTGCTCACGTTTGGGAAGCCGAAACGAAATTCGAGCTTGAGGTCGATGATGTACAAAAGGTTTGGATTAAAGATGTTAACAACCTCTTGATGATTAAGACTGATGGTGAGGTCAAGACAGTCGGCGGTTATCTAAACTACGGTGTGTCCGTCAAGGGTGCGTGGGCGATAAACAACAACATGATTATCGTCAAGAAAGCTCTCATTGAGTATTTCGTTCACGGTACGCCTGTCGAGGACACAATCAACAGTAGTACGGATATTTTTGATTTTCAGCTTATCGCAAAAGCAGGAGCGAAATACCGTGAAGCCTATCATCTTGTCGATGGTGAGCAAATACCTGTTCAGCGTGTCAACCGAGTTTATGCCACGGCAGACGAGCGATACGGAAAATTGTTCAAGGTAAAATCGGAGACAGATGCTACGGCAAGAATTGAAATGCTCCCAGACCATTGCATTATAGACAATAACAACCACTTAACCATAGACGATGTGGACAGGACATTCTACATCAAAATGGCGAAGAAGAGAGTTAATGACTTTCTCGGCATTAAACCTCCGAAAAAGAACACTCGTAAGATAAACACTCTTGCGAAAAAGGCACTTAAAATCTTAGAGGAGGTGAGTTGATGAAAGATTGGACGGGAAATAGCCGTTCCGCTCATGCCACCCTCGGTGCAAGAAATTATGCATTGGAAGAACGAGAAACGAATGACTATTATGCGACAGAGCCAAAAGCCCTTGAACTTCTTTTGAAGGAAGAAGAGTTCTCCGAAAACATTTGGGAATGTGCTTGCGGAGAGGGACACTTATCGAAGGTGTTAAAAAATCACGGACACAAGGTTTTTTCGACAGACCTGATAGACCGAGGTTATGGTTTAGGCGGTATAGACTTCCTGCAATGGGACAGTTCGTATGACGGGGATATAATTACAAACCCTCCGTACAGATACGCCTTAGAGTTCGTTGAAAAGGCTCTCGAAGTTGTCACAGATGGTCACAAAGTCGCAATGTTCCTTAAACTGCAATTTCTCGAAGGCAAAGCAAGAAGAGCGTTCTTTGAGAAAGCCCCTCCCCGAAAGGTCTATGTATCTTCAAGCCGATTGCACTGTGCTATGAACGGAGACTTCGATAAATACTCAAAGTCAAACGCAGTTGCATACGCTTGGTTTATATGGGAAAAGGGCAATACAGAAGCCCCTATTATCAAATGGTTTAATTAAATTGTAAAGGAGATATTCATTATGTCTACAAAGAAACCCGCAACAAACGAACAGACCGCCATTGACACAACTGGAATGAATGTGTGGTCAAAGCTCCTTGCCGTGCGTAACGAATTTTACGCCGCAGGAGCAAAGAAAACAGGAAGAAATCTACATGCCGAATTTATGTATTTCGAGCTGAGTGACATTGTTCCTATTGCCGCCCCGATTTTCGCAAAATACAATCTGCTCCTTATGCCTACTTTTGAAAACGGCAACGCCGAAGCAGTTGTAATCAATATCGAAAAGCCGGACGAGCGTATCAATTTCTCAATCCCGTTGCAGTTTATTGCAGAACCGGCAAAATTCCGTATGAACGAGGTACAGGGTGTTGGAGCGGCAGTAACTTACTATCGCCGTTATCTGTATATGATCGTCCTCGACCTCGTAGAAGCCGACAGTTTTGACGGCGAAGGTAGCACCACAGAAGCAGAAGATACACCCGCACCTAAAAAGAAACCCGCTACAACTGAGCAGCGACAGGAAATCAAAAAGACTCTTACGAACTCTGACGGCGAAGCGGATGACTTGCAAAAATCGGCATTGAAAGCGGCATTGAAAAAACTGAAAGAAATTGACCCCTCAAAAGAAGAGTTCATTCAGAAAATCGCTATTAAGACTGAGAAATTCACCTCGATTAAAAAAGCCGCCTGCGAGCAGTTGATTCTTACAGTAAATGAAATGATCGAGAACTACGGTATTGAGAAGGAATAATTATGGAATGGCTTGATACAAAACAATTAAAAATCGTACCCCCAAAAAAGCCGAAGAAGATTACAGGTACTCGCTTTGCTGCTATTATGGGCAAGAACACATGGAACACCCCGTTCAAGACTTGGTGCGAAATCACCCGTACCTACGAAGAGCCTTTCGAGGACACTATTTACACAATTGCTGGTAAAGCCATTGAGCCGAAACAGGCAGAGTATATGCGCCGTGCATATTTTATGACCGGGTTAAAAACCCCGACCGATATTTTCGGCGAGAACTACTTCAAACGCACCTTCGGTGACTTCTTCAAGGACGAGCCTATCTTTGGTGGTATGTGGGACTATCTGCTCTATGACGAAAGTGGGAAGCCTACTACCGTGCTTGAAATGAAAACAACCAAACGCTCTGAAGATTGGGAGAACGATATTCCCGAATACTACGCTTTACAGGCCGCGCTTTACGCCTATTTGCTCGGCGTTGACTCTGTAATGATGGTCGTATCGTTTCTTGAAGATAAGGACTATAAAGCCCCCGAAGCCTTTGTACCGTCCTCGAAGAACACTATCGTAATCCCGTTCAAGGTCAGCGAGAGATACCCCGACTTCGACAAGCTCATTAAAAAAGCCAAAAAGTGGTGGAAGTCTTGCGTTGAGGGTGGTGTTTCCCCTACCTTTGACGAGAAGAAGGATGCAGACATCCTAAAAGTCCTCCGCACCAACACCCTTAACCCGGAAACAGATATAGAGAGTGTAATGGAAGAAGCAGAAGCCTTGCAGGAGGAAATTGAGCGGGTATCTGCCACGGTTGCCGACAAAGAAAAGCGGCTTAAAACACTCAAAGACATTATCAAAGAACAGGCTATGAAGTCGTTTCGAGATGGCGATAAGAGCGTGGCTTTGAAAAGCAAGCGTTATGTATGGGCAGTTTCTCGTACTGAGAGAAAGGACATTGACAAAGATGCCCTGAAAGCGGACGGGTTGCTCGATAAATATAGCACGAAGTCCGTAGTAACTTATAGGCTTACAAATAAGCCCGTTGAGGAGGAATGACAATGTATATCAATCCATTTGCGGCGGGAGTTCTCGCCACGCTCTTCACAGAGGTCATAATCATCTTTGGAGTGGCAATTTATTACACAATCAAAAAGAATAACGGAGGTAAAAGATAATGGGAAAAATCGCATTGAGTGAGGGATATACAGTCATCCCCGAAGGAACTCATATCTTCAAGATCGTAGAGGTCAACTACAAAGAAGCATACGGGAAACTCGAAATCAAAATGAAAACGGCAAAGGGACAAGTTCATACCGAACGCTTCTCCCTCATCAAGCAAGACGGCTCTTCCAACGAGGGAGCATTGAACGCCTTTTCGTATTTCGCAAGAACGGCTCTGAATGATTATACCGCACAGGACATTGACCCTGAAGAACTTGTAGGATATTTCATTGAGTGTGATGTCGAACACGACATTCAGCCATCAAACAAAAATCCGAATAAGACGGTTACATTCGTCCGCCTTGCCGACAAACGCCCCGCAGAGGGATACGATGAGGAGGAAGTTATCACGCCCCCCGCTCCTGCGAAGAAAGCAGCATCGACCCCTTCTGCAAAGAAAACAGAAGTAAAGTCTAAGGAAATTGACCTTGATGCATTGCTCGGATAAGTAATCGGTAAGCGAGTGGCGGTCACCGTGCCGCCCTCGCTTTACCCGCTATGAAGGAGAACAAAAATGAGAACTTACGAAGAACGAATCAAACTTTTTTCATCGTTTTTAGAACCCAATTTGTTAAAGGTAGATTTTATTACGCTATATCAATGGTGTATCGAAAACGAATTTTTCTTACAGACTGCTTCAACAAAGTATCACGGCAATTACCCCGGAGGCCTGTTCGACCATTCCTACAATGTCGCTGAAACTCTTGTAAGATTAACCAAAGCCAATAATTTGCAATGGGAACGCCCCGAAAGTCCGTATATTATAGGAATGTTTCACGATATTTGTAAGACTGATAACTATATGCGAGATGCCCACGGAAAATATGAATACAATACTGAAACTCTGCTCAAAGGTCACGGAGATAAATCGGTTATGATCCTTGCTTCCCTTACCTCTCTCACGGAAGAAGAAGTTATGTGTATTCGTTATCATATGGGAGCATTCACGGATAAAGAGGAATGGAACAACTACACACGAGCAATTCACAAATACCCTAATGTCCTCTGGACACACCACGCCGATATGATTGCAGCGCACATTATCGAAAGGTAGAAAGGAACGGCTATGCGATACGATACTATCCCTACTGAATTAACAGAACTTCCTCAATGGGTTTGTGCTTGGAAAAATTCAAAAATACCGATGCAAGCCAAAGTCAAAAAGGGCGCATCTTCCGTTAGCCCTGATACTTGGTCTACCTATGAAGAAGCAAAAGCCGCCGTAGAGCGAGGTGCGTATGATTATCTCGGTTTTGTCTTTAATAATAACGGTATTATTGGAATTGATGTGGATTGCGGTTATGACGAGGACGGTTTTCTCTCAGAGGCCAGTATTGACATTATGAGGGCTTGCCGCTCCTATACGGAGCAGTCCCGAAGCGGTAGAGGTATTCATATATACCTCAAAGGAGAACTGCCATTCAAGGGGAAAAACAATCGTGCGGGAGTAGAGATTTATCGCAGTAGCCGCTTCTTCATCGTTACGGGTGAAAAACTGATTTACGACCACATAACCGAGAATCAAGAAGCGATTGATTATGTCGTAAAGAAGTATTTTCCCGAAGCGGAAAAAGAAAACACAGGTACCGGCTTGACAAATCGCATTTACTCTCCGTGCTACTCAAAGCCGGAGAAAGGTAAAATCTCTATTCAACCCACATACCCGCCCATACCGCAGGGTATGAGAAACCTTAGTTTAACCTCTCTCGCAGGGCAGTTACACAATCAGGGTTACAAAAAGCAGGAGATTTACAAAGAACTCCTCAAAGCCAATCAAGCGGCTTGCAAGCCCCCGTTGCCTGTCGGAGAAATACAAACAATAGTGAACTCGGTCACAAAGTATAGGAGGTAATTGAGAATGATTGACGGTATTACTATATTAAATAACGTTACTGTTAGTGATTTTAATCCTATTCCGTGGTTAGGTGTGTTTATTGGCTTAACTGTTGCATACATTATAATTTATATTAAATATGATAAGTTTGATAAGAAAGATGTACGGGGTGTGTGGTACGCAATATTTGGCATTACACTTATACTTCTTATAGCAGATATTCGTTTTTCAAAAGTAGATGCTATACAATGCACCATTGAGGATTATGTATCAATCAATGAGGTTTATGATAAATACGATGTTATTGATAAGCAAGGCGAAATATGGACTTTAAGGAAGAAAACAAATGAAGAAACGTGAAATCATTTATATCTATGACCATTGTGGTGTTATAGCTCGTGAAGAAACGGAGTTTGGCTTTGGATTTTATTTTAAAACTTTACCAAAAGACTGGACTCTATTAGGCAGAGAGCATCTATGCCCAAAATGCTCTAAAATATACCGTAAATTCAAGGAAGAGGTAGATAAACAATGACTGTAAAAGAGTTTTATGAGTACGGCTGTGAAAGTGATTTGAAGGTGTTGAGTAGTTATAATGGAAAAGTGCTTTGCAAAAGGTTTGACCCGAAAAAACATACTGAAATCGGCGAAAGAGAAATTTCAAGTTATTGGGCTGAGGAGGAAGTAACACGAAGCGGGTTTTCCGTATCTTCACGACATTTTATATGTTGTTACGCTGACGGTGCCCCCGAATATAAAAAAGACATGGAGGCAAACAATAAACTTTAAGGAGACAGCAAATGAAGACTTGTAGAGATTGTGTAAATTATACCAAGTGCTTAGAGAATTGTGACACTTATCACACCTCAAGACTTACACCAGATAGTGATGTAACAGATAGATGTGAACATTTTGAAGATAAAACTGGAGTAAATAGGACAGTTGTTCACTGTAAGGACTGCAAGTATTATTCAGTTGACAATGCATTATTAGGGAATGTCTGTGCAAGATTATTTACTGTATTTCCTATGCAAGAATATGATTTTTGCAGTTATGGGGAAAGGAAAGATAAAGAATGAGCGAATACATAACGCCGAATTATGAGGTTATTTCTGTAATACAGAAAAGAGATTTGATGAAGTTAATGAATTCGAGTTTGTTAAATGCTTTTTCTGAACAAGATTATTTTGATGTTCTTCATATATTTAATAGAGTTATAGAAAGACTTGAAAACATAGAGAAAGAGGTTTCAGAGGAATGAGAACAAATGATGTTGAACTTTCTAATATTATTCCCTTTAGAGAAAACGGTTACTGGTATCTTAAACTGATTTATAAATATGACGATGAAAATGGTAATAAACACAGATTTATAATACCAAAAGCATCAGTACCATTTGTCCAAGAACGTATTCCACCTATTAACTGGGATTATAATTCGTTATGTAATAAGACTTTAAATGCGTCTTATTATATAAAAGGTGAGGAGAGAATTCCTTTACATGAAGGCGTTTACACTCCTGAAATTGAACCGGGAGAAGCTAAATTAGCAGGCGTTTACTTTGATATCGTTACAGATTATACCATTAAAGAAATGAGTCTTACCGAGGTCGAAAAAGAACTGGGATATAAAGTAAAAATTGTTAATAAGGAGAATAAAAATGATTAAATTTGAAAATACAGAAGTTCTTGGTTGGGAGTCTGCTATCAGAGGCATGCGCAATCCTATGAACTCTTGGGAGAAGAGTGATAGTGGTTGGAGCCCAGATTGGCCTAGAGATAATTATATTTTTGTAGACGAAGACACTGATGATTATTACGAATTAGCAATCGGTCCTAATGACCAGAAGCTCATGACGGCTCTTCGCAACGCTGGCACAGACCATCGTAAGTTTATGCGGATGATTACTGTATATGTGGATATTACTGCACCTTTATATTGGTGGAAAGAATTTGACACATATAAGGTTGGTACAGTTGCAAACTCTTGTAGTACCATGCACAAAATCGCAGATAAGGAATTTACGCTTGAAGATTTTAGTTGCGAACATCTTATTTCTGACGAAGCTATCCCATGCCGTGTTTATTCAGCAAAAAGTATGATGGAAGCTACTGTAAATAACCTAAATACGTTTCGTAAACTTTATCTTGAAACTCAAGACAAAAAATATTGGTGGCAAATGATTCAACTTCTGCCGAGCTCTTATAATCAACGCCGAACAGTCATGTTGAATTATGAAGTCATAGCTAATATTTATAAATCTCGCAAAAATCATAAGTTGGATGAATGGTCTTTTGGTTTTATTGAATGGATTCTGAGTTTGCCGTATTCGGAATTGATTACCGGAGGTACCATAAATGGGTAAAAAGTCATGATAAAGAAAACACTTTACATTGCTAATGACGGTACTGAATTTGAAACAAAAAGGAGTGATGATATGAGCAATGAAGTCGGATGCGAGGACAAAGAGTTATTTCAGTTGAGCAACGGACGGTATATTATGTCAGAAGAACTCTCCGATAAGATGTTTTACATAAAACGCATTCAGCCGGAGTCCTATCAACCCGATAACACGGGTTACTCTTGGGACGAAAGCGGTATGGCAGAACTCTTCTCGGAGTGCTATAAGAATGATACCCGTTATTGCCCGGAAGCGAAGTCGTGGTACACCTATGATAGTGGTGTATGGAAAAAAGATGTTGGCTCTCTGCTCGTGGCTGAGAAGATTAAGGAGTTCAGCCGCCTAATGGTGCTTTACTGCGGAGAAATTACGGACGAGGACAAGCGGAAGTCTTATTTCACTTTTATTAACAAAATGGGAGACCGCCGTTTCCGTGACCGTCTTATGAAAGATGCTGCAAGCGTATACCCCGTAAAAGCAGCGGAATTTGATGCAAACCCTAATCTTATCAACTGTCTTAACGGTACTTATGACCTTGAAAACATGTGTTTCCGTGAACACGATTGGCGGGACTTTCTTACTATGCAAACAAACTTTGAATATACAATGCAAGAAGATGTACGGTGTGACCGTTGGGAGCATTTTATTGACGAGGTAACGAGCAACGACAAAGAGAAAGCCGACTACTTACAAAGAGCGTTAGGTTATTCAATGCTCGGTACTTCCAAAGAAGAGTGTATGTTTATCCTACATGGCAAAACTACCCGTAACGGAAAATCAACTTTGCTCGGTACAGTTCATCATTTGCTTGGTGATTATGCCGCCGTCAGTCCAGTATCCATTATTTGTAAAAGTGACCGTGCTAAAAACGCCGAAGCTGCTTCTCCCACGATTGCCGGACTGAAAGGCAAACGCTTTGTTACAATGGCTGAGAGCAACCAGTACGGCAGATTGGACGAAGAAACTATAAAACAGTTGACAGGTGGCGAGGAAATTACAGCTCGTAACCTGTATGAATCACAAATAACATACCTTCCACAATTTACAATGTGGCTTTCCTGTAATGACCTCCCGTCTGTGCAAGATAAGTCCCTGTTTGCTTCTGACCGTGTCAGAGTGATTGAGTTCAATCGGCATTTTTCAGAGGAAGAAAGAGACGAAAACCTGAAAGAAACGTTTCGTACGCCCGAAGCAATGATAGGTATTTTTACTTGGTTGCTCATCGGCTACTTTCGCTATAAGCGTTTCGGGTTGAAAATGTGTGAAAGTATGAAAAGAGTAATTAAACAGTATGAGAAAGATAACGACCTTGTATTGCAATTTCTTGAAGAAAAATGTACAAAAGTTGAGGACGGCGGCACAAAAGCAAAGGCTCTTTATGACGCTTATAAGATATGGTGCAGGAGTAACGGTTACTTTATAATGAGTGCGAAAAAGTTTAATGCAAATTTGGAAACTCATCCCGAATGGCATAAAGGATTTGTTCGTGAGAATGAAGTACTTATGTGTAGGGGCATAGGGCTGAAAGGAGTATAAAATGACTGTAAAAGACTTGATTAGTCTGTATTGCAAAGAGCGAGGAATTACACAAACCGCTCTTGCACAACAGATTGAAGTTAGCAAGCAATCTCTTCATACTACCTTATTACGGGATAACGGAATGAGTATGAGATTAAGCACTTTTATAAAATGGCTTGATAAAATGGATTATCAGATAGTTATTGAGCCGATAAATGACGGCGAGGAAGTGCTTTTAGACGGTGAAGACGATAGTTTTCTCTTTGATGAAGTATGAAAGTATATGTATTGTCTTACTATGTCTATAACTTTTTATAGTACGCGTGTATATATAGAGAAGTTATAAAACCTGTAAGACAATACGTTTACAGAAACGAAAGGAGTATTTTTATGAATAATAAAGAATTAACGGAAGTTGGTAAACAGGTCACAAAACGGAAACGTCCTGACTTGTCGGAAAAACATAGCGTTCATACTGAGCCGGGAGACAATCGGAAATACATTCAGCATTCGCTTCGATTGTATAATCTTCCGAAGTGTAATCTCAAAAGTGTTGAGGATGTAACACAAAGGATAACAGATTATTTTACAATCTGCGCAGAGGACGATATGAAACCCTCCGTTGCAGGATTGGCTCTTGCTATGGACATCACAAAGGAGTATCTGTGGGAAATCAGGGTAGGGCGAAAAGGTAAAAATCCCGACATAGCCGATACGATTAAAAAAGCAATGCAATTACTCGATCTTCAAATGGTCGATTATATGCAGAACGGCAAGATTAACCCCGTGTCCGGTATCTTCCTGATGAAGAACAATTTCGGCTATGCCGACAAACAGGAAGTTGTACTCACTCCCAATAATCCGCTCGGCGACACAAAGGACACAAAGGAGCTTGAAGAGCAATATATAGACAGCGTAGTCGAAAACTGAAAAATTTGACCGAAGCAAAAATTTGACCGAAGCAAAAATTTGACCGCTACCTTTTAGGTGGCGGTTTTCCTTTTTTTTGTATCCGTTCTTCTACCCTCTTGTTATTTATGGGTTGTTGACGTTTTGTTTGTTGTGTCCTCTCGCTCTCTCTGTGGCTCTCTAACGCGCTTTTACGCCCTATATAATGAAACTACATTGCCGATAAATAAAAATTGATTGTAGAGCGTTACAGAGGACGCTAACAAAAAAAGCAGCAAAAAAAGAACCCCGAGAACGTGCCCCGGAGGTTCTTTTTTTTATGTCTTGTTATTTAGTCGGGGAATTTTCCGGCTTTTTTAATTTCGTCTGATGTTATCCATACGCCCTCGCGCCATTCGTCAAAATCCGGGGCGAATGCGTATTTTTCCCTTTGTATTTAAGTATTACGGCATACTCCCAGCCTAATTTTTCCGCTATGTCGTTTTCGTTTTCCTCTTTTTCCAACTCTACACCCTCGGCTTTGAAACATTCCGCAGCGTGTCCCGCTTCGCAAGCATACGGGCTTGTAAAGTCAGTAAAACATTCATACTTGAGCGCTTGCAAGGCGTAGCTTTTAGCCATTTCGGGATTATAACCGAGCTCTTCTATTTGCGGCGCTTGGTCCGGGTTTTTGATGTCATATGACGTTGTTATTGTTGCAGTTATATTTTTCATTGCTCATTGCTCCTTTTCTGTATTCGTGTATCCCGAGTATATCATATCAATTTTGCGGGGTCAAGCTTTACAGCTTTAACCCCGCTGCGCTCGCTACAATGGCGAACGGTAAAATTAAAAACAAAATTAAAATCATTTGCGCGCCCCCTTTTTCAAAATATAAAAAATAGGTTTGAATTGCGGGCGGTGATTGCGTAATATTCGCCCGTTTCCGTGTTCTGAGTTAACCCGCCGTTAATGCCATATATGCCCGAGCTGTAACCGACTTTTTCGCAATGTTTCCATTGTTCTTTAACTTCGGCGGCGGGCGCGTTCGTCAAATCGTGCGCCATACCGCAGCGGACAAGGTTTTTTAATTCTCTTAACGTGTATTTTCTCATTTTATAGTGTCCCCGTTTCTAATAAGTTATATATGATTTTCTCATCTTCTGCCGGAATCGGGAAATATACCCAGCTTGTGCCGTATTTATAACCGCATACCGGGCAAGCCTTGGCTAATAACCCGTCGGGGTGTTCGCTTTCTTTCAACCATCCTAAAGCCTTTGTTTCAGTGTGTCCACCGTCTCCAGCATAAAGCGGCTTTTTCGGTTCGTAATATTTCGCCAATTCTTCCGGCGGTGTTTCTGTCCATGTTGTAAGAGAATAAGACAACCCAGCAAAAAAGGTTTGTTTTGTTGTTGGTGTGAATGTTTCCCCGGCTGTAAGAGCAGACAAGGCGGCTTTTTTCGCTTTGTCCTGTTTGCTCATAGCTTCTCTTGTCATTCTCCAATGGTGCAAAGTAACTTTTTTACTTGCTAATTTATCCCATCCGGCTGCGTGTTGATGTTCACACTCTGGGTGTAGGTCGTTTAAGTGGTAAAGTTTCCACAATCGGAGAATTTCAGAAAATACCGGATTATTAATATATGGGGCGATTGTGTCCAAACATTGACCGCCGCACACAATGTCACTGTGTCGAGTGTTCCAAACATCCGCGGAAACAGAAAACACTTTCTTGTCTCCGTCCTGTTTATATTCCATTTCAACCGTTACACGGTTTTTTGCTTTTCCTCTGTTTTCAAAATCAATACAGCCGAAATCAAATGTTCTTTTCATTGTTTTATATCCTCCTTGTAATTGTGCCGGGGTTGTGTTACAATAGAGGAGCAGCCGCCCGGCGTGGGTGTGTTGTGTGTGGGTGTTCCGCTTTTGCTTTGGCTGGCTATGCGGTGCGCCCTTTCTTATTCAGTTATTACTGAGTATGTTTATATTATATCAGTTATTACTGAATTGTCAAGAGGTTTTATAAAAATAATTCTGTTATTTCTGATTTATTTTTTGTGTTTATTTTCTCTTGAGTTTTTGCACGTTCCTAATATAGCATATAGGCCACGTTAGGCGCATTTAGTACCCGTGGGGGATTATAGAGGGCGGAGCGGGCGTGGGTGAGTGGTTTTTCCACCGAGAGAAAATAAAAAGGCAAAAATATTTCAGATATATCTTGACAAGCAGAAATATCTGTGTTATGCTACCCATAAAGGAGGTTGCTTATGAAAACAGTTGAAGCAGTCCGTGAAATTATGAAAGAACAAAACATTGGAGTAAACAAAATGGCAGACCGACTAAATCGCAAGCCAAACGTTATTAGCGAACGCTTAGGACAAAGCAATATCAGTATTGTTAAGCTTTCTGAAATGTTACGAGTTCTTGACTACAAGATAATGCTCGTCCCGAGGGAAACTTCAACACCGAAGGGCGGTTACGAAGTTGAATAAGGGTAGTTTAGGTAGTTTATTTCAGACTTTTCCATATAACTTCTCTTATATATGCGCATATATAACAAGAGTCTTGGAGAAAAGCCGATATTGACTACCTCAACTACCCAATATTATCAAGGAGAATATAAAATGAACGAATTGCAACTTGCGTTTAAATATGAGGCCGCACCCGTAAGAACTATCACGGACGGGGTTACAATTTGGTTTGCTCTGATTGATGTGTGCAAAATCTTTGATTTATCAAATCCGAGAATGGTTGCAAAAAGTCTTGACGATGACGAGGTGCGTAAATTCAACTTACGCAGGTTGGAGGGCGATACTTGGTTTATAACCGAATCCGGGTTATATACAGTTATCATTCGTTCTCGTTCTAATAAGGCAAAACCGTTTCGCCGTTGGGTAACTCACGAAGTGTTACCTTCTATCCGCAAACAAGGTTATTATTCTTTTATCTCGGACGATGAACTTGTTAATGTGATTACCGAAAAGCAGAGACGTAATAAGGACTTCTTGAGTAAGATAGATAAGACTGCAATTAAATCATTGCTTTTAAAAGAAGCAAGAGAGAGCCGAGATGAAGATACAAGATTATTGTTCTTGCAACAGAGCGAACTTTCTTGTAGGGAATTTCGGACAAAACTTAAATCTATTTGGAAAGACGATATGCCAAGATTTCATAGATACTTAGACAAATATCAAAAGTGGTATAACAAAATCGGTTATCGTGTTGTTCCTAACGAGAGGTGAATAGATTGATTTACGGTTATGCACGAGTTAGTTCAATAGGTCAAGCGAGAGACGGCAATAGTCTTGAAGCTCAACACAAAGCCTTAGCTGACCGAGGGTGCTCGGAAATTTATTCAGAAGCATACACAGGAATAACGACCGACCGTCCTGAGCTTGCAAAAATAATCAGCAAAATACAAAAAGGCGATACGCTAATGGTTACCAAATTGGATAGATTCTCTCGCAGTGCTACTGAAGGAGTTGCTTTAATTAAGCAGTTACACGAAAAGGGTATAATAATCGAAATTCTGAATATGGGGCGTGCTGATGATACACCTATGGGCAGACTAATGGTAACAATGCTTCTTGCTTTTGCTGAATTTGAACACGATCAAATTATTGAACGACTTGCGACCGGCAAGGCGATAGCAAAGGCTCACGGTAAAAGAACGGACGGAAGAAAAGTCATTGAAGTACCCGATTTTGAAATGTATTTGCAAAAACAAAAAGAGGGTCATATTTCTGTAATAGATGCGTGTAATGCACTTGGCATAAGTAAAAGCACTTGGTATAATAGGGTAAAAGGAGTTCACGAACCCATTCTCACAAAGGAGGTATAGCAATGAGCAGACCTGTTTATTTTATTTTCGATGGTTGGTATTATAAAATAATAGGTACTATTTTGGCGTTTGTCGGCGTGTTTGTCGTTATACCGATACTTACTATTCCACAGGAAAAGTCGGTTAAAGAACATAGGCAGACGATTGAGTCTCGCATCGAGCAGGGTGATATAGATTATACTTTCGGGGACGTGTCAGAGCTTACTTCCCATTCTACAGCGTCCTCTCAGGGTAGGAAATATGAGGGAAAAATTGTTAGCTTTACGTGTGTTGTCGGGTACAGCAGCGATGACTTGGAAGGCCCTTATTCCGGTTTAGTGATAAAAAGCGAAGTGACAGGTGAGTATTTGGCAAAGTGTAAGCTAACTGCCCCTAACATAAAAGACAATATAAAAGCGGCTGAATTGAAAAAAATGTTTAACGAGGGTGACAAAATCACCGTGATTGGCGAGGTTGATGGTGGTAGCTATGGAGATCTCATATTGAACAATTGTAAGTTCATTAAATGTAGCTAATTGAATAAGGCGTACACAAACGGGTGTGCGTAAACAGTCAACAGGGACTATCTCATTTGAGGTAGTCCCTTTATTTTTTGGAGGTAATAATGCGAAAAGTAAGTATTTTAGGAACAACGTACAGCGTACATACGGGTGTCTCGTATCAAGAAGATGTCGCTCTTAAAGGTTTATTCGGATATTGTTCTCATATAGAGCGAAAAATCGTGGTGGGTGATTTGCTTACTTGTGACGGTTGGTCAAATGAACGAGAAGAAGACCTAAAAGCGCAAGAGCGGCTAACACTTCGTCACGAAATTATACACGCCTTTCTTAACGAGAGTGGATTAACTTCAAGCAGTAATGGGGTTGACTGCTGGGCAAAAAAATGAAGAAATGGTTGACTGGATTGCTATTCAATATCCGAAGATTAAAAAGGTATTTCAGCAGTTAGGGTGTGATGAATAATTATGAATAAGTTACTGATTGCGAAAATTTTTCAGAAAATAAAAAAGGCACCTACGGACATCACCGCCTATGAGGATTTGTTCTCACTTTGCCGAAACATTGAGCAGGAGGATTTTGCACTTGCACATTCAACCAATGAGGCATTGAGGAAGAGAATCTCGATAGCAATAAAGTACAGAAAAAATGTTGAGGGTTTCTTTGAACTGTACAAAAAGACATTGCTCTTTGATGCACCACACTTTTTTGACTCTTATCTTCTCTATCTTGAAATAAATCGTAAGCCGAAGGAACGGTTTTATCAGCCACGGCGTAGAGTTCTCAAACGGGTAGTCGATGCTTTGCAAAAACTTACCAATGACGAGTTGGACGAATTATTTATATCTATGCCCCCTCGTGTTGGCAAGACAACCATTTTGATGTTCTTTGTTACTTGGCTTATCGGCAGAAAGAGCGAAGCGTCTAACCTGTATTCGGCATATTCCGATACCATTACCAAAGCATTCTACAACGGCGTTTTGGAAATCATAAATGACCCTGTAACCTATCTGTGGCACGATGTTTTTCCGAATGCTAAGGTCGTTCAGACCAATTCGCAGGATGAGACAATTAACATTGACCGAAGAAAACGGTACCCCTCGCTGACTTGCCGGTCGCTATACGGAACATTGAACGGTGCTTGTGACTGCAACGGTTTTGAAATTTCCGATGACCTTATCGGCGGTATTGAGGAAGCACTTAATAAAGACCGCCTTGTTTCTGCGTGGAGCAAGGTGGATAATAACCTGTTGCCCCGTGCAAAAGAAAAAGCCAAAATTCTTTGGTGCGGTACACGGTGGTCTATGGTTGACCCTGCCGGTCTGCGAATGGAACTTTTAGAAAATGACGAACGGTTTAAGAATCGTCGTTATGAGATAATCAACCTCTCGGCTCTTGATGAAGATGATGAGAGTCAGTTCGACTATGATTATTCCGTAGGTTTCTCTACTGAGTATTATCGTATGCGTCGCGCTTCATTCGAGCGTAATAACGATATGGCATCGTGGCAGGCTCAGTATATGGGAGAACCTATAGAGCGAGACGGCGCGTTATTTTCGCCGGGAGAATTTCGTTACTACAACGGTGTTTTACCTGACGAAGAACCTGATAGGGTGTTTATGGCCGTAGACCCTGCTTTCGGTGGCGGTGACTTTGTAGCTTCCCCCGTGTGCTTTCAATATGGGGACGACATTTATGTACACGATGTTGTCTATGATAGCGGAGATAAGAGAATAACACAGCCATTGCTGGCGCAGGCTGTTATCAAATACAACGTAGTGGCGATGCAGATTGAGGCGAACAAATCTACCGAGGCTTATAAGGACGGTGTGCAAGATGAGCTTAAAAAGCAAAACCGCAGAATAAACCTTACGACTAAAGCCGCTCCGTCCGATAAGGCTAAGTACCAACGTATATTTGATAAAGCTCCCGATATACGTGAGAATATGATTTTTAGAGAGTCCGGCAAACGCAGTAAGGCGTACAGTTTGTTTATGCAGAACGTTTTCTCTTACAAAATGTTCGCAAAAAACAAGAACGACGACGCGCCTGAAAGTCTTGCTATGGCTATGGATATGGTACGAGGTTCTACGATGCGCACACAAGTGTTTAAGCGCCTGTTTTAGCCTTGGCGTAATATTTTGTAATATTTCCTGAAATTTTAAAAATTTAATGTATAATTTACACAAAGAGGTATAAGGTGGTGCACGAAACGGATACTTTACTTGGTCGAAAAGTCATATATACAGACGAAGACGAAATAACGCAAGATAATGTTTTGGAGGTTCTGAATGACGCTATGCTCATTCATTCTGTAAACCGCTCCGAAATAGATTATCTGTATAAGTATTATCGTGGCGACCAGCCTATCCTCAAGAGACAGAAAGATGTTCGTCCGGAGATATGTAACCGTATAGTAGAAAACAGAGCAAATGAGATTGTGTCTTTTAAAGTGGGTTATCTTATGGGAGAACCCGTTCAGTATGTAGGCCGTGGACGAGTAAACGCCGATGAGCTTAACACTCTGAATGACTTTGTTTTTGCAGAAGACAAGGCGGCTAAGGATAAAGAGCTCGCGGACTGGTTTACAATATGCGGGACATCTTACCGTATGATTTTGCCTGACCCCAAAGACGAAGCGGACGAATCACCCTTTGAAATTTATACGCTCGACCCACGCAATGCTTTTGTTGTATATCACAGCGGTTTAGGTAACAAGCCGATGATGGGTGTTAAGTATGTTATCAAGAAAAACGGAAGCATTGTATTTTCGATTTATACCAAAAATCAGTATTTCGAGGTATCACAGCCCGGAGTATTCAGTCAGAACAGCAGTAATAATTATAAAACGATAACGAGGGCGGAGAATCACACTCTCGGTGATATTCCGATTATAGAATACCCTGCTAATTCTTTTAGACTCGGCGCTTTTGAAATTGTACTTCCCCTACTGGACGCAATGAATGTTATAGCTTCAAACCGTATTGACGGTGTTGAACAGTTTATACAGGCGTTACTGGTGTTAAAAGGTATTGACCTTGAGGCTCCTGAGTTTAAAGAGCTGCGCGAGAACGGCGGGCTCGCCTGCCCTCCTGATGGTGACGCTTATTATCTTACACAAGAGCTTAACCAAACGCAGACACAGACTCTTGTAGATTATATGTACCAAACCGTACTTACAATATGTGGTATGCCTAATCGCAACGGTGGCAGCTCAACAAGCGATACCGGCTCAGCGGTTATAATGCGCGACGGTTGGCAGGCTGCCGAAGCAAGAGCTAAAGATACAGAGCTGATGTTCACGATGTCCGAAAAGCGGTTCTTGCGCCTCGCTATTCGTATATCAAACACCACTCGTGATATGAATTTGAAATTGTATTCCATTCAAATACGATTTACAAGGCGTAATTATGAGAACATACAGGAGAAGTCGCAGGTATTAACTACTATGCTTGCCAATGATAAGATTCACCCGAAATTGGCTTTTGAGCATAGCGGTATGTTTATTGACCCCGACCTTGCATACACGATAAGTGCCGAGTACGCCGAGGCAAACAAAGCTAAACAATTACAAGAGCTTGAAAAAGCTGCGGAGTATGAAACGGCAAAGGCTAAGTCTGCTGCTGTTACTGAGCAGAGCAATCAATCGCCCGACGATACATCAGCCACTTAACGCGAGGTATGAAGTATGTACGAACTGACCGATATAGTTATCGAAAACATTCGGAAAGAGTTGATACGCGATTTCTCAAAGCTTAAAAGCTTGCTCTCTTATGATGAGTTAAATGTGATGTCTGCTACTAAAGCTGTTTATTCTAAGATAGACCTTTATGTAAGACAGATGTTTTTACAACTAATGCAGGCGGTGTACAAAAAGGTAACCAAAAGAACCTGCCCGTATAACTACGCGTGGCTTGAGAGTTTTCTTCTTGAATATGACGAAGTAAGTAAATATGTTTATGCTAATGAATTTGAGAGAAAAAGAGACCGATTAGCTGAGGCTCTGATAGCCAGCCCTAAAAAGAATGAGGAAATAGACGCTGCTTTACGTTATTTGTCTTTTATGCTGACGGCGTATGCTGTTAGAGTTACGGATCAGGTGGTTTTGACGGCTTATCGAGATATGGGTATAGACGCAGTCAGATGGAAAGCCGAAAAGGACAATAAGACTTGTACCATTTGTAAACATCGCAATGGGCATATTTATGATATTGAGCAAGTGCCCCCTAAACCGCATTTAAATTGTCGTTGTGAGTACGAGGAGGTTTGATATGGAGTTACCCCAGAAAGCTACCGAAGAAATTGAAAAAATATTAAAAAAAGGTAATACTGTAGAGTTAAAAAAAGAAAAAGGTTACATTGTCATCGTGGAGATACAACGTAAAGCCAAACACAAGTCAATATTGTAGATACGCATAAACGGTTGCGTAGGAACAGTCAACAGGGACTATGAGATATTCTCATAGTCCTTTTTTTATTTCACAAGAGGGAACTTGTAAAAACGCAATTGGGAGAAAACCCAACTCAAAAACGGAATTTAGAAATGCAGTGAAGCATTACAAAAACGCAGGAGGATTAAAATGCCAAAAATCGAAACAGGAAACATTGAAGGCTACGAGAGTATGACTGTGGAACAAAAGTTGTCAGCCTTGGAAAACTATGAGCTTCCTGATAGCAATTCAGAGCTCGAGAGATACAAGAATGCTGTCAGCAAAGCCAATTCAGAAGCTGCAAGCTGGAAGAAAAAGTATCAGACTCAGCTCTCAGACGATGAAAGAAGCAAACAGGAACGAGAGGACGAATTAACAACGTTGCGCTCGAAAGTGGAGGAAATGGAGAAAGAAAAGCTTGTGACAGGGCATACCGCCCGCTTCCTCGCTTTAGGGTATGAAGAAGCGTTAGCTAAGGAGACCGCTCAGGCTCTCGCCAACGGTGAGACTGACAAGGTTTTTGCAAATCAAAAAAAGTTCCTTGAAACGCACGATAAAGCATATAAAGCTTCGCTAATGAAAGAAACCCCTACACCCCCTCCCGGACAGAGCGGAGAACAGAAAAAGGATTACACCGCAATGATTGAAGATGCTCAGTCTCGTGGGGATTTCGGGGCGGTTGCTTATTATATGCGTCTCCGGGAACAAGAAAAAACTAATTAAAGGAGAACGTTAAAAATGGCAGACACTATTGCTACAAGTTTCGGGGTGTTGAATTACTCCGGAATGTTATTCAACAAAGGTAATACAAGAACACCTTTGTCATCGCTTATCGGCGGAAAGATGAAAACTACCAACAGCACCGAGTTTGTTGTAGGTCAGAACTACGAAACTGCGGGCGGCACACAGCCGGAAATAAGCGAAACCGCGTCGCTTACTGCTCCCGATGCAAGCGTCGTAACACGTACACAGATGACTAACGTCACACAGATTTTTCAGGAGACGGTAGGCATATCTTACGCTAAGCAGTCCAATATGGGAACTCTTGCAGGTGCTAACATCGCTAATCAGGTTGCAAACCCCATTAACGAGCTTGACTTTCAGGTAGCTGCAAAGATGCAGAAAATAGCACGCGACCTTGAGTATACATTCGTCAACGGTGCATACAGCAAGGCCACATCCGACGCGACATTTAATAAGACAAGAGGTCTCGTTACCGCTATAACCACTAACGTTAAGGCAATGGCCAAAAAGCCACTCGGTCTGTGGGATGTTGCTGATATGGTTAAGAAAGTATACGAGAGCAATGCTCCTACTACCGGACTTTGTCTCTGGTGTGACGCTGTAACGATGTTCCAGATTAACGCTGACGCGGTACAGAACGGACTTACTGTCGTTCCTGCGGCGCGTGAAGTTAACGGTATATCTCTTTCAAGCGTTTTAACACCCATCGGCGTTGTGTATCTCTACCTCGGTGAGTGTTTACCGGCAGGTACTGCTCTTCTTCTTGACCTTGATGTAATAGCACCTGTCGGACAGCCTGTTCCGGATAAGGGCAATTTCTTCCTTGAACCTCTCTCAAAGGTTGGTGCAGGTGAGAAATATCAGATATTCGGTCAGATGGGTCTTGACCACGGCCCGGAGTGGTATCACGGTAAATTTACGGGTATTTCTACCACGTTTGAGGCACCGAAATACAGCCGTAGCGTTTATGTTGCCGGTGGTTCTATTAACACCACTACTTCCGCTGTTGGCGGTTAATAATCAAAGGAGGCAGACAAATGACCGAAGAACAGAAACTCTCGCTGTTAAAAGCAATGATAGATACAGACGAAGAGGATGTGTCTGACGAGACTTTGTCTGCCTATCTGTATTTAGCCGGGCGCAAAATTATGGAGAAACGCTATCCGTTTCATACCGATAAAACAGAAGTGCCCGAGAAATATCAGGCATTACAAGTGGAAATAGCGTGTTATCTCATTAACAAACGTGGTGCAGAGGGCGAGACAGCTCATAGCGAAAACGGTATCTCTCGATCATATGAAAGTGCGAGCGTACCGAGCAGTATGTTAGACGGTGTTATGCCTGTCGCAAAGCCTTTTAGTTTCGGCGGTGATGGCGTATGAAATCACTTCAAAGAAACAAACGGACATTTTACTATTCCAATTACGCAGGTAAAAAGCCGGTGGTGGACGACAGCGGATATGAGACGGGAGAATATGAAATCATATATACCCCTCCGCTACGCGCCAAAGCGAACATTTCCGCCGCGCAGGGTGAAACACAGATCGAACAATTTGGCACATCTATAACGTATGACCGTGTCATTGTTACAACAAAGCGATTACCTATCAATGAAAATTCCATCTTATGGGTTGATGTTTTACCCGATTTTGAGAATAGAGCACTCAAAACCGAAAGAGACAAGCTAATAGACAGCGAGAACGGTAAAGTGCTGTTAACAGAAGACGCTAAAACTCCCGGAAATTACGATTACATCGTTAAAAAAGTAGCTACTTCTTTAAACAGTATGTCTATAGCTATTAGCAAGGTGGACGTGTCGTAATGGTTATTAAGGTAATAGGGGCTGACAGTTTAATAAACAAGCTAAAAGCCTATCAAAAATCTCTCGAAGAAAAGCAACATCGCCTTTTAAACGAGCTTTTCAAGATAGGCGTTGACGTTGCGAGCGTCAAATTCCAAACAGCACAGTACGACGGTGATAACGATGTGGTTGTTAATCGCCAGCCTGAGTGGGTCGGAGATAACAAGCTGTTTCTGACGGCGACCGGCAAAACCATTACTTTTATAGAGTTTGGTACGGGCGTACATTACGCAGAGCAGCACCCGAAAGCTGCCGAGCTCGGCGCTGTCAGAGGAGAATACGGGCAAGGTAAAGGCTCCAGCGATACGTGGGGATATTATGGCTCTCCCGGCACAAACGGGCGTGAGAGGAAAGACACAGACAAAGGGACGTTAGTTCTTACTCACGGCAATCCCCCTGCTCGTGCAATGTACGACTCCGCTAAAGAAATGCGTAATCAAATTGTAAACAAAGCACGGGAGGTGTTCGGAAAGTGATAGACATCGAGAATGAAGTTTTCACAAATGTTAAAACCGCGTTGACAGAACAGTTTCCGAACATCTCTGTGGAAAGTGTTACAAATTACAGCCCCTCTAAATTTCCGTTTGTGTGTATTGAAGAGACAGACAACTATTCGTATGTTTCTACAAGAGATACAGACAGCAATGAAAACCACGCTGTTGTAGTGTTTGAAGTTAACGCTTATTCCAATAAAGCGGCGAGAAGAAAAAGCGAGTGCAAAGCTATTATAGCCGCTGTAGATAAAGTAATGCTCGGGTTAGGGTTTACCCGAAATACGAAAACCCCAATCAATTTAGACGACGCCACCAAATACCGTATTTTTGCACGATACACCGCGGTGGTGTCAAGGACTGACATAATTTACAGGAGGTAAAATAAATGGCTATCTCAACGTATAAGGTTTTCCTTATGAAGAAAGGAACTACCGGAGATACATACGAAAAACTTATTGATATTAAAGAGTTCCCCGACCTCGGCGGTGCTCCGGAAATGCTCGAAACAACGACCTGTTCCGACCCTGCACAGACATACATTAAGGGTATTCAGTCGCAGGATGCGCTTGAATTTACCGCTAATTACACTAAGGAAGATTACGACAAACTCTCTAAGTTGAGCGGTATTGAGACTGACTACTCCGTGTGGTTTGGCGGAACAGAAACGGCAGGCAAAGCCACCCCCACCGGCTCAGACGGTAAGTACGATTTCAAAGGTGATTTGTCTGTATATATCACCGGTGGCGGTACTAACGAAGTCGTAAGTATGACGGTTTCTATAGCTCCGTCAACTGTAATAAGTCCTAACGCAGCAGGTTGATGTGAGGAGGAGACACAATGGCAAAACAGTTATGTATTAAATACAACGACAAGGAGTATACGTTGGAATATACTCGCAAATCCATTGAGCTGATGGAGAGGAGAGGTTTCAAAATATCTGATATTCAGGATAAACCCGTAACCACTCTTCCTGCATTGTTCGCGGGAGCGTTTCTCGCGCACCACAAATTCGTAAAACCCGAAGTCATCAATGAGATATTCACGAAGTTGACAAACAAGGACGAGCTTATCAATAAACTCGCTGAAATGTACAACGAGCCTATCATTGCTATGTTAGGCGATACGGAAGACTCCGAGGGAAACTTGAACTGGGAGCCGAGCTGGTAAGTAGCCCGTCTCCCAATAAGGGGGGCGAGTCTGAAAACGACTCTGCTCCCCTTGTTTCATATACGGAGCAGTTTTATCTTTACTTACCGTTCTATCTGTCAATAGGGATGACCTATGACCAGTACTGGAATGAAGATTGCTGCTTGGTTAAATATTATCGTGAAGCCTTTAAACTACAGAGAGATAGGAACAACGAGCAGTTATGGCTACAAGGTATGTACATATACGAAGCTTTTTGTGACGTATCGCCCATACTTAATGCTTTTGCAAAAAAAGGTACAAAGCCTCTCCCCTACCCTACACAGCCGTATGCAATAACCAAAGAGGAAGCCGAGCGTAGACGTGTAGAAAAGGAAAAAGCAGAGTACGAAAAGATGAAAGCAAAAACAGCCGCTTTTGCAAGTATGTTTAATGCTTCTTTAAACGCTCAAAGAAGGGAGGTTGAAAACAGTGAATGATAATGTTATTGATACTCTAACTATTAAAGTGGAGGCTGACACAAAAACAGCCACCAACGGTTTAACCGATTTACAGAAGACTCTTTCAAAATTTCAAGGCGTGTCTAAGACTTGCTCAACCTCTACAAACACAATAAGTTCGAGTTTCTCAAATCTTAAAGGTAAGTTGCATAGTACAACAGCGTCTTTTCGCAAAATAGTAAAAGTGTTTGGCGGTTGGTTTAATGAGAATAACGATTACGTCGAAGCGCTCAACCTTTTCAGGGTTGCTATGAACGGTTGCTCTGATGCCGCTGAAAAATACGCAAAAAGTGTGTCGGATATTATGGGTATCGATGTAAAGGAATGGATGACATATCAAGGCGCGTTTTACCAATTAGCCGACGGGTACGGTCTTGCTTCCGATGCTTCCGAAAGGATGAGCAAAAATTTAACACAGTTAGCGTTCGACTTATCGTCTCTTTGGGATGTCGATGCAGAGACCGCCTTTCAGAAACTCCAGAGTGGTATGTCAGGACAGATTAAGGGGCTTAAAGTATGGGGTATTAACGTATCTGTTGCTCAGTTAAAAGAAACGGCTCTTGCTCACGGCATAGACCTCGCTACGTCAAAGATGACCGAAGCTCAAAAGGCAACGCTAAGATATATAACGATTATGGAGCAAACGTCAAAAGCTCAAGGAGATATGGCAAGAACCATAGCCACCCCTGCTAACGCACTGAGGATCTTAAACGCTCAGTGGACGCAGGCGAAACGAGCAATGGGACAAGTTGTGAGTTTGGTTGCCGTTGAGGTTATTCCTTGGTTTCAGGCTCTTGTTCAAATTATTAGAGAGGTGGCGGAGGCTTTTGCTACTGCTAAAGGGTATGACGTACCTAAAGCGGAGCTCGATGATGTTTCAAACACAACGATAGACCCCAAACCTTTTGATAAAGTTTCTGACAGTTTAGGAAAAGCGACCGAAAGGGCTAAAGAGTTAAAAAAGACCATATTAGGCATTGATGAGATTAACGCTCTCACCGATAATTCGGCATCTTCTCCCACGGCAGGCACAACCGGAACAGGTAACGGTTACGCCTCCGATTTCGGGCTTGATTTAGGGAAATACGACTACGACTTTTTATCAGGTCTTGACAGTACCGACCTTGATGACAAAAAGAAAAAGCTCAAGGAAATATTGTCTTATGTAACGGCGATAAGTGCCGGTTTTGCTGCTATGGCAATATCCAAAAAACTAATAGACGGTATCAGTTGGCTCCAGAAAGCTTTAGGCGGTGTCAAAAGTCTTTCCTTGAATTGGTCAATTTTCGGAGCAGCAGCTTTCTTTTCTGACTTGGATAAGTTGAGACAGTACATCAAGGACATAGAGGATAACGGGGCTAACTGGTCTAATGTATCAGGTGTGCTCGGCGAGTTTGCAGGTTCCATAGGTGATGTGCTTATAGTGCTCGGTAAAACTGAGATAGCCGCTCCGCTTAAAGCGATTCAAGGTATAACCGAAATTATTAACGGTGTAAAAGGTTTATCCGATGAAGATACCGAAAACGACATTGACAGCGCGTGTACTGCTATACGCGGCTTAGGTGATGTCGGTATCGCTATAGGAGCCGCAACTAAAAATATGGCTTTGGCAGGAGCAAGTGGTGCTCTCGTAGGTCTTACCGGCATTATCTCAGAGTTAAGTGAGAATTGGGAGGCAATTAAGTCCGGCGATTGGAGCGGCGTAGATAAGGTTTCTCTCGCAACAAACGCTGTATATGTGTTAGCAGGTTTAGCAACCGCTCTTGGCGCGTTCAATAAGGCGAAAGATGCAACCGACTTAACTAAAACAACAGAGAAACTTGATGAAGTTAAATCTGCTACCGAGTCTGTTAGCACTTCAACGTCCGCGTTGACCTCTAAGCTGACTACCCTTGTTAAGAACCTCGGCTTGGGTTTGGTAGTAATAGCCGAAGTAGCAGTAGCAGCAGGGCTAATTGTCGGTGCTATATGGGGCTTAGGGCTTATGCTGCAGCAAGTCGGTGAGGCGTGGCAGCCCGTACTTGACAACGGTTCTACAGTCTTAACTGCGTTAGGGCTCGGCACGGCTCTATTGTTAGCGGTAGGAGTTGCAGTAGCAGCTCTCGGAAATACTGGGCTCGGAGGAGTGGCTACTTTAGGCGTAGGACTGTTAGCTCTTTTGGAACTCGACGCCGCTGTTTTGTTATTTGTCGCCGCTATTTGGGCGGTAGGTTATGGCCTCAACCAAATAGGGATAGTGTGGCAGCCCGTACTTGACAACGGCGAAACGGTTACAACGGCTCTTGAGAGAGGTACTCTTTTATTGTTGGCCGTAGGTGTTGCAACGGCAGCTCTCGGAGCAATAACGGTAGCCTCAGCAGGCGCGCTTCCCGTCGCGGTAGGTCTTGGCACCGCTATGTTGGTGTTACTCGCTGCCGCATTTGTTGATTTCATTGCCAGTTTGGTTGTTGTTGCAGACCAAATAAGCGTTGAACTGTACCCTGCATTTGAGCGAGTTAACAGCGTATTGCCGAGTCTTACTACCGATATGAGCAATTTTAAAGACTTTATGGGTCAGTTTGCGTCAATGGCTGCATCTTATGCTGCCGATAGTGCCATAGCAGGACTTAGCAATGTTGTGGGTAACATTGTCAACTTATTCACGGGTGACCCTATACAGAGGTTTGCTGATAACGCCGACAAGCAGTATACACAGGCATCTAATTTGAACAAAAAGCTTCAACTTGCTAATCCCGAATTAACCACAGCTATAGCTCTTCTTACTGCTTATAACAACTTGTTCTCAAGACTTGAAGCGTTAACAGGTCAAAATTCAAACATACAGTTGGCACAAGGTGTGTATGCGAACCTTAAAGAAGTCGGTAAAAAGCTTGTGACAGGTCTTGTGGACGGTATTAAGGGCGAAATGAGTTCTCTTAGTAATACGATGAGACGCCTCTTGAGCGATAATGTTTCGTCACGTGATGCTTCGTCTCTCGGTAAAGATTACGGCAGGGAGTTCGCCAGAGGTATATCAAGCGGCTTCAAGGGCGCGTCTTTCCCAACACTCCACGGTAACGTTGATGTATCTGCAAGCGGATATGTCAGTCTTTCCCTTAAAGCGTATGCAAAAGGTGGTTTTGTTGATAACGGTCAGATGTTCATAGCTCGTGAAGCCGGGCCGGAAATGGTCGGTACAATAGGCAATAAGACATCCGTCGCAAACAATGAACAGATTGTCAGCGGTATCGCACAAGGCGTTTCGGACGCTAACAGCGAACAAAACGCGCTTCTTCGTGAACAGAACAACTTGCTCAGACGTTTACTTGAGAAAGACCAAACCGTAAGGGCTGTTATTACAGCAGGCGATGTTGTTGACGGTCTGAACCGTAAGAACCGTCGAGACGGTAAAGTTACCGTCCCTGTAGGATAAGGAGGTACAACGTATGGAATTTAACCCTATTAAAAGTGTAGACGGCAAAACTTGTCGTTGTCCCTCCTCTTATCAGTGGAAGCTGGCTGACGTGTCAGCTTCCGACGCAGGGCGAACAGAAGATACGGTAATGCACAAGAATCGTATAGGACAAACTGTAGGAATAGAGCTGTCGTGGAATAACATATCGACACAAGAAGTATCTGCTATTCTTAAGATGTTTAACCCCGAATACATTACCGTATGCTATCTGGACGCAATGGCGGGCGACTACATAACTAAAGTGTTTTACGTCGGAGACCGTACCGCGCCGCTATATAACACCCGTTTGGGGCTTTGGCAGAACGTATCTTTTAATTTAGTTGCGAGGAAGGGATGAGAGAGGATGTATAAGGTTTCGCAAGAGGTTATTCAACTTTTCAACAGCGGTAAAAAGCAGACTGTCGATATACAAGTAAAGCCAATCAGCGGTGAATCTTTTACCCTTTCGTCCTCTGACATCACGAACGGCGGGTTTTCGGTAGATAGGTACTCTGTTACAGGAGATAAGATTGAAATAGGCTCTGTAGTCTCAGCAGAGTGCGATATTACGCTCGAAAACAAAGACGGTCGATTTGACAATGTGGTCTTTGAGGGAGCGGAGCTTGTTGTCAAGATTGGAATTAAGGATTGGGACGATAGCACAGCGGATATGCACTATGTGCCTTTAGGTGTGTTCATAGTGGACGCACCTCCCCGAGCCTTGAACACCATATCTATAACGAGCCTTGACAGAATGGCGCACTTTGACCGAACCGTATCTGACGCAGATTTAGCGGAGCTGTTCTATAATGCTCCCACCATAGCGGAGCTGCTCGTTAGGTTGTGCAACAAATGCGCGGTATCTTTAGCTACTACTCCGAGCACTCTGCTAAACTCCGATTATATAGTTACAGAGAAGCCTACTGATGAGAACTTGACATATCGACAGATATTAAAGTGGATATGCGAGATTACCGGCACTTGCGGTTATATGGACTGGGACGGTAAGCTTAGGCTTGAGTGGTACAACAATCAATCCGACATAACTATAACCCCCTCTATACGTTACAGTAGTGACGTAGCAGAGAATGATATAACTCTGTCGGGTATTGAAGTTGACGTAACCGACAACGAGGTATACAAAACGTCACCTTTTACAGATGATTACGCCATTGCTATATCCGATAACAGTCTAATATCGAATGGTGAGCCGGTCGCAAGCGGTCTGTCACAGCGAGTAGGTCTTACCTATCGTCCTTTTTCAGCTAAGATAAAATCCGCTCCATATCTGTACCCTATGGACGTCGTTGCTTTCCAAACCAAAGTACCGGACGGAGACACCATAGACACAGAGTCTGACGTGGTTCTGACGACTGAGGACGGAGTTAAGCTAACCACCGAGGATTACAGCGAGAGCAAGAGCGTAACTACTATATTAACTAATGTTAATTATACGCTGAACGGTGCTACCGATATATCTGCTAAAGGGGAAACACAGGCACGTGGCGGTTACGCCGCCCAAGGTAGCCTTACGTCTCAACAGAAACTAATAGTCAAGAAACAGCAGAAACAGATAGATAAAACCGCTTATGACCTCTCTACACAGGAGAAAGCTACGGATTACCTCAACAACGCGGCCGCAATGTCGTTAGGATTGTTTCACACGGAAGTGACAGACGATACAGGCGCAATAACGTACTATTGGCACGACGCAAAAACTCTTGAAGAGTCACAGTACATATGTATGAGGAACGCAGCAGGCTCTTTCACAACGTATAGCGGATGGAACAACGGTTCGCCTGTATGGAACTCCGGGACAGACAAGTACGGTAACGCTCTATTCTCTCTGTTAGATACAATAGGTATTCAAGCTGAATGGATAAGAGCGGAGAGTATTACTACAGACAAGATGTCTATAGGTCAGCCGGAACGCGGAACTAACCTTGTATTAGACTCGTCTTTTGAGGCTAACGCATTGTACTACGATGTTACTTTTAATGATGCGGGAGAAGCTGTTGACTATGAGCATAACGCATATTGGAACTTTGCAAAGTGTGGATTAGGTGATAACTATGACCCTGTCCCGTTCGCCGGAGTAGACGGACATTCGGGGGAAGCACCCCGCGAGGGTGCCGGATTTGACAACGGCAAAGCCCACATTGATACCTTTTTAGGCAAAAAGAGTGAGTTAAGTGTTGTGAGTGACAGCGCGTTCGGATATTCAACCCGTAGTCCTTTTCCGATAAACGTTACTACACATTGTCTATCGTTTTATTACCGTATCAAAACTCACAAAACGGGTACTATATCGTCCTCAGCCACAGCTACAGGACAAATACTTGTTAAACTGCAATGGCTCAACGAGCAAAAACAGGTGCTGAGCACGTCTTTATACCCTGTGACTTATACGGATAGCAATAACACCTTGTGGCAGAGAGTACACACCACAATTACCCCTCCGAATAGCACGGCTTACTGTAATCTGTTAATAGCCGCACATTGTAACAGTATAACCTCTACTGACGATAGTATAGCCTATTTCGATTTGGACGGCATACTTTTAGAGGAGGGGTTAACACTTAACAATTGGACGTGCGCTCCCTCTGAGGTCTCGCGTAACGGCGTATTGATAGACAGTAAGGGTCTTAATGTATCCGACGGTAAAATCAAAGTAACTGACAGCGGTAAGCGAGATGTACTATATACGGATGGTAATCAGATACTCCAACACAATGGTGGTGTGACAATCGAAAAGTACAACCCTACACCTGATGAAGAGACAGGGAAAAAGGATGTAGCGTTGAGAATGTCTCTAAACCCTATCCAATTCAGCGATAGCGGACAAAGAGGTAGTGTATTAGGTGCAACGTTCGAGAGTTTTGATGAAAACGGAAGCGTAACGAACCTTGGGTACATAGGTATTAACAGCCCGGCGGATAATTCGTCGGGGGGCTACAACGCTCATCCCGACGCTGATAAATACCGTCCAATCACGTTTGAAGCCCCTAACGGGTTTGTTTTTGGAGATGGCAGCACCAAAGGTAACCCCATAATGACTGCACCCACTATTCTTACATACGGAGAAAATGCTAACGAACTCATCGTGCCCGGTTATTATCATATGGAGAGCAATGTTGTTGCAGGCAGTATCTCTAATTTACCGGAGCTGAATGACGGCACTAAATATAATACAGCAGGGATTATCCGAGTCGAAGAAATAGGCCACACAAAATGGTTAGTGCAAACGTATTTTCCACAGATTACGAACACAGGGCGCGTGTTTATGCGCAGTGCTTCTTATGACGGCAAGGTGTATACGTGGGGCATATGGCATCAGTTTTGCGCTGGGGAAGATGAAGCTCCGATTATTAATGCTGAGCAGATTACCGCAGATGGCGGCTATATCTCGGGCAACCTTATAATAGGCGGAACTTGCACGGCTGCGGCGTGGCAGACCACATCAGACCGAGACAAAAAGAAAGATATACGTTCCGTTGATGAGATAAATGCTATTGCCAAGATTAATCAGTTACACTTCTATACCTACTCGATGAAAGATAGTGACACTCACATTCCGTTGGGTATTATGGCTGACGAAGCACCGAACGAGATATTAGGTGCTGACAGGAAGTCTATTAACTTATACTCTTATATTTCACTCTGCGCTAAAGCCGTACAGGAACTGTCGGACGAAGTCGCAAATTTAAAGAGAGAAATAGAAAAATTAAAAGGAGACGATAAAAATGGCTAAGATTTCGGAACTCCCCAATAGTGCTACCCCATTAACGGGAGAAGAAACTTTTCCGGTGGTGCAGCTCGGTATCACGAAAAAAGCTCGAATCAACGACATTCGAATGACCGTTGACAGCGAAATGTCGGACACAAGCGAAAACCCGGTGCAGAACAAGGTCGTTAAAGCTTATGCAGACGGATTGGCTAAATACAGAATTATAAGCGATGTGACTATAACTGAAGACATCGGTACATATTCAATATCACAAGATAGCAACGGCAAAGAGTTCGATTTACGGAAAATGTTCTTCTTGTTCATAGGTAAATTTGACGCGGCTTTAAGCAATAAAGCGTTGTCACTACGAACAAACGGCGGGAGGCAATACCTAATGTACAAAGGCTTTACTCTCACAACTGACAAAGAGTGCGCTTTTTGGCTCGAAGCGGAAAACTTCTTGCGAACGAATGCGGATAGTGGCATAAAAAGCACATATTCGGCTACTTTGCCTCAACAATTCTCGAATGGACACGCTCAAGGATTGGCCGACAACAATGTTGCTGTGTATTCAGACATTTCATTCCAAAAAATAGACCCACGTCATCCGCATCCGATGAGCGAGGTTGCATTCGGCGTCCATAATGGGACAATCAAAATGAAATCGGGAAGTCGTTTTATACTTTTCGGCATTGATTATTGAGGAGGACTGAATTATGCGTATGTATGACAACGGCATATACAGAGATATGACCAAGGAAGAAGAAGCCGCTGTAATGGCAATAACAGAGCAAGAAGAAACAGCAAACAAGGACGGTTTAACGTCTCTTGCTGAGGGATTAAGCACGGCGACATCACTCGCACAGGTGCGGTCGGCGGCGAAGTCCGTTCTTGCAGATGAAAGCGAGGGAGTAAATGAGTGATGCAGTAGCCGTCGCGATTATCTCGGGTGGACTTGCCCTCTTAGGCGTGATTATTACGTCAATAAGCACATCACGCAGAATGACCGCACAGCTTGAGCGTAATCAGGCTGTGACGGACACGAAGCTTGAAGAGCTTACACGCGAAGTAAGGCTTCATAACAACTTCGCGCAGCGTATTCCCGTAATAGAGCGCGACATTAAGATAATAAATCATCGAATAGACAATTTAGAAAAAAATCACAAAGGAGTGTAAAAAATATGAAAATCAACATCAAGCAGAGGTTCAAAAACAAGACGTTCGTGATATCGCTGATCACGCTTATATTGGCGACGATTTATCAAATCCTCGGTATGTTCGATGTCGTTCCAAAGGTGAGCGAGGATACATTGACGGGTATCCTAATGCTCGTCGTCAACTTATTATCCGCACTCGGAATACTCGTTGACCCGACGACTGAGGGCTTAAACGATAGCGCAAGGGCTCTCACATACGGTACGGAAGACGATGTAAGGCAGTATGAAGAAACAGGCGGATATGCAGCGGGTATGCTCTTTTCCGGTCGTAACCGTGTAACTCAGCCGTATACCTATAACGTCAATACCAAAAAGGGACACGGCGGTATAGACATAGTCGGAGACGACGATAGAACCGTCCACGCGGTAGAGGGTGGCAAAGTATCATTGGTGTCTGTCTGGGACGGCAAAACCAAAACAGGCACACAGAGTTACGGCAACCTTGTTGTTATAACCGATTCAACCGGCAAAAGACATTTCTACGCACATCTTGCGTCTATCTCTATGCGTGAGGGTCAGAGGGTGTCAGCCGGTGATGTAGTCGGCATAATGGGAAATACCGGAAACAGCTTCGGTGCGCATACTCATTATGAGGTTCGCACCGGTCAAGGCACGGTTACACGTATCAATCCTGCCGAGTTCTGCGGCGTTCAGAACGCCAAGGGTACATATGTGAACAATGCGTCTACTGCTTCACCTGCTCCGTCACACAGAGGTACAGCCTACACTATGACTTGCAAAATGTTATACGTCAGAAAAGGACCTTCTGTAAGGTATCGCCGAGTCGGTCAGTTTTCAAGGGGTGAAATCTTCTACGTTGTCGCTCGACAGGGTAATTGGTGTCAGCTTGAAAGCGGCAACTGGATGTGCGCGGGTAAATATCTTAAGAGAGTGTAAGGGGTGTATAGTATGGCAGAAAAGACAAGCACTATATATGTGACTACCGAAAACGTAAATGTACGTGTTCGACCCACGTATGCCTCTCCTATCGTAAGAACAGTTGAAACCGGGGCAGAATTAGAAATTGAAAAAACATATTTACGCTCCGGCGCGAAGTGGGGTAAAATCAAAGACGCAAAAGAATTTATATGTTTGAGCTTCTGTGAGATAAAAGCCTAATAAAAAATAAAGTACCGGGTAGATTACTCTACTCGGTACTTTATTGTATATCCAAACAAGCTCTTAAAAAAGAACAAAGAGTTCGGATTATACTCCTTTGGTGGACCATCAGGGACTCGAACCCCGGACCGCCCGGTTATGAGCCGGATGCTCTAACCAACTGAGCTAATGGTCCGCATCTAAACTGCTTGACTATTATATATATAAACGGCACAATTGTCAAGAGTTAATTTTTCTTTTTTTAAAATAGTTGTCGTTTCGAAGTTCGCCGCCGAAACTTGTGTAAAAACGCATAATTTTATATGTTTTTGACGCTTTTACATATTGCAAATCCGTAGATTTATTATATAATTATAAAAACAGACTTTTATCCGGTTTTGTTTTTGTACAAAACATACATCAAGTGAGGTGAGAACTTGTACGGACTTATAGATCATCAGGAAGAAATTAACCGTCTTATGTCACGTTACGGCGTAAAATTCGGACTTTATAAAAACAACAAATTCAATGAACGGCTTTTCCCCTTTGACACCATACCGCGCATAATACCGAAAAACGAATTTGAATTTCTTGAAAAAGGCTTGAAGCAACGCGTTTACGCTCTTAATTTGTTTTTAAACGATATTTATTCCGACAAAAAAATCATACGCGATAAAATAATTCCCGAAGAATTCATATATACTTCGCCGGGCTTTTCCGCACCGTGCGACAAGCTGACTCCGCCTAAAAAGATATATAATCACATTTCGGGTATAGATTTGGTGCAAGGCAAGGATATGTGCTGGTATGTACTTGAGGACAATTTACGCATACCCTCCGGCGCGTCATATCCGATGATAGCGCGCGAGCTTTGCCGCAGAGCAAGTCCCGACACGTTCCAAAACAATTCGGTAGACGACAACCGCGACTACGGCGAGCTTTTACGCCGTGTTCTCGATGATGTAAACACCGGCGGAATCAACGTGATTTTGACACCCGGCCGATACAACTCAGCTTTCTTTGAGCATTCGTACCTTGCGGAGCGCACAAAGGCTGTATTTGCTATGCCGCAGGATCTTTTCGTTGAAGGCAACGTGCTTTATTACAGTGAATATTCCGGTAAGCGACAGCGCGTAGGCACGGTTTACCGCCGAATTTCAGACGAATACATTGACCCTATGACATTTTACGCAGGCTCTCTTCTCGGAGTACCGCATATCATAGATTCTTACAGAGCCGGAAATGTTGCGATTGTAAATGCGCCCGGGAACGGCATAGCGGATGACAAGGGCGTATATTATTTCGTCCCGCAAATGATAAAATATTATCTCGGCGAAGAACCGATACTAAACAATGCCGTTACCTATCTGCCGATAATAAAAAAAGATCTCGATTATATAACCGAAAATCTGCCATCGCTGGTTATAAAAGATGTATCGGAGTCCGGAGGCTACGGGGTAATATTCGGAAATACTCTGTCTAAAAACGAACTCTCTGCCATAAAAGAAGCCGTTAAAACGTCGCCGCGCCGATTTATAGCACAGGAGGTAATAGACTTTAAAGGTCTCAAGGTTTTTGAAAACGGCAGGCAGGTCGAAAGGAAAGCGGATCTTCGGGCATTTATACTCTACGGCGACGAAATAAAAGTTTGGCACAGCGGTCTTACACGCTATTCTCAAGATCCAGATTCTTTTGTTGTGAACTCATCTCAGGGAGGAGGATTTAAAGACACATGGGTATTATCTCGATAAAATCCACTGACAATCTCTTTTGGCTCGGCAGATATGTGGAGCGCGTCTTTACCACTCTTCGCGTTTTTTCGGAATATTACGATAAAATGATAGACAAAGACGAAAACGCCTATATTGATTTTTGCAACAAGCTCGGTATAGAAAACACATATTCATACAAGCAGGAATTTATAACGAAATATCTTTTTGATGAAAACGACCCGAATTCTGTTATGAGTAATTTACTCTGTGCCTATGATAACGCCGTTGTTATGCGTAACGAGATAAGCTCCGAAACGCTGTCATATATTCAAATGGCGGTAAATTATATGGAGCAAGGCAGAGAGAGCAGCGCACCGATGCTCAAATTGCAGGAGGTATTTGACTGCATATTTGCCTTTTGGGGCAGCGCCGACGACTTTGTTGAATCGGAGACAACGAGAAATATACTGAAGTTCGGCAGAAGTGTTGAAAGACTTGACCTCTATACCCGTTTTTCCTTTTCTCCGACTCTCATCAAAAAGGAATTCAGTATACTTTTAAACCGTCTTTACAAAGTCGGCGTAGACTGTAACATAGACGCTATCAACACCCTTATGAACATCATTCTCGAAAAAGATGAGTACAGCGACTACGACCTATATACCGTGCGCGACGAGTTGTCTAAGGTATTTATTACGGCACCGCAGTATTGATCAAAAAAGGAAGATAAACGTGAAGCACATCAAATTTTTTTACAGTATGAAAATTGATTTTTCGTCCCCTGTGATAAGGCACTGCTTTTCTTTGAGATGCTTGCCGTTTGATACGCCGTCGCAGAGGATAGAGCTCATAAATGTGGACATAGAGCCGCATAACATGCTTACCGAAACGGCCGACGGCTTCGGCAACAGAGTCCTCACCGACAGAATTATCGAGCCTCACTCAAAATTCGTTGCAATAGTTGAGGGAAAAGCGAGTTTAGACTTTTCAAAGCGCGAAAAGGAAGAGCTTAACTGCATTTATAAATATCCGTCGCAGCACACGGTACCCGGAGAAAAAATCATTGAACTCGTGTCGGGGCTCGGTGATATGGCAAACCTTACCGCGCTTGAGACCGCACAGGCGGTTTCAAAAAGAATCGGCGAAGTATTCAGCTATAAAAGCGGCGTAACAAATATAAATACCACAGCGGAAGAGGCACTACACCTCGGGTGCGGCGTTTGTCAGGACTACGCGCATATATTTTTATCGGCGGCAAGACTTTCGGGCGTTCCGGCACGATATGTTGCAGGCATACAAAAAGGAACCGGTGAAACGCACGCCTGGGCAGAGTTTTACGACGACGGCATATGGGTCGGAATTGACCCGACGAATCACAGAATGTGCGATGAAACGTACCTTGCGCTAAGCCACGGCAGAGACTTTGCGGACTGCGGCATCAATCGCGGACTTTTTATCGGCGGAGGCACTCAAACCCAAAGCATCGTGGCTACGGTGGAAGAAATATAAAATGAGTGATTATCCATGGCCCATTAAACAAAGTGTTCTCATCTTTTCAGAGCGAGCGAATACGAATGCTCGAATTGCGGCAACAAAAGCGACAAGCCCTATACAGAGTGTCCGCACGGCGGCTCGGAAATGACATCGTATCAAAGCTACCACAGTTATAACCCAAGCTAGATTGACGAGACGGCGGATTACGACGAGATGTTCGGCGACGATGACGACCGAAAGCAGAATTTGTTTCAAAAAAAGAATCGAGCAGATATACGCTGCTCGATTCTTTTCTCTTTTATCGAATGTTGTTTTTTATCACCGACCAACTGTCTGTTAACCGTTCGAGATTATATGACGCATTGGCGGGACTTGTTGACGGCAAAGCCACGGTATCTCTGCCGACGGTATCTTTAATATACTTATTAAACAATTTTTCGCTTGTTTTGCCGTTTGAGTAGATTTGTCTTATACTGCAGGAGGATAAAATCACCCCTATATCATTCGGTACAACATTTTTAATAGAGCTGTCGGAAGATCCCACTATATCGCAACTTTTTATAACGTCCCAAAGCGCGATATTATGGCTCTGCAAAAGAACTGTTTTTTCTTCATTAGACGATGGCACCGCACAGCCGAGTACGGCGGCGAGCACACGCCAAAAACGATTTTGGGGATGCCCGTAGTAAAAGGATACTTCCCTTGATTTAACCGACGGAAATGAACCGAGAATCAATATTTTGGAATTGCCGTCATAAATCGGCGGTATAGTATGCAAAAGGTGCTCTGAAGTCATTGGTTTTTATCCTCAACTATTCTGTAATATGTTCTTGCCGTTACAGCATACACCAAAACGTAAATAATTGCAAATACGGATATTGTTGCGACGGTGCACCAGAAGAACAGCGTAACATTGCTGAGGTTCAGCAGCTTTAACAGCTTTGTAATTACTTTAAATCCGAAGCAGATATGAATTACGGCTGTAACGAGCGGCAGGAAAAATACGGTAAGCACCTGGGAATGGATACTCTTTTTGACCTCTTTTTTGCTCATTCCGACATTTTGCATTATTACATAACGCTGCTTATCGTCAAAGCCCTCGGAAATCTGTTTATAATAAATTATCAAGACCGTTGCAACAAGGAAGAGAAGTCCCAAGGTTATGCCTATAAAGAACAGACCGCCGTACAGAGACATCATACTGTCGCGAGAGGTTTCGGCACAATTTAAAGCGACTGCGGAGGTCTCGCTTATATCGCAAAAAAGAAGCGATATGTCCTTCATATACCCCTTTTGCACGTCTTTCGGCGCATCGGTATCAAAGCCGTAGGCGAAGCTCATGTCGGTGTGAGAGGCGTCTGCACCCTCGCTTTTGTAACCCATGGAATTATATATCGACATGGCGGCTTTCTCATCGGAAACAATATAGTAGCTGTAATTTGAGGTAAACGCCGAATAAGAGTCAATAGTAGGGAAAACGTCCACGGTATGCTTTATTTTATATGCGTCGTCGCCGAATTTAACAGTACCCGAAAAAGCCTTGCCGCGCGGCGTACAAGACAGCACCTCATCGCTTTGGAGCGTTTCGTTTTTTCCTGTTATCCTGTTGTATTCCGATACCGGTATCAGCGTCACAATGTCTACTCCGAGTCCGTCGTTGTAGTCGGGGGTTACGGTAGCCGTATAGCCGCTGTCATTAGCGTAAGACGAAAATGAGAGATAGCGGTAATAAAGCTCGTTCTTACTTTCTATACCGTATTTTTGAGCCTGCGTCGTCATAACATCGGCATAATCTTTGCAATTTTCCGTTGTTGCGTTTTGCACGTCGATATAAATATTGCGTGGATACCGCGTGCGCATAATGTCCTCAGTACCGGCATATAGCGATACCGTGGTAGACACGGTGACAAGCACCGCGGTGGAAAGAATGCAGATGCTCGCAAGTCCTGCCGCATTTTGCTTCATACGGTATATCATACTTGAAACAGAAGTAAAATGCTTTGCTTTATAGTAATATTTTTTATTTTTTCTGAGAGCTTTTAATATCCATATACTGCCCGAGGAGAAAAGCATAAAGGTTCCGACTATTACGAGCAAAACCGCCGCAAAGAACGCGCCCATCGCCGTTATCGGTGATTTTACAACGAGAGCTATGGTATAGCCAGAAGCTAGAAAGGCTGCACCTAAAACAGCCGTAAGCACCTTTGCCTTCGGCTCTTTTTCGCCCTTATTTCCACCTTTTAAAAGTTCAACGGGATTTGATAGGCTGATGCATAAAAGATTATGTGCAAGATTCAAAAGAGCTATTGCGCCGAATACCAAAGCAGTAATGTCAACTGTTGACTGATAAAATCTGAAATCAATGTTTCCGCCGAATTTCAGTATTTTAAGCAGTAGCAAAAAGGTCAGCTTTGAAAAAAGCGCACCTATGGCGATGCCTGCCGCAGTTCCGAAAATATAGGTATAGGCAGTTTCAATAAAGAGTATTTTCGCTATATGGCGTTTTTCCATACCGAGAATGTTGTATAATCCGAATTCCTTTTTACGTTGTTTAATAAGGAAGCTGTTTGTGTAAAATAAAAATATGGCAGAGAAAATACCGACTGTTGCAAGGGCAAACGTCAAGAGGGAATGCAGAGCGTCGCTATCTGCCCATTTTATGTTTGCTATTGTACCGACCACAAAAAACATAGCCGTTGTAAATATACACGTCAAAATATACGGCACATATGTTTTACGATTATTTTTAAGATTTTGAACGGCAAGCTTTGAATAGAAAAAATTATTCATTGCTCTCACCTCTCGTTGCCATTGCTGTAAGAGTGTCCGAAATCTTCTGGAACATCTCGTCGTTATCCATACCTCCGCGATAAATCTGATTGAACACCTCGCCGTCCTTTATGAACATAATCCTGTTGGCGCAGGACGCCGCCTTTGTGGAGTGAGTAACCATCAAAATGGTCTGACCCTCCTCGTTAAAATCGCCGAACAGCTTTAAAAGAGCATCGGAAGCCTTTGAGTCAAGCGCACCGGTGGGCTCATCAGCCAATACAATCTGCGGATTTGTTATGAGAGCTCTTGCGACGGCGGCACGCTGTTTTTGTCCGCCCGAAACCTCATATGGAAACTTTGAGAGTATATCGGTAATTCCTAACTTTTCGGCAAGAGGTCTCAACCTCTTTGCCATTTCATCGTACGGCTTGCCTGAAAGCACAAGAGGAAGGAAGATATTGTCCTTTAAAGAGAATGTGTCCAAAAGATTAAAATCCTGAAATACAAATCCGAGATTATCGCGTCTAAACGCCGAAATTTCTCTCTCTCCTATTGCTGATAGACTTCTGCCGTTCAACAGCACCTCTCCGCTCGTAGGCTTATCAAGCGACGCCAAAATATTAAGCAAGGTTGTCTTACCGGAACCCGACTCTCCCATTATTGCAACATACTCACCCTTTTCCACGGAGAAACTGACATTGGAAAGAGCTTGAACGTGCGCTCCGCCGAAACGGGTCGTATAAACCTTTTTCAAATTGTTTACTTCTAAAAGCGGCATAATAATTACCGTAGCCTTTCTGCTACAAATATTACATAAACAAACACGGTTAACCCTTGCTGTAGCCGTACAAGGCGTGACGGGAATTTCGTCTGTCTCAAAAACATAACCGAATAGCTTTTCTTTTTCGGCGTGATTTTACGTACCGAATGTATCCCTTTGTTTATTGCACGTTCAGTATATCAAAACGGAGAATCGCAAGCCATCGAAAAGGCTTACAATTCCCCTTTTAAGCTTACATTTATGTAAGGTAGCGTTATTCCACTCCGAGGCTGACGGTGTCAAGACAAAGTTTGACCGCAGTCCCCTTTCCCACCTCGGATGTCACCGTAATTGTGTGGGAGAGCTTTGTAAGTATCTTTTTGCAGAGAAAAAGGCCTATTCCCGTAGATTTTTTATCTTCTCTGCCGTTAAATCCGGTAAAGCCCTTTTCAAAAATACGCGGTAAGTCCTCAGGTCTTATTCCGATACCGTTATCGGAAATGACAAGCGTTTTCGCAGTATTTTCATCCAAATAAATATTGATTTCACCCTCGGACGTATATTTCAACGCATTTGAAATAAGCTGTTCGATTACAAACGACAGCCATTTTTCATCCGTCAACACCTTGCAATCAATATTGCCAACAACAATCTTTGTTTTTTTACGCAGAAATTGCTTTCTGTATTTTTTAACCGCCGCTCTAACTATTCCGCCTAAATCATAGCTTTTGATTTCGAGGTCGGAAGAGATACTGTCGGAACGGATGTACTGAAGCACCATTTCAACATATTGCTCTATTTTAAAAAGCTGCTCTTCAAGCTCGTCGTTTTCCGGAGAACAGTCTGTTTGCAGCAGCAGCCTCATAGCGGCTATGGGAGTTTTTATCTGATGCGCCCAGAGAGTAAAATAGTCCGCCGAATCGCTGTATTTGCGATTCATACGTGTTTCGGCATCTGTTTTGAGTGCGGACATCTTTTCGGCAATATCGGCAAGGTCCTTTTTTATTGGGTCCTCATAATCCGGCAATTTAAGAACGGCATACTCTGCGTCGTTTTTAATTTTTTCAAGTCTCTTATGCTTTTTGTATACCGAGGAAAAACGCAGAACAAATACAATCAAGAGAATTACGGCGGAGATGAGCGTCGCATACAGCACCGGCTCCGTTTCCACTCCGTAAAGCCAGAACACCGTATAAAATACCGCCGCTGCAAATACAAACGATAATACGGACAAGATATTGCCCGCCATATATCCGAAAAGTGCTTTAAACCAATCTTTCATAAAACCTACCTGACTATATAACCGAGACCCTTTTTGGTAACTATAAAGTCGCAAAGCCCGGCATCTTCAAGCTTTTTGCGAAGCCGCGTCATATTTACCGTGAGTGTGTTGTCGTCAATAAAGCTGTCGCTTTCCCAAAGCTTATCCATAATCATATCGCGCGGGACAACCTTGCCCGAATTCTCCATAAGCAGTTGCAAAATTTTAAACTCATTTTTCGTAAGCTCGGTTTTTTTGCCGTTAAAATCTATCGTCGCGTCATTGAGGTTGAGTATTGCACCGCCATGTTCGATAACCGACGTTGTCCCCGAAAAAGAATACGTGCGGCGCATTACCGCCTGCACCTTTGCAGTGAGAACGCTCAAATCGAACGGTTTGGATATAAAATCGTCACCGCCCATATTAACAGCCATAACTATATTCATTTTGTCGCTTGCCGAGGAAATAAATATTATAGGCACATTTGAAAACTTGCGTATTTCGCCGCACCAGTAAAATCCGTTAAAATACGGCAGAGATATATCAAGGAGTATAAGCTGCGGCGCAAACGACACTACCTGTTCGGTTATATTTTTAAAGTCAACAACAAAATCCGCATCATAATCCCATTTGCAAAGATGCTCTTTAAGGGTTCTCGCTATGACCTTATCGTCTTCAATTATAAGTATCTTTTGCATAGTTTCACCTTCATATGTATTTTAACACGAATACGGCAACTTGTCGATATAAAACAAAAATCGGCGCGGTATAAGACAATACTACCCTATACTGCGCCGAAATGAGCGGTTAAATTATATCAGTCTACTCTCTTGTCGCCGAAGAAGAAGAGCGCAACGGTACCGGGGCCCGTATGTGAACCGATAACGGTGCCAACGCTGTTGATTTCGACCTTGCCGTTGAGCTTTTTGAATTTTGACTCAACAAGGTCGGCAACAGCTCTTGCGTCATCATAGCAGGCGGATTCGGAAATGTAGCACTTGCCGCTGTAGTCAAGACCGCCGTCTGCGTGCTCGACCATACGGTTAACTATCTCTTCAATAACCTTTTTCTTTCCGCGGTACTTTGTTCTCGGTATAAGCTTGCCGTTATTATCCATATTGAGGAGAGGACATATGTTGAGCATTGTGCCGAAAATCTGCGCGGTCTTTGTTATTCTGCCGCCGCGATAATAGCTTGTAAGGTCGGTAGAAAAGAACCAATGATGAACATTGAGCTTACGCTCCTCGGCAAAATCACGAACCTCTTCTATGCTCTTGCCGCTGTTTTTAAGCTCTGCCAAAGTGTCCATTAAAAGACCGTAGCCGGAGGAAGCACCGAGAGAGTCTACTATATATATTTTTCTGTCGGGGTACTCTTCGAGAAGCTCGTCACGCGCAATGCAGGCGGAATTATATACGCCCGAAAGTCCGGTTGAAAGAGAGACGTGAAGAATATCCTTGCCGTCCTTTAAGAACTCTGAAAAATACTCCTTGAACTGACCGACATTGACCTGGGAAGTGGTAGGCTCGGCTCCGTCGGCTATTCTCTTGTAGAACTCGGCAAACGGCATTGATTTACCGAGGTCATCGGGATACTCCTTACCGTCCATATTGAAGTGAAAGCAAACATAATGCACTCCGATTTTATCAAAATGCTCCTGTGAAAGATCTGCCGTGGAGCAGCAGCTTAAAATATAATCTGACATTAGATATACTCCTTAATTTTCTGTATCTGTCACCGGTAAAACTTCCGGTATTTTTGTTTTAGGTTTGCTCTGAACGCTCCAGGCTATGTTAATTGCATGATCTGCCACACGTTCAAAGTCTGTTATTGTGTTTATAAACAGCATTCCCGCACGGGTTGTACATTCGTGACTGTTGAGCCTGTCAATATGAGCTTGCTCAAAAGTCTCCTGCATTTTATCAACCTGCGCCTCAAGGGAATTGAGTCTTTCCGCCGTTTGTACACTCAGATTTTGCTCCGAAAAAGCATCTACCGAGCCGTCAATCAGCGAAATGACGGTACTATGCATAGTTTTTAACTCTTTTTCACCCTCCTCTGAAAGCTCTATATTTTCATTTACACGCGACAAGGCGGCTTCCTCAAGGTTTGTCGCGTGGTCGCCTATGCGCTCTATGTCGTTTATAACATGGAACAGTCGACCGATATATTTAGCGTCCTTATAGCTTAAATCAAGAGAGTTTATCTTGACCAGCACGGGCGTTATATTGTGATTGAGATAATTGATAATCTTTTCGGTGTGATTTACTTCGTCAAAATGCTTAATTTCCTTGTTTATAAGGTCACTTGACGCAATATCGAAATTGCGTCTTGCCAAAGCAGCCATACGAAGTACCTCTTTTCCCACCTGCACTACGGCAAGCGGAGGGGTGTTGAGCATTCTCTCGTCAATAAACTGAAGGTGCATTCCGTCGTCCTCTTTACCCTTTTTGTCGGGGACAAGAATGCAGGAAAGCTTTACAAGGACGCCGGCAAACGGGAACATTATTATGGTGCTCACTACGTTAAATATGATATGAACGAGCGATATCTGCATCATCACGTTGTCACTCATAGCCTGTATCCACTTTGTAAACGGAAGGAACATAGATATGACAACAAAAACAACCGTGCCGATTACATTAAAGAGAATGTGCATAACCGCGGTACGTTTTGAATTTGTCTTTGTACCGATTGTCGAAAGAAGCGCGGTAACACAGGTACCTATATTCTGACCGAAAATAATATATACCGCGAACGAAAGCGGCACAAGCCCCTGCGACGCGAGAGCCTGAAGTATGCCTACGCTTGCCGCAGAGCTCTGTATAACACCCGTAACTCCGGCGCCTATGAGTATGCCTACAAGAGGATTGTCCGCATTTATAATCCAGTTGCGGAAAACCTCGGAATCCTTAAGCGGATCCATGGCGTTTTGCATAAGCTCCATACCCATAAACAGCATGCCGAAACCGGCGAGTGCCTGCCCGACATATTTCAGCGAATTCTTCTTGGCAAAAAGAATCATAAATGCGCCTATAAATATAGCTATCGGAGCTATCCCGGTAAGATTCAGCGAAACAAGAACGCTTGTGGTTGTGGTACCGATATTTGCACCCATAATAACGCCTATCGCCTGCGTTAAATTCATAAGACCCGTATTAACAAAGCCCACAACCATAACCGTGGTTGCCGAGGAGCTTTGTATAAGCGTTGTTATGAGAAAGCCGACAAGTACCGCAAGAAAGCGATTTTTTGTCATTTTTTCAAGTAAATGCTTAAGACGCGACCCGGCTGCAAGCTCAAGTCCCTCGCCCATCAGCTTAATACCGTACAAAAGCAAGCCGAGACCGCCTGCAAAGGTCAGATAATTAGTAATACTCAAATTTTTTCCCCTTTAAAATACTCAGTTTTCCGCTTCTCTGCGTTTTTCGCTGAGCTTGAATTCCTTGCCGTCTTCACCCATGTGATATATTGTTTTGCTCACGGAAATACCGCTTTTACCGGTTACCCTTGAATAGTTTACGCCTTTTTTGCGAAGATAAGTTTTATACCACTCAAGTCTTCTTAAAAAGTCCTTGTATCTTCTGTTTTCAAGATTTGTCCACGCGACCTCGGATAGTGCCAAAATACGCGGATAGACGGAAAACTCCAATGCACGCTCCGAATCTACCCATTCAGTCCACATTTCGGCTTCTATGCCTATTACGCGCTGCCCGGATTTTCCGAACCCGGATTTAACGGTATTATATTTATACACTTTTTTAAGCGATATAACAGAATATTTGCAGTCAAAGTAAAAGTACGCCGTGGGAGAAAGAATAATATCACGCTTATATGACTGCCTTTTGACCTCGCCCGAATTTGACGGCAGCCAATACTGACACGTAATATCGGGAGAAAAGCTGTCATTGATGCAATCGTTCCAGGCAATGGGTGTTTTGCCGTATTTTTTAAGAATCTCGCCTATGCGAGTCATATAGTAGCCCTGAAGCTCCTTTGAGTTTTTAAGACTGTTTTTCTCTTTTGCCGCACGGCACTTAGGACAATCATCCCATATCTTGTGCCCCTTTGAGGCCTCGTCTCCGCCTATATGGAAATGTGTGCTTGTAAAGAGCGGACAAATCTCGGAAAACAGCTTGTCAATGAAATCATACGCATCTTCGTTTCCCGGGCAAATCGCAGCGTCAAATATACCGTTTTCACAAGTAGGCTTGAATTCACGCGGCTTACAGGCAAATTCCGGATATGTGGCAAGCAGAGCCGAAGCATGACCCGGCAAATCGATTTCGGGAATAACCTCTATATTAAGCTTTGCGGCGTACGCCACAATATTCTTTATTTCATCCTGTTTATAGTAATAAAAATATTCTCCGCCGCGGTGCTTTAAGCCGAGTCCCTCAAGCCCGGCATATTCACGCTTTGAGCCTATTTCGTTGAGCCTCGGGAATAATTTACTCTCAATTCTGAAACCCTGATCATCGGAAAGATGCCAATGGAACTTATTTAATTTCAGCATTGCCATATTGTCAAGCAATTTTTTTACGGCTTCCGTGCCGAAGAAGTGGCGGCACTCGTCGAGCATAAATCCGCGATATTTAAATGCAGGCTTATCGCTTATGTAAAGTCCGTTTATAACTGCCCTGCCGTCTGTTTTTTCGGCCTGCATTATTATGGTTTTCAGCGTGACAGCCCCGTAAAACGCACCGGAAGAAGATGAAGCCTTTATCATTATACCGTCTGCGGAAACCGAAATAGAGTAAGCCTCATTTTCCATTCCGGCTACCTTTTGAAATTTAATTGCACCCTCGCCTTTTACGGGCTTTGTTCTGAGATAATCGGTCAAATATCTACCCGCAGAAACAAACTCGGGTGAGCAAAGGACCTCGGTATTTGAAGAAATTACATATGTACCGTCCTTTGAAGTATAGTTATTCGGCTTGGGAATAATATTGTATTTAAGCATTTCCAATAACCCTTTCGCAATAAATAATATCCTTTTATCTCAGAAATTACCATTGTGGTAATTATAACAAAAATAAAAGGATATTAAAAGTCTTATTTCAATTTCTGCGTTAATTTCTCATAAATCTCTATAATTTTAAACCGAGGTTCAAATTTTGGGTTACTTTCTACAACTTTAAGCTCATCCTCTGACAAAATGTCTTGAAGCTCCGCATCATCGGATGACTCGGCTGCGGGCAGACACATAGGCGGAAACATAACGCACCACCAATTTTTGCCTTTCCCCTCTCCTATTATGACGCGCACGGCCTCATATTCACCGGCAGGCAAAGTTATACGATCATCATAAGTTCGCGTCGAAAAAAAGTCCTTGCCTATTTCGAGCCTTACATCATAATCGAAGCCGTTTTTACGTATTACCTCGCGCGCCGTCTCTTCAAGCCGCTCCTTTTGCGGAATAAGCAGCTTTTCGGCATTCGCACTTGTCAAAGAACCGTCAAATATCTCCTTGCCCTCATTGAGCACGGCATCGCGCACCTTAAGCTTCAGTATTTGGTCCTCGTCGCTGTCGGAATTAGCTATTACATGCATACGCAAAACGTCGCGTCTTACGTCGCTGCACGACGCGGCAAATGACACAAAGCTGAAAATCGACGTTATGACAAATGCTGCGGCTAACGATATTTCAAATCTTCGAATAAGCTTTTCTGTTTTTGATTTCATATGTTTTTCATCCTTTCGTAAGGTAATTATTGGAAGAAAAATCATATTTATACAAAAAAAGGAACGCAGGGAATTTTCCCTGCGTTCCCGAAGCTCGATGTTTAAAGCTGACTCAATGCGTCGCCTATGCTCTTCTCAAGAGCTTCTTTGCCGTATTTGTCTATCTCGTTTTTATCTTTTGCCTCATGGGTGAGACATCCTGCGCCGCCGATACATCCGCCGACACACGCCATACCCTCGATAAAGTTATTTTTAAGGATTCCTCTTGAAGCCTTCAAAAGAGCCGTTTTGCATTCTTCTATGCCGTCGCACGGAAGCGGATCAACGGTGAAATCTATATTCTGCTCCTTAATTGCCTGACCGACAGCCTCCGAAACGCCGCCGCTTCGTGCAAATATTCTGCCGTAATAGGAAGCATTGTCAAGAACATCCTCAGGGAGCTCGGTAAGCTCGATATTACGCGAATCTATGAGAGCCTGAAGCTCCTCAAAGGTGAGAACGCAGTCGACATACTGTGCGACTCTTTCCTGCTTCGCCTCGGCTTTTTTTGCCGTACAAGGGCCTATAAATATAACCTTTGCGGTCTCGTCGGTCTCTTTTATATATTTTGCAATCGCCGCCATGGGAGACAGATTGTGTGAAATGTTCTCGGTAAGCTTCGGATAGAACTTCTTTACATAGTCAACAAACGCCGGACAGCAAGAGCTTGTGAGGAAACCTTTTTCGGCAAGCTCTTTTGATTCGCTGTATGCTACAATATCGGCACCGAGAGCAGCTTCAACCACGCTGTAAAAGCCGAGCTTTTTAATCGCGGTCACAACCTGACCGAGCTTCGCATACACAAACTGACTCGCTATCGACGGAGCCACAACTGCATACACATTAAAACCGTCGCCTTTATTACTGTCTTTTAAAATCCTGATTGCATCAAGTATAAACGACTTGTCCATAATTGCGCCGAACGGGCATGCATAAGAGCAGGCGCCGCAGTTTATACATTTATTGTTATCAATCTGAGCGGGATTTTCTTCGCTGTCTGCCATAGAAATTGCCTTTATTTTGCACGCCTTTTCACACGGTCTTGTATAGTTTGAAATTGCGCTGTACGGACAAACCTTGGCACACTGACCACAGTTTACGCACTTTGTTTTGTCAATATGCGCTTTCTGATTTTCGTCAAAGGAAATGGCTCCCTTGCGGCAGGCACTCTCACAGCGGTGTGCGATACAGCCACGGCAGTCGTGTGATACCTGATAACCGCTGGCAGGACATTCGTCGCAGGCTATATCTATAACCTCTATTATGTTCGGATTTGCTCTGTTGCCTCCGCAGGCGAGCTTTATACGCTCGGCAACTATTGCACGCTCCTTGTATATACAGCAGCGCATAGTTGCCTTGTCACTCGTTACGGTCTTTGCAATATCATTGAAATTGTTGGCAAGGGAAAACTCTCCCTCGTCAAAGGCTATTCTTGCGACCTCACGAAGGACCTTGTATTTTAAAAGCTGTACCTTCGTATCAAATTTTCTCATTCAATTCACCCTTTGTTAAAAATAGCTTACTTTGATTCGCTTACCCATTTTTTTCAGATACTCCGAAAGCTCTGTAACAAGCTGCATCTTGATGTTAAAGTTTATGGGAAGATTTGGATTTTGATGTGCCGGATTTATTGCAGTTCCGACAAAGAAATTTATATCAGTCGCCTCCTGGAAAAGTATGCGCGCTATCTGCGACGCACCGTCCGCACGGACGCTCCAGTCGGCGTAAATATCATCGTCATTTAGATAACTCTTGGCGTATTCAAGCACTCGGCTCATTGTAATTACACCCTCGGTCGTCAAATCGACGCCGTCAATTTCGGCGATGGGCGGTATTTCGGGGTCGAGATATTTTAAATCCGTCTTAACCTCTTTGCCCAAAAAATCCGCCGCAAGAGTTGAAGTTGTTCCGCCGCATACAATATGCTTGCCGGTCTTGCCGAAAAACAACGACATCATTTTATTGACATCTGCAGGGTTCCTCGGCGGTCCCATGAGAAGATTCACGGATTTTCTCTCGCGGATTTTGACAACGCAAACGGTTGTATCGTCACCTGGCCTTCCGCCATATAGTTTATCACACTGGTCAAGCAGTAATGATGAAAGCGTTTTTGCCGTAAAATCGGGGCGATAATATTCCTCCATAAACTCGATTATCTGGTCGCGCTGCCAACCGAAATTCATATTTTCACCAATACCGGCATAAACCGCTCCGTCACTCGTAAAAATGAGCGTATCGTTAAGCTTTAACGATATTTTCGATTTATATATCATCTTACCGTCGATTTCCACTGCGCTCTCGGGATACACAAGATTTTTTCCGTCGCGCAGCAGAATGACATGCGGATTGTCGTATTGGGCTATTTCTGCCTCTTTGTTGTCTATTACACGCACTATTGTAAAAGTGCTGTATGCCACCTGACGTACCGAACATATAGGCAGTGTTTTCGCTATTGTATCAACACACATTTCAAGCGGCATATTATTTGCAATCATGGTGGATATTATTTTCGAAGTCAAAGTAGAGAGAATATTTGCTTTTACACCGGAGCCGAGTCCGTCCGCAAGCACAACAACATAATCGTCATCGCCCTGCTCTATAACCTCCACCATATCGCCGCACAGCTCCTCGCCGTACTTGGTAAGACTCATATGGCCTATGTCCGTGCAAAGATTATTCATCCTTCAACGACTCCTTAAGCTTAGTGAGGGCTATCTTTGTCTCGGCGGTAGTCTCGCCAAGCAGAGAAGCTATCTCCTGAACTATGCGCATTTGCTTTTCGACGACCTTATCCGTTATTTCTATTGTTTGACGGCTAAGCTCCGCCTTTTTCTCTTTTTCTGTCTCCTCGGCGGTAACGTCGCGCATAATGCACATAAGTATATGGTAGACATGGTCGTATACTATTGTTTCTTCAATGTATTTTTTATATTCGGCGAGGTATACGCGTTTTTCGTGAATATCCCTGCCGTTTGAAAGAACATCTATAAAATCAAAAGGCTCCAAAATACGCACAACCGGCTCACCCACAACATCCGAAGCATAACGAATGTTCATAATCTCCCTTGCCGCGGCATTTATCTGCTGAACCACCATATCCTCATTTAAAATGAGTATGCCGTTGGGAGTATTGTTGAGTATATTGTCGGAAAATTTTTCTGCTTTATCTTTAAGGAAAGGAAGGCACATCTCGAGATTTGCCTTGCCCTCAAAAACTGCCTGAGCCTTTTCGCGACAGGTATTATAGCCGCACGAACCGCAGTTAAGCTCATCCTCCGGCTTTTGCTTACCCATTTTGCGAAGTATCTCCTCTATCGCTCTGCTGCCTGCCATATTGTGCGGTGAAGCAAGATAAATAAGATTTTTTGAAAGCTCGTTTTCGCTCAAGGCGTCATATTTAAAATCATTGTCGCCCGCGTCTTCGGCAAAGCGACGCACGGTTATATAATCACGCACCGGAGCGCGGTGATTTTTCTCCATAGCCGGACCGCCTATACAGCTCCCCGGACACGCAGACATCTCTATAAAGCAATGGTGTATATTACCTTTTTCAATATCCTTTACGGCATGGATGCAAGACGACATACCGTCAATCGACATATACGTGTAATCGTCGTTATCACAAAGCATTGTTTTGAGAATTCCGCCGGAGGTCGGGAAAAACCTCGTTTTCCCCTTTTCAACTCCGTCATCATCAGGCTCCTGCGCCAAAACAGTATCGGTTTCGGCAAGCCAACCGGAAAGCTCTTCAAATGTCAGCACACAGTCAACCGTGCCGGGATACTCCTCGGCCTCTGCCTTTTTTGATATGCACGGGCCTATAAATACTGTTTTAGCCCCCGGATGCTCTTTTTTAAGTTTCGTACAATGCGCCTGCATTGGGGATACCACTTTGGCAAGATAGGGTATTACATCGGGGAAATGCTTTTGTACCAAGAGATTTACGGTATGGCAGCAGGTCGAAATAACAACATCCTGCTTTTCACCGTCAACTATTCTGTCGTACTCGTCCTTTACTATTGCGGCTCCGACCGCCGTTTCTTCAACGCCGGCAAAGCCGAGCGACATAAGTGCTTTTTTCATCGCGGTAAACGATACGTCGTAATTGGCAATAAATGACGGCGCAAGGCTAACATAGACCTCACTGCCACCGGACAACAATTCCTTTGCCTTATAGACGTCGTCGCGTATAATTTTGGCATTTTGCGGACACGCAACAAAGCACATACCGCAGAGAATACACTCATCCTCAACGATCTGCGCCTGATTGGCCGAAAAACTGATGGATTTGACAGGACAATTCCTGATACATTTATAGCAGTTTTTACAGTTTGATTTTTTAAGCTTTATGTACCCCGCCATATTATACACCTTTTTCCTTGCGACGCAAGATTTTTATGACAGTTTGTCAAGCACGTTGGTTTTAAAGAATTCCTCAACGGTATCGGGAGAAACGGAGAACAGCTCCCCGTCTACGGTAACGCTGACGCCGTTTTGGCAGTTACCCATACAAAACTTTCCGCTGAGAGTGACTTTGTCTTTCAGGTCATTGTCGTTTATGAGGTTCTGAAGCTTTTCAACGACTTCACGCGAACCCTTAAGGTGGCAGGAGCTGCCGATGCAAACTACTACTTTCATATTATTACAATCCCTTTCCCGTAAAACTTTGCATATGAATTTTACTTTAATTCATTTTACCAAAACTTAAATAAAAAGTATATAGGTTTTTTCGGAAAATTCTTATTTCGCAAACAGGTACGGAAAGAAGTATTCAAGCCGTACCTGTTTGTAGTTATTTTTTTGTTTTAAGCACAACTTTAGCGAGATTTGTTCAGACTCTCCCGACGCGTACTAAGGTACGCAAGAGGGTGAGCAAAGTGAATTTATCGCGAAAAATCGCCGAAAAGAATCATTCGTAATCTACTACATCTGCCCATCTCAAGAGGAAATCCCTCTCTTCGGGGTTCCCCTTAACGCTCTGCGAAGCCGCTACGATAGGAAGCCATTTCTGAACATACTGCTTTGCGGTATCGGTCTTTTTGCAGAACAAATCGAGATACTTATCGGCAAGCTTCTGATCACCTCTGAGGCAGAAAAGAAGATACGTTCTTGCGGCATCGGCCGCTCCGTTACCCTGTGTTACGTGCGCCCAGTCAATTACGTAATTCACGCCGTCATTGCCGATAATAATGTTACTCGGTCTGAAATCACCGTGGCAAACCTTGTTATGGGTATGCATACCGGCAAGACGTGTGTGAAGGTCATAACGTGTTGTTGCGTCAAGGTCGGTCTGAGATATTTTACCCTGCATTTTATCCTTGAGCTTGTTGAGCATAGGGCAGGTCTTAGCCAAAATGCTCATTTGAATATCAACAAAGAGGTCAAGATATTCCTCTGTCTTAGCAGGATTTTCGTCCATAAGCTGCTGAAGAGTTTTGCCTTCGATATAATCTGAAACAATTGCCCATTTGCCGTCAAGCTTGCAAACCTCTATGAGCTTCGGCATAGGAATGCCGGTTTCTTCAACACGCGCCTGATTCAAGGCCTCGTTTAAAATATCGGATTTTTTGTATTCGTCACCGAAAACCTTAATGGCTTTGTCACCGTCTCTGTAAACTGTTTTTGCTGTTCTGACTGCAATAACTTTTTTGAGTTCCATAAAATAATCCTCCCTTATTTACCGTAATATGCTTTAAGGTACATCTCTTTGATTTCGCTCATAAGCGGATATCTGGGGTTAGCACCCGTGCACTGATCGTTAAATGCCTGTTCAACCATTTGGTCAAGTGTGTCAAGGAAGTATTTTTCATCAACGCCGTATTCCTTGATGCTCTTCTTAATACCTATGCGGTCCTTGAGCTCGTCTATTTTCTTAATAAGATTGTCAAGCTTCTCTTCGTTATTCTTGCCCTTTACACCGAGAGCGTCGGCAACCTCACAATATCTTTCAAGTGTGTGCGGATGGTCATACTGCGGGAAGGTACCCATCTTCGTAGGAACCTCGGCGGCATTGAAGCGAAGAACATAATCTATTAAAAGAGCGTTGGCTATACCGTGAGGAAGATGGTGGAATGCGCCGAGCTTATGTGCCATGGAGTGGCATACGCCGAGGAAAGCGTTGGCAAAAGCCATACCTGCCATAGTAGCGGCATTGCCCATCTTTTCACGTGCTACAGGGTCATTGGGGCCGTTATCATATGCTCTCGGAAGATATTCAAATATCATCTGAAGAGCGCGAATTGCAATACCGTCGGTGTAATCGGTAGCCATTACGGAAGCATAAGCTTCAAGGCAGTGTGTAACGGCGTCGATACCTGAAGCCGAAGTCAGACCTTTCGGAGCATTCATCATCATATCGGCATCAACTATTGCCATATTGGGCATAAGCTCATAGTCGGCAAGCGGCCATTTAACGCCGGTGTCGGCATCTGTGATTATCGCAAAAGGAGTAACCTCCGAGCCTGTACCTGCCGAGGTGGGTACAGCTATGAAATATGCTTTCTCACCCATCTTCGGGAATGTATAAACTCTCTTGCGGATATCCATAAAGTCCATAGCCATATCAGAGAAGTCAACATCCGGATGCTCATACATTACCCACATAATTTTTGCTGCATCCATTGCGGAACCGCCGCCGATTGCGATAATTGTATCGGGCTCAAAATGACGCATCATATCGGTACCCTTGCGAGCGCACTGGAGAGTCGGGTCGGGAGCAACCTCCGAGAAGCAAGTGTGCTGAATACCAAGCTCGTCAAGCTTATCCTCAACAGGCTTTGTATAACCGTTATTATAAAGGAACGAGTCGGTTACTATAAACGCCTTTTTCTTACCCATAACGTCACGAAGCTCATTGAGAGCAACGGGAAGGCAGCCTTTTTTGAAATATACTTTCTGCGGAGCGCGGAACCAAAGCATATTTTCCCTTCTTTCTGCAACAGTTTTGATATTGATGAGATGCTTTACGCCGACATTCTCGGAAACCGAGTTGCCGCCCCAAGAACCGCAGCCGAGTGTAAGCGACGGAGCAAGCTTGAAGTTGTAAAGGTCACCGATACCGCCCTGTGAAGAAGGTGTATTAACAAGTATACGACAGGTTTTCATCCTCTCGGAGAATTCGGCAAGCTTATCCTTTTCGGTAACAGCATTAAGATATACGGATGAGGTGTGACCGTAGCCGCCGTCTGCTATAAGATGCTCAGCCTTTGAAAGTGCGTCCTCAAAGTCCTTGGCCTTATACATAGCAAGCACGGGAGAGAGCTTTTCGTGAGCAAATTCCTCGGAAATGTCAACACTCTCGACCTCACCTATCAAGACCTTTGTTGTTTCGGGGATTGTAACGCCTGCGAGTGCAGCTATCTTATATGCCGGCTGACCGACTATCTTTGCGTTAAGCGCGCCGTTTATGATAATTGTCTTTCTTACCTTATCAAGCTCATCCTTTTTAAGGAAATAGCAACCGCGATATAAAAATTCGTCCTTAACCTTTTTATATATTTTTTCGTGTACGATGCACGACTGCTCGGAAGCACAAATCATACCGTTGTCAAAGGTTTTCGAATGGATTATGGAGTTTACAGCCAAAACTATGTCGGCGGTATCATCAATAATTGCGGGGGTATTGCCCGGACCGACGCCGAGAGCCGGTTTGCCCGACGAATATGCGGCTTTAACCATTCCGGGGCCGCCCGTAGCAAGTATTATATCGGCCTCCTGCATAAGAAGATTTGTCATATCAAGCGACGGAACGTCTATCCAGCCTATTATGCCCTCCGGAGCACCGGCTTTAACTGCCGCTTCAAGAACAATTTTAGCAGCCTCTATTGTGGACTTTTTCGCTCTCGGGTGTGGGCTTATAATAATGCCGTTTCTGGTTTTAAGACAAATCAAGGTCTTGAAAATTGCGGTAGATGTAGGGTTGGTGGTGGGGATAACCGCCGCAACAACGCCTATCGGCTCTGCAACCTTTTTCATACCAAACGCGCTGTCTTCCTCTATTACACCGCAGGTCTTTGTATTTTTATATGCATTGTAGATATATTCTGCGGCATAGTGGTTTTTGATTATCTTATCTTCGACTACGCCCATTCCCGTCTCTTCAACAGCCATTTTAGCAAGCGGGATTCTCGCTTTGTTTGCTGCGATAGCCGCCGCTTTAAAGATCTTATCGACCTGCTCCTGAGAATAAGTCGCAAAAATCTTTTCTGCCTCTCTGACTCTTGCGAGAAGGGCTTCGAGTTTTTCTACCGAATCGACAATCTCATGCTTGTTTTGAGTTTCCATAGGTATATAATCTCCTTTTCAGATATTACAAAATTTACAAAAGTTCTTTTCTGATATGAGAGGAAAGAACCGCCAAAGCCGAAGCAATATTCATATTCTGTATAAGTATGCCCGAACCTGCCGTAAGATGAACCGGAGTGAAATTAAGAATTGCAAGTATTCCGCTTTTGACAAGCTCGTCGCAAACATCCTGAGCACTGTCCGCCGGCACAGCTATAACCGCCATATGCACCTTGAGTCTTTCGCAAAGCTCGCCGAGCTTTCGCATGGGAAAGACGGGCTTTTCCTTTTTGAACGGCTCTTCGTCAAAGTTTACCGCGTCAAATCCCGCAACTATACGAAACCCGCATTCGGAAAATCCGTCGTAATGTAAAAGCGAGCTGCCGAGGCTTCCGACTCCTACTACAACGGCATCGGTTGTGTTGTCGTAGCCGAGGAATTTTTCCAAATCCTTTATAAGCTTCGCGGTCTCATACCCGATTTTAGGCTTCCCCGCACAGGAGCTTACCTTTGCAATATCCTTTCTTACTTGAACCTCATTAAGGTCAAGGTCTGCCGCCACCTTCGGCGCGGATATATACAATACCCCGTCAGCCTTCGCCTTTTTGAGATATGACAAATAAAAAGGTAATCTATAAAGTGCCTGCCTTGATATTTCACGGACAGGCAAAGCCTGCTCTCGCATATCTTTGACCTCACTATCAGTAATTACTTACTGATAAAATCATAGCTTATTGTTAAATGTTTGTCAATGGTAAATTGTTATTATTTTAACATTTATAGCCATAAACAAATTAAGCGGTTCGGCGCGGCGGTTTTTGTACGATTTTACAATCGTTTTTTCGGCCGATGCTTTGTGCCGGGCTTTCGCTTGCTTAAAATATCAGAATCCGAGACGAAATGCCGTTACTGTGCCGCAAGATGAATATCCTCAGCCCAAATTCCATGGTTTTTATTTAGATTGCACATTTACAATAAAAAGCAAAAATGTTAAAATGTATTTTAAATGCGTATACAAAAGTAGAGGTTGATGGGTAATGAAGGTAATTTCAATAGCAATAGGTTTGCTCTTTTTGGGACTTGGAATTCCGATGGTAAGCGGCAAAGCGGAGAATTTTGTCGTCGGAAGCGCCTCGCCCGATAATGAGCTTAGGAATAATTTCGATACAAAAAAGCTGTGCAGAATATTCGGCATATATTTGATTTTTGTTGCAATATTTACGGCACTTTTAGGATTCTTCTTTAACAGGGAATTCTTTACCGCCTATTTCATCTGCGTTCTTGCCGGTGCTTTTATATGCATCGCCGCCGTTGGATTAACTTGCCGTAAAAAGTCCGAATAATTCTGCCGCGAATGTCTTATCAGGCTACATAAGACATCCGCCTTAATTAAAGCTGTAGCCGGAAAGGCCTGAAAAAAATGGATTACGCTAAGGAATCTCTCAAAAAACATTATGAATGGCACGGAAAAATAGAAATCAAAACACGCGCCAAAGCAGACAGTAAGGACGCGCTATCGCTCGCCTACACACCCGGTGTAGCACAGCCGTGCCTTGAAATACAAAAGGACATAAGCAAGTCTTATGAGCTCACAAGACGTTGGAATACCGTGGCCGTTGTAACGGACGGAACGGCGGTTCTCGGACTCGGAGACATAGGACCCGAAGCCGGTATGCCCGTAATGGAGGGCAAATGCGTTCTCTTTAAGGAATTCGGAGACGTTGACGCCATACCGCTCTGTGTGCGTTCAAAGGATGTTGACGAGATTGTAAATTGCATTTCTCTCCTCGCAGGCAGCTTCGGCGGAATAAATCTTGAGGACATTGCTGCTCCGAGGTGCTTTGAAATAGAACGCAAACTCAAGGAAAAAACGGATATTCCGATTTTTCATGACGATCAGCACGGCACAGCGGTAGTTGTTGCCGCAGCAATAATAAACGCGCTCAGAGTCGTTAAAAAAGAGCTCAAGGACTGTACGGCCGTCTTTTCCGGTGCGGGCGCGGCAGGCATAGCCATTGCAAAGCTGCTCATAAGTCAGGGAATTAAAAACGTAATTATGTGCAACAGTCGCGGCATTATTTGTGACGGCGATGAAAAGCTGAATCCCGCACAGAGGGAAATCGCGGAAATCACGAATAAGGAGCACAAGAGCGGTTCACTTGCCGACGCATTCAAGGGTGCAGACATATTCATAGGCGTTTCGGCTCCCGGAATCGTAACAGAAGAAATGGTTGCTTCCATGGCTGAAAATCCCATCGTACTTCCCATGGCAAATCCTGTTCCGGAAATACTGCCCGATAAGGCAAAAGCCGCAGGTGCCGCCGTTGTCGGCACGGGCAGAAGCGATTATCCCAACCAAATCAACAATGTACTTGCGTTCCCCGGAATCTTCCGCGGAGCACTTGACTGCCGAGCTTCCGAAATAAACGAGGAAATGAAGGTAGCCGCAGCAAGAGCGATAGCTTCGCTTGTTTCTGATGATGAGCTTTCCGCCGAGTACATTTTACCGAAAGCATTTGATGACAGAATAGGGAAAACCGTTGCGAAAGCGGTTTATGACGCAGCCGTAAAATCCGGCGTAGCAAGAATATAATCTATAAGAGAGAAAAAGCGCCTTTAAGGGTTATCCTTAAAAGCGCTTTATTTTTGCTTAGATTTTTTTGAGTCCGACAGACAAGCCTTTACCTATCGCAGAACCGAGAACGGCGCACACAACAAGCTCAATGGGAGCGTTGATTCCCGCCGCTATACCTATAACGGTGGTGAGAATATTTTCAGCTCCGCCGAGAGCGGCTGACTGCTCGGGCGTAAAGGTTGTATTTATAAACAACAAAGCTAAAAATCCAAGGAAAAAGATAGTATTAAAAGCCGAGCCACAGATACTCGCGACAAGGTAATTGGCACCGTCTTTTTTTGTCTTTTTTGTCACAGCGTTAAAAATGAGACCTGTGAGCCAACCTGCAAGCACGCGAGGAACTACGCAAACAACAAGCGTTTTAAATACGCTTATAGAAATAAGTATCGCGCCGAATGCGCTCAGAGAAAAGCATTGAATAAAGCTCGATGCACCGAAAACGAGCCCCAAAAAGGCTCCTGCGGCAGGCCCTAAAGTAACTGCGCCTATGATAACAGGTACCATAATAAGTGTCAGTTCAAGCGGCCCGAGCTTCAGATAGCCTATCGGCGTGAAGGTCATAACGGCGATGATTGCGGTAAGGAGAGCCAGCTCGACTAAGCGAACGGTTTTTTGCATCCTTGCCTTGTTTGTGGTTTTTGACATATATAATCCTCCTTGCTGCTGCTCCGCAGAGCGGATGCAACGCAAAATAATAAACTATGTAAAAACTGGATACGATATTTAATTTTAAATTACGGTTAATTACTGTTTTTATCGTAAATGGCTTTAAGCCCATATAAAAGAAGATTGTCATCATGAATTATATTGTGACGGCAATATCCTATTACATAGGAGGAAAGCCCACCTGTTGCAACAATGGTTTTCGGCTCACCGAGCTGTTTTGCAAAACGGTCAAGCATACCGTCAATCATATCTGCGGTGCCGAAAATGATGCCCGACTGCAAACATTCTATCGTATTAGTGGCACAGGCATGCGGCGGAGAAGCAAGTGAAAATGACGGTAAGAGAGAAGCCTGCCCCGAAAGTGCTTTCATAGAGATTTCAACACCCGGTGCTATTGTGCCTCCGTGATAGCCGCCATGCTCATCAACTGCATATATTTTTGTGGCTGTGCCGAGGTCAATGACAAATGCGGGCATTTCATATCTTGCCATAGCTCCTACCGCACCTGCTACGAGGTCGGCACCGAGCTCTGCCGGATTATCTATTAAAATATTAAGCCCTGTTTTTACACCGGGGGCTATTATAACAGACTCAATGCCGCACACCTTATTAACCGCTGTTTTAATTTTCCCGGTAAGCTCAGGAACAACAGAGCTTAAAACAGCTCCGGTAATTTCAGCCGGCTCCAAATCATGCATTTTAAACACGGCAAGAAATTCAACGGCAAACTGATCGTCAGTTCTGTTACGCTCGGTAGCAAGTCGCGAAACAAAGCTCAGCTTATTGCCGTCAAACACTCCGAAGGTAATATTAGTATTACCGATATCAATCGTCAGTATCATAAATTAAGCAAAAGCACAAAATGTGCAGTTCCTTTCATATTGCTTTTAAATCTTGAGACATTTATATTTTAATACATCCGGCAAAAAAAATCAAGCGGCTTTGCCTTTACAAAGCCGCTTGTAATAATTACAGGGTTAATTATTTATCCTCTTTTTTCTTCTTTGTGAGAACAAGAGCAATACCTGCTGCCACAGCTACGCCTGCTACTGAGAAGAGAGCAACGTCGCCGGTCTGCGGAATCTTACCTTTTGTGGTTGAAGAGCCGCCCTTAGAAGTTGTTGACTTCTTGGTTGTTGTGTTTGGATCTCCGCCGTTGCTTCCGCCGCCGAAGAGACCCTTAATTGTCTCAAAAGCCTTACCGATGAAGCCCTTAACGCCGTCGATAGCACTTGTGGTAGCCTCTGTCGGGCCTGCAGTTGCTGCATTGTTCTTGGAAACCTCTTCTTGACGAACAACCTCGGCTGTAAGAACCTCATAAGCCTCATCTGTCAAAGCGGGATTGATTTCTTCGCCCTTGGCATTCTTGGAAGAATGAAGTTCATCAAGAACCTTCTGGATATCGGCATAATCCATTTTGCTCATAGCATTGATAAGAGCAGTAACCTTTGCCGGGTTGTAAGCAGGATTGCCGTCTTTATCGTTATAGTCATTGTTATCAAAGTCGGTAGTGAGATACATTTCAATTACACCGGCAATATAATCTCTTTGCTCAGTTGTCAAAGCATCAAGAGCACTTCTTACGGAGCCGCCTGCCGGAGCGTCGGGGTTCGGAGTGCTTCCGCCGGAATTGCCGCCCTTTGTAAGAGCGTTAAGTATTTTAAGTAATGTTTCCATATCAATCTTACCGCTACTGCCAATCTTACCGAGAAGAGTAATGATCTCTGCGATAACAGCCTCATCCATCTTGCCGTTGCTGTTGATGATGATGCCAACAAGCTGCTTAATGGTATCGGCAGCTCCGCCTAAATCAACATCGGGAAGAGTGATACCGCCGAGTATGTCGCCGATTCCGCCGCCGCTTGCAGTAGTGTCTTCAGCAAAAGCCGGGAGGCAGAATGAAAATGCCATCACTAAGGAAAGCAACACTGCTAAGAACTTTTTCATAATTAAATCCCTCTTATTTCAATTATTTGAGTTGTCACTCATTATTTAATGACATTTTACTATATGTTTTTGCGGTTGTCAACTATAAAAAGAGAATATTTTTCCGTAATTTTGGTGTTTTTTTAATAATTCCACACTTTGCGGCGTCAATGTTTTAAAAAACCGATTTGATGCGGTGTTTCCGCCGATTTTGTGTTGACGGCAAAGGCTGACAACTATATAATGTATATAAAAATCAAAGGAGGCACTTATGCGAACGGAGGAAAAAGTATTTTTCGGAATCGGAACGGCGTCGTTTTTGCTTATGCTCTCGGACCTGCTTCTTGAGGTCTTTTCCGCATCGCTTTTTATAGGCTCTAAGCGGCTTATTTCTTATATCGGTATACTTATTATAGTATGTGCCGTCAGCTTCACGGTCTTATGCTTTCTTGTTGTTAAAAATCACCGAGGCCGTTTTAAAAGCAAAGGAACACGGATTTTTTTAAGAGTGCTTTCGATAATAATTTGCATAATGCTTTGCCTTGCCGGTATTACAATTGACGGAATATTATACACCGATACCGTAAAGAAAGCCACATCGGATGACAAGCGCCATACTATTATAATAGACAGCGAACCGGGCTCGGGCGAATGGAATATGACCGTTTACAGACGGTACTCCCCTTTTCTTATGTCCGCTCGCGGAAACGGGAAAAAAGTCGTTGATATGGCAGACGAGAACGGAGATATAGACGTTATATGGACTGACGGCGGCTGTCTTGTAAGTTACAAGGCTTATAAAACCGATGCAACAAGCGTTGATGACACCGAAACCGTAACGCTGCGATTTTTTTACAATGAAAAATCAGGCAAATAATTATACAGCTGCTTATAAGAGGTGTTTTTATGTGGCTCGTTTTAGCATTTTTATCTGCCGGATTTGCCGGAATAACGGCAATTCTTGCTAAAATCGGCTTACGGAACGTCAACTCAAATCTTGCCACGGCTCTGCGCACAATAGTTGTGTTGTTGTTTTCGTGGCTGATGGTTTTTATTGTCGGATCAGCATCCGAAATAAAGGATATAAGCGTAAAAACGTTTATATTTTTGATTTTATCGGGACTGTCCACCGGGGCTTCTTGGCTTTGCTATTTTAAGGCTTTGCGTCTCGGCGACGTAAACAAGGTAACTCCAATCGATAAGTCAAGTACGGTACTTACAATGATACTTGCCCTGATTTTTCTCGGAGAAAAGCTGACCGCAGTTAAAATAATAGGTATGGTTCTTATCGGCACAGGAACATTTCTTATGATAGAAAAGAAAAAAACAGATAATTCCTCCGCCGACAAAAGGAGTGGAGCTTCGCTTGTATATGCCATGTTCTCCGCTGTTTTTGCGGCCTTAACATCGATTTTCGGAAAAATCGGCATAGAGGACGTTGAATCAAATCTCGGCACGGCGATAAGAACCGTGGTTGTTCTTCTGATGGCGTGGATTTTGGTCTTTGCGGAAAAGAAGCAGAGCGAAATTAAGGACATTGATAAAAAAAGCTGGCTGTTTTTGATCCTTTCGGGGTTCACCACAGGCGGCTCATGGCTTTGCTATTACGGAGCCCTGAAAAACGGCCCCGCAAGCATCATTGCACCGATAGACAAATTGAGCATCGTTGTAACCGTAGCCTTTTCATATATAATATTAAAAGAAAAGCTTTCAAAAAAAGCTTTTCTGGGACTTGTGCTGATAGTGGCGGGTACTCTGTCGCTTCTTATTAAATACTGATTGAAACGGAGACTTATATGTACGGACTTTTGGGTGAAAAATTAGGTCACAGCTTTTCGCCGCAGATACATGCTCTGCTCGGCGATTATGAATACAGATTGTTTGAGAAGCAAAAGAATGAGCTTGACGACTTTTTTAAAAACAGAAATTGGGATGGCATAAATGTTACAATTCCGTATAAAAAAGCCGTCATCCCCTATCTCGACCGTCTTTCGCCCTCCGCCGAGAAAATAGGGAGCGTAAACACGATAGTTGCCGAAAAGGACGGCACGCTTACGGGATATAACACGGATTACGACGGGTTTTCATATTTAATTGATGTTTCCGGAATATCGGCAGAAAACAAAAAATGTCTCGTTTTGGGTTCCGGCGGCGCATCTTTAACGGTGATAGCGGTGCTGAAGGATAAAAAAGCGTGCGAAATTGTCAATATTTCACGCTCGGGAGAAAACAATTACGAAAATATCGACAGACATTTTGACGCGGACATAATCGTAAACACAACGCCCGTGGGAATGTATCCGAACAATCTGAAATCGGCTTTATCGCTTGACGGATTTAAAAATCTTTCCGGTGTTCTGGATATAGTGTATAATCCGCAAAAGACCAAGCTGATACTTGACGCCGAAAAGCGAAATATCAAAGCGCTGAGCGGTCTTTCAATGCTTGTTGCTCAGGCCAAAAGAGCTGCCGAGTTGTTTTTGAATACAAAAATACCCGACAGTAAAAATGACGATATATATCATAAGCTCTCACTTGAGATGAAGAATATTATTTTAATAGGTATGCCCGGTTCCGGCAAAACGACTGTCGGAAAAAGGATCGCCGAGGCCTTGAACCGCGACTTTATAGACACGGATGAAATGATAGTAAAGAACGTCGGCAAACCCATTCCCGACATATTTGCAAACGGCGGTGAAAAGCTCTTCAGAAAATATGAGCACGAGGCGGTGCTTGCGGCTGGCAAGCTCAGCGGCAAGGTAATTTCAACAGGCGGCGGAGTCGTTGTAAACGATGATAACTTCGACGCTCTGAAACAAAACGGGACGATAATCTTTTTAAACCGCAGCACCTCTTATCTGCCGACAGACGGCAGGCCGCTGTCGCAGAGCAACGACCTTAACGAGATGTTCAAAAAAAGACTTCCGCTTTACAGAAAATTCTGTGATATTGAGGCGGACGGAAATGACACGATAGAAAATGTTGCGAACAATATTTTAAAGGAGCTGCAAAATGAAAATACTTGTAATTAACGGCCCGAACATCAATATGCTCGGCATAAGAGAGCCTGCGATTTACGGCGACAGAAATTACGAGACCCTAATAAATCAGATAAACGTCTGGGGCGCAGAGCTTCACGCCGAGGTTGAATGCTATCAATCGAACCACGAGGGCGATATAGTAGACAAAATACAGGACGCATTAGGTAAATTCGACGGTATAGTCATAAATCCGGCGGCATACACCCACACAAGCGTTGCAATACTCGACGCGCTGAAAGCCGTTTCCATACCGGCTTGCGAGGTACACATTTCGGATGTTAACGAACGCGAGAAATTCAGACATATTTCATACGCCGGTATGGCGTGCGAGGCGCACTTTATAGGGCTCGGATTTGACGGGTACAAAAAAGCTATGGAATATCTGTGCGAAAAGTACAAGTAAAAAAAGCATAAAATAAACGGGGCTGTAAAACGCAAAGTCTTACAGCTCCGTTTTAATTTTTACACATAAAAAATTTTTTGCGTTTATTCCACGCCGCGGTACAAAAGTCCGCGGGTAAATTCAAAATCCGGCGAAGAACCGTTTTGATACGCTTTGAGTACCGAGCTTATCTGTTCTTTATCCTCGGTTGTAAACTCCAAAAGCACAAAATCCGCGTTTTTGACTTCGCTCATTCTGTCTGCCATATATATGGGTCTTGAATTGAACAGTTCGGAAAATCCATTTGTACAGCGAACCGGAAATTCAATGCCCTTTCTGTCGCGTAAAAAGGATTTTCCGCCGCACTCGCGACAGCTTTTCCCGTTTTTTACCGGACAATTTCTTGTGAGCATAAGCGGTACTCTGCCGTAGACGCAAACACCGCGCCGACATTCTCCCTCAAGCACAGTCAGCTGTTTCAAAGTCATTTCATATGAGAGAACACATTCCGCCGCTCCGAGCTTTTGAATTTCGGACAGAGAAACCGAGTTAAAAATATTTAAAAACGGTCCGCCTATTATCTGAACACCCGCCTTTTTTGCCGCTGCAACCGAATCGAGCGTATTGCAAAGGGCATACCTTGCGCCGCTTTTTATAAGCCTCTCGACAATCTCGTCAAAATTACCGAATATACCCCTCGGCAAAACTGCACCTGCGGAATACTTTTCAAAAAGCTCCGGCTTTGAAGACAGCGGAATAAAAAGCTTATCACATTCCACATTTTGGGGAATGGCGGATGTATCGCGGAACGAAATATACGTCTGCGGCTTTTTATTCGGCTTGCGATTTTGAAAAATAATATTAGCTTTGTTTATGCGGTACGGTGCTCGTTCTTTAAGCCTGTCGGCAAGGCGAAGCAGAGCCTCCCTGCGGAGCGCATTCATATCGGCTGCCGACACACTCAAGCCGTCGTCTATACAGATGTCGGCATCGCCGAATGAAAATACGGTTCCGCCGCATTTTTTAAGTCTCAAAAGAGCCTCTTCTTTGGTAAAAGGTCTGTTTACGGCTTTTTGCGGCAAGCTTTCGGACAAAACAGTAACGCTTAAATCATTTGCGGAAGCCGTAAGGCTGATTTTCTTATCGGATTTCACAGAGAGAACAAAATGCACCCTGTAAACCGCACGCTCTTTTTCGTAAATACGCTCATATTTTTTGAGAAGCGAGGCAGTAGCAGAGGTTACATTTTCCTTTTCGCGGAAACCGAACATATTTCTGCCCAGAGCATTTTCGTAATATCCCTTTGTAAATCCGGAGCGTGAAAACAGGGAGCAAAGATCTTCGGCATTCTCGCTTGAATACTCTCCCGTCAACGAATTTTTCAGAGCCGTAACAGCAGCTGCGACATACTCGGGACGTTTCATTCTGCCCTCTATTTTGAAAGATGATATTCCCGTTTTAGACAATATCGGTGCGTACTCGATAAGCGACAAATCCTTTAAGCTCAAATCATGCCCCGTTCCGTTTTCCGCCGCAAAAGGAAGCCGGCAGGGCTGAGCGCACAGACCGCGGTTGCCGCTTCGCGACCCTAAAAACGCACTCAAGAGACATTGCCCGGAAACGCACATACAAAGCGCCCCGTGGACGAACATTTCAAGCTCAATCGGCGAATTTTCGCACAGATATTTAATTTCGTCTTTTGATAATTCGCGAGGCAAAACAGCTCTTGAGAATCCTAAATCGGCAAGAGTACGTATGCCGTCCAACGTTCCAACCGACATTTGGGTGGAGGCGTGCAGCTCTATATCGGGACAAATATCCTTTACGACGCGCAAAACGCCGAGGTCCTGCAAAATAAGCGCATCTGCACCGCTTTTGCAGATACGCCTGACGCTTTCCTTAAGCTCCGACATTTCACTGTCTTTAACAAGAGTATTTAAGGTTATATGAACTTTAACATTTCTTTCGTGGCAAAAATCCACCGCGCGCTGCAAATCGTCCCCCGAAAAATTCGAGGCGTTTCTGCGCGCGTTAAAGTTGCCGGTGCCGAAATACACGGCGTCCGCTCCGCTTCTTACCGCGGCAGTTAATGCTTCAAAGCTGCCTGCGGGAGCCAATATCTCGGGCTTTATCATTTAGCGGAATCCGGCTCTTTTTCGGAAGAGAACAGATTTATCTGCGCCGCTCCGGCTTTTTGCTCTGTTTTAAGGCGGTCTATCTCGCGCTTATAGAAGTCTCTTTCGGACTTCGACTGAGACGCATCCTCAAGATAATCCTTTATCTGGGCACGGAGATTATCGGCGCTCTGCTCTGCCTTTTTAGCGCTATTGGCATAATCAAGTGCTATCAAAACAGCCGCCTGATTCGTTGAAATAAACGGATTTGCAGCGCGAAGCTCTTTCATCTTTTCGTCGATTTCGGCAGCGAGCATAGTAGTATATTCGGGAGTCTCCTCAGTCGTGAGAGCATAGTCAACTCCGGCAATAGTTACTTTAACCTTGTTTTTTTCCAAGACATTCACACCCCTGTTTTTATTACAAGCATTATTATACTTTATATTTCAAAAAACTGCAACATCATATTTTGCGGTAGACAAGTATACCGAATTCGGCACTAACCGAAAGCTTTTCCAGCTCCTCTACCCTCTTTTGTTCTTTAACTCCGGTTTTGTAATAGTAAGGAGTCATTTTAAAAAGAGAAGATATATCCTCGCCTGAATTTAAATCGAATTTGTATTTTACGTCTATTCTGTCTGTAAAATCAAAGCCGTCAAGGTATGTGTCCGAAACCTCATTTTTATAAGGTGTATCATATGCGGCGCACTTTAACTCCCACAGATGATTTTCAAGTGGTATCACCATTATAAAAACAGCATCTTTTTTCAATACTCTTTTAAATTCGGCACCGCAGTACGGCGAAAAAATTTCGAGTAAAATATCGATGCTCGAATCCGCAAATGGAAGAGAAAAAGAACTCGCCACCGCAAAATCGACATTTTTGGCGCGTTTTGCGGCAACGGTCAGCTCGTCCTTGGAAATATCCGTACCGAAAACCGAAGAATGCGGCAACACATCGGCAACAGCCTTTGTGTAATACCCCTCGCCGCAGCCGCAGTCAAGCACATTTCCCTTTTGGGCGGCGTACTTCTGTACTGTATCGCACAGAGCACGTCTCAGCGGCTCATAATATCCTTTGGACAAAAATTCTCTGCGCGAATCCGTCATAAGGCGATTATCACCGTGATTTTTTCGACTGCTGCCCGTCAGCAAATTGACATAACCGCTCTTTGCAATATCAAAATTATGTCTGTTTTCGCAAATATAACTTTTTTCGTTTTTTACAAGTGGTTTTTTGCACACAGGGCAAATAAATCCGATATTATTCTTCACAATGCTTCTCCAAATACATTTCGTCCAACAGCTTTTTGCCTGTTTCCGTTCTGAAAATATTTTTTCTTGCCGCACTTACGGCTTTTTTGTCGAGCGAATCCTCAAATGCGTTTACGATAAAATCCGCTTCAATCAAAATCCTGTAATCCGGTGACATATCATCGGTATATGTGTGGTGATGCGCCACAAGATAACACACACGCTCAATATCGTCCTTAGAAAAGCCGAGAGAGGTCATAAGCTTACGAGCTTCACTCGGACCCTCCTTTTCCTGATAAGTGCCTGCCGTACTGCCGTATTTTTTCTCACAGATATGTATTCCGATATCGTGCACCGCGGCAGCAGAAAGTAAAATATCCTTTATTTTTCCGTCTGTTTTTTCTCCGTCGGCAATCAGTTCGGAAAAAGCACGCACCTTAAGCATATGGTTAATGCGTTTTACGTCTCCGTTTAAATATTTGATCATTTCGCGCGTAAGTTCTTTGTTCATTTCATTCACCGAATTTATAATACAACCGTTAAAACAAAATAGCAATAGTCGTCATTGACAAACAGGGGTTAAAAATGTATAATATCTAAGCATTCAGCCGGAATTCAATACATTTTCGTGCAAACAGCGGACTGTTATGCTGTGTTTCGCAAGAATAACAAAGTAAAAAGTCAAATATATCGGGGTGTAGCGCAGCTGGGCGAAGAGGTTCGCCGCGTCCTGCGGACGATTCAGGCGAAGCTCTGAGGTGAAAAAACAACGAGCAATGCGACGCGCTCCAAGCGAGCAGTGCGACTATGTTTTTGAGGGAAGTGCAGCGGATTGTTATGCTGTGTTTCGCAAAAATAACTAAGTAAAAAAATCAAATATAACGGGGTGTAGCGCAGTTGGTAGCGCGCCTGCTTTGGGAGCAGGATGCCGGGGGTTCGAGTCCCTTCACTCCGACCAAAATTTTGACCGAAAGCGGAAAATAATCTCTGCTTTCGGTCATTTTTATATATTTTTAATTGAGAAGCCTGTTTTAAAATTCAAAGCTGCTTTGATATGCGTATTTATTTAAAAAATGTTAATTTCCGCATTCAATGCTTATCTTATTAAATATTGCGAGAATATCGTCTATCGACGTATTCTTTTTATCCTCGCCCGCCTTATCAAGTATAATATTGCCCCTGTCCATCATAACAAGGCGCGTGCCGTACTCCACGGCATAGCGAAGATTATGCGTTACCATAACAGCCGTAAGTTTTTTCTGCTTAACCACTTTATCGGTAAGCTCCATAATTATTTCCGCGGTCTTGGGGTCAAGTGCGGCGGTGTGCTCATCAAGGATAAGGAAGTCTATCGGTGTCAGCGTTGCCATAACAAGTGAAACCGCCTGACGTTGACCGCCCGACAGCGAGCCCATTTTCACGTGCAATTTATCCTCAAGTCCGAGACCGAGCGACGAAAGCTGTTCGCGGTAAAAATCATATCGTTTTTTATTGAGCGCAAATGACAAACCGAAGGGCTTTCCTTTATTGTCGGCAAGCGACATATTTTCGAGTATCGTCATATTCGGGCAATTGCCCATTGAGGGATTTTGGTACACTCTGCCGATATAGGCATAGCGTTCAAAATCCTTCTTCTTATTCACGCACTTGCCGTTTATAAGGACTTCGCCTGCGTTTACGGGTATACTTCCGCATATTATATTTAGCATGGAGGTTTTTCCGCTGCCGTTTGAGCCTATTACGGAGACGAATTCCCCGTCATTTACGGTAAAATTAAAATCGTCGAAAAGGCACATCTCCGTAACGAGCCCGGGATTATATATTTTTGAAATATGCTTAAGCTCCAACATTTTTCTTCACCGAGCCTTTCTGAAGATTGCCGAGAACAAGTATTGCCAGGAACAAAACAGCCGTTATAAGCTTCAAAAGATTCGCAGGCAAGCCGAGGCTTATTGCAATTTGTATGCAAGCTTTGTAAATTACGCTGCCGAATATTACGGCGGTGGTGCCCTTTATAAAGCTTACGCGCCTGAAAAGCGTTGTTCCTATAATCACCGCTGCGAGGCCGAACACTATCTGACCGGTTCCCATCGTCGCGGAAAACGAGCGCTGCTCCTGACAGGCAACGGCACCCGAAAGAGCCACAAGAGCGTTCGATATTACAAGTCCGATTATTTTTATTGTGCCCTTGTCCTTTGAGAGAGAGGTTACAAGTACGCTGTTATCGCCTACCGCGCGAAGCAAAAAGCCGTTTTTTGTCTTAAAGTAAAGGTCAAGAAGCACCTTGCAGACTATCATCAGAATTGCGGAAACGATAAGTTTTCTTAAAATAAGCGACATCGACCCGAAAACCGACATTGTAGCGGGAGATGTAAATATAGTATCTTTTTCACGCGCGATTGAAAGATTTGAACCGGCTATCTGCAGATTTATCGAAAATAAAGCTGTCATTGTTATAATACCCGAAAGCAGGTCGCGTACCTTCAAACGGACGTGGATAAATCCCGTGACAAATCCGGCGAGAGCTCCGACAAGAAAAGATATTAAAAGAGCGAGATACGGATTTACGCCCTTTACAAGTAAAACAGCCGTTACGGCAGCTCCCAAAGGGAAACTGCCGTCTACGGTGAGATCGGGAAAATCCAATATTTTATATGTAATATATACGCCGAAGGAGAGAAGAGCGTATATAAAGCCTTGAGTTAACGTGCTTATAATAAGATCCAGCATTTTTTTACACTACCTTATTTACATTCTATTGCCTTTGCGGCTACATCCGACGGAACGGTAATTCCCATAGCGCTTGCTGCGTCGGAATTTATATATGTGCTGTACTCGGTCACTGTTTCGTACGGAAGGTCGGAAGCCTTAGCTTCTCCCTTTAAAATTTGAGCGGCAAGTTTGCCTGCCATTTTGCCTAGCTCCACATAATCAATACCGGCAGACGCCACACAGCCTTTTTTAACCTGCTCAATTTCGCTACCGTATACGGGAATACCTGCGGCGTTTGTCTTTTCAAGTATTGACGGAAGGACGCCTACAACATTATTGTCGGTAAGGTTTGTGATGCAATCAACCTTCTTGTTTATAAGAGTATCGGCAGCCTGTGTAACGGACGCCTGATCGGCAACGCCTATGGCTTCGATAGTAAATCCGTAGTTACCTGCTTTTTCTTTATACTCGGCGATTGCTGATACCGAATTCGGTTCGCTTGTTGTGTAGATGATACCGATTGTTTTTGCATCAGGCTGGAGTTTTCTTATAAGCTCAAGCTGCGGGTCAACGGGAAGCTTATCCGAAACGCCCGTGATGTTGCCTGTTGTAAGACCTGCTTCACCGGGGTCTGTTATGGCGTTGAATACAACCGGAATGTTCTTATCCTCTGCCGCGGCGTAGCAAGCTGTTGCCGAGGGGGTTGCTATAGCGCACATAAGCGCGACGTTTTTGGAAGAGAAGTTATTGGCAATCTGTGTTGCGGTGGCATTGTCAAACGAAGCATTCTGATAATCTATTGTGTAATCCTCACCCTCTGTGAGTCCGGCCTCTTTAAGACCGAGAAGGAAGCCCTCGCGGCAATTATCAAGCGAGGCGTGCTCACCGTACTGACTGATGCCTATTACCGGAACCTTGTCTTTTTTCGCCGTACAGCCTACGAAGAATATTGTTATTGCCGCTAAAATTATCGCTACCGTTATTTTTACTTTTTTCATGATGATGACTCCTTAATTTTTAAAATAAATCAGTGTACAATGTTATATTTTAAAAATCGCCATCGCCATCGTCTTAAATAATATTGCATTCTTTTCTCCTTAATAAGCAAATAAAAAAAGCCTTATCCCATATATGGGACAAGACTTTGAATCCTGCGGTACCACCCAAATTGCCGGAAAAACCGACCGCTCGTTTCTTATACTTACATATAAGCCGCTCTGATAACGGGTACGGAACCCGTCGGCCGCTACTCACAAACGCTTTCGTGCCGCCCTCATAAGTCCATTCGCTGTACTCTCCCCTGCGGTATTTCCACCGACAACCGCTCTCTGCAAGCTTTAAGTAAAGCTACTCTTCTTAATCACAGGTTTTTTAGATGTTGCCACAATGGTATCACGCCGTTCTTTCTTTGTCAAGAAAAAATTACAAATATTTTTAAATCGTTATTTAGTGGGCAAAATGTCTTATATCGGTACATATCACGAAAAAATGCTTTGCTTTGCGGAATAGTTAAATAAATACAAGGCAAAAATCTTGATTTTAGTGAGCCATTGTGCTAAAATGTACAAATAATGTCGTCAAGAATACCTGCGATTTAGCAATAATTGGTTATTTGAGACAATAATATAAAAAGACTTCTATGTCTTTTGAAAAAAATACACAAATTAACAGGGGGTCTATCATTTGACCAAGTACATCATCAAGCGCATAGCAATGGGCTTGCTCAGCATTTTCATTGTTGCCACGCTGACGTTTTTCCTTATGAACCTTGTTCCCGGCGGTCCGTTCGTTGCGGAAAAATCCATAAGCAAGGCTGCACAGGAAGCTCTCGCGGCAAAATACGGATTGGACAAACCTTTATTTGAGCAATATATAACCTATATTACCGATTTTATTAAGGGCGATATGGGCGTAAGCTTACGTCAAAGAGGAAGAACCGTATCGGACATTATTTTTTCTAAATTCCCCGTATCGGCAAAGCTCGCCGGAATAGCTGTTCTCGTCTCTCTTCTTGTAGGCATACCGCTCGGATGTCTTTCGGCATACAACCGAGGTAAATTTGCCGATAACTTTATTATAGTGCTCGCGACGTGCGGTATCGCAATACCGAGCTTTATAATCAGCGTAATTTTACTGTATACATTCGGCAGCAAGCTGAATCTACTGCCAACGGTAGGTCTTAACACGCTGTCATCATATATAATGCCGGTGACGGCGCTGTCGGTTTACCCGACGGCATATATAACGCGGCTTATGCGCTCAAGTCTTTTGGACGTTATGGGGCAGGATTATATAAGAACGGCAAAAGCCAAAGGCCTTTCAAACTTCAAAATACTCTTCAAGCATGCTCTCAGAAACGCAATACTCCCCGTAATAACATACGTCGGACCAATGCTCGCAAGCCTTATGACGGGTTCGTTTATAGTAGAACAGATATTTGCAATACCCGGTCTCGGCCGTGAATTTGTTTCGGCCATAGTCAACCGCGACTACACCATGATAATGGGAACAACAATTGTCCTTGCGACACTTATCATAGTTGCAAACGTCATAGTTGACATACTGTATAAAATAATCGACCCGAGAATCAAACTTAAGTAAGGAGCGGCATCGCCGATGAACAAAAAATTTCCGAGTCTGCATTTGAAGGCAGACGATTTTATACCGGCTACAACGACGGAAAAAGAAAACCTTGTTGTAATGCGAGACAGCGTCAACTTTTGGAAGGACGGCCTCAGACGTCTGCGTAAAAACAAGGTTGCCATGATAAGTCTTGTCTTTATTTTACTGATAGTGGTTTTTGCTTACATTCTTCCCAGCTTTTGGCCGTACAGCTATGAGCAGCAAATAAAATACAGCGAGAACCTCTCTCCGTTTCAGTACAGCGAAACAGAACAGGCGCAAATAGACGCGGGTCAAAAGGTATTTCCTCACATCTGCGGAACGGATAAGCTCGGCAGAGACTTTGCCGTTCGCCTTATGATGGGCACAAGAATAAGCCTTACGGTAGGTCTTGTGTGCGCAGCGCTGGTTCTTATAGTCGGCTCGCTGTTCGGTGCAATAGCCGGTTTTGCCGGCGGTTGGGTCGATAATATAATGATGCGTTTTACCGACATTTTATATACCATTCCCGATATACTTTTAATAATTCTGCTTGCAACCTCCCTAAAGCCGCGACTCGAAGCGCTCTCTGCAAATCCGGGCTTTACTTGGATGCAGAGAATGGGACCGAACCTTATAGCAATATTCCTTGTATTCGTTTTGATATACTGGGTAGGTATGGCAAGAATAACACGTTCTCAAATACTTGTACTCAAGGAGTCCGAATACGTTACCGCGGCAAGAGCACTCGGTGCAAGCAATTCGCGTATAATCAGAAAGCACCTTTTGACGAACTGCATAGGTACTCTTATAGTAACAACCACGCTTCAGATACCCTCCGCAATATTTACCGAAAGCTATTTGAGTTTCCTCGGACTCGGCGTTACGGCTCCCATGCCGTCGCTCGGTTCTCTTGCCACGGAAGCCGTAAAGGGTATGAACACTTATCCCTATCTGCTGTTTTTACCGGCGTTACTTATAAGCGTTATCATACTTGCCTTTAACCTTCTCGGAGACGGGCTGCGCGACGCGTTCGACCCGAAGCTCAAGAACTAAAGGAGGGTAAATATTTTGAGTGAAAAACTTTTGGAAATAAAAGACGAGAAGCTGTCGTTCTTTACTCCCGCAGGCGAAGTCAAAGCACTTAACGGCGTTTCGTTTTCGATGGATGAAGGCGAGGTTCTCGGAATAGTCGGTGAATCGGGTTCGGGAAAATCCGTCACGGCATATTCAATAATGGGGCTTACCGCCTACCCGGGCAAGCTTATAGGCGGAACAATCAGATTTAACGGTCACGAAATTGAAAAGATGACCGATAAGGATTTCAGAAAGATAAGAGGGAACGAGGTTTCCATAATATTTCAGGACCCTATGACGAGCCTTAATCCCGTTTACACAATAGGCAACCAGATAACAGAGGTTATAAGGCTGCATACGGATAAAGACAAAAAACAGGCATATGAGCGCGCTAAGGAGCTTTTGGAGCTTGTAGGCATTAACGAGCCTACCAAGCGACTTAAACAGTATCCGCACGAGCTTTCGGGCGGTATGCGCCAGAGAGTTATGATTGCCATAGCTCTTGCCTGCGAGCCGAAGCTTTTAATAGCCGACGAACCTACAACGGCTCTTGACGTCACAATTCAGGCGCAGATACTTGACCTTATGCAGGATTTGCGTAAAAAGCTCGGAATGAGCATAATTATGATAACTCACGACCTTGGCGTTGTCGCGAGCATGTGCGAAAAAATTGCAGTTATGTATGCGGGTCATATAGTTGAATACGGCACGGCAGACGAGATATTTTATGAGCCTAAGCACGAATACACAAAGGGTCTTATAAAATCCATTCCGAAGCTGAATGTCGAAAGTAAGGAAAGGCTTGTACCGATTGAAGGGCAGCCGGTCGATCTTCTCAACCCGCCGGCAGGGTGTCCGTTTGCACCGAGATGTTCAAAATGCATGAAGATATGCTTAAAGCAAATGCCGCCGAAAACGGTTTTAAGCGACACACATTACAGCCATTGCTGGCTGCTTCAAAAAGAAGAATTTGAGGAAGGAGAGAAAGACTGTGAGTGACGATAAAAAGCTCATAGAAGTACAGCACTTGCAGCAGTACTTTCCTGCCGGAGGCAGAGGCAAAAAGAAAAAATACGTTCAGGCGGTAGACGATGTTTCGTTTTATATAAAAAAAGGCGAAACTCTCGGGCTCGTCGGCGAATCCGGCTGCGGTAAAACCACAGTAGGGCGCACTCTTTTAAGGCTTTACGAGCCTACAGACGGAACAATAATATATGACGGAGACGTCATATTTGACAAAAAGAAAAAAATCGCGGTGAATATGCTCCCCTATCGAAGAAAGATGCAGATGGTATTTCAGGACCCGTATGCGAGTCTTGACCCGCGTATGACGATAGGAGATATTGTCGGCGAAGCTATTGATATTCATCATCTTGCCGCCAACAAAAAGGAAAGACGCGACAAAATCATATCGCTTCTTGAGACCGTCGGTCTTAACAGCGAGCACGCCAACCGCTATCCGCACGAGTTTTCGGGCGGTCAGAGGCAGCGCGTCGGCATAGCGAGAGCTCTTGCGGTAAATCCGGAATTTATCGTATGCGACGAGCCTGTATCGGCTCTTGACGTTTCAATCCAGGCACAAGTCGTCAATATGTTTGAGGATTTGCAGACCGAGCTCGGTCTCACCTACCTTTTCATAGCGCACGATTTAAGCGTCGTAAGGCATATTTCAAACCGTATAGGCGTAATGTATCTCGGCAAGCTCGTAGAGCTCGCCGACAGCTACGAGCTTATAACACACAGCGCGCATCCATACACTAAGAGCCTTATTTCGGCTATACCGGAGGCGGACCCGATAATTGCACGCTCATCTCACAGAATTCCTCTTGAGGGCGATGTTCCGAGTCCTCTGAATCCCCCGAGCGGATGCCGTTTCAGGACCCGTTGCCCGTATGCCGACGGCCTTTGCGCCGAGAAATGCCCGGAGCTTCGCGAAATCTCGGCAGGCCATTTTGCAGCTTGCCATCACCTTGACAAGGTAAAATAGTTGTTTATTGTGCATCTGGAGCACAATGGATATATTTTTAAGCAGCGCGAGTTGCTATAAGAAGGAGATGTATTTAATGAAAACCAAAAGACTTATTGCTGCGATACTCGCAGTTGTCATGTGTCTGTCGGCAATGGCACTCCTGAGTTCATGCGGCAACAGCAAAAAGGACGACGCCGGCATAACGGTCCAGATAGGACCTAACCCCGAAACGCTCGATCCCGCTCTTAACAATGCTGTTGACGGCGGCAATATGCTCATCACGCTCTATGAGACACTTCTCATAATTGATGAGGACAACAAGGTTCAGCCCGGTCAGGCTGAAAAGTACACTGTAAGCGAAGACGGTCTTACTTGGACTTTCACAATGCGTGACGGTCTTAAATGGTCTGACGGCACCGAGCTTAATGCCAAGGACTTTGAGTATACCTTTAAGCGCCTTACAAACACAGAGCTTGCCGCTCCCTATGCCGAGACTGTTATCGGTATGGTTGAGGGCTATCAGGACGCTATCGGCAATCCGGATAAAGACGGTAAGCCCACTACTACTCCCGATCCCGACAAGCTCAACGTTGTAGCAAGCGAGGACGGCAAAACTCTTACAGTCAAGCTTGCTTACCCCTGCTCTTACTTTGACAAAATCGTTGCATTCGGCACTATGAGCCCCGTACAGAAGGCTACCGTTGAAGCTAACGGTGACTCTTGGGCTACAAAACCCGATACTTATGTCTGCAACGGTCCGTACATGATTACCGAATGGACTCCCGGTGAGCGCATTGTATGCAAAAAGAACCCGAACTACAAAGGTGGTTGGGATTCAAAGCGCATAGTTAACAACAAGCTCACATTCTTGCTTCTCGAAAACTCAAGTGCTTCCTTCACCGCATACAACAGCGGCGAGGCTCAGCTCATTAAGGATGTTCCCACCGAGGAAATCCCGACTCTCAAGAAGGCTGCTGACGGCGGAGATTTCTATGTTGACACCATTCTCGGCACCTACTATCTCAGCATGAACCTTAACAAGGCTCCCTTCAACAACAAGAATGTCCGCAAGGCTCTTAACCTTGCAATTGACCGCGACTACATTGCAAACACCATAATGCAGGGCACATACTCCCCCGCCTATAACTATGCAGGTCCCGGCGTTGTTGATAACGAGGGTATGTTCTTCGATAACGCAGTTAAGGAAAACGGCGGAGAGACCTATATCAGCAAGGATTATCAGGCTAATCTCGAGGAGGCTAAAAAGGCTCTCGCAGAGGCAGGATATCCCGACGGTAAGGGCTTCCCGACCATCACCTACTCAACAAACGATGCAGGTTACCACAAGGCTGTTGCAGAGTATCTCCAGAGTGCTTATGCTCAGCTCGGTATCACTATGAAGATTGACATTGTTGAATGGTCTTCATTCACTCCTCAGCGTCGTGCAGGCAATTACGATATGGCCCGCAACGGCTGGGTAATGGACTATAATGACGCCTCAAATATGCTTGAGCTCTTCGTTTCTACCAACGGCAACAACGACGGTAAATACAACAGCTCTGCTTTTGACGCTGACATTGCTAACTCTAAGGTTGCAGACTCCGCAGCTCACTTTGCGGCTCTCCACGCGGCTGAAAAGACCATGATGGAAGATTACGCCTGCATCCCCGTTGCTTATTACAATGACTTCTGGCTCCAGAAGCCCGAGCTTAAGGGCGTATGGCACAGCCCGTACGGCTATTGGTACTTCCAGTACGCTACCCTTGAGAAGTAATTTCTCTTAAGACACTAAGCACAAAAACGGATCGCCCGTATCGTTTAAGGTACGGGCGGTTTTTATATGCTTGAAAAGATAATAGCCGTATGTTAAAATCATTTTGTACCGAAAAGGCATAATTTTTTCAGATAGGAATGAATAAGATGAGTGTTATTGACAGATTTTTAAGATACGTCGAATTCGAAACGACCTCAAACGAAAACAGCGAGAGCATACCGTCAACGGAAAAACAAACAGTTCTTGCGGATTACCTTGTAAAAGAGCTGAAAAGCATAGGTGTAAGTGACGCTTACCGTGATAAATACGGTTATGTTTACGGACATATACCTGCTACAAAAGGATTTGAGAAGCTTCCCAAAATCGGATTAATTTCTCATATGGACACGTCTCCCGATGTCAGCGGAAAAGACGTCAAAGCAAAAATAATAAAATTTGACGGCACAAATGCGCCGATGATAGATGCCAAATATTCGGGCGAGGATATTATAGTTACCGACCGAACAACGCTTCTCGGCGCAGACGACAAGGCCGGTGTTGCCGAAATAATCGAGGCGTGCCGCGAAATTTGCGATGACGCAGAGCTTTGCCACGGCAAAATTTCAATTTGTTTTACACCCGATGAAGAAATAGGCAGAGGTGCCGACAAGTTCGATTTTGAAACTTTTGACGCGGATTTTGCATATACCGTTGACGGCGGAGAGCTTGGCGGAATAGAATATGAAAACTTCAACGCGGCTGGTGCAAAAATAACCTTCAACGGAGTCAACACGCATCCCGGCTCGGCTAAAAACAAGATGAAAAACGCTGTTTTGTATCTTGCGGAATTTATAAATATGCTTCCTGCCGCCGAAGCTCCCGCGCACACCGAAAATCGCGAGGGATTTTATCACGTTTCATCGGTTAACGGCAACGAGAGCAAGGCAACTCTTCATATGATAATCAGAGATCACAACAAGCAAAGCTTTGCAAAGCGCAAGGAATTTATTACCGTACTTGTTGAATTTTTCAACCGCAAATACGGAGAAAACACGGTTTCGGCTGAAATTAAAGACAGCTATTACAATATGCTTGATGTCATTAAAGAGCATATAGACATAGTAGAACGAGCAAAAAAAGCAATGCGTAAAGCCGATGTGGAGCCGCAAATTACACCGATACGCGGCGGAACCGACGGTGCAAGGCTATCGTTTGAGGGTCTGCCCTGCCCCAACCTTTCAACCGGTGGAATGAACTTCCACAGTATTTATGAAGCAATACCTGTAAATGCTATGTTCAAAATGGTTGAGGTCATTAAAAACTTAGTAAGCGAATAATTGGATAAAGAAAAAGTCCCGTGAAGTTTACTCTCCTTCACGGGACTGCTTTTATGTATTATTTTTATAACTGCGGTATTCTCTTTCTATCCAAGCCATTAACAGATTAACTATCCGCCTTTGCTCGTCATAAGACAATTCTCTGCCCTTTTCTACATGATACCACTTATTTAAACACCCTCGACAGCAGCAGGCGCAGGCATGCTGAGCCTTAAACACGGGGTGACCGCGCATCGGCGTTTGCTTGCCGTCGTTTGGTATAACCGCCGGTGCAAGACGTTTCTTTATAAAATCCTCCGCATGGCTTTTTACGGTATCCAAGCCTTTTTTGTCGATGTAATTTATGTCCTCGTCGGACAGATGAAATTTAGCTCTGAAAGCAGATTTTTGAAGCCTTGAGAGTGCTTCGTCAACAGTCAACCGGAAACTCCTCTTTTCAGTAAAAATCAAGATAAGCATACACCCTTTTGACTGCTTTTGCAATGACTCGTTTTTTGCTCGACAGCAGAATACTATCTTGACAGCTTCACTTTTTTCATCATAACAGCCGAATACACAAATACAACGGCTTCTGTGATGGGCATTGCCCACCAAACTGCATTTCCGCCGAAAGCAACAGGCAATAAAAGTATCAGAGCACCGCTTATTACAATACCTCTTGCAACGGATGCGATAAGTGATATCTTGGCTCTCATAATAGCCTGGAAATAGTACGTTGAATAGATATTGAACGGCAGCAGTACAAATGAAATCGCATAAATTCTGATTATTCCGGGAGCTATTGACAGCACCTCGGGAGTGGGCGTCATAAACAGCTTTATAAACACCTGCGGCATAGCCATAGAAAGAACCGTCCAAATTGCTCCGAAAACGGCGGCGGTTATGATATTGTACTTAAGCATTGTCTTAATTCTGTCTGTAAGTCCGGCACCGAAATTACGCGAAATTACGGGCTGTGCCGCCTGGCCTATACCGTAAGAGCAACACTGTACAAGAGTGCCTACAACAACTATTACACCGTAAACCGCAAGTGCGTCCGTACCGAGATACTCCATTACACGGCGGTTAAACAGCATTGTGGCTATGCCCATTGCCACGTCAACTATAAATGAAGAAAATCCGTTGACGCTTATCATTTTAAAGCTGTTAAGTATTCTGAGAGGCTTTACGAATTTCAACGTATTCTTTTTGCTGATAAAATGCGTAAGCATCACAAGAACGGACATTGAAGCTCCCATTGCTGTTGCAATTCCCGCGCCTTTAATTCCCATATCCAATGTGAACACAAAGAAATAATCTCCGAACACATTGAATATACCGCCGAAAATAACGGCTTTTGTGGCTCTGCCGGGGTCACCGTCATTACGGAGAAACGACGAGAGCAGATTTATAAATACATATACGGGAACAGTAAGCTTTGGGGCTACCATATATTCTTTGCAAAGCGGCATAAGTGCGTCATTTGCGCCGAAAAGCCTGAGAAGCGGTTCCTCGCAGACCCACACCAAGACCCAAAGTATCAATGCCCATAAAACTCCGAGTATAAATGCAGAGGTAAAATATCCGTTTGCCTCTTTTACGTCATCGCGTTCTCCCCTTGCGACGGCATAAATCACCGAGCCGCCTATACCGCACAAAAGCCCAAAGCTGTATATAATATTCCAAATTGGGGCAATTACCGCCATTGCGGCAGAGCCGTCCGGTCCGTGATACTGCCCTACCATAGCCATATCCACAAGTCCGTAAATACACGCTATCAGTGCACTTCCGAATGAAGCTATAAAAAATTTGCGGTAAAGCTTACCGACATTATCCTTTAAAAGATCCATACCTACTCCTTGAATATTAAAAAAGACCGGATATGGAACGGGCATTTCAGCCTGCACCTTATCCGGCTTGTTATTTCCATACGATAACCAGCCCTCCGAGTGAGCTATTGTATTGTATCAACTTTTGTAATCAAAGTCAAGAATTTTCAAAGAGGAGGAAATTCAGAAGAGCATTACAGCCCATTTCAATGTCATTGTATGCTTTGTCAAAGTCGCCCGAATACCACGGGTCGGCAACGTCGGATTTGCAAAATAGAAACAAATATCCTTTTACATCTAAAAATAGTATTCAAAATTATTAAATACTATATTGACAAATTTGCAATCTAATTATATAATGTAAACATAAGAGGTGATTGTAAATGAATAAACTTATTTCAAAATGTCCCGCATGCCACGGAGCGTTACAGATTACTACCCTGCGGTGTCCCGATTGCGGAATGGAGCTCAGAAATGTATTTGACATCAGCGCTTTTGATCTGCTCGACAGCAATCAGCTTGAGTTTCTAACAGCTTTTTTAAGGAACAGAGGAAATATGAAGGAGGTACAATCCGATATGCAAATATCATATCCGACAGCTAAAAAGAAATTGGATAACTTGCTTGAGGCCCTAAATCTCGGCGGCGCGGCGAATGATGCGTTCCCCAAGGAACCCGATGTAAGTTGTATGAATGTAGATTATACAAGTAATCTCGCGTCCGAAATCATCAAAGCAAAGTTGAAAGAACACGGCGGTCATGTAACCGTATATACAGCAAGAGGACTTCCTTGTGAGATTTACGCAGAACCGGACGGAACAACATTTACAAGCGATAAGCTCCCAATTAAGCCGGCGTATGATTATACGGTGTTTGACGTTATTGTTGATTTGCTTTACAGACAGGGCGGCAGCGCAAAAAAAGGAAACGGCAGAAACTGCAAGCTCGGAGAAGCGGGTTGTGAGGAAAACACCGTGGTCGGAACGGTAGCACTTCACAGAGGACGAAAAACGGGTGATTCTGTTTTTGATCCCGTATTTGTTTTGGCCGCGGTTTTAGAGTGGGCGGGTATAGCCGAAAACGGGCGTGGCGAGTTGATTCTTACCAAGGAGTACGCAGAGAAATTATGATATGTTTTTTACTTACTCTCTTTCTCAGATTTTGGTATGATATTTTGTTTAAAAATCCGTATTAAATCCTACTGTGTACCATTTGGGCGTGTGGCGGATATTTTGCTTTAACAAATAGAAAATCGTATAAAGAATTGCACAAAAATATAAAAGGCGGTTATTATATGGATAAATTGGCAATAGAATTTGAAGGAGAATTACGGTCCAAAATGATTGAGGCGAAAAAAACGTGCGGATATAATCCGACACGCTTTAATCAGATGTTATCACGATACGGCGGTGTTGAAACTGCACGGCGGCTGATAGCAAATGCGCAAAAAAAGGGAAATCCGGCAGAGGGACTTTCCACACTGTGGGCTCACAGGCGTTTAGACTTATCTATGGAAGCTTCTGTCTGTAACTCTAAGTATGCACCGCTTTTTTCCGAAGCCGAAATCAGATATTGCAAAGAAATGCTTGAAAAATTGATTTGACGATTAATTGCGTGAAAACAAGAGGTCATATCTTATTGCAGATATGACCTTTTGTTTTTTGACTTACAATTATAAATTTTGATGGAGTTTGGGGGAACTATTTCAGGTGTTCTCGGATTAATTTTAGAAAACTAATTCATATTCTAAATATCGTCTTGCTTCATTTTTCGCTTCGCTTTATACAGTTGTATTTCCGGCAAATTGCATTTCACTTTAGGCTCATCAATTTTCACAGCATTGTTCTCTTTTAAACCTGAAGAATTGCTGAATTTAATCATAGGCTTTTGGCGAGTGAATGCAGAATCTTTATTTAACCTCATATTAAGCAGATATTACCCTCAAACAACATATTTCTATATTTCACGCCAGCATTGCTAAACAGCTGTTATTTTATGCATTTGATACCTCAAGCAATTTTTTACTTACCCTCGCCTGAACGTCAACATAATAAGCCTGTTCCGCTGCATTAAGGTTTTGGCTTTCCCACTTATCAAACTTATCGCACATATCGGCATACTTGCTCATATATTTTGCATAATCCGCCAACAGCTTGGTATCATTCGGATTGCTTTGATATTTCTTCATGAATTCAACATATTCGTTCATAAATGCCTCATAGCTATCCATTGCCTCTTTGAAATCCTTACGCATTCCGTTGACAAGCTGCGTGTCGTTCGCTTTGGTTTCATCGGGGGCTTTTGCGGTTTCGGGCGCAGCCGTTGCCGTGACGTTGCTGTCGGTCGAGCTGCCGCTCGGCTTATCAATGTCTATGCTCATAATATTGAAGCCTTCATATTTAATTGAAACACTCCAACCCTCGCTGTTTTTGGCTCTGTAATAATCATCGCCCTTGTCGTAATCCACCGTGAAGCCCTTTTCCGAGCAAGCCTTTACATAATTGTTATAGCTCTCCTTGCTCGTGTTACCAATATACACATAAAAATCGTCATCATGCTCGTAAGAGAATTTGCCGACCGTAGATTCGGGCACGGGAAGCTGATTTCCCGCGTTGCTTGCGGGCCAGGATATTTCCGACATTTCCATAGGCTTTTGGAGCTTAATACTCAAGCTTTTTAAGCTGTCATTATATGTTAAGTTCAGACAGTAGCCGTCAAAATTATATGCCCTGTATGAATAAGAAGTCGATTTTGCATCGGTTGTAAAGCCCTTTTCCTTAGAAGCGGCAACATAATCTGCATATTGGCTGCCGGAGATATTTTCAACCTCGATATCAAGCGTCTCAGACGTATTTTCGTGAATTTTTCCTTTATTTGCAGCAGGCTCAGGCAATTGTGCACTCAAAACCATTTCATTCCATTTGATTTTTTCGGTTTTCTTTCCGCTTGCAGCTGCGCCGATTATCGAAATTAAGGCTATGCCGATAATCACATAAAACCACCATTTTTTATATATCGGCTTTTTGGGTTTATTCAGCTTTTTACGCCCTTTTTTACCCGCCTCAAGCGGCTGATTGACCTTTTGCCGTTGAACATTCACCTGTTGCTCCGTCGTTGACGGCGTCGGTGCCGGCTCCTGCGTTTTTGTTCCGCATTCGGGGCAAAATTTGCCCTCGTATTCGGATCCGCAATTAACACATTTCATTTCCTTTTCTCCTTTGTTTTTTATTGTTATGTCCCGTCGGCGAAGGCAAAGCACCCTCGCCGAGACATTCATACCGCTATTTCCGTCCGCTTGAGTGTTCTTTAATCATTTTTCTGATCCATTTTTCGCTGTACCCGTATTTTGTAGCAAGCTGTCTGATATTTTTGCCGTCATATTCCGCGACAATTCTTGACGCAATAAATTGTGTGTAAAAAAGTTCACCGGAAACGTGATTTGTTGTCCACGATATGTAGAATACAGCGTCATAGCTACCTCTATACCGAGAGCGTTCGCTATTTCGTTATATACGCCGTTCAAATATTCGCTTTCAATTTCGCTTGGGTTCATATTCATATAAACCTCTCTCACTTTTACTGCCTCCTATTATGATTTATCGTTTTGGATTTGTATAGAGCGACAATTCATAGGAATAATTCCTTGTAAAGTTCCTTATCCGCTCATAATAGGGTTTGTAAATTTCGCGAAAGAAAAAAGCACCGTCCGACAGCGGGCAGTGCATAAAAAAGGATTTGATTATTAAATTTTTGCTTGATACTTAAACAGTGATTACCTTAATAGGAAGCAGTGGCGGAGGCTCCTCATCCTTCGGTGCTGCTTTTTTCTTTATACAATTTCTGTTTTTTAAATTATTAAACTCTTACTATACCCCATGTATACTTATCCGCTTTTCCTATTTGATATGCTGTTATCTCGTCGAGCCGCTCCCCCGGCTTAATAAATGTAACGGTCTTCATACATAAGCGAAAAAGCGAACAGTTTTTTAATCAGCGTCACACTCGTCTGAATCCGTATAAAACTATAAATTACTGTTCTTTTTTGCAATATACTTAACTTTTAAATCGTCAAAAATATTTGATAATCCTTCCCATGTGAGCTGTCGTTTTTCAAACCAAATCCTCTGTAAAAAACCAAGAGCCCTGTTCGGATTTGCAAAATACAGCTTTGAATATCCGATTCTGTTTTTATCAAGATATGAGTAATAATAATCAAGCTTATTATGAAACTGCTCATATGAATTTTCTCCGCGCCAAACAGTTTCGCACATAGCTCCAAGCCTAGGATAAGTCATTTTGTCCGCTTTTTTCATATCGGGAACATATTCCGTCCATAACGTTGCTTCCGCACCGAGGCAATTTCCGTCGTATAATTTATGGTTGGCGGTATCTTTGAGACTTATGTAGCCGTAAGGCAAATCTATATAATATGCTTTTGAACTTGTATCGATAAACGGTCTGCCGCCCGTGTTTATGTCTCCGCATTTCGTAAAGCCCAAATTTTCGGAAAGCAGCTTATCATCCTTCAAATCCCAACTCCACATAAACGCCTGCTTATTCTTGCCTGCGCAATAATCATTGATTCTGTTCATAAAACAGCACTGAAGCTCATCCTCGTTATTTAAGCCAAGCTTCTTCATCATTGCCTGACAATGCGGGCAAAGATGCCATCTGTGTTTCGGCACCTCGTCGCCGCCTATATGAAAATACTTATCCGGAAAAAGCTCACAAAGTTCATCCACTATATCCTCGACAAATTTATATGTGCTTTCTTTCCCTGCACACAAAACATCATGCTTTACTCCCCAATGGTCGGCGACCGGCAAATTTCTTTCAAAACAGCCGAGGTAATTATAACAAGCCAGAGCACTTCTGCTGTGTCCCGGAATATCAAATTCAGGCATAACCGAAATACCGAAATCGTGCGCATATTTGACTATACTTTTAATCTGAGCTTTTGTGTAATAGCCCTTATGTTGCCTATGATTAAAATTTGTCTTTTTCCTTATCGACCCGATTTGCGTCAGCAACGGATATTTGTAAATCTCAACTCGCCATCCCTGGTCCTCCGTCAAATGCAAATGCAGAAAATTAAGCTTGTGCAGAGACATTTTTCTAATAAACAGCTTGACATCGTCAACGGGATAGAAATATCTCCCGACATCAAGCATAAAGCCCCTGATTTTATACTTAGGCTTATCATTTATCGCAATAAACGGAATCGTTCGGCCGTATTCAAACAGTAGTTGCTTGAGTGTTTGCAGAGCAAACACTTTTCCTGCCTCCCCACTCGAATACACGGAGATTTTCTCGTTTACTTCAAGTCTGTATTCTTCATTTTCAAGCGAAAAATCATGCGTAAAACTAACAATAACATCATTTCCGACCGGCAGTTCGAGTTTACGTATAAAATCATAAAAATCATCTTTAACAGAACCGTTGACATTTCTTTCGTCAAGCGACAAAGATTTTATGAACAATCTTTTTGTTTCATCTGTTTTTTCAAATAACGGAGTTGGGATAATATGAGACATAAAAAAACCTTTCGCATAATCTTTATATTAATAATTATACACTTGACTTGTTTTATTGACAACCGTCCTTATTATGATATAGTTATACCATATCATCGGCAGAAGGTGTATTATGAATAATAATAAAAAGAGCTTTGATAAAAAATGGTACAGCGAGGAGTTCTTAAACGAATTAAAGAGAACAGCCTACGCGGAAGCCGACGGAAATTTAACTTACACAGCCAAGTATGCGCCCGACGCCGTATCAAAATACGGCATAGATCCGCGCATGCTCGGCGGACCAATAGGCAGAATGGCAAGGAAACTAAGGCTTGTCCCGGATTTTGTTCTAAAAGGTATTCATTTAAAAATAACCGAGAAAAGCCTCGGTTTTTTCAGAAAGGGCTGCGACAGGATTTCTTATGCAAACTGTCATATAAAAGGCGTTTCAATCAAAAACAAACACATTAAAGCTTCCGACGGATTTGATATTCCGATCAGAATATATGAAAATGCGGAATGTGAAGGCTCAAGGACGGCAATGATTTTCATTCACGGCGGCGCATTTGTCGGCGGAACACTCGCGCCGTATGACGAGAGCTTAAAAATGCTCGTTGATAAATTCGCCGTTAAGGTAATCAGCATAGATTACAGGCTTTTGCCCGAAAACGCCTATCCCGCACCGTACAGCGATTGCTTTGACGTATTGGAATATATAAGCCGCAGCTGTGGCGAATTCAAAATAGACAAGGATAGAATTTTTGTCTGCGGTGACAGTGCCGGAGGAAATATTGCTCAAGCGTGCTCTACCAAATACAAGGGTACCGGAAAAATCAAAGCGCAGCTTCTGCTCTATCCTACCTTGAATATGTTCGGTTTTACCGACGAGTATTATAAAAAAGGATATTCCGACTACAAATTTGAGCCGTCACAAAAGGCCGTTTCAAAAGGCGTAATAAAACAAATGCAAATGCTTACACACTGCAATTTTAAGCAGATAGGCATACTCTCGCCCGACGAATACAATAATCCGTACATTTTCGACGCAAGCGGCAATGTTCCGACATTTATTACAGTAGGCGCGCTTGACTATCTGAAAAAAGACGCCGTTGCTTGGGCTCATAAGCTTTCAAACGCAAATGTAAAAACAAAGCTTGTCGTATACAACGGGCTAGGCCACGGATATTTAAACGCAACCGGAGTTTTTCCGCAAGCAGAGGACGTGATAGACGAAATGGGCAAATTCATATATACGATTTTAGAATTGTAAAAGCAATCGGGCAACGGGTTTCCCGTAAACACCTGAATATATACTCGCAAAAAGCGTCGGAGATTGGCTTTCTCCGACGCTTTTTGGGTTTATTCTGTGTTACGGCAAAATTTCGAGCCAATAGCCGTCCGGGTCCTCGATGAAATAGATACCCATTTCAGGGTTTTCAAAGCAGATACAACCCATTTCTTCGTGCTTTTTATGCGCCAAATCAAAATCATCTGCTTTAAATGCCAAATGGAATTCACATTCACCCAAATCGTACGGCTGCGGATGTTCTTTAAGCCAAGTAAGTTCAAGTTCAAAATCGCTTGAATCATTGCTCAAATAAACGATAATAAAATCGTCGGTCGTTTTTCGTCTGACCTCGTGCAAATCAAGCGCATCACCGTAAAACTTAATCGACCTATCCAAATCGGAAACATTATAGTTTTCATGAATCATTCTAAAGCTCATATTTCTTCTCCCTTTGCTGATTCTGTGTTTTTTATTCGTGATTTATACTGCGGATATTCGGTGATAAACCTATCAATCACGCTCGGATCGTTCCAATAATGCATAGGAAAAACGGCGTCGCAATCAACATGTTTCAAAAAATAAAGCATACCGTCGGCATAGTGTTCCTCCTGCCGTGGGTCAAGGGGAACGAATGCAGCATCAAAATGAGCGCCCTTAATTTTATCAATCTCGGCATGGTACATTGAGGCCATGTGGCGGTTGTCATCTTCCGTCTCACCCTCCCAATGCCAATCGTTCAAATCACCTGCGTGGTAAATTAAGCCCTCGCTTGTCTTGACGATAAAGGCAACACCGCTGTCGGTTGAAAGAAGCGTACTAACCTGTGTACCGTTGTCAAGAATATAAGTTTGATCGTGGTAAGCCGTCGTAACTTTCACACCGGCAGGATACTTCTTTTTGCTGATATCTTTCGCCAAAACAGCCTGATAATTCACGCCCATATCATCAAGAATTTCAAAGATTTTCGGATTGAAATGGTCTTGGTGAAAGTGACTGCAAAAGACTATGGCTTCCTTGCTTTTGTCAAGGCTCGGCATCTCGCCTTTGTAATAATCAAAAACATAGTAGCAGTTCTCGGTTTCAACCAAAAATCCGCTGTGGTTAATGTATGTTATTTTCATAATCCACCTCTATTACTCTCATCTTATTATATCAAAGCGATAAATCGGAATCAATACCGCACAACATTTTCGATACGGAGCAAAACGCTTGAAACGGTCTGCTTGAGCCTCTTTGCTTTTTTAACAAAAAACAGTTCTAATTACCGTATAAAATATATAAATAGCAAAAGACTTGAAACGAAATTCGTTAGTATGGTATAATTTTAAAAAATGACGGAGGATTTTCTATGAACAGAAAAAATGCAGGTGCGGTTTTCGGCACTCTCTGCGGACTGACGGCATTGACCGCAATGTCGGCTGAAATATTCTATGATTTCTCGATAAACACGAAATCACCTATACATATGAGTAAGCTCAACAATCTCGTTCAAAAGGTCACGAACACATCCGGCAGCGAAGAAGACGCGAGCGAAAAATACAGCGGACTTACCGGTACGCCAGAAATGAAAAAATGGTACAATGAGCACGGTGAGGATGTTTACATTACGTCCGACTCTCTTCGTCTGCACGGTAAGATATTTAAAAACAACAGTTCAAAATATGTACTTGTCTGCCACGGATACACAAGCAAGGCCAAGCATATGGCCGGTTTTGTAAACAAATTTTACTCACTCGGGTATAATGTTCTGGCAGCAGACGCACGTGCACACGGCGACAGTGAGGGCACGAAAATAGGAATGGGCTGGCCGGAGCGATTTGACGTTATCGAATGGATAAAGCTTATTATTTCTTGGGATTCGAATGCGCAAATAATACTACACGGCGTATCCATGGGAGCGGCGACGGTGCTTATGGCCTCCGGAGAAGAGCTGCCCGAAAATGTCAAGGTTATAATTGCGGATTGCGGCTACACCTCGGAATGGGATGAATTCAAATGCGAAGCAAACGCTCTGCATATCCCGTGGTTCCCCGTACTCAACGCCGCATCTGTGTTGTCAAGACTTCGTGACGGGTATGATTTCAAGCAAGCGAGCGCTCTTGAGCAGGTCAAACAAAGCCGTATTCCGACTCTGTTTATTCACGGCTCCGATGACGAGCTTGTTCCATACAGTATGCTCGATAAGCTGTATTCGGCGGCAGTCTGCAAGAAAGAATGTTTGACCGTCAATGGCGCCGGACACGCGCTTTCATCCTCGGTTGATCCGGAGCTTTATTGGAACACGGTAGAGAGCTTCATTGAAAAATATTCAGAAAAATAAAATTTGAGCCGTGCCGTTCGGCGGAAATAAACATATGTATTTTAAAGACTATTGCGAATAATGTACAGAATGGATTGTAGCTTCGATGGTAAATGCGGAATACGGTAAGGTCAAATTGTCATTGACCTTGCACTTTAACGAGTATAATAAATTTCGGCTTCTGTTAGACGGGAAAGAACCTATGGACTTTGAAAATACGGGAAAAGCAATCAATTATGTATTTGAAACAGAAGTCGGAAATCATATTTTAACATTTGAAAGCATTCCTTTTGAGAAAAATAAATTAGGAAAATTGAAATTTTCGTTTTTATCCGAATCATTTCAAAAGAGAATATTGAATCATTTGTTTGCTTTCAGATATGATTTATCCTGTTTCAAAGTTACATACATGCTGCATATTCATCGTAATGCAAAATTGGAAATTGCCATTAAAACAAGCTGCTATAATAATTTCCTTTATATAAGGGCTAAATGTTTGCATCCCGTAATTGTTCAAAGCTCAAATATAAAAGTTCAGAAAGAGGAATTTTCTGTATTATATAATAAGCTTTTGAAGAAGAAATTTTATTTTTCTCAGATGGTTATTTGGACAATTTATTTTATTTTGTTAATAACGGTTTTTGGCGGACTCGCTATCTATGATATTATACATTGGGAAGCAGATGCCTACATAGCAGGGTTTAATAAAATTTCAGCATTGTTTTTGGGCGTTTTTCCGCCGCTTATTATGATTTTATTTTCTTATTTTTTCTGTATTGTAAATCTCGTTAAACAATACAACAATAATTATTTATGCGAATAAATGATTATATGTTTTTGTAAAATATGAAGCAAAAGAAAATGCCCGAATACCGCCGTAAAAAGCAGTATTCGGGCATAAAAAAGCCTCGGAACAAATTGTTCCGAGGTATTGGCCGGGGTATAACAACCTGTCAAGTCACGGTAGTATTTGCTTTGCAAATCTCCACCTTAAAGACTTGACAGAACGTTTTTACGGGTTTAATTGCATTATAAACCCGTAATAAGAACATCACCCATTTACAAAATCACAGATTTTGAATGGGTCCCGATAACCTTGTTACTCGCTTCGCTCGTAATAAGGATTCGAACCTTAAATGACGGAGTCTGAGCCTCGCAATCTTTTTTCAAAACCGCCTATTTAAGCCATTTTTCAGACTTTGCGTCTTTCAAAAATCTCTCAGAATTTTATTTTTGCTTTGCATAGCAAATTCGTATGAGGAATTGCGAACCCTACAAAGAGGTGTCGTTTGAAACGCAAAGTCTACTACTTTATCAATCTTCTGTATTTCATAACCATTAAGGCTATCAAACATAGCAGCTAAGCGATAAGGATCGCAATTTTCACTATCAACAAGAATTCGAAAGGTTCGATTTCCCGAACCCTTTTCGACAAACTGAAGGATATAGCTTTGGCTATATCCTTTTAAACACTTAAAATCTAAATGTTTTACTCTCCCCTGCTTTAAATTCAACCGTTTGTGATTTACCGCCGGCTTTAATATTAAGCTTTTGGTCAATATCCGAAGTAACGGTTGCGCTTATTGTTTTACCGCCGTCTGCCCATTTTAATTCAGTTACGGTAGCACGGTTACGGGTTTTACTCCCTTTAAGCGTTCCGTTTTCAAAACCCGAATTCGGGAGGGCCGGAAGAAACTCAATATCATTATTATGTGAATAAACAAGAGCTTCATTTATAATTCCGAGATAGCCTATTGCAAAATCAGTACAATAGCAACTGCCTTGGTCATAATCGTGGTTAGTCATTAGTGAATCGTACCTGATTTTATGGTTCATAAGTTTAACGAGGGCATCTGTTAAAGAATCTGAATCCTTTAACCTTGAAGCAATAAGACTGCGGTGAACAAGTGCGTGTGACGCTTCATTTTCACTCTGTCTGTTTGCAATTGCCTGCTCGCAGGCTTTTGACAGTTCATCATTTCCCTGCGTTTCAAAAAGCGGCCATACACCGTAAAGATGACTTAAATGACGATGTTTATTATTTTCATCAAATGAAGTTGTTGCCCATTCTTTAAGAGCGCCTGTTTCATCATAAAGATACGGCGGAAGATTTTTTTCAAGTTCCTGCCATTTAGAAGTATCAGCACTTTTATCAATGTCGCCCATAACTTTAATAAGCATATTAAGATTATCACGGCAGGCAGAAATATCAATAGCACAGTTAGCATCCGATGGGCTGTTATAATTTGACGGATTATTTTCAGGCGAATAGCTTGGCAAAATGCAATATGTTTCACCGTCATTTAATGATGTTTTGCCCTCTTCATAATGAATAGAACCGTCTTTTGCGGTATAATATTCAGGGCTCATCAGCTGACTCCAATAATTTGCACTTTTCAACAAGAGCGGATATAAAATATCTTCTTCAAGCCTTAAATATCCACGCTTTTTAATTTCTTCAATTTGACTTTCTGTTAAGTCTTTTTCGGTAACGGAGAGAACCGATTTAAGATTTTCAAGGTCAAATTCATCACTTAAAGGAATATTGATATTACCATATGAAAGAAGAGTTTCATAAAGTGGGTTAATCATCCAAGATGTGCCGGCGTTCCAATATCTGAAAGGATAAGGATAGCAGGTTTCGGTAATTACTGCTTTATCACCGTCAGTATTGACCGGAGCCTGAATAGCGTCTTTAAACCCATGTGTTGCATATGCATTTTCTTCCCAATCAGGAAGTTGCCGCAAAATGAAATATGCATAGCCGATAGGGCTGCGTGACATATTGCTCGTATTCATTGAAGAAGTTTGCAAATTAACATTTGCGTCCATTGTATATTTACTGCCCCAGCCGGTGTTAAATTCACCTGTCCACATACCGTAAAGTCGGCTTGTGGAATAACCCGAACAGCAAAGATACGCATATCTGCCGGCATAATATGTACGCTGGGCAAGAGCAGAATTTATTTTCTTTTTACCCTTTTGCATTTTTAAAAGTGTTTCATTTGGCTCAAAATTATCATCACCCAACGAAAGTGTAACGCTGTCGAATTGCGGCTGATAAATTTCCAAGTGATTATTTAACGCTTTATCATAATCGAAATCATTATTACCTGCATATTTTGCAGCTACACATTCAAGCTTTGCTATACAATCTTCGACAAGTTTGAAACTATTTTGCTTTTCAAAATCATCAATTTTTCCCATATCGTAAGTTCTGTCACTTACGGTAAGAAGATAAACACTGTCGGCATCGGTTATTTTAATGCCTGTATTTTCACCCAAAAACTGTGTTTCGTCTGTTTTCTTATCTATCAATACTTTTTCTTTGTTTCCGCCTGAAGTAATTACATAAGTTACCGTTGCATAACCGCCGTTTTTAAGTTCACTTTTTTCATAATCAGGATAGTGTGAAACAAGCGCAAGGTAGTTTGCATTATCATCAGTTAATTTTTTATACTTCATATTAGCTTCGTCACTGTCGCCGAAATTTGCAAGAGTTGAAAGGTTATCAAATGATAAAGTTAAATTAAGCTTACTGCCGGAAGATGATTTATTAAGCCTGGTAATCACAACATCATCTGCCATTGAAGTGAATGATGTACGCTTCCAAGTGCCGTTTTTATCCGTAAAATCAACACCGACCTGCGATGTTTCATAATCTGTATAGCGAATATATTTTTTAGTGCTTTTCTTATCAAAATCAAGCCGTAATTGGCCGCCCGGGTGATAACGGTATACGTCATCATAGTTTGCATTATCCGTAATATCTTTACATTTAATAATACTTTGCTTTACTGTTTCAAGTTCATCATAAGTTTGAGGACAAGTACGCTGATTTTCATTAGGCATTATAAAATGCATATTTTGAAAAATAAATGTGTCGCTGTACGGACTGCCGCTTGTAATAAACCCTTGAAGTCCGTTTCCGGATACCATCCCCTGCCTCCAAGATTTAGTTTTATTTTTCCTCGAATCTTTAAGCTCGGTATAATTATATGAAAATGAAATTTTAGAAGTATCTTTAAAGAGAGATTTAATATCACCTTCGCTGACTTTGCCCCCTGAACAAGATGCCAACGAAAAAGCAAAAGTTACAGTTAATAACACACAAAGTGCTTTTTTTACATATCTATTCATAAACTCACCTCGTAAAAATTATAACATACAGGCATAAAAAAACAACACGACATTTTCTTTATGTAAATGTCGTATTATGTTATAATAAGCAAGGTGATTTAAATGGATTTCATTTGGAACAAAATACAATTTGTAATAACAGATTTGGGTGGCGGCAAACTCGGCGAAAAAATACCGATGCACGTTCACGCAAAAGGCTGCTATGAACTGCATTTTGTAACCGAAGGTAAAGGCACGCTTATAGCCGATGCAGAGAAATTGAATTAAAGAAAAACGATTTTTTCATTAATTTCTTGGCATAAAAATTCCCTCTTGATGTATATTCTACATCAAGAGGGCTCTTTTTCTATTGTCCATTTTTTACGGACTTGTTCAAAATCGAATTGCATCCTTTTTGTATGTCTTATCACTTTTAGGCTTGTATGAGAATTTTAAGAAATGTTTTTTAAAATCTTTGATTTCTTAACAGTGCTTACGGTTGCCTGAATTATCGGACCGGAGAGCAAAACGGTGGCAATTGTGCAAATTCCGAATTTACCGCCGAGCAAAACGCCGATAATTACCATTATAATATCAAGAACCATTCGTACAATTTTGATTTTCCACCCGTTTTTTTCGGCAAGCGAAAATGTGACTGCTTCATATGAGCCCCTGCCGAAATCAGCGGCGGAGTAAAGCCCCGTTCCGAACGAAAATATAGCAATGCCAAGCAGCATTATAACAAAATTAACCGCTTTAATATCTGTATAATGCTGAATTTTTGTGAATACATCCACGAAAAAACTGTAAATGATTTGGTAAAGAATTGTGCCGACATTGATTTGCTTTCTGTCATAGAAAAAGGCAAAAATTATCATTGCCACAGCCACAACAAGCGACGATGTGCCGATTGACATACCTGTCACATTCGTCAGCCCTTGCCACAATATCGCAAGTGTTGCGCCGCCGAAACCTGCGCCTATTGCAAGCGTAATTCCGTATGCGGATATTATTGATCCGATAACAATCATCAGCGTTTTTGTTGCATATTTTTTAAATTTCATATTATCGCCTACAAAAAAATAAGACTGTAAACTCTGCTGTTGTGTTCAGAAACAGCAAAATTTATAGTCTTCATCAGCCGAGACAGCTTTATTTTTTTGATTATACACCCGAGATTTTATAAAGTCAACGGTTATAAATATGATTTTCTGTATTCGCTCGGAGTTTTTGCTCATTTCAATTCGTGTTACGATTTTGTTTTGAGCAATGTCTCTCAAAAGTCTCTGCCAATTGTGTATCACAAGTTTTCAACAAATTCGTATGAGGAATTGCAAACCTTACAATGAGGTGTCGTTCGAACACAAAGTCTACTACTTTATTTTTCTATTTTGCAATCTCTATTGAAAAAGTACCATTGTTATTAAGCGCCGGCTTAAAGCAAAGCAGCTCCACAGCCTTTGCGTATACTCCGTATTTCAGCACTTTATTCGCCTGCGATTTAGATAATTTTCGTTCGGTTACAGTATGTATTCCATCATTCTTTTCTTTGTTTTCAGCCCCATTTTTTCATAGAATTTTTCTGCCGGAGTGTTCCCTGTCCATACATTCAGTGTTACTTCGTAGCAGTCCATCCTTTTTGCCTCTTTTTTGACATAATCAAACAGAGCCTCGCCGATATGCTTTCCTCTTTGTTCCTTGTCTACGCACAAATCGTCGATATACAGTGACTTGAACGGTACTGTATTGTTAGAAACAGGCTGTTCCTGTAACTGACAAAAGGCATAGCCCACGCAGATGCCACTGCCGTTTACGGCAACATAAATCGGCTTTTTGTCATCATCGATCATTTTCACCAACTCGTCAGTCGTGTATTTGGTGGTACCGGATATAAAAATATCCGGGCGTATGTCGGCGTGTATTTGGAGCACCTGCTTCAATAACTCGATAATCCTCGGTATATCCTTTTCTTCCGCTCTTCTGATATTCATACTGTATTAGCTCCTAATGAATAAATTTTCGAATTCATTATATAAAGATTATTCTTGTCAGTCAATTTAAAAGTTAATACCTGAATATACTCCGTAGTGGTCGGACACATACCCGTTGTTCAGGTCGTTCAGCACGGTATAATCTACTGCTTTTCCGTCGGTAAATATAAAATCGATAGGCTCATTGCCGGTAGAGCGATAACCCCACTCTTGATATGTGGCTGTCTTTTTTGCTCGGTTCGTGCAGTCGTTCAGCTTGGACGCAACGAGCTTATAAGCCGTTCCGTCTTGGGTTTCGTTGAAATCACCGGTCAAAACGGTGCAGTCGGTATTGTTGTATTTTTCTTTTAGCTCATTGAGTTTGTTCATAACTACATTTGCACCGAAATCAGCTGCCTGCTCCGATGCGTTATCCAGATGAGTGTTCAAAAAAATGATGTTTTTGCCGTTCTGCTTATTCAGCAGAACAACATAGCTGCAAATTCGGTAGCATCCGGCTTCACAGTGATTACCGTCTTTGTCGGTGTAGGTGTATTTGCTTTCCTTTTCGGGAGTTTCGCTGAGCCAGATTGTGTTCTTTTCCACAGCGGAAAACTTGGTTTTGTTCCAAAATACAGCATTCATTTCGCTGTTCTTTTCTTCGCTGTCGCCGCCTCGCTTTACTCCGTAGTATTCATAATCCGGCATAGTAGATTCAAGCTTTTCCAGCCAAATAGAATTCATTTCCTGCGTGCCGATTATGTCCGGTTTTATACTGTTCATATAGCTTGCAAATCGGTCGCAGCGTTCTGCACTTGAAGTGCCGTCTAATTTTTCACCAAAAGCGGCAGCAACATTGAATGTTACTGCGCTTATGTCGCAGTCAGCGTTTTTCGGAGGTGTATATGTCACTTTAGGTGAGCGATAAACGAAGCAAGAAGAAGCGATAACAGCACCGACGATTATCAGAGCCGCTACGGTATTGAAGGTATTGACTCTCTTTTTGTGAACTGCGTTCTGCAAAATGAATCTAATGAAATATATCAAAAGAGTCAAAATCAATCCTGCCTTTACCCTTGCGCCAAAGCCGACAGAGCAAAATGACATCAGTACCGTCACACCGAAATTTACGCTGAATGCAATAATATCACGCTTGTATCCGCTTTTGGCAGAAGTGAAGAAGGAGCAAATTATTTCTGCAATACCAAAAATCACAGCACAGAGTATTGCCGACACAGCAAACAGATATGCCCTGTCGCTAAATATGGCGGTTAGGTCTATTCCGTGGTTGTGTATGCTTGCCGCAAAAGTGATTAACGAAACATTTTTGTGACCTGCATAAAACATCGGCAGGCACAACACAGCAAGGGATGCTAAAAAAGAGAGTAGCCGCATTATGTGCCACGGGGTTTTAGCCTCAGAATCTTTTAATATGCTTCCAAATTTTTTGTTTGTTTTTGAATGATTATCCATTTTTATTCTCCAAAATAAACAGTAGCGTTTCTGTCGCTGTCCGCACCTCTGTTTACCAGCGGCAAAACAGCCTCACTAATACTCGATAGGCCGATTGAATTGAGCTTTTTACCGAATGGTTTTGCAAGACGGTCGGCTTTCTTCAACACCGAACATATCATTTTGTATTCTGTGGAGGAAGTAGGTATGTTTCCGTCGCCTCTGTAAAGATTTGCCGCAATGTTGATAACAAAGGGGACTACTTTTTTTGAGCTGATTTTGCTTATTTCGCTCTTGCTTACACCACTCGAAAAACGAACAAAGTGCCATACCTTTCCGAATGTAAGATGATTTAGAAATTTAGCAAAACGGTGAATAATGGGCTTGTATTTTTTACTCGTTTCCTTAGAGATACTCATGCCTACGGCAAAGTCGGCAAAATTGTCGTAGTCATATTCGGCATCGTACAGTGCTTTTGATACAACGCCCAAAAACAAGTCTTTTGTGTACTCCTCGAGGGTAAGCCCGTTTGTATCGATGCTGTCTGCGCAGTCTGCACAAATGGTTTTTATTTCTGCTTTTTTCTGTTCTTTGTTCAGCACTATTTGGCGATAATACGGCGGAAATCCCGTTAATGCCGCTGTAGAAATATCATAAAACTTTTTGTTTCCTATTTTGCAATAAGAAATGTTGTGCATATGCGTGTGACCGGTAAGCACAAAATCAAAGCCTAAGTCGGAAAGCTGCTTACTGCGCAGCTCATAGTCATTCAGCATATCACCCTTTGCAACAGCCGTATATATAGGCGACGGCGGCACAAGAGGGTGATGTGTCATTGCTATAATGTATTGACCGTCTCTTTTTGCATTGTTCGCTTCTGTTTTTACCCAGTTCATCAGTTCGTCGCTGAATCCGCAATCGGGATCGCCGTAGTCATCGTTGAGTGCAAACAGGCGGTATCCGTCTGCAAGCTGTGCCACATACGACATTGTGCTTTTGTGCTTTGCGATGGCGTTGTTATAGCCAAAATCGCCGTAGTATTTCAAAAGTTGTGTTCGTTTTACTGACTCAACCTCTATATACTTGTCGTTTTTGTCTATGCCGTATGTGGGCATACGAGGAGTGGTATAGTCGTGGGTTGCGGTTATAACATACACTCTCTTGCCCTTTTGCTGCAGCTTTTTCAGAGCGGCTTTCATCTCGGCGTGAGAGGTCCTTTCGCCGTTATATGTAAGGTCACCGCTTATGAGAACAATGTCAGGCGTATCATTTTTGCACAAGCAGTCAAAGGTGTGCTCAACGATTTCTTCGCTCCTGCTGAAAAAGAGCTGACCCGGCTTTGGCTTTTTGTTTTTGTCAAAGCCGTCCACAAAATTCTTTTTTGAATAGTAATGGATGTCGCTGATAACCGTGAATTTCAGTTCATCATTCATTCTTCTTTACCTCTGTTATTGGCTTTTATGAACTCGTCTTTGTCGTTTAGATTCCATACACATTTACCTAAGATGTATTCAGCCTTTTCTTTCTTGCTCATTTTGAATGTAAAAGGTCTGTTGTTTTGGATTTCGTCATAGACAGGAGCGGCGAGAGTTGCTTTTCCGTCGTGCAGTGAGCAAGCCGCCAAAATTACAATGTCGCTGTCATTAGGCAAAATGACGGTGCTGTTTTTAGGCACATCAAATTCGACAATGTAAAAGTACATACTTTTTGCAATTTCATCCTTGCCGTTTTTGTGACAATGGGTTGCTTCATATGCGATTTTGCCTTTTTTGATATATGCGGTTTCACCGAAGTCGTACAAATCCCATCTTGCAAAACGCTCAAAGCAGGAATTTACCTCTGCCTTTACTTCTCTGCCGTTTATGACAAATTCGGCGTCTTTATCCCCGACCAATGAGGCGCAAAGGAATGCAATTTTGCTGTCTTTACTGCCCGTATTTATCTTTTGTGCAGAGGCAGTAAGAGCGTTGTTTCCATTCTTGTTAATGATGAATTTGTATCCGTTTGAATTGATTTCATCAGGCACAATTTCAAACGGAACAGTGTAGTCATAGTCGCCGCATTTGCCTTGCTTTGTGATAATATTTTTGTCGAGAGGCAGTTCAATCGGTACAGCCTTTTCCGCTTTTACCTTTTCACCGCTCTTTAGCTTGAGTGCAAAACTTTTGATTTCGTATGGTTTAAAGCTTGTAATAAGTTTTCCGTCCTTTATTTCAGCCTTGCCCTTGTATTCTTCACTTGCAAAAACTTCTTTTGCATCCTCTATGCCGTTTCCGAGTGTGAGCGAAAATTTGTTTATGGTTTTGTTTGCGCCCTCATTGAGCCTTATGATAATTTCATCGCTGTTTTCGGCTTTTTTGATAGCACGAACAATGACATCATTGGAAGAAACACTGCCGAAAGAATAATTTGTACCCAAAGCTCCGTTGTGCTTTTTGCAAATATATGCAGTCATAGGAGTAATGAATTTTCGTGCCTCAAGCTGTGTGTCTGAGCCGACATCTCCCTTGTGGCTGAAAATTGCGAATGAATATCTGTTGAGCCCCAAGTCCATCATTGACTGCATAGAGTCGATTCGATAGTTGTGCTTAGGCGTGTGCAGAACGGTAAATCTCAGCGTGCTGTCGTTGAATTTGTCCCAGCCGTATTTACATTCGCTGATTACGGATACACCGCTTTTTCCGTTTTTGTCTGTAATGTCTGCCCAATTTTGAGCAGGTACCTCATAGAGTTTGTCGCACATATTCTGCCTTTTTATTGCACCGAGTCCCAGGTCAAATGTGGCTGTACCGTTGCTTACATTAAAGCTGAATTGCTCTTTTGCCAATGTGCGCAGAGACTGCCATTCTATTTCGGAATATACCTCTACACATTTTCCGCCGTCCGAAAGTGCAATAATGTTTGTGAAGGTACTCTTTTTGTCACGCTGTGTAACCTTGAATGCGACACGGCATGGGCCGTTTTCGATTATTTGCATTTTAGATTTAACGGGGATTCTGTCTGCCGCATTTTTGTTTTCGTTATAATCCATTTCCCACGCAGGCCAAACGCGTGAGCCGTTGTACTTGAGCAGCCCGAGAGAAACAGGCTCTTTCAGAATTTGGAAATTGTTTTGTTCCTTGTCAATAATCGACTCAATATCGCCGTTTGGATTTAGGGTGACGATATACTTTTGATTTTCCATTCTGTTCTTTGAGATGGAAACAGCACTTTCTGCGTCGCACGGTATATCGCTTACTCTCGCATCATAAATTCTTGTACCGAGACTCTTTACATCTGCAATGAACAGAATTTCGGTATAAGTGTTGGTTCGGTTTATAACTTGACTCTTAATCTCGTTTCCGTCATCATCGAACACTCTCACATTTTTATTGCCTATACCGCTAAGTCGGGCAGTTACGGGCTGCTGCCTTTGAGACTCAATCGGGTTGTACACCATAATAGGTGTACCCTTGCAAAAATCTGTTTTCATATTCAGTGCCAGTGCCGATGCGGAAGCTTCCAGCTCGTTTGCAAATTGATTCATTGACACGGCATAGTCGTTCCATGAACGCCTGTAAACTCTTTGGCAGCTTGTACCCGGAATATCATCGTGGAATTGGTGAGCAATGAATCTTTTCCAGGCTATGTCGATAGCACTCTTGTTATATTCTTTGATGCCGAGATAAGATGCGGTTACACTTGCTCTTTCTGCAATGTCAGCCAGTTCCTGACATCTTCTGTTCCAGCGTTTTCCCACCGCTCTGGAAGTGTAACCGCCTACTGCGTGGTCTTTCATGACCAGCTCATTGTTCCAGACAGGGAGCTTCGCCTTTTGCTCCGGTGTGAAATTTTCGTCAATATCGTGATAAATTCGGTCGGCTGAAGATGCCAAAACCTCAATATTACTGCTGTTGTTTTTGCTTATTTCTTCTTCAACAAATTTTACGCTTTTTTCCTTGGGTGCGCCGCCACGGTCACCGATTCCGTGGAAAATATAAGTCATATCGAGATCGTATTTTTCATTCTCTTTCAGTTTGTTTTGGACAAAATCCCAGTCACGCAATTTTTTGAGCGTAAAGTAGTAGTCGTGAGGGTTTACACTCGCATATATCTCGTTGCCGTCTACGCCTCTCCATCGACCTATGTCAAACGGCACTCCGTAGGCACTGCCCCAAGCGAGCTTTTGGGTGGTGAATCCCATCAGATTGGCGTGACTTGCGATGCTCGGCAATGCCCAGCCGAAGCCAAAGCAGTCCGGCAAATATATATCAACGCTTCTTTTTCCGAATTTTTTGTCAAAATATGAGTTGCCGAAAAGAATGTTTCTAAACAAAGCCTCAGGTGACGGAATGTTTACGTCTCCGTTTTCAAATGATGAACCGCAAACATTCCATCTTCCTTCTTTTATATATTCTTTCATTTTGTCAAAAAGTTCCGGATAATACTCCTCCATCAGCTCGTATCTGTATGAGCCTTCAAATGAAAAAGTGTATGTAGGATATTTTTTGAACAACTTGAAGTTGTCAACAAGTGTGTTGTAGATATATTTGCTTACAGTAGTTTCAAAGTCCCAGCTCCAAACGGTGTCGAGATGTGCGGTTGCGACTGTATAGATTTTCTTTTTATTGCTCATTGTTTTTATTTTCCTCGATACTTTTTTTATACTTTTTGTGTAGGTACAATGTGAGTATTTGGAGCAGAATTACTGCTGCCGCCCCTGCAAAAATGCTTGCCCCGTTTATAACAGCGGCTGTGCTTAAAGCTATAAATGTGCAGATTTGTATGCCCGACAAAATTATATTTCGCTTATATCCGTTTTTGGTATAAGAAAACAGGGATATAACCGCACAAACCAGCGAAGTCAAAATAACTGCCGCAAAGGATATAAAGCAAAGCAGCATCGCTTTGTTTTGGAACACCGATGCGGAATCCGAAATGATACTTTTAATTATTGATATAAGATTTATGCCTGCACCGTTCACTTTATATACAGGTATCAGCAGTGCGACTATCGGCAGAAAAAACGATATGAGTCTGACGATTGCTATGGGCGAGCCGATGGAGGACTTCTTGAGTCCGTTCAAAAAATTATCGAATCGTTCCCATTCTTTTTCTGCCCTTATTTTGTCGCTTTCGAGCCTTTCGTCAAAGCCGTATTGCACGATATTCACGCCGCAGCTCGGACAGTTTGGCTTGAGATAAAACGGGCTTAACCTGGCACCGCATTTAGGACATTTGTTACTCATTTTCGTTGCCTCCTATCGCCTGAACTTTTGCTTTTTCTTCTCGTCTGTTTTTTAAGTCATCACGAATTTGCTTTAGCTTTTCGCCATTCAGATTGTAGAATGCGTACGGAATAAGAGTAATGAGACCTAACAGTTTAGGTATCAGAATAAACAGCGCCCATATCCACAAGTCAGTGTGTTCTCCTTTTACGGCTACCGAATTACCGACTGTGTCTTTAGTGAAAGTTAAACCTATCAGAGGCAGCAGTGCAGTACCGATAGAGGTGGACAGAGAACCGGTCAGCTTGCCTACAAAGGTGAGTACGGAAAAGCTGACTCCCTCATTTCTTTTTCCCGTTTTCCATTCCATATAGTCTACCGTGTCGCCTATCATCTCAGTAGGAATGACATTGTTGACAGTTTGGAAAAAGGCAAAGAAAAAGTTTTGGAGCATAAGCAGAACAGAGATGGCAACAACATTTGTTTTATAAAATCCGAGGCCGCAGAAGAATACTGCCGTGCCCAAAACAGCGTTGAAAATAATATTCATCATAACTATATGCTTGTTGTCCATTTTTTCTTTCAGCTTTGGTATCAGCAAATATGATATAAAGCCAAGCAGAGTACCCGGCAGTGTTATCCACAAAACAGCAGAGTTCAGGTCGAGTACCTCCGAATAGTAGTAGGTCTGAAAAACATTTGATATACCGCCGAGACTTCCGAGCACATTCGCAACAATAATCAGGAGCAGCGGCTTGTTTTTAATGAGAACTTTGAAGTTATCAAGCAGTGACGGCTCCTTTACACTTTGACTTACTCTTTCTCTTATTTTCAGTCCTGCAAGAGAGAACAGCCCCATACCGAACACACCTGCTATACAAGCGAGAATCAAAAAGTCCTGTGCAAGTGTGATATTCCAAACACCTTTGTTACTGAAATCCATCATAACCACAAGCATTGTTGTCGAAAGGCCGCCGATAAGGCCTGACAAAAATCTTGCAGTTGAAATAACCCTTGTTCTGTCACTCGTCGACGGCGAAATAGCCGCACTCATACTCCAAAACGGAACATCACCGAGAGTATAAAACAGTTCCCATATGAAATAGGAAACATACATATAAATAATTTTTACTGTCGTCGATTTTGCATCTGCCAATATTTCGGGACCGGCAAACAACATAATCGTAGTTATTGCAAGAGGCAGCGGCACAAACAAAAGATAAGGCCTCAGTTTGCCGTATCTCGTTCTCGTTTTGTCAATTATTCCGCCCATAAGCGGATCGTTTACTGTGTCCCAAATGCCCAGAAACAAAATCATTGTTGACACTGCAGCAGGAGGAATTTCAAAAACCTTTGTAAAAAACAGCGAAAGGTATCCGCCGGCTATCAGATTGTATCCGAACACCTGACCTGCATTTGCAAGACCGTATGACAGCGTTTCTTTTACGCCTACATACCTTGTTTCTTTATCCATAAAAATCAGCTCCATTCAATAATTTTTATCTGATTTTTTATTTCCATCCGCCGCAATAGTTTTTATTGTGCTCTATAAATTCATCTACAAGTTTTACCGCTATCGAGTAGCTGTTTACGAGAGGGTGGAGTGTAAGCGCCTGAATTGCGGCAGAGCGGCTCCGCTCCCTTATTGCTTTGGAGGAGAGTCTTTCATAGTTTTTGACTCTGCGTATCAGCTCGAGATTTTGCTCGTCTACCTTGCCTATACGGTGCGGTGTACAACCGTTTTTATCGACATCACAGGTGATTTCGACCACATCGTCGTTCCTTAAACCGTCAATAGAGCCGTCGTTTGGAATACACATAATCATAGTGCCCTTTGTTCCGCTTTGAGCAGTTTCGATAAACTTGAGTGCAACGCCGGCATATCCGCCGTCATCTTCTTCGTAAATGTCAAAGTGCCATGGCTGAGTACGCTTTTCACCTGTTTCACTTGCCATATAACTGCCCTCACGCATACCGTACCATTTGCTGAAAATCTTTAAGCAGTTTTCAAAATCGTTTTCTATATCCATTTGCGAAAGTTCCGTCGTCATGGATTTATTTATATCTCGTATTTGTTCGCCACGGGTTTGGTCGGCTTTGAGTATGTTTTCAACAGCTTTTTCACGATAGTAAAAATAATAGAGATATTCGTTCAAAACGCAGCCTCTGTCTCTTAGAAGCTCCTTTTCGAAATAACGCATATCACTCTTTTTGTATGCCTCGTCATTTCCGATCAGTTCCGGCATTATTTCTCTGCCCTTTAGCTTTATACTCTTGAAATATGACAGGTGATTAAGGCCGTAACATTCGCCCGTTATGTCATTGGGACTTTCGCCGTACATGAGTGCAAAGGTGCGAAGCATTCCCGATGGAGCATCGCATATTCCGTATGTAAAATCATATCCCATATCACGCAGGGTTTGGCTCACTACACCGGCAGGATTTGTAAAATTAAAAACTTTTACATTGGGTTTTGAAAATTTTTTGATAAGCTCGCAATATTCGGCAAGAGCCGGTACGCTCCTCATTGCAAAAGAAAGTCCGCTCGCTCCCGTTGTTTCTTGACCGAGGACACCGTGATTGAGTGCGATTCTTTCGTCCTTTGCTCTCATTTCATCTTCGCCTACACGGATTGTGGTTATAACATAGTCGGCATCCTTTACTGCCTCAATGCTGTCCGTCGTCAGCATAAATTTCATTTTAGGACAAAGGAGATTTGCAACATGACTCGCCATACCGCCGTAAATTCTTAATTTTTCTTTGTTGTTATCCATAAAGCAAAGCTCGTCTATCCGCAGCTTTTCTGCTTTTTGTGCTATGCTTTTTGCGAGGAACATTGAGCGGACTCCGCCCCCTCCGATGACTGTTATTTTCATATACATATACCTCCGGCTGCTGTTCTATATACATAATTATAGTATTGTTGTGCCGCCAATAAAAGAATATAATACGACAATAAATTAAATATTGTGTCGTATTATATAAAGTTTTTATTGAAATAAATTTCGGTTTGTATTATATTGTTTGTATAGACAGAGAGGACTTTAATATGATTTTATCATTTAATTATAACGGCTGCCGAATTCAGCTTTTCAAAATATTTTCCGATACGCTCGATTCCGTGGTTCAGATGCATTCTCACGCAAAAAACGGGTACGAGATTCATTATATTGCCAGAGGCAAAGGTGTACTCGAAACAGAAAAAGACCGGTATGACATAAAGAAAGATTCTCTCTATGTTACCGGTTCCAATGTGCTCCACAAACAACTTTCCAGTAAGGATGCCCCGGTGTTTGAAATCAGTGTTTATCTGAAAATTCTCGGCAATACCGATGATGCGGCAATACGATTTTTTGCCTCCAAGTTTTTTTGGATAGGAAAATGCAGTCCTCAGCTGCGTAGGATATTTAATCAGCTCGTCTCCGAAAATTCAAAAACAGGTCTGTGGAGAGAAAGCATTCTGTCCTCCCTTACCCTACAGATGATTACGGAGATGACACGCCTCTACTATCCCGACAATGCCAGCTCTCTGCTCCCTCCTGAAGATTGCGACCTGAATGAAAACCGCTCATGGATACTCGATACTCTTTTGCTGGAGGATTGCAGTGATGTAACCCTTAATGACTTTGCCAGAGGTATGGGTGTGTCACCCCGTCAGGCAGAAAGAATTATCAAAGATTATTACGGTTCATCTTTCAGAAAGCTGCGCTATGAATCAAAGATGGCTATGGCAGCATCGCTCCTTGAGAGCGAAAACATCACTATAAATGAATGTGCCGCAAAATGCGGCTATACGAGCCTAAGTTCCTTTGCCGCTGCGTTTAGACGAAAATTCAATATCAGCCCAAACGAGTATAAAAAATCTATAATTGCCAAACGAGACAGTTCAAAATTATAGCTCTCCACCGATTTTTCTTATTCACAGCTTGTCAGCAATGAGCATCAAATTGTTCACGTCTCTCTAGACGAGCCTGCCGTTTTTGATCGGAGGCAGAAAGATTACCATAAGATTGTTTGTCTTTTCGAGAATACGGTAGTTGTTGGCTATTTCGTCTGCGTCCTACAAAGTTTTGATGTCGTATTCGTCCGAATAGAACCAAACTCCCTCCTTGCGTGAACATATTGTTTGTTCAAACGGCATGATTGTTTTGAGACTAATTAACTGTAATTTGATAGGAAAAACTAAAACATTTATATTAGTTGACCTAATATGAATTGCAGGTAAAAAGCGGTCTGTTCATTACGGATTGCTTTAGTTTTTTATTGATGTCTATTGTTGGTTTTAATCACAGGATAGCATATGGATTAAAAGGTTGAAATAAAATCACTTGAAATTGCGATTTTTTCCTGCTATAATAAAAATATAACGTGTGGCATTTCTGCGTAAATCCAGTTGCAGAAGTCACACGCTTTTTTTATGAAATCGTGTGAGAAACGATAAATAAAGCACAATTACATAAAAAATCGAGTAGCAGAAATGCGTAAGTCCGGATTTTAGGGCTTGCGTGTTTTTATTTTTTGAAAGAAAGGTGATTTAATATGGAAACAGGAAATCAATTTTTAGGGACGGAGCGTATCGGCAAGCTTATGCGTCAGTACGCAATCCCTTGCATCATATCATTGTTGGTTGGTGCGCTTTACAATATTGTTGACCAAATTTTTATTGCAAATGCAAGTTACCTCGGCTCTTACGGAAACGCTGCCAACACAGTCGTTTTTCCGTTGACGGTTGTGGCTCTCGCTATCGCCGTAATGGTGGGTGACGGTTGTTGTGCTTTTGTAAGTATGGCGCTTGGCAGAAAAGAATCAGACAAAGCAAAGCGTAGCGTGGGCAATGCTGTTGTGCTGACCGTTGCAGGCAGTGTTATTTTGACGGCACTGTATTTGATTTTTGCAAATCAAATCATTGCTATGTTTGGCGGAACGGTCAATGAGGAAACATTTCGCCATTCGCAGGAATATTTTTTCTACATCACTTTGGGTATTCCGTTTTATATGTTCGGTCAGGCTATGAATCCTGTAATTCGTGCAGACGGAAATCCAAAATTTGCTATGGCTTCAACTTTGGCAGGTGCGGTCATCAATATCATTCTTGACCCTATTTTTATTTTCTGCTTCAAATGGGGAATGATGGGTGCGGCTGTTGCCACGGTAATCGGTCAGGTAGTGACTGCAATTCTTGCCGTTTGGTATATTGTGCATATGAAAACAGTCAAGCCTTCACGCAAAGATTTTGCTTTGCAACGGAACATTTGCGGAAGAATGTTGTTGCTCGGAATTACAAGTTTTTTGTCTCAAATCAGTCTTGTTGCGGCAATGGCTGCAATCAACAATATGCTTCGCAAATACGGTGCGCAAGACCCTGTTTTCAAGCAGGAACAGTATGCGCAAATCCCAATGGCGGTAGTTGGAATTGTTATGAAATTCTTCCAGATTGTCATTTCAATAGTAGTCGGTATGGCGGCAGGCTGTATACCTATTATAGGATACAATATGGGCGCAGAGAAAAAATTGCGTGTAAAGGAACTGTTTACCAAGTTGCTTGTTGCCGAAGCGTTGGTGGGTGCTGTTGCACTTGTATTGGCAGAGGGCTTCCCTCATCAGCTTATCGCCATTTTTGGTGCAAAAAATGAGAGTGTTTATTATACCGAATTCGCAATCAAGGCATTCAGAATTTATCTTTGTATGATGATTTTGGCTTGCGTCAACAAAGCTTGCTTCATCTTCCTGCAGGCAGTCGGCAAGGCATTGTCTTCAACTATGTTGTCAATGTTCAGAGAGGTTGTGTTCGGTGTGGGTTTTGCATTGCTCTTGCCTGTGTTCTTCGGCTTGGACGGAGTGCTTTATTCAATGCCTGTGTCCGATATTTTAACCTTTATCATCTCGGCAATTATCATCGTGAAAACATATAAAGAATTGAATACGAAAGGAGCGCAGAGCATATGAAAAACAGAGTTATAACCATCAGCCGTGAGTTTGGCAGCGGCGGTCTGTGTAGTGGTTTCTGCTTCTTTATCGCCCGTCAAAGTGACGATTTTTCAAAAAAGGCTTGTCATGTCACATAGACGGTAGAAAAATTTGAAATTCTGTGTTATACTTTCCTCGTTCAAACAATGATAAATCCCGTATTTGATGAGGTAAGATTGAGTGATGAAATGTACTGTGTTTTATGATAGTTGGCAAATGGAATGTTGTGGAACGCCATTTTCCGTAGGGGATATAGTAAAATGGCTTGTTCTCAAAGCAGAACAACTGAACACTCCTGTTAATGTAGGGGCGATTAACTATTGTTACGAAGCCCATAGTTCTGATTGGCAAAACATATTTGTATTAGAGGGAAAGGTTGAAACAATCAAAATTTTGTATCATTCGTATGCCCCATCAGAAAACAATCCCCGCCTATTGATTCCTATTGGTGGAAAAACCATTGATGCAGAAAATGCAAAAGGGTTTGATAAAAAAGTTGATGATATGGAAGCAAGCGGATACATTGTTGTCCTAAACGAATATGCGATTAGGTCTGCCAAAAAAGAAGAAGTTACTTTCAAATAAGTTTCCGTTCTTACTCCCATTCCAGCGGTCATGCTCAAAATTATCATCTGACTTTGGACAGCGGAGTCCTCGGAATTGATAAGTGCGTGGACATTATTACCGAATTATTTTGACCTAAAAATGAAAAAATCGATTTAAGCGATGTCTCTCAAAAGTTTCAGTTATAAATGCCTTAAATCGCACTAAAATGACTTCGGAATTTTGAAATTAGCTGTCTCTTAAAATCTCTCAAAGACTCTCACGATATTTTAAAGCAAAGAAAAAATGCCCGAATGCTGCTGTAAAAAGCGGTATTCGGGCATAAAAAAGCCTCGGAACAAATTGTTCCGAGGTATTGGCTGGGGAATAGGGATTCGAACCCCAACAAACAGAGTCAGAGTCTGTCGTGCTACCGTTACACAATTCCCCAATAGCGACAACTTCTTTTTCGTTGCGAATGATATTATACTATGAGGCACAGACAAAGTCAACATTTTTTTACGGTAATTTTAAAAAATCCAAATTGTCTAAATTACAAGATTAAATAGGACAACGGCAGCCGTAAAATCCAAGAGGAAAACGGCAGGCTTAATCAATCTTGGTACTGCTGTGCCGCGCCGAAACAATATTAAGTACAGGCAACCGCCGCATCATAAAATACCGTTAATCGCACTTTATATTGGGATGATAAAGCTTAGCCATACCGCCGGTGCTTGTTTCGCGGTACTTAGCGGAGAGGTCTCTGCCTGTTTCATACATTGTTTCTATTATGAGGTCAAGCGAGATCTTTCGCGTTGCGGTAAGGAAATTGGCAAGGTTAATGGCATTTATGGAACGCATTGCGGCTACGGCATTCCGCTCTATACACGGAATTTGCACGAGGCCGTATATCGGGTCGCACGTAAGTCCCAAATGATGCTCTATGGCGTTTTCGGCGGCATACTCTATCTGCTCAAGGCTCATTCCGAAAAGCTCGCCGAGAGCCGCTGCGGTCATGGCACACGCCGTTCCGATTTCTGCCTGACAGCCGCACTCTGCACCGCTTATCGATGCATTTGTTTTTACCAAAAGCCCGATAATCGCCGCCGTAGCGAGTGCTTGTTCTATTTCTCTGTCGCTGTATCCCCTCTTTTTTTGGAAATACAGCATTACGGCAGGCAAGACTCCGCTTGCACCGCACGTGGGCGCGGTAACTATGCGGCCGCCCGCGGCATTTTGTTCACCCACAGCGTAAGCATACGCGCAAACAATGCGGTTTTCACGAGTTTCGGGAGATTCGTCAATATGGTTCTGCCTGAATAAAAATCCCGCTTTTCTCGACACGCCGAGTCCTCCCGGCAAAATTCCCTCAGTACTCAGTCCATCTTTTATGCAATCACGCATACAATCCCAGACTTCGCCGAGAAAATCCCATATATCGCTCCCCTCGGTCTTTTCGACATACTCCCATATACGTATATCGTTTTTACGGCAATGCTCCGCAATATCTTTAAATGTGCTGAATTCGTATATCGGCTTGCTCTCAGCCATTTTCATACCCTTGATTGTGACTTCGCCGCCACCTATGCTACATGCGAGCATACTGTCGCAAAGCTTATCATCCTTATAGGCAAAAAGCTCCATAGTATTTGGATGCGGAAGGTCGGTTTTTGCAAAATCAAATTCAACAGTTGTGTCAATCGGAGACAATGTTTCCTTGACTATGCGGTCGGTGCCGTGACCTCTGCCTGTTAAGGCAAGAGAGCCGTATAATATCACCTTGAATTTATCGACATCAGGGTTTTTCTTCTTAAAAATACGGCAGATTTTTTCCGGTCCCATAGTATGCGAGCTTGAGGGTCCTCTGCCTATTTTATACATCTGCCTAATTGACTGAAGCCCCTTTGGCAGCTCTTTTTCGGCTTTTTGTGTACCCGAACCGAATGCAAAATCATCAAGTGACAGATGGAATGCGCTGCAAAGATTGCATATTGCATCAAACGATGGGGATGTCTCACCCTTTTCCCAACTTGAGAGGGTATTCACGCTGATGCCGAGAATATCAGCCAAAGCGGTTTTGGTTATACCATGCTGCTTCTGCAGGGTCGCTATTTTTTTACCGAAAGAATGATTTTCCATTTTAACACTCCGAACCTTTAACTCAATATTGAAAAATTGCTGTACCGCTCGTTTTCGAACACAGTAAGGAAACCTACAAATGCCGAAACGTACAGAATAAGAGTAAATATAATGTAAGCCGTGAATTTAAGAGCCTTTTGATTATCCGGCACAGCCGAATAGAGATTTATAATTATAAGGGTTCCGAAAAGCACGGCAATAAACGCAATATCGGCGAGATACCGTATATTGACGCCTCCCAAGCACATATCGAGAAAAGCCACCGCAATGGGCATTATCACGCCGAGCAAAAACGTTGCTCTTTTCCAATTCTCCGTTTTTTTCGTAAGAACACACGGAAATCCGAAAAGGCCGAGTGAAGCGGGCAAATTAAATATACCCATAGTTCTTGTCAAGTAGATATATCCTTTATAGCCGCCTTTGTATGCACTCGCGCTGAGGTGAAAAAACGGAAATTCGGTTTTAAAGTCCGGTAATTGCAGAAAGTAATGATAAATCGCAGGCAAAAACAGAACCGGTGTCACAGCATATTTTGAAACGTCGGCAACGGTCAGCTGATATGCAGAGCCGAAGTCGAACACCGACGAAAAGCGCGCGTAATTGTACCACATCTGAAATGCCGCTCCGACAAAGACCGGTAACGCAAAAGACAAAACGGATAACAGCTTCACTTTCGTTTTTATATCCTTACGGCAAAGGACATTTAAATAAAGCGGCACCATAACAACAGACATAAGTGCCATATTGGGTCTTGACATAACCGTAAGAACCAACGAAATACCCGCAAAAAAGAAATCGGCACATTTTGCCGCCGTCTTTTTCTTCTCGTAAGCAGCAAGCGAGAACATCATAAACAGAGATAAAAAGCAAACTCCGCTAATCACAGCCGTATAATACATATCGGCACTTATTAAAAGCATAAACAAAAGGCTTCCCGACTCTACCGCGGCAAATCCGAAAAACACAAGAGCTTTATTCGGTTTTTCGCAAAATATTCCGACTGCTTTTAAATACGTAAGCGCGACAGCAGTTACAGCCGCCGTAAACAGTATGAAGCACACCGTCGCCGCCGACGGCACCTTTCCTGTTATAAAGTAATACGGGTAATAAACCGTTATAATGGGTGTTATTCCGAAATAAGAATAATATTTACCGTCGTACAGTGCTCTGTCCCACAGGAAGCGTATACCCGTTCTGCTCGCTCGGTCATATGGGTTTGAAAGAGCCAATAGTTCCTTTGCCGGTTCAATATCAATAGATAGCCGATGCTTTAAAAAGGCGTCGAACTGCTGCTCATAAGCATTTTTATTGTAGAGCGTTTCAAACGGATACGTCGCCGCGGGCTTGAAAATACCGGCATATATGAAAACTCCGAATAAAATACACAACAGCCAAAGAAAAACAAAGGCGATGTTTGTACTCTTTTTGTTTCGGCCAAGTATGCACGTGTGAAGACGCGCCTTGCCGCTGAAAAAATAAAACAGCACAAAGCTTAATACCTCTACCGTGACAAATCCAGAAAAGCTCATTTGGCTATGCACTCCCGTTTTCGCTCATACTTTCTCAAAAATCCTATCGCTATTGTAACATATCGAGGCGAAAAATAAAACAGTAAAAAAGCTTTAAGTGCGGACAATATTTAATTGCACAAGATAAGCTGTTATGATACAATATTTATAACTTATATGAGAGGTGATTATTTTGGAAGATTATATAAAGGCTTCCGATCTTGCTCTGCTGACCGAGGGCTATGAGCTTACCATGGCAGACGGGTTTATGGGCGCAGGTATGAAAGATACCGTCGCATATTTTGATTTATTCTTCAGGCGCGTTCCCGATAACGGCGGTTTTGCCATCGCGGCAGGCCTATCAAAGGTTATCGATTATCTTGAACATCTGCATTTTCGCGAGGAAGATATAAAATACCTCAAATCAAAGGGCATCTCCGACGAGCTTGCAAGCTATCTCAAAGATTTCAAATTCACCTGTGACGTATGGGCAATCCCCGAGGGCACTCCGATTTTTCCGAACGAGCCTATCATAAAGGTAAGAGGCCCGATAATAGAGGCTCAGCTTATTGAAACAATGCTCTTGCTCTCAATAAATCAGCAAAGTCTTATAGCCACAAAGGCAAACAGGCTTGTAAGAGCGGCGCACGGAACAGCGGTCGCGGAATTCGGCACAAGGCGCGCTCAGGGCGTTGACGAAGCGGTTTACGGTGCAAGAGCCGCTTACATCGGCGGCTGTGTCGCAACCTCAGGCGTAATACCAGAAAAGGAATTCGGCATACCGTCGGTCAATACAATGATACACTCATGGGTACAGCTTTTTGACAGCGAATATGACGCATTCTGCGAATATGCGAGACGTCACCCCGACGACTGTACTCTTGTGGTTGACACATATGACACCATCCGCTCCGGTATTCCAAATGCAATAAAGGCCTTTGACGATGTTTTGGCTCCGCTCGGCAAACGGCCGAAGAGCGTAAGAATAGATTCGGGCGACATCACATATCTTTCAAAGAGAGTCAGAAAAATGCTCGACGTTGCAGGCTATCCGGACTGTGACATCATGGCGTCAAATTCGCTTGACGAGCACCTCATCAGCGATATGGTCTCGCAGGGTGCAAAGGTGGACTGCTTTATAGTCGGCGAAAGACTTATAACCTCGGCTTCTTCTCCCCTTTTCGGCGGCGTTTACAAGCTCTCCGCAATAGAAAAGGACGGCAAAACGGTGCCGAAAATAAATCTTTCGGAAAACGTCAGAAAAATTACCATTCCGTCATCAAAACAGGTATACAGGCTTATAGACAAGGATTCAGGCAAAGCGATAGCGGACGTACTTACTCTTGATGACGAAATAATCGACGAAACAAAGCCGTATGTACTCTTTGACCCGGATTTCACCTGGAAGAGAAAAGAAATAGAAAACTTTGTAACGAGAAAGCTTCTCGTACCGATATTTGAGGGCGGCAAAAAGGTCTACGAGGAGCCATCGCTCAAAGAAATACGCGATTACTGCCTGAGACAGACAGACACGCTTTGGGACGAAGTAAAGCGTTTTGAAAATCCTCACAAATACTATGTCGATCTCTCAAAAAATCTTTGGGCGGAAAGAAACGGTCTTATAGAGAAATTTAAGGGCATTAAATAATTTTACGGAGGGTTCACTATGAATATATGGCATGACATAAGCCCGGACAGAATAACAAAAACCTCGTTTGACGCTGTTATAGAAATCAGCAAGGGCAGCAAAATGAAGTATGAGCTTGATAAAGAAACCGGTCTTTTGCGGCTTGACAGAGTTTTGTATACATCTACCCACTACCCTGCCAACTACGGGTTTATTCCGAGAACATACGCAAAGGACAACGACCCTCTTGACGTGCTTGTTCTCTGCTCTGAACAGATAGAGCCGATGGCCCTCGTCAAATGTTATCCGATAGGCGTTATAACCATGCTTGACAACGGTTTTCCTGACGATAAAATCATTTCGATTCCGTTTGATGACCCGATGTATAACTCATACACCGACATAACTCAGCTTCCTGCCCACATTTCCGATGAAATGAAGCACTTTTTCTCAGTTTATAAAACACTCGAAAACAAAAAGACGGTTATTGACGAGACAAAAGGCGCTTTTGCAGCGGCTGATATTGTCGAGGATTCAATAAAGCGCTATACACAGGTATTTGAAAAGTAGTTTTTGGTGTGGGGTGAACAAGTGAAAAACAAGGCTGTAAAAATTTTTATGGTGCTGATTGTGGCGGTCGTAGCCATATTCGGCACAGTGGCAATAGTAAATTCTTCAAAAAACGGTTGGGAGCCGTCTGTTAAAGAAACCAAAGAGCCGAAAACCAAAAAAGCGACACCTGTTGCCGCGGTTTCCGATGAAACCGTGACTGCGGAGAAAAAAGAACCGGTTAAAATCAGTATGCTCTCGGTCGGCGACAATCTCATACACGACGGAATTTACGAGCAGGCAAAAAAGCGTTCAAAAAACGGCGGTTATGATTTTTCATACGCATACAAAAATATTGCCTCCACAGTGGAAAAAGCTGATTTGGCTACCATAAATCAGGAAACGATAATAGCAAAAAGCTATGAGCCATCCGGCTATCCGCTTTTCAACTCTCCTCAGGAGGTCGGCGAAGAAGTTAAGAAAATAGGCTTTGACGTTGTAAACCTCGCAAACAATCATATGCTTGACAAGGGTGCTAAGGGACTTTCGGAGGCTATTGATTTTTGGAACAACATAGGCGGCATCACAATGACCGGTGCTTACAAGGACGAAAACGATATGAACCGCCTCGAATACATAGAAAAAGACGGCATTAAGATAGGCCTTGTAGGCATAACCCGCTATACAAACGGTCTGTCATTGCCTAAAGACAGTGCTCTGAAAATAATATACACCTCAGACGAGGACACAATCAAATCAAAAATTCAGAAAGCCAAGGCCGAATGCGATATTGTTTTGGTAAACGTTCATTGGGGTGAAGAGTACACGACAACTCCCAACAACGACCAACGCGAGCTTGCAAGCAAAATGGCGTCGTGGGGTGCAGACGTAATTATAGGGCATCATCCTCACGTCATACAGCCCGTAGAATGGATAGACAACGGGAACGGCACAAAAACACTTGTGGCATATTCTCTCGGCAATTTCATCTCGCAGCAAAACACGGCATCGAGAGTTATAGGCGGTATGCTTCACTACGACTTGACAAAAGACTATGACACCGGAAAAACAACGGTTGACAATGTGGTTTTTGAGCCTATCGTGACCCACTATGTGCGGGGCAGCCACGATGCTCAGATCTATCCCCTTTCGCAATACACCGATTCGCTCGCAAAAGCCCAAGCCTCGAGACTCAAGCAAAACGATTTCAGCATTAAATATATAAACGACTTTGTGGGTAAGGTTATTGATAAACAGTTTTTGAATCAAGCATAAAAGATAAAAGACGGACTGTAAAACATACGGTCCGTCTTTTTATATCAGGCTATTACATAAGCGTTAGTTAATTTTCATCTAACTCCTTTTCGGCTATTCCGACGATTGCACTCGTACCGAGCCTATCGGCTCCCTCCGAAAGGAACTCTGCGGCATCCTCCAGCGTGTGAATACCGCCTGCCGCCTTTATTTTTACGGACGGAGACACGTGCTTTTTAAAAAGCTTTATGTCATCATGCGTTGCGCCGGCATTGGAAAAGCCCGTTGAGGTTTTTATATAATCCACTCCGGCCGCACTTACAATGCGGCACATTGTTTTCTTTTCGTCCTCGGTCAAAAGACAAGTTTCGATTATTACCTTGAGGCATTTGTCGCCGCAAACCTCTTTCAGCGTTTTTATCTCATTTTCCACATAGTCTGCATTTCCGCTTTTAAGCGCGCCGATGTTTATTACCATATCTATTTCGTCCGCACCGTCAAGCAGTGCCCGCTTTGCTTCAAATGCCTTGACCTCGGTCGTGTTATACCCGTTAGGGAAACCTATAACGGTGCAGATACGCATTTTACCGACTGCATATTCCGAAGCAAGCTTTACATAGCACGGCGGAATACAAACGCTTGCGGTATTATACCTAACTGCCTCATCAATCAGACGTTTTATGTCATTCGGAACGGCGGTCTGTTTTAAATTTGTGTGGTCGCAATGCGATAATATTTCGTTTATATCCATTTTTATCCTCCATCGGTCAGATACTGTAATTATTTTACCATAGACTTTAGATACTATCAATTATAAAAAGTCGCCGCAGAAGCTTACCCTCGGGGCCCCCTACATAAGGAAATTACCCAAAAATACATGAAACAGCAAAGTCCGTACCCTGAAAAGGGTACGGGCTCTTACTTTTACGGTGTCACAATCCGATGCTTGATAAACCTGTGGACACAGTTATTTTGAGAGTGAGCTCATATGTTAACCTCTAAGCCAACTACCTAAAACTATAATATTGTTGACTTAACAAATAGCTGGTCAATTGAGCCATATATTGTTTCATAATCGCCTAATTTTTCGAAGCCGTATTTTTCATATAAACCGATTTCTCCGCTCATGATATATATTTTTTCATATCCCAACTCACGCGCATATAAAATTGCGCTTTGAATCATCAACTCTGATAATCTCTTACCACGGTATGGTTCATCAACAAAAACGAATCCTATAAATGGTGTAAACTTGTATTCCTCCGGCAGCTCGTCCTTTTCAGCAAATGTGCAGAATCCCGCCACTTTTCCATTTACGCAAGCAACAAACACCCTTTCCCATGTATTAAAGTCATTGTTTTTCATCTTTTGAGCCAAACAGGGACCCGCTTTCCACGGGCATTTTTCAGCTAAACAAATGGTTTCGTTCCAATATTTGTGTTTTTGGGTCATGCAATAAATTTCAGTCATATATTCCCCTAATAAAAATTTCTATTTATCATATTATAAGTGTTGCACATAATCATAATAGAAACAATACTGCTTCGGCAAGTTATCATGTATTCTGGCCCGCTGACAGAAGTGTAAAGGGACACTTCCTTATGGAGTGTCCCTTTCTGCGGCGACTTTAATATTCCGACATTACTTTGTCATAAGATTGCAAACAAGATTTGAAAGCTCCACCGGGTCGTCAACCGACATACCGCCTATAAGACGCGCCTGAGCATAAAGAATCTTTGCGTAATCACAAAGACTATCTTTATTGTCCTTATAAAGAGACTTGAGCTTTTCGGCTATTGGGTGATTTGCATTTATTTCAAGCACTACCGTAGCCTTGGCGTCCTTACCGTCGGGCATCGCATTCAGCACCTTTTGCATTTCGAGAGAAATAGCACCCTCGCTCGATAGGCAGACGGGATGGTCCTTGAGCTTATCAGTAAATCTAACCTCATGAACATTTTCTCCGATAGCCTCTTTCATTTCTTTGAGCATATCGGCGTTATCCTCGTTTTCCTTTTTGAGGGCTTCTTTCTCCTCTTCGGTTCCGAGGTCAACATCTTCCGTGCAAACGTTAACAAAGGTCTTTCCGTCATATTCGCTGAGTGCGCGAAGGGCAAATTCATCGACATAATCGGTGAGATAGAGTATTTCATAGCCCTTGTCCTTAACCGAATCCACCTGCGGAAGCATATCTATTTTGTCGGTTGTTTCGCCTGCCGCGTAATAAATGTCCTTTTGGCCGTCCTTCATACGGGATACATATTCCTTTAAGGTTACGGGCTTCTTTTCGCTCGACGAATAGAACAAGAGCAAATCCTTGAGGCTGTCCTTGTGAATACCGTAATCGCTGTATACGCCGAATTTAATCTGCATACCGAACGCTTTAAAGAATTCTTCGTAAGCTTCACGGTCGGTTTCGAGCATTTTTTTAAGCTCGGAATCTATCTTCTTTTCTATGGTTTTTGCAATAAGCTTTAGCTGATGGTCATGCTGAAGCACCTCACGCGAAATGTTAAGCGAGAGATCCTCGCTGTCTACAAGACCCTTAACAAAGCTGAAATGGTCGGGCAAGAGGTCCTTGCACTTGTCCATTATCAAAACGCCTTTTGAGTAAAGCTGCAAGCCCTTTTCGTATTCCTTTGTATAATAATCAAACGGAGCGTGTGACGGAATGAAAAGAAGCGCGTCATATGTTGCCTGACCCTCGGTTTTATAATGAATAACCTTGAGAGGCTTTTCATAGTCCATAAACTTATCTTTATAAAAAGCTTCATATTCCTCAGGCTTAATCTCTTTTTTATTCTTTTTCCAAAGAGGAATCATACTGTTTAAGGTCTCATCCTCTTTTACAGTTTCGTATTCGTCCTCGGTTCCCTCCTTAAGACGTCTCTTCTCTACCGTCATTCTGATAGGATAGCGAACATAATCCGAATACTTTTTAACTATTGTCTTGATAGTGTATTCCTCAAGGAACTGAGAATACTTTTCTTCTTCCGTATCATCTTTGATATGGAGAGTTATCGTAGTGCCGACGTCGGACTTGTCGCATTCCTCAACGGTATAGCCCTCAACGCCCTTAGACTGCCAGCGGTAAGCCTCGCTTTCGCCGTAAGCGCGACTTTCAACGGTTACACAGTCACTCACCATAAATGCCGAATAAAAGCCTACGCCGAATTGACCGATAACGTCTATATCCTTTGCGTCGGCGTTTTCCTGCTTAAAAGCGAGAGAACCGCTCTTAGCGATAGTGCCGAGGTTTGCTTCAAGCTCCTCCTTGGTCATACCTATACCGTTGTCGGAAATTGTCAGAGTTCTGTTCTCCTTATCCGGAGTAATTCTGATTTCAAAATCACCGTGCGACATTCCGACATTTTGGTCGGTCAGCGAACGGAAATACAGCTTATCAACGGCATCACTTGCATTTGATATAAGCTCTCGCAAAAATATTTCTTTATGCGTGTATATGGAGTTTATCATTAAATCAAGCAGCTTCTTTGATTCGGCTTTAAACTGTTTTGTACGCATACAAATCACCTGTTTCCATAAAAATAGCCCTTTTTCAAAGAGTAATAATATTATATCACCGCAAAATTAAAAGTCAAGAAAAGTCAAACAGAGTTAATAAACAGTTTACATATTAACAGACAAAATTCTATTATTTTGTTTTGGGCAAAACTTTTCAAAAAAAGGCTTGACTTAGAGTAAACTCCAAGTGTTAAATTATATTTAAATGTAAGCACACTTAACATCCTCGCCCACAATGGGCTATGACGATACTGCAAAAGGAGCTGACTGCAATGAATAAAAAGGTTCTCATTGTTTCATCAAGTCCGAGAAAGCACGGCAACTCGGATTTACTCTGCGATGAATTCGCACGCGGAGCAAAAGACGCAGGAAACGAGGTTGAAAAGGTCTTTCTCGCCGACAAAAGCATAAATTACTGCCGCGGCTGCGGAATATGTAATTCTACGCATAAATGCGTTCAAAAGGATGATATGGCGGAGCTTAATGACAAAATGGTCAAAGCCGACGTTATAGCTTTGGCTTTCCCCGTGTACTTCTATACTGTTGACGCACAGCTTAAAACATTTATAGACAGGTGCGTGCCGCGTTACACAGAAATGTCGGACAAGGATTTCTATTATATTCTGACTGCGGCGGATTCCGATAAATCGGCATTTGACAAGTCGATAGAATGCATAAGGGGCTTTACGCTCGACTGTCTTGACGGTGCAAAGGAAAAAGGAATAATCAGGGGTGCCGGTGTATTTGAAAAAGGCGAAATCAAAGACAAATCGGAATACAAAGAATGCTACAATATGGGCAAAAACGTTTAAAACAATTTAAGGAGACCGATATTTATGGAAAACACCTTGACAAGAAAAAAGCAAATCATAACAGCTAAAGCTCTCACGACGGTAATAGGAATAACTCTGTCGGTTGCCATACCTCAGCTGTTCCACGTTATAGGTATCGTGAGCGGTACCGGCAGTTTACCCGGTTCGGCATTTCTGCCGATGCATCTCGGCGTATTCTTCACAGCTCTTTTGGCAGGTCCCGCGGTGGGTGCCGTAACGGGAGCGGTAAGTCCCCTTTTGAGCTTCGCGCTCACGGGTATGCCGTCGGCTGCTCTTCTTCCGTTTATGATGATAGAGCTTACCGTATACGGTCTTGTATGCGGACTCCTCAAAAACAAAAAAATGCCCGTCATTTTAAAGGTACTCACGGCTCAAATACTCGGAAGAGCCATACGCGCGGCTGCTATTTTAATCGCGTTTTACGGCTTTAAAAGCACGGCGGTTTCACCGACAATAATACTCTCAAGCATCGCTTCGGGTCTGCCGGGTCTTATTTTACAATGAACGCTGCTTCCACTTCTTATATACCGCGTTAAGGGGTTAAACAAATTCTATGAATAATATCGAAAAAGCAAAGGAACGTCTTAAAAACGGTACTTCGCTCGTGCTGTATGACGGCAAAGAGTTCATCGAAGAAAACGGCAAGGGGCTGTCCCCTCTTTTGAAGCTGCTCAGCGAAAAAAACGATTTATCGCGTTTTTGCGCCGCCGACAAAATCATAGGAAAAGCCGCCGCCATGCTTTTTGCGCTGCTTAAAATCAAAAATGTGTACGGTGAGGTTTTAAGCCGCAAAGCCATACCGATACTCGAAAAATACGGTATAAAGTATTCTTTCGGCACCGTAACCGACAGCATAAAAAACAGATACGGCACGGGGATTTGTCCGATGGAGCAAACCGTTGAAGGCATAGACGACGCCGACACGGCATTAAAAGCCATAAAAGAAAAAATTAAAACTATGAGGATGAATAATATGAAAAAGCTCGGATTCGGTCTTATGAGACTGCCTGTTCTTGACAGTAACGACCCCTCTAAAATAGATATTCCGCAAGCCGAAAAAATGGTAGATAAATTTTTGGAGCGCGGTTTCACGTACTTTGACACAGCATATATGTATCACGATTTCAAGAGCGAGGAAACCGCAAAGAAAATCATAGTTGACCGCCACCCGCGTGACAGCTTCACACTCACGTCAAAGCTGCCCACTATGATGTTGAAAACAAAGGATGATAACAGCCGCATATTTGAAAAGCAGCTCAAAAACTGCGGTGTTGACTATTTTGACTACTATCTTCTTCACAACCTGAACGTATCAAATTACGAGACGGCAACAAAGCTCGACTGCTTTGATTTCGTGGCTCGCATGAAGGAAGAGGGCAAAATAAAGACCGTCGGATTTTCGTATCACGATGACGCGAAGCTCCTCGACAGAATTTTAACCGAGCACCCCGAAATTGAGATAGTTCAGCTTCAGATAAACTATCTCGATTGGGATAATCCGGGTATTCAGTCGCGCTTGTGCTATGAAACGGCGGTAAAGCACGGCAAAAAGGTAATTGTTATGGAGCCTGTAAAGGGCGGGACACTCGCAAAAATACCTGACGAAGCCGAAAAACTGTTTAAAGATTATGCTCCGGACGCGTCAATTCCCTCTTGGGCGGTAAGATTTGCAGCAAGTCACGACGGCGTTATGACGGTACTCAGCGGAATGAGCACATACGAACAGCTCCTTGACAACACCGGATACATGGAAAACTTCAAGCCCTTGTCAAAGGAAGAATTCGAAATCATAGGCAAGGCAGTAGACATTATAAAAGCTTCTATAACCGTGCCCTGCACAGGCTGCAGCTACTGCACGGCAGGCTGTCCGAAGCACATTCCGATACCAAAGTACTTTGCTCTTTATAACGAGGAAAAACGCGCTACATATAAAGATTTTTCGGTTAACGGCCAATACTACGAAAATCTCGCTAAGGAATACGGAAAAGCCTCGGACTGCATAAAGTGCAGGAAATGTGAAAAAGCGTGTCCGCAGCACATTAAGGTAAGCGAGCTTATGCCACAAATTGCAAAAACTTTTGAAGAATAAGGGCGCAAAAAGAATCGCAAAGCTTGAAAGCACTCTCGCAAGACTCAACAGAAAGATTGTAAATCACGAGAGCAAATACATTCCGTTCGAGGAAAAGCTAAAAGCGAAAAAGACAGACCGATAACTAAAATCCCCAAAGTACATTTTGCTTTTGCCGCTCCGAAATACATTGATACAAACGACTTATTGTGTTAAAATGGAGTTTATATCAATAGTTTTTCGGGGTGGCATTTTTTATGTATATAAAAAGTCAGAATTTGAAACAGCTCTACCGCATATTTTTTTTATTGTGCTGTGAGGCAGGGATGATTTTACAATATATTGACAGTCTGCGACGCGGCAACGCCGACACGCTTTTATATTACTACACGGTACAAAGCGGCATACTCTGCTTTTTATATTTTTTCTTTCTCGCTGTTTTCAGCCCTAAAAAAGAAAAGGCCGTTATCAGAGGTGCCGTAACCATGTGTATAGCCGTGACCGCAATAGCCTATTTGTTTATGCCGAACGGTGCCAAAGAGGCAGCGGCCTCCGATAAGGCTTTTTACACAGGCTATATTCTTATGCACTATATTGTTCCTCTCATGGTGATACTCGACTATCTGCTGTTTTTCCCAAAAGGGTTATACAAGGCTTTGCACCCGCTTTGCTGGCTGATTTTGCCCTATCTGTATATCGCATTTACAATGATTTGCGCTAAATTCGGCAACAAGATCTTTTCCGCCTTCGGCGGCAGCAGCCGTTACCCGTATCCGTTTCTCGACACAGACCTTTACGGTAAAAACAAGGTTGCGCTTATAATTGTCTTTATTACGGCGGCGTTTTTGGCTCTCGGTTATCTGTCGTTTGTTATTGACCGCCTGCTCGGAAAAAACGGCAAAAAGCTTAAGTAATAAAAGCCTCAAAACATATTTAAAGGAGCGATAAAAGTGATAATATATTTTACAGGCACCGGAAACAGCCGCCATTTAGCAAAAAAGGTCGGAGAAGCAATAAACGAAATTCCGGTCAACTCATTTGAATATATAAAGGAGTGTAAAAAAGGCAGCTTTGACAGCGATACACCCTATGTTTTTGTATGCCCGACTTACGCTTGGCAAATACCGCACATTTTTGAAAAGCTCATAAGGGAATCCGTGTTTCACGGCTCCGATAAAGCATATTTCATAATGGATTGCGGCGGCGAAATAGGAAATGCAAGGAAACAATTACAAGCGCTTTGCTCTGACAAGGGTTTCGAATTTATGGGTGTTTACGAGGTTGTAATGCCCGAAAATTACACGGCTCTTTACAGCGCACCTGATGAAAAAACCGCGGAGGAGCTTATAATAAAAGCGGATAAAGCGGCTCTTGACGCAGCAGAATACATCAAAGCCGAAAAGCCTTTCCCCGATATTAAAGTCGGCATTGCGGACAGACTGAAAAGCGGCATAGTAAATACGGTCTTTTACAAATTCATCGTATCCGCAGACAAATTCTACGCCACCGACAAATGCATAGCTTGCGGAAAATGCGTAAGAAGCTGTGTGCTGAACAACATTGAGCTTAAGAACGGCAAGCCTGTTTGGGGCAAAAGCTGCACACACTGTATGGCGTGTATTAACTTTTGTCCCACAAATGCCATTGAATACGGCAAGCATTCAATCGGTCTGAGGCGTTACACTCTGACAGACTGAAATACGGAAAATTGCTTTTACCGAGTGCTCATAAAGCGTTTCATAACCAAGCGGTATTTTTATAAATTAAAGACATAGATAAAGCAGACCTTGTAGGGACAAATCACAAGGTCTGTTTTTTTTCGGTAATAATTCATATATGAGCCTTTTGTCTCAATATTGCATTTTTCGTTTGACGAGAAAGACAGTCGCTGCGGTGATTTGCTTGCTTGCACCTATATATGAAAAGGTTTTTTGCGAATTTGCCCTTTTTACGAAAATTCGATGTAAAAAAAGGCATAAAAAAACCGCCTCCCATAAGGAAACGGTCTGATATTTGTTATTTGATTGTTTTTCGGTGCTTTGTTTTTTCGCACTTTTTGTTGTACTTATTATAACATACGGATTTCTTTAAAGTCAATGTCAACTTTTTTTCACGATTTTTTTCACGTGTCAATGTCAACTTTTTTTCATTTTGAATTTTGAAACAAAAAAATAAAGCCCTTTTGGGGGAGGGCTTTATCTTCGTGAGGAGTGCTATCGCTGGGAGCGAATAACACTTGATGTTATTACACACTGCTGTCCTTAAAAGTCAAGTGAGAAATAAAATGTTTAAAAAATCGTGTTTTAAAACAAAATACCCGTTTCCAAGTAAAAAAAGACAAACAACACTTGCCTTATACCGTTACAACATAAATGTAATACGGTTCCGCGCTATCGTTAGGACGATATTTGTAAAAAATGTTAATAGTTGCAGGGTCTTCAGACCATAACTCATCAAACGAGCGACCTTCGGCTTTCACGTTATGACCTCTTACCACTCTTCCATTCTCAGTTATCCCCCAAGACCCGTTAACTGTTCGCATGTTCTTATACGTACCATCAATCTCGTCACGCAAATCCTTGGAGTATTTAGCTTTGTGCGCATCATCAAATTTAGCCAATATACCTGTTTCCGGACCCCAAGAAGTGCCGACCTCAGTCATAGACGAGTCTATAACGAAGCCTTTGCTTCTGGCGTAAGCTTTAGCTTCTTCAACAATAGCCTTGACATCGGCTTCGGTCACAGGGCGAGAACCCTGTTGCTGACTGCCACCGCTGCTATTTGAGCCACCGGAGTTGCCCTTATTGCCTGAATTGCCTTTGTTACCGCTGTTTGTTTTATTGCCGCTTGTGTTTTTCTTGCCGCCCGTGCTTTTATTATTTGAGCTGCCTGTATTGCCTGAACTGCCCTTGTTGCCTCCGGCGTTATCATTATTTGCGTTATTGTTTTCGACTGCTGTATTATCAATAGCAGCTATGGTTGTTTCCGGTGTAGCGGTAGTATAAACAAAGTTCCCGCTTTCGTCGGTTACGGGTACAACGTGACCTTCCGCATCGACGGTAGTTTCAACGCCGTCGGGCAATGTTGTAGTCTCGGTTTCCGGTTCAGCCTGCACGGCAACATTCGTAGTGTTTTCTTCCGCTTTGATTTTGTTGGTATGCACAACCGTAGGAACGGTTATCGCAGTTGCTATAACGATTACTCCCGCTACGGTAAGAGTAGCAAAACGAGCTTTAAACTTCTTGTCGTTTTTAAGCTTTTCGTTAAGGTTTTTGACCGCTTCTTTTAAGTTAAATTTTTTCATAGTTTTTTACCACCTCAGATATATTGTAGTTATTTTTGATTTTGTGTCAAGACAAAGCACACATAAAATAGAGATTTACGCTTTATCTTCACACGGTTTTTGTTTTTTCTGAGGCTCTCCTTTCATTTATATATGACCGAAAATCAAAGAAATTTGCCCTTTTGTTTGAATTTGTTTTTTGCTTTTACTCATACTTATAAATGTAGATGTAAGCAAACAATCTTGCAAGGAATTACAGACTGTGCTAAAATCAACGAAGCAAGAAATTAACCTCTTTTTTTGATTTACGTTAACAAGGTTTTAATGAAGAAGGAAACTTTGTTTCTAAATCTAAAATAAAGGAGGTGCTTCTATGGATGTTTATTCACAGTTTTGTGAATTGGTTAAAATGTTAACCACCAATGCAAGTTTGATGGCATCAATATTGACGATTGTCGCTTGCTGTAAAGAAATAACCAAGAAGTAATTTCTTGTTTAATGCCGCAGTAATTATTGTAAGTAATTACTGCGGTGATTGTTTGCTTACACCTATATATGAAAAGTTTTTTTACAAATTTGCCCTTTTGGGAGAAAAAAAGAAACCGTTACCAAACGGTAACGGCTTCCTGAATTTTTCCGAATGAATTATTCTGCGGTTTTTGCAGCCTTAGCGGCTTTTCTTTCCTCTATTTCTTTTACATACTCTCTCTGCTTACTCTCGGTAACCTTGTAGAAGAGCATGGGGATAATGGTGGCAACCATCGAAATAGCACCCGAAAGTATGAGCACAGCCCAAAGCTTTTCAGAGCCCTCCGGAGTTACGGTATTGTACGGGTCTGACGGAGAAATGCCGGAAATTCCATATGCCATAACGCCTATGAATGCGCCGACAGCCATACTGATTTTATTTATGAAGGTCTGCATTGAGAAGCAGATGCCCTCTGCTCTCTCGCCCGTTTTCCACTCAAGATATTCAACTGTATCGCCTATCATAGCGTAGGTTATTACGTTATTGATACCCTGCGGAAGTCCGAGGAGAACAAAACCTATGGCAAGCCAAAGGAGATTTGAGGAATTGTTATATCCGCCGTTTCTGCCTATAAAGTACATAGCGAACATAACTACGGCGCCGAGTACATGTACATAGATATATGTATTTTTCTTTCCGAAATGCTTCGTGAACCACGGAATAAGCACGGTTGCAATTGCTCCGCCGGGAACAACAAGTATTGTAAGAATACTGTATACTGCCTCGTTTCCGAGAACATACTTTGCAAAATAAAGCGAGCCCGTGTACATATAAACGGTTCTTGCCGCACCCAAAATACCGGAAATGAGTATGAGCAAAAGCTGATCGTTTTTAAAGAGAAGCCCAAGGTTATGGCCGAGTGAAGGCGGAGTTGTGTCGGAGGTATATCTCTCTTTTGTGTTTTTAAAGCCATAGAAGAACATCGGCAATGACACAATAACGAGAACAACTGCGCAAATAAAATATGTCCATTTAAGTGTGTTTGCGTTTGCTACGGAATTAGCCGCTATAAGCACACCGTCGGCATCCTTATATTTTGCGGTTACAGCCGAAGTAATTACGGGTACAAATACCGTTACGGCGCCTGCGCCTATGGTGCAGCAAAGACGCGCAACAGTAAGAAGATTGCCGCGAATGGTTGTGTTATTTGTCATAGCCGTTGAAAGGCCCCAATAAGGAACATCGGCTACGGTAAATACCATTGACCAAATGACATAGATAACCGAAATAATGATGAATGATTTTGCCGTGCTGTTATAGACAGGCAGGAAGCAGGCTATGGTAACCAAGCCTATCGGAACAGCCATCCATTTAAGATACGGGCGGCATTTGCCCCATTTGGTTCTTGTTCTGTCAACAATAGAGCCCATAATCGGGTCATTGAGAGCGTCATACACCCTCGTGAAGAGCATAAGAAGCGCTACTGCGGTGGCACCTGTCGTTTTGCCGATCCTGGCGTCCGCCATTAAAAGTGCATCGGTCATAAATATGGTAAGATATGAGCCGATGATGGTGCAGATAAAGTTTTGGCCTATACCGGTAATACTGTACGCAATAGCTTCGCGCGGCTGCATATTACCGTCATTCGGCGTGGTGCCGAACAGCTTATGCCAAAAACCTCTCTTAACAGATTGATTTTCCATTAAGTTAACTCCTTTTCCTTTTTTACAACTTTATACAACTTCAAAAGTCATAAAAAATATTATAATCCAGAAACTTAAAATAGTCAATTTGAATACAACAAATTTTTCATCTTTATTTGATTAAAGACACAAAACTCGTTTGTGACTGTTATTTTTTCACATTCGGAAATGATATGCCCTTTTTGGCGGTCAAACCGCATATTTCTATTTGACTTATTTCTCTTAAACATTTATTATATATAGTATAATTATTTGTATTTGTCTGAAATCGGAGGATGACGGCGTGAAAAAATCAAACAGTTTATTGAAAAAATTGCCGGGGTACATAGGCTACGGCGTAGGTGCCGTGGGGCTTGACCTCAGCTACGGAATGTTCTATTCGTTTTTGTCTTACTACCTTTCAAGCGTACTCGGACTTAAACCCGCATTTCTTTTGATACTCACCCCGATAGCACGTATTTGGGACGGTATTAACGACCCGATGATGGGAACGATAGTTGACAATACGCGCACAAAATTCGGTAAATACCGCCCGTGGATACTCATAGGTGCATTCTCTAACGCGGTGGTTCTTACACTCCTCTTTACATCCTTCGGTATGAGCGGAACAAAGCTTTACATATATATAGCCGTCATGTATATTCTTTGGGGAATGACCAACACCATGGCGGATATTCCCTATTGGTCGATGATACCCTCATTTACAAGCGAAGCTAAAGAGAGAAGCTTAGTAGCAACAATCGCGAGAACCTTCTCGGGTCTCGGCCAGGGAATCATAACAATATTGACTCCCATAATTCTTCCTCTGCTCTCAACAGGCATGACCACAGAAAAGGGTTACAGCGCAACCGGATTTTCGCGTTGGGCTATGATATGCGGAATAGCACTTATACTTTTTTCGGCTACATGCGTATTCAATACAAAAGAGACAAACGTCGTCTACAACGAAAAGCAAAAATTCAGCTTCAAGCAGATATTCAAAACCGTGGCTCACAACGATCAGCTCGTCGTATTTATGATATTCGCCATGCTTTCAAATGCAGGCTGGTACCTGACAAGCTCCACGGCTGTTTACTATTTCACCGATGTTTTGGGTCAGCCTAAGGGTCAATCGCTTTTCCAAACAATCGGCGCAGTCGGCTCGGTAGTCGGCCTTTTGGTAATACCCATGCTCTCGGAAAAATTTACCATGCGCTCAATATACACCATATCGCTCTCGATGACTATTTTGGGATACGCCCTGATGTTCCTCTTCGGCCCGGTGCTTAAAATCGCAATAGCACTTGATATTTGCTATATTTTGGCCTCGGTGGGCATAAGTTCGATGTTTGTTTCGCAAACTGTATTCCTTGCGGACATAGTCGATTACGGCGAGTACAAAAACGGTTCGCGAAGCGAGAGTATAACCTTCTCTATGAAGGGCTTTTTACAAAAAATGGCATACACCATTCAGACTGTTATTCTTTTCGGCGGTCTTGGTATATTCGGCTACAACGAGCAAATTAAAGAGGGCGTTATAAACAGCGCCACCAAAAACGCGATAGGCACAATAGCCTTCGGAATACCGCCGATACTTATAATAATTTCAATGATAGTTTTCCGCAGCAAGTTTAAAATTCACGGCGAGCTTGCCGAAAAAATTCATAGCTATATTACTGAAAAAAGAGCTGCTGACGGTGACGAAAAATGAGGATTCTCATTATAAGGCACGGTGACCCCGACTACGAAAAGGATTCGTTGACTCAAAAGGGGTGGCACGAGGCCGAGCTTCTTGCTGACAAAATGGAAAAGACCGACGTTACGGCTTTTTATGTCTCTCCGCTCGGCAGAGCGCAGGACACTGCAAGCGTTACACTTAAAAGGCTCGGAAGAAACGCAAAAACTTATCATTGGCTCAGGGAATTTCACGCGCCGATATATGACAAAAAGACAAAAAAGCTCCGCGGTCCGTGGGATCTTATGCCTTCGTTTTTCACTAAAGAGGATGACCTTTACGATGTGAAAAAATGGGCGGACACAGAGTTTATGAAGCAAGGCAGAGTAAAGCAGGAGTACAGAAAAGTTTCTCAGGGTCTTGACAAGGTACTTAAAGCGCACGGATACGAGAGAAAAGATAAATACTACAAGGCCGTAAATGCAAACAAAGACACAATAGCGTTCTTTTGCCATTTCGGCGTGGAATGTGTAATGCTTTCACATCTTCTTAACATTTCGCCCGTATGCCTGTGGCAGGGCTTTTGCGCTGCTCCGACCTCGGTCACTACGCTGTACACCGAGGAGCGAGAAAAAGGCATAGCGGTATGGCGCTGCAGCTCATTCGGAGATATTTCTCATCTGTACGCAGGGAACGAAGAGCCCGCATTTGCCGCGCGGTTTTGCGAAATCTACGACGATATGTCGCAAAGACACTGATAAAAGCTATAAAAATGGGGCTGTAAAAATTTCTCGTTTTTACAACCCCGTTTTATATTGTATTTTATCTTAACTTATTTAAGCTTATCTATCATAATATGAGCCGCCTTGTATATATCACCGCAGCCGAGAGTCAGGACAAGGTCGCCGTCCTCTGCATTTTTAACAACATAATCGGCAACCTCCTCAAATGTATTAAACCACACGGAACCCGGAATTTTAGCGGCAAGCTGAGAAGTGTATACATTATAGGTATTGACTTCACGCGAACCCATTATTTCGGTCATAACGCAATGGTCGGGTATGCTGAGTACCTTTGCGAAGTCATCCATCAGCATATATGTGCGCGAATAGGTAAACGGCTGAAACACCGCCCAAACGCTGTGATATCCCATCTCCATAGCGGCGTCAATGGTAACCTTGAGCTCAGCCGGGTGGTGAGCGTAGTCATCTACAAAAGTAACGCCCTTATATTTGCCGAGCAGCTCAAAACGTCTGTGAGCACCGCTGAACGCATCAAGTCCGTCACAGCAAGATTCGGCGTCCGCGCCGGAATACATTGAAGCCGCCAAGGCTGCAAGTGCATTAAGGACATTGTGGAGCCCGGGAACTCTGAGTTTTATGTGGCAGAGAAATTCACCCTTGTGCATAGCGTCAAATTCATAATAAGCGCCGTGTACGGGAGCGATATTTTCGGGATAATAATCATTTTCTTCAGCCATACCGAAGGTAATAAGATCCTTGCCGGAAATGCCCTCCATAGCCTTTAATGTGTTGGCATCATCGCCGTTGTAAATTACCGCCTTTGTCGCCATAGAAGCGAACTTATGGAAGCTTTTAATCAGATTATCAAGTGTTTTGAAGTAGTCGAGATGATCCTCGTCTATATTGAGTATAACGGCAACATCAGGTGACAAGTCAAGGAATGTATCGACAAATTCGCACGCTTCACAGACAAAATTTTCACTCTTGCCCACTCTGCCGCTTGAGCCCATCATCGGAAGCTTTCCGCCGATTACGGCAGACGGGTCAAGCTTTGCGGTTATCATTATCTGCGTAGTCATAGATGTAGTTGTGGTCTTGCCGTGAGTTCCGCAAACGCCTATGCAGTTTTTATACATTCTCGAAATTGCGCCGAAAAGCTTCGAACGCTCAAAGGTCGGTATTCCGCTTGCCTTAGCGGCTACAAGCTCCGGATTATCTTTAAGCAAAGCCGCGGTATAAACTATCATCTCGGCGCCTTTTATATTTTCCGCCCTTTGGCCCATGGTAACGGGGATACCGAGCTTACGTATTCTGTCAAGCGTATCGCTCTCGTTATTATCCGAACCGGAGAGTTCATAACCCCAGCTGTGAAGTATCTCGGCAAGCGGGCACATACCGCTGCCGCCTATCCCAATAAAGTGTACTCTCTTTACTTCTTTTAAAAGTGTATCTATGTCTTTCATATAAGTCATACCTTTCGGTTTATTGTGTCAGTATTTCCGACTAAAATATATTATATTGCATTTCGGCAAAAATTTAAACCCTAAAATTATCTTTCACAATATATTTTCGGCATTCATATTATAGTGTATAGATATCCATCCGAAAAAGGAGGGAAATAAATGAAAAAAATCGTTATTGCCGGCGGAGACAAAAGGATGAGTTGTCTCGCCGAGCTGCTTTTTAACAGCGGGTATTCTTTCGCGTCATATGCGGTAAACGGCGGTCTTACCAAAGACGAGTTTCTTTGTTATCTGCGCGAAAACAATAATATACTGCTGATACTGCCGCTCCCCGTAAGCCGCGATAAAATTCACCTGAACACCGGCAAAGCGTTCGAAGACGTCAGGCTATCGGAAATCGGCGAATGTCTCGGAAAAAGCGATACGGTAGCAGGAGGAATCATCGGCGACAGTCTCACTGTTTTGTCGGCAAACGGCACAAAAGTATATGATTACTATGATGAGGAATTTATTACGGACAATGCCCGTTTGACCGCGCAATGTCTTAAATTTGTGTTAAATGAAAACGGAATATATGATTTCAGCGGCAAAAAGACGGCGATTACCGGATACGGCAGAACCGCGAAGGCTATTGCCGAATTCATGAAGGAAAACGGCGCAAAGGTACTGATAACGGCAAGAGACCCTCACGCACTCGCAGACGCGGTCAAAAAGGGATACAGCATATGCCTGCTGAGAGATTATGACTGCATAGCACACGACGCGGATATTTTAATAAACACCGTTCCCGCTGAAATAATAGATAAAAATATTTTGAGTCGATTGAGAAAAGACGTTCTGCTTATAGATATAGCTTCTCCCCCGTTCGGAGTGGATATCGGGCTTGCCGGCTCTTACGGGATAAACGCTGTCAGAGCATTGGGGCTCCCCGGAAAATACGCCCCCGAAGAAGCCGGCAGGCTGATATTTAAGAAAGCTCAACCGCTTCTGTAAGGAGGGAAAAATGTGCTGAACTTAGGATTTGCAATGTGCGGTTCGTTCTGTACGTTTAAAAAGGTGATCCCGATTATGGCTAAGCTTAAAAGCGACGGGTTTAACGTAGTGCCCATAATGTCTGAAACGGCATTTACAACCGATACACGTTTCGGCTCGGCTAAAGACTTCGCCGACGAAATAACCGAAATAACGGGAAATGATATTATAAGTACTCTGCCGAAGGCTGAGCCGATCGGCCCCAAAAAGCTGCTCGACTTACTTATTATCGCGCCGACTACGGGAAACACTCTCGGGAAAATGGCGAACGGCATAACTGATACGACCGTAACGCTTGCAGCTAAAGCGCACCTTCGCAACAGACGTCCGGTGGTAATAGCCGTTTCCACAAATGACGCGCTCGGTGCCACCGCTAAAAACATAGGTCTTTTAATGAACTGCAAATATATTTACTTCGTACCGATGAGGCAGGATGACTGCATTAACAAACCGAATTCCATAGTTGCGGATTTTGAAAAAATACCCATAACCGTTTTGGACGCTTTAAACGGCAAACAGACCGAGCCCGTAATAATATCGTAAAGCCACACAAAGAGAAGAATGGCACAACTAAAATATCCGCATTCGTTAAATATCGAGTGCGGATATTTTTTCGACAAAAAACGGACCGTAAAATTTTTACAGCCCGTTTTTTAAGGGATTTAATAAGAAAAAATACTGTGTAAAAAATTACTTCTTACCGTTGAAGATGTCAAGAACGTCCATATATCCGTCGTCGCTTCCGAAGCCCTTGCCGTTGTCGGTAGTGCTGCTTACATCCTCAAAGCCGTCATCCTTGCCGCCGAACGAAAAATCATCGGTCTTGTTGGGCTTTTTAGGCATACCGTTCTCATCCGTACCGAAGCCTGTTGCGATAACGGTAATTGTCATCTCGTCTTCTTTTTCTTTATCGAGATCTACGCCGAAGATGATGTTAGCATCCTCATCAGCCGCTGCACGAACTATACCTGCCGCGGTGTCGATATCGTCAAGTCCGATATCCTCAGATGCGGAAATGCTTATTATAACGCCCTTAGCGCCGTCGATTGTGGATTCAAGAAGAGGGCTTGAAATAGCTCTCTGAGCCGCCTGCTCAGCCTTATCCTTACCTTTGGCGGTACCCACACCCATATGAGCATGGCCCGCATCTTTCATAACTGCGGTTACATCGGCAAAGTCAAGGTTTATAAGAGCCGGCTTAATAATAAGGTCGGAAATACTCTTAACGCCCTGGCGAAGAACATCATCTGCTATATCAAACGCATTGAGAAGAGTAATCTTCTGCTCGGATACCTGCTTTAATCTTTCGTTGGGAATAACAACAAGGCTGTCTACATGGCCTGCAAGCTCTGCAATACCTGCCTCTGCCTGCTGCATACGTACCTTACCCTCAAAATCGAAAGGCTTTGTAACTATACCTACGGTGAGTATTCCCTTTTCCTTAGCTATCTCGGCAATAACGGGAGCTGCGCCTGTGCCTGTTCCGCCGCCCATACCTGCGGTAATAAATACCATCTGTGTATCATTGAGCGCTTCAATAATTGCGTCGCGGCTCTCCTCGGCAGCTTTCTGACCGATTTCGGGCTTTGCCCCGGCGCCTCTGCCCTGCGTAATCTTTTCGCCTATCTGAATTTTCTGACCGGCTTTTGAAAAAGCAAGCGTCTGCTTATCGGTATTTATAGCTATAAGCTGAACTCTGCCGAAGTCATTGTTTGCCATACTGTTGACAGCATTTCCGCCGCCTCCGCCAACGCCTATAACTTTAATATTAGTAACGTCATTAAATTCGTTGTCCATTTCAAAATCCATTTGAGAACATCCTCCATTATGTAAAGTCTTTTATTTCACACCTAAATAAAGTTAAACTCATACCTATTTAGGTTAGTATATCATATTATCCCGTTATTTTCAACGTTTTTTTGCATTTATATTGTATATAATTACGGAGATATAAACGGAACCGTTGTGTTATCCTCACGCTGAGGACTGAGATACGCCTTTTTATCGATTGTGAAATCTATGCTGCCCGTAAAATCGGGATTATCGCTGTCAAGCCTTGTCAGGGCAGCTTTTACAAAGTCCATTTTATCGTTCACGGAGGACGAAAGTCCCAAAAGCACGGTAACGCGCTCCTTATATACCAATTTAATATTGGAATGGTTGCTCACATCTATACTTGTTATTCCGCTGAGTTCATTTGATTCAAGCAATGTCAGCACATTTTTTATAATGCCGAGGTCGTCGTTATCCTGAAATTCCACGGTTTCCCCCGGTACCGCCGAAATCACCGGTGAGGAATCAATTATGATAATACCGTCGCCGATAGTCATAAGTCCGTCCTCAAGCACTTTGCCCTTGTCGGAAACCAACGTAAAGCTGTCGCCGTTGTCTATTGCAAGCTTTGCGGTTGCAGCCGTGATTTTTATAGTTATTGTCCCCGAAAGATTGCGTTTTATTTCGGCCGACTCAACATAAGGAAGGGTGCATTCGATTCCGGAGGCTGTTTTTTTCTTGCTTGTCATAAACATATTGTCGCCTATATTTATCTGCGACGCAGCTATAACATCCTCATTGTTGTATATCTCGTCGCCGGTAACCGCAACATTGTCTATACGGAAAAAGACCGTAAGCGAAAGAGTTACTGCGACGGCAATTATAATTATAATACCCAGGATAAGAGCAACCAGCTTTTTTATCCTGCGTTTTTTCATTTTAATGAGCCTGCTGCGACGGCGCATTTCATCGCGCGAGAGCTGCTGCCTGCCGCCCTGCGTGCGCTCATTTGCCCTGCCGTATGTTATATCGGTCGTCTGCCTCCTGCGAGTGCCGGTCGGTGCAGTCTTCTGCCGACTCCCCCGCGGGTTTCCCGACGTTTTCGGCGAGCTGCCTTGTCTCTTGTTTTTCGGTCCCGTCATTTTCATTTATCCTTCTCACGTCTGCTCCGAGCAGTTTCAGCACCTTTTCAGGAGCTTCATATCCTCTGTCCAAATGCTGCGTACCTGTAATAACCGTCTTGCCGTTTGCGGCGAGACCGGCCGTTATAAGCGCAAAGCCTCCGCGAAGATCCGGAGCTACAACATTTGCGCCCGTCAGATACTTTGAACCCTCTATAACCGCCATTCTGCCCTCGACGCTTATTTTTGCGCCGAGCCGCATAAGCTCAGTTACGTGTTTAAATCTGCTCTCAAATATATTTTCAATTATTACGCTCGTGCCGTCCGCCACAGACAGCATAGCTCCGACTATTGCCTGAGCATCGGTCGGAAAGCCCGGATACGGCATGGTGCGTATCATTTTTACTCTTTTAAGTCTCGGCGGTGCAGACAGACATATCCACCTGCCGCTCGTCGTTATATCACAGCCAGCTTCGGAAAGCACCGGAATCAGCGCGCCGATATGTGCCGGAATTACGTCCTTTATGCAAATTTTGCCGCCGGTTGCCGATGCGGCTATAAGATAAGACGACGCCTCTATGCGGTCGGGTATAACGGTATGGCATGTGCCGTGAAGCTTTTTAGTGCCCTCTATTACTACCGTGCTGTCGCCGGCGCCGGAAATTTTAGCGCCGCAGCCGTTTAAAAAATCGGCAAGGTCGCTGATTTCCGGTTCTCGCGCCGCATTTGTAATAACGGTGGTTCCGTCCGCCGCGGCGGCGGCTATCATTATGTTTTCTGTGGCTCCGACACTCGGAAAAGAAAGCGTAATATCGGCACCGTGAAGACGTTTGCCGAGCGAGCAGTACAGTCTGCCGTGCTCTTCGGTAATTTCGGCACCGAGCTTTCGCATCGACGATAAATGCAGGTCAATAGGTCTGAGGCCTATTTCACAGCCCCCCGGCGAAGATATTTCCGCTTTGCCCGCACGTGCGAGCACAGCACCCAAAAAGACTATCGATGAGCGCATCTCACGCATTAAATCATCGGGAATTTCACTTACGGTGATAACGGACGAATCCACCTCAACCGTGTGACCGTCGCGTATCACCTTGCAGCCGAGATGCCGAAGTATTTGAATAGCGGCGTCTACATCCGAGAGAGCCGGGCAATTATGTATTTTGCATTTGTCGCCGGTCAAGACCGTAGCCGCTAAAATCGGCAGCGCGCTGTTTTTCGAGCCGTGGACTTCAATTTCTCCGCAGAGCCTTCGTCCGCCCTCTATTATTATCTTATCCAATACATACACACCCCTTAAAGAAAAAGGTAACCCTTTTTCATATTATGCAGGGCTGTATGTTTTGGAAACGACAGCTGTTATTTTTTCTCCGCTAACTTTTTTATTATATCACAAATCATCGCAGAAGAGTTTTCAACCGCCATTTTTTTTGCATTTCTGCCGAGTCTTACAAGAGTCTCGCGGTCTGCAACAAGTGAGTCAAACTCGGATATGAGTTTTTCGGAGGTTAAATCCTTTTCCTCAATAACGCGCGCGGCATCGTTTTCCACAAGAGCCATGGCGTTATGGTATTGATGGTTTTCGGCAACATTCGGTGAGGGAATAAGTATTGACGCTCTGCCGACTGCTTCGATCTCGGAAAGTGACGACGCACCGGCTCTGCCGATAACAAGGTCGCTTGCCGCAAGGCAGACATCCATATCATCTATATATTCGCGTATTACCACGTTGCTTGCTTTGTTCTCGTCCACGCCGAGCTCTTTTAGCTTTTCGGGAACCCATTTACCGTATTTTCCGGTAGAATGCATAAAGAACAGATTTTTATTTTGCCAACGCTCGGCTATCAAGGCAGTCATATTTTCATTTATCGCCTTTGCACCCAGACTGCCGCCCATCGAGAGCACCATTATGCTGTCGGGCGAGACACCGAGTTTTGCACGTGAAAATTCCCTGTCCGCTTCTATGATTTCGCTTCTTACCGGAAGGCCTGTAACTACCGGCTCATTTTTACATTCAAGGTGTTCCTCTGCCTTTTTAACCGTGAGCATAACCTTGTCCACCGTTTTGGCGAGAGCCTTGTTTGTAACGCCGGGATAGGCGTTTTGCTCATGAATGGCTGTCTTTACGCCAAGCTTACAGGCCGTTCTGACAACGGGACCGCTGACGTATCCGCCGAAGCCTACTACAACGTCCGGTTTAAATTCTTTGATTATTTTTTTGACCTCTCTCGAGGAACTTATCATAAGAAAGAGTGTTTTAATATTTTTAGCTATATTTTTAGCGGAAAACTTTCTCTGGAATCCGGTAATTTCAATGGTTTTAAAGGCGAAACCCGCCGCAGGTACGAGCTTTGACTCCATATGCTCCTTTGTACCTATAAAAAGTATGTCGGCATCCGGATGGCGGCGTCTGAGCTCGCCTGCGGACGCAAGCGCCGGATTTATATGTCCGCCGGTACCGCCGGCAGCGAATATGACTTTCATATGTTTACTCCTTATTCTTAGGCTTTTTATTTTTCTATTCGCGAATACCTTGATACCGACAGCACTATTCCCATTTCAACAAGCAGCATCATAAGCGAGGTACCGCCGTAGCTGAAGAAGGGTAAGCTTATGCCTGTATTCGGCAACGTATCAGTAACAACGCCGATGTTAAGCGCCGTCTGAAGTCCCACCTGAAAGACGATGCCCATTGCAAGCATGGCACCGAAGCGGTCCTTTGCCTTTAGTCCTATAACGACCCCACGCCAAACAAGCAAAACGTACAGCAAAATTATTCCTACCGCTCTGATGAAGCCGAGCTCCTCGCAGACAATCGCAAAAATAAAGTCATTTTGCGGTTCGGAAACATACAGATGCTTTTGTTTTGAGTTACCGAGCCCGGTTCCGAAAAGTCCGCCGGAACCTATGGCATAAAGCGAGTTGTTGGTTTGCCATCTTGCTCCCTTAGGGTCGTAGCTTTTATCGAGCCACGCCGTAATACGCGCGCCCGCGTATTTTTCAAGAAGCTGCGGATTGAGCACGAATATGATAATTGCCACGGCGGCAATTACCGCTATAAGCACAAACCAATGTCTCTTTATCTCGCCGAGATACATCATAATTACTCCTATGGCGAGAATAAGGATGGTGCCGGAAAGGTGATTTTCAAGATAGACAAGACCCGCCGTAACAGTTATAACCAAGGCATAGAAAAGGAGCTGCAAAAACGAATTATACACGACGATATGTCCGCCCGACAGTTCCTTTACTCCGTCTGCAAATTTGGAACGGTTTATTGACTTTCCGACTATTTTTTTATGATTTCTGTCCATTTCGTATGCGCAAAACAAAATTATGGCAAGCTTTGCTATTTCCGACGGCTGGAAGGTAAAAAAACCGAGATTTATCCATCGGTGGAATTCACCGAACGACGCCGGCAGTATAAGAACTATAACAAGCAGACCCCATGAGACAATAAGACCGGGAACAGCAAGTATTTTAAGATAATCATACCTGAGCTTTGAAACAAGGAGCATACAAATAACGCCGACAACAGCAAAAATCAGCTGACGCTTAAAAAAGTATGTGCTGTCCCCCTTTTTGTTGTAAAAGGCGTAGGTGTAGCTTGCCGAGAACAGCATTACAAGTCCTATTGTAAGTATTGCGATTACAAGAAGAAGGAAGAATACGTCAATTCCGCCGAGTGCGAGAAAATCGGGTCTTCGCGAGCGTTTTTTTGCCTTTTGAGGACGCGGTTTTGCATTTTGGGCGTTCCCTGCCATAATTCTTCCTCCTTTTCCTAAAAATCAAAACGGACATCTGCCGAAAACGGCAAATACAATTATTTCATTCCGTAATACAAAAGAGCGGTTCCTATAATTCCGCCGAAAAGCTGAACGAGTGTAAACACGACGCATATCTTGCGCTCTTTCCAGCCGCACATTTCAAAGTGGTGGTGTATGGGCGCCATTTTGAAAATTCGTTTGCCGTGCGTTGCCTTGAAGTAGCATATCTGAAGCACATCCGAGAACATTTCGACTGCATAGATTATTCCGTAAAGCAAGATTATAAGCGGACAGTCTATGGCATAAGCGAGGGCTACAACCATACCGCCGAGGAACATTGAGCCGGTATCGCCCATCATAACCTTTCCGGGATACCAGTTCCAAATAAGGTATCCGAGACATCCGCCGAGAAGGCAGCCTGCAAGAAGGCTTACACCGAAGAAACCTCTGATAAGTGCCGCCGCTATAAATGAAATTGCCGCCACGGAGGTAACGCTTGCACACAAGCCGTCTACGCCGTCCGTGAAGTTTACGGCATTTACCGTGAGATAAATAACGGCAATTCCGAATATCCAAAAGAAAAATTTAAGGTCGACATTTCCGACGAACGGAATGAACATATACGTGTTTCCCGACATATAGAGCGCCGCAAGATACGCCAGCATCACAAGAATCTGCGCGCCGGTTTTCTGCGCTATGGTAAGGCCGAGATTACGTTTTTTGGCAACCTTAATATAATCGTCCGCAAAGCCGATAAGTCCGAAAGCGACAGCCATTAAAAGTCCCGCGAATATTTTGACCTTCATATCGTCGCCTATGACAACGCTTCCCGAAGTCAGAATATGACCGCCGAGCAGCTTATCGGTTATCAGGACGACAGCGAAAGATACGATTATGCTTATTATAAACATAAGACCGCCCATTACGGGAGTCCCCTGCTTTGATTTATGCCATGCAGGACCTATGTCAAGAATAGTCTGCCCGAAGTGAAGCTTTCTAAGCCACGGAATTATAACAAATCCGAGCAAAAAAGCTATTAAAAAGCTAAGCAGAACGCCGAATATTAACGCGACCCAAATTTTCATTTACTCTTCCCACTCTCTGTATAAGCTGTTTATAACATCCTCGAGCTTCATTCCGCGACTCGCCTTAAAAAGAACTGCGTCGCCGTCTTTAAGCGTTTCGAGAAGCGCTTTTACAAGCTCGGTTTTATCGTCAAATGATTTTATTTCATCGACAAATCCTTTTGCTCCCTCGGCAATGTGTTTTGCTTTTGCGCCGTATGTAAAAAGAATGTCGATATTTTTGTTTTCGGTATATTTTCCGACATTTTCATGAGAAACATCGCTGTATTTTCCGAGCTCAAGCATATCGCCGAGAACTGCTATCCTGCGGTTTGATTTAAACGAGGACAACACATCCAGAGCCGCTTTTTGCGAATCCGGACTTGCGTTGTAGCAATCCTCTATAACCGTTATTCCGCCGACTTTTTTAATACGCTGACGCATTCCGGACGGGACAAAGCTTTTGAGCCCTGCCGCTATTTTCTGCGGCTCCATTCTCATTTCATATCCCACGGCAAACGCCGCAAGAGCGTCATATACGTTGTGAATTCCGACGGTAGGCACGGTGACGCGCTGTGATGCGCCGTAAAATTCGACCGTGAAGGATGTAAAACCGTTTTTTTCTTCAATATCCTTCGCTCTGAAATCAACATTCGGATTTTCGATTCCGAAGAAAACAAGTTTATAGTCGGGCTCCCTTACGGTAACGAGCTTATCGTTATCGCCGTTTAATATAAGCGGCGCACCCTTTTTCATACCCTCGAGAATTTCAAGCTTCGCTTTTAGGATTCCGTCACGTGAGCCGAGATACTCTATATGCGAAACGCCGATATTGGTTATTATACCGATGTCGGGACGAGAGCTTTTTGTCATTCTCTCGATTTCGCCGAAATGATTCATACCCATTTCAATAACCGCCGCCTCGGTATCATCTTTAAGGCGAAGCAAAGTTTTGGGCATTCCGATTTCATTATTGAGATTGCCCTCGGTCTTAATCGTTTTAAACTGCTCGGCAAGCACGGCGTAGGTCATTTCTTTTGTCGTCGTTTTGCCGACCGAACCGGTAAGGCCTACTACCGTCAAATTATCAAGCGTACCGCGGTAATACCCCGCAAGGTCAAGCAGAGCCTTGCCGGTATCCTTAACTGTGATTACGGGTATGCGGCTGTCAACCTTTTTACGGACAAGCACCGCCGCGGCTCCGTTTTGAGCTGCCTGCGACACAAAGTCGTGCCCGTCAAATTTTTCTCCCTCAAGACATATGAAAAGGCACCCCTTTGGTATGTCGCGGCTGTCGGTCGAAACCGATGTCACAATACAATCATAGCCCGAGAGCCTGCCGCCTACGGCTTTTGCAATACGCGAAAGAGTTAATTCCATTACTTATCTTTTCCTTCTGCTAATATACCTGCCACAACTTCACGTTCATCATAGTGTATTTTGCCGATATTTAATATTTGATACGTCTCGTGCCCTTTGCCGGCAAGGAGAACGACATCGCCCTTCTTCGCTTCGCCGAGTGCATATCTTATGGCCTCGGTACGGTCAACAAGAACCTTGATTTTCGCTTTGCAGTTATGCATACCCTCCAAAACATCGTCAACTATAAGCTGCGGGTCTTCGCTTCGCGGATTATCAGAGGTTACAACCGCAACATCTGCAAGGTCGCCTACTATCTTGCCCATTTTAGGGCGTTTGGTCTTGTCTCTGTCGCCGCCGCAGCCGAATACGGCTATAATTCTGCCGTTTGTGGTTTCACGGACCGATGATATTACATTTTCAAGGCCGTCGGGAGAATGCGCATAATCTATAAGAACGGTATAATCCGTATCCGTCGGAACTACCTCAACTCTGCCGGGCACGCCCTTGCTCTTTTTGAGCGAAGAAAGGACATCGGAAAAATCAAGTCCCGTAAGTATGGCGCAAATTGCGGCACCCATCGTGTTATTAACGGTGAAGTGACCGGGTATGCCTACGTTTGCTCTGCCGATTTTATCGTTCCAAAGGAGTTCGTACTGCACAGAAGAGGAGGTGCAGACAACATTTTTTGCCACAAACTGCGCCTCATTGTTTTTAACCGAAAATGTCACGACCTTTATCGGGAGTCCGTCTACCATATAATGTGCCGATTCGTCATCGATGTTTATAACAGCCGTGTCCGCTATTTCAAACAGCTTGCGCTTGGCGTTTCGATAGTTTTCAAAGGTTTTGTGATAGTCAAGGTGATCCTGCGTGAGATTGGTAAACAATGCTATGTCGAAATGACATCCGTCTACCCTCCCCTGCGCGAGTGCTTGGGAAGAGACCTCCATAACGCAGTATTTACAGCCGCTGTCAACCATTTCCCTGAAGAGCCTCTGAAGCTCTTTGCTGTCGGGAGTGGTAAGCGACGACGGGTACTCTTTGTCGCCCGTTACGTTTTTAACCGTGCCTATAAGTCCGGATTTTATTCCGAGATTATCGAAAATTCCTTTTAAAATAAAGGTTGTTGTAGTCTTTCCGTTTGTTCCGGTAATGCCTATAAGATGAAGCTTCTCGGACGGATTACCGTAAAAATTGGCGCACAATAAAGAATATGCATCTCTTGTGTTCTTAACCAAAATCTGATTTTTAACACCGGTATCATACTCCGCCACTACCGCACGGGCTCCTTTATTCACAGCCTCCTCGGCGGCAGAGTGGCCGTCAAAATGTGCGCCCTTGATGCACACAAAAACGCAGCCCTCGCAAAGCTTTGCGGTATTATCGGTAATATCAGTAATTTCCGTGTCATTAAAATTGCTTTTTGTATCAATGCCCTTTAAAAGCTCTGATAACAGCATCGGTTTTTTCCTCCTGTTTTTTACTTTAATATTATGCGGGACCGTCCTGTACGTTTACGGACGACTTGAAGTAAACTGTAATTACAGAGCCCTGCTCTGCCTCGGTGCCCTCCGCAATGCTCTGCTTATAAGACACAAAGTCATTTGAAGAAGAATTGCCGGCTACCTTTATGTTAAAGCCTGCGTTAACAGCGGCCTTATTGGCTGCGCTGATTGACATATTGCAAAGATTCGGAACGGTGGCAACTGCCTTTTGCGACGAAGAATCGGTATATACCACTATTACTCCGCCCGACCTCATTTGCTGGCCTGCCGCAGGCGTCTGTGAAACTACCTTAGCACCGTCTCCGACAACCTTTACGGTATAGCCCGAGGCTTTTGTCTTTGCATCCTGAGGAGACAATCCGACAAGACTCGGAGCTACGGACGATACGTTTGCCATTTCCTTATCGTCATATCTCGGCTCAACATTCAAGTAGGTCAGCACCTTTTCAAGTATATCGCCTGCTATGGGAGCTGCTACCGCACCGCCACCGTGAGCACCTGTCGGCTCATCTATCGCTACAAGTATTGCTATTTGCGGATCATCGGCGGGGGCAAAGCCGGCAAAGGAGGCAATATACGCTCCCTCGTGACCGATTTTTTCGGAGGTACCTGTTTTGCCTGCCACGTGGTAACCCGCAACATATGCGTTTTTACCTGTTCCCACGGATACAACCTGCTCCATCATATTAGATACTATCGAAGCGGTTTTTTCGGATATGACCTGTCTTTTGACTATAGGCTCCGTCTTTTTCATGACATTGCCGTCACCGTCAAGCATAGATGATACTACATACGGCTGCATAAGCTTACCGCCGTTTGCTATCGCCGAAACCGCCGTTATTATCTGAATGGGCGTCACCTGGAAGGTTTGACCGAACGAGCTTGAAGAGAGCTCCGAAATGCCCATTTTATTGAGAGAGTGATATGTCACGTCGGCTACGGGAGTCGCCTCCGCAGGCAGGTCGATGCCTGTTTTTTCGGTAAAACCGAACGCTTCAAAATATTTATAAAAAGTATCTTTACCGAGCTTTTGCCCTATTGTCACAAAGAACGGGTTACAGGAATTCATAAGTCCCTGCGTCAAATTTTCCGTACCGTGGCCGCCCGGCTTCCAGCACTTCTGATAATTATTCGCAACCTGAATACCGCCGGTGCATGTATATGTTGTATTGAGGTCCACAACACCCTCTTCAAGAGCCGCCGAAACGACTATCGTCTTAAATACCGAACCCGGCTCATATGTATCGCTTATATCGCGGTTTCGCCACTGAGCATAAAGAGCGTCCGTCGTAGCCTTTTTTTGCTCGTCGGGAGAGGATATTGCGGATATGCTCTCGGCAAGCACCTTGTTTGAAATCTTATTAGGAGAATTCAAATCAAAGTCGGGCTTTGACGTCATACCGAGTATAGCGCCGGTTTTGACGTCCATTATTATGCCGTAAGCATATTTCGCGCCCGTGTCCGTAAGTGCCTGATCGAGCGACTGCTCGAGGTAATACTGTATTACCTCGTCTATTGTAAGCACAAGGCTGTAGCCTGCCTTAGCGTCATATGTGGTTTGATAATCCGTGGACATAGAGCCCTGTCTGGCATTTTTAGCCGTTATTATTCTGCCGGCGGTGCCGGTAAGCTCGTCGTTGTATTTCAGCTCAAGCCCGAGTCTGCCCGAATCATCGGAATCCGTAAAGCCTATTATTGTGGAAGCAAACGACGAGTAAGGATAATATCTCTTTGTATCGGGATCAACACCGATTATTGAGGAAAGCTTGTTTTCGGAAATAAACGTTTTAAGACGGTCCTTAACATCCGTCTCAACCTCGCCGGCTATTTTTTCGTAGCCACTGCTTGTGCGCTCCGCCTTTTTGCGAACCGTCTCTTCGTCCACACCGAGCATGGTACTGAGATTTGTAACCACAAGGTCGCGCTGCTCGTCGCTTGTTATCTTTGACGGATTTATATAGACAAGCCACGCCGAAGCACTTTTGGCAAGAGCTTTCATATTTGAATCGTAAATCGTTCCGCGCTGAGCCGAAACCGTGGTGTCCGAAAGCTGATTTTGCTCGGCTTTAAGCTTATATTCGTTGCCGTGAATAAGAGAAATATATGCGAGCGAGCCGACACATACAAGAAAAGCTGCGGCGATGAAGCACAGCACCGTAACAGCTCTTTTACCCATTCTCTTTGAAGGTCCGGTCTGCATATTTTTCTCCTTTCATTAAATTTAAGTCTGATTTTGTTTTCCGTTTGTCGAATTGAAAAGCGAAAAAGGTGCAAAAGCGCGCTTTCTCTGCCTCTTATTCTGAATCGTGTGCATTTTGTGCATTTTTGCGACGACTTGTATTTTTGATACACGAGGAGCGAAAAAGGTGCAAAAGGCGCGCGATTCAGACAAAATAAATAGCATAACGAGAGTTAAGTATAGCTACCTTAACCCTCGTTTTATTTTATTTCATTTTACGTGTATATATTCCAAAAGTTTGGTTATAAACGACTTTGACTCTTTTGAGTCGGAGGACGATGCTTTTCCTCCGGAAACAGTTACCTTATCATCGCCGGAAAGGTCTATATATTCTATCTGATAATTTTCCGCCTTTACCATTCCGAGAACATTTTGTGCATAATCATCGACTTTTTCAAGAGATATTGTCGAATCGAGCTGCATATTAAGTCTGACGGTCTCGGCCTGCGCCGCCGTAAGATTTGACTCAGCCTTGGCGATTTGACGGTCAAGCTCGTCCACACGCAGCTTACTGTAAAGCAGAGCCGCAAAAAGTGAGAGCAAAACAGCGGCAACCGTAAGCACCTTTGCCGCACGCAAAGCCGTGGCTCGCATTTCGTTTTTTGCCTCGACTGTTGTTTTCTTTTTTCGTGTTACAAGCCGCATACCGGAGTCGGCCGCACGCTCTCCGACGCCGGGCAGGGTAGCTATTTTTCTCGCGGCATTATGATCGAATGAGACGGGTTTCGGCTCAAACATGGAAAAATCATAATTACCGTACTTGTCGTAATTACCTGCCATTTTTTCTCCTCCGGGAAATTTATCTTAAAATCTAATCATCTTTAATCTTTTTTATTGAACGAAGCCGTGCCGAACGCGAACGAGGATTACGTGACAGCTCTTCGTCGCTTGCCGCAACACCCTTTACGGTAATCTCACCGCGCGGCGTTTTTCCGCAAACACAAACCGGAAAATCCTTTGGACAAGTGCAGCCCTCACAAAAGTGTGCAAAGCGTTTTTTCACCATACGGTCCTCAAGAGAATGGAATGTTATTACCGAAAGGATTCCGCCGACCTTAAGCGACGAAAACATATCATCAAGTGCCGAATCAAGCTTTGTAAGCTCACCGTTTACCTCTATACGGATCGCCTGGAAAGTTCTGCGTGCCGGATGCGAGTCTCGCATTGCACGCTGAGGCATCGACATTTTAATAATATCGCAAAGCTCAAATGTTGTTGAAATTCTTTTATTTTCACGTTCTTTTACTATATTTTTAGCTATGCTCTTTGCATACCGTTCTTCACCGTAGTCTCTGATTATACGATAAAGCTCATTTTCGGAATAAGTGTTAACAACATCCGCGGCACTTTTGCCCTCTTTGCTCATACGCATATCAAGCGGCGCGTCCATATGAAACGAAAAACCGCGCTCAGCAGTATCTATCTGATGAGAGCTGACGCCGAGATCCGCCATAATTCCGTCGGCTTTTCTGCCGTTTAATATTGCGGATATATTATCAAATGTATTGTGAACTATCTCAACATTCGGAAAAGACGCAAAGCGCGCCTTCAATACCTCAATAGCCTCAGGGTCGCGGTCAATGGCTATAAGCCTGCCCTTATCGGAAAGCCTTTGAGCCACAGCGTGGGAATGCCCCCCACCGCCCGCGGTACAATCAACGTAAAGGCCGTCGGGCTTTATTTCGAGTGAATTGACAGTTTCGTTAAATAATACGGGAATGTGTTCAAAATCCATTTTAAATACCTATCAGAACTGAATCTGCGAATAGTCGAAGGTCTGACGAATGTTTCTCGCACGTTCCATGGTCTTGTAGTATTTATCTGCATCCCATATTTCAAGGCGCTTACCTACGCCGGCAACGACAACATTCTTTTTAAGCCCGGCAAAGTCGCAAAATTCGGTAGGAATGGTAATCCTACCCTGCTTGTCCGGCTCAACCTCAACCATACCGCCGAAGAAAAGACGCTGCATATCAAAATTCTGAGTATTGATAACAGACTCGGCTATCTTGCTCCACTCTTCGTCAGAATAGATGTAAAGGCAATCGCTGCCGTCTATCGGGCAGAACACTCTGAAGGTAGAACCGAGCTTATTACGCATCTTGGCAGGAATGAAAAGGCGGTTTTTGGCGTCTATGGTGTGTTCTTTATAGCTGCCGAAGCTTTCGGTACGCTTTTGCGCCGCCGATGTTTCGGTAGTTTTTTCTTTAACATTTTCGTCAGCCACTTTATTCATTCCTCCTTTCTGCTCCAAAGTGTGGGTTTTTACTCCCCAAATATGGGTTTTTTAAACATTTCTCACCTATTGACTGTAATTATAAAGCATACTCACCCATTTTGCAATAACTAAAGCAAAAAAAACTTTGTTAAATTTAAATGAATTTTCGACATGATTTTTGGGCATAAAAGAACGGTATTCAGCATAATAGCCGAATACCGTATCGTAAATTATCGTATTTTGACCTTAAAAAGGCCGTTTTTAAACGGGTCTTACCGGAATATTTTTCTCCTTGAGATATTTTTTCAGCGATTCTATCGGGATTTCATTAAAGTGGAAAAGCGACGCCGCCAAAACAGCGTCCGCCTTACCTACCGTAAAAGCATCGTAAAAATGTTTCAGCTCACCCGCTCCGCCCGATGCGATAACGGGAATACCGACGCTTTCGGAGACAGCTCTTGTAAGCTCAAGGTCGTAGCCCTTTTTTTGACCGTCGCAGTCCATACTCGTCAAAAGTATTTCGCCTGCGCCGCGCTTTTCCGCCTCCGTTGCCCAAAGGAGCGCGTCAATTCCTGTGGGGATTCGTCCGCCGTTTAAATAGACCTCCCATTTTCCGTTGTCGGTACGCTTTGCATCAATGGCACAGACAACGCATTGACTTCCGAATTTGTATGCCGCGTCATTTATAAGGTCGGGATTTCTGACAGCCGCGGAATTCACCGAAATTTTATCGGCACCGGCTCTTAGCAGCTCCTTAAAGTCGTCGGTAGAGCGGATTCCGCCGCCCACCGTAAACGGAATGAATATAGAATTTGCTACTCGCGAGACTATATCGAGCATTGTGCCTCTGCCGTCATTGGTAGCGGTTATATCGAGAAGCACAAGCTCGTCTGCGCCTTTTTTATCATATTCCACGGCGCATTGCACGGGATCGCCGGCGTCGCGTAAATTTACAAAGCTGACACCCTTGACAACCCTGCCGTTTTTAACGTCAAGACACGGGATAATTCTTTTAGCGTACAAGTGTGTCACCTCCGAGCTTCGCAAAATTTTCAAGTATTTTAAGTCCTACTCTGCCGCTCTTTTCGGGGTGAAACTGTGTAGCATAGAGGTTTATTTCGGGAACCGCCACGGAAGAATCGAACGAAATTCCGTATTCCGTTTTCGTAGCGACGTCCGAGCGATTTTCGGCGTCGAGATAATAGGAATGAACAAAATAGACAAACGAGCCGTCTGCAATGCCGTCATATATAGGGCAAGGCTTTTTGATGTCTGCGGAATTCCACCCGATGTGCGGAATTTTAAGCCCCATATCCGACGGAAAACGCTTCACCTTTCCTTTTAATATGCCGAGTCCGGAAACGCCGGGGCTTTCCTCGGAGGAGTCAAAAAGAAGCTGCAGCCCGAGACAAATTCCCAAAAACGGCTTGCTTCCGAGTGCCGCCTTTTTAACGGCCTCACAAAGTCCGCTTTCGGTCATACAATTCATGGCATCGCCGAACGAGCCGACACCCGGCAAAATGCAAGCACTTGCATTTTCAATTTCGGACGCTTTGCTCGTAACAAGGCTCTCGGCTCCGATGAAATCAAGAGCTTTTTTTACGCTTTGCAAATTCCCGGCGCCGTAATCTATTATTGCTATCATATAATACTTCTCCCCGAAGAAAAAATATGAAATATTGTACCATTATTCTTTTTTGTTTGCAACCGTCGGAGACACAGCATTTATAACATTTACAAAGCCCATCGGAAAATAAAAATCGGCAAGTATCAAAAGATACTCACCGATTTTGGTGGGAGAGAGTGGATTCGAACCACTGAAGTCAGTGACGACAGATTTACAGTCTGTTCCCTTTGGCCGCTCGGGAACTCTCCCATATTAAATTATGATGCGTAAAATGGAGCTGGTGGACGGACTTGAACCCCCGACCTGCTGATTACAAATCAGCTGCTCTACCAACTGAGCTACACCAGCGTTTCGAACGCTTGAATATATTATCATAAAAGGGCGGTTTCGTCAACACAAATTTTAAAAATTTTTAAAAAACTTTGTAAAACCCGTTTCTCGGTGAATCGGTAATTAAGAACACTCGGCGAAAACTGGTTTAAAACCCCTTGCAAATATGACTGCCTGCCGACACAATACATACTCTTGCTTTTTACCGCGCAATACTGTATAATTTATTCCAAAAATAACGATAAATGACACATTAATTACTCGCTGCAAATGCAGCTGTTTCCGGTAAGGTGTGTTGTATTGAGCAGTAATGATACAAGCCTTATCTTATAGGAGTTTTTATATGAAGGACAAAGCACAAAAAAATATTAAGATGCATTCGGTTCAGTTCAACTTCATAATGAACGCCATACTGACCGTTTCTTCATTTATTTTTCCGCTGATAACGTTCCCGTATATTTCGCGTACTCTTTTGGTAGACGGTATCGGAAAGGTGAATTTCGCAACGTCGGTAATTTCATACTTTACCATGTTCGCTTCGCTCGGTATACCGACATACGGTATCCGCGCGTGTGCAAGAGTTCGCGACGACCGCGAAAAACTCACAAAAACCGCACAGGAACTTATAATAATAAACCTTATCACCTCGGCAATAACATACGCTGTATTTTTTATACTGCTCTTTACCGTTGACAGGTTTTATCAGGATAAGACGCTGCTCACCGTAACCAGCGTTTCGATTATACTCAACACCTTGGGCGTTACATGGCTTTATTCGGCTCTTGAGCAATATTCGTATATTACGGTAAGGAACATTGCCTGCAAACTTGTCTCCGTAATATTGATGTTCATATTTGTCCACAACACATCGGATTATGTGATTTACGGTGTAATTGCGGTCTTGGCATCGGGCGGCTCGAACCTTTTGAACTTTATCAATCTGAAAAAATATATTTCTCTGCGACCCGTAGGGCATTATGATTTTAAGCAGCATTTGCAGCCGATATTCATTTTCTTTGCGACATCGATTGCGATAAGCATTTACACAAACCTTGACACGGTTATGCTCGGCTTTATGACCGACGACACACAGGTAGGCTTATACAGTGCCTCCGTTAAGGTTAAAACCGTTTTGCTCGCCGTGGTCTCTTCACTCGGAAACGTTCTTTTACCGAGGCTGTCGGTATACATACACGACAATGATTACAGTAAATTCAGAGAGGCGCTGTCAAGAGTTCTGAACTTCCTGCTTTTGATAACTATACCTTTGACGTTATTCTTTACGCTCTACGTTAAAGACTCCATTATATTGCTTTCCGGCGAAGCCTTCTTAGACGCCTCTCTTTCAATGAGACTTTTGATGCCCACGGTATTTTTCTGCGCCCTCAGCGGAATGACCGGCAATCAGATGCTGGTACCGCTCGGTAGAGAAAAGGCTGTAATGCTGTCGGTAAGCATAGGTGCTGTTTTTGATTTTGTTTTAAACTTCTTCGTAATTCCGAAAATGGGAGCTGCCGGTGCGGCACTCTCGACACTTCTTACGGAATTTTTGGTTTTGGTGGTACAGACATTCTTTTTAAAGGACCATCTCGGCAAAGTCATACGCGGAGTAAAGGCATTGCCCATTATTTTAAGTGCTGCCGTATCCACGGGCGCCGGAATCGTGATACAGCACTATATGGGCGTTTCAAACTCATTTTTACGGCTTGTCATCGGTGCAGTTTCGTTCTTTGGAATTTATTTTGTTCTGCTTCTGATTTTAAAGGAAAAGTTCCTTACGGAAAGCCTTACGCTTGCACTTGAAAAGCTGAAATCGCTACTGTCTTCGAGAAAGCAGCAGCCGAAGGATTAGTTATTTTACGGTTTTACAAATCGTGAAATAAGCATTAAGCAAATCGAAGAAGCCGAATTGTACAAACCCCCGATAGAGGTCTTTTACTCCTATCGGGGGTTTATGCTGTGATTTTGACGGAAAGCCTTTGTTCCGCATATCTTCACAAAAGTTCAAACAGGTCTTTGCGGCATTTGATTTTTCCGCTTTTTTTAAGCTTACCTATAACAGCGGACAGTCCCGAACGGTCAACCTCGAGATAATCCGCAAGCTGCTGACGGTCATAGGTAATGTGAAAGCTGCTTTTCCCCTGCTCCTTAGCCGTCTGCATTAAATATGTCATCAGCTTTTCCTCCGTAGAGCGTTTACTCGTCACCTCAAGTCTTTTCATAAGGACAAGATTTTTCACCGATGACGTTCGCAGCAAATTTAGAATAAAACAGTTATATATATCCGTATTTTTGAGAGGAATATCCGGCAGACTGAGGAGCATGACAACGGTTTCGTCAAGGGCAACGACATCCACCGGAATACTTTTTATTCCGGCACATACAAACGCTTCACCGAACACCTCCGAAGGCTCCAACACAGCGACTATGCTGCGATTGCCGTAGTAATCCGTCCGCTCTATTTGCGCGTTACCGTGAAGTACAACACCTATATGCTCAGGTTTTTCGCCCTCGGAGAAAATAACGTCGCCTTTAGAGTATTTAACAACCTTAGAGTTCAAAATCTCGGTCAGGCACTTTATGTCGTCTATGTCAAGTCCCGTAAACATACGACACTTTTTGAGTATTTCAAAATAATTTTCCATTTTGCCTCCGTTTGTTGAAAATTCAACATACAATTCGGTTTTATTATATTATAATGTCCTCACAAGTCAAGAAAAATAAATTTCGGAGGATATACCATGATAAGAAAAATCATTAAAATAGATGAAGAAAAGTGCAACGGCTGCGGCGCCTGTGCCTCCGCCTGCCACGAGGGTGCAATAGATATGGTAAACGGCAAAGCCAGGCTCATGCGCGAGGATTACTGCGACGGGCTCGGCGACTGCCTGCCCGCCTGCCCCACCGGAGCTATAACATTTGAAGAAAGAGAGGCTCCCGAATACAACGAGGAAGCCGTTAAAAAGGCAAAAATGCACAAAGCGGCGGCTATGTTTCACGGCGGATGCCCCGGTTCACGTTCAAGAGCAATTGAGCGCAAAAACGAAGTCTCAAAAAGCACTAACACAGTTTCGGAAAGCCGTTTGAGACAATGGCCCGTTCAGATAAAGCTCGTTCCGGTAACTGCTCCGTACTTTGAGAATGCGGATTTACTCATATCAGCCGACTGTGCTGCTTACGCATACGGAAATTTCCACGCAGATTTCATAAAGAATCGTATAACTCTTATAGGCTGCCCGAAGCTTGACGACACGGATTATTCGGAAAAGCTGACGGAAATTATAGCGCTCAACAACATCAAAAGCGTTACCGTTGTGAGAATGGAGGTACCCTGCTGCGGAGGTATTGAAAACGCCGCAAAACAGGCTGTAAAGCGAAGCGGAAAATTTATACCGTGGCACGTGGTAACGATATCGACCGACGGAAACATTTTGGATTAAAAAGCAAAATGAACAAAGAAAAAATGAGCTGTAAATTTTTACAGCTCATTTTTTGTATCAAGAATTCTCTTTAATGTATTTGCCGTATTTAATTCTGTTAACTACAAAGCCTACACCGAGAACCAGCAGAAGCGGAATCAACAGTATAATAAGAGCCAATATACCGCAAACGACAATCGGAACGCCTTTTTTGCTCTTTTTGACGTTGCACTCGGGCTTTTCCTCTTTTTGAGGCTTCTTCCCCTGCTCGCCCTCTTTATAGAACGGTCTTATAGGAAGTATGGCGTCATATGACGGTATGCCCGAATTATGTAAAAGCGGTTCCGCAAAATCGGTAAACGAATCAGCAACCTTTATAAGCTTGCGCGGCTTTATATGAAGAGCGGCAAAAACCGAATCTACAATGTGAAGAAGCCCTATGGTTATTTTATATTCGTTATCGTCAACACTGTAAAGGTCTTCTCCGCCGTACAAATTAACTACAAGGTCGCAGATAAAGTCAACAACGCTTTTATCGGCAATATCGGCATAATCCTCGGGCTTCAGCCCCGTTTCGGCACGGGTCAGCTTTGCGACTTTGCCTATTGTAAGAGCATTAAGCTTTTTGGCAAACGGTTTTATAAGCCAGCCGATTTTATAAATGAGTTTTTTCTTTATGCTCATCGCCGTCGCCATATCGGCAAGCGTCGGAATATCCGTTCCGGCGGCTTTTATCATATCCTTTACCATACCGATAAGCTGATATTTGAGATACTCCTGAAGAGTTTTGCCCTCCAAATCGAAATCCACCGTTTCGGTTATGAGGTCGGTGGTGGTTGAAACCATTTTTACATCCGGGTCCAAAACAATGGTGCGTATCGGTGCGGGATAACCTACGGTTGCGGCGGTTGCTATATCGTAAAGCGTATTTCCGCGGTCGCTCGTTATCACGTCTATATCGTGTACGTGAGTGTGACCCGTAAGAATAAACTGTATGCCTAAGTCAGCAAGCTCGTTTCTGCGCGTCTCGTAGTCGCCGAGCATATCGTTTTTGCCTATCAGCTCATAAATCGGCGACGGGGCTATAAGCGGATGGTGAGTCATAGCCAAAATAAACTGGTCGTTTTTGCGTGCATCCTCCGCCTGAGCCTTTATCCACTCAAAGCACTCATCCGAAAAGCCGCTTTTTCCCGAGAGATTGCGGTCGTCATTAAGTGCAAAAAGCCTGTAACCGTCGGCAAGCTGCACTACATACGACATACTGTCTCGATGAACAGCAATCGCTTCATCGGGGCCGAACTCTTTATACATATCATAGAGCTGCTCACGCTTTGCGGCAGGGATTTTCACCTTTTCATTGCCTACAAAGCTGTCTGTCAAGCCGTCATCCTGATAGTCGTGGGTTGCCGTAAGAACATAAACGCGTTTTCCGCTCTTTTTTAAATCGCGGAGCATTTCGATAAATTCCTCGTGTGCCTCAATTTCACCGTTGTTGGTGGTATCGCCCGAAAGCAAAACTATATCGGTTCGTTTATCTTCTTTTATCTGCTTAAAGGCCGCTTTTAAAAGCTCCTCGCTGTATTTTAAAAGCTTTTGGCTTTTGGCGTTTGCCGCATCGTAAGCCTTACCCTTAGTGCCGGTCTTTTTTGAATAGTAATGTGTGTCCGTTATCACGGTCACGGTAAGAGGTGCTTTTGCCAAATTTACTGACCCCCTTTTATTACTTTATCGCTTTTGTTTTGACTTCGTCTGCAAGGCGGTCGCAAAGAGACGAAAGCTCCATAGAGCCTATATCGCCCTCGCCGCGATGGCGAACGGAAACAGTACCGTTTTCAACTTCTTTATCGCCGACAACGAGCATATACGGCGTCTTTTGAAGCTGCGCCTCACGTATTTTATATCCGATTTTTTCGGAGCGATCGTCAACCTTTACGCGGATACCGTATTTTTTAAGCTCTGCCTCGATTTCATGCGCTCTGTCTGCATGGCGGTCGGCAATCGGAAGAACGACGGCCTGTACGGGAGACAGCCAAAGCGGGAACGCGCCTGCAAAATGCTCTATAAGAACGCCGATAAATCTCTCTACCGAGCCGAAAACAACGCGGTGAATCATAACGGGGCAATGCTTTTCGCCGTCGGCACCCGTGTATTCAAGATTAAATCTCTCGGGAAGCTGGAAGTCAAGCTGAATAGTACCGCACTGCCAGGTTCTGCCGAGCGAATCTTCAATGTGGAAGTCAAGCTTCGGACCGTAGAACGCACCGTCGCCCTCATTTACGGTATATTCCTTACCGATGCTTTCGATTGCGTCGGAAAGCGATTTTGTGGCTTTGTCCCATTCCTCTTTTGTGCCCATATGGTCCTCGGGCATGGTTGAAAGCTCTATGGTATACGGCAGCTTAAAGAGATTATAAACCTCATCAAAGAGCTGTGATATTCTTACAACCTCGTCGCGTATCTGGTCGGGAGCGAGGAGTATATGAGCATCGTCCTGAGTGAAGCAACGTACGCGGAAAAGTCCGTGAAGCGCGCCCGAAAGCTCGTGGCGATGTACTCTGCCGAGTTCACCGTAGCGAAGAGGCAATTCCTTGTATGAATGAGGCTCAAGCTCATAAACAAGTATGCTGCCGGGGCAGTTCATCGGCTTTATTGCGAAATCCTCACCGTCGATAACGGTTGTATACATATTATCCTTGTAGTGATCCCAGTGACCCGAAGTCTCCCAAAGCGAACGCTTCATTATCTGAGGAGTGGATATCTCAAGATAACCCCATCTCTCGTGAACCTCGTGCCAATAATCAATGAGGGTGTTGCGGAGAATCATACCGTTGGGAAGGAAGAACGGCATTCCGGGAGCCTCGTCGCGAAGTGCAAAAAGCCCAAGCTCCTTACCGAGTTTTCTGTGGTCGCGCTTTTTAGCCTCTTCAATTCTTTCGAGATATTCCGTAAGCTCGGACTGCTTTGTGAAAGATATACCGTATATACGCTGAAGCATTTTATTTTTTTCATCGCCGCGCCAATAAGCACCTGCTATGGACGTGAGTTTAAACGCTTTTACCCGGCCTGTGTCGGGAATATGCGGCCCCGCGCAAAGCTCGGTGAATTCCGCCTGCTTATAAAATGAAATCTTCTCGCCTTTGCCGGCATGCTCTTTAATAAGCTCAACCTTATACGGCTCGTCCTTTTCCTCCATAAGCTTTAAAGCCTCGTCTGCGGAGAGGTCGAACTGCTCAAGCGGAATATTTTCCTTTACGATTTTCTTCATTTCAGCCTCGATTTTTTCGAGAATTTCGGGAGTGAAAGAAAAATCCACGTCAAAGTCATAGTAAAATCCGTTTGCTATTGACGGTCCTATTGCAAGCTTGGCACTCGGATAAAGACGTTTAACAGCCTGTGCGAGTATATGCGAAGTTGTATGCCAAAATGCCTTTTTGCCGTCCTCATCGTCAAAGGTAAGTATTTCTACATGACAATCCTTTGTTACCGGAGTGCGAAGGTCGCAAGTCTCGCCGTCAATCTTTGCAAGGCAGGCGGCTTTGTAAAGCCCCATGCCGATAGACTTTGCTATATCCATTACGGTCGTGCCGCTTTGGAACTCCTTTACGACATCATCCTTCAATGTAACTTTTACCATAAAAACTACCTCCATTATAATTAAAAAGCACTTCATCCCAGTACTCTGGGATGAAGTGCTATGCATTCCACGGTTCCACCCGAATTGACGATAAAAATCGCCCGCTCAACTGCTTTTAACGCAAGCTTACGTCACGCCTTAATCATCTGTTTTCGACGCGCGCTCGGGAGCGGTATCGGGCAGCTTTGCACGCTCTTCTTTCAGCCAACGAAAGAGCTCTCTTATGTGCAAACGACTTGCCGTCATTCTCCGTCAACGGTTTAACCTTTTTACTTTGGCTCTATATTATACTCATTTTTCCGATATGTCAAGAGATGATTTTAATTAAAAATTCTATTACAAAAACAGCGACGCAGGAGGACAGCGCAACCGTGAGCAAGCCCTTCTCAAAAAACGCAAGCAGCAGTGCCACTATGAGCCCTGCCACAGCCGACCACACGCTCCCCGTAGACGAAAAAACCGCCGGAAATGTCATCGCCGCCAAGACTGCATACGGAATGTAATAAAGAAACGATCTTATAAATCTGTTTTCGATTTTTTTGCGAAAAATCACAAGCGGCAGCATTCTTATAAGATATGTGACAAGCGCCATAACCGCTATATATATAAATATGTTCTCAGCCGTTTTCATTTGCATCGTCCTCCTTTACGGGTTTTAAGAGGGCGCCGACAGTTGCGGAAAGAACGGCGCAAATGATTATTACAAATCCCGAAGAGACTTTACAAAGACCCGGCACGTATTTGAAACATATACTCAACGCCGCCGACAATAATACCACAACAGCCACAGTCTTATTATGCTTTGCAGGCGGTATAAATATAGCTATAAACATACCGTAAATCGCAATGCCGAGTGCGGAGCGCACGGACAGCGGAAGCACGGTGCTCGCCGCAGCACCTATAAGAGTACCGAGAGTCCACCCGACTATTGGCAAAAGGGCAAGCCCGTACATATATTTTTTGCCGACCTCTCCTTTTTGACCCGAGGCTACGGCAAATATTTCATCGGTATTGCTGAACGCTATTAAAAATCGGTCAAGCAAATTTACGCTCTTGTGAAGCTTTTGCGACAGAGAAACCGACATCAGTGCATAGCGTATGTTTATGACAAGCTGTGTTAGTGCCATTTCAAGATAAGCACCGCCGGCGAGAATTAAATCAAGCCCTGCAAACTGACCTGCCGAGGTCAAATTGGTCATAGAGATAAGCACCGCCGTAAAAACGGGCAAGCCGCCCTCGACAGCCATCATACCGAATGTAAACGAAACCGAAAGATAGCCGAGCGCTATCGGTAAACCGTCTTTCAGGCCTTTTTTAAAACTGTTTTGAAATTCCGTCATTTTTCTTCCTGCGTTTTCTTCCCTACGATATAAAAAGCACACCTCGGTGAAGCCCCGAACGGTGTGCTTTTAACAGCATTGAATATTATAATCACAAAGTCGATTTATGTCAATATTATTCGGTTTTATTCTTTAATCGAAGTGCTCTTGTGGCGTTGATAACCGCTACAACCATAACTCCGACATCGGCGAATATGGCGACTCCCATATTTGCAATGCCTACTGCGCTGAGCACAAGGCAAACGGCTTTCACAAGAAGGGCAAACGCAATGTTTTCTCTTACTATCTTCAGCGTGTGAACCGAGATTTTTTTCGCAAGAGATATTTTTGCCGGATCGTCGTCCATAAGCACTATATCGGCCGCCTCTATTGCCGCGTCCGAGCCGAGCGCGCCCATCGCTATGCCTATGTCGGCTCTTGAGAGCACGGGAGCGTCGTTTATTCCGTCGCCGACAAACGCCAGCTTTTCTTTGGGCTCCTTTTTGTCAAGGAGCTTTTCGACCTCCGCTACCTTATCGGCAGGGAGAAGTTCAGAGTGAACCTCGTCTATGCCTATTTCCGCGGCTACCCTGTCGGCAGCGGCCTTGGAGTCGCCCGTGAGCATTACTGTCTTTTTGACACCGTGCTTTTTAAGTTCGCTGAGAGCAAGCTTTGTATTGGGCTTTACAACATCTGATATTACAATACAGCCGGCATATTTTCCGTCCTCGGAAACATACACAACCGTACCCTCGTTATGCTCGGTTGAGACAGCGATATTCTCTTCTTTCATCAGCTTTAAATTGCCGACTAACACTCTTTTACCGTCAACTGCAGCCGACACGCCATGCCCTGCAATCTCTTTTATATCTGTAACGCCGTTTTCGTCAATATCCTTGCCGTAATATTTTTTAAGACTGAGGCTTATCGGGTGACTCGAAGCGCTCTCGGAATACGCCGCCAAGCGTACAATGGAATCCTTTGTGTATCCGTTTTCGGGATATACTCCGGTTACCTCAAAGACTCCCTTTGTAAGAGTTCCGGTTTTATCAAACACAACATATTTCGTATCTGAAAGCCCCTCAAGATAATTGGAGCCTTTTACAAGTATACCGTTCGCCGAAGCACAGCCTATACCCGCAAAAAACGAGAGCGGAACCGATATTACAAGAGCGCACGGACAGCTGATGACAAGGAAGGTAAGCGCTCTGAATATCCAATCGCTCCACATGGCCGTGTGACCGGCAATAAGCCTTATAACCGGAGGTAAAATTGCGAGTGCAAGTGCCGAAAAGCAAACCGCCGGAGTATAATATCTTGCAAATTTTGTTATGAAATTCTCGGAGCGCGACTTTTTCATACTTGAATTTTCAACAAGGTCAAGTATTTTTGATACGGTTGAATCGCCGAACTCCTTAGTGGTTTTTACCTTGATGACGCCGGTCATATTGATGCAGCCGCTTATAACCTCATCGCCTGTTTTGACATTTCGCGGCAGGCTCTCACCGGTTAAAGCACTTGTATTGAGCGATGTGTCACCGCTTGTAACAATGCCGTCTATCGGGATTTTCTCGCCGGGATTTACGATTATTTCGGTACCGACCGCCACTTCGTCGGGATCAACCTTTTCGAGTTTTCCGTCAACCTCGACATTTGCGTAGTCGGGTCTTATATCCATTAAGGCGGAAATATTGCGTCTGCTCTTGCCGACAGCTATGCTTTGGAAAAGCTCGCCTATCTGATAAAAGAGCATAACGGCAACGCCCTCTTTATAATCGCCGAGTGCTATGGCACCGACGGTAGCAACCGCCATAAGGAAATTCTCATCAAAGACCTGACCCTTAAAAATGCCTTTAACGGCCTTTTTGAGAATGTCGTAGCCAATTATAAAATACGGTATCAGGTTTAAAACAAGCCAAATGTATTTATTGAGAGTTATAAATTTGCCGAGGACGGAAAGACATACTATCAGCACAGCCGAAGCAATTATCCGCCACAGAACGTTTTTCTGTTTTTTACTCATAAATATCTCCCTCACTTATTTATTTGCCGAAAGCGGCATCTCATAACATCAGATATATATTTCGCAGTCGTCCTCTACTCTTTTGCAATTCTTGAGGACTTTTTTCATAACGGCTGCCTCATCGGCACCGTCGTCAAATTCTACTTTCATTTTTTGTGTCATAAAAGATACAACGGCTTCACGAACGCCGTCGGTCTTTTGAGCGGCTTCCTCCATCTTTGCGGCACAGTTTGCACAATCGACTTCTATATTGTATGTTTTTTTCATAATAACAACCCTTTCTTCGGCTGCTCTCTTTCGGAACAGTTGAGCAACCATTCATTTGTTGTCTATATTATAGTTGAACATATGCTCAATTGTCAATATGTTTTTTAAAATTTTTAATTTTTTATTTTGATGAAGCATCATTTCTAAAGCTAAAATTCGCACGGATAAAAGTCTTTCCGTCTGTACGATTTCACATAGAAAGTGAAAAAGCCCCGAATAATGTTTTCGCATATTCGGGACCATATAATATTATTCAATTCTGACGGAATATTATATCGACAATATAATCGCCGATTTTATATCATGTATATTTAAGAAGCCTTAATCGCCCAAGTGCTGATGGCGGATATGCTCGTCCGCTATTTCGATAACGGTTGTAATGTGCTCATCGTCAAAGCTGTAAAACACATGCTTGCCGTCTCGGCGAGCCTTAACTATGTTGTTCGCCTTTAAGAGCGCAAGCTGATGAGACACGGCTGACTTAGTCATACCGAGTGCTGCGGCAAGGTCGCAAACGCACACCTCGCGCTTATCAAGTGCCATAACTATTTTGGCTCTCGTGGGATCGCCGAGGACTTTAAACAGGTTTGAAACACCGTTTATCTCCTCCTCCGAAAACATATTGTTTTTTATATCGTCAACAACCTCTTGCATAACGGCATTACAGTCGCACTTATTATCAGCCATTATTTTTCACCTCATAAACACACGGTATCGTACTGTAAGAATATTATATATCTTAAAAACAAATATTTCAAATAAAATGTGTATACACAAAGGAACGCCAAACGGTATTGCAAAAAAAGGACTCAGCCTAAGCTAAGTCCTTTTTGGTGACCCGGACGAGATTTGAACTCGTGTTACCGCCGTGAAAGGGCGGTGTCTTGACCGCTTGACCACCGGGCCGTTATGGTAGCGGCAGTGGGACTTGAACCTACGACCTTCCGGGTATGAACCGGACGCTCTAGCCAACTAAGCTATGCCGCCATATATGCCGCTTTTTCAGCGGCTTTGATATTATAATATAAAGTGTGCCGGTTGTCAATAGTTTATTTATGACAAAATAAAAATTACATTGCAATGCGGCATGCCGTTTTTCAAAAGCCGCATTGCAACAAAAAAGTCAATCTATTACTTCTCCATGAGCGTTACCATTACCGCCTTTTGAGCGTGGAGACGGTTTTCGGCCTCATCAAATATCTCATCCGCGTGAGACTCGAACACATCTGCGGTTATCTCTTCACCGCGGTGAGCAGGCAAGCAATGCTGAACCATACAGCCGCTGTTTGCAACCGCAAGCAGTTCCTTATTGACCTGATATTTGCCGCCGAATATTTTTTTGCGTTCTTCGGCTTCACCCTCCTGCCCCATTGACGCCCAAACGTCGGTAAAGATGACGTCGGCACCGCTTGCAGCCTCCATCGGCTCTGTAAACATTGAAAATCCCGCATAATTATTTGCAAAGTCAAGCACGCGGCTGTCGGGTCTGTACCCCTCGGGGCAAGCCACCGATACCTGCATACCTGTTTTAAGTCCGCCGACTATAAGAGAATTTGCCATATTGTTGCCGTCGCCTATGTAGCACATTTTAAGGCCGTCAAGGTGCCCCTTGTGCTCACGTACCGTCATAAGGTCGGCAAGCACCTGGCACGGATGGCAAAAATCGGTAAGGCCGTTAATTATCGGGATAGAGCCGTACTTCGCGAGTGCCTCAACCTCGGACTGCTCAAAGGTTCTTATCATAATGCCGTCGATATAGCGCGAGAGAACTCTTGCGGTATCCTGTATAGGCTCGCCGCGTCCTATCTGGAGGTCGCGGTTTGAAAGGAAGAGTGCCTGACCGCCGAGCTGATACATACCGGTTTCAAAAGAAACCCTTGTTCTTGTTGAGGATTTTTGGAAAATCATACCGAGGGTCTGACCCTTGAGTCTTTGATGCGCTATGCCGTGCTTGTTTTCATATTTAAGCTGATCGGCAAGGTTTAAAAGGTCAGATATTTCGCCCGGAGTTGTCGATAAAAGACTTAACAAATGCTTCATTTTAATTCACAGAGCCTTTCCGGCTACAAATATAGTCACGTTGCCCCTGCCGTAGCCGTGCAAGGCGTGAAAAACCGCATGGGAGTTTATTCAGAAAGGGTCTTTTCGAGAATCTCAAGTCCCCTGTCTATTTCGTCATATGTTATGGTGAGCGGAGGAAGCATACGAAGCGACTGCTTGGCGGTTAAAATAAGAAGCCCGTTTTCAACACAGCGTGCCGCCACATCCGCCGCCTTTTGATTTTTAAGGTCTATACCTATCATAAGGCCCATACCGCGCACCTCGGAAACATCCTTAAACGAAGAAACCTTGTTTCTTATGTATTCGCCCTTTTCGCGGACGTCCTTTAAAAATTCTTCGTCAAGTCGATTTAATATCTCAACCGCGCCCGATAAAACCACGGGATTTCCGCCGAAGGTGGTACCGTGAGTGCCGGGAGTCAAAACGCTGCCGAACTGCTCTTTTGCAAGGCACGCTCCTATCGGCAGTCCGCCGCCGAGGCCCTTTGCGGATGTCAAAACGTCCGGCTTTACGCCGATATTTTCCCAAGCATAGAGCTTACCTGTTCTGCCGACGCCCGTCTGCACTTCGTCGAATATGAGAACAATATCGTTTTCATCGCAAAGCTCTCTTATGTATTCTATATAATCGCGCGGAGTTATTACGACTCCGCCCTCGCCCTGTATAACCTCAAGTATTACCGCGCAAACCGTTCCGTCGAGAAGCTCGGAAAACGCTTTTTTGTCGCCCGCCTCGGCATATTTAAAGCCGCCCATAAAAGGCATAAAATACTTGTGGTAGTGCTCCTGCCCCGTTGCGGTTATTGTAGCCATGGTTCTGCCGTGGAAAGAATTCACAAGCGATATTATCGTATTTCGGTTTTCACCGTAGCGGTCAAAGCTGTATTTTCTCGCAAGCTTTATGGCGCACTCATTTGCCTCCGCTCCGGAATTGCAAAAAAGCACCTTATCAAATCCGCTTTTTTCGCACAGAAGCTTTGCCGCCTTGGCAACAGGCTCGTTATAATAAAGATTTGATGTATGCTGAATTTTATCTATCTGCCCGATAACAGCCTTTTTCCAGCCATCATCGTTTACGCCGAAAATATTAACGCCTATACCCGAAGTAAAATCAATTACCACTCTGCCGTCAGAGGCCGTCAGAGACGCATTTTTGCCGCCCGTCAAGGCTATCGGAAAATGACCGTAAGTCGGCATTAAATATTTGTCGGCAGTATTTTTAATTTCGTTAAAATCCATTTTATCAGTCCTTAATAAACTAATCTTATTATATATACAAAGTCCGAAAAATGCAATTGACGTTTAACGCAAGCTGTTGTTTAAGATGCTGTATGTTATATACTTGCTGTCTGCACAAAACGAAGTTTAGCAGAAAAAAGCGCAAAATCTTGATTTCGTGAAATTTTTTTCGTTAGACAAGGCGTGTGCGGCGAAGCTGTATGTATATACTGCGAGCTGCACAGAACGAAGTATAACGGAAAAAAGACACGAAATCACCCGTGAAACATTGTGCCGAAGCCCTCGTCCGTGAATAACTCCATAAGAATAGAATGCGGTATACGTCCGTCGATTATGTTGGTCTGAAGAACTCCGCGGCGGACGGCCTCTACGCAGCAGTCGATTTTCGGTATCATACCGCCGGAGATAACGCCCTGAGACTTGAGCGACGGTATTTCGGAAACCTGAACGTCGTGAATTAAAGTGGAATCATCGTCTTTATCCATTAAAAGTCCGCTGATGTCGGTCATAAGCAAAAGCTTTTCCGCGTGGAGACTTGCGGCTATTGCCGCCGCGGCGGTATCGGCGTTTATATTGAACACCTCGCCGTTCTCGCCCGTTGCAACGGAGGAAATAACGGGGATATATTTATTTTCAAGAGTGTAATCTATAACGTCGGTATCGATTTCGGTTATCTCGCCTACAAATCCGACATCCGATTTTGTGTATTTTACGGCCTTCATCATTTCGCCGTCGATACCGCAAAGGCCTATCGCCTTGCCGCCGTGCTTTGAAATGAGCTGTACCAAATGCTTATTCACCTTGCCTGCCAAAACCATTTGAACAATATCTATTGTTTCTTCGTCGGTATAGCGCAGTCCGTCTACAAAGCGGCTCTGCTTGCCGACACGTTTGAGCATATCGGATATTTCCGGTCCGCCGCCGTGAACAAGCACAATATTTACTCCGACGGAACGAAGAAGAACTATGTCGGTCATTACGGCATCCTGAAGCTCTTCGTTTACCATGGCATTGCCGCCGTACTTTATGACGACCGTTTTATTTTGATATTTCTGAATATACGGTAAAGCCTGAACAAGAACCTCGGAACGGTCCGAATTTGTTATATTTGATATTTCCATATTTCTCCTCCGATAAATGTCTGTGAATGCTACGTTTATGCGTTTTACGCTCAGGTGCGGTAATCGCCGTTTATCTTGACGTAATCGTATGTCAAATCACAGCCGTAAGCCGCGGCAGAGAAGCTGCCTGATTTTAAATCGACAAGGATATACACCTCATCACAGACTAAGACTTTTTTCGCAAGGTCTTCGGAAAACGGAATTCCCGAGCCGTCCTTGCACACTTCTATTTCGCCGCCTGCCGAGCTGAATTTCACATCAACCTTATGAACGTCAATATCGGCTCCGCTGTAACCGAGAGCGCAGAGAATTCTACCCCAGTTTGCATCCGCTCCGAACATAGCCGCCTTAACAAGCGACGAGCATATAACCGACTTTGCACATATTTTTGCCGTCTTTTGGTCTGCGGCACCCGAAACAATACATTCGACAAGCTTTGTTGCACCCTCGCCGTCTTTCGCCATAAGCTTTACAAGCTTTTCGCAAATTGCCGCAAGCGCACAAGTAAAGGCTTTATAATCTGCGTTTTCGGAGGTTATTTTCTCGTTTCCGCAAAGTCCCGACGCCAAAACAGCCACGGTATCGTTGGTGGATGTGTCGCCGTCTACGGAGAGCATATTAAAGCTGTCTTTAACCACCTCGAGAAGTGATTTTTTAAGCATTTCCGCCGAAATATCGGCATCCGTTGTAATAAAAGCAAGCATCGTTGCCATATTCGGGTGAATCATACCGCTGCCCTTGGAAATAGCGCCTATACGGCATTTTTTGCCGCCGAGAGAAAACTCACAGGCAAATTCTTTTTTTACGGTGTCCGTTGTCATTATCGCATTTGCCGCAGAATCAGAGCCGTCCTTATTAAGACCCGAAACAAGCTTCGCCATACCGTTTTTGATGGGCTCAAGGTCTATTGGCTGACCTATAACTCCGGTGGAGGCTACCACAATATCGCTTTTTGAAATGCCGAGTGCGTCCGCGGTTATTTTGCACATTTCCTCCGCTTTTTCAACTCCGTCGGCATTGCAGGTATTGGCTATGCCGCTGTTGCAGACAATTGCGCGCGCCTTGCCGTCGCTTATATTTTCACGTGTGACGGTTATCGGTGCTCCGCACACAAGATTTTGCGTATAAACAGCCGCCGCGTCACAGTCCTTTTCACAGTAAATAAGTGCGAGATCCTTTTTCTCCTTATTTTTACGGATTCCGCAATGAATTCCGTTTGCGGTAAATCCTTTCGGTGCGGCGACACCGCCGCCGATAAAACTTAATTCCATTATAATTTACCTTTCATTTATAATCTTACAGGTCAAGTCCGTATTCGGGAGGTAAACCCATAACAATATTCATACATTCCAAAGCCGCTCCCGACGCACCCTTGCCGAGATTGTCGTAAAGAGCCATAAGAAGAAGTCTGTCGTCATTTCCGGCTACGGTGACAGCCATACTGTCAAGCTCAGCTTTAGAATTTGCCGCGACAAAGCCGCCGTTATCAAAAGCCTCTTTATATTTAACTATGTCCGAAGCGTATTTTGAGCGGTAAACCGCTTTAATGTCCTCTGCGGTTTTTCCGTCTTTGAGATCCGTTTTAAACACCGGAACCGTGACAAGCATACCGCTGAAATAATCACAGACATACGGACAAAATATCGGTGTAACTGACAGGCCCGAAATTTTTCGCATTTCTTTGAGGTGCTTATGCTCCTGATTTAAAGCGTATTCACGGGGAGCAAAAAGCTCCGGTGCTTTCTCGTCGCTTTCATACATAGCGATACCTTTTTTGCCGGCTCCGCTGTAACCCGAAACGGCGTGACAGATAAATCCGTGGTCCGGAGAAACAATACCCTCGTCCAAAAGAGGCTTTACAAGCGCTATAAATCCGCTTGCATAACAGCCCGGCGACGCTATACGCTTTGAAGAAGCCACGGTTTTAAATCCGTCTTTAAATATTTCGGGGAAACCGTAAGCCCACCCCTCGCTTGTACGGTGAGCGGTTGATGTATCTATAATAACCGTGTCGTTATTTGTAACAAGCTCTGCCGCCTCGATTGCCGCAGCGTCCGGAAGGCAGAGAAAAGCTATATCGGCACTGTTGAGAGCTTCCTTTCTTGATTTTATGTCCTTGCGAAGCTCATCGGGAAGAGTTAAAAGCTCAATATCATCTCTTTTTTTCAGACGGTCGAATATTTTAAGACCCGTAGTTCCCTGACTGCCGTCTATAAATACTTTTTTCATATTATTCACCATAGCCTTTCAGGCACCAAACAGTTTGTTAAAAATCACCGCATATTCTTTGAAGCCTTAGCGGGGCGCAACCGGTGATTTTCGCCGTCTCAAAATTATGCCGCAGGCAAATTTTGATGGCAATATAATTTAAAAAGTGTAACTTTTCACACTATTTGTCTTGTTCTTTCAATATTTTTTCTATTCTCTTTGCCTCTTTCAGCACGTTCTGCGGTGCGGGTCCGCCGAGCGAAGTCCTGCCGTTTACGCACTTGTCGAGATTTATGGCGTCATAAACGCCGTCGTCAAACAAATCACATATCTTTTTGTATTCTTCAAGAGGCAACGTTTCAAGCGTAAGTCCTTTTTTAATGCAGAGAGCCACTATTTCACCTGTGGCCTTATATGCGTCACGGAACGGCAATCCCTTGCCAACGAGATAATCGGCGCAGTCGGTAGCGTTGATAAATCCGCCTGCCGCGGCTTTACGCATATTTTCGGGAAGAGCCGTCATAGTGTCAAGCATGGGGATAAATGTGGTAAGGCAGATTTTAACGGTGTCAAAGGCGTCAAATATAGCTTCCTTATCCTCCTGCATATCCTTATTATAAGCGAGCGGCAATCCCTTCATCATTGTCAGAAGCGTCATAAGATCGCCGAAAACACGACCGGTTTTGCCGCGGATAAGCTCGGTTATGTCGGGATTTTTCTTTTGCGGCATTATTGACGAGCCTGTTGAAAAAGCGTCGTCAAGCTCAACGAATTTAAATTCCCACGAGCACCAGAGGATTATTTCCTCAGAAAAGCGCGAGAGATGAACCATAAGTATTGACAAAGCGGACGCAAGCTCCATACAAAAGTCCCTGTCCGATACACCGTCAAGCGAATTGAGCATAGGTCCCGTAAATCCGAGTGCCTCGGCTGTCATTTCGCGGTCGGTATTATATGTTGTACCGGCAAGTGCACATGAGCCGAGCGGGCAGTAATTCATTCTTTTCTGCGCGTCGGCAATACGTTCGCGATCACGCAGAAGCATTTCGGCATACGCCAAAAGATGATGGCCGAATGTTATGGGCTGAGCGCGCTGCATATGAGTGTAACCCGGCATAACGGCGTATGCATACTTTTCAGCCTTTTTGCACAGAACACCTATAAGCTCCGTGACAAGCGAATAAACGCTGTTGCACTCGCGGCGCAAATACAGCCTCACGTCAAGAGCTACCTGGTCGTTTCTGCTGCGCGCGGTATGAAGTCTTTTGCCGGCCGCGCCTACGCGCTTTGTGAGCTCGCCCTCAACAAAGGTATGTATATCCTCTGCATTCGGGTCTATCTCCAACGTACCGTTTTCAATTTCTGCCTTAATGGCTTTTAATCCGTCAACAATTTTTGAAAGGTCGTCCGCCGATATGATATTTTGCGCGCAAAGCATAGTGGCGTGTGCAATACTGCCGTCTATATCTTCCTTATACATTCTGCTGTCAAACGCTATTGACGAATTAAAATCGTTGGTTTTGGGGTCTAAAGCCTTTTGAAATCTGCCCTGCCAAAGCTGCATTTTTTTACTCCTATCAAATACCACACAGCGACAAGAGACAGAAACATCTCTTGTCGCACGTGGTAGTGCTAAGCACTGTTGTTTATTTTTTCAAGCGGTTTACAATGATTATTTGTTATCTCTCTTTGCGTCAAGTAAAGCTTTTACCTTTGTGGGGAGTCCGAAGAGATTGATAAATCCGGTAGCGTCGGTCTGATCGTATGCGCCGCCGTCATCGCCGAACGAAGCAACATTTTCATCATAAAGAGTATACACAGAGGTGACGCCTGCGTTTATAACGTTGCCCTTATAGAGCTTAAGCTTAACGTCACCGGTTACGGTCTGCTGAGTGTTGTCAACAAAAGCCGCAAGAGCTTCGCGAAGAGGTGAGAACCATTTGCCGTTGTATACGAGCTCGCCGTATTTCTCGGCAACGAGTTTTTTGTAATGAGATGTGTCACGGTCGAGAGTTATCATTTCAAGAAGCTCATGAGCCTTGTAGAGGATTGTTCCGCCGGGAGTCTCATAAACACCGCGTGATTTCATACCTACAAGACGGTTCTCGACTATGTCAAGAAGGCCTATACCGTTTTCTCCGCCGAGCTTATTGAGCTTTTCGACAAGGGAAACAGCGTCAAGCTCTTCGCCGTCAACAGCTGTGGGAACGCCCTTTTCAAAATGGATTGTAACATATGTAGGCTCATCGGGAGCTTTTTCGGGAGAAACTCCGAGCTCAAGGAAGCCGTCTTTATTGTACTGCGGTTCATTTGCCGGATTTTCAAGGTCAAGTCCCTCGTGAGAGAGATGCCATACGTTTTTATCTTTTGAGTAATTTGTTTCACGATTGATTTTAAGCGGAATCTGATGAGCCTCGGCGTAGTCTATTTCTTCATCACGCGATTTTATGTCCCACTCACGCCAGGGAGCTATAATCTCCATCTCGGGAGCGAGTGCTTTAAGAGCAAGCTCGAAACGAACCTGATCGTTGCCCTTGCCGGTGCAACCGTGACAAATAGCGTCTGCGCCCTCTTTTTTTGCTATATCGGCAAGACCCTTTGCGATACAGGGACGAGCGTGCGATGTGCCGAGAAGATACTCTTCATACTCGGCACCTGCTTTAAGGCAAGGCCAGATATAGTTTTCGATATAATCCTTTTTAAGGTCGAGAACATAGAGCTTTGAAGCGCCGGTCTTGAGAGCCTTCTCCTCAAGTCCGTCGAGCTCAGTTCCCTGACCTACGTCGCCGGAAACCGCTATAACTTCGCAGTTATTGTAATTTTCTTTAAGCCACGGAATGATGATTGACGTATCAAGTCCGCCGGAATAAGCGAGTACGACTTTTTTGATGTCTTTCTTGTCCTTTTTCATAAATGTTACCTCCGAGCATCGGCAAAAGCCTTTAATTTTTGATTACGAAGAGATTATACACCAATCACATTTAAAATCAAGTGTTTTTTGCATAAATATTCAAGTTTTGTGTATATTTGTGCGATATAACGACATAAATATACATTATGCACCCTGTTTTATGCAATATTTAACCTGGTTTATGAATTTTTATTCAAAAACTAAAGCCGAGCGAGAATTTTCGCCCGGCTCAGCCGTTATTTTTGGTTATTTTTTAAAGCTTTTTTCGCCTTAGACTTTTTGACTCCGCGCGTTATAAGCCCGGCCGTCAGGGCAATTATCACAGCGCCTGCCGAAAAAGCCGCTATCTTAATGTTATGTACATACTGCCCCTCATAATATCTTGCCTTGTTTGAGCTCTTGTAACCGACAAGGTCATTATAATACATCATATAAGTGCTGTAATCGAGAGTGTTTTCGTCTATATCTATAACGCGCGACCCGTGGAGAGGTCCGTTACCGTAAATATAAAATCCGACTCCGCTCGTATGCACCATATCAATGCCCTCATACGTGCCGCAAAAGTCATTGTTATGATCGTGCCCGAAGAACGCCGCCTTAATGTCTCCTTGCTGCTTCCAAGCGTCAAATTCGCCGCCGTTCACCTCTGCGGGACACGGTCCTTCGCCAAGATGACCGCTTGCAATATCCGTATTAAGCACATAATACTTGCCGTCTTTTTTTACCGCACCGTCCGTGCCCTTGGGAACCTCCTTTAACAGTTCATATATTTCGGGAACGGGTATATGCTGGAAAAGGAGAGACGGCATAGGTTCTCCGCCGTTTTCAGCTTTCAGGGCATCGCTCGTTTTTTTGTACCAAGCAAGTTGATCCTCGGCAACGTGGGCATATCCGCCGTTTTCTTTATCATATGTGCCGGAATCTATAAACCAAAGATTAAAGACGTTCTTTGTGCCGTCCGAGCTTTTTATAGGAAGATTATAGTTGCCGCAGCCGGTCATAGCTTCTCCCTCGGAAGCGAGGCAGCCCGGCATAGAATTATAGACCGCCATTTGGAACTGTTTGGAGACCTTACCCTCGTCATCGTGGTTGCCGTATACTATTGCAAACGGTATGTTCTGTGAGGTAACGGGCTCCATAATCTGCCTGATTGCCTTTTCGACACGCTTTTTGCTTCTGTAAAGCACGGGCGACGGGCCGTGTATATTATCGCCGGTAAATACAACAAGGTCGGGCTTTGCAGCTTCAATCGAAGCATACATAAGATCAAGCGTCTCTTCGCACGGATTTAAATCATCCTGCGGATCTGCAAATACGAGTATACGAAATTTACCGTCTTTAAATTTAAGCGTAGTTTCATCCCCTGTTTCGGCAAAGCTCTGAATTGCAAAGCACGGTGAAACCACCGATAAACAAAGAATTACCGATAAAATAATGTTTAATACCTTTTTCATTTTATCCTCCCAATGCGCGTATCCTCTCGAATACATTTCTCCTGCAAAATAAATAATGCCGACGCAAAAGCTATTGCGACAAAACAGCATATAAAATAATATGCTGTTTTGGACAATAAAATCAGCGAAGGCTTAATGATTTTGTATAATTATTCTAACATTGGGATGGTTTTAATTCAACAGCAATAATCACCAATAAAAACGTGCTTTTTTCGACAATTCGAGCAGCTCATTTTTTTATCGATTTCAAATACTCTTTATCCCTGTCCGAGAGTTCCGCATCAAGAAGCAATTCAGGGCGTTTTTTTAATGTAGTCTCAAGCGCCTTTTCGTGTCGCCACTTGTCAATATTCGCGTGATGCCCCGACAAGAGTATATCGGGAACCTTTTCCCCGTGCCATTCGTACGGTCTTGTATATTGCGGATATTCCAAAAGTCCGTTGTAGTGACTTTCAAGCTCCTTTGCTTCGTCATTCGGCAGGACATTTTCGAGCATACGAGAAATACTGTCGGCAAGCACAAGCGCAGGCAGCTCGCCGCCCGTCAGGACATAATCGCCTATTGAAATCTCTTCATCGACTATCTCATCGAGAATTCTCTGGTCCACGCCCTCATAATGACCGCAAAGCAGCACAATCCGGTCTGTAAGGGCAAGTTCCTTTACTCTCTGCTGCGTCAAAGTTTTGCCCTGCGGCGACATATATATAAGGTGCGGTTTTTCTTCGTCGGCACCGTAAAGGCTCTTATAGCAGTCATATATGGGCTGCGGACCCATCAGCATACCCATTCCGCCGCCGTAAGGCGCATCATCAACACGGTTGTGCTTATCAAGTGTAAAGTCTCTTATATTTACACAGTTTATCTCGACGTAGCCGTTTTTTCGCGCTCTGCCTATAATACTTTCGGACAGCACCGACTCGCACATTTCCGGAAAAAGCGTCATTATGTCTATTCTCATTATCCGTCCTCCCTTATTGCACACTCATCGGAGAAAAGGCCTTTGAGCGGACGAAGATATACTTTTTTGTTTTCGACATCAAGTTTCACTACCACTGAGGGAATTACGGGAACCAACGTCTCTTTTCCGTTTTTATCTTTGACAGTCCAAGCGTCATTTGCAACGCCTTTCATAACATCGGTAACTGTTCCATACAATATATCGGTATTATCCGCGTCATACACAGCGCAGCCTATTACATCCTCAACGAACGCTTTGCCGCTGTCAAGATGAACATCCTTTCGGTCAAAATACAACACTCTGCCGCGGTATTTCTCTGCTTCTTCGATTGTAAGAACGCCGTCGAGCTTTAACAGGGCTGCATTTTTATGAGGGCGCACCGAGACAACGCCGACTGCCCTCTTACCGTCGGCATCAAGATACAATGTTTTGATTTTTTTCAAAAAGTCCGCGCCGTCGCACCATACGTCAAAGCGCATTTCGCCTCTGACGCCGTGCATACCGACTACCTTACCGGCCTCAAGAAATTGTTTTAACATATAAATTCACCGATTGCCGCTTTAAAACGGCACTAAATAAAATGAGTACAAGAGGAAGCCCCCCTGTACTCGTTTACTGTCAGTCGATCTCAACCTGAACTCTTGTGCCGTCCTTTGTGGCTCGAGCCTTAACAACGGTTCTGATAGCCTTGGCTATTCTGCCCTGCTTGCCTATAACTCTGCCCATATCGTTTTCGGCAACGTGAAGGTGATATACCGTAACGCCTCTGTCATCAGTCTCATCTACCGTAACGGAAACCGAGTCCGGCTCATCAACGAGTCCTTTAGCGATCTGTTCGAGAAGCTCTTTCAACTAAAAGACCTCCTATTATTTAATGATTCCGCTCTGCTTTAATACAGATTTAGCGGTCTCTGTGGGCTGAGCGCCGTTTTTGAGCCACTGCTCTGCCTTTTCAGCGTCAATCTTAATTTCAGCCGGAGACTTCATAGGATCAAAAGTACCTATTTCTTCGATAAATCTGCCGTCACGCGGAGCTCTTGAATCTGCAACAACTACACGATAGAAAGGAGCTTTTTTAGCGCCTACACGACG